>Ga0315339_1000021_pt1 | contig 404682 bp, 349 predicted proteins | sample ASW17metaG_FD_204514 | JGI IMG/M metagenome (GOLD analysis project Ga0315339, IMG submission 204514) | Ammonia-oxidizing marine archaeal communities from Pacific Ocean, United States - ASW #17 | ecosystem: Environmental > Aquatic > Marine > Oceanic | place: USA: California | collected 2016-12-05
ATATCTTTAACGTGTTTCTCTGTGTTTGACATGCTCATTTGAAACTCCTCTGCTTCAGTTTAAATTAGCAGAAGTGTCTCTTAGCAAACTGGGCCAGATGGTGCCATATGGGCTGACGTCACACACGTGTGCTAATTGTTATTCAAGCAGCCGCAGGTGGCTGAAACAAATCAAGACAGAGCTTTTGCCACCAAAAACTGTCCAAGTGAGCGACCTTGCGATCAGTGATATCGCATGGTTCGTCGGGGGGGATGCCCTCGAGCCCTCAATGAACACGATCTCTGTTGTAATATTCTTTACGGTGCCGCCAAAGCGGCAAAAGAATAAACAATGTGCGGGATATTTGCGTGTTTGAGTTGTGCGCGGTTGTGCATTGTTGTGCAACGGGCGCCCCAACAGGTCTTCTTATATAACAAAAAGTTACAGTTCAGCGACCTAACTTCGAACCAGGCGGTCGGGAGTTCGGAAACACTAAAAGGACACCCATAATTGCCACTAAAAGGATGTCACTAAAAGGACACCCATAATTAATTTGGCCCATTAGCGTACGCATCGACAGTATGAGCATTCGCAGGCAAGTCGAATATCAGCACATCAGTTGTGGGTGTCCTTATTGCTTGGTTAGCCCCGTCATAATTGGTCCAGGTGCTATGTTAGGGTTTCTCGATAATGGAGGAACTGATGCAGGGCAAGCGATTTACAGAAGAACAAATAATACGGGTTTTACAAGAGGCTGACGCCTGCTTTCGGCGGCATGGAAGTCTCGGAGGCAAAGCGGCTGCGGGAGCTTGAACGCGAGAACGGCGAACTGAAGAAGATTGTGACGGAGCAGACGCTGGATATTCGGATGTTAAAGGATGTGAACTCAAAAAAATGGTAAGCCTGCCAGAGCGCCGACGTTGTGTGATGTACTTAAAGACCGAGTACGCTTGATTCGACGCCGCGAGGGGCTGCAAGTAGTGAGGAAACGCCGTAAACGCAAGTTGCTGGGCATGACCACGCAGTGGGTGAACCAGGCGCATTATCCGAACCACGTGTGGAGCTACGATTTTGTATTTGATCGCACGGAGGATGCTCGACAGTTGAAGTGCATGACGGTGGTTGATGAGTTCACGCGGCAGGGTTTTGAAATCACTGTCGGTCGCAGCCTGACAGCAAGCGATGTCATTCGTATTCTCGCCAAACTATTCGCAAAGCACGGTCGGCCAGTCTGCATCAGAAGTGATAACGGACCCGAAATGGTTTCCAGGGCAGTGCAAAATTGGTTGAAGAAAAAGCACGTGGATACGCACTATATTGATCCGGGTAGACCGTGGCAAAACGGTTACTGCGAGAGTTTAAATTCAATTTTTCGCATGACCGGCCTGGACCGTTGGTTGTTTAGCTCAACGACTGAGGCTCGTGTGGTTATCAATCAATGGTTGGAGGAATACAACACGATCAGGCCGCATGGGTCGCTGAGTGGCATGAACCCGGAACAATTTTTACAGCAATGGACGGAAGGAAATATCAATCAACAATCGAAAATCCTAACAGTTTGACTGAACCAGAAATCTTGGGCTTGCCAATAGGAAATCGCCGCTTTCCGATCAAGGACTAGGCGATCCGATCTACTTGCTGCCGCCCATTTTCGGACCCGACAATAAATTCCGCTAGAATGAGCCTCCTTTACTAACCGGAAATTGCCAAACGGAACATCAAACGTGGGTGACCAGAACAGCATTTTATTGCATCCTTTCCCGGCCATTAGATTCGTACTTCTATGCGTGTGCGCCCTTATTGCAATCCCGGCATCTGCACAAGAACGAGATCAGTCAACGGTCATCTACGACGCAATTTACTTTGAGCAATTCAACCCCGTCACACTGGAGGACATGATTCGCAATATTCCGGGCGGTGCATCCGTGCTCAGCGGTGGTGGAGGAAACAATAACAACCGGGGGTTCGGCTCGAATGACGTGCAGATCCTGATAGACGGCCGGCGAATGTCAGGCAAAGCCAACAACATGACTACCAACCTGGCAAGAATTCAGGCCGCACAGGTAGAGAGAATCGAATTGATTCGTGGCAACGCGCAAGGTCTCGATATTCGTAACGAAGGGATTATATACAACGTGATTCTTCGTGAAGGGGGGGGTGATTCGTCTACCAGGTTCATTGACGTAGGCGTTACCGCGACCCATGACATGGACTTGGAACCATCTGTACTGGTTTCCTACAACGCCAATCGTGGTGTGCTGACTTCCAGCTTTAGCTATGAATATGATACGACGCCACGGCTCGAAAAAACTAACGAGAATGTATTGGAGCCGGACCGTTCGCCGAGAGAGTTTCGCGCCCTGGCTACAGAAAGGATCAGAGCTAGCCACATACTGACGGGCACGTTTGGATACGAGTTCCAGGGTGGTACGACGCTAAACCTGAACGCGCTCTATTCCGACAATGAACATACTCAGTACAGACTGGAAGATCAGTATCTCATCGGTCCGGGCAGTACGCTGATCCCGTCCGCGATCGAAGATGGCGACATTCGATTTGAGAACCTGAACTTTGAAATAGGCGGCGATTTGGAATTCGACTTCGGAAGGATAGGCCGTCTCAAGACACTTTTCGTCCTGAATCGAACTGAAAATGACGACGTGATTATGCAAGACGAGATAGCGAATGGCGTTACTACCCGCCTGTTCTCAAGCATCGCCGATTATGACGAGGGCGAAACTATTTTGCGCTCGACCATGACCAGCAACTTCGGCCGGCATACTTGGGAGTACGGCGCAGAGGGAGCCTTTAACACGCTAGACAGGAGCTTCGCCTTCAATGCTGATCCACTGGAAAACGCTATCGTCGAGGAGGATCGCTACGACATATTCGTCACGTACAGCATCCCACTGTCGGGGAAGCTAAACTTGCAAGCCGCTCTCACCGAAGAGCTGTCGACCATCTATCAGAACCGGGACGGCCTGACGAACGAGCGCGATTTTCAGTATCTTAAGCCGCGTCTTGAGCTCCGCTATGACCAGACGCCGTCTGACCAGTTTCGCCTATTAGTAGAACGCACCGTTAGCCAGCTGAATCTCAATGACTTCGTCGCCAGCCGCAACGTCAACGATGACACCATCAATTTCGGCAATTCGAATCTGGAACCAGAATCAACCTGGACCTACACTCTGGGCTACGAGCGACGTTTTGCCGATGATGGAGGCTCGCTTGAGCTGGAGGTTATTTACCAGGACGTCTCCGATCACATTGACAAGATTCTGATAGGGACGGATGACTCCGGAATAGGAAATATTGGTTCGGCACAGAGATTAAACGTCAATGTCGATCTCACTACCCGGTTTGGATTTATCGGTGTGCCAACTGCGGTGCTGACATTTTCTTATACTTATGATGACAATGAGGTCTCCGATCCGTTCACGGGCGAAAAGCGGAGGACAAAGAATTCCACCCCTCACTATTTTCAGGTGAATTACCGCCATAACGTAACAAACACGAATTTCGCCTATGGCATTGTTGCGCACCGACGCACCTATCGCGAACGTCAGGATGTGTCCCTGTATGAGTTATCTAAACTCCAAACCCACCTCAACCATGTTTTTGCCGAATATAACTTCACCGAAAATGTAAAGATGCGTTTCCAGGCAGCGCATAATCTGAATCGCGACGGGCGCACGTTTGACAGAACCATCTACGACGGCAATATCGCCAATGGCGTTGTCGATAGAATCGAACACCAATACTTTATAGTAGTCCCAGATTACGTCCTCAGTCTGCAGGCAACGTTTTGATTTGATGTTGGCAATGTACCCCGTCAGTAGGTACTGACAACGCGTGTCCGTTATACTGGGGGGAGCTTCAGTTCGACCCCTTTTCAAGGACGTTACTCCGCCTCGGTGACGCACCTTGCGGGATCGGACTCGGCGAGGACGTGTGGCATATGTCCGGTGTGGATGTAATCCGCCGCTAACTTCCCGGCCATTGGTCCCCGTCCGAATCCCGATGATGCCAGGCCGCTGACAATAAAGAGATTGTCCCTATCAGGAATCTTCCCGATGATTGGTGAGCCGTCCAGCGAGAAAGGCATTGAACCCGCCCATGTTCGAACGGCCGGGTGATTTGCCACCACAGGCACTACCTCTGATGCGTGTTGCCGATTGACCTCGATGCCCATCGGATCAGGTGTTGTACTAAATCCCACATCCTCGCGATCGCCGCCAAATATGATCTCACCGTTTTTGCGTTGACGTCCGTACAGGTGTCGAACCAACCGCCGCTTTCCCTTATGCGTTAAGTACGGTGGTGTCGTTTCGTCGGAACCATTGTCTCGACTCCATGCGAAGCTGGACTCTGCAGACGAAATAGTCTGAAAAATTCGAGGTGGAAGGCTCTTCGTGGCCCACATCTGACCTCTGATCGGAATGATGGGAATATTTAATCCCAACAACTTGCCTACGGGGCCACACCAGGCACCAGTGGCAAGTACAAGGGTCTGACAGATAAATTCTGCTTTGTCTGTGCGAACTGAGTATCCACTATTACCGTGAATATGAATTGCAGTAACGTTCTGGCCCGTATTGATGGTTGCACCCGAGTTCTGAGCAGCGTGGGCGAAGGCCTGAGTTGACTTCACCGGGTCAGCCTGACCCCGGCCACCAGGAAGGTGCATGTATCCGAGCAAATCCAGACTAATTTCCGGCTCGATGGCGCGCGCTTCTTGCGGGGTTAGAAGCTCGACGTCATAGCCATTCGACTTCTGTGACAATACCCGATTCTTGATAAAGTCATACTGCTCTTCGGTGTGGATTCCTGTGAGTGAACCCGACTGGCGGAACTCCATGTCATAGCCCATATCGATTTGCAGTTGCTTGAAAATCCCCAGACTGCCCATCGTTAAATAGGACTGCAGGTCCGGCATGTTGCCCCAGCCTGGACCGCCAAGACCGCCCATGTTTTGCCCGGAGGCTTCGGATGCGATTTCACCCCGCTCCAGAATGGTAACGCTTCGTCCATGCTGGGCCAGGTGAAAGGCTGTTGCGGCTCCAGCCATACCGCCGCCAATTATCAGAATCTCTGATTCAGAAACCTTGTTCTGTCCCATAGCGCTGAAGGGTAGCAAACCGGTAGCTGCTAGTGTGCCGATGCCGGTGATGACGCGACGGCGGTCAGTATTCACAGAACGTTCCGAGGTCGATTTCGAGCTTAAGTTCGAGTACTGCTGTGCCATATCCGCACCTTTTAATTAGTAGTTCCAATACTAACATTCACCCGTATCAGTTCAGAATTTGGTAAAGACTTCTTACTTAACTGACCCCTATTGTTCCTCGTGTCAGAGCGAAATCATTGCACGATCGACTTCCGCAATGTGGCGCTGCTTGTCAGCCTCACTGAGGAAGCTCGCGGTGAAGGCGTTACGCGCCAGTGCATGAATGTCGGCGTCGTTCAGATTTAGCGCCTGCTGTGTGCGGAGAAAATTTTCACCAATGTATCCTCCAAAATACGCAGGATCATCGGAATTTATCGTGACGCACAACCCGCGCTGCAGGAGTCGTTTGAGATTATGCTGCTCTAGCGTTTCGAATACGCGAAGCTTTACGTTCGATAGGGGACAAACGGTCAACGGTATCTGCTCGTCGACCAACCGCTGCACTAGCGCTGGATCCTCCAGGCAGCGTACACCGTGATCTATGCGCTCGACTTTGAGTAAATCCAGTGCCTCACGGATGTACGCGGGTGGACCCTCCTCTCCCGCATGTGCAACTGTTAAGAAGCCTTCCGTTCGCGCGCGGTCAAAGACGCTCACGAACTTGGATGGTGGATGCCCGCCTTCCGACGAGTCCAGGCCAACTGCGTGAATTTTGTCTTTAAATGGAAGGGCCTCCTCGAGCGTTGCCATAGCCGCTTCTGCGCTGAGATGTCGGAGGAAACACATGATCAGCCTGTAGGTGATGCCCAGCTGGGACTGACCGTCCTGCAGTGCGCCGTCAATGCCATCGATGACTGTCGCGAATTCGACATCGCGTTCAGTATGCGTCTGCGGATCAAAGAATATTTCAACATGACGAACGTTGTCATTCGCAGCCCGCTTGAGATAGGCCGAGGTCAGGTCGTAGAAGTCTTGCGCCTTCTTAAGAACCTGGGCACCCGCGTAGTAAATATCCAGAAAAGTCTGGAGGTTGGAAAAATTGTAGGCAGCCCGAATCTCATCCACGTTGCCATAGGGCAAACTGATTCGGTTTCGTTGCGCCAGCAGCATCATCATCTCGGGCTCAAGCGTCCCTTCGATGTGTAGGTGAAGCTCTGCCTTCGGCAAGCGCTGGATAAGGGTTACTGGATTCATGGTTAGCTCTCGAACGGGAATGAATGGTTTACCATGTTTGCGGTGACGAGAGGGAAATAGGGGTCGAACTGAGATTATCGATAGCGGCCAGTTAGTTAATCGCGTAGCTTTGGATTTGGTCCTCCGCTAATTAAATGTACTCACGCAGTGATTCTCCAGCCCAATAAATCGCGGTTCGACCCTATATTTGCGGATGGAGGCCGGAATCACATGGAACCCGTCGAAACGAGTAAACTACTGGTGGAATTGTCAGGAGAATCGTCATGCTAGGAATATACAAAAGCGCGGCTTATCTGTTGCTGCTGTCTGCGCTTTGGTCAATGTCACAGGCGGCCTGGTCGCAAAGTGATGATGAGGCTATGACACAAGCGAAAGAAGTATTGCGAACCGCACCAATTGTCGACGGTCACAACGACCTTCCCTGGGTTATACGAGAGAAGTTCGGCGGCGATGTCGAGCAATACGACATATCAGTTCGTGCACAGCTTGATACTGATATACCGCGGCTGCTGGAAGGCATGGTTGGCACACAGTTCTGGTCAGTTTACGTGCCAAGTTCATTGTCTCCGCTTGATGCGATGCAGGCACAGCTTGAACAAATCGATATCGCCCGACGAATTATCAATTTTTACCCAGACACGTTCATGTTTGCGACCAGTGTTTCAGACATCGAGGCCGCTCGCGAGCAGGGGAAAATAGCCTCCCTGCTTGGAATGGAAGGTGGCCACACGATTGTGAATTCTCTGGGCGCACTGCGCAGTTACTATGATCTCGGTGTGCGCTACATGACGCTCACTCATTTTCACAGCAACGACTGGGCGGATTCGGCCACTGACGATGCGCGACACGAAGGAATTACCGATTTTGGCCGGGAAGTCATTCATGAGATGAATCGCATGGGAATGATGGTCGACCTATCGCACGTGTCCATAGCCACCATGAATGACGTTCTCGACATCGCCGCGGCGCCGGTTATATTTTCACACTCATCTGCCCGCGCGCTGACCGATCATACCCGTAACGTTCCTGATCGCGTTCTCGAACGCGTATCGGAAAATGGCGGTGTGGTTATGGTGACGTTTATTCCCGCATACGTACTGGAAGAGCGTCGGGTGTGGGAGGACGGCATGATACCGCTGCTCAAAGACACCACCACCGTTGCCGAATGGGAACAGGTGGTACTGGAATATCGGGAGGTAAACGGCGCGCCGCCGTTGGCGTCACTCTCAAATGTTGCTGACCATATCGAACACGTGGCAAAGATCGCTGGAATTGACCATGTAGGCATTGGCAGCGATTTTTATGGGGCACAGGGAGATGAACTGATTCAGGGGCTTGAAGATGTGTCGCGTTTTCCTTATTTGATCGCCGAACTTGCCAGGCGCGGATGGAGCAATGAAGATTTGGCGAAAGTTTCGCGGGAGAATTTGTTACGCGCCTTTGGCGATGTCGAAATTACTGCTGCCAGGTTGCAGCAAACTCGACCACCTTCATTGAGTACGATTGAGGAACTCGATGGGCTTCACGAGCCGGCGGGAAACTGATTTTGGTGCTGGTGTTGAGTAATTGAGGAAATCGGGGTCAGTCTGACCCGTAATTATTCCTAACACTCTTTACTTCGCCGACCAAATTTCCCGACCACCCACTATTGTGCTGACGATGGGCAGATAGCGGATTCGGTCCACATCCATTTCGAAAAAGTCATCTTCGATGATGGTGAAGTCCGCCAGTTTGCCAACCTCAATAGTGCCAAGCCTGTCTTCGCTAAAAGTCTGGAAGGCCGGCGCCCAGGTGTGCAGCCGAATAGCTTCCTTGCGGTCGACGGCTTCCTCCGGCCCGTAAACCCGACCGTCCCAGCCCTTGCGGGTGATCCCCGTCCAGAGTGTGACGCTTGGTCCATAGGGCGCGCCGTCGGACCCCCAACTGACCCAGACGCCAGCGTCTTGCAGGGATTTCGTCGGGTTCATTGTGGCCTCACGTTCACCGGCAAGCGACTCAACGGCGAATGCGCCGAGACCGACCGTAAACGCGGGTTGGCTTGCTACACCAATGTCATGTTTTGCCATGGTTGCCATGACATCTGCCGATGGCTTAACGGCAACGTGGTGCAAGTAGTGGCGGTGGTTCTCCCGCGGGAGATCCGTCAGGATTCGGTCGAGTTGTTCAACCACCATTTCGACTGCACCGTCGCCCATGGTGTGGATGCCAAGTTGCCAACCGAGTTCGTGCGCTCTTTTCGCGACCGGGTAAAACGCTTCGGCAGGAATCCGAATGGCGCCCGTGTATTCGGGCCGATCTTCATAGCCCTCCGTCGACCAGTAGGCCGGTGCACTGAGCCCGCCGTCGATACTCATTTTGATCGCGCCAATTTTTAGTCGCTCGTTGCCGAAGCCCGTAATAATTCCAAGGCCTTCCAGCTCGGCAATGGCAACCTCAACTGATTCGTCGAGATCGTCAAACACGTCATAGCCCGGTCGAAGGCGAATCTGCAACGTTGCGCGCGGCAAGTTTTCTCCGTCACTTTCGTACAGCGCCTGGAAATGCCGCAACTGATCGGGTCTGACGCCCGCGACATTGACACTGCTAACGCCGGTACTTGCGAACTGCAGCAACAATGATTTCAAGTTATCGAGGGAAGCTGCGCTGGCCGGCGGTGGTGGCGCGACATCGGCCGCGAGCCGTCGCGCGGAGTCATACAGACGACCGTTGGGTTCGCCATCATCGTCGTGACCGATGTGACCGCCGCCAGGAAAAGTTGTCGCCCGATCGATGCCAGCCGCCTCAAGCGCCATCGAATTGAGGACGGTCGTGTGCGGACCACGAATGAGAAGCACCGGATTGGCATTCGTTCCAACGTCAAGGTCAGCAGCGGTGGGCAGTATGTCATTGTTCCAAACCTCGCGACTGAGTGCGCCGGTAATCCACTCCGCCGGTCCGACCCGCGCCGCTTCCTTTTGCAGTGCCGCCTGCAATTCCGCAATCGTCCTTGCCTCGCGAACCCAGCCAGGCACCTCGAAGATGAGCCCACCATCCCATTCCATCAAAGCACCGTAACCAGAACCTGCGTGCACGTGATTGTCGAATAATCCGGGCAGCATCATGGCGCCGCCCAGGTCGACTAGCTCAGTTGATTCGCCGGCGATGCTGCGAGCGCCGGAATCTGATCCGACAAAAATAATCTCGCCGTCACGAACGCCTACGGCAGTGTGTGCCTTTGTTGCATCGGCTGGAACGCCTGTATACACCTCGCCGTTGACATAGATCGTGTCCGCGGCATCGACCGACACAGGATTCGCAGGATCAGTGCAGCCATTGAGTGCTGCAGCCAACACAAGCCCGTAAAGGGTGCGAAAAATTGTTCTCCACATGGTTTGACGACTCCTGGTTTCCAGGTGCAACCGCAAACAGGCACCGGATTATTCTGGGAAATTCAGTTTAGTATAGAACAGTGAGCGCCGGTCTCCTCCGCAAACAATGGAAACAATGGGACAGGCACCTCCGCAGTCCAGGCGGCCATTGACAGGCGTCTCCAACCGAAGCGCCTATTTTTAATTCGCAGGTTTGGCGATTTAACTGCCATTGATTGAGTCTGGCACTAAAAGGACACCCATAATTAATTTGGCCCATTAGCATACGCATTGACAGTATGAGCATTCGCAGGCAAATCGAATATCAGTGCATCAGTCGTGGGTGTCCTTATTGTTTGAGTCTGGCAGCAATAACCCTCAGGCACCGAATCCGCTTTCTATCATTGCCGCTAGCTCACGCAGCTGCATTGCTGCACAAAAGACGTACTAGTCCACATATTTTGCTAATTTGTGCCTGTCCCTTATTCGCTCTCCGGAAGAGAGTTATTTGTTACCGCACATTGGCATCGTTTATTTGAGGATGCTGAAATGATCAAGCCGTTCGTTTCTCTTGCGCGATACAAACTGCGCGCCGCTAAAACCGTTTCACGTCCTTGACTTTTGCTGGCGTCAGCTCATAAATCGTGGCAGTCAGTAATTCGACGAGCCCATCAAAGTCGTTTCGATTAATCACGCCGTAATGCGTATGCAGATAGCGCGTAGGTACTGTCAGGTTGACGCTCGGCGTGCCCGCGAAAGCTTTCTGCATCTCCGCTCCGTCCTCACCGTAGCCTGGTTGAACATTAAACTGCAGGGGTATCTTATTTCGTGCCGCGAGATCTATAACAAGGTTTTTCAGGTTGTCATTCGGAATCATCGATGCGTCGAACAGAAACATGCCGGGACCATTACCGAGAATCTCCTGTGCCTCGTCCAGGCTAATGCCGGGATAGTCCGCCGCCACACCAGCCTCCAGGCTAATGCCAATATCCGGCTTTACCAGATAGCTGCTCGTATGCGCGCCGCGCAGGCCGATTTCTTCCTGAGTCGTGGCAACGAAATAGACGTTGGCGGGAGGGCGCTTGTTCTTGAGCCGCTTCATGACCTCGATCATGACTGCCAGGCCGACCCGGTCATCCCAGGCCTTGCCGACATATAGTTCACTGCCATTTAGAATCTCAAACTCCGTGTCAGGGGCGATCGGATTTCCGGGCCTGATTCCCAGGCGCTCCATGGCGTCCTCACGGCTGCTTGCGCCAACGTCCAGAAAGATATCGTTATGCTCGGGAACTAGTGATCTTTCCGAGCCTCGCGGTATCACGTGGATCGTCTTCAGACCGCTAATAGCTATGACGTAGCCTTTTGCGGTTAGCACCCTGAAGCGCTGGTTGAGCAGTGCCTGCGGCAGGATGCCGCCCAATACCTGGTACTTTAGATAGCCATCGTCCGTGATGCGCTTGACCATCATTCCGACCTCGTCCATGTGGGCCGCAATCATGATATTGGGAGCATCCTGTGAGTGCTCAATGATGCCGATGACCGAGCCAAGGCCGTCTATCTCGATTCGATCGGCCAACGGCCCCATCTCTCGCCGGATGATGGTACGAACCGGTCCCTCGAATCCGGAGGGACCGTGAGCATTAGAGAGTTCTTCGAGAAGCTTTGCCGCTGCATCCATTGAGTTCGGCGCCTGAGCCGCAGCATTGGCTCCGACAGCCATAATCAGGATCGCCAGAATAAGTCGATTAGTCATGTTCTTCTCTCTTTTTCCCGTTCTTGGGGTGCAGGATATGCCAGTAGCAATGGCCGCTTTGTGGTCTTCCTCGGGTTTCGTGGACATCTTGATCTAGGGCGACAATACGCCCGGGAGGTGTGACATGAGCCGAAGAAAACGCTCTAGCGCCGAGTTTAGGCGCGAAGCTTGGCGGCATGCAAGCGAAGAAGGTGTTAACGATGCGCTGGCCAAACAATGGGACAGGCACCTCCGCAAATGGCAACCAAACAATGGGACAGGCACCTCCGCAGGTCAGGCGACCATTGACAGGCCTCTCCATCCGAAGCACCTATTTTTAATTCGCAGGTTTGGCGATTTAACTGCCATTGATTGAGTCTGGCACTAAAAGGACACCCATAATTAATATGTCCCATTAGCGTACGCATCGACAGTATGAGCATTCGCAGGCAAGTCGAAAATCAGCACATCAGTCGTGGGTGTCCTTATTGTTCGATAACCCTCAGGCACCGAACCCGCTTTCTATCATTGCCGCTAGCTCACGTAGCTGCATTGCTGCACAAAAGACGTATTAGCCCACATATTTTGCTAATTTTTGCCTGTCCCTTATTAGTTGCGTAACCGTGTAGAGGTCGAAATATTCAACAGGCCGTCTTCATCAGTTACATTATTAACAGACGCTCGAAAACGCCTTAATCGGAAAACATAATGTTAAAAACAAAATGCACTTCTCTTATCGCTTTGATCGCTGGTTTGTTAACTCTCCTGGCATGCTCTGATCCCAATACAGAGGCCAATGACCCTGCGGACAGCGCGCCAGTTGCGGTGCAGACGACTGCTGCACCGGGATTGCTGACAAACAAGACGCTTGAGCGGTTGATGGCGCGTTCTGAACCTCGAGTTCCTCCAGGAGCGACTGCCCCTGGATTTGTGGTTGATCCCAGCTGGCCTAAACCCTTACCCAATAATTGGTTGATCGGTCAGGTGGGTGGGCTGACCGTCGATTCCCACGATAATGTCTGGGTATACCACCGCGGAAGATCTTTGGATGAAAGTTCTGTTCGCGGTCTTGGTGTCGCAGGTACAGATGCCAATGGCAGTCCGATCGATGCACTGGGTTTTTCCAGAGAGCTGGCGGAACAAATCGCGGGTTGCTGTGGCGTTGCGCCTGCAGTCCTCAAATTCGATACGGACGGTAATTTGCTGGATGCCTGGGGAGGGCCTCAGGACCCCGATTTCCTGGCCAATAATTGCTGCGAGGCAGATGGCTGTTTCTGGCCGGGAACAGAGCACGGGATCTATGTCGACCACAATGACTTTGTTTATGTCTCGGGCAACGGCACGGGTGCTACCGGGCAGTTTCCCTGGGCGGCAACCTATGGCGATGATTCTCACATCCTGAAATTCACAGCCGATGGTGAGTTTGTTTATCAGATTGGTCATGCCGGTGCCGAGGGACCGGACAGTGAAGATATCAATAGCGGCCCAAATGGTACGCCGCAACCTTATCGGGTCGCTGATATGAGCGTTGATCCGGAAACCAATCGGATGTACATCGCTGATGGTTACGGTAACCGTCGAATTCTGATTGTCGATGCCGAAAACGGCCAGTACATCGGTCATTTTGGCGCCTATGGACAAAACCCGGTGGATGACCCGGAAGGAACCGATATCGATCCATACAATGCGGGGCCCTGGGCGGCCGATTATCAAGCCGGCAATTTGAACCCCCTGTTTTACCGGAGTCCCTTGCACTGTGCCAAGTTGAGTAACGACGGTCTGCTATATGCCTGTGACCGTAGCAATAATCGTATTCAGGTTTTTGAAGCGAGCAAAGTAGGTCTGGGCGAGTGTGCCAACCCGAATGCTGAACCCGGTCTCTGTGGCTTCGTCAGGGACATTCCTATCGCGCCCTATACTGCTAGTGGTACGGCCGTATCCGCCGCGTTTTCTGCGGACCCCGATCAGTCCTGTCTATATGTCGCAGACCTGGCCAATGGGACCTTCTATATTGTTAATCGGGAAAACCAGACTGAACTGGATCGTATCGGCCGACGCGGACGACAAATTGGAGAATTCCATTGGCTCCATATCCTTTCCGTCGACTCCGCCGGCAATATTTATACTGGAGAAGTCCAGTCCGGACCGCGTGTGCAGAAGTTTACGCAGTACGGATCTTCCTCTTGTAGTGGCACGGGTTACGCCGATATCGGTGCCTATGATCGTAATCGTTAGAAAAAGGGGTCGCGAAACAATGGGACAGGCACCTCCACACGTCTTTGCGAGGAGGCACAGCCGACGAAGCAATCTAGTTAATTCAATGATTGATGGATTGGGCGACCGGCAACATCGTGTTGCCGGCCCTTCGGGCGAGCTTCGCTCGTCCCAAATCGCTCCAGACGATTGGGTCGCTGCGCTCGCAAAGACGAATCTGGAGATTTCACATGGAACCGTGGGATCGATGTTGTGCAGAGAATCGAGGCACTCCTAATACCGGAGTTGGGAAAGCCAGGTTCCAAATATATTCAGTGAACGTCCGGATCGGCTGCCTCGCGATCAGACACGCGTTCGAGAATCTCCTTGCTGATATAGTTTTCCGCTTCTTCTCTGAACTCCCTGCTTTCGTGACGAATCTGCCAGCTATGCCAACCGATCCAAAATACAAAACAAAGCAATGTGAAAAGCCACTCCCATCCAACGAATGGATACATTGGGCCAATCTCTGCAATGTTCCCTAAAAAGTCCTGAATATTGCCGGTGGACATAGCATGATCCTTTGTCTAATTCGCCTGTGTAAATTCAATCGATTCCTATTGCGGCGGCCTTCTCTCGCTCCGCGCCGATGAGGTCCTTCGCAGCTATTTCAGCTTTTATCTCCAGTGCGACGTCGAGCCCCACCAGCTCAATTTCCATGGGTATGCGCAACATATTCAATTTTGCCAATAATTTCGCGACCAGGAATGCCGGCGCGAAACCAAGCACCCAGAACATGATGATGGCCCCGGCAATCTGGCCCCATGGTGTTATTACGGCGTACTCCGGATTCGGCGATGAGGGGTAGCCCCACAGCACGAACCCAGCGATGCACACGCCGAAGAAACCGGCATAACCGTGCACCGCTGCCGCACCCACCGCGTCATCTATCTTGAATTTTTGCTCTACCCAGTGGTGCATTTTGTACATGAACACGACACCGGCTGCCGCGATGAACATGGCCTGGATTGGGTGATAAAGATCGTTACCGGCAGATGCAGCGATTATTCCGGCCAGCCCGGACGAGTAGGTCCAGAACGCATCACCTTTGGAAACGATATAGCCCGCCATCAGACCGCCGGCAAGCGACATCAGAAAGTTAAAAGTGATTGCAGACAGAGTCGTTGGTACGAGGTAGATATTGGTCGCCGAGAAAAAGATGCCATCGCCCTGTTGCACGTCCAGGATCGGAATATTGCAGGCGGCGTAAAATCCCCAGAACCCGGTATAGATCAGGAACAAACCGACCGTCGTCAACCAAGGATTGTGCTGTGGAATCACTCGCGGGGAGCCGTCTTCCCTGAATCTGCCGATCCGCGGACCCAGCACAACGAGGATACCGAGTGCGAATCCACCGGCAATTGCATGAATCACTCCCGATGCATAGGCGTCGTGATAACCGAGTATCTGCACCATCCATCCTTGCGGATGCCAGCCCCAGGCAGCGTCGATAATCCACATTACTGAACCGATCAATACCGCAAGAATCCAGAAGGCGTTTGACCGAATGCGTTCGATACAGGCGCCGGACACGATCGACGCGGCCGTCCACGAAAACAGCAAAAACGCCGCCCAGAGCACGCCGTTCAGTCTGGCCCAGCTGGCGGTGTCATCCGCAGTTAACCCAGCAGACGCCGGGACGCCGCCCATATGCGAACCCATCAGTTCGCTCCAGGGAGTCGCCCAGGGGGCCTCGACCAAGTCACCAATAATGAAGGGGCCATTTGGGAAGGCGGAGTAAATCCACCAACCAAACAGATAGAAAGTGACGGTCACTAATGGCACGATCATCGTGTTTTTCATCAGTGTATGCATGTGATTCTTTCGCCGTGATACGCCGACTTCATAAATGCAAAAACCAACATGTATTAGAAACATAAATACGACGGTCACCCAGTAATAGAACTCGGTAAATATCGTACTTAAGGCAGTCAGTTCATTCGCCATTCGATCAACCCTGTTATTTTTTTCGACCGATCCCAGCTGACGAAGTCCTGTCGACATTCATCGTTCGGAATACCAATTACTGACCCGCGCGGAGCGCGTAAGATCGAGATAAGATGTAATTTCTGATTGCTTCCGATTCTTCTATTTGAATCTCGATGATCGGCATGCCATTGGCCCGTTTAGCGCCGCCGATCACAATTCCGTGCCAGGTTGCATGCGTATCCATGCTTGCGAACCGCAGATCTGGCACCGAACCGCCAAATCGGGTAACGGCATCCGAACCGTGACAGTACCTGCAATTTTTTGCATACAAGGCTTTTCCTGATTCGATTGTGTCGGCGCTTGCCTCGAGGTCTGGTTGTTCCGGCAGAGGTGGGTATGCTGACGTGACCTCTGGCATGCCAGCTGCGCCCTCCAGTGAAAACGCCATCAGGCGCGTCGGGCCGTTTGACTCGTTGGTGGAGTGCAATTGCGGGTACAGGTACTGAAGTCCACCACCAGCGCCGACCGGAATCAGTACGTACTGTGTGCCATCGATCGAATAGGTGGCGGGTGCTGCGTTAATGGCGGACCCTGTCTGGACTGACCAGAGCTGTTCCCCGGAGTCTGCCGCGTAGGCGACAAAGCGCCCGTCGGCATTGCCCTGGAAGAGGAGATTGCCGCCTGTCGCCATGAGCCCGCCGTTATACGGCAGCGAATGCTCCACGGACCATCGGATGCTCTGCGTAACAGGGTCGAATGCGACTAACTTGCCAGGCGCATGCGGTTGTCCGTCGACCTCTGTCAGTACGACAACATCCTCGTGGTCGCCCTGCTTGTTCATCGACGATGGCAGGTCGATAACCGGTATGTATGAAAGGTTCAATTCCGGATGAAACGCCATCGGATTCCAGCTGTGCGATCCCCAGAAATTCGGCCAGACCAAAACCGACTCGCCGCCAGGTGCGTTCCAGTAATCACCGGCAGGATCATAAACCGGTCGGCCGGTTTCCATATTGATATGGGTTGCCCAGTTGACCTTGGAAAATTTTCCCGCGGTCAACAATTCACCAGTGTTCCGGTCGAGCGTGTAATGAAAGCCGTTTTTCGGCGCAATCAGTAGGGTTTCACGATCCTCGTCGTCGACTCTGAGGTCGGCAAGGACGATGTTCATTGTCGCGTTATAGTCCCAGCTGTCCTTGTCGACAGTCTGGTAATGCCAGTTGTATTCACCGGTGTCTGCATTGACAGCGATAACGGATGACAGGAACAGGTTGTCACCACCATCCGGACTGCGCTCAGCGTGTGCGTAGCGATTTGAGCCTGCAGTGCCAAAGAACAACTGATTCGACATCGGGTCGTAAGTCATTTCATTCCAGTTGTTGCCACCGCCGCCAACGGTCGCAAGCGTGTCTCCGGACCACGTTGTTGCTGCCATCTTTAACGCCGGCGTGTTGTTCTCTGCCGGATCGTCGCTGGGCACGATGTAGAAACGCCAGGCAAGATCACCACTTTCAGCATCGTAGGCAGAAACGTAACCACGATTATTTTTTTGGGACTCGGAGCCCGCGTTTCCAACGAATACTTTTCCGCCGCCAACATACGGGGAGTCGGATATCGAATAGCCCTGTTCATTGTCACAAGTTTGTTTCGCCCACCGTCTTTCGCCTGTTTCGGCGTCGAGCGCGATCAGGCGGCAGTCTGCGGTAGTCGCATAAACGCTGTCGCCCCAAACGGCCACGCCGCGGTTTATTCTCGATATCCAGGAGACGCTCGGCGTGTCCACAAGTGCCTTGAGTACTTTGGGATCGTAGGTCCAAAGTATTTCGCCATTTTTCGCATCGACTGCGAAGACAATCGAGTAGGCGCCGGAAAGGTAGATGACACCATCAATCACAATTGGCGTTGTGGAGATGCCATCCTGGGTTGGCAGGTCCGCCGCCCATTCAAGCCCGAGACCAGAAATATTCTCGTCATCGACCTGGGCCAGCGGCGAGTAATGCTGGCCATCAAAGCCGCCGCCCTTGAGAAACCAGTTTTCTCCGGTTTGTGCCTCTTCGATGATACGGTCGTTGGAAACGTCGCCGGCCGCCATCAATACATTTCCGTACATGGTGAGACCGGTTGCAAGAATCAGAAATCGAATTGTATCTCGATTTGACATGCTCTCCCCCTCAATCTGTTTTCCACGCGTATTGTAATACTCAGGTACATAATTTCCCGGTGCAATACACATTGTGTGGGCCTAAAGCGACAATACTCAGCATATTCGATGGCCGCTTTTGCTTCGTTATTCAGCGTTACAGGTGACCGCATTTATCACAATGAACTCGCGATATTCTTCCGTCATTTCCCAGGCTCCCTCAAAACCTTTTGGAACCACGAACATATCACCTTTTTTATAGGTAGCTGAGTTCCCATCATTGTCTGAAAGAATGAGTTCACCTTTTAGCACGAGAACAAATTCATCGTAGGTGACTGGTTTGTCAAAAAGGAGTTTGGCTGGTCCTGCGTCCCACAACGAAACTCTATTCTCGCCTTCAAACAAGACAGACCCGCTGTTACGGTGGGTGCCACTTTCAACAGGCATCCAATCAATATCAGGAAGCGCGTCGAGCTCCATTGCATTCAAATCAGCGATGGTCCAGCTTTTGGGCGGCGAAAGATCAACCGCATCCGCGGCAAGAGCTGTTTTGCCCAAAGGCGACATCGTTTGAACGGCTAACGTTAGCGCAACGCCCGCGATGAGAGATATTACAACGAGTCCTAGATTTCCACGCGATTGATAAGTCATTGACAATCCTCTTCTTATTTTAGTGATCCCAATTTTTGTCTTATAACACTAGCAGACGTCGGCAATAAGACAACTGTAAGTATTGGAGCAAAGGCCAAAGGGTGATGGCATTTCCAGAAACCCATTCTGTTCCCGAGCCAGGACTATCCAGAGTAGCGGTTCGGTGGCGCCGTCAAGAACGACACACTCTTCACGCTGAATCTTTTGTTCAATGTCACTACAAGGTGTAGATGCGGCCATTAGATTCATCACAAAAGGGGTCGAACCCATTGCTGTCCCACTTACATGGGGCAAGGACGAATGTGCTTCGATTGAGAGGGTCCGTCTTTGCGAGCGCAGCGACGCAATCTTATCGATCAATGGTTTAGCCCGTTACCAAGTGGATCGCCGCGTCGCTGCGCTCCTCGCAAAGACGCTCTACTACGTCTCCCCAAATTCAAGTTAACCAAACAAGAAAATCTGACCAACACCACTGCTGACCTGGGTTTCAACGTGTGGTCTGCCTGCTAAGTGGGACAGCAATCGGTTCGACCCCTTTTCGATGGGACAGGCACATCCGCACGTCTTTGCGAGGAGGCACAGCCGACGAAGCAATCCAGTTAATACAATGATTGATGGATTGGGCGACCGACAACATCGTGTTGCCGGCCCTTCGGGCGAGCTTTGCTCGTCCCAAATCGCTCCTGGCGATTGTGTCACTGCGATCGCAAAGACGAATCTGGAGTATTCACACAGCCTCGGCCGGCCACGGTCGCGCTGACCATTTAAGGCGCGCTGTACACAACGTGAGGTGATGTCGTAGTAAGGCGTATCAAACAAACACATCAGATGATTTCGAGCTCTGAGCATAGAACGAATGATAGGCACCTACGCCGACATGCAAAAGCCGCATTAGTCCGCGTATTTTGCTAATTTGTGCCTGTCCAGGATAGTTTGTCCCATAAAGTAAGCGGGTCGTTCGTTGATGTCGAGTTCTGTATTGACGTTGATCAATTCTGACGGTGTAGTGGACATTAAATACGTCATCCTGGCAGAACGTCTTCGCGAGGAGCGCAGCGACGCGGCGATCCACTTGGAAACAGGTTAATCCATTGATCGACTAGATTGGGTGACCGGCAACTTTGGAAAAACGAAAAAGGATCAAGAAAAGGACCCTCGCGAAACGTCGTTTACACTAGCAACGATACGCCGCGTAACATGACAACGAAGCACAAAAAACTCGCTCACGCTGGAGTCAGATCTGTCCCATTTGTTTGACGACGGACAATACCGCAGCGTTCTCAAACTGGCGCTCGCAGAAACTAGTGATGCATCCCGAGAAGACGCAATTGAATTCTCTCGATCGACCCTAAGGATCAAACATGACAACGCGGAAAGACAAAGACAAGAACGACGTCGTACTCAATCGGCGCGATTTTCTTTCGACAACGGCGGTCGCGGGCATCGCAATGGGGCTCTCTAAACATGCGAGTGCTCAGGTCGAAACGCCGGCGGAAACGCAACGTCTCGGCAACGAAGCCCGCACCAATGGAGAAGCAAGAATTAAAGTCGTGGTTCTAGACGACTACCAGGATGTAGTCAGACGCCTTGCTAGCTTTTCGCTCCTGGATCAGCACGATGTAACGGTTTACAACGACAGCGTCACCGATCTCGACACACTGGTCGAAAGGTTGCGAGATGCCGAAGCGATTGTGCTGATTAGAGAGCGCACCTGGATCACAGAAGAGCTCCTGGCCAAGCTGCCGCGCTTACGGCTCATCAGCCAGACGAGCTCCGGAGTGCGGCACGTAGACGTGGAGGCGTGCACGCGTCGCGGCGTGCTAATTACGGTTGGAACGAGCGGGTCGCTGGCCCCGGCTGAACTGACCTGGGCACTTATCATGGCGTCTTCGCGACATTTGGATACGTACTCGGCCGAACTCAAGCGCGGAACCTGGCAGTCAGCTGGAGGACTCGGCCTTGGTCGTGTTGTCCGCGGGCGCACGCTTGGAATTTGGGGATACGGCCGCATCGGGAAAATAGTAGCCGGATTCGGCACTGCCTTCGGAATGAACGTTATGATCTGGGGCAGCGAGAACTCACGTGGCAGAGCAATTGACGACGGCTTGCTCGCAGCACAATCTCAAGAAGAATTTTTCTCACAAGCCGACGTCGTATCAATTCATCTGCGGCTCGTCGAAGCGACTCAAGGCATCGTGACGAAAGCCGATTTGACGCGCATGAAGTACGATGCGCTTTTCGTGAACACCAGTCGGGCGGGACTCGTCGAGCCCAATGCCCTTGCCAGAAGCCTTCGTGCGGGAAGGCCTGGGTTCGCCGCAATTGACGTCTTCGATGACGAACCGATCAACGATGCTTTGCACCCATTGTTGAGCATGGACAATGTTCTCGCGACCCCGCACATCGGATACGTTGAGCAAGACAACTATGAATCCTACTTCGGGACGGCCTTCGACAACATCCTAGCTTTCTTAGCCGAAGAACCGAGCAACCGCATGCTTCGCTAGTTGCCCGCCAGCTCGGTCAGCATGTCGTGCCAGTACTCGAGTGCGCCGAAAAATGAGTCAACTTGTACGCGTTCATTCAAGCCGTGAGAAAATTCGTCCTCAGGCCTGAAGAACAGGCCCATGACACCGTACGTCGGTAAACCCGCCTGGCGCATTACCTTGCCGTCCGTTCCATAGGGTGCCATGTAGGGAATGATTGGAATGTCTGGATATTGGTTGTGCACCGCGTTGGCCACTGCGGCGTTCACTTCCTCATTGATGGGTGACGCCGGGCTGGAGACAGGCTCGCCCGAAGATTCGATTTCAAGCGTGTCATTTCTGCCGACCTCAAACAATTTAGCCTGCACAGCTTCTACGGCAACACCCGGAAAAATCCGGCAATTGACGGTTGCGGTGGCCGACTGGGGTAGCGCGTTCTCTGCATGGCCGGCGGACAACATCGTCGCAACGCAGGTTGTACGCGTAACGCTGTTTTGCTCTGGATACTGGCTGAGCACGGCAAGCGCTTCCTCGTCATGCGGGTCGGCAGCAAATCGACGCATTGCATCCCCAACCGGAGCTCCGGTGACCGCTGCAGACTTCTCGAAATAGCGCCTGGTAATGTCATTGGTCTGGGTGGGAAAGGTGTATGCCTCGATATTTTTAAGGACGGTTGCGAGTTCGTAGATGGCGTTGTCAGGTCTTGGCAGGGAACTGTGGCCGCCAGGGTTCCGGATGGTTAGCTCAAAAGTGGCAAATGTTTTTTCCGCAGCCTGAATCATATAGGCAGTCGCCTTTCGATCGTGATCTAGAAAGCCGCCACCGCCATCCGCGTTTAACACGTACTCGGCATCCGTCAGCTCGCGATACTCAGTGGCCAGGGAGCGGGTTGTCTCCATGCCAGTTTCTTCATCGCCAGTGAAAGCAATGATAAGGTCGCGATTGGGCACGAAACCGGCCGCTTTCAGACGCAGAAAAGTGGTCGTTAGCGTTGTGATGCCGAACTTGTCATCGAGTGCGCCGCGGCCGAAAAAATAGCCGTCCTCTTCCACCAGCGTGAAGGGGTCGCGCTCCCAGTCTTTCGGCAATGCATCAACCACGTCCATGTGGGCGATGAGCAGGATAGGCTCCCGGCCTGCTGAATCGTCGCCTTCGTAGCGTACGACCAGCGAGGCTGTTGCTTCGCCCGAGGACAATGTCTGCGGCAATACATGAATGTCCGTATCGTCGAAGCCGCCGTCGCGGAACTGATCCGCGAGGTAGTTCGCAACCTCCGGCACTCTGCCATGACCGGCTGCCGAGCGGATGGAGATGATGTGGCGGTAGATTTCCAGTGCGGTTTTTTGGTGGTTGGCGGTGTAGTCGGCGCTGCTTGACTGGGAATATGTGGGTGGGGAGCAGAGTAATAAGGTGAGGGTGATGAGGGCGGTGCGGATCATTCTGATTCCTTGACTATTAAATTAGGCTCTACCATGAAGACCGTGAGCAATTCCGATGGTCCACCGTCAGGATCCTCACTACAAGAAAAAAGTGGGGCTTCCTGAATTTATCCTAATTGGGTAGTTCTATAGATACATATGGTTTTTCAGGCGGATTATAAAGTTCGCTGCCTAAATTTTGTTCCTTAACTTCTGAGGAAGACCTAAAAACCTAAGCAAATGCATAGCGCCGCACAAAATGCCAAAAGTCCGAACCTCATTCACCCAACAATCGGCGACGTAATCAAAGTCGAGTCAATTTACATGGCACTAGAGTTATGAATGGAGTCCGACGATTAGATGACAAAAGAATCTATGGTGAGGTTGTTGATCTATTCTGCGGTATCGGAGCGCTAAGTCACGGACTAAAAAGATCGGATTTCAGGGTGGTTCGCATGATTGTGATGTGTATTGGCATGAGGTTTCGGGTCTGACCTTTTTAAGGTAGCGCTTCGAGCCTATCAATGAGTACCTTGCCGGATGATTCGCTATTCTTGTAAAACCAGCTCCCGACAGCCATTCCGGCAATCAGGACGGCCGCATGAATCAGGGACAGATACTTGCGGGCATGGCCATCGTTCGCTTGCTTGATCGCCGAGAGCACACAAACAATGGCAAGGGCAGGCATTAATTCGTGCATGGCGCCACTGATGACCAAGCCGGTGGATACTGCTAGAGTGCCGGCAAACAGATGCTGATCTTTTAGATTTCGACCACGACTCAGATCGAACTTGCGGCGATTCAACTCATATGCCCCGACCACCGCCATGTAGCCCCACAACGCACCCAGACCGCCCGTGATCAGCTTCTCGCCAGTAATGAGACTAATAGCGCCATAGCTACCCATAAAAAAACAGGGTATTCCCAGAAGCACTGCGATAACGGCGCCGGAAGTGACAATAGCGCCACCGGTTGATCTGGGCTCATCGAGATTGTGAGATTCATTCATCAGAGAGTCTGCAGTACTGCCGCAACTCCTTGTAGTTGCGAATATTGATTGCCGCAGCAGGCTGATCTGCTGGCCCGGTGGTCCGGGCCTTAGCTATCGGTCTAAGACTCGCGACTCATTTCCCAGGCTGAGTACGTGGGCAGCCGCCTCGCCAACAACACGACAGTTATGATAAAACCAGCCAGCAGGCCTAGTGCCATTGCAATATCAATCCAATGATCGAATGGGCGATCGTCCGGCGAGAAAACCGGCACGATCATCAGATATTTGTTGATCCAGATTCCCAGATTTATGCCGAAGGCAACGATACACATTGCCAGTACCGATCGTTTGACGATCGCAAACAGCAGGCAAACGAAGGGCACGAAGAAGCAACCACTTATCATGGTCCAGAAGTATGGGCTGTAGTGCCCGTACATTTGTCGCCATAAAGGTTCCGACTCTTCCGGCAGGTTGCCAAACCAGATTACGAAAAACTGTGACCAGAAAAAATACAGCCACATGAGTGTGAAGCCCGTAACCAGCATTCCCAGGCTCTTTATCTGAGTTGGGCCAAAATGCTGGCCGCCATCGACTCGTCGCATGACGACCGCTATTGCCATCCAGGCTGCGGAACCCGCGAAAATATTGCCGAACCAAAAGTGAATTGGGAAAATTGTGCTATGCCAATGAGGTATCAGCATCATTGCCAGGTCCCAGGCAATAAACGTATTGGACACAATGAATCCAATTATTACGATCGGCGAAAAATCGTAAAGTCGACTCTCGACTTCGTCGTGATCGATCGCTTTTGCTTCCTCGTCACTGGCCAGATCCGGTTGCAGGCCTTTTCTGACGTAGATGGCAGCGATGCCATAGAACAGCAATAGCCCGCCGAGGTCTCTGATAAAGAGCCAGTTAATGTTGAGCCAGGGACTGAGATGGTCGTCCGGCGATGCATTCAACCAGTAGAAGAGATCTTCCCGGGCGAATATGAAAATAAGCAGAAAGCCAATGATTGCAAAAGGAAAATACGCCAGCGTTGACAGCTCTGCCAGGCGGTACCAGGGCTTGCCCCAGTCAGATTCTACGAGGCGAAGAAATGCAGTGACCACCACCCCGGCCTGGGTTATGCCAAGGAGAAACAGATACGACACGGTAAAGAGTGCGAAGTCCGGTTGCTGTTCTGAACTCGACAGGCCAAAAACGAGACTTGCCACGCCCAGCAGAAAAATGGCGATAAGCACCCAGAGAAATATACTGCCGCGCTGATATTTCAGACTGTTCATTGCGAGGCAAACTCACTTCGGACGTAATTGATAACATCCCATCTTTCCGTTGGACTCAATGCGTCGCGGTAAAACGGCATTTTCGCCCTGCCACGCGTTAACGTAAAAAACAGCTGTCCGTCCGCCTGGTCTTGCGTGTAGGGTTCATTCAGATCAACCGGTGCTTTCTCAATAAATTTGAGGCCTACCGGTCCGTCACCAATTCCCGTGGTTCCGTGGCAAACCAGGCACGTGATCTCATAGAAATACTCGCCACGCTCAATAGACTCCTGGCTGGCGGGAACCGGGTTGACCATGGCCACCGCTGCTTCTTTCATATCGAGGCTTTCGTCGTCGGTAAGCGGCAATGGCACCGTTTCCCCGCCGGTTGTCGGTATGGACCCGGGGCCGGCCGGCGCAATCGATTCCTGCGCTTTCTCGGTGGGCTGATCGACCATGTCCTTGTCCCAGGGATATGCCCAGGCAAGCGTCATCGGCCAACTCAAAAGTAAAATGAGCAACAAAACTATTGCGTGCTTCATGAGCCGTCCTCATTCAAGTTTCGGACTTCTTCAGCGCCCGCAGCGCACAGAATCGCCTCGGCGCGGCCAAAATTGTCCTGCGTATCACAAACAACGGTGACGGCGAATTTGTCAACGGCAACCTCAGGTACGTACAAACGTTCCCGAATAGCGGGTAATCGTGCGCTGATAAAGAAACCCAGAACAGTTGCCAGGATGCCGAATAAAATGGTCATCTCATAAGTGATAATCAGAAATGGTGGAATAGTGATAATAGGACGACCGCCGGTGGGATGCAGGTATAACACCGCAGTACCGGCTGCCAAGCTAAAGCCAGCGAGGGCGCCAAATATTCCACCAAAAAATGTAAATCGCTTAATGACAGATTTCTTGGGTCCGAGCACTTCATCCGCGCCATGCACCGGAATCGGTGATAGCAATTCCGGTCGTGCAAAACCGGCATGCATGAGATCCCCGGCCGCTTTCAGCGCCGAGTCCGGATCGTGAAATAACCCTAGTGCGCTGCTTGCCATTCCGTATCACCCTTTTTACTTTTCGGTGTTTCCATTGTCTCCTTCACTTCGTAGATGGAGACGCTCGGGAAAATTTTGACAAACAGCAGGAACAGTGTAATGAACGTCGCGAGTGATCCGACGAGTATCGAGATTTCTACAAGGCTCGGAACATAAACGCGCCACGCATTTGGCAGGTACTGCCGCGACAATGTCGCTCCGATGATCAGGAATCGTTCCGTATACATGCCGATGTTAATCGCGATCGACAGGATCAACATCGGTACAAACGAGGTACGGAATTTTTTGGAGATCAGTAACAGCGGGGCGACAGCGCAGAACAGAATCATCTCCCAGTACAAAGGCGCATAGAATCCGAACAATTTGTATTTGAGTTGCTCGTACTCAGTCGATGTGCCGCTGAACCAGCCTGTGAATAATTCCAGAATATTAATGTACGTCCATATGAGCGATAGCACCAGCAACAGTTTTCCGAGATTGTCGAAATGCAACTTGGTGATGAAATGCTCGAAATTCATGTACTTTCTCAATACGTACATGACCGTAACGATGCCAGCCGTACCGGAGTAAATTGCACCCACAACGAAATACGGAGCGAAAATCGTCTGGTGCAGTCCGGGCACGAGGGACATTGCGAAGTCCCAGGACACGATGCTGTGCACGGAGACTGCCAACGGGATTATGAGCACGGCGAGGAAGGTGTAGGCCCAGCCGAGCCGGTGCCATTCTGTATCGGTACCACGCCAGCCAAGTGATAGCAGTACGTACAGGTGGTGCCGCCAGCCGGTTGTACGGTCTCGAACCGCCGCGAAGTCCGGGATCGATCCCATGTAAATGAATATCAAACTGCCAGTGACGTAAGTCGTGATTGCCATCACATCGAACATCAGTGGCGATCGAAAATTCGGCCACAGCTCCATCTGATTAGGATATGGCAGCGCCCAATGAATGAACCACGGCCGACCTACGTGCACCATGACCATCGTCGCTGCAACCATCAGCGAAAAAAGTGTCATGGCCTCAGCGCTGCGGTACATCGCCTTGCGCCATTCACTGTTAGTGATATGCAGAACACAGGACAACAGCGTGCCGGAATGGCTTAACCCGATCCAGAATACGAAGCTGGCGAGATAGGTTCCCCAGACTGTTGGGTGATTCATGCCGGCAGCGCCGATGCCGTAGTAGAGCTGGTAGAACCAGGGGAAGAAAAAGCAGGCAAGCATGACGAAAATCGCCGTGGCGAGAGCGATGTAATAACTCCTGCCAGTTTCAGTAAGCGATCGCACGACGTCATCGTTGACGTCGGCGAATTGCATCTGCCTTTCTTCGTTACCCATCGGAATCAACTTTTTTCAGGTAAACGACCGAAGGCAATGTATTGAGCTCATCAAGCACATGATAAGCGCGCGGGTCGGCCAATGATTTTGCTACCTTGCTGTTGGAATCCTTGCGGTCGCCGAAAACCAGTGCTTCGGACGGGCAGGTCTGCACGCAGGCCGGTTGAATGTCGCCCTCTTGAACCCGTCGGCGCCCGTCGTCTTTGGCGTGATCTTTCGCCTGGCGGACGCGTTGAATACAAAACGTGCACTTCTCCATGACGCCTTTTTCGCGAACGCTGACATCCGGGTTGAGTTGCTGCTCGAGCGGCGAGTCCCAGTGATGACTGTTGTAGTTGAAATACCTGACTTCATACGGGCAATAGACGGCGCACGACCGTGTACCGATACACCGGTTATAAACTTGTGTATTGAGACCGTCCTGGTTGTGATATGTGGCGGACACCGGGCAAACCGTTTCACAGGGAGCTGCATCACATTGCTGGCAAAGCATCGGGATGAACTTTAGTTTTGCGTTCGGGTATTCGCCTTCCCAATATCGCTCTATCCGAATCCAATGCATCTCCCGTCCCTTGGCCAGCTCTTTTTCACCGACGATCGGGATATTGTTTTCCGCCTGGCATGCGGTAACGCAGGCACTGCAGCCAGTGCAGCGATCGAGATCGATAGACATTGTCCAGGCGTAGTCAAAGTCCTCGTAATAACCGGGCTTACGATACTTCTGCCAACTGGAAATAAATCGTTCCATAATGTTCATGCTGGATCCACCACAATCGGAATACTGTTCAGCTTCGCGCTGTGTCCTGCAGAGTCACCATCCGCGCCCGTGGACTGAACGATGTTTCGTCCGAGTTGCCGCGATTCGCCGCCGGTTTTCACGGGTGCGGCGCGCCTGCCGGTCTGGGCCAGACTAACGCGAGTCGCACTCGTAGCAAGGCTGCCGGACACTGCGTCCATGTTAGGCGCGAGAATCTGTATCGGGTTGCTTCCCCGATTCCTCGCATAACGTCCGAATTCTTCGTGGCCCTGACCAATCGGCATGGCGACAACATCCGGCATGATGGCCGGAAAAGTGACCGCCGGTACCTCGATACTGCCGTGCTCGGATGTAATCCGGAGCAGGTCGCCATCCTGGATGCCCATTTCATTTGCTGTCTGCGGATTCAATTCAACCCAGGACCCGTACACGATGCTGGTCATCGGATCCGGTAGCTCCTGCATCCAGGGGAGATTGGCGCCGCGACCATCGTAAAGGGTGGTCGACAGATAGGGATGCAGAACGAACGGGTATTCGTCCGGGTTGCCGGAGAATTCGGCTTCTGCCACCGCGATATTGTCGATGACCTGCTTGTCGATGACGACGGAGTTAGAATTGCGCGTGTTCTCGCCCCACGCTCCAGAGGTCAGGACCTCGCGCCAGAATGAGTCGAAACCACCGGCATCCGGCGAGCCACGTTCATAAACATTACGCCAGCTATCCTTGATGTAGTCTTCCATGGAATCCCAGCCCATCGCTTCACCGAGTCCCATTTTGCCGGCCAGGCCCAGGATGATGTCGCCGGTAGCTCGCGTGTTATAAAGCGGTGATACGACCGGTTGCGAAACGGCGCCAACTGAAAAACCGACACCGGGTTGAGGCATGTCGTCGCCCCAACTTTCCAGGTAGGTATGGCTGGGAAGAATAATATCCGCCATTGCAGTTGTTTCGTCCATGAAACTCGACAGGCTCACGACCAGCGGAATTGACGCCAGCGCTTCTTTCAGACCGGCGCCCGGCGGCAAGGTAAATAGCGGATTGGTGTTGTTGATGATCAGGACTTCGATGGCTCCCTGCCGGGCATTCTCAGCAAGATCCTGCATGGCCGCAAAATTCGCCTGGCGGCCAGCTGTCGAACTACCGACTACCGGATCCGGATTAAACACGACACCGCCGGGCTTGCCGATATTGCCAACCAGGTAATTGAGCGCGTTAACGGCAACCAGCGTGTCGACGCCGTTAGTATGATTTCCCGCCGCGCCGCCGCCGATGGCGAGGCCTGGCTCTGCGTGAGAAAATTCGCTGGCTATACGGGCAACAGTATCCGCTGGCACGCCTGTCTTATCCTCGACATAGGCGGCTGAATAAGTTGCCAGAGCTGCGTTCCAATCGTCTGCATCGGTTCCCTGATAGTTGCCCCCGGCAAGAATCTGCTGCGCTATGCCCAACGCAAGGATCCCCTCGCTACCGGGCGTGGCGGGAATCCACTCGTCAGCGGATGCGCCGCTGATCGACATGCGCGGTTCAATTTGTACAAACCGTCCTCTTGCGTCCCCATTACCTTGCCGACTATGGCCGAATCCCAGGCCGTGATGCACGGGCGACAACCAGTCATTCAAATAGTCCGCGCCGAACGACAACAGGTAGCGCGAATTCCGGATGTCGTAGTAAGGAAGTTGCCTCTCGCCGAAAATATGATTATTGGCAGCGTATAGCGAATGCGGATGCGCGAAGTCGTAGTGCAGTAAATTCGCGGAACCGAGTTCGTTCATGAACAGTTCGAACAAGTTTGCGAGGTGCCCGCGCACCCCCTCGCTCACAAAGTAGATGCCGTCGTTGTTCGTACTCGCCGACAGCCGGCTTGCAACCTCGGATAACCCTTCGTTCCAAGTGGTCTGAACGAACTCCCCACTGCCGCGCTCGCCACTCTGTAGCATTGGAGCTGTCAGGCGATCGGGATTGTAAAGTACTTGCAACCCGGCCTGACCCAGCGCGCATAGTCGGCCCTGATTCACCGGATGCGATGGATTTCCCTCTATCTTCTTGGCGCGGCCCTCGCGAGTACGAACAGAAATACCGCAGCCGGCCGGACACATTCCACAAATCGAGTTGTACCAGGTGGCAATACCAGAGCTGAATTCTTCAGGCGGCACCGCGTAAGGAATCAGGTGTTCTACCGGGTGCTTGATGGATTCCGCGAGCATGAATCCGCCGCCGGCACCCACACTGCCTGCTCCTACGAGCTTGATGAAGTCTCTTCGGTCTACCTTTGACATTTCGTTACCCGGCTTTTCATTTTATTTATGGCAGGTCCAGCAGTCAGTACCGTGCACAACCTCATTGTCCTTGTGGCAGTTGAGGCAAAGGCCCATTTCCACCGGCGCCTCGCGGCTCACCACATCCATTGTTTCAACCGGCCCGTGGCAGGTCTGACATTCGATATCTGCCTGCACGTGGCGCTTGTGTGTGAAATGCACGAAATCCGGCAAGTCGTGCACCTTGACCCAGGGAATCGGTTCCTTGTTTTCCCAATAGCTTGCGAGCAAACGTATTTGCGGACGGTCGGTCGCAATATCTGTATGGCATCCCATACATTTATTGACGCTTGGCACGCCCGCCGAAATAGAGCGTCGGGCCTGAACGTGGCAGTACATGCAAGGGATCTCGTTCTCGCCGGCGTGTACGCGATGACTGAAGTCAATGGGTTGCTCGGGGCTCGTGCCGGGGAAGAACATCGCGTTTGCGTAATAACCGCCGATCAAACCGATCAGCGCGACCAGCGCAATGCGCGCGGCCGGCAACAGGACTTTCAGTGTGGGTACGATCGAGACGCTCATGTCATCTCAACCCCAATGTGTTGCCGAAGCCATCACCGAATTCGTGAATAAGCTTCGCGACGTCCGGGTTTTTCGTGGCGCGAAGATAAGTATCGGCCATCTTGTGAAACATCTGGTAAAAATGCAGGTTCATGTCATCGACCGTCGTGTCCTTGGTCCACAGGTCTATTGCAGCAGTTGTTTTACTTTCAGCATTCCATAGCGACAACATCACGGACTGGCACAGTACCGGACCGTCTTCTTTCGCCTCGGTGGCCTGCCATTCGATCCGCGTCGGCATATTCTCGCTATCCAGATTCACGGTTACTTTGATTTCGGCTGTTCTTGACATCACTCAGCGTTCCTGATTCCATTTCCCACCAACCTCGTTACGGCGGATGAAGAGTCCGATGTTCGATTTTCTTATTTTTGTGATAATGCTCGGCATCATTGTTAGTTTGAGTTTCGGCCTTTATTTCCTCGTCCAGGATCGCGGCAAAACCGAACGTGCTGTAAAAGCACTCTCGGTGCGGGTCGGGCTTGCTGTGCTGCTGCTTGTCACTCTGGCGTTGGGTTTCATGTCGCGCTATCCCGCCTAAAACCAGTAAACGAACGTAAACAGGCCCAGCCACACTACGTCGACGAAGTGCCAGTACCAACTGGTCGCTTCAAATGCGAAGTGATTGTCCGGCGTGAAATGACCACGCATCACTCGGAATAACATTACCGTCAGCATGATCGTGCCCAAGGTCACGTGGGCGCCATGAAACCCGGTCAGCATGAAAAACGTTGAGCCGTAAATTCCGGACTCGAGGGTCAAGCCAAGTTCGTCATATGCATGCAGGTATTCGACTACCTGCAAAACCAGGAAGGTCGCGCCGAGCGCCACGGTCAGGCCCAACCAAATTCCCAGTGCCATTCTCTTGCCTTTCTTCAGCCCCCAGTGAGCAAACGTAACGGTAATGCTGCTGGTCACAAGAATGACCGTGTTGATAAATGGCAGGCCCCACGGACCCATAGACTGGGTCGTCGTGCCACTAGGTGTCCTGAACAACGGCCAGGTATCGGCGAAATCGGGCCACAGCAGCAAATGCGTTTCAAGATTATTGCCGGCACCTGAAAGCCAGGGGACGGATATGATGCGGGCATAGAACAACGCGCCAAAAAAAGCGGCGAAGAACATGACCTCGGAAATGATGAACCACGCCATCCCCATGCGGAATGAACGGTCAAGCTGTGGGCTGACCATACCCGTCAGACTCTCCCGGATAACAGCGCCGAACCAGCCGAACATCATGAATGCGATCAGTGCAAGCCCCACGAAGAATAGCGGTTGACCGAAACTGCCTGCTGCGGCAACCTTTTCCGTGCTTTGGTGAATAAAGTGGACGCCACCGTACGCCGTCACAAAAAGGGCAATTGAGCCGACGATCGGCCAAATGCTGCTGTGTGGAACGTAGTAGCGCGGTGTTCCGTTTACGGTGCTATCAGACATTGGCCGCTAATCGCTCCCCGTATTTTCGTATTGGTGTTCGTGTTCAACTTCGACTTCTGCCGCAACGCCAACCCGGAACATTGTGTAGGACAATGTCAGCTCGTTGATGTCGGCTGGTAAATCTGCATCGACGACAAAACTGACGCCCATTTCCATCTCACCGCCAGGCGGCAACTCTTGTTGTTCAAAGCAAAAGCATTCGATTTTTTTCAGGTACTGAGCCGCCTGTCCGGGGGAGACGCTCGGAACAGCCTGCCCGGTGACTGTTTTGTGGGAGCGGTTGCGCACAAAAAACGTCGCCGTATTCATTTCGCCCGGGCGCACGACTAGCTTGTTCTCGGGCCTGCGAAATTCCCAGGGCATGCCACGCGCGACGCGGGCCAGAAAATCGATGGTCACGGCACGATCGACCGGAATCTCCACTGCTTCGATTTCATCGAGCAGAACTGCTTGTGCCGAGGTCTTGCCATTGAGGCCGGTGATCTCGCAAAAAACGTCGTATAGCGGTACCAGGGCGAACGCAAAGCCGAACATGCCCACGGCAAGCGCAGCCAGGAGCACCGTATGACTTCTTTTGGCTGGCCGACTCAATATGCCCTGCCTTCAACGATTTCGGGTGGCGTTTCGAACGTGTGATGTGGCGCAGGCGACGGGATGGTCCACTCGAGTCCCACGGCTCCCTCCCAAACCTGATCGGTGGCTTTGACGCCGCCACGAATCGTTTTGATCACGATGTACAGGAACAGCACCTGTGTCAGTCCAAGCAGGCCGGCTCCTACGCTCGAAACCATATTGAAATCTGCGAACTGCAGGGAGTAGTCGGGTATCCGTCGTGGCATACCGGCAAGCCCCGTAAAATGCATCGGGAAGAATGTCAGATTGACGGCAAACGTCGCCGTCCAGAAATGAATTTTTCCGAGACGTTCGTCATACATGTGGCCGCACCATTTCGGCAGCCAGTAATAAACCGCCGCCATCGTGCCGAAAATTGCACCCGGGTAAAGCACGTAATGAAAATGCGCCACCACGAAGAACGTGTCGTGATACTGAAAGTCGGCCGGAACCAGCGCCAACATCAGACCTGAGAATCCCCCGATTGTGAACATCATGACGAAGCCGATTGCGAACAACATCGGCGTCTCGAAAGTTATCGAGCCGCGCCACATGGTCGCCACCCAGTTAAATACTTTCACACCGGTCGGCACTGCAATCAGCATCGTGGCAAACATGAAAAAGAGCTCGGTTGCCACTGGCATGCCAGTGGTAAACATGTGATGTCCCCATACGATAAACGACAGGAATGCGATGGATACCGTCGCCCAGACCATCGAGCTGTAGCCGAATAGTTTCTTGCGCGAGAAGGTCGGAATGATCTGCGATGCAATGCCAAAGCCCGGCAGGATCATGATGTAGACCTCCGGGTGACCGAAGAACCAGAATATGTGCTGGAACATCACCGGGTCACCGCCGCCCGATGCCTCGAAGAAGCTCGTGCCGAAGTGTCGATCCGTCAGCATCATCGTCACGACACCCGCTAACACGGGCATCACCATGATCAGCAGAAATGCGGTAATGAACCATGTCCAGACGAACAGCGGCATTCTCATATATGTCATGCCCGGTGCACGCAGGTTGACGATCGTAATGATGATATTGATCGCACCCATGATGGATGAGATGCCCATCAAATGGACGCCAAGAATAAAAAAGTCCGTGCTTGGCGGCCCGTACGTCGTCGATAACGGTGCGTAGAAAGTCCAGCCGAAATTCGGTGCACCGCCCTCCATAAACAGTGATGACAGCAACATCGTGAACGCGAACGGCAGGATCCAGAAGCTGAAATTATTCATGCGTGGCAACGCCATGTCCGGCGCACCAATCATCATGGGTATCAGCCAGTTGGCCAGGCCGACAAATGCGGGCATTACCGCGCCGAAGACCATGATCAGACCGTGCAGTGTCAATACCTGGTTATAGAACTCCGGCTCTACAAACTGGATACCCGGCTCAAACAACTCCAGCCGGATGACCATCGCCATACCGCCTGCGATGAAGAACAAAGTTAAACTCAACCACAGATATAAAGATCCAATCTCCTTGTGGTTGGTGGTGAACAGCCAGCGACTGGCAAATGCGATCAGTGGATGGCGATTTGCGTGTACGGTTTCGGCGTGTGCAACCATCATCTGGCCTTGTAGACGGTGATTGGCTGAATAATGTCACCGGTACTGTTTGCCCAGCTATTTCGCTCGTAAGTAATGACTGCTGCTATTTCCAGGTCTGAAAGCTGCGGCGCCCATGCCTGCATTTCGGTGTCGGCCACGCCGTTCATAACCCGCTCGAGATGATCGGCCATCTCGCCCGTGGCGATAGCACTGCCGGAGAGTGCCGGGTATTTGGTTCCCTGGCCCATGCCATCGCGCTCGTGACAGGTCGCGCAGTGTTTGAGAAACGTCTCCTGGCCAATTGGCATCAGTTCGTCCATCGTCCAGGTCTTGGCGCGAGCCGCAACGGCGGCGCCGCCGGCAAGTTCCGCGGCAATTCTCTGGTCTTCGATCCACTGGTCAAACTCGGCTTCAGGCCTTACCTCGACGACGATTGGCATAAATCCATGGCCCTGGCCGCACAGCTCGGTACACTGGCCGCGGTAGGTGCCCGGCGTTGGCACGATCGTCCATGCCTCGTTGATGAAGCCCGGAATAGCGTCCTGCTTGACCGCAAAATCCGGGACCCACCAGGAATGAATGACGTCGTCGGACGTGACCAGAAAGCGGATTTTTTTATTGGTCGGTAACACCAGCGGATTATCAGCGTCGAGCAAATAGTGTTCGTCCTTCGGCTCAAGGTTGTATATTTGTTCGTCCGGTGTCGTGATATTGCTGTAGTAACTGATATCCGTTTCGAGATATCGATAGTGCCATTTCCATTGGGACGCGGTGATAACCACCGTCATATCGGAATCTTCGTTGTTTTCGATATCGCGAAGGGCGATCGCTGCCGGTATTGCCATACCGACCAGTATCAGGACGGGAATGGTCGTCCAGACAATTTCAACCAGTGTGCTGTGGCTGAAAGTGGCAGGCACGGGATGTCTGGAACGACGATGCGCAAACATCGTGTAAAACATCGCACCGAATACGATGACACCGACAACGATACATACCCACAGACCCATGTGATGAATCTGTTGTATACGCGCACTCATATCGGTGACGCCCTCCCGCATGTCCAGCTTTGCGGCAGACGCAATGTGGGGAACCCCCCACAGGATGAGGAGCAACGGGCCGCTCTTTAGCCCACCGGCAGAAGAAGTCGTACCTTCTCGCCGTACTTTTCTGGAGATCGTTCGCAACGATTGCCCCTTAAAGCTTGTTTATTGGCCTGTATCAGTCGTGCCCAGGCCATCAAGAATTTGTGCCACTCTCACGGCATTCGTGCTTCCCATCCTTGGCGTTTCACCACGCAGCGCTGCTGGCTGCGTTTTCGTTGTTCTTTCTCCCTTGGACGTCCTTGTATTTCGATGTAGCATAGGCGAAAAATTCGCAGGAGGCAAAATAGTCTACCGTCGAATGTTGGCGATCGTTCGTATTTGCTTATCACCAGACCAATCTTGATAGCGTATCCCTTCAGATCGTTCGAGCGGCCCTTCCCAGTCGCCGCGATGGGCCAGCAGGAATGCATCACCGTCGACCCTCGCCTGCCAGGGCTCGCCGTCCCAGTTGGTAAACGCGATAGTCGCATTCGAATGGCGGCTCCAATTACTGGTATTTAGCGGAGTCTGTTCGAAAAGGTCATCGCGTATCCAGGTTGTCCATTTTTGATTGTTCCAGCTGACAAATTCCATTTTGCTGTTTGCCCAGGGCTCATTGCCTGGTTCAATACCGTAATCTACCTTGACGTGGTAGGCGAATTTAGCCGCCGCTATTGCAAGCAAAACGGCAGTGACAAGAGCTAGCACAACTTTGTTCATAGAACGCACCTTACGCTATTGCGCGGCCGTGTATTGTTCTCTTTTTTGTGGCCTGCTGGAGAAGCATGTTACTCCAGTTTTTGCGATTTCCAAAATTCGCGTACGTCGTGTTTGATTCAATCAAGTTCAAAGTGGACAAATGGCCTATTAAACAACAGCAGCCAGTGAGTGATCTCAATGGCGTCATCTGCGTTATACTTCCGCTGGGAAACAGATCGTGGATAACCAACCGAACAAAAAGAATATCAGCAGGACGGCGATTATATTTGCCGTGGTCGCACTCGTCTTTTATGGGGGATTCATCCTGATAGTCATGCTGCTGGTTTGAACCTGAATGACCGTAGTAAGAGAACCAGAACCGATATGAACAAGTCGTACGCAGGGGTCAGCATTTTTCGGCGCGTGAGTGTTGTTTGTGATTGAGACGCCGCTGGTTCGAAAGATTGCCCCGCCCGTTGCCGGGCTTATTTTCATCGCGCTATTCGTATCCCTTGCTTTTTGGCAACTTGATCGGGCAGTCGAGAAGCAGGCGTTACTCGATTTATTCGAGCGTGATGCGCCCTACGCGGAGGCTGACAACTTCGATTCTCTCGCTGACTTCGATCGCATCCGGGTCGACGGCCGATTCCAGGGGAGCCGGCAAGTCCTGATTGACAACATTGCGCTCGATAGCCGCCAGGGTTATTACGTCATCACTCCTTTCGAAACCAGCAGCAACAACGAATTGCTGCTGGTAAATCGTGGTTGGATCCCCAAACACAGGTTCGAAGATGGTGTGCCGCTTATAGCCGTCGACCAACGCCGCAGAACGATTTACGGGCTGGTTGGCCGTTTGCCTGGGGTTGGCATTCGCGCCGGTGAGGCTTTCGAAGGTTCGACAGCTTGGCCCAGGGTTGCGGTCTATCCAAATCTCATTGATATTGCGACAGAACTCGAGAGCCCTGTGCTGCCCGTCGTGCTGTTGATGAGTCCTGATGCGGACGGTGGCTTCGTGCGCCGTTGGCAACCAAGCACTAGCGGACCGATGATGCATTACGGTTATGCTTTTCAATGGTTCGCGATGGCCGCAGCGCTTCTCGCAATACTGATCTGGCAGATTCCAAAATGGCAGCGTCTTGACACAACAACGCAATAAACGCGGTCGGTTACAGTTGGCAATCATCGCACTCGCGTTCATCGGGCCGATGATCGCTGCGACCTGGATGTACGCGACTGGTCAGCTGCATCCAGACGGCAGCACCAACCATGGCAGACTGATCGACCCGGTTATCAACCTGGAAGAAACCTTGTCTGGTTCCTCTCCGATACTGAGTGCATCTAGTGCGCCCTGGAATTTGCTATACGTGAATGAGGCTCGCTGCGATGAGCGGTGCCGCGATGCATTGCATCGCCTGCGACAGATTCGACTGATGCTTGGCAAAGACGTAGACCGTGTCGGCCGAATATTTCTGCACGGTGAATCTCTCCCGGATGATGCGGGTCTCCTCGAGCAGCATCGCGGACTCACAACTATCAGCGACAAGGAGCTCGGCGAAATGCTGGGCGAAATCCGCCCGGAAGGCCTTGCAGAGGGTGGAATTTACCTGATAGACCCTATCAATAACCTGATGATGTATTTCCCCCCCGATATCCTCCCGCGCGACATGGCGGACGATCTGAAGCATCTGTTGAGACTGTCGCGTATAGGGTGAAGTCCCGACCGGAAGGTTGCTGAACAAAGTGGCATCACTAGAAGATCGTCTCAGGATGTTGAGCGAAAAGGCTCTGCATGTTGCCGTGAAAGAAGCTGTCAAAGAGGCCGTCGCGGATGGGCAAGTTGTTCAATTACCCAACTTGGGGACAGCACAAAGATGCGTCGGTGACCTAGTGGTCATCTACAAACAGCAATAACAGTATGCACGGTGAATCAGGGGGCTTCGACACGGGCTCTGCTCCACTGCCAAAACAGCAATCACAGCAGGATTGGCGCCCTAACGGGCAAGACACAGTTGGATTGGAGGTGTCATTTACCAGGTCAAGCTGGGCGGTACAAAATTTAAATCATGAAAAGTCGGTTGATCACGCCAATTCGACTTCTCTCCGCATTGATTTTGCTCGTTCTGTTCGCTCTGAGTATTCTTGTGTACCGGGATTTCACTATCGAACAAGATCCTGAAGAATCTGAAGATTATAGAATGCCTCTCACCAACCCCACTCTCGAACCTGATCGGCCGGATCTCATTGGCGAACCTCGACTTTTTGGATTGAGTCTGATTGAGTCCATGGCGTGCGGGACTCCAGTCATCGCGTTTAACCTTGGTTCAATGCCGGAAATCATTCGTGACGGGGAAACTGGATATATTGTTGAGGACATAGAAGGCGCAATAAACGCTGTGGCTACCGTTGGAACGATCGACAGATTCGGCTGCCGCGCCGGTGTTGAAAAGCGCTTTACCAGCACACGTATGGCGCGCGACTATGTTCGCGTTTACGAAAAAATATTGAACAGGGATGCGCGTGATGAGTAATAAGCCGTTGGTGACGCGGTATGCGGGCAATCCGATCCTCACCAAACACGACATGCCCTACGCTGTGGAGACGGTCCACAATGCCGGTGCGACCAAATTTAATGGCCAATACATCCTGCTGTTCCACTCACATTTACGAAACGGACGATCAATAATCGTTATTGCACGGACCATTAGTGGATGTCCAGATTTTCCGTCGTCAAATTTTCGAGACACCTAAATTCTAAGGGACTACCATGATCAACAAAGTAGGGAGAGACCAATGACAACAAGAACATGCGCGATTTGTAAGGTCGAAAGTCGAAAAACCGGACACAGACGAACATTTTGGTAAACAGGGGCAGCACTCTTACTGCCGACCCTGCGAAAGAACACGAAGCTGGATTGAGCGCCGTTATGACCAGTCAGCTAGGGAGGAGTGGCGGCACTGCTTAGCACCGATGGCCGTCGCTAGATAGAATGGGAGCATTCAGATTGATGGATGCGACATGCCCGAACCACTGGAAATTGAGTTTCACGAAGCAATGCCCGACATCTACCGTCGTGCGAAGAGTGAGGCGAAATACAACGCTCAACGATTCTTGCAGATGGTAGTCGAATACGGCGGGATAGATGCGGCGCGAATGCTAATCCACGTCGACACGGTGTCCGGCGGATACACTGCATAATGGAAAAGAGGTAGGCTGGATCTAACCGTTGAGGCCATGATGATCGAGTCGCCAAAATTTCATCCGCTATTTACGGCTGACGAGATAGCAATCTGTTCTAGCCGATTGACCGAATACGGATATGAGCCTTAGCCGAAAGGGACTGAGATGGACAAGAGAATCCAAAACATAACAACCTTAGAAGACTGTAGTCGGTTTGCTGCAAATGCAACTCGCCTTGGGCGGCCAGATCTGGCTGACGAGGCAAGAAAACGTGCGGTTGAACTGCGAGCAGAATCTTATGGTGCCGATACAGACGCAGAGAAAGAGTGCTTACAAGCAATATACGCTTACGAAGAGGTGCTTTCGGATAAGAATGGTTGTCGCACGTCTGATGCAAGAACGCGGCAGATGATCAAACGCCACGGTATCTTGAAGGCGGCAGAGCGAGCCGTTAACCGCGACCAAGAAACTGCAGGTTACAAAGCACTAATTGAAATGGGGTTGCAAGAGTTTGCGTTTGAAGCCGTGATTCTTAGACACCCCGACTTGTTTTCTCCAGACGTTGTAGCGATATCGAAACTGCGACTGCAGGAATGGGAGGCAGAGATTGACGAGGGTTCGTGACCAACAACCGGGTCGGACCACCGTAAGTAGATGAACCACAGAGAAATTGATGTTCCAGGAGGGTCGATTTAGCGGCTAAATTGGTGTTTTGGACGCCAAATTGGCGAGCTAAGCTAATGCGTCGCGAGCAAATCGATATTTCTGTGACGGTCACGTATGGCACGTGACGCATCGTTGCCACCGACAGCAGTTTCTTCTCAAATTTGCACGAGACCGACGACGGTGGCGACACTGGTTATACGTTGCAGAACGTCGTTATGGTCTGTCCGTTCTAAATTATGTCGCGACATCCAATCACGTGCATTTGCTGCTGGCCGACCGGGGAAACGGAGAAATCTCACGCTCCATGCAGCTAATTTCGGGGCGGACGGCCCAGGAATTTAACAGGAGGAAAAATCGTAAGGGTGCGTTTTGGGAAGATCGGTTTCATGCGACCGCCGTGCAGACAGATTCCCACCTGCTTCGATGTATCACCTACATTGATCTCAATATGGTTCGGGTGAGAGCAGTGGGGCATCCGTCCCAATGGGATGTATGCGGGTATAACGAGATTCAATCGCCCTGGGGCCGAAAGGGGGTGATCGACTTCGAGAGACTTAGATACTATTTAGGTGCGGGAACGAATGAGGCGTTGGCAAGACTGCAGAACGCCCAGCTCGACCACGAGATTGAACGCACACAGCGGGACCCCGCCTGGACAGAGTCTATTGCTGTCGGCGAGGAACTGTATCTTCTTCAGTTGAAGCAGGACTTGGCCGCCCGTGGCATTAACAAACATGCTGTCGATAATGGCACCGCTTGTGTCCTCCAGAATGGAGATAGGCCTTAATAGCGAATTCCGGTATCGAAACGGACGATTAAGAATTCAAAGACTGCGCCTTGGAGCTGCCCTTCGTTCCGATTCAGAGACTTACCGAGGTCTGACCCGGTGCAACTTGCGTTTATTCGACCCCGCCAGTCACAACCGGAATAGTCACCCTTGACAGATAATTCGTTGAACGATAAATCGTGTGTGTGGCCGCCTTAAAGTCGCTCTCCATTGCTTCGAAGATATTCGGCACAAAGGTTTGCGGATTTCGATCGATGATCGGGAACCAGCTGCTTTGTACCTGGATCAGGATGCGATGGTCTTTTTTGAACGTATGGTTTTGTGTGTGCAGGCTGAAGTTGTAGTCGAGTATCGCGTTTGGCTCGATAGCCTTTGGCACTTCAAAACTCTCCCGATATCTTCCGCGAAAAACTTCGTTTGAGATCATCAATTGATAACCCGCCATTTCCCAGTTTTCGGGGTAGTGCTGCGGGTAGACATCTATCAGTTTAACGATCCAGTCCGCATCGCTTCCTGTCGTTGCCGCAAACAAATGCGCCATCACTTCGCCAGCGATCGTCAGGTCTTCTTTGAGCGGTTCACTTTCCCAGCTCAACACATCCGGTCGACCGTCGACGAAGCGCTGATCTTCAACCAGCCATTCGGACCACTGCGACGTGCCTGCGGGGAAATAGGTCGCCTGGATAGGGCGGTGACGGTAGGGCACAGGGCTGGCCGGGTCCGATATGAAGTTGTCGAGTGCTTCACTTCCGTTTGCCCCGGGCTTCTCAAATGAGAGTGTGCCGTCGTCACTGAAATAGAGTTCCGTTGGGGTTGTTGCCTCCCTGGGTGGCCAGGAGTCCCAGCTGCGCCATTGATTGCTGCCTGCCTCGAAAGTCTGTGCCTCCGGGAAATCGAATCGTCCCTTGTCCTTTAAGTGGAACGCGAACCACGGGGCCTGAATTTCATCGCGGTAATACTTTGACGTATTGCTATCAAACGAAATCGGGCCAAGGTTTTCTCCTGATTGAGATATCCACCCGCCGTGCTTCCAGGGTCCGGACACGAGGTAGTTCATGTCCTCTGTATCATGCTCCTCGAACGCCTCATATATTCGGATCGGGCCATAGAAGTCTTCCGGGTCCCACCAGCCTGCGACATTGAGGGTCGGGACTTTCACCGCATTTATCTGCGGGATCATGGTCTGGCGCTTCCAGAAATCATCGTAGTCGGGGTGTGCGACGTAGTCGTTCCAGGTGGGGATACTGCCGTTGAAGTATTTTTCGTTGACGTTCTTAAGTGGTCCGAGCATTAAATACCAGTCGTAGGTGTCGTAGCGGTCGAACGGGAAGTGTTGTGATTCCTTCGCGCCATCCACCATGTACGCGTACTCGAATCCGTAGCTGAGACGAAACGCCCCGTTGTGATGGAAATCATCCCCCAGCCACATGTCTGCAGGGGAGGCCTTTGGCACTACCGCTTTGAGTGCCGGATGTGGGTCAAGCGCAGCCATGACGGTTAGCCAGGCACCATAAGAGGTACCCATCATGCCAACACGGCCGTTGTTGTTGGGCACATTGTCGAGCAGCCATTCGATCGAGTCGAAGGTGTCGGTCGCCTCGTCAATATTGTTAACGCCGCTGTCGCTGACTTGTCGTGCCGGTCGCACCATGACGAAGTCGCCCTCGGAGGCGAACTTGCCACGAATGTCCTGGAACACAAAGATATAGCCTTCATCGGCCAGGGTCTTAAGCCGCGTAACAAAGTTTTCTTTGGAGCCTTCAATGCCATAGGGCGTGCGCAGGAGAATGATCGGCAGCGGCTCGTCACTGTTCTCAGGTGCGATGATCTTCGTGTTGAGACGCACGCCATCGCGGGTTGGAACCATTACGTCCGTGACAGCATAATCGCTGGGCAGGTTCTGGGCCGTTGCGAACCCGGCCGCCGGTCCGAGGAGCGCGAAGAAAACGAGAGTGGTTGATATGCAGCGTGTTCGGGAGTTCATCGGCGCCTGTCTCTTTTTATTCTTGTTAATCAGGAGCGTCGCATGGACGGTACTTCGCTGCAAATAAGGCTGGTTATACAAAAACGGTTCGAGCCCTATTGTTATTTTGTTTTGACCCCGTGCACAAACGATCAGCTATTTATTTGTACGTTCGACGCATGCAGATGAATGATCTTCCAGTCGTTGTTCCGCTTTATAAATATGAAGGTTCTGCGAGCGAGTCGCCCTGGATCATGCAGGTGAAACGTCACGATCGCAGTTTCGCCGAATACCTGAATTTCAGTATCTGCCGGTTCGAGATTCATATACGGTGGCCCAGACGATTGAGCGCTAAGTTCTGCCGCGAATTTTTCCAGGCTTTTGAACGGTCCCGGTCCGTCTTCTCGGCAGTAGTCGGTCAGCACCATATCAGCGGTACCGCTGTCGGACATGAAGGTGCGTGGAAATAGTGTTGCATCGTCTGCAAAGTACGACGCCACTATGTCCATGTCGAAATTGTTGAAATCCCGAATAAAGCGCGCCAGCGTGTCGTGGACTTCCTGTTGTTCCTGGCTATTTAACACCGGACCTGCTTCGCATTGGTTTCTTCCCATTATCCCCGGACTGTTGATCGCGCATAAAACGTGCAATCGGCAAGTCTGGAAAGCTACTATGAGCAACCTGAATTCTGATGTTTGCTACGCGGTGATGACGATGCCAAACCCGTTACAAAACTGGGACCCGTTTGCACTTATTTTGATTGACGTGCAGAGAGATTTTTGGACTGACGAAATTTCCAGGGCCTTTCCTGACTATGACGCAAACGTAAGGAAGCTGCTTGACTATAGCAGAGAGAAAAACCTGGATGTGATTCACATACGGGCGAAATTCAAAGCGGATAAAACCGATTGGATGTCGCGCTACCATTTCCTGGATCGCATACCCTGCATTGAAGGAACCTCTGGCGTTGAAATTCTGCCGTGTGCCGAAAACAAGCCCGGTGAAAAGGTCTTCTACAAACAGACATTTGATGGTTTCGATAATCCGGAATTGAATGATTTCTTGTCGAGAAACCAAAAGCGTTTTGTATTGGTTGCGGGCCTTGTGACTTCGGTTTGTGTCTTACTAACCGCTGCGTCGGCTGCACAAAAGGGATATCTGGTTGCAGTGGTAGAAGACTGTTGCGGCGACAACATAGAATCCCACCGCCATACATTGGCGCGATACCCGTTCATTTTTTCTACGACGACGGTAGACGAAATTCCCAACCACCATGAAACCTGGGAAGCGGAGCTCGCTCAACTCGAAGCAGAGCAGGTATAGGCTTGCGTCCGGGGCAACAGCCCTTGGAAACAGGGTCGAACCCACTGCTGTCCCATAAAGTTACTCGCTACGGTTCTGTTTCGGGTATCTCCAATTGAGTCAGCCGTAGGAGCCGCATCCTGCGGCGATTCTGGACTTCATCGAGTTTGGGTCGCTCTCGGCCAAGGCTTTGTGAAAAATCCAGATTCGTCTTTGCGAGCGCAGCTCGCCCGAAAGGCCGGTAACACGATGTTGCAGGTCAACCAATCCAGTTTTTTCTTAGCTTGGGATTGGATCGCGTCGCTGCGCTCGCGAAGACGAAAGGGGGATCGAAAACGGTGTCGGATTTATTTGATGGCTACCGCCCAATAGATAATCCAATAAATAGATCTGACCTCTTTTTCTTCTGTAACAGAGGAATTAGATGCTGCCCGGCGGCTCGGCATTTCAGTTAATTGGTTGATTTCGGATTTGATAATTCGCATGTCGAAGTTTCAATTCCGTCATTCGCTGTCACGATGGCCTGATTACGCTATCGTTAGGCAAATCACAAAGAAGGGGAATGCGAATGATTACGCGCCGGAAAATGCTTGTTGGGAGTGCCGCTGCCGCCACACTGCCTTTTACATCACAAATCGCAACAGCCCAGGACGATTGGTCGTTCGATCCATCGTTACCGTTGCCGCACAAGGGCGCATTCTTTCCGTTCGAAGGTACTTATCTCAACAGCGCGAGCCAGCACCCGATGAGCCGTGTCGCGAAAGCGGCGGCCGATCGTTATCTCGAATACAAAAAGTTTTCGGCGCCGAGCAGTTATTCGTCGGGCGATATTAGGCAACGCGTGCGGGAGAACTACGCAAAACTTATCAATGCGGATGCCGACGAGATATGTTTCGTGGGAAGCACAACCGTGGGTGAGAACCTGATCCTGCAGGCCCTCGATATTCCCGGTACGCCCAGCAGAATTGTGACGGATGAGTTGCACTTCGTTGGCTCGTTGCCCACGTATACGGAACTCACGAAACAAGGCATGGACGTGGTGACGATTAGTGCATCTGAAGACGGTTCTATCGACCTGGGAAAATACGAGCAGGCGATCACGGACGAGACAAGACTCGTGGCGATTTCACACGTGTCGATGCTCAACGGTTTTCAACACAACCTCAAAGAACTTTGCAAACTTGCACATGCAAAAGGCGCGTTGGTGTATGCAGACACGGTGCAATCGGTTGGCAACACGCCTATTGATGTGCGTGACTCCGGCGTAGATTTCACTTCGACCTCTGGATACAAATGGTTGATGGGCGATATGGGAATGGGCTTGATGTCCGTTCGCCAAGATCGTCTCAGTGCTTTGCGACGCCCGTGGTATGGCAGAGACCAATTGTCTCGCCGCGAACACTTCGGCTTTCCGAACCCGGGTGGCAACGGAGCGGTGACGGAGTATGAATACCGCGACTCGGCGCGCGGCTATTTCTCTATGGGTACGCTGGCGAATATTGTTGCCGCGGAACTCGATGCGTCGCTTGAATATTTGCTGGCGGTCGGTGTGGAACGAATACAGGCTTACCGACAACCACTCATCGATCATTTACAGGACGAGCTGACGCGACTGGGTTATCCAACGATCACGCCGCGCGGTACCGGTTCAGCGATCGTATCGTTCCGTCATGATGATGCAACGGGAATACGCGAAAAGCTGCGTGCGAAGAACATTACGATAACGGTGTCGGACCACTACTTCAGGGTGGCACTATCGGTGTTCAACGATTCGAACGACCTCGAGCGACTGACCAGGGCGCTGGCCTAAGCGAAAATGGGGTCAGGGAAATAGGTGATCCGACCCCGCTATCGCTATCGTCGTTATCGAAACTTGGTAACCAGGGCATCCATGAGACCTCCATTTGCGCCCCAGTACTGAGCAGTGCCATCACCATCGGCGCGCGGCCAGGTTGAATACAAGGCGATGACAATGCCGGCCTCCGGTGCGACGTAAACAGTTTGGCCGTGAATTCCAGAACCGTTAAGGTCGCGACCATCGTTGCCCGTGCCCCACCAAAATGAGCGGTAGTACGGTTCGAGACCCTCTGTAGGTTCATACGGCCAGGTCGACTCGCCCGGTTGCGCGTGCATGTCCTCGATAAAGGCAGCCGGCACTACCTGCTGACCAAACGCACGACCTTTGTTTAGTACCAGCAGACCGACGCGGCCGAGGTCGCGCAGTGTGGAATTCATGCCATGGTCGGCAAGTACGAACCCGCTTTCATCGACGGTGATGAACGCATCGAATTCCGCGCCCATCGGTTTCCAGATGTGTTCAGAGATCAATTCCGCCAGAGGCTGGCCTGTGGCTTCTTCCAGCACCCAACCGAGCACATCGGTCGAGCCTGAGCGGTATTTGAATTTGCCGACGCTGGATTCGTCGCGACCGATTGTCAGGAAAAACTCGTATCCACCACGCGGTCCGTTTTCAGGACAGTAGTCGGCGTCGGTCCAACCCACCGCACAATCCTGGATACGAAACGTAGTGCTGAAGTCCGGATAGTCTTCCGTGTAATCTGATCCGTCTTTCATATCGAGCACGTTTCTTAAGGAGTCTGGCCCCCAGCCACTTGCAGCGAGTGCCGGTACATAGTGCGACACCGGTTTCGAGAAATCGACGATGCCGTCATGTTCGAGTTTGCCCGCCAACAAACCAACGACTGACTTAGATACTGAGTTCATCAAGTGCGGTCGTTCTTTAGTCAGGTGGCCGTAGTACTTTTCGAAGATGATGTTGCCGTCCTTAAGAACCAGCAGCCCATCGACGTACCAATCTTTTGCAATCTCGTCGACTGTCTGCTCACGTCCTTCGAAGCGAACGGAAAACTCACTAACAAAACTGTCGCTTCGATCGAGCGCCAGGACACGGTCACCGTCGTGTTCAATATTGACGGTTGGCAATACCTCACGAAGGTGACTGAAGCTCCACCGATTCACGGGGCCAAACTGAAAATTGGAAAGCGTGACGTTATCCGGTCTGCCACCTTGTTCGGCCAGGCACGCGGAGTTGAAAAGGACACCCGTTAATAGGCACAGGCTTAAGGATACGGCGGTCTTATTCATCACGAGCTCTCTATGGTTGTGTTGAAGAATTCACTTCCGTTGAAGGAAAGTAAATCCCAGCGTTAATTATCAGTTAAGTATATCTGCCATGCGAGCTTCCATAGCGGCTCTTGCGTTTATCCCAGTTCATTCACCGCACGGTGTGCCATCATCATCGCGGTTTTGGCATCCGAACCAGGCGCAGAATCGCAATTGGCAACAGTGATTCGGCCAAATGGTTGTCGGCCGATTCGTGTCGAATCCCCCGGGCCGCCTAGCGCGTAACCGTGGGCCCAACGATTGACAGAAATACTGGCTACATCTCTGTCGAAATCAAACAACTTCTCTGGGAGCATGCCGCTGAGATGTCGCCTGATCTCCTGCTCGTAGTCGTCGAACTGCAGCGTCAACATCCTGTAACGCGCTTCACGAAATTGCTCAAGTCTTGTATCGCCAACCGTTCCATACGGACAGCTGATCATCTGAATGACACAGGGATCGTCGGGAGTCTTTGTATACTCATAGCCGCCCATGCTTACTGGAAAGTCCATATGCACGGCTTGATGCATATGGCCAGGTGACATCGCCATGCCAATGCCCAGCTCTTTCATTCCCCTCCAGTTTCTCACGCCTACTGACGTGTATTGCAGCGGGCTCTTTCCCTGAACCAGCAATGCTTCTGCCTGCTCACTCGGAAGGCCCGAAACTATATGCGGAATGATTGCGTTGTAGCAGGCCATCACGACGCCTTTGGCGCTCACCTGGTACGACGTTTTGTCGTTGATGTAGTTGACGAGAACATCACCGGAGGTACCGACTTCACCGACATGCTCTACATTGATCGCCGTACTGTTTAGTCTCACGCGAACAGTGTTGCCGGGTTTATCTAATTCGGCATAGTTGAATTTTGCCAACACCAGTTCTTCAGCGTTGTTTCCTCTCGCTACATCAGGAATCAACTTTTTCACCAGCGCGCGTGCAACACCGGCATTGCCATCGGGAAAATGATGAATGTATGGATTGTCTTCGTCATAGACAGCGACAGGTGCAAAGCCGAGTGCGCCGCAGCTCTTGGCTGCTGCAATGCTCATCACGTCTGTTCCACCGCTTCCCCAGTCCAGGCCGGAATGGCGGGCCATTCGGAGCACGCCCGGGTCATCAACCCCAAACGTATTCTTCAGATAGTCGTAGTAGGAATGTTTGGATATATAGTCCCGCAACTCTCCTTCCGGAACCTGTAACGAATGTAGCCCACCATTGAGCACTCGAAGCAACTGCTTTTTGCCTTTGTCGCTTAAAGGCGCTTGTTGTGCCGCTTCTTCATTGGAAAGTTTCGTGCCCTGCAGGCCTTCAACATAGTTCGGATAGTTGCAGAATGGATGCTGGACCACTTTGTCTTCGCCAAATTCTTCCTCGTTGAAGTAGGTGACACCGCCCAGGTCGTGCCGCTTAAAGAAGCCCATGTCATAGGCCGTTTCAAAACGTTTTAGGTCAACACCTATGTCTTCCATCAGATCGAGCACGACTTCGTGCGCATGTTTCGGTTCTACAATGGTCTGTGAACCGCCATAGGCTATGCGGGTATTGCCATCAATCGTATGTTCATTGCGCTTGGCATGGCCGCCGAAGTCGTCATGATTGTCCAGAATAAGAATCTTCTTATCGGATCCGTGCTTTTGCTGATAAAAATACGCGGCTGCCAGTCCGCTGATTCCGCCGCCAACCACAATCAGATCGTAGGTCTCCGACAGTTTGCTGGTTGGTCCCCAATCCGAACGCCCGGCCCATACACGGGCATGCGCGTAATCGTTTGAACCCGGGTGACTTCCCCTGAGCCCAGTGCGCGCGGGTGGATAATACGATGGATCCAAAGCGGCCATAGCAGCCTGGCCGTTTGCTTCAAGCGACAACATAGAACTCCCTGCCGTCACCAGTGCGCCATTGATAAAATCTCGTCTGGTTATCTTACTCATCGACTCTCTTCATGCCTTGTGTGCTCACAGGCAATTATAGGGGGGAAATGGAGTTAGATTTGTTGAGCTGAGAAAAAGATGCCAAAGAATGCCCAGAGGCGAATGCCGAGAAGCAAGAAATAGGTCCGACACCACTGCCGTCCCTCCCATCCCGGCGGCTTCTGTCTTCCAGATTTCAGGCACCGTTACCATACAAGCGGCATCCTGCGGCGATTCAATACTTCATCGCGCCTGGGTCGCTGCGCTCGCAAAGACGAATCTGGAGTTTTCACACAGCCACGGCCATCCATGGCCTGCGCGACATTCGGACTCCTGTCCATCAAGGCGCTCCTACGGTTCTTCGCACTGAATCGATGTCTACTTTAAATTCGGAGTGGGGGCAGGCTTTGTTGGATAACGCTAATCAACAATATGACCACAACTTTATGGGACAGCAATGGTCTGACACCTTTATTAGAGTGTTTTGAAATGGAGATTCGTCAGCCGGAGAGAGCGAGGGGAGATAACAGCAGGACTTCGCCGCGGCCAATGCACAGTGCCTCCCAGAGATGGAATCGACGGTTAGCACCCTAGGCGACCAATGTTGCCAGCGTATCCGGGTCGATGTTTAGCGCCGCGGGATCAGACGTAGAACTAAAATCGAGTGTCGAGACATGTGTGATGCCAGCTACCGACAATTCCTCGCAGGAACTTTGATCAAGAGCCAGGAGGCCCGACTTCAACGCCTGCTCTGGGGACCGCAGGATTTCGCCCGCTGTATCGCTGCGCTGCCATTGGCCCGACAGACCGGCGGCGTCGACAAACAGAGAGATTGAGCCGGTGGCAGCCTTGTGCAATAGCTGATCCTCCGTGATTATCAAACGGAACGATGCATCTTCCAGCCCGTACTTCGATTCCGCCAGCGGATTTCTATCAGCGGCCGGCGTTCCGGCGTCTCTTCTTTTGGTCAGTTCCTCAAACTGGATTGACTGCGTGTCCGTCATCGCCTCGGCCTTTCCGGACACCTGAACACGGGTTTTCGGTTTCTCGGTATTACTGAGAATATTCTTCCATTGCCCGATTTTTGGCATTATTTTTCTCCACATGATCAGTCTGGCGCGCTTTGTGTGTTGTGTCTGCGGCAAATTTATTCAGCAAGCCTCCACATATGGATCGGCAGGACTCTGAAATTATTTAGTCCAAAATAAAGAACTGGATTGCGTTTCTGGGCATGGCATACAGTGAAATCTGACACTCTATTTTGCTCATCGTTTTGCGATTGACGGATTGATTGTCGAGGATATCAGTTGGAAATATGAAGGCGTTCGGAGTACTTTATTCGCGGACTACTATGTACTCTGACCACAATCCTTGCGGTCACCCAAAAGGAATTGCCAAATTGAAAACTCCATTCACCATTTATATTGTTTCGTTCTTGGCTGTCACTACCACGTGGGCACAGGAGACCGTTGATCTCGATATGGTCAACAAGATTCGTGACGAGGGCTTTAACCGATCCGAGGTGATGGAAAGCCTGAGTGTGCTGGCGGACGAAATAGGGCCGCGTCTCACAGCAAGTCCGGGCATGCGGGCGGCCAGCAAATGGTCGGTCGAGCAGTTACAAGCCTGGGGTGTGAAAAACGTAACTCTTGAGAGTTTCGAATTTGGTCGGGGTTGGTCTACGACGCGTAGTGAAATCCATATGACAAGCCCGCGCCAAACACAGCTCTATGGCCTGCCTGTCGAATGGCACCCGGGTACGGATGGCGTGATCGAAGGTGAGATTGTTTATGCACCGATCAGCTCAGAAGAGGATTTCGCGGAGTGGGAAGGCAAGTTACTGGGCAAAATGGTGTTGATCGACGAAGTAGGTCCACCCCACGAAGCAGATACCAGAAACGTTACTTCATACGACGATGAAATGCTCGATGAGCGCGTATCGTTCAACGTGCCAGTTGGCGAGCGGCCGCCCCGCGATGAGTGGGCCAAAGACATGCAGTACCGTCACGCACTGAGCGCATTTCTTGCGCAAGAAGGCGCACTTGCCATGGTCCGCAAAAGCAGCGGCGATGCCATGGTCATCCAGATGGTGGGTTATCAATATCATGTTGGCATGACACCGGAGATTCCTGCCGTCGTAATGGCGGCGGAGCATTACAAGCGGCTCACGCGACTTGCCGACAAGGATCATGATGTGCGGTTATCGATAGACGTCGATGCGGCGTTTCATGATGACGATTCCTTGGGCTATAGCACCATTGCTGAAATCTCAGGCCAGGGGTGGAATCCGGAGATTGTTATGGCAGGTGCCCACATTGACAGTCATGCACCGGGAGATGGCGCTGCCGACAATGCATCGGGTGTTGCTGTTGTGATGGAAGCCATGCGGATACTGACGGCGCTTGACGTGCAACCGAAGCGAACCATTCGTATCGGCCTCTGGAGTGGGGAAGAGTCGGAGTTCTATGGTTCCGGGGAACATGTGCGCCGAAATTTCGGCAGCTATCCAAGGAAAACGGACGACATATATAAGTATGTCGGCGATTATGAAGCGGCCGACCTCAGCAAGCCGTTCGCCAAAGAGCGTGATTACGATAAGTTCTCGGTCTATTTCAACCTGGATAATGGCGCCGGTAAAATTCGCGGCATCTATACCGAGGGCAACGCCGCCGCCCGACCCATCTTCGAATCCTGGTTGGTGCCGTTTCATGACCTGGGCGCGACGCATGTGACGCTGAACAGAACCAGAAGCACGGATCATGAATCTTTCCAGTTGATCGGGTTGCCGGGTTATCAATTCATCCAAGACCGCAATAGCGGTGCCGGCCGTGGCCATAACCAGATTGATCTATACGATGAGATCTACGAAAAAGACCTGAAGCAGGCGAGCGTCATTATGGCGAGCTTTCTTTATCACGCGGCTATGCGTGATGAACGCATGCCGAGGAAGCCAGAGCCTGTGCCGATTTCGGAGTGAATAGAGCTTAGGTGTCAGGTCGCCGCTATTCCATAAACGTCGTGAGGGGCGAAAGCGTCACGATGTAGAGGCAATACATATTTGCTTCGTCAGTTGACCGGCAGCTTTCTGTTGCGGTTCCTACGGGCGCACTCCGTGCGTTCAAAATCGTTCCGGACGATTTTGTTGTCACTTCGTTCCTCGCAAAGACTGGGCGTGGAGGTTTTGCATCTCGCAAAGACGAAGCGTGGAGGTTTTTTTCCTCGGAAAGAAGGCGTTTGATGGTTTCGTTCTCGCAATCACCGGTTTTAGTGGGTTCTCGCCCCTTACACACTTTCGTCATCGCGAGCGCAGCGACGCGATCCAATCCGAAGTGTGAAAAAACTGGATTGCTTCGTCACTTCGTTCCTCGCAAAGACGGAGCGTGGAGGTTTTGCATCTCGCAATGACGGAGCGTGGAGGTTTTTTCCTCGCCCTACGCGCACACTTGCGATGCTTGTGTTTCCAAATCGTCTTGGCGCCGATTTGTGCCTGTCAGTTACTTGATGGGTCGATGCGGGCACAGACGGCCTAGCGGGGAATCCTCGCGTCTGTACTCGAGAAGTCGCTTTTCTGAAATCTACTCAAACAATCAAGAGTAAGCTGGCGTAGTATGTGCCCGATAGGGTCTGCGAATTCGATACCGCACTTGGGGCAAAATGTCATGAGTAAAGAACGAAATAGTAAGAAAGAAACAAAGAAACAGCCTGCTATGACGGCAAAAGAGAAGAAAGCCGCAAAGAAAGCCAAGAAAAATGAAAAGGGCCGAATAGGCGAGTAAACAGCCTCGCTACGTAGCGAAACGATATTTTAACAGCCGCCAGGTATCGGAAGCGGCATTCACGCCGGTACCCCAACTACAACGACTGACCGCAACCAGTGAGCCTTGATTGGCTCGCAGGGTTTGGGCATGTCCGTTGCTTATCTCCATCGACAAACAAAAGTCATCCCATTTATGTCTCTGTTCAAAGATTCTCGGATAGAAATTCTATCCGGACTCACCGTCGCGCTCGCTCTGGCCCCCGAAGCGGTTGCCTTTGCCTTCGTCACTGCGTTCCTCGCAAAGACGAAGTTTAGAAGTTTGGGTTCCTGCAATGACGAAGTTTAGAGGATTGGTTTCCCGCAATGACAGATTATGTTGGGTCAGAGTCTCTTGTGCTAACTTCACATCGATTCGTGGATACGTGTATCGGTGCTCGTCAATCCAGAGCAAAGAACAGAAGCGCTAACCTTGTCACAAGCGAAGCGAATCCTAGCTCAGGTCACGCCCGCGAGACCAATGGCCTCAACCATTTCCTGATGCAGACCCGGTGCCATTAGGTGCGCGCCCGATACACCATTGATACCACTGGCTTGTTGCATCAACTCGGCACAGATTTCGATGCTTTTCTGGCGCGGGTCATGTGCGGCTTCCATCCGCTCGATGACTACGGTCGGCATGATGGTGCCGTAGAGATTATCTCGCATCCAAGTCGCGGCTTCGGCTGAGCGCAATGGGCCGAGTCCGACAATGAAATGGAGTTTCTCGGTAACGCCATGATCGGTTAGTCGCTGCATGTATCGTGCAAGCACATCCATGTCGTAGCAATACTGCGTTTGAATAAACCTCGCCCCGGCCGTGTGTTTTTCCAGTAGCCCTTCGGGTTTCCAGTCGTCATCTGGATCACATGGCGCGTCTGCTGCTCCCGTGAAAAAGCTTGGCGCCGTGCTCAAGGTAGCGCCTGACAAGGTTGTTCCGCTGTCGGTCATTGTATGCAACGCGGACACCAGCTCTTTTGAGCTGAAGTCGAAAACGGCCTTGGCGTCAGCATTATCCCCGGCGTCCACACTATCGCCCGTCAAAACCAAAACGTTACTAATGCCAAACGCAGCGGCGCCGAGCAGATCGCTTTGGATTGCAATCCGATTTCTGTCACGGCAGGTTATTTGCATCACCGGCTCAACACCCATTTGCTTCAACTTAATTGAGGCAGCGAGGCTCGACATGCGAACCCGAGCGCCTGCACCGTCGGTCAGGTTGATTGCGGTTACGGCCGGTTTCAGAATATTCGCGGCGGCCTCAAGTGAGTGAAAATCGGCACCGCGTGGTGGTGTTAACTCGGCAGTTACAGCGAATTGTCCTGACTCGAGTCGTTCACGTAAAGGGTTGCTCATAGGGGTGTAGTAGATGCAGTTTGGGTTGAATAAAAAACGGATTGTGACTCAATTTTTGCGAATTTCCAGGCGGCACTACTCCCAGTCCGGAACAACCACTGCCGGTCCTGCATTGCGAGAATATTCTGCGACGTTCGAATTCAGCATCGTTTCCCAGCGCTGCATGGCCGCAGTCCATTCAGGTTCCAGATCATTCAAACGATCCCGTTGACCTTGCGTCACACCGAGCACGGCCGAATCCGCTTCCTGATAAAGAATCGTCAGGAACGCGTCCAACGTGGGTTCGATATTCAAAACATCCTGGCCATTGCCGCGGTTAGGCGTGGTTACTGACTCCTGCCATTCTTTCAGTGTTTCGAGCAACGTCTCGGAACGTTGGACAAGATCGTCATCGTTCATGTCTTCCGCAATCGATTTTCGCAACTCAACCTGCTTCTGAATTGTCTGCAAGCCGTCAATGCGTTTATAGATTGTATCGAGCATCGAATAGGCACCGGCTAAAAATTGTTGCTGATCCTCTATGGCCCGATCGTTGTAGTGGTTGATTGGATCCCATTCAACTTCGACCGTGCTTTCCTGAACAACATCGCCATAGGTCATTCGCACACCGTAGGTGCCGGGCGCGACCGTGTAGCCCTGGATGGCCTTATCACCGCGTGCGGCGCCAAAAAGAAAACTGTAGTCCACAGACGTGATTGGTTTGCGGCGTAAATCCCACGTAATTCGATTGATGCCAGTCTCCGCCGGAATCGCAACACTGGCATTGCTTCCGCCACCCTCGATGCCCTTGTCCTGGTCGGTTTTCAATGACCGAATGACGGTGCCGGCAGCGTCGAGAATCTCAATGCTGAGTTCCTGTTCTTCGAGATCCGGCTCGTCCGCAAGTGCGTAATAAATCACCGCACCCGTTGGTGCGCTTGGCGCGAAACTTTCTCCACCACCGTTCCTGCCTCTGGTCGGTGTCAGTCGATAGGCCATTGATGGGTCGTACAAGTGCGCGGTTTCCGTCTCATGGTCTGCCGCATATTGTCGTAGCGGTGCAATGTCATCGACAACCCAGAAGCCGCGACCCTGTGTGGCTAATACCAGGTCGCCGCGCCGCACCATCAGGTCGGTAATGGGCACGATCGGCAGATTGGTTTGAAAGGCCTGCCAGTCTTCGCCGCCGTTTAATGAGATGTATAAGCCACGCTCCATGCCGGCATACAGCAGGTTTGCTCGCTCTGGGTCTTCGCGAACGACTCTGGCAAAATCGTCCTCTGGCAGGCCATCGGTAATCGAGTTCCAGCTGCGTCCGTAGTTCGTGGTTTTATATATATAGGGTGTGTGGTCACCCTCTTTATATTTCATCGCAACGACATAGGCTGTCGCCGGATCATGCGGCGACACATCGATTGAATTAATCATGCCTCGGCCTGCGCCGCGAGGCGTCACGTTTGTCCAGTTCTCGCCACCGTCTCGCGTGACATGCACCAGCCCATCGTCGGCTCCCGTCCAGATTGTGTTTGCCTCGTGCGGGCTTTCCTCTAGCGCAAATATCGTGTTGTACACCTCGATGTTCTCATTGGTGTACGGCCCCGAACCCTTACCCTGTTTGTCGGCTTCATTTCGCGTCAGATCCGGACTGACCTCAGTCCAGTTGAAGCCGCGATCGTCGGAGCGCAGCAAAACCTGCGCCGCGTGATAGATAACTTTCGGATCGTGGGATGAAACATGAATCGGCGCATTCCAGTTGAAGCGATATTTCTGCTCGGTTGCCATCACGCCAAGACCGAGTTCTTCGTAGGCTTTAACCGATCGCGCGGTTCGCGTCTCAGTGTCGAATTCTTCGATCAATCCCAAGTAGCAGCCCGCGTAGGTGTAGCGGGGGTTATCCGGGTCGAATGCAACGTGTGCGCTCTCACACCCGCCGTGAATCTCCCAGTCGTCGCGCCCAATAGTGCCGTCTCGTGAGCGACTCTTAATTGCGACGGTCGAGTTATCCTGCTGGCCGCCGTAGATTTTGTATTCGAATGTATTGTCAGTGTTGACACGATAGAACTGCGCCGTCGGTTGATTGTCCTGTCGTGACCATGTAGTGCCGTCGTCGAAGGAAACATTGGCGCCGCCATCGTTGGCATTGATCATCCGTTTCGAATCATCGGGATTGATCCACAAATAGTGATTATCGCCGTGCGGCACACGCACACTGTCGAACGTTTTGCCGCCGTCGACGGATTTCAGGAACGGAGCGTTCAGTACATAAACTGTGTTCTCGTCATTCGGGTCGGCGAAAATATGCATGTAGTACCAGGACCGCGTCTGGATGTTGCGCTCCTTGTTGATGTGCTCCCAGCTATCGCCTCCGTCGTCCGATCGATACAGGCCACCTTTGTCGTCGCCAGCCTCGATAACTGCCCAGACTCGTCCAGATTTTGCCGGCGATACTGCGACGCCAATCTTGCCCATGCCATCCGGTAGATCATCTGCCAGTCTCTCCCAGTTTTCGCCGCCGTCTGTGGAGCGCCAGATGCCACTGCCGTCGCCACCCGAGCGTAATTCCCATGCTGTGCGCTGGTTATCCCACATTGCGGCAAAAAGAATGCGTGGATTGCCTGGGTCGATCGCGAGATCGACAGCGCCGGTTGATGCGTTCAATGGTTCCAGGACGCGTCGCCACGTAACGCCACCATCTATTGTTTTATAAATGCCTGTGTTCGACCCAGGCAAGTAAGCATTACCCTGCGCCGCTACCCACATGACATCCGCGTTATCCGGATGAATTCTTATTTCACCAATCTGCTTAACATCGCGGAAGCCGATATGTGTCCAACTCTTCCCGGCATCGGTGGATTTGTAAACACCGTCTCCCTGCGAAGACGCAATGTTTCGAAAAGGAGATTCACCCATGCCGACCACAACTACATTGGGATCAGAGGGTGCGACCGCGATTGCGCCAACAGCAGCGGTGCCAAAGTCGTCGTCAGACATTGGCTGCCAGGTTGCGCCGGCATTGATGGTTTTCCAAACGCCGCCGGTGGTGCCCATGTAATAGACGTGCGGGTTTTGGCGAACACCCACGGCAACCATGGCGCGTCCACCCCTGAACGGGCCAACGTTTCGCGCCTGTATGCCATCTAGAAACTGCCGTTCATCGTCGGCAGCAAAGACGAACGACGGATCTGCCATCGCCACAATAAAGCAAATACATACAGAAACTAATCTCATCAAAATTCCCCGGTGGATGAGCTTATTATTGACCCTATTGTTTCATTTCTGTCTGGATCACGATAGCGGGATGTGTTTCGCCGCGAACCGATGATTTTGGACGAACAAACAGGAGTGTCTCCGTTGTCTATCCCTATCCTGAGTTTTAATGTCGCAATAAATTAGCATCATTGTGGTTTGAACTGTTCCGTTCGAGGGTTAGTCAACAGTATCAAGTAACGTGAAACCCAAAAATTGGCAGTTGGGAATGGACCGCGATATTACACGTCGCGATTTTCTGAGCGGCAGCTCGATTGCCGTTGGTGGTTCGCTGCTTGGGTCGCCCTTGTAGCAGGCCTTGGCGGGGCTGGAGTCATCGAACAGCGCCTAAAACAGGCCCGGTTACTATCCGCCTGTCCGGGACGGATTGCGGGGGAGCCATCCAGGGTCGTTCGAAGTAGGGCACCAGTTACGTGATGGTGCACGTTTCGATGATCCATCCGATTCGACTGATACAGGTGAAGAATACGACCTCGTCGTGGTTGGTGGTGGGTTAAGCGATCTTTCTGCGGCGCATGTTTCCGCAAAGAAGTTGGACCTGATGCGCGTATATTGATAATTGAGAACCACGACGACTTCGGCGGTCACGCCAAGCGAAATGAATTCGAATACAAAGGTCGTACCCTCGTCGACCTAGGTGGTACCGAATACATCGAAGCGCCATGGAGATACCCGGACGCTGCGAAAACATTGATGAACGATATTGGAGTTGACGTAAGTCTCGCACCCAAAGTCTTTGATCATGGTTTGTATCCGTCATTGGGAATGCAGTGCGGTGTGTTTTTTGATGAGAAAACCTTTGGAAAAGATGCGCTAGTTGCAGGTGATTCCAGCATTCCATTGAGCGAACAACAACACGCATATGTGACGGTACCTGCCGAATTGGAAAATACTGTCGGCGATCCGGATGCGGTGCGCGCATTCTTAGATAAGACGCCATTGTCCACAGGCGCACAGCAGCAAATCTTTTCGTTGTTTTGTGACAAGGTAAATTACCTCGAGGGAAAGTCACGGGAAGAGAAGCTGTCTATTGTGCGTTCGACGTCTTACACAGATTTCTTACAGGAGCACGTCGACGCTAGTAGCGAGGTGATCGATTTTTTCTGGATGTGGCACGGTGGATACATGGGCATTGGCACGGACTTAGCACCTGCCATTGCTGCGTTCCGCTATGGCTTACCCGGCGGCGCCGGACTTGGGTTGGACGACGACATAGATCGTAACAACGGCGCAGAAGAACATAGTTACAAAGAAGACTTTCATTTTCCAGATGGGAACGCGTCCGTGGCTCGCTTGCTTGTCCGTCAAATGATTCCGGCGGTCGCACCCAGGCATTCGATGCACGATATCGTTGCGGCGAAATTTGATTACGGTGAGCTTGACCGCCCGCAATCACCAGTCCGTGTCCGGCTGAACTCGACCGTCGCGCGGGTGAGTCACCTGGGAAATCCCGAGACCGCGAAAAAGTTCGTCGGCTTCGCCTCCTCGCAAAGACGTAGTGTTGGGTTTTGACGCAGCCTCCGCCGTCCATGGCCGCCGCGACATTCGGACGCCTGTCCATCAAGGCGATCCTACGAATCTTCGCCCTGAATCGGTGTCACCTTTAAACTCGGCACGACCACAGGTCCTGTCGGATAAGCCTTAGCAACGGTTTCACCACGACTTTATGGGACAGTAGTGATTTAACCCCTTTTTATGGGCGCTAGAGCTTAATTAGGCAGCGCGAGTCTTATCGATCAATCCTTGAGAACGCAGGTACTCTTCGTAGGTGCCGCCAAAGTCGACAATCTTTTCAGGCGTCATATCGATGATGCGAGTTGCCAGGGAAGATACAAAATTCCTGTCGTGACTCACAAAGATAAGCGTGCCGGGATAATTTTCGAGCGCCAGGTTGAGCGCCTCAATGGATTCCATATCGAGGTGATTCGTAGGTTCATCCATAACGATCACATTCGGAGACTGTAATGTCAGTTTGCCGAACATCATGCGACGCTGCTCGCCGCCCGAAACAACCTTCACCGATTTCTCGCTGTCTTCTTTCGAAAACAACATTCGGCCTAGCGTTGCACGCAACAATTCCTCGGGTGCGCCTTTCGGTTGCCACTGCGACATCCAATCAAACAGGTTAACGTTTTCCTGAAATTCGGGTGCGATATCTTGAGCGAAGTAACCGACTTTCGCATTTTCCGCCCACTTAACGTTACCGCTGTCGATGTCGATTTGTTTTAACAGAGACCGAAGCAAAGTCGTTTTTCCAATACCGTTTTGCCCGAGTATCGCTACGCGAGAGCCTGCATCAATAGTCAGGTCCAGGTTCTTAAAGAGTTGCTCATTGTCAAATCCCTTGCACATTTCTGTTGCTTCGACGGCGAGTCGACGCAAAGGTTTTTCTTGCTCAAAACGAATGTACGGGCTGACACGGCTTGAGGGTTTTATGTCCTCGAGTTTAATTTTTTCCAGTTGCTTCGCACGCGAGGTCGCCTGACGTGCTTTTGATGCATTGGCAGAAAAGCGACTAACGAACGCCTGCAACTCGGCCATCTTGACCTTCTTCTTGGCATTGTCGGTGTACATGCGTTCGCGAGCTTGCGTCGCCGCTGTCATGTATTCGTCGTAGTTGCCCGGAAATAGCTGCACCTTGCCGTAGTCGAGGTCGGCCATGTGTGTGCACACACTGTTTAGAAAGTGACGATCATGCGAAATGATGATCATCGTCGATTTTTTCGACCTCAGAAAATTTTCCAACCAGCGGATAGTATTGATGTCGAGGTTATTAGTCGGCTCATCGAGGAGCAACACGTCGGGGTCCGAAAACAACGCCTGTGCGAGCAGTACTCGGAGTTTCCAGCCAGGGGCCACGGCGCTCATGACGCCATGATGCTGACTGACCGGAATTCCGATGTCCTCGAGTAGTTCACCCGCTCGCGATTCTGCGGAATACCCGTCCATTTCCGCAAATTCGACCTCAAGGTTTGCGACCTGCACACCTTCTTCGTCACTCATTTCAGGGAGCGAATAGAGCCGATCGCGCTCCTGGCTCACTTCCCAGAACTTTTCATAGCCCATCATCACCACGTCTAGTACGCGGTATTCCTCGTAGGCGAACTGGTCTTGTGACAGCTGCCCGAGTCGGGCATTGGGTTCTACAGAAACGTTGCCAGCACTGGGCTCCAGCTCTCCAGCCAAAATCTTCATCAAAGTCGATTTGCCGCTGCCGTTTGCACCAATCAGGCCATAGCGGTTGCCATTCCCGAAGGTGGCGGATACGTTTTCGAATAAGGGTTTGGCGCCGAACTGAATCGACAAATTAGCAGCAGAGATCAAGGGTTTGGACCGGGTGAGTGTGAATTGGCGGCCGGATGGTATCATGCGCCGCCCGCCGGTGGGGTCTCCACCGGCATTTCCTGAATTTAGAGCAATGTGATGTCCAAGTCCGATGCCAAGGCTGGCACGACCAGTTTCCGTGACCTTAAATTATCCTACCCATTAGTAAAGGTGCTGAATGAGATCGGCTATGAGACGCCGACGCCCATTCAAAGTCAGGCGATACCGCATTTGCTGGCCGGTCGGGACATCTTGGGGCATGCGCCAACGGGTACGGGCAAGACAGCGGCGTTCGCGCTGCCGCTTCTATCCGACATTGACATCAAGAGCAATAAAATTCAGGTACTGACATTGACGCCAACCCGCGAGCTGGCCATTCAAGTCGCTGAAGCGTTTCAACATTACGCGTCCTACATTAAAGACTTTCACGTTCTGCCCGTTTACGGTGGCCAGGAATATGGTGGTCAAATTAGACAACTAAAACGCGGTGTGCAGGTTGTTGTTGGTACACCCGGCCGTCTCAAGGATCACATCCGCAAGGGTACTTTGAAGCTCGACGGATTACGGGCACTGGTGTTGGACGAAGCTGACGAAATGCTACGTATGGGATTCATTGAAGAGGTGGAGTGGATACTGGAACAGACGCCCGATAAGCGTCAGATGGCATTGTTTTCAGCGACGATGCCGAAACAGGTTGAACGAATCGCTCGCCGCTATCTGAGTGATCCGCAGGAAATTTCGATCAAGTCGAAGACTGCAACCGCAGAAACTATTCGACAACGGTATTGGCAGGTTAGCGGTGTACACAAACTTGATGCACTTACGCGGATACTGGAAGTTGAAACCTTCGATGCAATTTTGATGTTTGTTCGCACGAAGATTGCGACGACAGAGCTTGCCGAGAAACTTGAGGCCCGCGGCTATGCCGCCGCTGCGATGAACGGCGATATGGCTCAAAATCATCGCGAGAAAACGGTCGAGCGATTGAAGAACGGATCTCTCGATATTTTGGTTGCCACCGATGTTGCAGCACGTGGTCTCGACGTACAAAGAATAAGCCACGTTATTAACTATGATGTTCCTTATGACATTGAGGCGTACATTCACCGCATCGGTCGTACGGGCAGAGCAGGGCGGAGTGGCGATGCAATCCTGTTTGTAGCACCGCGTGAACGACGCATGTTGGCGGCGATCGAAAAGGCGACACGGCAGAAAATCGAACAATTAGTGTTGCCGACCACAGAAACCGTTAACAACAAGCGCATTGCTGATTTCAAGCAGAAAATCACAGACACGCTGGCCGTCGGTGAGTTTGCGTTCATGCAGGGTTTGATTGAGCAATACCGCCAGGAGCATGACGTGCCCGCCGTTGAAATTGCTGCCGCTCTGGCAAAGATGTCTACCGGTGGCAAATCGATGTTACTCAGTGCGGATAAATTCAAAGAAAAAGGTAAAGGCAAAAACAACGGCCATGAAAATAATAGCAATAAGGCCAATAGGAAGTCGCTTCGGGATATTGGAGATGGACAAGAACGTTTCCGGATAGAGGTAGGTCATGTGCACGGCGTTAAGCCCGGAAACATCGTTGGCGCTATTGCAAATGAATCTGGATTAGATGGCGAGCACATCGGGTCAATCGAAATTGACTCAGAATTTAGTTTGATCGATCTACCTGTCGGCATGCCAGACGACGTATTGATCGACCTGAAGAAGACCCGGATTTGTGGTCAGTTGATGAACATCAGTCGGCACGGTGAAGCTCAACCGGGTAAACAAAAGAGTAAGCCAAATCCAAAGGGACGTTCTGAGGGTAAGTCAAAGCCAAGAGGACATTCAGATAGTAAGCCAAGTCTAAAAGCACGCGCCGAAGGTAAGTCAAAGCCAAAAGGATATTCAGATAGTAAGCCAAGTCCAAAAGCGCGCTCTGAAGGTAAGTCGAAGCCAAAAGCGTATTCAAAAGGTAAGCCGAGTCCAAACGGACGTTCAGAGGGTAAGCCAAGTCCAAAAGCACGTTTAAAGGGCAAGCTCAAGATAAAGTCCACTGCAAAGTCCAAGGTCAGGGGTAAGCCGAAGCCATCGTCGCGCGGAGCCAAATGAGAGCGCCCGCTAATTAGCAAGGTGTCATGACGTCGTCTGCATCCGAACAGCCGCTAGTCTGTCAGCAGAACTCGGCGGGTGAAATTCCGTTTCTCTGGTGTTCTGCGACAGTTTCGATAAAACTGCCGTGGGCGACCGCGCATGGTTTCGCCGCAATATTTTTTGCGCCGGCGTTTTTCGCCCAAAGTTGCACAATGCCGAGATCTAAGCGCGAGTATCGTTAAGCCAACAAATTGACATTCTGTACGAGGGACAGACAGATGAAAAATGTTTTGGCTATGCTGGTTGCTGCACTACTTACCTTGGTTCTCGGTGGTGGCGGAGGAGGTGGTGCACCAGTTGCCTCCGTGCTGAACGGAGTGCCGGCAACCGGCACAATTCAACGGTTAAATTGGACGGGCTGTTAAATTAACTGACTTCATCTAATGACTTGTACTGCCTCCGGAATACCAATTGCGGTCATTCTGTTTAGCCGTACGCCGGCGAATTCGTCATCAGTCAGAGAATCGCGTCGCAAGCGGCGGTGCAACAAATCGTTCGCCTAAATAGATCTGACCTCCTTACCCCGATCGAGGCACACAATTGCAATGGTCCATTTCATCGGCTACGGCGGATACTTTATACTCGAGCGATCAACATCCGCAGACCCGCAAACGTGGGCACCAGGAGAACTTTAGTGGGAATAGCGTATTTCGATAATTCGGCCACGATTCAGAGCGTCGTCGAAGCCTTGCGGCGTGATGGTGCGGTCGTCGTAACCAACGTGGCCGAGCATGATTTGATCGATACCGTTATATCCGAATTGCGGCCGAAACTTGATTCGGTAGGGCTCAATACGCTCGGCGAATTTAACGGTAGCAGCACGCTGCGAGCGGCATTTGGCTTGCTGCGAGCAGCGCCCAGTGCCGCCGCTCTGATGGACCACGATCTGGCGCTTGCCGTCGCGGACGAGATTCTCTTGCCGCATTGCGCAACTTATACGCTTGGCAGCATGACTGCGATCGAAATAATGCCCGGCGAGTCCGGCCAGGCATTACACCGGGATGATTCTTTATATCCGCTCGAGAACCCAGGAATGGAACTTCTAATGGGCGCTATGTGGGCGCTGGATGATTTCACGGTGGAGAACGGTGGTACCCGCGTTGTACCGCGCAGCCACCGTTTCCTCCGGTCCTGGCATCTGCCCGACGTTACTAAATGGGAATCGACCGTGATGCCAAAAGGCTCCGTTCTTTTTTACCTGGGTTCGACCTGGCATGGAGGCGGCGCGAACAATAGTGAGGGGTCGCGCATGGGACTCATCAACACTTACTCTCTTGGGTGGCTGCGGCAGGAATCGAATCAGTATCTGGATACGCCGCCGGATGTTGCGATCCAATTCGGGCCGCGTATGCGTGCGCTACTGGGCTACATGCCACATGGCAGTGGCGATGACAGAATCGGCACTTTCCGCGGCGACTGTCCTGCCTGGGTCGATACGCCCCCCGAACCGGCATGGCGAGAGGAGCGAGGGCAGATTGGATCGGCAGAAGACGCGGACGCGCAGGACGGCGTCTGATCCGACTTATCAGACAGACCTGCGGGCGAGATACCGATACACCGGCCAGGACACGGCCGCCATAGCCACCGCATACACTGCGGTTTCTATTTCGACGTAGGCTTGGAATAACGTAATGATGGCCCACGCGATCAGACAGAAGATTGTGCTGTAAGGGTGGCCCCACGCCAGGATCGGACGTTCGGTGTTGGGCTCGCGCTTCCGCATTACCAAAACGCCGATAATCAACGCGAGATAAAGCGGTACAAACAGGAATACGGAAAACAACAGAAGAAACTCAAAGCCGCCCAACAAAATCAGCCCGACTGATACTGCCCAGGTAAATACAACTGCCCAGACAGGATTGCCGCCTTTGCCGACAACACCCGTCTGGCGTGCGGCGAAACCATCCTCTGAAAGTGCCTGGAGAATCCGCGGTCCGGTCATGTACTCGAGATTCTGATGACTTAGTAAAATTAGTATGGCGGCAACAACGATGACGGTGCCGGCTGCCGGGTGCACGGCAAGCTCAAGCGCACGTGCCAGCGCCAGTTCGCTTCCAACAAGTGGTGCCAGTCCGACGCTATTCATGAGTGCGAGATTCAGCAGCATGTACAAAACGATGACGATAACCATGCCTTTGATGCAGGATCGCGCTACCGCACCGGGGCCGCCTTGAATTTCACCGCTGAAGTACGACGCATACAACCAACCGTCGTAGGTAAAGATGATAGTTGCGATCACCAGACTCCAGTCATTATATGAGCGATCCACAGACACAGAATCTGCCGCGCTGATCTCTGTAGCGCCCGCAAAAAACAGCACAAGTGCCAATACAAATACGACCAGTCCGATCAAAGAGGTTGCGGTTTCCTGGATCAGTGCACCTAGACCGATTCCGCGCAGCTGAATTGCCGCGAAGAGGCTTGTCACCGCAATGGCGAGCGGCGTACTCCACGCTGACGACGCAGGAATCAGAATGGAAACAAACTCGATAATGACCACCGCTTTCAGGGCGAGATCCGCAGCATAAGTGAGCCAGTCTGCCCAACCTATGACGAAGCCGGTGTAAGGCCCATATGCGCGGCGTATCAGCGAGTAAAAGCCGCCCGATCGCGGCGTCATGCCGACCAGTTCGACGGTAACGGCCGTGCTCAGCAGTACAAACAGACCCGCGAACAGCCAGAGTACGAGGTACAACGTGGAATCCGTGATGACCTCGGCGATTTCACCGGGGCCACGCAGGATACCGAGGCCAATAACACCGCCAACGGTGACGGCGAGCACGAATCGGCTGGGCAGTGTCCGCGTAGGATTAACCTGTGTCACATTCGTGCCTCGAACGTGTTCGGTTTGAAATCGATGCGCGATTCCTCGCTTTACCAATTCATGAGGATTGACCCCGGATCACAATCCTCCCGGCTAACCCTAGCTCACAATCAAATAAACTTTGCGAACAGTGTCCACCACTTCGGCTGTGCCTTTCCACCCTTTTGGGAAAACCCAGCTATCGCCCGCTTTAATTTCAGTGACCTGCCCTGATTCGGAGGTCAGGATCCAATGACCCTTTAGCAAGTGGCAGAACTCCGTGATATTCAAGTCCAGCTGCAATTTTCCAGGGGCGCATTCCCATGTGCCGGTAGTAAGATTTCCTTCCCCGTAGAAACTGGAGTCGGTCTGTTTTGGCAAGTCGCCGATGGGTGCACCGAAAGATTCACAATCGACTAAGTCTGTTAGCGCCGCACACTGATGTTGAACTCTGATTTCTGGCATTACTTCTATTCCTCAATTAAAAAATTCGACTATTCGGGACGGACGCGAAATGGTCGATGTTGCAGTATCGAGCTGGCTACCTTGCCTATAGGATCCTGCACGCGTCAGCAAAGAATCAAATGGTGTCTTTATGAACTAACTTTCTTACGGCATTGGTTGCTCAAGATGAGTCGGCGAGCGCTGGAATCGTCTTTTTCAACATCAAGTACATATAGAGATAAACAAGCATCGCCGAAATCGACGCGATCGCACACACGATGAACACGCCGTTGTATCCAAAACCATAGGCCAGTACCGATGCCCCGATATTCGGGCCAAGAAAATTGCCCAAGCCCTGTGCGGCAGGAATCATCGCAGGGAAGCGACCGGACCGATCAACATTTGAGATGGTCGCTGCTTGATAAATATCCACGAAAATCCAGCAGAAGTTAAAGAAGAACATGCTGAACGCAACGGCAAAATTAGTGATACCGAAAACCAGCATGAGCACGATGCCGGCCTGAAAAACCAAGGTGACGAGCAACGGACGTGCGAGCCCGTAGCGATTGCTTAGTAGCACGGCAAACAGGCAGCCTATCACAGAGAACACGGAGGAGATCCACAGCATGCTGGCGACCCATTCCGGCGAGGCATCAGAGTCTACCGTGGACAATTCGATGTAAGTCCAATAGGCGCCGATGTTGATATAGGTAAGCACGATTGCTCCCAACACCATCCATGGTACGTAAGTCGGGACGTGGTTTTTCTCAGCTTGAGGTTCGCCGTCAGGGTTCTCGACATCTATATCGACATTCAAGGTTTGGTTGGCCGGACGCGCGGGTAGCCAAGATATAAATAAGAGGCCGACCACGTAGCTGACGATCAGCGCTATGTAGACACCCTCAATAGAGAGGTATGGCAAGAGTTTGAGTTCGGCGCCCTGCGAACCGGCGAATGCAAACAATTCAAGGCCGAACGCGAATGCAGGTCTGGAATGGCCACCGATCGTTGCTACGGCAATACCGGTATAAATTCCTGCACCGATGCCCGAGGCTAGGCGCAACCAAAGCATGGTCTCGTAACTTTGGTAAAAGATACATAGTGCGTTCGCAGCAATCGCGAACAGTGCCGCACCTACCGCCATATAACGACGATTAATCCTGGCAATAAATATCGCGGAGATTACAGCGCCGATCGCCAGCCCACCGAGATCGGCACCCGCCACCCGACCTACTTGGACGGCGGAGAACCCCAGGTTGCCAACCCATGACGTGCTGATGACGGGTAGACCGACCATTACCGCATAGCCGGCGAGCGCCATGTAGATACCAATGGTCAAAGACCGCCAGTCGTCGAACTCAGTCCGATGGTGGAGAGGTTTGCTGCCGTCGTCAGTCATTCTGATTTATCCTGTTTTTACGGGCTTCGCTTAAAGGTCAGATAGGCTTTGCGGACAGTATCCAACACTTCTCAGGTTCCTTTGCTGTTGTTGTCAAAATACACGGTATCGCCCGTCTTTATATCTATCGTTTCACCATCGTCCGGATGAAACAAGGCATGTCCCTTAACGAATGTACTGATTTCGGCATCCATAACCTGCCGCGTCCATGTGCCTGGCGTGCATTCCCAGATTCCAGCCTCCGAGCCGTCCTCGTTTTCGTTAATAATGCGCCCGCGAAGATTTGATACCTGCTCCGAAACAGGTAATTCCACCGGACCCCAATCATCGAGTTCCTCGGAAGGGATATTGGCTACAGATTTGACTTGTTTGATTGCCATGGAAATTTCCTGTAAAGAATAGAAAACTTTAACGCAGAAGCCCACTGTTCGCGCCATTGCGTATAGGCAATGTAAACTAAGTCCTCGCGCGGGATTGGCTGGTAGGGCTTAGGGTTGAATCGCGCTTTCGCCTATTAGTATTACCAGCTCAGACGAAACTGCAAGTAGTCGTCCTGTTCAATCGCAAATAGTGCGTCGCCTGGCCCAGAACTTCTCCAGCACCAACAATGGCGCGAACCGGTAGTGACATCGTGTGTCCTTTCAATACTGTTCAAGAATCCGGAGATCTATAGTATCTGCAGGTATCGCCGTGTCGAGATCGGTGCGAATTTCCTAAGGATGGTAGCGTCCTAAGGCAGTGATGCCAAAATCGGTGGGCGTTAGGGAATTATACGGTGCCCGGCACTTCCGGATTGGGATTCGCGATAGTATTTCCAATTCTTGGCACAAGGAAAAATGGGGAAAGCAGTGCAGACCAATAGAATCCTTTTTAGCGTTATTGCAGCGTTTCTGTACATGCATGCTGGCTGTGCTGTCGCTGATCAGTTAAATCGGGACCAGGCCACTCACAACCAACTGACGTCTAACACTTATTCTCCGAATTCTCCGGTGGCCAATCACAATTTCATACCGATAGACGGTGCTACGCCACAGCATCAGTTCTCCGGTGCGATTGCTATTCTTGAACATACAATGCGTACCGAGCCTGCGGCTATAAAGCCGGCCGTTATTCGGGGCCGAAAAACTCAGCTATTTCCTGGTGTGACGCTGCAATTCGTGTCTCACGGCGAATATCTTGTACCTGTCGAACGGAATATCATCGAACCGCTCGGCGGCGATAGTTATTGGCATTTTCATGCGGGTCCCGGGCGCGTCTGGTCGGAAGAAAATGACGACGGTATGTCACGCGCATCGTTCCCGTTCTTTCTGACAAATCTATTTGAGAACGAAACCTACAACGGCATAGCGACATTTCTGTACGACGATGATTCTGTCTCGGAACTTCGATACCAAATCGTGCAACAACTATCACCGTTCATGGTCGCGACGAAATTCGTCGCCTGGAATCAGCAACCGATTGCGTATACGCCGCAGGTTATCGCAACCGAACCATTACTCTCTCAGTTCGATGCCGAGCTTTCGGATCAACTCGCTTGGCGCGACTGGTCAGAACTTGAAGATACCTACGGCGCCGGGCTTTTCGCAGACTTCGATACCGGAATCGATCCGCAATTGGTCGTTGCCGGCGGTCTCGTAATCGATGGCGATGTGTATGTGCACTCGATGGCCACGCCGTACGGTGACTATCCGTATCCTCGCGAAATGCGGCATGGCGCGTGGTCGGTGACTAAAACGATCACCGGTTTGGTGACGCTGATGAGAATGGCAGAAAAATACGGCGATGAGATTCTTGATTACAAGATAAAGGATTACGTTCAGGTCACTGCGAATCACGACGGCTGGGAGAACGTTACCTTTCGGCATGCCATGAGCATGGCAACAGGCATCGGTCCTGGATCGATCAATACCAATCCGAATGTTTTCAGTGACGGCAACTACGACATCGACACCGATGCATACATGGATTGGATGTTCGCACCTACAACACAGGCTAAGCTGGATTTACTTTTTCAAGTGCCCAACTATCCGTGGGGGCCGGGCGAAGTCGCTCGTTATCGAGATCGGGATATTTTTATCGGTGCGGTTGCGTTGGCCAATCTTTATCGGAGCAAGGAAGGGCGCGATGCCGATCTGTGGCAGATGATGCAGGATGAGGTGTACGGCCCAATTGGCGTACATCACCTGCCGATGAGCCAAACGTGGGAAACCGATAGGCCGCCTGTGCCATTGCTGGCCTGGGGTGTTTATCTGACGATTGATGACGTCGCCAAAATCGCTGGGCTGATTGAAAGCCGCGGCATGCACAACGGCGCGCAATTGCTGAGCGCGAGTGGATTGGCAGAGGCGCTCTATGACACCGACGAACGGGGCTTGCCAGCGGGTGCGTCAAATCGATATGGCGAAAACACCTACCACCTGACTGTTTGGCATGAGAATTACACGACGACCTCAGGAAAGACCTACACCATTCCCTCAATGAACGGCTACGGCGGCAATCTCGTCAAGATTATGCCGAACGGCATCATCGGTTTCAGGATGGGCAATGGCGGTGACAAGCCGGTCGAGCAGATGATCGTCATCGCCGACAAACTTTTCCCGTTTGACCAATACAACCGAAAATCAGGAAAGGCAGTCGTCGTAGCCAAACCCTGAACCGTATCCGCAGGAGCGGATGCGGCCTGTAGACCAATCCAGGTGACATTACGATACCACCGGTTTATGACCAGACCGGTTTTCTGATGGTTCGGTTTCCATGTCCTGCAGCGACAGCGTCAGAGATTAGTCGTATACAATGATCCGCTGACGCAGGAGTTCACGTGATAAGAAAAAATTTAGTAGCAACTTTTATTCTGCTGTTCGTAACATTGATTAGTTACGGTGCAGAATTCCCGCAGAAAGATATTCGATTGGTTGTCCCGTTCGAGCCAGGCGGCGCCGGTGACACGACGTCGAGAATCATTGTTGAAGCAGCCTATCGGTTGGCGGAACCATTGGTGTGTGTCGCGATCTTTCGCTAGAGTACTGGGACAATCACTGGCAGAGATCGATGATGATGAAAAAATTACTAATAATTTCGATTTGCGTGTTTACGATGGCCTCTTCGCAAGCACAGACCCGTCTTCCATTCGACGTTACCCACATCACGACATTTGACGAGCCTTGGGCGATGGCATTTTTGCCTGATGGCCGAATTCTGGTGACAGAGAAAAAAGGCAGTCTGCAGATTGTCGGTCAGGACGGCGAGTCATTTCGAGATGTGCGGGGATTGCCAGATGTTGATTACGGCGGGCAGGGCGGTTTCGCTGACGTGGTACTCCATCCGGACTTCGAGACGAACGGGTTTGTCTATGTAAGTTACGCTGAAGGCGGCGCCGGTGCTACGCGCGGCGCGGCAGTCGCTCGTGGTGTGCTGACACTGGCCGAACAAGGTGGCACATTGTCTGACGTCGAAGTTATCTGGCGGCAATATCCAAAGGTCATCGGTTATGGGCATTACGGCCATCGTATGGTGTTCGATGATGAAGGTTATCTGTGGATTTCTTCCGGTGACCGCCAGAAATTTACACCAGCGCAAGACATTCAAAGCAACATCGGCAAAGTTTTGCGTTTACACGACGATGGATCGATACCGTCTGACAATCCTTTCGTTAATTACCGTGATCAAGATTCATTCGTTGACGATGAAGGCGTATACACACAAATCTGGTCGCGCGGTCATCGCAATCCACTCGGGTTGAACTTCGATCTCGATGGTCAGCTATGGGTCGTCGAAATGGGTCCTGCCGGCGGAGACGAGTTGAACCGAATCGTGCGCGGCGGAAATTACGGTTATCCGGTGGTCTCGAACGGTGATCATTACGACGGCCGTGATATTCCTGATCACGATACAAATCCGGATTTCGATGAGCCGTCGGTATGGTGGACGCCCGTTATTTCACCGGGAAACATGATTGCTTACAGTGGTGATGCGTTTTCGGATTGGAAGGGCAATCTTTTGATCTCGGGACTCTCTTCTCAGGCAATCATTCGCATCGGTATCGATGGAGAAAATGCTGCGGAATTAGAACGCTTCGATATGGGTGCGCGGATTCGCAGCGTCAAGCAGGGACCGCAAGCAAATCTGTGGGTGCTCGAGGACGAATCCGGTGAAGGTACGGGGCGGCTGCTGAAGCTGACGCCTAGAGACTGAACCAGGCTGTTCGACGGTCTGCGTTTGTGGAGCTGACGACTTGAGGCCCCTGACGTAGACTTAGGGTGTCACTTCTTAATCTGGGCCGGCGCACGCGAAAATACACCGAGTACGGCACTCTGGTGGCTAACCTTCAATTAGCCACCAGATGTGCTTATTCGCCAGATCATCCATTTTCCGCCGGTCTTCAAATTAGCGCGCTGAGGAATTCGCCTGCTGGTAGGCGAACGAAGGGTCTCGCATTGCGAGATTCGATAATAAGAGCACATCCGAGTTTGGACTTTGGTTACTGATGCGAGTAATTGCATTCACTAATATTTTTCATTTTTTCTAATCGTATTTCCGTTACCGTATCGGTAGATTCCCTGGATGTAGTAATCGCGCTGCGAGGCAATGGCCCAACAACGTTCAGACTGCTATTCGCCGTAGATTTCAGGAACGGACTTTATGCAAAATCGACAATACGGGCTCGGCGTCCTTCTGGTTCTCATTGGCGGTCTGTTCCTAAGCGGCAATGGCATTTTGCTGCGGCTTGTCGAAGACGCTGATGGTTGGCAAATTCTTTTCTATCGCGGCGCCGCGTTTTCAATGACGCTACTAGTCATTCTGCTCGGAAAATATCGTGGCCGAACGGTAAGCGCTTTTCGTGATATTGGCCCGCACGGGTTTTACGCTGCGATTGCACTCGGATTCGCATCTTGTTGTTACGTTTTTGCGCTTTTGCTAACAACCGTGGCAAACGCAATGTTCATTATTGGGGCCGCTCCGCTGGCGACCGCATTTTTCGCGTGGCTCCTGTTGAACGAGCGAATATCAAAAGCCGGAGTCATCACAATGTTCGTTGCGCTCGGCGGAGTGAGTCTTCTATTTGCCGATGGGTTCTCCAGTGGCGGCGCAATGGGCAATCTTGCCGCGCTGGGTGTGGTTGCTGGATTTGTTGTCTATCTGCTCATCGTGCGTGATAGCCGCGACGTCGATATGTTGCCTGCAACCTGTCTGAGTGGAACCGTCATGGTAGTGGTCGGATTCATTGGCGCTGAGCACCTGTCGTTGCAAGCGAATGACCTAATAATTGCGTTGGTGATGGGGTGTGTATTAATCACCGTGGGATTTGGGTGCTACACAATTGCTGCACGTTACATCTTGGCCGCTGACGTCGCTTTGTTTGCCTTGGCTGAGTCGATACTTGCGCCAATTTGGGTGTGGATCGGCGTGGATGAGAGGCCTAGCAACGTCACGCTTATTGGTTGCACAATTGTTGTTGTCGCGGTTGCCATTTACAGCCTCGTGGAGATAACAAAAGAAAATCGGATACGGTCGTAATGGGTGGCCAAATTATCCAAGGACAGCTTGATTGAATACCAATATCATTCCGGACTCGCAAAACTATAAGAGAGAAAAATGCCACGCATACTTGATTACACGGGACAGGAAGTTGTGCGCTCACAAACGGTTGCGTCGATTATTGCTTCCAAGGGGAGCGACATTCGCTTAGCACAGGTTACCGCTGGTACAGCCGAAGAGTCATCAGCCGCAGAAGCAGCTGGAATTGAAATTGTGGTTTGTCTGGCGAATTGCGTGCCGGCAGTACGTCAGGGTTCGTCGAAGTTATTCGTCACCGCAGCAATTGATTTTGCGGGGGGGGTTACTGAGGATGACTTGCTGGGGGATGCTTTCTCAGCACTGAGCGACGGGGCTGACGCAGTCATTACTGCACGCGGCCTCGACAGCGTGCGCCGTCTTACTCACGAAGACATTCCCGTAATGGGACACCTTGGTTTCGTGCCCAAGAAGTCGACGCTTTACGGCGGAGTGCGCGCTGTCGGCAAAACCGCCGACGAGGCGACTAAACTCTGGGATCAATTTCGTCAGCTTGAAGACGCCGGCGCATTCGCCGTCGAATGTGAGCTTATTCCCGAACAAGTCTTAAGTGAGATCACTGAACGAACCCGTTTGATCACAATTTCGTTGGGTTCGGGACGTAACGCAGATGTAATTTTTCTATTCACATCTGACATATGTGGAGAGAGTCCGCGCATGCCTCGTCATGGACGCAGTTACGGTGATCTCGCGAGGCTGCATGCACAAATCAATTCCGAGAGAGTGGATGCGTTGAGAGCGTTTCATACTGATGTGGCCGAGCATCGTTATCCTGATGACACTGAAATTGCGACTATCGATGCAAATGAATTTGCAGAATTCATTGGGCGCCTAAAAAACGAGCATAGTGGCGAATAGATAACGACGGCGGGGCCATCAACTTCAGGCGTCATCGGATTTCCTGCAAAACGCTAAAGAGTTTAGCTTTCGGCTACGACCTGATAATCGCTGTCAAACGGCTGCAACCCGACCATGGCACGATCACGGTTAACCGTATCCAGCATAGTGGCTTCGATTGCCGCCATTCTTGGGTCAGTGGCGAGCATTTGTAGTTCCGGCACAACAAGCAATGGATCGCCAACTGCCACCCAGCCTTTATCAACCGCGGTCCGTTCGATGTCATCAAGCCGCTGTGCGATGAAGCCTACCTGAGGGTCCACTGCCAGCATCAAAAGCGCCCGCCGATTCCTGCGGGGGTAAACTTATCGCATCACGTAGCGCGAGTACGTTTTTTGATCAACGAACGCAGAAAATATTTTCGTGTATTGCTTGCGCGGAATTCGATATTCCGGAAACGCCTCGTTCAGCTTGCGCTGAACAATGCTGTGATGTGCAACATCGAATAGCATGACCCGATCTATACGTATAAGAGCCCCGAAGTTTTGGTTCAACACCAAACCGCCTCTTTTCCTAATTCAAGCCCAATCGATCAAGCAACGGTTCGATTGAAGGCTCAGCACCGCGAAATTCCTCGAACAAAGTCATCGCATCGCGACTACCGCCTTTGGATAAAAGAGCATTTCGGAAGTGGTCGCCGTTTTCGCGCGTGAGGCCACCGTTTTCTTCAAACCACTTCACGCTGTCCGCATCCAACACCTCACTCCAGATATAGGAGTAATAACCAGCGGAATATCCACCCATGATGTGGCTGAAATACGGCGCCGAATAGCGTGGCGGCACCAAGCTAAAGTCCATGCCGCTAGCCGCGAGTATCTGTCGTTGCTGCTCCATTAAAGCCTCGGCAGGCGGGATCTCTTCAATGGGTAGTTGATGTAATGCCTGATCAACGATCGAAGCCGACATGTATTCGGATTGATCAAAACCTTGATTGAATTTCTTCGACTCGCGTACTTTCTCCAGGAATTCTTGTGGTATCGCTTCGCCGGTTTCGTAGTGAACCGCGTAATTGGCGAGGACTTCCGGCCACGTTGCCCACATCTCATGCACTTGCGACGGGTATTCGACGAAATCACGCGGCACACTCGTTCCCGAGAAACGCGGATATGTCACATCTGAAAACAAGCCATGCAATGCGTGCCCAAACTCATGAAACATGGTGTTTACCTCGTCCATGGTCAAAAGCGTTGGCTCACCCTCAGGCGGTTTGACGATGTTGAGGTGATTTGCCACCACTGGTTTTGAGCTCAGTAGGTTTGATTGTGACACGTAGGAATTCATCCAGGCACCGCCGCGTTTCGAGTCGCGCGCGTAGGGATCGAAATAGAAAAGCCCAAGCGCTTCGCTGTCCAAAAAAGCTTCATACGCACTAACATCTTCCTGGTATACGGGTAGGTCCGGACGCGCCTCGAACGTAACGCCGTATAGATGCTCCGCCATGTAAAACACGCCTTCGGTCAGAGAGCGATTCAGCTCAAAGTATGGCTTTAACTGAGTTTCGTCGAAGCTGTACCGCTGCTTGCGTAATTTCTCCGTGTAATACAACCAGTCCCATGCAGCGATCTCAAAAGGGTCGTCTTCCGTGTCGTTAATCAATTGTTGAAGATCTGCTGCTTCACGTACGGCGTTGGCCACTGCGCGCGGTCCAAGTCGACCAAGCATGTCGTTTACTGCAGCAACGGTTTTTGCCGTGCTGTCATCGAGTACGTAGGCGGCATGAGTTTCGTAGCCGATCATTGCGGCCCGCTCGGCACGCAGGTGGAGTACGCGCGTGACCATATTGCGCGTGTCGAATTCATTGCCGCGACTGCCACGAGCCGCGGAAACTTCCTGAATGCGTTGCCGCAGAGCACGGTTTTCGAGAACAGTTAATGGTGGCTGTTGCGTGGTGTTCCGTAGCGTCACTACGTACTTTCCATCAAGACCGCGATTGACTCCTTCCTTCGCAGCACTTTCAATTTGGTTTTCGGTCATACCCGCGAGTTCTTCGCGTGACTCGACGATGACGGCTGAATCGTTTACGTCATCAAGTACTGCCTGGCTGAATGCGGTGCTGAGTGCCGCAAGATCTGCGTTTATTTCGCGTAAGCGAGCCTTTTGATCATCGGATAACTGCGCACCGGCGCGTATAAAATCGGTGTGATAGCGATCGAGTAGACGCGAAGACTCAGCATCGAGACCCAATGATTCTTGCGCCAAATAGAGTTGTACGACTCGCGCATACAACTCCGCATTTAGCAGAATGCTGTCTCGATGTGCGGCAAACTTCGGTGACATCTCGGTGTTGATGTCATCAAGTGCAGCGTTAGTATGGGCGCTAATTAGAGCACCAAAGATGCGTCGCGATCGCCCGAGCGTTTGGCCGGTCTTCTCCATGGCCTCAATCGTGTTTTCGAATGTTGCCGACTCTGGATTTGACGCAATAAGTTCAATTTCGGCAGCTTGTTCAGCCATGCCGTGTTCTAGCGCAGGTGCAAAGTGTTCGTTCTTGATCTTGTCGAATGCAGGCGCGCCGTAGGGCAAGCCGCTATCGACCAAAAGAGGGTTCTCTGGTTCTGCCGATTCGTTTTCAGACTGCATTGGTGCTTCTTCCTTGGCGCATGCAGCGAATAACAGTACAAACGCCAGCGCAATAAAATGATGAGGAATACGCATGTGAACTCTCTCCCGGGCGCATGATGCGCCGAATGATAGCAGCAATAATAAGGTGTCAGATCCGACTCTTCCTTTCTGATTCCCTGAAATATCTGAATCGTTGCGTCTAATAGTCGATCGATTCACCTGGCAAGGCAGGCGTAGTCGCTGGTAGTCGGCGAGCCTTAGTTCGCTGTTCGAAGGCGTACCCAAGTGCCAACAGTTTTGCTTCGCTGAAGGCCGTTCCCAGAAACGAGATCGACACTGGCAAACCTCTGCCTGTGAACCCTGCGGGCACGATGAGATCCGGGAATCCAGACAAATTCGCCAATATTACGGGTGACCCGCCACCGCCCGGCGCACCCCCTGGATTCGGGTCGGGATCAGCTTTTTGTGGCCGCGTCGGCGACGTTGGATACACAATGGCATCAAGAGATTCTTCAGCCATCATGCCGCCAATAACAGATCGAATCAGCGGCATGGCGTGCTCACGTACGGCAATGTATTCAGCATCTGTCAATTCACCACTGTCTTCCTCATCCAGCATTAGCTGCCAACGTCCTGGATTGGGAATCGCTCCATCTTCACGACGAGAGGTCAGTGTTTTGGACAGTTTGATTAGCTCGGCAAGCGTTTTTGGGTATTGTGGTCCAGTCGTTTCAAGATAGTCCGCGATCTGAGCGCGAAATTCACGATAACGAATAGCACGATAAAAATTGCCGCGAGACTCCAGTAACCATTCTGGAAACTCTATTTCGATGATTTCGGCGCCCGCGTCACGCATCGCTTCCAGTACTGCTTCCATGATCCAGTCGACCTCTTCGTCGCTGTCCATGAAATCACGCGCTATGCCAATGCGTGCGCCGTCAAGTGCATCAATGTCAAGAAATTGAGTGTAGTCGTCGCGTCGATGTTCATCGCTCCGCAGCGTCGCGGAATCAGCCGGGTCCGCCCCAGCCAAGATGCCTAGTGCTACTGCGACATCGTGGACGCTGCGTGCCATAGGTCCGGCGGTATCAAAAGACAAAGCCAACGGAATAATGCCGTCTCGCGATAATAAACCCAGCGTAGGTTTGAGCCCAACAATGCCGTTGGCACTGGAAGGCCCACGCACCGAACCACCGGTATCTGTGCCCAGACCAAAAGTAGCGTATGCCGCGGCGATCGATGCGCCGGTGCCACCTGACGATCCCGATGGAGATCGAGTCGGATCATGCGGATTATAAGTGGCGCCGTCGAGAGAGTTCATCGCGCCGCCCGAAGCGAATTCGCTCATGTTTAACTTCGCTAAGATAATCGCACCCGCAGCGCGTAATTGCTGAACGAGAAATGCGTCATCCGGCGGCATTGAACCCTTCAGCATGAACGAACCGCCGGTGGTCGGCATATCAGAAGTATCGATGTTGTCTTTCAACACGACAGGAATGCCATGCAAAGGTGAGCGTCGACCTTTCGATAGTCGCTCTTCGTCAAGCTCGCGCGCCCGTTCAATCGCAGCGGGATTGAGCAGCATGACTGCATTCAGACTCGGTCCACGCTCGTCATAGGCCGCAATTCTCGCGAGACTCAATTCAACCAATTTCTCCGACGTGAGCGCGCCGGCATCTATCGCTGCATTGATGTCTGCAACTGTTGCGCTCGTCAGATCAAAGGTGTCTGCGTATATAGGTGAAATCAAAATGAGTGATGCGAGTATGCCGACGTAGTTGTGGGCATTACTACGCCGTGTTGCGGTCTCTCGATTTAGCATCGGTTCCGTATCCCTTTCTATTATTGCTCGGTCGCTTTTGACCCTATCTGCCTAAAGGTTATTCTAATTGACAGTACGGGTCGAACTGGTTTGCAGCAATCCTACCTGCAATCAGCAACGCGGCATAAACAGATGGCCGTGCGTATTCGGCGTTCCTAGCCTGATCGTGTTGCAATGGCCGGCGATGTTCAGAAACGTCGTTTTACCCGATCCTGAAGGGCCGGTCACCGATGCGAATTCACTTTCCTCTACGGTTAACGAAAAGCCCCGCAGTGCTTGGGTTTCGACAGTGTCGGCGCGATAGATCTTGGATACGCCTGACATTTTCAGCAATGTTTAACGCCCTGCGGCACGTCAGTCGGTAACGAGAACCGTTTCTGCACCGCGAAACGGGTCGAGATTAGAAATTACGATGGTGTCGCCGGGATCGAGGCCGGCGACAATTTCAACTGCGCCTAAGTTGCGTGCGCCGGTTTGAATTTGGCGACGCTCCGCAACGCGGTCTTCGCTAATGACATAGGCCAAACGGCCGCCACCACTGTCTAGAAATTGGCCGCGCTGCACCACGAGCACATCTTTGTGCTCGGCAAGTAAAATACGCGTCGTCAGGCGTTGGTTCTGGCGCAGGCCGGTCGGGCTTTCGCCGACAAAACGCACACGGCTTGCAACCTGGTTGTTGACGACTTCGGGTGAAATGGCGACGAGCTCACCATCGAAGCGTTGCCCGCCAGACTGAATTTCGGCGCCCATGCCGATCGCAAGATCGTCGGCGTAACTTTCGGGAATCATCACATCGATCTCGAAGCGCGACAGGTCCACGACCGCCATTACCGGTGTATCACGCGAGACAGCACCTTTCTGGTCAACGAGCATGTCACCGACGATGCCGCCGACGGGCGACTCGATCGATAACTCGCTCACCCGTCTACGCTGGTCGTCGACCATCAACTCCTGCCTATTGACCTCAAACTCGCTGGCGCGAAGTTCGAACGAAAGGCGCTCACTGTGCAGTTCTGCGTTGGCAGTCGCGTGGTCGTACGCGAGCTCGGCATTGCGTAGGTCGTCACGTGCTTTCTCGTAGTCGATGATTGGCATCACGCCGCGCTCTTTAGCCTGATCGGCGCGACGCATTTCGCGTCTTGCTGCAACAACAGCGACCTTGGCCAGGTCCGCGGCTTTGCGTTTATCGAGCGCTTGTTGCCGCGAATCGATACGCTGTCGTTCGAGCTCGAGTTTGCGTTGTTCCAGCGAGGCTTCGGCCTGTTCGAGCTGGTTCGTGAGTTCCGGGCTATCGATTGAGGCCAGCAATTGTCCTGCAAAAACCCGCTCGCCAGCATCGATATTGAGCGTAATCGTGCCCGACGCCGTTGCATACAGAGTCGGGCTGACCGCAGCGACGACACGCCCTTGCGCGGAGACGTCTCGCACGAGATTGCCGCGTGTCACCGTCGCGGTACGAATGCGTTCGTAGGGTACGCTTACGGTCGCGTTGGTCCAGCGATTGACCACGGGTGCAGAAAACAGAATCACGGCGATTCCGGCGATCCCGATACCAATAAGTATTAGTCGCCTATGGCGAGGGTCTCGCGGTGCGAGCTGAGTGTCTTGACCCGATGTGTCGGCGATTGCCAGAGCACACCTCCTAATTGATGAGCGACGAATTTCGCTTTTCTAACGTTATTACGAGATTAGATGCGCCAAGAGAGGATTTGGTTTGTGCCCGTCGTTCGGATACGGCAATACCCGTTCGAATTATTGGTACCGCAGTGATTCGTTTACGCGTATTTTTGCGATCTTCTGCACCTCCCTTGGTCGTCTCGGGGCCCTTGTTTTCGTGCTAGCCTAAACCTCTCGAAATCAGTCCTGGGAGCTACGACACATGAGCATTCGCCTTTTAACCTCCGTACTTTTTTTGTCTTGCATTGCAACGATCGCGGCCGTCGCTCAAGAACCTTATGACGTGGTGATCAATGGCGGTCGGGTGATGGATCCTGAAACGGGCCGGGACGAGATTGCCAACATCGGCATCCTTGGAAATCAGATTCAAGCGATTACCACGGATGACATTCAGGGTCACCGGACCATCGATGCCAGCGGCCAGATTGTGGCGCCCGGCTTTATCGACATACTGGCTAGCATGGGGTTGAACAAGGCCGCGCACGAATTCAAAATTGGTGATGGCGTGACTTCGGTTTTTGGCATGCATGGCGGGCCTCTCGATGTCGCGGACTATAACCGCAAGCATGCAGCCGTGGGACCGTTGGTTAATTACGCCGCAACAGTAGGGCATGCGGACCTGCGCGTAGCCGTCGGTGCGACGGATCGCTACCTGCCAGCAACGCCCGAGCAGATTGAGGCGATGCGTCCGCTGGCAGTACAGGCGATCCGGGAGGGTGCCGTGGGCATTGGCTTTGGCATTAACTACACACCAGGAGCGTCATACGAAGAAATCTTCGCGTTATTTGAAGTTGCGGCGGCGGAAGGTGTGCCTTGTCATCTACATGCTCGCTACAAGGGCAACGTTTTCCCGTTCACCATGAGTCTTGCGGCCATGGAGATTGTTTCGATAGCTGCGGCCACCGGCGCGCAGGCACAAGTGGCTCACTTGATTTCCTCCACCGTAGGTTCCGCGCCACTCTCGATTGCGCTTCTTGAAGGAGCGGCTGCCCGCGGCGTTGATGTAGGCTTTGATTTCCACGTGTGGACGCGCAATCAGACGACATTGCAGTCGGCACTCTTCGATGAGGGCTGGCAGGAGCGCTTTGGTGGTGCGACGTATTCCGATATGTATGTTGCCGGCACGCAGGAGCAATTGACTGAAGAGCGGTTCTTCGAGCTCAGGGCACAACCCGGATCACTCAGCGTCCAGACCGAGTTCATTCCCGAAGAGGAAATGATTATGGGTCTCAACAGTCCGTTGGGAATCGTGAGCTCTGATGGTGGCGGGCTTGTGGATGGTGGCGGACACCCTCGCAGTACAGGGACATTCGGTCGTTTTCTGGGTCGCTTCGTTCGCGAGCTTGAAATCGTAGACTGGATGGACGGAATTCGTAAGATAACGTTGCTTCCGGCAGAACGTCTTGAGGAGACAATCCCGGGGATGGCAAGAAAAGGGCGATTGCAGATCGGGATGGATGCTGATGTGACCGTCTTTGATCCAACCACAGTTCAGGAGCGGGCGACTTATGCGAATCCGGCCCAGATGTCCGAAGGCATTTCATACGTGTTTGTTAACGGAATGCTGGTGCTTGATAACGGAGAGATCGTTGAGGGCGCCGAGCCAGGCGAGTGGCTTCGCCATCCGCGTCCTGTTCCTTAATTCGGAAAAAGGTGGAAAAGGGATTAGATCTATTCATGTCTCAGTAACAAAATAGATCAGACCCCTTTTCTCGATAAAATCTAAGCGGAGACTGAGGCTCTCGCAATCTCGGTTATATCGTCCAGCGACTCAACGTCCCAGCACATCGCCATCACCCGATCTATCTTGTCCGCTGGAAGTGCTGACAGTGCCTGGTCTTTGAATTTTTTCTCTAGCGATTCTGTCGTCATCGGCCGTTCAAAGCTGCCAATCGCATGCTCGACATGTTTATTCAGAACAGTGCCGTCATGCAACGTAATCGAGACGAATGCTTCTTCCTCACTGACAGATTCGTCAATCTGTGCCACTACTTTGTCACGCAGCTCAACGACTTCTGCATCTCGTACGACGGCATCGGTGAATTCGTTGGGCCTGGCGGAGCCACGTATTATCGAGGCAGAGCTCGCGTGGTAAATACTGAATTTTGCTTCCAATCCAGTCCGCGGTGTTTTCTTGCCGATCAGTTTGATGACCAATGGATTGACTCGTAGCGAGACTTCTGCGATTTGGTCGGATGTAAGGTTGTTCTCATCCCTTAGTTGAATACAACCATCGATGATTGGGTGGGTAACGATACCGCAAGCAAAAGGCTTGTAGGTGTTGCGCGTAACTTCGAAGCTACCACCGAGGTTGTCAGTTATCTGAGAAAAATCCTGTTCGTCTGAATACGTAAACGCGAAACCCTCTTTCGCCTCCAGTGCTCCGTCGGAACTCGTGAAGTCCTTCGATGCGAGCAATGCTGCTTTCAAACCGTTTTGGCCAGCACTACCGACATGAAATTTTTTGCTCATTAAGTCCCAGGAGTTTGCCAGCTGCGGCTGCTCCACCAAAGACGCCTGCCGTGCCGGTAATGTGAAAGCCTCTTTCATAGTGAGAGGGGTAGACCGCTTTGCCAATGCGACACTCAACTTCAAAGCCTAGAATGAAGGCGTGCATGAAGTCCTCGCCGCTTACATTTTGTCGTTCGCCCAAGGCAAGAATCGCGGAGGCCACAGGACCGGCTGGATGAATGATTGTCTCAAGATGTGTGTCATCGTAGTCGAGCACATGTGAAGTAATGCCGTTGAGCAATGCCGCATGCATAATGTCCAGTCGCTCACTGCGACCGAGCACTGAGGCTTCAGCGTTTCCAGAGAACTCGGCCAGTGCGGCAATAGCACGATCTGTTGTGACGTGGCGGGCACCACCCAGGCAACAGCCAACCCAATTAAATATTGAGCGCACGGCTTCGTAGCGTGCATCTTTCGGGATGTCGTCCCACTTTGAATTGACGACATAGCTTGCAAGTTGCCGCGTCACATCCGTTGGATTGCTGGCAAGGGCTTTTGCAGTGGCCGCTGACGCCACATTCGCCGTTATTGGCAGCGCGGTGCTGCCAATCGCGATGCCTGATGCCTAGATGAATTTACGCCGTGAAATTGAGTCAGTCATTAATATGTCGCTCCGGAGAGAAATTTAGTTCACTGGAAGGATGGGGAGAATGACGTGCGAAGGATGGTCCGCATCGTGATAGATCGTGTTATCTGCTGTGATGCTACGTCGATGCTTACCAAGCGGTTCGCCTGTGTTCGGATTAACGTCGAAACGAGGGAAATTACTGCTTGATATATCGATACGAATTCGATGGCCTTTCTTGAAGTGGTTAGCATTTGGGAATGGAGTAACCACGATTTCGTAGATTTCACCGGGCGCCATTAATTCCTGTCGATCTGGCCGATCGCGATATCTTGCACGCACGATGCCGTCAGTAAGATTCATCTCAAAGCCGGTCGGATAATCGGTGGAAGGCGGGTAGACGTCAATTAACTTCGCGGTGAAGTCCGTGTCAGTTGCCGACGATGACACAAACAGTCGCACCTCGATTGGTCCGACGACCTCGACATCTTCAGCCAGTGGTTCTGTTTGGAAAACCAAAACGTCATTACGAGACTTCAATGGCAAATAGGGTTTTTTTGCAGCAAACACATCGTCCGCTTCCCGCTGATCGTATGCACCGGGTTCGAATACGGGGCTGGTGCTGGAGAATGAACCTCCAATCGTTGGCACCGGATCGCTGGGGTCGAAAGTATAAGTTGTGGGTGCCACGTCGTTCGCTGGGCGTAATGTGGAGAGTGTACCGTCGGCATGGAAGTAATACGGTGTCATTGCAGTGTTTGGTAAGGGCCAGTCGGCACCCTCTTTCCAATATCCGCCATGATAAAGCCGGCCATTCTGATCTTTATGACCATCGCCCGTGCCCATCACGAATGCGCGTACGTTTGCATTTGCGGGTCCGTCTTCCTTACCTTTTAAGTGACGGTCAAACCAACGGAGGTGATACTCATGGTGGAAATCATCGATAGCCGCTGCGGGTCCGAATTCAACGTTACCTGCATAGCTTCGGGTGTTCCCGCTGTGAGTCCACGGTCCCATGACCAGTTGCACCGGCGAATCGAGTCTTTGCGACAGTTCCAGGTAATTATGAATCGTGCCGCCACCATAAGAATCGTACCAGCCTGACAGTAATTGCATGGGGATATCGGCCGTCTCGTCGTAATGCTCAACCCAGTTCAGGTCCGGATGTTTCCAGTAGTCGTCGTAATCACTGTGGGTCATCATTTTGAGGATGTAGTCCTCAAAGTTTGGTGCGATCGAAAGTGGATTCAGGCCTTTCCGAAGCGGCATCACAGTGAGCCAATTATTGATCGAATCGGTAGAAAGCATTTCATGCACAGCGGGATCTGTCGATTCTGCGCCTAATTGTCGAAATGCCCAGGTCAGCTGTTGGTTTTCGAACGCTCCGTGATTTCGAACTTTATGATCCCAGCCGTTCGACATGCCGCCCATATTGAGGACGATGGTTCGCAAATGAGGCGGCTTTAATTTGGCGGCATTAGCCTGGGAATGAGCGCCGTAGGATGTACCCCACATACCGATCTGACTATCGCCATAGGGCAGGGTCGCGAGATACTCGATGGCGTCATAACCATCCTTTCCCTCGCCTATGTATTTCGTAAACACACCTTCCGATGCGAATCGACCCCGGTGGTCCTGCAAAGCAACGACATAACCGTGGCTAGCAAAAAATCTTGCGGATTCGACTAGTCGGGTTCCAGTTTTGTTGTACGGCGTTCGTTGCAACACAATTGGAAATTTTTCGGCAACCAGTTCGCCGTTTTTTGCAGGCCTGAAAATATCAGTCGCAATGCGGATGCCATCGCGCATGGGCACCATTAAGTTACTTTCGACCTGGACGACATCGTACGGTGCCTGAGCGAAAATAGGCGCAGCGAATGCCAGCAGTAAAAGTGTGGAAAGGTACTTAAACATGGAACCCCCCTTTATTCTTATGGCCCGAAGCGTAGCACGAGATCGCGTCGATCGGGACAGGCAGGGGCAGCCCATTCTCAAATATTTGGGGCTCTTTATCGTGGCCTAGATTCTAAGAACCTTCACAACGGCGGCGTACCGTTTCGGCTGGCACGAATAATTGTTCCATCAGGTACACCTTGAAGTCAGCGACGAACGGTTGTTCGTTAACTGATTCGCCCATGCAGGTGAGCCACTGATCGCGTTCGGGCGTCGCGATATCAAGATGGGCGTGAACTCTCGGGATGCCGATTGCGCCGTACTTTTCGTTGTAGAGTTTCGGCCCGCCCAGCCAGCCGCAAAGAAATCTGGCGAGCTTATCCCGCGATACTTCTTTGTCCTCGGGATGCATACCGTGGATGGTAACGAAACGTGGGTCCGATCCCATGCGGTCGAAAAACTCATTCACTAGGTTCCGAATTCCTGTTTCACCGCCCGCCGCCTGGAAAGACGCATCGCCGGTACCGTACTGCTGGTTCGTTTGAAGGCTCATCTCAGCACTTTACCCGCTTACGAATAATTTATTCTTCTCCACCCATTGTGGGTTCGTCATCTTGATTGGTGCGGTAAAAGTTCACCACTCAAGCGGCAACCAATGTCCCGTTTTTGTAGTCGAGAATCGCCTGTTCGATTTGCTCGCGCGTGTTCATCACGAACGGCCCGTGCTGGACCACTGGCTCGTTCAGCGGCTTTCCCGCCAGCAGTACAAATCGCGTGGGTATCGCATTGGCCGTTATGCGCACGCGGTCGCCGGCAGATAAAACACCGGAAGATTGGGCGGCAAGCTCGCTCTGTTCGGGGTATTCGCCAATGCGGACAGATCCCTCATAGCTATACACAAAGGCACTGTGTTGCCGGAAGCTTGGTTTCAAATGTTTTCCCTGCATCTAGTTCAACATCAAAAAATACTGGTGCAGTGGTCATCCCTTGAATGGGACCGGAAATTTCGCCAGCTTCGCACCCAAAGGATCCGGCAATCACTTTGACTCTGCCGCCATCGATGTTTGCGACAGGAATTTCCGACGCTGGAATGTCTTTATAACCGGCAGGCTTCATTTTCTCCGTTGCGGGCAAATTGATCCAAAGTTGAAAGCCGCGCATACGACCTTCTTTCTGCTGAGGCAATTCTGAATGAATCACACCATGGCCTGCTGTCATCCATTGCACACCGCCTTCAGTCAATTCTCCAACATTGCCCATATGATCTTCGTGTCGCATGTGGCCGTCGAGCATATAAGTCACCGTCTCAAAGCCACGATGAGGGTGGGTTGGGAATCCTGCGATGTAGTCTTCAGCTTTGTCTGTGCCGAATTCGTCCAACATCAAGAACGGGTCGAGTCGTGCAGCCGTTGATGTGCCGATGCTGCGGCGTAATTTTACGCCTGCACCGTCAGAGGTTGCTACGCTCTGAATGGTGCGTGCCAGTGTCTGATGTGTCATGAACGTCTCCTTGTGATGTGTGCCTAAGTCGCGATTGAGTCGAGCGCCTTGGATGCTGGCGTCCAGCGACTCATTACCCATTGTCGTGCCCTCGGCATAAACAAACTGTGTGTCCTCGATACCGAGGAACGCGAAAACTGTTCTCATGAAGCCGGTTTTTGTATCTAACGGTATCCCCTGATAGTTGCGACCGCGCGTCGCAAAGACCATCGTGCGTTTGTCCGTCAGTAATCCAACCGCACCGTTGGATGTGTAGCGGAAAGAACAATAAAGCACAATAAGGACACCCATAATTGAGATTCCTCAATTCTGATCGTTCTGTGGAGATTTGCGCCGAGCGCCCGGCATTGAAATAAAATGGACACCCATAATTGAATGTTCTCAAATCTGGTCATAAAGCAAAGATTTGCACGGAGCCCATTGGTCGTATGGCATAAATATAACTATGGGTGTCCCACTAAGTCTCGTTTGTTAGATCTTCCCGCGGCTTCGGATTGGCATGCTCACAGACTTTGATGGAGTTAGTGGCTTTAGGTTTAGAATATAGCGACTACTTTTTGATCCAACCTGGATAAATTTATCATCGATCTCCAATCCGTCAGACAATCATTGAAAACTGTTGCCGCGGCGATTATTGGTCTGGCTGTGCTTCTGGTTGGGACTGAACAAAATTTTGCGGCTGGAAAGCCGGAGCAAACTTTATACACCGGGGTTCCCGCAGCGTTCGATGATCGCAGTGTCGGCGCATTCTCAGATTTGGGTGCATGGCACGGCTTCGCTCTACCGTCGGCCGATGACAAGGATCTTGCGGGCGAATTTGTCGGTCCGTTGTTGTTTGATGAGGGTATCTGGGTATCACCGGCATTAGTCGCGGCCCATATCGAAGTCGATGGGCAAGATCTAGATTATGAATCGGCTCACGCAACTTACTTCGCCGAGCCGGGCATCCTTCGGCAGCAGTTCGCAATCGGAACACTAGTTGTTGAGCTGACGTTGCACTACGAGACCAGTAAGCGCGCTGTAATTATTGCCAAAATTGACAATCAAGGTGAGCGCACTGTGAGTGTTCGCGCAAACTGGGGTGGTGCGACTTTTTCCGAGCAAGATCGTTTCACTATGCAGGAATTCGGCGTCGCGTTAACGACACCTGGGGGAGATCGCGTTAGTGTCTTTGCTCCGGACCATCACGCAAGCACAGATCGTAATCAGTATTTGCTAGAACAACTGGAACCAAGGCAGGTTGCAGCGCAGTCGGTTGAGTTTTTCCCAGTGACGGTTTTGCTCGGCAAGGATGAGAGCGGCGTTCATATTGATGCTGCGAGCTCGCTCGCCGCACGAGAGCAACGGTGGGCCGAGTATAAAAGTGCCATTGCGACCGGTCATGCGACGACGCATCCGCAGCAGATACTCGCTGATAAAGCGCTCATGACCCTGGTGAGTAACTGGCGTAGTCCGCGTGGCGGCTTAACCGTTGACGGTTTGTTTCCGTCCTCTGCAGTTTCCTATTTCAACGGTTTTTGGGCGTGGGATTCATGGAAGCACGCGGTTGCGCTTGCCAGATTCAATCCCGAACTTGCCAAACAGCAAGTACGGACGATGTTCGAACATCAGAATGATCGCGGCATGGTTGCTGATGTCGTCTACGTCGATTCCAGCGAAGACAATTGGCGCGATTCAAAACCACCACTCTCGGGTTGGGCAGTTGAGGAAATATTGGAACGAGATGGTGACCTGATTTTCGCCGCAGAAATTTACCCCAAAGTGGTCAATTATCATCGCTGGTGGTACCAGGATCGCGATCATGATGGTGACGGACTGGCCGAATACGGTAGCACTGACGGCACGTTGATCGCTGCCAAGTGGGAAAGCGGCATGGACAATGCCGTGCGTTTCGACGCCAGTACCATGCTCAAGAATAATGAGCACGCCTGGTCGCTTGATCAGGAGTCGGTCGACCTGAATGCCTATCTCTATCGCGAGAAAATAGCGCTCGCAAAACTTGCGGCAGCGATAGGTCGAGATAGTGAGTCGCTACAGTGGCAAGTGGACGCAGAGTTGCTGGTTGAGAAGATACGCGACACGATGTATGACGCATCCCGTGGCTGGTTTTCTGATGTATCGCTCGATGGTAGTCGCTTTATTCAGTCCGATGGCCCAGAGGGTTGGATTCCTGTCTGGGCCGGATTGGCGACGCCCGAACAAGCGGCAAATATTCGGGACGGCATGCTCGATCCACAGCGTTTCTTTACCTACGTGCCACTGCCAACGGTATCTCGAGACAACGCTGAATTCTCAGTTGGTTACTGGCGCGGGCTAGTGTGGATTGACCAAGTCTGGTTTGGCATTGAGGGCTTGCGCAATTACGGATACGAACTAGATGCGCAACTGCTTGCGCACACATTGATTAGTCACCTCGAGGGTGCGACGACGCCCGGCGCACCATTGCGAGAGAACTACAATGCGCTGACCGGCGTGGGAAATAACGCAGAGCATTTCAGTTGGACTGCTGCCCATTTGCTTATGCTTGCGATGGACTATCACAACGCGTGGGAAGATCAACGTGTGTTTGGGGTTAACAAGCTGCCGCCACACGCCGTGCTAACACCCCAGGACTCAGTCGATGGTACTGACCGAACGTTATGGAAACGAAGTCTCGACGGCGACTGGAAATTTCATTGGGTAACCAAGCCTGCAGATATTCCGATCGCCCATTTCCACCCGCAATTTGACGACAGTCACTGGGGCACCATTCCCGTTCCGGCGAATTGGGAAGTTGAAGGTTACGGCAATGCCATTTATCTCGACGAGCGTTATCCGTTCGATACGTTGTGGCCTGACGTGCCACATGATTTCAATCCGGTTGGCTTGTATCGGCGCGAGTTTGTTATTCCCGAGTCGTGGGATAGTCGGCGTATCGTTCTAACTTTTGGTGGAGTGCGGTCCGCCATGCACGTATGGGTCAACGGCGAACGTGTTGGCTATAGCGAAGGCGCCAAGACGCCAGCCGAATTTGATGTAACTGAATTTTTGCATGCGGGGGAAAATCAACTTGCGTTGAAGATACATCGTTGGAGTGATGCGAGCTATCTGGAAAGTCAGGATATGTTACGCATGTCAGGCATCGAACGTAGCGTGACGTTAGCTGCATACCCACGAGCCCAAATTGAGGACCTCTTTGTAAGTGCGACCGCCGACGGAGTGCTTGCCGTTGATGTGCAGCTTGCAAACTCGGGTGAGTCGATGTCCGGTGTTCTCGAATGGCAATTGAATGACGGAGAAGAATCGATTGCGCGTGGTGAGCAGCAAGTTTCGCTCACAGGTGATGCTAACTCGGCATTGCAAATTGAGAGCAGCGTTGCCAACGTCAAAACCTGGACAGCAGAGACGCCAAATCTTTATTCGCTGCTGGTGGTCTTACGCGACGATATCCATTCTACAGAACACATCACGCGAACCAATGTCGGCTTTCGAACTGTCGATATTCATGGAGAACAACTCCGTGTAAATGGTCGACCTATTACCATCCGCGGCGTTAACCGGCACGAGACCCATCCCGTTACAGGACATGTTGTGGGCATGGATACAATGCGGCGCGATATTGAATTAATGAAGCAGAACAACATCAATGCGGTGCGGTCGAGCCACTACCCCAATGACCCGCGCTGGTATGACCTCACCGATGAATACGGTCTTTATGTCATTGACGAGGCCAATATAGAGTCGCATCCGCTCGCAATTGACGAAGAAACTCAGATTGGCAACGAAATGAGCTGGCTCCCTGCTCATCTCGATCGCATGCAAAGCATGGTCGAGCGAGATAAGAACCACCCATCGATCATCATTTGGTCCCTCGGTAATGAGGCCGGGCATGGCGACGTATTTCGTGAAACCTACGCCTGGACAAAGAGCAGAGATAACTCAAGGCCCGTGCAGTACGAACCAGCCGGCCTCGACAACTACTCAGATATCTTTAATCCGATGTATGCGCCGATTGAACGCCTGACGGAATATGCGAGCGACAATCCTGATCGACCCTCCATCATGATTGAATATGCTCACGCGATGGGAAACTCCGTGGGCAATCTGCAGGATTACTGGGATGCAATCGATGCTTACCCCGTGTTGCAAGGCGGATTTATCTGGGACTGGGTCGATCAGTCACTCGCAATGACGGATGAGCTGGGCAGGCGCTTCTGGGCGTACGGGCATGACTATGAGCCTGCGCTGCCCACTGACGGCAACTTTCTTAACAATGGTCTCGTCGACCCGGATCGAAATCCTCATCCGCATCTCGCGGAAGTGAAAAGGGTTTATCAGCCGGTGCGATTCACCTTGGAAGAAGACAGGGCGTTGAGGATTCACAATCGACAGGATTTCGTCGGCCTGGATTCGTTGTCATTCGAATGGCACCTTCATGAAAATGGAGAACAGGTGTCGAGCGGGCCATTGCCTGTTCCAATCATGGGTCCCGGGGAATCGGTTCTCGTTTCTTTACCGCCGCACTCCGTTTCCGATAACGCCGAGACGTGGTTGCAAGTAACTGCCAGCAACATTGCGGGTGAAAATATTCTACCTATCGGTCACGAAGTTGCATGGGAACAATTTCAACTGAACGAATGTAGCGCGATCGATGCAGCCGACTTCAACGTACCTAAACTCAGTGTGACCCACGAAGACGATTTAATCGCATTGACCAATAGCCAGCTACGGATGGCTTTCAGCGAAACAACTGGCGAGCTGCTGTCGTATCGTTGGCGTGACGTCGAGTTGCTTGATAAATCGCCGACCATTAATTTCTGGCGTCCGCCAACAGACAATGACTTGGGCAACGGCATGCATGAATGGGCGGCAGTCTGGAAAGACGCTGCGAACGAGCGTGTACTCCGATCTCAGAATGTTACCGCGCTGGACAACGGCGGTGTGCTCGTCTCGCAGGCGTTCGAATTGCCAACGGTTGGTGCGGTCTTGTCTACAAGTTATGAGGTGCGTGGATCGGGCGGAGTCACTATCAGGCAAAACGTTCGCATCTCTAATTCGGCTTCCCTTCCGAAGCTACCAAAATTTGGCACACAACTAGGATTACGAAAAATCTTCGATAACGTCGAGTGGTACGGACGCGGACCACATGAAACTTACACGGACCGCAGGATATCCGGTCGTGTCGGCATTCATAATGGCCCGGTCGCAGAACAGTTTTATCGGTACTCCCGACCACAGGAGACGGGTAACAAAAGCGACGTTCGGTGGATGTCGCTGTCAGGGCCGGATGGCGTTGGCCTGATGGCGATCGGAGACGGCCCTTTGTCGGCTAGTATTTGGCCGTTCGAACCGAATGAGTTGGAGTATGAACCCGCCGCGCAGGGATCTGAATCGGCTTCCGGGCTTGTGCCAATCACGTCAAAGCACGGCGTTGAGATCGAAACGGGAACAGCACTGACATGGAATATTGATTTCAAACAAATGGGCGTCGGTGGCGACACATCGTGGGGTCGTCCGGTTCATGACCAATATTCAATTCAACCGCAAGACATGGCCTATGAATTTAAACTGGTGCCATTCTTGATGAGTGAAACTAACGCGCGCGATATCTATGCGGAATCGCTTAGCTGTACTAATGAAACAGGACAATGAAAATATCATGAATAATTTCATGACTCGCTTAAAGCAGCGCGAACTGTTGCTTGGCACTATGTTATCGCTGCCGTCACCCGAGACGGCGGAAATTATTTCGCATTGTGGCTTTGATTGGCTCTTTCTTGACGGCGAACATAGTCCGGCATCAGTTCTTGACTGGCAACGAGTGATGCAGGCAGTCGGTGGGCGTAGTGCTTGTATGTTGCGTGTACCCGTGAACAGTGAAGTGCACATTAAAAAGGCGCTTGATATTGGTGCTGACGGAATCATCGTACCGATGATCAATTCCGCAAAACAGGCAAGTGATGCCGTTGCGTGGAGTCACTATTCGCCGCAAGGGTGTCGTGGAATTGGGCCTGGGCGAGCGAGTCGCTATGGCAAGAATTTGGCGGCCTACATTGAGCGTGCGAATGAAGACCTTGCGCTCATTCTGCAGATTGAGCATATCGACGCGGTCACCAACATTGACGAAATTGTTAACGTAGAAGGTGTCGATGCCCTCTTCATAGGGCCCAGTGATCTTTCTGCCAGCATGGGCAAGACCGGCCAGCTCGACGATGTCGAAGTGTGTGCCGCGATGGACAAAGTTGCCGATGCTTGTAGGCAACGTAAGCTGCCGCTGGGGTATTTTGGAATGACGGCGACCAGTGTAGAGCCGTTCATCGCAGCGGGTTACAGTCTCATTTGCGCCGGCACGGATGCCGACTTTGTTACGCGTGGTGCGTTGCAAATGGTTACAGCGTTAACACCATAGAAAAGAGGTCAGATCTGTTTGTTGATTAAATAGATCTGAACTCTTTTATTCTTCCTCTTTCTTTTCCGCTTCGGTTGCGTCCAAGTATTCTTGTTGATCTCCGTAGTAATCATCAACCGCATGCTCTGAAGACAAGGGGCTCAGGTAATGCACCGCGGTGAGCCCCTTCCTATTCATCGTTAGGCCGGTTATGCATGCGTTGATAATGTAGGAACTGTTTAGCGTTGTCCGATAGGTAGGGTCAAGGGCCGGGTGTAATTCGAGCAGGTCAAAACCAACGACATTTGACTCAGCGCAAAGCCGTCGCACCACGGAAATTGCTTCGCGCATCGTGAGCCCACCAGGCACCGGCGTGCCGGTTGCGGCCATAAACGCGGGATCAAGAACATCAATGTCGAATGAGATGTGTAGCTTGCGCCCTTCTTCACTGGCCTCGGCAACCACTCGGTCAAGTACATCATTCCAACCGCGTCGCTCGATCTCAGCCATGCTGTGGTAACGCATTCCTTCTTCGCGCATCCAGTTGAAGGCTGATGCGTCAATGCCACCCGAGCGTAACCCGACTTGAATATAATCTTCGGCCCGCACATGACCCTCATTAATGAGGCGATAGACCGGGTAGCCGTGATTAATTAGATGGCCGCTATCTCCCCACCACGCGTCGTAGTGCGAATCAAAATGAATTACCGAAATGTTTTCTTTGCCGTAAACGTCGGCCAACGCAGCAACATTAGGATATTCCAACGAGTGGTCACCACCGACAATCATTGGTATTGCACCGGTTGCCGCGATTTCGCGAACAACATCACGGACATGCTGCATAGAACGCTCAGTACTGTTGTTGTCTATTGCAACATCGCCGTAGTCGACGATATTCAACTCGGAGGATGGACGTACTAGTGTGTAGTGGTCCGCGCCGCCCATAGGCCGGCCAAACAGGCGTAGGTCAGTGGTTGCTTGTGATCCGGAATCGCGCCACCGCGATCCCATATTCAAGGGTGCGCCGAGTATGGCGACATCCACCTCGGCGGCAACCAGGTCTTCCATGGTCAGCGCTATAGGGTAACCACCAAAAGTCGGTGGGCCGCTGCCACCGCCGTAGCCATTGCCACCGTAGCGGCCAAGCGAGACCAGACCGGGTTCGCGCGTCGGATCCATCGAGCGCGGGCGTTCGAGGCGCCAGGCATTGAAACGCGGTGATTCGGTGTTAAAGGGTATGTTTGGAAGGTCCACTCCTTCCGTGTAGCGTCCTAACTCGGCAACGTCTTGCATTGCATTGACCCACGACTTTACTTCTTCAGGTGTACGCTCTTCGAGGGCTTCGACGGTTTCGTCGACAGAACCGGCAAATCGTCGCGCGCTTCCACTTTCTAAGAACTCAATTTCTTCGGCAGTGAGCAACACCAATTTCGGTGCCACGTTGTCAGGAAGATCGATAGGGGGTCTGTCCTCGTCCCGCGGGTCATTCGTGTCAAACGGATAGGTTTGCTCACCGACCACGTGCTCAGGTGTTTGTACCGATTCGACCTGGGCCGAGACAACCGGTGCAACAGAAATTGCGGTAATAAACACGGCGACGCGAAGATCAAACGAAAATTTCGTCATTGGATAGCTCCAATTCACACGGTGCACGTTATCGTTGCCCATGATCGAGTGCTAATGGATGAACGTAATCCGGGTCGAGACCTACTTCGTGTACCGCTATGCCATTCAAGCACGCGTTCAGCACCGCATTCGCGTGCAGCACCGATAGTCGGGATAGATCCAGCATCGGTGCCATGTCGGTAATTTCAAAACCGACAATATTCTTTGATGCACACACGTGACGAATCGTTTGGGTGACCTGATCAATGCCCAGACCGTTCGAAGTCACTCGGCCGGCCGCAACCATTTCCGTAGGGTCAATAACGCTTACATCGATGGAAACGAAAAAAGCATCGGGTCCCTTGTCGACTTCCCGGCGGATTCGTTTGAGAACTCTTTCGAAGCCACGTTGCTGAAACTCGGCCATGGTGTGATAGCGGACGTCTTTATCTCGTAACCACTGAAGCGTTTCTGCATCTACTGCGGGCCCGCGTAGGCCAACCTGAATAGTTTCATCGCCCTCGACAATGCCCTGATCCAGCAATCGAAAAACTGCCTGCCGATCAGAGATCGTGTGGTCATCGAATCGCTCGACGTCGGGATGTGCACTAAAGTGAAGCAGGCCGAACGTACCCATCCCGTGCTCTTCAGCGACACCTTTGACGCCTGGATAGAGCATGGACGTGTCCCCACCCACGAGCATGGGGATGGCACCCGTTGCCGCGGTTTCGGCAACCATTGCGACGACATGATCGATAGATCTTTCGATACTCATGTTATCAATCTCGAAATTACCGTAGTCAACGACCGACAATGTTTCGAGTGGCTTTAGTAAAGATTGCACGTCAGGAGTCGCAATAGTGTCTAACGCACGCATGTAATCCGGGCCAAAGGCTGCATCGCGCCGGCCACTGCTCATGTTGCTGGGCACGCCGATGATTGCCACATCGACGTTGCCAGCAACGAGGTCTTCCGGCCAGATTGCGACTTTGGCGCCAGCAAAGGTTGGCACGCCCGATTTCGGAAATAGATAGCGATGCACACTAAACGGTCCCGGCGCGCGTTTTTGCCCCCGCAAGGGTGCCGGTGTTGGCATGCCGCCAGCACTGAATCCGCGAGAAGTGAGGTTCAGTGGTGCTGCACCCATGTCGCGCTCGGGGTCGTAGGCCATTTGAGCCACGAAGGCCATCAGGTCGTCTATGAAGATTCGTAGGTCATCAGTACTACGCGTCGCGAGTTCATGTTCGAGTTGTCGCTCAGGAATAAAGTCAAGAATCGCGCCGGATGTAATGAACTCACTCTGTTCATCATTCAGCATGCTTGCTTGCATGCGAAGTTCATCCGGTATTGCCCATTGTCCGAATGCGTGATCGGTTGGGCTTAACAGCAACGCTAGAGCAAGCGTGAGCAGGGCGTAACGTGACGAAAATACGGTGGCGTTCATATTGCTTGCCTGAATCGAATCGACAATGAGTAAAGCATTGTAGTTCACTAATTTGAGCGAGTTTTCAACGAGGAATATCCTGCCAGCACACCGACGGTACTAAACTGGATCGTGCTTAGTTAACGGTTACACGTGCAGGTCTTGAGGGTCCCTTGATCCACATTCCTGGTCGTTCTCCGGTGAGGGCGCCGGACCGGATGACGAAGCTGCCATTGATCATTACGTGATCGATGCCAGTGGGATAACGGTGTGGATCGGTATAAGTCGCTTCGTCCTGAATGGTGTCGGCATCGAAAACCACCAGATCCGCATAGGCGCCGACAATAATTCTGCCGCGTTCTGTCTGATTGTATTGATCTGCGGGCATCGAGGTCATTTTTCGAACCGCTTCTTCAAGTTCCAAAACGCCAAGTTTCCGAACATATCTTGCCAGGATACGTGGGAACGCACCGTAGCTTCGTGGGTGTGGGAATCCGTCTCCATAACTGACAGGGTCGCCGTCAGTTTCAATCATCGCGAGTGGGTGCTGCATGATTCGTATGACGTCTTCTTCGTCCATTGCATGAAATATGACCGAAAAACCACCGACCAATTGCAGCTCGATAACCAGGTCTACACCGGTTTCAATAGTGCTTGGGAGGCCGCGGTCTGCAGCAAGATCGGCAAGCCGCTTGCCATTGTAAGACTCATCAGAATAGAGCACGCGAAACTGAATCCGACTCAAGTCTTCACCGGTTCGATCGTTCATGATGATCTCGCGCACTTCCTCGCGGATAATCTGCTTCTGTTCGGGGTCCGCAATGCGTTTCGCGAATTCGTCCGGGCCGCCCGCCAGCGCCCATTGTGGGAACATCACCGCTGACCGAGTGCTCGAAGCCGTATACGGATAAAGATCAAGGGTAATATCTAAGCCGGTCGCTCTGGCCTCGTCAATCATGGCAAGCGTTTGCTTCGACCAACCCCACTGGTTTACGCCAACAGCCTTGTGGTGATTAATGTGTGTAGGGATGTCTGCCTCGGTGGCAATCCGTAGTGTTTCATTGACGGAATCAAGCAATCCCGTGGCTTCATTGCGCATGTGAGTGACGTAAATTCCGCCGTATTGTGAGGCCACTTTGGCTAGTTCGATGACTTCTTCGGTTTCAGCGTAATTTGCCGGAACGTATAACAGACCGGTTGATAGCCCGAGCGCCCCTTGTTTCATCGACTCTTCGACATAGTCGCGCATCGCCTGTAGCTCGTCGTGATCCGGCGCACGATTTTCCATGCCGAGAACCTGCTTTCTAATCCAGGTATGACCCGTAAAAAATCCTACATTCGGTGCAACATCGAGCGAAGACGCATACTCGTCGAGCGGCCAAGGTTGATCGCCGCTATGCAGGCTCGCAATGAGTGTCGTAATTCCCTGGCGCGTAAAGTTTTCTGCCAGTGGATGCTCGTGAATGGAGGTTTCAATGTGTGCGTGATTATCGATAAACCCGGGCGACACAATGAGACCGGAGATGTCGACGGTGATGTCGGCGTCGTCAGCGCTCAAGGCGTCGGCGCTAATGGCCACAATGCGATCGCCCTTCACTCCAATGTCACTGGGAAACGCTGGGTTGCCGAGTCCATCGACAACGGTGCCGCCTGCAAAAATTACATCGAAAGGTTTGCCGGAATCCGTTGCTGCTTCGCCAGTCGACGCCGACGGCTGGCAAGCTGAAATGGCAATGGTTGCGACTATCAACGCGAACTGGCGGATATAGCGCCCAAACGAGAAGTGAAAATTGATCAACATAGGCCTGTCACCAAACTTGTCCAGACGCCAAATGTACCTTGATTTTACCTCCAACAACATAGATGTCGAGCAGAACTAGCCGCTGGAATGAGAATCCGGGGCTCCGGGTTTCTAGTTTTTCCGTATCCCGATATCGTCCAGGATGACGACACCCGGTTCGGTCTTATCAAATCGAATTCGTAGTTGACGCACTGAAGTGATGTCATCACCTGCGAGGGCTGCGAGTGGTACCTCGAACACTTGTAATACCGGTTCCCAGTCCGCTTTGTAGCGCTTGTCATTTAAGCCTTTGGATTTCAGGAAGCGCACTTTGAGTGGCGGTGCAAGATGCGCGTGCTCGGTGCTATCGGCGCGACCAACCAATCCGGACTGCGTATACGCCTCGATTGTGAAGCGAGGTGGCGTAACTGAATCAGACGGCTTGGCGTTATCATTGTCCTCAACCGCGTCCCCATCTTTGTCGACAGGCGGTGTTTCAGTCGAGGCACTCACGGACATGCTGAATACATAATCCTTATCTGCCATGCTTGGCCAGAAATCGGATGGGACGTTGATGGTGTAGATGGGATCTTCACTGCCAGTCCAGCCGAGCACGACGGCATTGGTCCCCTGTTGTCGTTCATCACGATGTTTGAGTTCTTCTTCGCGCCATAAATTGAATCCACTAGCCGATATCGATGGGCTGGAAGTTTTCGACGCAGTGGCGGTAGTGACGTCAAGGTCTTCATCAAAATTGGCGAGTGCCACGAAACTCGAATCTGTGAATTGCTGCACGTAGGCGTGGTTAGGTAACCAGCTTTTGGCCGTCCGAGGGTCGCGAAATAGCTTCAAATAGCGCGAGTCGTCTTGCAGGGTCGCCGCTAGAAATGCTGCGGTGTACACCTTCGCAATTTGTCGCTGATCTTCGCCTTCGATGATAGGTGCAAGGTTTAGCTGCCACGAGCCGGGCGGCTGCGAGTCCTCGCGACCCCATGTCGAATTAAACTGACCATGGTTCGCGCCATGAATGTAGATTCCTGCTTTGAAACGATAGACGTTAGTCGATAAGTCGATACGGTTGAATTGCCGCAGCCCGTGAAAGGCGGATTCATCGCTATCGTAGCTGCCCTGTAGTGCGAGAAAATTGACGTCTGACAATTCAACGCGGCGATGGTAGCGCTGATCTATTTGTGCGAGCGCAACGAGCGCCCGAATTGAAAAACCATAATCAAATTTGACCGTCGCGTCGTCAGGATAATTTGGCAGTGCGTTGTAGGCGTAGGACATTGAAATTGCCTCGCCACCTCGGGAGTGTCCGATCAGCGCTATTTTGTCAAGATCAACTTTGTCTTCGAACCGATGCCCGCGGGTGGTATTCCAATCCCGCCACAGCCGCAGATGTTCGAGCAGCAGCCAAGCACGTGCGGGCATCTCTTTGCCCTGAAAATCGCCGGACCATGTGGCGTTAATGTAATTTTGATCGACCGATACAGCGATGATTCCACGGCTCGCCAGTAGCTCGCCTAAGTAGGCATACCCAGGATCTGAAAAGTCTTCCATGCCGTGATTGCCATGCACAATGAGCGCAAGCGGAAACGGACCTTTTCCTTCTGGCATCCATAACAGTCCGTTGAGTGGCGCCGCATCCAGACCAAAGCCCCAATATGTCTCGCGCATGCGCTGCTTAAAATCCTTCCATTCTGGAAGCAGTGGCGACGCGTTGACAATTCGAGATTCAATATCTCGCCCGCTGCCGAATTTCGGGCGGCGTAAATTTTCCCCGGCGCCGTAACTCAATTCAGTAACGCCAAACGACCCGGGAAGTGATGGGTCCGGCGCGGCAATGTGTGACGGCAGAGCACCGTCCATCGTCTTGTAGTTGCTCGGAAAGGGATCTTCGCCGTCATCGAACAGGCCCGCAATGTTTATTGCCGTTACGATTGTGAGCGCGCCGGTCAGTGTGAGCAGTGTCGCTCGAGCTCGCGAACTAATCCCTCCAAGCACATCGCGACGTATGAGCAACCCTAAACTTGCGATGAAACTTAGGGCAAGAACGAATGTGGCGACGGACATGAAGCCCAGCGATCCGGCCGGTTCGACTGGAGACTTCCAGGCGTCAACGTCCAGCACTGTTCGCAGCACGGTTGCAGGTGTGAACAGAGTAAAGAACGCGCTCGCAAACAAAGCGGTAACAAGAAAAGTCAGCGCAATATTGGGTATTTTCTGAAGGGCTTTGCTACAGATGCCGGTAATGGAGAATCCCACCGCAATCACGACTGCTCCGATTGCTATGCCCGCCAGGAATTCGGCGATGTCGCCCAATCCGGTATTTAGAAGTGCGGCTCTAAAGCCAAACAAGAGAAGCACGACGACCAATGCTGCACGGCCGCCGAATGTCCAAAAGTCGGGTCGCGACTCATCCTGATTTTTGATCACGAATTTATCCTCGCGTTTTTATTTTTTGTTGTAAGCCGTCAATAAATCGACTTCGCTTCGCATCACTAGCCTAACACTGCCGACGACTCAATTTTTGAACGACAGCAATACCTGATCCAGTTGCGGGAGTCTTGTCTGCCAGTCTCGGTATTGAACTGATGTTTGACCGCCAATGGTCACCGCGCCACGAATGGATCGGCTGAGCGCGTTTGCGTGGAGTCGTTGGTAGTAGGGCATTGCCTTGACGTAAAAAGGCAGAATCTCTTCAAGTGTCAGGTCTGAATTTAGTGTTTCTACGAAAGAATCGTAGAATCTTCCTACCGCATCGGAGACCGCGTTCTTTTCTGCGAGAAGTTCCGAAGTTCCGATGGCCCAGGTCATGTCTGCTTGCAATAAACATTTGTAGGCGCAGCCAGTGCGCCGTTATTGTGACCATTCTTCATCAATCCAATAAAGATAATTCGGGACATTAATGGCAGGTTTGTACTTGAATTTGGAGGAGAGTATCAACATAGAGGTGAAAAACTCGGCCAGTATCTGACGCTTCGGTTTCGCAACAACACCACGTGGTTCCGTTAGGTGCCAATCAAGCAGGAATCCGTTTAGGCCTTTACCTTCTGGATTGCCGTTTTACCTTTAGAGTGATGGTACTTTCGTCTGATTTACGAGGTTTCAGTTCGCCTATGATGGTTTCGTCATATCGCTGGCACTAAAGGGACAGGACATTTTTTCAATATCCTGGTCGGACAACAACGCGATTAAACTTAAGTGTGCGCTTATTTCAGTTTCACGTGGTACTAGTATCGCGGTCTAACTCGTTTTTTAGGGCTTTTCAAAGGACGTTATTTGACGCCGTCGCAGTAGCGGCTAATAATCTTCAGATCGAACAAATCGAACAACAGTAGGTCAAGGGGATAAAGGTATGTCTAAAGAAAGCGAAACAAGTCGTCGGGAAGTCTTGAAATCGGGGCTCGCTCTTGGGGGCGTAGCGGCGACTGTCGGCATGCCTTTTTGGTCGAAACTGGCCCTGGCGCAGGGCGAAACACTCGTGCCCTTCAGCGATGTCCCTGAGGGCTTCGCCGCGAATCCGGTAACACCCGGCGGTTTTCATTTTCTCGACACTCGGCATATCGATTCTTTCTATACGCCCAATGACGATTTCTACATCGTGCAGCACTATAACCAACCGGAGATTTCCGCAGACGAGTATCGGTTGCGGATAACCGGTTTGGTGGATAAACCGCTCGAATTCACGCTCGCCCAGCTGCAGAGCATGAAGAAGGTCGAGATCGATGCTGGCTTCGAGTGCGGCGGCAATCGACGTGACATGTTTCATGGGCTGATCGGCAACGCGAAGTGGGGCGGCGTTCGTCTTACCGACTTGCTTGGAGATGCCGGGGTTCAAGATGCAGGCATAGAGGTTGTTTTCTACGGTGCGGACAAGGGTACAGAAAATATTCGTAACATCGATGTCGAACAAGCATTTGGGCGAAGCATGCATATTGACGACGCGCATAGCGACGACATCATTGTTGCTTACGAAATGAACGGAGTGGCCCTACCTTATTACCACGGCGCGCCTGTTCGTCTAATTGTGCCGGGTTGGTACGGCATTGCGAACGTAAAATGGCTGGAACATATTCACGTTCAGGATCGACGTTACATGGGGCGTTTCATGGCGCGGGATTACGTGACATTGAGCAAGATTGATGTCGGCGGTGTCGAACGCTGGGATGAGCGCTCGGTCACCAGGATTCAGCTTAAGTCGTCGATCATTCGTGTGACGAATCGTGATGGCGGTCATCGGATTACTGGTTTTGTTTTAAACGACGGGACGGCGCTGAAGTCGATTGAGATCAAAATTGACGATGGTGCCTGGCAGAAAGCAAAAATCGATTCGGATTCAACGCAATACTCCTGGAAGCTGTTTCATCTCGATTGGGACAATGCAGCACCTGGCGAGCATACGCTTATCTCACGGGTCACCGACATCAACGGACAGGTCCAGGCAACGATGGATCAGATGCCGGAGAAGCCGTCGCGCTGGGAAAACTACGCACAGTTCTCGCGTACGGTGACCATCGCGTAGATCCGTGGGCGGTTGAGTGGTTGAGGCGCTGAGACCGACTAGCGATACGCGAGTTCGTTCGTGCTGCCTACAGGATGACGTGAAAGCACGGATCAATTGAATGTCTATGGATTACTCCGGTAAACGCCATGTCTGTTGACTATCGAGCGGAATTTGATATTCCGCGAGACGTTTGTTATTTGAATTCATGTTACATGACTCCCCAGCCACGTCGTGTCGTGGAGGCCGCGTGTCGCGGTGTTGCCCGTCGCTCACAACCGTGGTCTCTCGCGCCAGCAGATTTTTTCACTGAGGTAGAAGTTCTACGTGCCGCATTTGCACGTCAAATAGGGTGTGCAAACGACAATATTGCGATTGTTCCTTCGGCCGGCTACGGAGTGGCTTGTGCTGCAAAGAACTTACGAATCCAATCGGATGATCTCGTATTGGCGCTCGGTGATCAGTTTCCGTCGAACTACTATGCATGGCGGCGCGAGACATCTGCATCGGGCGCTGCATTTCATGTCGTCGACCGAGAACCAGAACAAACGTGGTCTGAAGCCATACTGAGCGCCATCGAGCTGCACGGCGACGCTATCGCTGTGGCGACGTTGGAGGGACATCATTGGGCGTCGGCCGAAATTATCGAGCTTGAGACCGTCATTCCTGCACTGCGTGATGTTGGCGCTCGCGTTGTATTGGACTTGACCCAATCAATCGGTGCTTATCCAATCGATATCAAGAAGCTCGGGCCGGACTTCATGGTTTCATCCGGGTACAAATGGTTGTTCTGCCCGTATGGCGTTTCATTCCTCTATGTCGACGATGAACATTTCGATGGTATTCCAATTGAGGAGGCGTGGATTGATCGAGCAGGGGCGGAAGACTTTTCACGCTTATCCGAATTTACTGATTCTTATCAACCGGGCGCACGCCGATATGATGTAAGTGAAAAATCGAGTTTTTCAAACATCGCAGGCGCGGTTGCTGCATTGGAAATGATCGAAGAATGGGGGGTTCCGAATATCTCGGAATTACTCGCCAATACCAATGAGCGAATTGCAGAGATATTGTTGAGTCACGGATTTGAAACGACGCTGGCTGCCGCACGCGCGCCACATTTCCAGGGGGCAGTCATTCCGTCGATCGACCCGAGAGAACTGGCGTCGAGGCTTACCGACGAAGGCGTCTATGCAAGCGTTCGCGGAAAGCATTTACGGGTTGCACCGCATTTGTATACGGATGATGTCGATTTGCTGCGTTTCGACGCGGCGCTTGGAATCTCCGTTAAGTAAGAACCGACGATGATTCTATTGAGATCGCGACCGTCGTAATCCCAACAAAGCGGCATCCAGCAGGTCCAACGGGATGCTGAAGCGAATTTTCCGAATGAGTTTGGCGCGTATTCTTCGTTTGGAGGCTGTGTGCGCGTATGCATCAAGTGCTTTGAATTCATCTGCACAAGCCTTGGCACGAGCTTCCAACTCAGTGGGATCGACGAGTTCGTCGAAAAAACCGACGTTTAATGCGGATTCAACGTCGAAGTAATTTGCCAACACAACCGCTCGCTGGAATGCCGCCGGGTTTAATCTATGTTGCAGTGTAGCTGCCGCGACACGCGGCATGGTCATGCCAATTGCCACTTCGTTCGCGGCAATTTTGAAGTCGCCGCGGCTACCAATAACGTGATCAGCCGACAGCATCATGAATACCCCCATTGCCAACGAGTGCCCGTTGCAGGCGGCGATGACAGGATAAGGATATGACATGATTCTGGAGGTCAAACCATATCCCAGCCGTAACATCCGAATCGCGTTGGTTCCGCCACGTTTCATCACGTTGAGATCGAAGCCGGCAGAGAAGACGCCTTCGCGTCCGGTCAGAATGACGATCGCGCGATCAGATTCGGCACGCTCGAGTGCCCGGTAAATTTCACGAAGGACTTGTGGCGGTAGTGCGTTACGTTTGCCGTCATCGATCCGAATAGTGGCTACGTGATCGTGCAAGCTGTACTGCACGGAATCATTCGTCATGTGTTTCTGCCTCGGCGGCGATCTGTTTCGAAGTCACCGTCCAATTTAGGAGTTTTGACTGTCTTCAATCTACAAGTTAAACCATGCACCGGGCATCGTCCATCCCGGTGCCCATGCATATTGATAAAGCCAACCATTACCCGGATAATTCGATTACAGTCGCGACCTAGATTTCCCCTCAGTTGCCCCAGTTTAGTCAGATAAAACATCATGCTCGCCTTCCTAAAAAGCAACATCCGTTGGATTGCCGGCGGATTTACACTCACGTTTTTCTCCAGTTTTGGACAAACGTATTTCATCTCGGCGTCCGTCTCGGAATGGCAGGCGGCGTTTGATTTATCCCATGGCGAGTTTGGGCGTCTGTATATGTTTGCTACATTGGCCAGCGCAGCGTGCCTGCCGTTTTTTGGACGATTGTTAGACGTCGTACAGGCTGACCGAATCATTGCGATAGTGGTGCCGATTCTTGCAGGGGCTGCTCTATTGGCAGGTTATGCAATGTCACTCACAGTGCTTGTGATCGCCATTTTTGTATTGCGCTTGTTCGGTCAGGGCATGATGACCCAGATCGCACTTACGACCACCGGGCGATGGTTTGTTGGGCAACGGGGTAGGGCTGTGTCACTTGTCGTCCTCGGTCATCATGGTGCAGAAGCAACGATTCCTCTGGCGTTCGCCGCCCTAACGATCGCATACGGATATCGTATGGGCTGGACCGTCGCTGCAATTGTTTTGTTGCTCGTTGGCCTTCCATTCGCTTATTGGTGCTACCACAAGCCGCGCGTACCGCTAGGGCAGCGTTCGGCGGAGGAATTGACAGCGCCAGAAGTGCGGAGTTGGACACGCCGTGAGGTACTACGTGACCCTATATTTTGGCTGCTGCTGACTGGCGTATTGGTTCCGGCTTTTATCGGCACAACAATTTTCTACCACCAAAACTATCTAACCGCACTGCATGATTGGCCACCCCAAATTTTCGCCGTTTCACTCGTGATCATGGCGCTGACCACCGTCGGTTGTGTGCTGGTTGCCGGCGCCGCGATCGACAAGTTTGGGGCACGAATGGTCCTGCCATATTTCTTACTGCCGCTGTCGGCTGCATGTTTTGTTTTAGGGACCAATGGTTCGGAAGAGACGCTATTCTTTGTAATGGTCTTACTCGGGATTAGCTACGGAATCTCTTCCACGCTCTTTGGTTCGCTGTGGCCGGATATATACGGGACTGCGAATTTGGGCGCCATTCGGTCGATCACGGTTGCGGCCGCTGTTCTTTCGACGGCGGCGGGCCCGGGCATCACGGGCACGCTTATCGATAGGGGTATGGACCTACCCGCACAGATGGTATTTTTCGGTGCCTACTGCTTGTTGGCTGCGGGGGCGATGACACTAGCCTCAGTATTGTTACGACGGCGCGCCTGAATAAAGACGCACTGGTTGTCCTGTGGGGAGTTTGATTACTCCAAGTCGTTTGCCGCCGGGATAACCACCCGCTCATAGAAAAGGCGAAACGCGTATTCGTAATCCGCATCAGCGTAAATATTCCAACCCGTAAAAACGCCGACTAAATCGAGTTCAGGCACGACCAACGCGAACTGTCCGCCCTAGCCCCAGCTTCCATACATGAACGGTCGGCCATCACTACCGTCTTCATAAATCCACCACTGATAGCCGTAGCCCACATTAAAGTCGGGGTCGGTTGGATCAGTGTCTGCAATAAAGGGAGAGGAAGAACGCGTGACCCATTCGGCAGGCAAGATCTGTTCTCCGTTCCAGTCACCCGCGCGCGCGAAGAGCAATCCAAATCGTGCGAAGTCGCGAGCTTTAAGATACAAACCTCCTGCTGCATCTTTGAAACCTTCGGGCGCATCCTTCCAGAAGTAATCTTTGATGCCGATGGGGCCAAACAAAAACTGTTCGGCATATTCGTTCAGGGGTTTTCCGATGGCCGTCGATACGATCTCCGACATCAGTTGTGTATTCGTACTGTTGTATTTGTAAGTGGTGCCCTGATCGTGTGCTAGTGGTTTGTTGAGCAGGTAGGCGACCCAGTCATTCTTTGACTCAACCTGGATACCATCATTTCTTGGTTCCCAATAGGAAATATCTTCCTCCCATTCAAAACTGGGTCGCATCGTAAGGATATTATCCAGCGTGATGGCGGACTTCTCAGGATCTACAATTTCCCTATGCGGTAGGAGTACGCCGAGTGTGGTATCGATTCCAGATAGATCACCGCGGTCAATGGCAATGCCAACAAGTGCCGACATAAAGCTCTTTGTACTCGACTGCACGGTGTGCAGATCGCTTCCATCTCGAAACGGATGCCAGTTGGCGTCGTAATAATTCCATGGCTTGGACTCAGCGGTGACCAGGTCTGCGTTGATCGTCTGGTAGTCATTCTCATAATAAGCTTCAAACGCCAGGCGGCCATTTCGGACAATCAACATTGAATCGACGTAGCCGTGTTTGCCTGCGCGAAATTCCTCATCCAGTCTTCGAATTGCTGGACTGTCCAGGTCTTCCTGTTCTGGCGTTGAGGTTTGCCAGCTTTCGCTCGGCCATGAGGCTGCTGGTGCGGCTTCAACGAGTGGTTGAGGTGACGAGCCCGACTCACAAGCGTTCAACACAAACGTCAAAAATAAGATGGGTAAGAAAAGTCGGGACATTTCTGGTTCCTATGCGAGGCCGCTAGACAGGTGATGAGGACGAACTTTACACCAGCAATAGGCGCTCGAGGACGATTGAAATGACAGGGGTCTGTAGCAGATGGCTAGTTTTCTACGGTCTGCTGCGCGCGCACAATGAGTATATTTAAGCCATATATGTCATTATGAAATAACAAAAATAGAATAAATTAATGAACAATCCCAAATATAGTAGTATGCGGCGGTTCGCGTAATTCCGCTTGGGCGTGGAAACGGCTCGAATATCGCACTGACTGGTTTGCGCATGACTCCTATGTCCTCAATGGAGGGCGCGCGAGGCTATTGATGGTCGACACAGCGAACCCGCACCAACAGCATAAGATCGTCATACTGAATCCCAAGGGTGGTTCGGGTAAAACGACGCTTGCAACTAATCTAGCCAGCTACTTTGCGACGCGCGGACCACCGCCCGTCCTGGTTGACTGCGACCCAGGTGGTTACAGCTTGCGTTGGATTGACAAGCGGCCTGCGAGCCGACCGCCTATTCATGGCGTTGTAGGATACGACCGAAATACTTCCTATGATAATTTCGCAGCCGAGTATCCCGAGGCAAAGGAAATCATCGTTGATTTACCCGCCGCGGTAAGTTCGGAAGAAATTTATGATCACATCTACGACGCGAGCAGCATCTTGTTGCCCGTCGTTCCCTCAGAAATCGATATCTTTTCTGCAGCAAGATTTGTGGCTGAGTTACTTTTGTTTACGCAGCTCGACAGGGGCAAGCGGAATTTGGCCATTGTCGCCAATCGCACTCGTCAACGCACCAAAAGCTACAACATGCTCACTCGGTTTCTGACTAGTTTGAACATTCCAGTGGCAGCACACTTGCGTGACAGCCAGGTCTTTGTGCAGGCGGCGGCATTAGGTTTCGGTATTTGCGAAATGCCGCCCTATAAGGTTCGCAAGGACATGGAGCAATTCGAATTGATCGTGAGCTGGCTGGATCGTTGGCGCTCGAGAGAGTTGGACGCCTTGATCGCCGGGGAAATAAAGCGGAACGCCGGTCGGGAAGTCATAGCGCCGGTCGCTGCGTTGCGGCATTAGCGACGTCGGACGCTGTCCAACACTTTGCGGCCGTGATTTTACTGTGCGTGTTTGTAAACGTGACCGTCTTTCATCACGAAGAAGACGTCTTCGAGTGATGAGATATCTTCAAGAGGGTTGCCGCGCACCGCGATGATGTCTGCAAAGTATCCGGGATCGATGGCACCCGTCTGACCCTCCCATTCCAGGAGTTCCGCCGCTACGGTCGTGGCCGATTGGATGGCCTGCATGGGCGTCATACCGTACTCCACCATGCGTGACAACTGAATCGCGTTGGTGCCATGTGGAATGACCGACGAATCGGTGCCGAAGACTACTTTTGCACCGGCATCAACTGCACGGGCGAAAATATCGCTGCGGCGTTCGTGCACATAGCGCGCTTTCACGATCATTTCAGGCATGAAGCCAACGTTCTCTCCTTCTGCGACCAGATATTCTGATGTATAAATATCCATCGTCAGAAACGTGCCGTTCTTGACGGCCAATGCGATTCCTTCGTCATCGATCAGACTGCTGTGCTCGATGGAATCGACACCAGCTTCGATTGCGTAACGAATCCCCTCAGCGCCGTGCGCGTGTGCGGCAACCTTCATGCCTTGGGTATGCGCTTCGTCTACGATCGCCTGCATTTCTTCCATGGTGTATTGGCGTGTACCAACTTCTGTCCCTTTGCTGAGAATGCCGCCGGTCGCGCAAAATTTGATGAGGTCCGCGCCATACTTTTTGTGTTCTCGAACTTGCTCGCGGGCCGCCCAGGGTCCGTCCGCTATGCCGTCGTTTTTCATCCCGTATTGTTTCGGAAAAAGGTTCTGATCACAGTGACCGCCCGTGATCCCCAACGATGACCCTGACACCTTTAGGCGGGGTCCAGGTATGTGACCTTCATTGATGGCATTACGCACTGATACATCGGAATAGCCGCCTGCGCCAGTATTGCGCACAGAAGTAAAACCCGCCAACAACAGGACTTCAGCATTTATAACGCTGCGAATGGCCTCGTCTGTATGAGAAACGCTGAGAAACGAGACGTTTGTGTCCGTGGCATACCAACTTAAATGCGCATGCACGTCCGCTAGGCCCGGCAAAATTGTCGCATCGCCCAGGTCAATTCTCGATGCGCCTATTGGCACAGTCCCGTTGGCAACAACCGAGACGACTCGGTTGTCTTCGATTTTCACGACCGGATTTCGGATCAATTCTTCATCAATTGGATCGATGAGTCTTTGGGCAGTGACATACGTCGTATCTGCGGTCGCGTCTACTGACAGCAGCAAGCAAAGTGTAAATACCACGGTTATTTGTTTGGTGAGATTGGAATTCATCGGCCTACTACTCCAGGGTATTTGCTTCGAGTTTGACTCGAATGTAGCCGTAATGACTCGTTGCCGCCAATTTTAAATATTCAGAGACGAACCAGTACTGGCGGATCTGCTCACCACGAGTCGATCTTCAGCGATTAGCGCTGGGCGTATTTTGGGCGGATTCGAAACGACCTAAATCCAATTCCAGTCGTATATCCGCTCCCGGCTCGATGCTCTTTTCATCGATCGGGATACCCATTGAATCGGCGATACGCACCATGCGCTGGAAATTGGCCGCTACGCCAGCGGCATCCACCATTACTTCCTCACCCGCAACCTGTACGAGTTCGTCCCGGGTGCGACTTATATCAGTCGCGTCGCGTTGGGCCACCGCTTCCGCAAAATTGGTGAGCTCGCTGGCAAACGGAATTTCCTGCGTTTCATTTGCGCTGCAGCCGTTGATCATCTGCAGGTCTATGGCTGTCTCGGTAGTATTGGCACTCAAACTGAGCATCATGGCGTGTGAGTTAGTTCAGTAAAAGCACTCGTTGTGAGATGACACCCTTGCGGCAACTAGTTCTATCTGCATGCGATCGATGCTGCGGCCGGTATCGCCCGCAAAGATTTGCATGCCCGCCATGGATAAATATTGGGCAGCGCCGACCGCCATCCAGTCGCGCACCGCATCAGGCACCGAACTGAAGGCGCGCAGTACATTGGCGTTGGCGCCTTCTGGCCATAAGTCTGCTTCCGGACCTACATTGCCCTCGGCCGGAATCATCGGCACGAAACCCGTACCCTCGATTGCCAGTGCGGGACGGTAGTGGCTGGGCTCCCCAGCGATAGGTTCAGGCAGCGGTTCCAGCGGTAATCCAAGGGCACGATTAAATTCATCGATACTCAATGTCACGACCGTAATTCCCGCCAGCTCCACGTACTTTTCCTGACTTAAACCGTTGGCTAAGTTGTCTTGAACGTAGCTATTGGTGATGCGGGTCTGGTCAGTAATGATGCGGTGGATTGCGTCAACCGCCAGAGGATCCAGGGTGTCCTCGTGGTCGTGTTCACCAGCGACACTATAAGGAGATACAGCCTGTTTTCGTTGCGTACAAAATTCGCAAGTCAGTGCGTTACGACTTTCTTGTGCGATCGCGATCCGTTCTGCACCGGTCCACCAGCTGCCAGGCATTGCCAGGCGTGCCCAGTATTCGCGATAGGCCTGACCTAAGTCTTCGCGAATTTTGTATGGGGATTCTGAGTAACTGAATGCTTGCACAAACGGACCTATAAGCTTGAACAGATAAATCTTAACCTATTTCGGGCCATCCGGAACATTGCGCTCTAGATGTCGTTCGAATCCATCGTCTCGATCTAACTAAAACTTCTATTGCTACGCCGGGCAGCCCGATATTGTGCGTTATAATGGGTAGGTGAACGTGTTGCTGAGAACCGCACAGATGCAGCCCGACACAGCCATCAGAATATTGTTGCAACGATCATTGTTAATAGTGGTGACATTCCTCATGAGCAAAATCCTAAACGTTCTGAGTCACTTGATTTTCATCGTAACGCTTTCCGCCTGCGTGACGGGAACATCCCCGGAACTGGGCGCTGCGACTGGACCCGTCAACACAGGCCCTAAAGTCGATATCGAAGAGATATGTGCCGTACTACGGTGCGGCCGAGACGAAGTTGCGGTTTGCATCGCAATCGATTGCGATGCTGAAGATTACGCGTGTGCAAAAAGGGATGACATTCGCCATATGCTCAATCCAGTTATTCGGCAGTGATTCAAAAAACCTCATCAGTCTGAGTTTGAAATAAATAGCCAATCGGGCTAGCGGTAAAAGCCGGCCATGCGGTGCATTAGGCGAGTGCGATTAGCAGCAAATCACGGGCATTTATCAATGAAAGATAAAATACGCTTAACAGAGTTTAGCCATGGTGGGGGATGCGGTTGCAAAATTGCACCCGCTGATCTCGAGGTTTTGCTTGCGTTAGAGCTTGAGCCGGAGCTGGTTTCTGGATCTTTGCTGGTGGACAACGGCAGTCGGGATGACGCTGCTGTTTACGATCTGGGTAACGGCACTGCGGTAGTCAGCACCACTGATTTTTTCATGCCAATCGTTGATGACCCTTTTGACTTTGGACGAGTAGCCGCCACCAATGCCATCAGCGATATCTACGCAATGGGCGGCAAACCGCTCATGGCCGTCGCAGTATTTGCCTGGCCAATAGACAAATTGCCGCTTGAGGTTGGCAGGCGTGTCATCGAGGGCGGCCGCCAGGTCTGCCGCGACGCTGGCGCGACTCTAGCCGGCGGGCACAGTATTGACGCGCCCGAACCGATTTTCGGACTTGCTGTGACGGGCATCGTCAATACCCATCAGATCAAACGTAACAATACGGCGCAGCCGGGAAACAATATTTATCTGACGAAGCCTTTAGGGGTTGGTATTTTGACAACGGCCCAAAAACAAAAACTACTCAAGAAAGAACACGAGAATATTGCTGTTGAGTCGATGTGCCAATTGAATAATATTGGTGCCACGCTTGGACAATTGGAAGGCGTTACTGCAATGACCGATGTCACGGGTTTCGGTCTGGCGGGTCACTTAATCGAAATATGTGTCGGTAGCCGCGTACGAGCAGTTGTCGATTTCGATCGTATTCCTTTGCTGCCGCACGTAAATGAATACCTGGCGCTCGGTTGTTCGCCAGGCGGTACCGCTCGGAATCTGGCCAGTGCGGGCGAAAAATTGGGGACGTCCTCGGAAACTCAACAGAAGCTCGTGTGCGACCCTCAAACGAGTGGCGGATTGCTGGTAATTGTCGACGAGCAAGCAGAGCGGGAGTTTTTGACTGTGGCCAACGCACACGACCTTGCGCTTGAGCCCATAGGTCAAATCATTGCGGGCGGGTCGGGCCCATTGATTGAGATTTCTTAATTTTAGTTAGTTGAATTTGAAATTCAGGGTAATAAATCACAACGACGTGAGGTCTGGTGAAAGAGAGACATACACTGTCCATTCGTTATATATTGTTTAAAGATAAACGATACCCTTTAACCTTGGCCACTCTGATTTAATGCACCTCGCAAAAACATCATTTGACCGCGTATTGGCACTGATGCTGCTGACAGCTGTAGCTGCCTGCGATTCGAGTTCGCAACAAGCAGAGGTTGTAGAGGCCGCCGCAGAAAAGCCAATTGAATCTGCAGTGGTCATAGACGATTCGGCCATTTCGCGTATGGGTAACGAAATTTTCATTGTTGAAGATCCGGATGCTTTTAGTCCCGGTGTTCCCATCGGTGACCGATTTCCGGACATTCGAGCAATGCATCAAGGTGAAGAGGTCACTAACATCGATCGCTTCATAAAAGATCGCGGTGCCATTTTCTTCGCCGTTCGCTCCGTCAACTGGTGACCCTTCTGTAGAAGGCAGCTCGGGCAGCTGCAGGGACTTGTTGATAGCTTCGATCAGGCTGGAATCGGTGTGGTTGCTATTTCCTATGATTCTCCAGAGATGCAGCAGCCGTTTATTGACGTTGCATCCATTACGTATCCCATCCTTTCCGACATCAATGGGTCAACCGCGATATTGCTGGGTATCTTGAATGAGCAGTATGCGCCGGGCGATGATGCCTATGGAATCCCTCATCCCGGCATTTTTGTTGTCGATCCGGAAGGGGAGGTTGTCGGTAAGTTTTTCGTAGAGGGTTACGATACACGAGTCGACGGCGCATCCGTTTTGGCCTCCGCCAAGCAACTTCTGGGCGCTAAATAGAATTTTTGTTGGTTTACTCTCGATCGTCGGTCAAACCCAGTTCATCCATTACCTCGCGAGTATGAGCGCCTAGCCTGGGTGCGGGACCAGCCACGGATCCAGGAGTTTGCGAGAAGCCCGTGGGCACACCCGGGAAGCGAATGCGCCCAGTCGGCGAATCAACTGTTTCGAAAAATCCTACCGCGTTCAATTGTGGGTTGTCGAATAGATCGTCGAGTGAATTGATTGCCGCGGCAGGTATTTCAAGCGATTGCAGCAACTGAAGCCACTCTTGCGTTGTGCGTTCTACAAATGTCTTTCCTAATAACGCATAAACGTTATCTATGTGACGCGCGCGCTGTTCCAGCGTCGCGAATTCAGGGCCTGTGGCCCATTCCGGTTGCACGGCAGCAACAAACGCGTTCCATTGCTTGTCGTTATAGATGAGTGCTGAGACGTATCCGTCGCTTGTTTTGAGCGGCCGGCGATTCGGTGCAACCGCGCGCGGGTAGGCTGCCGGGCCGAGGGGTGGATCGAACATTGCGCCGTTCGCATGTTCAGCCAGCATGAACGCTGCCATGGTTTCGAACATGCTGACTTCAACTTCCTGGCCGTCGCCCGTGCGTTCACGATGGAAGAGCGCCATCATCGTGGCATAGACCGCGGTCAAGCCACAGATCTTGTCGGCAATGACGGATCCAACGTAGCCTGGCTCTCCCGTCATTGATTGCTGGACACTCGCAACCCCACTTTCCGCTTGAATCGTGTCATCGTAGGCAGGTCGGTCCGCATCAGGGCCACCGCGGCGATAGCCATAGCAATTGGTGTAAACAATCGCGGGATTGATCGCAGCGACTTCGTCGTAAGAAAAACCGAGTTTAGCGATTGCCTTTGCTCGCATCGAGTGAATAAATACATCGGCTTTCTCAATCAATGTACGCAATGCCGTTGTGCCCGATTGAGTTCGTAGATCAAGAACGACGCTTTTCTTGCCGCGATTCAAGTTTACAAACACGCCGCACATGCCTGGTTCCGGGCCCACTGAGACGTTACGCATGATGTCGCCGCCCGGCGGTTCAATCTTAATTACGTCGGCACCCATGTCTGCCATGATCTGCGTGCTGTACGGGCCCATCACGACAGCGGTCAGGTCAACTACACGCACACCACTAAGCGGGCCTTTTGGAGATTTTTGTTTTTCTTTAGACATACAAACCTTGAGTCAGGGAATGGCGCATCCAAAATGCATCGCGTACTTTAGTATTTTGGCGGAAGAGGTAGGAGTCGAACCCACCAGGCGCATTTTATACACCTCACTGGTTTTGAAGACCAGGTGCCCCACCGGGGACATCGCCCTTCCTTAGAATCAATTTTTTAACGCGTCGTACGCTCGAGCAGACCAGAGCAACTGATTCTGGTGTCCGTTACACCACAAATAACTTATCCGGCAATTTCTTATTCAGAATGATACGACTTTCTCCCGCACGGCGGGTGAAACGAATGGCGTCAAAATACTCCAGTACATCGACCGCCACATTTCGACCACAACCAAGGTAATCTCGATATTCAATAAGGTTAAGGGTCGGCTTGTCCTGTGTGAGCTCCAGTGCGACAACTGCGAAATCCCTAATGACCGCCACGTGGGCGACACGTTTCTGACTGATCTTAATGAGCTGCCCAGCACGCTCGGCACGACCGATTGTCTGCTGTAGCGCAGAACTTTCGAGTTGGGTTTCTTGTTCTAGCAGCCCCATGGTCGGAATTTGCCTGCCATGTTTGCGCAGGCACGTCGAAACGATCAACCAATCGCTTTCCTCTTCCAGAGATGGTGACGCCTTATGCCCCTTGGCTGACAGTAAACCATCCTGAAAAAGAACATCCCCCGTTTCGATCAATTGCGCGATAGCTGATTGAAAGAAACGCTGCTCGGTCACTGGCAATGCGGCATTCATGAGTACAGTCACCTTTATTCCTGCTTTGGTGGGTTTGTCTTGGTGAAACTCCAGCAATCGATGCGAGATCATTCCCTTCAGATCGGACCAGTGAGATTCAGCTATCCAAATTTCCCCGTCCGCAGTATTGATTCTGGCAATGTCAGCCAGATCCAGGCCGGGCCGGTCTTGCGGATCAAGGTTCCACGCCTGCAGCAATGCTGGGTAGTTCAGTGCGTATGCCGGATCGCTGAGTGTAATGCGAATTGCATCTTCTACATGATTTTCCTCCATCGCCGCGAGAAAACTCAGGCGAGCTTGCGAGGATTTGCGCTTATGACTGCCGAACGGATCAAGAACCATGCCGCCACCAAGCGTCGCGGTTTCACCGTGATCACGCAATAAGAATCGGTCTCCGTGACAGCATAGGATTGGGCGGTCAGTCAGGAGCTGCGCGAGGGCCGTCTCCCCTGGGTTTATCCGTGCAGGGGAGTCGTCATCATTCCTTAGAAGCATCAATCTCGCTTGCAGGTGTTTGGCGCCGATGTGAAGTTTTACTTCAGACAAATGTTTCAGCGCGAATGCCGCCTCCGGTAGCAATCGGATACGGGCGTCAAATCTCGAGGTCGTCCCAATACACGATTCACCGACGATCCAGTCACCGCGTTCAATGTTGTCTCTGTGAATATCTCCGGAAACATTCAGTGCGCAGCGTTCACCTGCCGATGCGCTTGTAACAGGAGCGTCCTGGGCATGAATGCTGCGGACACGTAAATTTGTTTGGTGTGGTTGAAGAATTGCGCCCTCGCCGCTCGCTATCGTTCCCGACGCCACTGTGCCGGTAAGAATGAGACCCCGCCCCTGTAGATGAAAGGCGCGGTCGATCGACATTCGAAAATTTCCGGCGGCTATACGATGAGCACAGAGACCCGCCAGGCGTTCAAGCTCCGCCCGCAGTTGATCCACACCTAAACCGGTGGAATTGGACACCCTATAGACAGGCGTGTTTTCGGGCAGAAGCCGTGCGCAGTCTTTACGAACCTGCTCGATTCTTTGCTCATCGACCCGATCGCACTTGGAAATGACTAGGAGATACGCTTTGACGCCCAGTAAATTCATGACTTGCAGGTGTTCCAGCGTTTGCGGCATCGGCCCATCGTCGGCGGCTACGATTAACATGCCGAGATCGATGCCGGTAACACCGGCAATCATGTTGTTGATGAAACGTCGATGCCCGGGGACGTCGATGAACCCTAAAGTGGTTTTGTTGTTCAACGGCAGATAGGCATAGCCCAAATTTATTGATAGCCCGCGTCGTTGTTCTTCTTCGAGGCGGTCTGTCTCCACACCTGTCAGGTTTCTCACTAAAGAAGTCTTGCCGTGGTCGACATGACCTGCCGTCGCAATAATCAAACTTGTAACGACGACAATTGGGAAACAAAACGTTCTTCATCATCGAGGCAACGCAAATCAAGCAGTAATGAGCCCTTGTGAACATGTCCAATGACCGGCGTCGGCAAATTTAGAAATGCGCTTGAGAGCGCTCGACTCAGGTCTTCACCGCTATTCGCGGAGCGGATTCCAATTGCAGTACTGGCGATTGTTTCTGAGGGCAGCGAGCCACTACCCACCTGACTGGCTGAATCCAGAATGTCGACACGGAAGCGCTCATCCAGCACATTGCTAAGTGCCGGTGTTATTCGTGCGGCCAGATCGCGTAACTCTGTCTGCGGTCGAGTCAAATACCTCAACGTCGGTAACTTTTGGCAGAGTGTGTCCGGGTTGCGGTAGAGCTGCAGCACCGCGGCAATCCCGGCGAGTGTCATCTTATCCAGGCGTAGCGCCCGTTTGAGAGGGTTTGCCTTGATCTGATCGATCAAGTCAGCCCGACCGGCGATCAGTCCGCTCTGGGGCCCGCCAAGTAGTTTGTCACCACTGAAAGTGACAATGTCCGCGCCATGCCGAATCACGTCTGCGGCAGTCGGCTCTGCAGGGATGCCGAATTCAGCGAGGTCTATCAAGCTGCCGCTGCCGAGATCCATCGCAAAGGGGATTTTGAATTCAGTGGCGAGATCTGCCAGTTCGGTCTCGGTCACTTCCTTGGTGAATCCTTCGATTTTGTAATTGCTGGTATGGACCTTCATTAGAAGCGCCGTTAGATCATTAATCGCGGCTCGGTAGTCCTGTAGATGAGTTCGGTTGGTCGCACCAACTTCAATGAGTTTGCATCCGGCTCGCTCCATCACTTCGGGAATGCGAAACGAACCGCCGATCTCCACAAGTTCGCCACGCGACACGGGCACCTCGCGATTCATCGCCAACGTGTTTAGTACCAGAAGAACCGCAGCTGCGTTGTTGTTCACCGCTGTCGCGGCTTCGGCGCCCGTCAGCTCGCAAATCAAACTTTCGAGATGACTCTCTCGATCACCGCGCTTGCCGCTTTCGAGATCGAATTCAAGATTGCTATATTCCGACGCTACTGTGTTTATTGCGTCAATGGCTTCTTCAGGAAGAATCGCCCGTCCGAGGTTGGTGTGCAGCACCGTGCCGGTGAGATTAAATACTCGTTGAAGAGAAGCCGCTGCGCGATTTCGCAATTTCAGTTCTGCTGCCTGCTTGATCGATTCTTCGTCTGGGACCGAAGTTTCACCGGCGATGATGTGTTCGCGACATTCTTGCAGCGTGTCCCTCAGCGCAAGGGTTACCATCTGATGGCCGTATTGGGCGACGACGTTTTTCGACTCGAGCAGAAGCCGATCAACTGATGGTAGCTGTCGAAGTCTGACTTTGTAATTTGCGCTATCGTTTTCCACGTATGTTCCTCTACGGCGAGCTAGAGCCAGCCGAACAGTATCCCTGAGTGAATGAGTGAAAAAAGATCTGTCGAAAAGGCAATGGTGGTGTGCACCAATATTCCAGGCCAGATAGATCGGCTTTTCAAAGCGAGGAAACCTAATACCAGCCCCGCGACGATAGATGCGAGTGCTTCAGGAAAAGGTTTGTGAATATGAATCAGCGCGTAGGGCAACACCATGAGAAAAACGCCGTAGCGCGGGAACATTGCCTCCATTCGAAATAGCCCCCACCCACGAAAGAAAAACTCTATGCTAAAAAACTGCAACAGGTAAACAGATTCATAGGCGAACCAGTCACCTAAATTCGTCAGTCGGTAAATTGGATAGAAGTCGTAAAAATGTGGCCTACTTGTCGCGAACCACAAGACTGGTAGCATCATGACGATCAAAATAAAATACGGTTTGATGTTCGAGCGCACGTGCTTGATCGATAGCCCGAATGGATTTTTTCCTGCAATGGGAAACAGGCGATGAAAGCCAATAGGTAACAATACAAAAAGAACAAAAAACGAGATTGTCGTATGCACTTGTGCGTAAAAACGAAGATCCTGGTCGCGCTCGAACTCAAATCCCATTGTGCTTGCGAGATGATTCATGAACGGCACTTGCCAGCCGTAGAATTCGTAAAGCAGCAGGGTAATAGCAATGAAAATCGGCGTAAGCGCTAAGCCAATATTGTTCTTCTCGGGAATATTGCGTTCGTCGAAAAAGCGTTTTAGAAACATTCTTAATTTTCACTTGCTGTATCTGAGAGACAGTCTACTAAACAACCTTGGTGCTGTGTCGTTGAGGGTCCGAGGAGCGATCCGGGCAGAGGTGCGCGAGACGCCCCGGATATTGGTGGCCCCGCCGAATGCGACATTAGTGATTTAGCTGTATTTCACCCAATCTGATACATTCCATGTCACTAGTGAGCCACACAAACACTGTGATAACGCACTTAACCGTTGGTGGAATTATGCGAAATAGATATCTGAACTTAAAAATGCTTGCTCTGGTCGCCGTACTGATCAGTACGTCGGCTTTGGCGCAGGATGTTACTTATATCCGAGCGGGGTCATTGTTCGATTCACGCACCGGCGACGTCGTTCGAGATGCGGTCATTATCGTCGACGGTGACGTGATCAGGTCAGTCGGGCGCTCCGGTACCGTGATTCCTAGCGGCGCGAATGTTATTGATCTATCCGATTCATTTGTCCTCCCGGGCGTTATGGACATGCACACTCACGTTGTCGGCAATCTTGATCCATATTACTTCTCCCGCTATTTCCAATCGCCGCATCGCGCGACTATTGGCGGTGTCGTGAATGCCGAGAAGACACTGATGGCCGGATTTACCACCATTCGTAATGTAGGTGCGGGCGATTACGCCGACGTCGCGCTACGCAACGCGATCAATGCGGGAGAAGTGCCTGGTCCACGAATGGCAGTGTCTGGCCCCAGTCTAGGTATCACGGGCGGGCATTGTGACAGCAATAGCCTGAATTCGTCCTTTGAAGAAAGGAGTGACGGTGTTGCTGACGGTCCTTGGGCGGTACGCCAGAAGGTACGCGAGAACGTTAAGTACGGCGCGGACTTAACCAAGTTTTGTGCTACTGGTGGGGTATTCTCCAAGGGTACAAAGGTTGGCGCGACACAGTACACGCTGGCAGAAATGCAGGCGATCGTTGATGAGTCCCACACGCATGACCGAAAAGTGGCTGCCCACGCGCATGGCAATGAAGGCATCAAGCGCGCCATCCTTGCAGGAGTCGACTCTATAGAACACGCCAGCTTCCTGGATGAAGAAGCGGTCCGTATGGGAATGGATCGCGGCACGTATTTTGCGCTCGATATTTACAACACCGAATACACGCTTGAAAGAGGGGCTGCGAACGGAGTGCCGGAGGAGAACATCGAAAAGGAACGGCAGGTAGGCACAATACAACGACAGAGCTTTACAATGGCGGTGGAAATGGGAGCCAAGGTTGTGTTTGCAACGGATTCTGGCGTCTATCCGCACGGCGACAATGGCAAACAATTTGCCCGGGCCGTCCGCTTCGGAATGACACCGACACAGGCAATTCAGTCGGCGACCTCTTTGACGGCAGATTTGCTCGGCTGGGAAGATAGAGTTGGTGAGATCTCACCTGGTTTTTATGCCGATATCATTGCTGTTGATGGCAATCCGCTTGACGATATCTCTGAGCTGGAAGATGTCGATTTTGTCATGAAAGGTGGCGTTGTTTACAAGGATCAATAGCCGCGTATTTGGGGGCTCGCTAGCAATTCGAGTCGGAATTTCCTATCGTGCGTTGCGTGCGACAGCGGTAACAGCATCGATTCTAGTGAGTTCTTTCCGCTCAAGGAGAAGGGTTCTTGCGACAGTAAGAACCTTCTTTTCGTAGATCGCACGCTCGTCTGTATTGGCGATCGATTCAAGGTCCTCGACGTGCGCCGCACCGATCACTCGTCGAGTCATTTTTGCGGCCGAAAAACCCAGACTGTCTTCCAATATCTCTGCTAGTAGCAACGAAAGTGCGCCTTCGTTTTCTGCAGTCTCGATCTGTTCTGAGTGCCACAAGTGGGTGAATTCCTCTACGAAATTTGACCAAACACCTTCGATCGTTTCGAGAATCCAACTTGCATAGTTTTTCCTATCGTCTGTATCCGACGCATGTGCAGGTTGCACAATGTAGGCAATGAGCAGGTTAGCGAGAAGCGCGCCAACGTCGAAGCCCATCGGCCCATAAAATGCGAATTCAGGATCGATAACGCGCGTGTTATCTTCGGTAACCATCACAGAGCCGGAGTGTAAATCTCCATGCAGTAATGATTGCGGTTTGGACTTGTAGATCCTCTTCATTTCAGCAATGCCATGCTTGAACTCATCGTCAGAGCGAATTCTTGTCACTGTTTCGTCAAGCTGGGGGCTGGTCCAGCGATTCAGTACCGCGTTGCAATAGGGTTCAGTAAACACCCGCGCATTGGTTACGTCGCAAAGTGCGCTGTTGCTAGCAAACATTGCTATATCAGCATTTAGTTCTGCTTCGTTCATCGAAAATTGAGAGCCTCGGAATAAGGTGCGGGCAAGAAACTTACCCATGTCCTCAGCAAGCCGTGGGTAGAGCAGACCGCGTACGAGACCCTTGCGGAGAATAATATGTGGTGCAAGGAACTCCATGACGGTGAGTGCCAGTTTGCTGTCAAATAGAATCGTAGACGGTGTAGCATCGGGCGCGCGATTCGATTGTCGAAGCAACGCCTCGTACTCGAAGTAGGCGCGACTCAGTGGCAACGGAAAGTCTTCACCGCGCGCTCGAATATAGGGCAGTGCCTGTTTTGCGATAATGGCCGCCGTCGTGCTCTCGACATGAAAAACGAGATTCAAATTGCCGTCGCCGATCTCAGAAACGGACCAGTCCTCGGGATCACCACCCAGAATTGCTGCGACCGTTTTATGCCTTGCAAGATAGTCGACTATCGTTTCAACTGTTAACGGGAAATAATCCTCACCAGGCTGGTCTGACATCGCTATTGATTCCCGTCGAGCTGCGCTTCGCAGGTAGAAACTGCAACGTCAAGTCGCTTCAACCAAATATCACCATAGGTTTGTGTGTACCAATGTCGCATGCCTTGTACGGAATCGCGAAAACGCTTCCGGTCGCTGTCACTTGGTACATAAAGGGTGCCGCCGGAAGCCTCAAACTTCGCATACGACTCCGCCTCCCAGGTTTTTATGGCCGTTCGAGTAGCAACTCTGAGTTTTTGAAAGCCCTCTTCAACGATGGGTTGCAAGTCACGTGGGAGTCGCTGCCAGCTATGCTCTGAATACCACCACAGGCCACCCATGTAGGCGTGTCCATCCAAAGTCACGTACTTAATCTGCTCATGCAACTGCATGCTAACAATATCGTGAATGCCATTTTTCGTCCCATCAACAACGCCGGTCGAGAGAGCGGTGTAGACTTCGGACCAGGTAATAGGCGTCGGGTTACCGCCCAGTTGACGGACAAGCTCTTGCTGTAGTGGCGCCGTGATCGTCCGAATTTTCTGACCGCGGACATCTTCAGGCGATCTTATCGGTTTATCGGTTGTCGCAAAATTTCTCCAACCACCCGTGTTTGAAACGGTCATTAGTCGAATGCCGATATCGGCCGCCAATATTGTGCGGCTCAGTTCTGCAGTAATCGGTCCATCCAGTACACATTCTGCGACTGCATCATCCCGAAAGACATACGGCAAATCCAGAACCTGGGCGGGCCCGTAAACACTTCCAAAGCCACCCGTCGTGAACATAAATACCTGTAATACCCCCGACTGAATCGCCTCCAGGCATTCGCGTTCAGTGGAGCAGAATTGTCCGGACGGGTAAAGCTCGACGGCGATTCTTCCCTTGCTCGCGATTTCAACATGCTCTTTAAATTCGACGGCACCATCGTAGTCTTCGTCCTCAGCCGACCCTAACAATGAAAAGCGAATGGTGTGCTCGGCCGCCGATTTCCCACTCGACAAGATTGTCCCCGCGAGACTGGCGACGCTGATAAGCGCGAAAACTGTAAGGAGAACTTTCCTTCTTGTCATTGCGACACGACTAAGCAAACCCGAGCAGTCGCGGCAGCGCGAGTGAGATCTCAGGGAAATAGGTGATCAAAAATATGATCAGAATTTCGACGGCAAGAAATGGCAACATCTGCCAGGCAATCTTTTCCAATTTTTCTCCTGACACATTTGCACTGACGAACAACACCAACCCCATCGGGGGCGTGGCCAGTCCAACTGTCACGTTCACACACATTACGATTGCGAAGTGCAACGGATGAACGCCGAGGTCAATAAACATTGGGCCGAGCACCGGACCCAGTACCAGCACTGCCGGTCCTGCATCCAGGAACATGCCAATCAGAAGCAGAAATATGTTAAGCAGCAATAAAAGCACGAGAATGTTCTGGCTGATACCCAGCATGCCATCAGCAACCGTTCCAGCAAGGCCGGACACCGTGATGATCCATGCGAAGGTTACTGATGCGCCAACGAGCAGAAGGATAATTCCCGATTGCGCTGCGGAAGAAACGAAAACCGGGAACAGGTCGCGTAGTTTCAACGTACGCAATACAAAAACAGTGATGATGAGTGCATAGGCTGCTGCAACTGCTGCAGCTTCAGTCGGGGTAAACACACCGCCAAAAATTCCACCCAGCAGGATGACTGGAGTCAGCAATGCAGGTAACGAAGTCTTAAAAGCAGCACCGCGTTCCGGCCAGGTCGCACGACGATTGGCGACAGGATAGCCGCGCTTTCTGGCAAGGTAATTCGTCATAAGCATCAGGCCGGCTGCGATCATTAGTCCCGGCACCAGACCGGCGGCGAACAATCCGGCTACCGAGACGTTCATAATGAATGCATAGAGAATCATGATGCCGGACGGCGGAATGATTGGCCCTATTACTGATGAGGCAGCGGTAATCGCAGCGGCAAAAGACCGGCTATAGCCGTTCTGATGCATGGCAGGAATAAAGATCTTGCCGAGTGCTGAAGCGTCGGCAACCGCTGAGCCTGACAGCCCAGCGAACAATAGCGACGAACAGATATTCACCTGTGCGAGTCCGCCGCGAACATGACCAATCATGGACTGACTAAAATCGACGATCGAACGAGTGATGCCACCGGAGTTCATAATTTGGCCGGCAAGAACAAAAAACGGCAGAGCCATCAGTGGAAACGAGTCCATGCCGTTGTACAAGCGAGACAGTAGTGCTTTGTGGAAAACTTGCTCACCGTCAATGGTGAGACTTAGACCGGGCCCTATCAAAAGCGCGAATACGACCGGCATTCCTGCGGCTAGCAAGAATACAAATATCCAGAAGTATGACAGCGACATCAGATTAGGAGGTCGTCCTGATCTGCAATTTCCCAGTTCTCATTCGGGCGCAGGAGCGACAGTAGGTCGCGCATGATTTGTTCAACCCCGACCAGAAGTAGTAGAAAAAATGCAATGGGCACGATGGAATAGAACCAGGCGACTTGGAAGGGCAGGCTATCAGCGCGAACCGTTAGACCGCGCTCCCAAAATCCGAAGCTCTCCCTGAAGAACACGACGACGATCCAAAGCACTAAGAGGTTCAGGAATAGCTTCAAGATGCTTCGTAAGAACGGAGAGAATTCATCCACGAACATCTCGATACGGACGTTTGCTCCGTGTCGATACGCCCACGGTGCGACTAAAAATGCAGTCCACACCATCATTGTCTTAGAGACTTCTTCAGGCCAGATCAACGAATCATTGAGCAAGTAGCGAAAAATGATTTGTAGGATGACGACAACGACCATCACGATTAACAACAGGCCTGCGAGATTCCGTGCGGCCTTGCACGATGCGGCGTTAACTTTGGCCAGGTAAATCAGAGCGCGACGCATACTTTTTCCTTCAGCGCCGTTGTTGTCCCACGATCGCGTCCTCGATCAACTGCATGACACCGTCGCTATCAACCTCGGTTGTGATTGTGGCCAATGGAATGCCGAACCAGGCACCGGGCTCGCTGTAGTGTCGTTCCGTTGCGGCGACGACATCGCCAATGGTGATTCCGTCTGTGACAACTCGAATGGCACGATCCTCGGTTTTGAATAAAGTCGGATCAACGACATAAGCCACCGCTGTTGGATCATGATTGTAAAAGCCATCAACGACACCGCCTGCCCGATAAAAATCTCGATAGAAACGACTGGCGTCACGAATAAATTCTCCTTGTTCGCCGCCACGTCTGCTAATCCTTTCCAGCCATTCGTCCGTTACGCGTACCTGGCGTGTGGTGTCGCCCGGGACAAGCACAACATCCCAATCGGTACCTAGGACAATATCGGCGGCGTGCGCGTCACCCAGTATATTGGCAGACGCGACCGGTGATACGTTGCCCATGACTTGCAATACACCGCCCATCGCCACAACTTGTTTAACGTTTTGCGTTATTTCCGGCTCGAGCGCGAGGGCCAGCGCGATATTCGTCATTGGGCCCAGTACGACCAAGGTGATTTCGCCGGGATTGTCCATGACTGTTCGAACAATAAACTCAGCTGCGGTCTCGTCAATTGCACGACGGTTTGACAGCGGCAAATTGATTTCGCCAAAACCATCTTTGCCATGCACAAAATCAGGTATAGGCAGCCTCGTTGAATAGATAGGCTTGATCGCTCCTTCGGCGACCGGAACATCTGCTCCAACGATGTCGAGCAAGCGCAATGCATTTTGAGTCGCCAAGGGTGTTGCGACATTGCCGAAAATTGTGGTCAGTCCAACGACTTCCAGATCCGGCGACGCGAATGCGAACACGACAGCTTGTGCATCGTCTACACCGGGATCGGTATCGATCAGAACTTTTTTAGCCGCAAGGCTGGTGGCGGAAGAAAAAAAGAACAAGATTAGGCAAAAACTAACGTATTTTTTTATCATTTTTTTGTCCGTTCACCGTATCGGCGAATTACATATTGTAGCCTATTGATCGAAGCGCCACCGGTGGCCCAATGCGGGAAGCCGAAATTTCGCGTGCCTACTTCGGCACTCTCCCGAGAAGATGAAATTCGGGGTTGGGTCGAATGTCTGCCATATTGGCAATTCGATTCGACAGGCCGAATAGGGCAGCGATCGAACCGATGTCCCAGATGTCCTCGTCGTCGAAGCCGTGTTTGCGAAGTCTGTCGTAGTCATTATCGCCGACTTCGTACGCGCGAATCGTTACCTTTTCGGCGAATGCAAGCATGGCCTTTTGTCGGGGGGTGATGTCGGCTTTGCGATAGTTGCCTGCGATCTGATCGGAGACCAGAGGGTTCTTCTCGCGAATTCTTAAGATCGCGCCATGGGAGACGATGCAATATATGCATTGGTTGATCGATGATGTGGCGACAACCACCATTTCTCGTTCACCCTTGGTCAGCCCACCTTCTTTTTCCATTAGTGCGTTGTGGTAGCCGAAGAAGGCGCGAAACTCGTCTGGTCTTCTTGCCAACGCAAGAAAAACATTTGGCACGAACCCCGTTTTTTCCTGAACTTCAACGATGATGTTCCGGATATCCTCCGGAAGTTCGTTGATGTCCGGTACGGGAAACCGGGTGATTGGATGCTCAGACATATTCAAACCTCGTTTCGAGTCATGAGTGGGTAGCAGAAAGGCGATGGTCAGATTGCCCGCTGCAGCAGGCGTTCGCAAGAAATAGGGGTCGGCAGTCCGGGTTTGCAGTCCTCAGCCTGACACCAAGTTCATCTTATGCGGGTCAATCTGCTAAATTAGGCCTTATAAGGCGCTCGGTGAGCGCCACATAAGAATAATCACACTGGAGCGATTCCGATGAACGCAACCCCTGATTCTTTTTCTAAACTGATAGCGCGCACATTCTTCGGCGTGTTCGCACTAGGCCTTTGGACGGTAACCTTCGCCCAAGACGTTCCTATTGTGCAACCGGGCGCCCCGGGCGATGCCGCGCGTAACCTAACGGCGGAAGAAGCGATCGAGATCGCGAACACTAGTCATTCGCCGGATGACACCTTGTTTATGCAGGACATGATTCCGCACCATCACCAGGCGGTTGAAATGGCGGCTTTGGCGGCAGATCGTACCAATCGCCAGGAGCTTCTTGATGTGGCCGGGCGTATCGACGCGTCACAGCTCGATGAGATCGAATTTATGCAGCAGTGGTTGAGTGATCGCGGCGAAGATGTGCCAGAACCGACTGCACACGATGCAATGCATACCTCCCACGATATGGCGGGTATGGCTTCTCCTGATCAAATGGCCGCACTGGCGCGCGCCGATGGTACCGCTTTCGATGCATTGTTTCTGGAGCTGATGATTGCGCATCACGAAGGTGCCGTGAAAATGGTGGAGGAGCTAGTCGAACGACCAGGTTCCGCGTATGACCCGGTTTTGTTTGAGTTCACGAACGATGTGACCAACGATCAATCCACAGAGGTTGAGCGCATGAATGCCCTTTTGGCCAGCTTGTCGGGCGACCCTCGATCAGACCTTTCAGCGGGATTCGAAGACGCGGGTCAGGCCATTATGAATATGCGGCTTGATGCTGCGCTGCCAAAACCACCGGGATTCTTTGATCCGCAAAACCCAGCCGGACTTCCGCCCGCTAAACCCAAAAAAGATTCAGACGAATCAGTTGAAGACGATGGCCAGAGCACTGACGACACAGAGTGGGGCGAGCGCTCGCCGCTGCTGAGTTTTTCAAACACCGATATGGCTTTTTCAGGCGACAAAATGGCCACCGGCAGCTACCACGGATTCAATGTTTATCAATTGCAGGAAGATGGCCTACCGAAGTTGTTCAGCTCTGTTGTTTGCCCCGGTGGCCAGGGTGATATCTCGATCGTCGGCGATCTGCTAATCATGTCAGTCGAGCAAACCCGGGGACGCGTTGATTGTGGTTTGCAGGGTGTCAGCGAGGATGTAAGCCCTGTGCGCTTTCGGGGAATCCGAATTTTTGACATTAGTGACATGGAAAGGCCGAGACAGGTTGGTCAGGTCCAAACCTGTCGTGGCTCGCACACGCACTCAATCGTTTCTGGTCCTGACGATGACGGCAAGATTATCGTTTACAACTCAGGCACCTCATCGGTTAGAAAGGGCGAGGAACTGGATGGTTGCGTCGGCGACATCGCCGGTGATGAACGCACTGCGATGTTTCGTATTGACGTCATTGAAATTCCCATCGACGATCCGTCCAAATCCCGTATCGTCAGCAGCCCGGCGGTCTTCGCTGACCCGGAAACCGGCAGACTGGCTGGTCTTTGGCAGGGTGGAGATCATGGCGACGAAACACAGGAATCAAGCGTAACCAATCAATGCCATGACATCACCGTATTTCCCGAACTTGGCATTGCTGGCGGTGCTTGTTCCGGCAACGGCATCATCTTTGATATTTCCAATCCGCTTAATCCGACGCGTATGGATGAGGTCGTTGATGATGGATTCGCCTATTGGCACTCCGCAACATTTAACAACGATGGCACTAAGGTGATATTTACCGATGAATGGGGCGGTGGTAGTCGGCCTCGATGTCGTACCTATGACCCGAAAGACTGGGGTGCCGATGCGATTTATAACATTGTCGATGGCAAGCTTGAGTTTCAGAGTTACTACAAACTGCCGGCGCCGCAAGTGGAACAGGAAAATTGTGTCGCACATAACGGCTCCGTTGTTCCCGTTCCTGGTCGGGACATTTTCGTGCAAGCCTGGTATCAGGGTGGGCTCTCAGTAGTCGATTTTACCGATTCCGCTAACCCCATCGAAATTGCTTATTTCGATCGCGGCCCAATTCATGAAGAACATTTGGTGTTGGGTGGCTACTGGTCGACTTACTGGTACAACGGCAAGATTTACGGCACTGAAATAGCACGCGGCATGGATGTGCTTTCCCTCGTTCCGAGTGAGCACCTGTCTGAAAATGAACTCGCTGCGGCTATGATTGCGAACCAGGGAGAGGTGTTTAATCCACAACAACAATTCCGTATGACCTGGCCGGCCGATCCGGTGGTGGCGGGGGCGTACATTGATCAGTTAAAACGCACTAACGGTCTGTCGGAATCCCAAATTGAAGATCTTAATGCGGCGCTAGGAGAATCAACGGCACGTCTGGAAGCCGGTGGCCGAGACCGAAATTTGTCGAGAAATTTGCGCTCACTTGCCGCGAATCTTGATTCCGATAGCGGTGACGCCGCAACATCGAAGCGTCGTACCGCATTGGCGGAAACGTTGGATGGAATCGCAGATCGATTACGTTAGTAGACCAAAAAAACGAATTGGGGTCAGAGTAGTGCTCTGACCCCATTGGTTTTATCGGAGAAATCTGTAAGCGGAAATTGCATGCATGGCACAAGCGGAAATTCGTTGCGCAGCGGGGTGCAGTCCTTAGCTAGACACTGAACCCTTCGGGTTCCGCGCTTTCTTTGGAGCGGCTGTTGAGCCTAATCAATACAACTGTCACTAAAACTCCAACGACGGAAACGGCGCCCAAGAACGTAAAGAGATTCAAATGACCGACGACGCCCGGATTGGCATCCAGGATGCGCCCGGCGACCGGCCCAAAGAATGCCTCCGGCGTGTACCCCACAAATGCGATCACCGCGACGGATGCGCCGGTTAGGTGTTTTGGGGTATTCGTTTCTTCCAGCAATGCATAGTAGATACCCCGTATTGCGAACACAGCGAAGTAGGACACAAAGATATTGGCGAAAATAACGTTAGTCGAGACGATGTCCGGTGTCGCGTAACTGAGGGCTCCGTACGTAGCAATCATAATGCCGAACAGGACTAAGATTGGCTTCGATGAGTTGTATCGATCTGCAATAATCCCAGCGATGATCGCGGCTACAGGTCGGACATACGCTCCATATGTCGACAGGAGTGCGGCATCAATTTCGTTCATGTTTAGCACTTGCGTCGCATACAAAGAATAATTATCCAAGCCTTTGTAACCGCAATACGCACAAATAATGACTGCAGCCTGCGTCCAGATTAACGGGCGTCGCATCACCTGAGGTACACCGGCAAATGGATTTCCTCGTTGGTTCGTCTGACCAGGAGTGATTGGGATGAAAAACCAGACGATGATTGCACTGAGGAAGGTCAGTAGAGAATAGAACAAAATAATGCTGCGCACGGCCGAGCGACGTTCGTCATCCGTTACCAGCGCAGTTTCGGTTGGCAGGTATTGCGCAAGAATGCCCACTGCTATGGCAGCAAATATTGCAGCTGCTAAGCCTCTGCCTCCGTCTAACACGCCGAATGCCGTGCCCTGGGATGAGTCTCCCCCCCAGTCCCGCGTTGCCTTTATCAGTGCGGCCCAAAACAGTAATGATGTTGTGATTCCCCAGTAACCGTACAAAACGCTCATGTTCCCAATGCTTGGAATGGTCGCCATGTAAAGCCCCCCTATGGCGGTCAAAACCAAGGACACCACCATTAGCGATCGAGCGGAATATCTATCCGCGAACGGCCCGCCAAAAAAATAGGAAAACGCCGCAGTAATACCAAAAACTGCAAACATGTCGCCATTCTGAGTGTTCGATAGTTCGAATACCTCAAGCATCGTGGGGCGAAAATAGCGCTGCGTATGAAACGGCAAGCTGTAAATCATTTCGCCGGCGATTATGAGTGCAGTTAGTCGGAGGTATCGGTTCACAATGACTCCATTCTACTCGAATGGATCTTGCTGAAACTAGAAAAAAACGAAACAGCGTGTCTCAAGACTCTCACGCGGAGCAGCATCTCTTGGTGCCGTATGGTCATCAAACGATGAATGGATCGTAAATCGAGCACGGCCGTCGGTTTCAGAATCGAAAGTTTTGAGTAGCAATGCTTCATCCATTTGCATCTCGGGGAAGTAATACCAGCGCTGTGCAGGCTTTTGCATTGCGACCTGAAGTTCGCCAATCCGGTTTTCTCCTCGACGTTCGATAGATACGAGGTCCTCCGACTCAACCGTTGACGAATCACACAGCACCAGCGGGAAGTTCTGTATCGGTCCTGCGATGGAGCGCCATACGTTGACGATAGCGAACCTTTGTTGCATTGCCGATTCGGCTTGATCCGGATCATTCGAGAAATAATCTTGTAGTCGTTTGACGCCTGATTGGGCGGTGTAATCGTTGTGTACGATATCGGAAGGATCGCGAGTGTTTCTTTCTTTTTGCGTGCCAAGAGATGATGAACGACGGGTATCGTCGAAAATCTCTACGCGGGCAGCGCCCGTGATAGCCAATAACAAAGACCTAACTTCGTCGTGGTAGGTCGTCTGGATCTCCAAATCGTTGTAGAAATCCTGCACTTCGGACTTCTGCTGAACTAATTTAAACCCTTCGATATCCAAACAGGAGTTCGGCTTTTCGATCCGGCCGTTGTGCACGTCAACTTCCTGCATCGTGTAGTTACCGACATGACCTGTCGCATCCCCGCCGCCCTTGGAGGGTATATAGACCAGCGGTTCCTCAAGATTGGCGAGAAACCTGAGCTGCGCCTTCGTTTGCGTGAATTCCATGGTTTCGAGTGTACGATATATACAATATGTCATGCAGCTGGAACTAGACTTGCAAACTGCCTGATCGAATTACTCACGTATTCAAAAGTGAAGAAAAGCAGTCATTCGCTCCCTCGATCAGTCGCAATGTTGTTCCGCTAGCAACTCCTCATTTTTCTGTCTGATAGTGTTGGCTGGCGGCGCGTCTTTGAGTGACATGACTGGAATAAGGTCTCGCATCATTTCGTGGGAATTGAACATGCTGCCCTCCTGTAGCGATAGGGGGCCAGGGCGATAGCCGTGCGTCTGTATTCCCTTTTGTACCCGAGCGCACAGAATTTCGTCTTCCTCATTTACGGCGTCGTTGATCGACATATTTAAGCGGCGAAGTTCTGCTTCCTCGGGCGTTGGATTTTTATGTCCATAAAAGGCTGATCGAACAACTGTACGGTCGGGCCCGACGGGCATGAGTTGAAATATATCCAGCATTTCAGGGTACAAATCGACACCTAGATTTGGCGTCAAACCAAACTGCACCCACTTGCCCTTGAGGTGGTCCGGAATGCGTCGATTAGCATGATGAAACATTTCCTGGTAGCGACGTTCTTCTTCAATTCGTGAGGGTTTTTCCCGTATCACAAAAACGCCAAAATTCACGCCGCTGTCTAGCTCATCCCATTCGTCATTTTCTTTGACCAGTCGATGCAGACCTGGATGTCCAATGGGTATGTGATAATTTTCCTGATAGTTATCCCAGGCGATCTTCCAATTCGCATCCCATACTTGTACGGTCGGTTCAGCAATTTTTTCGTAGTTCTCGACGTCGTATTCTTTAAAATAGTGTCCCGTATGAGCGAAGTGATCGGCAACGCTCAGACCGGCGCCCTTCACGCGGACAAATACAAGCCCATGGAATACTTCGATTTGAATCGCATGCAAACCGAGACCGGATTTGTCGATACCGGGAAAACTCTCTTGTTGCGGGATAGCCATCAACGAACCATCCAGTTGATACGTCCATCCATGGTAGGGGCAACGAACAACGCCTTGGCACGTGCCAGATTCTTCGAAAATTCGTGACGCACGATGTCTGCAAACATTCAGGAACGCCCGCAATTCATGGTCTTTTCCGCGTAGTACGACGACGCTGTCCCGACCAATGTCCAGGGTCATAAAGTCGCCAATGCCTGGAACGTCATTTACGTGCCCAACGAGTTGCCACCGGCTGAGGAAGAGCGTTTCATACTCAAGATTGAACACCTCCTGGTTAGCATACGTCCAGGGTGCAAGCGGTTGACCCACACTGTCGGCATTCGCGATTGATTTGACTGTTTTCGAAGATTTCGTCAATTTATTTCTCTACCAGATGTCCTTCCCAATTGTACTCGTTGCCAGGTATTGCAGTGAACTAAACTGAAGCTCACAATTGGGCTCAGTTAGCAATCAGGCTGGATATCTTATTATGAAGGAACTTGTTCCCGACGAGTTCGATGTACCGACAACCGTCGAGTTTCCAAATTTCGTTTTCAAACCCTTGGATGAAGCGGCCACCGATCTCGATTACGACGCCGTTATGTCGAGCAGAGAGGACCTGACACGCATTTTCGGTTCCGATGATGAATGGCCGGCCGCAGATCTTTCTTGGAAACAAAACCGACAGGATTTGCGCAAGCATTCGAATTTGTTCATCAAGCGGACATCTTTCGCCTGGACAGTATTAACGCCCGATCTGCAAAGGTGCATTGGTTGCGTCTACTTCTATTGGCCGTTGCTTGCCGACTATGACGCAACCGTTTATCTGTGGGTTCGTTCCGATGAGCTCAAGAATGGGCTGGATGCCGAATTGGAGGCGGTCGTCAAACTTTGGTTGACTAATGAGTGGCCCTTCAAGAAACCAGCCTTTCCCGGTCGTGACATACCTTGGGAAGAATGGCAGGGCGGATGTATAAGAACGCCGGAAGGCGATAGTTAAGCACCGTCCGGCGCTTAACTATCCCGAATCGTAAGGATTAAAACCGCCACCCGCTGAGCCTTTGTCCGATTCCGACTCTACGTTATCGGGGCCCAGTATTTTCCGTAAAAGTTGGGTGCTGACCAGCTCCAATTGACCGTCACCCTGAGCCAGAATGATCGATGATTCCTCGGCTCTATCGAGCATATTTTCCGCTTCTGATATGCCAGGATTTTACTCCAGAACTTGTTTCAATTCATCATCACTGATGATCTTAAAGCGATCATTCTGAGTGTCGTGAGCAAGCAAGCCCTCTTTGCCTTCTGCAGCGTCACGTAAGCGATCCTACCGTTCTTCATCATTGGTCTCGAAGATCTTCTTGAGCATTTGCGTCGAAACGAGCTCTAGCGTTGCCGTTTCAACAGTCTCTGTCGAAACGGACCGATCGCGTTCATCAGTCTTAACTTTTGGCGGACGGACAATCTTGACGGTCTTTTTGAATTTTTCAGTCATCATGGCCACCTGTTCGGATGTTGGAATGGGTGTTATTCGGACTGTAGGCGAGTCAGATTCGTTTTTTCAGTACTACAGTACGTTTAGTACTGTAGTACTGGATCAACGATATTTTCTAACGGCTCCTGATTAAGGAATCGTGCGAGATTCTCGAATAGGAGATCAAGGCTTCTCGCCGCATGCTGTTCCGGATCGTTCGACGATGAGTGTGGTGTCAGTATCAAATTGGGTGTGTGCCACAACGGAGAAGAACTGGGTAGTGGTTCTTCATCAAACACGTCGACGATGGCGCTTAGACGATCGTTCTGTAGTTGTTCGCGCATTGCGGCGTAGTCCACCAAGCGTGAGCGACTATAGCTGATGAAACCTGCACCATCTTTCATCAGGTCAAATTCAAATTTTCCGAATACATGCTGTGTCTCGGGTGTGTGCGGTGCAGTGACCGCGATGATATCCGCCCGTGGCAGCAATGCGTGTAAGTGATCTGGTGTATGCATCTCATCAACATCCGGGTGCGCTTCCCCAGAGCGGCGAATTCCCAGGACCCGCATGTCGAACCGCTTAGCCTCGGTAGCGAAACTTCCCCCCACGGCGCCGACTCCAAATATCAAGACTGTTTTGTCACGAATCGAACTGGTTTTTTTCTGGTCCCACCGTTTCTCGCGCTGGGCGGTCATCATTCCCGGTAGACGGCTATTCAGAGCAAGTGTCGACATGATCAGGTACTCGCTTGCACGAAGTCCATGTGCACCGCTGGTATTGGTAATGACGACGTTAGCAGGGACCCAGTCCAGAGGAAGCAAATGATTGACGCCCGCGCCCTGAATTTGAATCCACTTTAATTTTGGTGCGATTGAGGCAAGCCTATCCCGCTCAAAATTCCAACCGAACAACACTTCAGCACTTTTCAGCGCGGCTTCCAGATTATCACCATCAACGCTGAACGTGACCCGTAGCTTCGCGGAGGTTTCTGCATGACGAAGTGCTGCCGCAGCAAAGCGTTCTTCGGTGATTTCAAATACATCGCCTAAGGCGCTGGAGTTGTCGATATGTAAATGCAATTGATCAGAGTTCCATTAGGCGAAAGCGTAAACCCGTGCCGGGTTATCCACGATCAAACTGGAAACCTGTTGTTCGCTTAGGCCTCGAGCGTGAAGTCGCGGCACGACGTTCGTAATAAGGTGGTCGTAGCCAAGACCGCCGTAAGCCTGAAGGCGGTGCTTCGTTGCAATGTCGTGAGAAAGTAAAACTTGTTTCTCAAGGCCTTGTTCAAAGTGCCACAGAATAATATCCATCCGCTGCGCATCTGAGGGCATATCAACAGTGGGATTGGGTGGATAGTGAGAGCTTTCGTTGCCGAAGAGATCGTATTCTAAGTAGCAACCACTGGCAGCAAGGTCACTCAACCAGGTCTTATCCAGACAGGTACGGTCAATATGGCAAATGATCGTACGAGACAGATCACCACCCGCAGCATCGACGACCTCCAAAATCTCAATCGGCGACATCGGATCGCGACCTGGATGAACCATGAGCGCTGCGCCAGTGGCTTTCTGTGCGGCAGTCGCGGCCCGTAAACTTTTCTTTTCGTTGTCTAGCCACGGATAGGTACAGCCTATTTCACCAATCAAACCAGCTTGAATAGTGGTATCTCCAACGCCAGTTTCAATATCAGAAATGATCTCATCTGCGATAGATTCCTCACTGCGGTCACTCATATCAGGTGGATGCGTGTTGCCAATGTAATATCCGGCTCCCATGACAACATTCATCCCCGTCAATCGGGCGACGCGAGCAAGTGCATTTGGATCCCGACCCAGCCCGATGTTCGTTGGATCAATAATGCTGCGGCCACCCGCGGCAACAAAATGTTTTAATTCCTCAACCGCGACGTCTTCACTCTTTAACTCGACGTTGTCCCGATTTGACGTCCAGTTGTAAGCAACCCAACCGCGATTCTGCAGCGTAATCTTTTCGTGTGCCCGACTTTTCTGACTCATCTCCTCCGGTTCGGCATACATAAAAGTGCCGTCAATCAGAACGTGATCGTGCGCCAGTGTCACGCCTAAATCGTGCGCGTCAATACATCCGAGCACGGTTTGTACTTTGCCGCTCTTATTCTGGTTGTCTTCAGTCATTCCTGACTCTGCCTCATGGTGGTCGAGATAAATTTACGCTGGCCGTCATTTCAATGTTGCAATCGCACTTATTTCTACCAACAAATCATCGAACGCGAAATCCACCCCGCCGACGACGGTCGCTGTTGGGCCCGGAGCGTTGAATACTTCAGCGCGTGCATCAAAAGAGGCCTGTCGGAAGCGAATATCGCTTAGGAAAATATTGAGTGATATGACGTCGTCCATGCTTCCGCCAGCCGCGGTCACAAATGCATCGATATGCCGCAAGCACTGACGACATTGCTCTAAAGCATCTCCCAATCCAACCAGTTTACCGTTGTCATAGGCAATCTGGCCGGATATGAAAAGCTGGTTTCCGTCTCGAATGCACTGGGAACCGGCGCATGCGTCTGCGGGTTCTGCGACGTTTGGAATCGAAATGTTTTCTCTGGGCATAGTTTTCTCTGTCGTTGTTCAATTTATTCTAGCGTGACTCTCGGCCGACTGCTGAAAAGTCGTAGGAGCGGTATCCTGCCGCGATAAGATGATGATTCTATGTGCCTGAACAGGCCCCCGAGGGTCGCGGCAAGATGCCGCTCCTACGGTGATGCTGATCATTTTTCAACACGCTCCCGGGGTGTGTTTGTTTCTTCTTCGGGCCCGAGAACGCGATCAAGGACCCAATTGGAGAAGTCGTACACGGTTTGTTCTTCCGCCGGTGAGTAGCGACCGAGTTCCGTCATTGGACCGTTGAGTCCTCGTTGCACAATCTCACAAACGCCTTTGTCTTCGTCAATGAACATTTTCATTTGCGGGTAGTATTTCTCTTCAACATCTTTTTTGAAATTTTGCAACTCGACCGTAGACTTTGGAAAGCAACACCATGTGACAATGCGGGTCCATTGTGGGCCATCCGGAAAGTATTGATGAAAAGTAATTCGGTCAGGCGGTAGGTTTAATAACAATGACGGGTAGAAAATTGCGAAGTGTGTGCATTTCGCGTCTTCGGCAGACAGACCGTCAATGAACGGCAAGGTCTTATCGCGTGGCACGTACAGCCCCGCCTCATTGTCGCTGGTGTTAATCATGTATTGACCTGGAACACCCTCGGCGGAGAATCCAGAGTATTTAAGCCCTGGGTAGAATGTATTCAAAGACTTACGATGAATGGTCGGGACGTGATATCCCTCGCGTGAGTTTTCCACCCAGACTTTCCAGTTGGCATTGAACCGGTTTTCCCATTTTTTTGTTACGAGCATATCTTCCAACGCGTAACTCTGGAGTCGCTGGGTTAGATCGCCCAGTGATTCGAGTAAAGATGTTGCCGATTCATCAAAATTGACAAATACAAATCCACCCCACGTTTCGGCACGAATGACAGGTAGATTGTGGTCAGATTTTTTGAAGTCCTTGGCGCCTTCCATCGCGGGTGCGCCGATTAGCTCACCGGACAGCGAATAGGTCCAGGCATGGTAGGGGCATACGAGCCGACTACAATTTCCTTTCCCGCTGACAAGTTCCGCACCTCTATGTCGACAAGCAGCCGATACCGCTCGGATTTCATTGTTTCTGTCGCGTAGAATAATGAGGGGAATGTTGACGATGTCGACTCGCACGTAGTCGCCTTTATTCGGAATTTCCTCGAGGCGTGTGGCGAGCTGCCAGGTCTTGTTAAATATGGTCTCGATCTCGCGGTCGTACCATTCTTTCGAATAGTAAACCTTGGGCGGTAGTGGCGATGCCGCATCGATCGGTGCCCGAGTGGCCGAGTATGTCTCCGGAGAGAAGAGCGAGTGGTTGTCTATAGTCATTTAGCAAGTCCCTCACAACGACGCATTGCCGCCATGATGCGGCGTTCTCCGCCTTGACGACAAGCGCATTGTTTGGACATTATATGTTGAATAATTAGACAGATTGGCGGAAAAATGCACCATATCGGAGTCCATCTGAATGCATTGCGGGCATTCGAGGCGGCAGGGCGCTTGTCGAGCATTAGTCGTGCCGCCGAAGAACTTAGCTTGAGCCATTCGACTATCAGCCATCACGTTAAAGGTCTTGAAACGACTTTGGGGGTGGAGTTGTTTGTCCGCAGGGATCGATCAGTTGTTCTCACAGAAGCGGGTGAGAAACTCCTGCCCACCCTGACGTTGTCGTTCAGCTCGATCGCCGGCGCGCTACATTCGCTGCAATTCGTGACAAACACAACGCCACTTAAGGTAACGGTTACACCGTCGTTCGCCAATAAATGGCTGATTCCTAACCTGCGTCGGTTTCGCGCATCCAACAACGCCATCGATGTGCAGCTAAAATCGTCGCTGGCGCTAGCCGACTTCGATCGCGAAAATTTTGATGTTGGTATACGTGCGGGCCGGGGAGATTGGGCAGGATTCAATTCGGAGTTGTTGTTGCGAATACATATGACGCCGGTTTGTAGCCCCTCCCTATTGAAAGAGAGTAAGCACATTACCGATCCGCAGAGTCTGCGAAATTTTACGCTCATTCATGCAGATGTTGGAGAAAGCGGTGAGATCAAATCGGAATGGCGCGAATGGTTACAAGCGGTTGGCGCAGACGATATCGATTGCAGCGGCGGCCTGTCATTTCATGATCCGGGACTCGCTCTGCAGGCAGCGATTGACGGTCTGGGCATCGCGATGGGATACGTCGAGTTGGCGGAAGCGGATATTGAAAGCGGTCGTTTGGTGCGTCCGTTCGACACCGCTATCGCGCATCCCTGGTCGTACTATGTGATTACGCCAAATGACCGACCTGAACGAGAACAAGTACAGCTTTTCTGCAATTGGCTGCATGCAGAAGTTTCTCGCTCTCCTTAAAGGAGTCCTTGTTCTGCGGCAATTTGTCGCGCAAATTTCGGTCCTGCCCATAAGCTAGGGAGCATGATTAGTGCGACCGGTACTGCCGTGACGACGATGAATGACTGTAAGGCAGATATACCCCCTGTCCCAATTGAAACCAAGACCATTGCAAGTGCACCCATCATCACTCCCCAGAATATACGTAGCGCAGGGGGTGGGTTGTCGCTTCCCGACATCACCATCGAAATGGTATAGGTCATCGAGTCGCCAGTGGTTGCGACAAATATTGTCGTCAGGATCAAAAACAGCACAGAGATGAGAAAGCCTGCTGGTAGCGCCTGCGTAATTGCAAACAGGGCGGCTGGCATATTAAAGCCTTTGAACGGATCGGAAATTAATCCGGGGTTTGATAGTTCCAACGATAAACCAGTGCCGCCAACAATCGTAATCCAGAATGCCGTCACTAAGGGCGCAACAATTGAAACACCGAGAACGAGCTCCCGAATTTTTCGCCCTCTTGATATGCGGGCTACAAACATCGCCATTAATGGTCCGTAGCCGACAAACCAACCCCAAAAGAACACCGTCCAACTGTCAAGCCAGGCGGCGTCGCCGCGGTATGTCGCCATGGGAATCAGATTAGATAGGTTGAATCCCATTGATTGGATATAACCATCAATAATGAACGCCGTAGGGCCGAACAAAAGCATATAGGCGATTAACAAAAACGCGAGGACTACATTGAACGTGCTGAGTAACTGAATGCCTTTATGAATCCCGGAAACGGTGGAGATTGTATAAACGCCGATCAGGAAAAGAATAACTAGAAACTGTGTCGTAAGGGTATCTGCTATGCCGAAGAGTTCTGCTAGACCGTAGCTAGCTTGAAGTCCAAGAAAACCGATAGGGCCTACTGTGCCGGCGACCACCGCCATTACGCACGCGGCATCAGCGACGCTTCCAATCCAAGTGTTGATGGCTCGATCGCCGAAGACGGGGTACAGAAGTGTTCGCGGTTTTAGCGGTAAACCCTTGTCATAGTGCAGGTGCATATAAACAATTGTTGTGCAGCCTCCGTACAGGGCCCAACCCAGAAATCCCCAGTGTAAGTAGCTTTGGGCCAACGCCGGGTACACAGCTTCTTTGCTGGCTGCCGCAACGTCAAACAGTGGTGGCGGAGAAACAAAATGCGCCATGGGCTCGGCAGCCGCGAAGAATACGCCGCCACCCGCGAGCAAGGTACACAAGATGATGCTGAACCATTTGAATGTGCTCATCTCCGTTACAACAGAATTGCCAAGATACGCACCGCCGCACTTTCCAAGCGCAACGTACAAGGCCATTACAAGATTTGCTAATACAAAGCCCTGCCAATAGGCGCCGAAGTATTTCGTCGACCAGCCGTACATGGTATTGACCAGACCGGATAACGCGCCAAGGTCAATTAATGCGGCCAGAATGAACAGGATGAGTACCCCGCCACTGAGACCAAACGTAAGCCAGGAAATATTCGCGCCGAAGCGGCCGGGTGCGTCGTTGTTTTTCATGGACCGATCGAGCCTTTGTATGCCGCTTGCAGGCGTGCATTGTATCGTAGGAGAGCGCAGTTAATTACGCGGATCCGGGACCCGTAGATGTTACAGCGCGACAAATCGCACTGATGGGTCTTAGGGAGTGACGATGACCGTCACGCATATACTATTACTGCCGCATCGCGAGGCGTCTCACATTGGGCATTTCACTGCTTTCATTGCCAAAACAGGTGACAGGTGGACCTCTCGCAAACGAGTTATAGTAATGTGATCGACAGCTGAATTTTCTGGGGGATAAGTATGTGTGATGAATTAACCGCAAAAGATGCTGAAGCGTATCTTCGCCGCAGCGCTGTAACGCGTCGCCAATTCAATAAGTTCGGTGTGGCAGGGGCGTTCGCCATGCTGCTACCGCCTGTCGCAAATGCATTGGACGTCGTTGAGCAAGACGTCATGGTGCCAACGCCGGATGGTGAGGCAGATTGCTATTTCGTGCATCCAGCGAGTGGCGCCCATGCGGCCGTTATTATTTGGCCTGATATCGTCAGTATCCGGCCTGCGTTTCGCGCCATGGGCAAACGACTCGCCGAGTCAGGTTATTCAGTGCTGGTCGTCAACCCATACTATCGAACGGCACGTGGTGCCGTAGTGCCCGAAGGCAAGACTTTTCGCGATCCGGGTATTCGCGATTTGCTCATGCCGCATGCGCAGACTCTGTCGCCAGAGACTTGCGTTTCCGATGGTCGCGCGTTCGTCGAATATCTCGATCGACAAACCGCGGTCGACACGAGTCGAAAAATTGGAACGACGGGTTACTGCATGACAGGTTCGTACACGATGCGCCTGGCTGCTGCGATTCCGAATCGCATTGGTGCCGGAGGCTCATTCCACGGTGGTGGTTTGGCGACAGATGCAGACGACAGTCCACATCTACTGGCAGACAAGATGAAAGCGGGATTTCTGATCGCTATTGCGGAAAACGATGACGAGCGGAACCCGGAAGAGAAAGGTCTACTTCGCGAAGCTTTTGATGCGAACGGCATCAATGCCGAAATCGAAGTCTACGAGGGTACTCAGCATGGTTGGTGCCCACCGGATTCGGCCGTTCATCATGAAGCGCAGGCTGAAAGGGCCTGGAGTCGCCTGCTGAACTTATTCGATCGCGAACTGGCGTAGATTCAAAGACATTGGGGGACATCCAACCGACCGTGTGTCGTCGGTTGGATGTCAATGAACTGCATCAAACGCATTCTCTACCTATCGTTGCGGGCGACCTGTAACGCTGTATCGCTTACCCGCTTATTGTGAGTAGCAATATTGGTGTGTCGGTCTTGTTGTAAAGCGCGTTCGAAGTCTGCGTTTCCGAACTATCAACCCGTGCTAAACAATCGAAAAGGCGTAGGAGCGGTTTCCAGCCGAGATTGGGGCCAGATGAGGCACAGAGCGTCATCATCTAATCGCGGCAGGATGCCGCTTGTATGGTCAAGTCGATCATTTCTCAACACGCTGTGACAAATGTTACTCACTTACTGCGTAACGAATTGACACGATGGAGACGGTCGATGTTTTATCCCCTATCCTCACCTGCACATCATCGTCAACACGCTTTTTTAACAACGCTTTGGCTACTGGCGAATCGATGCTGATGGCCGCAGTTTTGGCGTCCGTTTCATCCGGGCCGACAATGCGATAGGTATGCGTGTTACCGGCGTCATCGCAGATCGTCACATAGGCACCAAAATAGACGGCATCACCTGCGGGCGATACCTTGACGACATTGAGTGATGGGATCCGTTTTTGCAGGAAACGAATACGTCGATCCAGGCCGCCCAGCTCTTTTTTCCTATAGATGTACTCGGCGTTTTCTGACCGATCACCTTCGGCGGCCGCAGCAGATAGTGCTTTCACAACGTCCCTGCGCCGCAGCCAGATTCCGTCTAACTCCTCTTGAAGTGCGGCGAATCCCGCGGAGGTAATATACGGTGATGATGCCGGGGTAGGCGGGCGCCAACGTCCCATTTGCAGACTCCCGAAAGAGAGTTTCAATCTCGAAACTCAAATAAGAAATTCGATGGGTCAATCCGGGTATTACTACCCGGATTGACACGCTCAAATTATTCTAGCCCTGAGACTACTTGGCCGCTTTGCGTTCTAACGTCTCTTTGACAACAACATCGGCAACGTTTGCCGGGCATGGCGCGTAGTGCGAGAACTCCATCGAGAACTGTCCACGACCTGATGTCATCGTACGTAGGTGGCCAATGTAACCAAACATTTCCGATAGCGGTGCATTCGATTTAACACGAACACCTGTCGGGCCCGGTTCTTGCGACTTGATCATGCCGCGCCGACGATTCAAGTCACCAATGACGTCACCAACGTGATCTTCCGGTGTATATACGTCGACTTTCATGATCGGCTCCAATAGCTGCGGACCTGCTTTCGGAATGGTCTGCCTATAAGCAGATTTAGCCGCGAGTTCAAATGCCATGGCAGACGAGTCGACCGCATGATACGCGCCGTCGAGAAGCGTAACTTTTACGTCCAACAACGGAAAGCCTGCAAGTGTGCCTGCTTCCATGCTAATGCGAAAAGCCTTATCGATTGCCGACCAGTACTCGCGCGGAACGTTGCCACCAGTGACCTTGGATTCGAAAATGTAACCGCTGTTCGTTTCACCTGGTTCGACGATGTAGTCGATCTTGCCGTATTGGCCAGAACCACCCGTTTGCTTCTTGTGGGTGTAGGTATCTTCAACCAGTTTCGTGATCGTCTCGCGATATGCAACTTGCGGTTTGCCCATTTGCACTTCAACGCCATGTGTTCGTTTCAGGATGTCGACTTTGATGTCCAAATGAAGCTCGCCCATACCTTTGATGATTGTTTCACCAGAATCTTCGTCGGTTTCCACTCGGAATGACGGATCTTCCTGAATCATCTTGTTCAGCGCAACGCCCATTTTCTCCATACCCGCCTTATCTTTTGGCGAGATCGCGATCGAGATCACAGGATCAGGGAAAACCATCGGTTCCAAAGTTGCTGGCTTATCCGGATCGCACAGCGTGTGCCCCGTGCGAGTTTTCTTCATGCCCAGCAACGCAACAATGTCGCCGGCTTGAGCTGATTCCCGTTCTTCACGGGAGTCGGCATGCATCTCAACAATACGACCGATACGTTCGGTCTTGCCGGTAAAAGTATTCAGAACGCTTGAACCTTTCTTAAGGCGACCGGAATAGATTCGTGTAAATGTTAACGCGCCATAGCGATCGTCCATAATCTTGAATGCCAGCGCGCGCAGCGGGTAGTCAGGATCGACAAGTGCTTTGCCACCGGTTGCGTTGCCTTCCAAATCAATTTCCGGCTGTGGCGTAACCTCTGTCGGGCTAGGTAAGTAATCGACAACAGCGTTCAGGACATTTTGTACGCCCTTGTTCTTGAATGCCGAACCACAATAGGTTGGGAAAAAATCGAGTGCGATAGTGCCCTTGCGGATGCAGCGCTTCAGATCCTCGTCGGAGGGTTGTTCTCCGTCGAGGTAAGCCCCCATCAAATCGTCGTCCTGATCGAGTGCCGATTCAACCATGATCTCGCGATACTCTTCGACAATTTCCAGCATGTCTTCTGGCACGTCGGTGACTTCATAGTTAGTAGGGTCGTCAGAACCACTCCACGTCCAGGCTTTGCGAGTCAGGAGGTCCACGACGCCGATGAAATCATCTTCCGTTCCGATCGGCAGGGTCATCACCAGTGGGTTGGCACCCAGCACTTCCTTAACCTGTTTCACAACGCGATAGAAGTCAGCGCCGATGCGATCCAGCTTGTTGACGAAAATGATGCGCGATACTTTCGATTCGTTCGCGTAGCGCCAGTTGGTTTCTGATTGCGGTTCAACGCCACCAGAACCACAAAAAACACCAACGCCGCCGTCGAGCACTTTAAGTGAACGATACACTTCGATGGTGAAGTCCACGTGTCCCGGCGTGTCAATGATGTTGAGTCGATGCTCGTCCCAAATGCAGGTCGTGGCCGCGGACTGAATTGTAATGCCGCGCTCTTGTTCCTGATCCATGAAATCTGTCGTGGCCGCGCCGTCATGTACTTCACCGATTTTGTGAATCTTACCGGTGAGTTTCAAAATGCGTTCAGTCGTGGTCGTTTTTCCCGCGTCAACGTGCGCGAATATGCCGATGTTTCTGTAATTACTAAGCTCTGTCATGATCTGCTCTTCTATCCATCTATTTAAATACGCCATCGCGAATTTGGTCATTCGGTGGGGCGTTGCAAGCCCGAACCGCCCCCCATCGGAGCAACCGAGTTTTTGCGTTCTATCGTTATTGCCTGATGAAGCCAGGCTGAAAGCTGGTAGTCCTAGCGACTCAATTCAGGACCTGCCGAACGGGCCCAATCTATCTGGGCGGGAATATTACCAGCGGTTTTGCCCCTAATCACCCTAAATATGCGAAAGAAATAGACTTTATTCTGCAGAAGTGCGATTGACGTCCACAGGAAGAAAAGATCGATTTAGCGCAAATGGCGCTTCCATGCGACATTTTAGCTCTGGGTTTTACAAAACCGCCTGGCTCAAGCAGGGATTTGGGTCTGCTTGAGCCAGGCTTTCTGTTAATAGATGTAGACCATTAATTCTCGTCCGATGGAGAAATAATGGGTAGATTGCGCGCTAGATTGCCGTCATCAGATCTTTGTCAGGTCTGGTCCTTGAAAGGTATTTCCGGCGGGCCCTATGCGAAGCTCGCGCAAGCAATAGGTCAGATTCAAGCCCAATGTTTCGCAATACATCTAGCAACAGTACGTCCACTGGAACAGGCAGCGGCTGTATGGGCACCAGCCAAATACTCACCGGCGAAATACATCCCTCGCTTGCTCTTTTCTTGCTCTAGCAATACTTCATTCATTTTTTTTGCATAACCCACAGGCATAAAGATCAAGTCGTCGCAGGTGTAGTTGACGATATCTACGACATGCTTTTTGTCCAGAGCTGGATGGAAGTCCTGTGCCAAGGGAAAGCAATAGTCGTCAATGGTTTGGCCGCTTTTCTGCCAGTTAGCGGTATCAGTCCGTGCGAGCACGAACCGCACATGGGGCGGGAAGTTCAACGCTGGTATTCGCGGTGTGGCGATCGCTGTGGTCGTCTTTGCTTTGAGCGGGTCAGGGTGATTGGTGGTGTAATTGACTTCGCTATACTCCTTCGGCGCATGCTTGTCGTCCAATATATAGCAGATAACCGCTTCTTTGGAGAAATAGGAACTCTTTGCCAGAGCGTCCTGCTTAGGCGTCAGTTTTTGGACGATCTTATCCAGGTATTTGGCCTCAACGGCGCAGACCACAACATCGGGGGTGACGATGCGCCGTTCCATGTTGGCATTCAGGTAATGCACCGTGTGTCGTCCGTCAGCATCGGGCGGAGTGATATAGCGGACCGTAGTATTGTTCTGCACCGGTAGTAGGGAATCCAACTTTCGCGTCAATGCCCCGATACCCCCCTTGGGCAAAACTGCGGCTTCGAAGGCGGCGAACTGTGGAAGAAGAGCAGCCTTGGATGTCTCATAAGGGGGCCAGCCCCACCACTCACAATAGGGCTGGATGACCGACGGAAGGAAATCCCCTACCGCCTGTTTGCCCAAAAGACGTTCGTAGTAATGGCCGAGGGACTCATCGTCAAAAGCCGCTGCGGTGCGGACCTGGCAGGTGTCTACTGCGTCTCTGGCCGCTCGCAAATCAGCCTGGAGCAATGGCAGGCGTTGTTTTGTCGCCGCACGCAAACCAGGTACTTCCTCTGCCGCCTTGGGGTTGAACGCTAACTCCCAGACCGATGGCAGGTCATACAGACCATGGCCGTTATTCAACAGACCGCGCTCAAGAATTTGTCGTGGTTGGTCCTTACCGAATTCGAATTGGGCCAGTTGATCAGCTATTCCCGCTTCATCCGCCAGTGAAAACAATTCGTCGCCATCGCCACTGATCATCTGGGCATGGGTGAACTGGTAAAGAGGACCCATTTGAAGTTCCACCATGCGGCCGCCGGTATACTTCTCTTTTTCGAATATGGAGACCTGAAAGCCCGCCTTGAGTAGTTCCCACGCTGCCGACAATCCGCCAATACCCGCACCGATCACAACTGCGGTAGGCCCTGCCTCGGCAGCAAACAAACGACCGTGCATGGTAGCGGTCACCGCGACAGCACCAAGCCCCTTCAACAAATTACGCCGGTGTTGATCCGCATGGGTATGAATTATATTGCTGATTATTTGGGCTCCCCGAATTCAATATCCCACCATTGGCGAATACTCTTGCAAGGCTCATCATCAATGGTGGCACAGCGCTGCCCCCCTGGATGATTAGGTATGTAGGCATTGAAACTACGTAGATTGGTCATCTTGTAAATCACGACATTGTTTTCAGCAGAATCGCCAATAGCCAGTCGTTTTAGTAGCTCCTCATAGACGGTAACGTTGGGGCGAACATACCCACGGGCATGACATTGAAAGCAGCCGTTCTCTGCCAACCGAGGTAGAACGTTACTATGAAAAAATGCTTTGCCCTCGCCCAAGTTATTGCCGTAATCGGTTGGGTAGATAACCGGTTCCGCAGCACTACTTAAAGCTGATGCTGCCTGTCTTGTAAGAGAGAATTGATTTTCTCCGTCTACAATCACCCCTGAGTTATATGCACATGATGAATTCATAGATGCTAGCAATAACGTTGCTATTTTTTTATTCATCAAAGTACATTTCTTATATTTTTGAAGTGCCAAAAGGGAATTTTATTAATTTTCTCTTTCATAAAAAATTTCAAACTGAACTCAAGGTTAGGCATCAGAGAACCTTTATATACTTCTTCAGAGAGGTGGGCGTACTCATCGGTACTCAAGTTCTCTAGCTAACCTCAGGCAGCAAAGAACTGCTGCAGTTTTGCCTCTAGCTTAAGATGACCGTGAATTTCCAGTCATTCGTTCAATATGATCTCCACGAGTTTTGTTTGCAGGAGCACCGGCAACATCGATCAGTAAAAACTCTTCTCCGTCGATGACTTTCAGATTCACCGCAGTGCCACAAATTCGTTAGCCAAGACTTCGACATAATAATCCATGCAGGCGATCCTGAGATAGTCGTAGTCGCCACAATTGATAGGCGAATATTTCAAATTGACCATCCTTGCTATTGTCGGTCAGATACTAAAATAACAGCCAAGTAGAATCCAACGCCCAGCGATGGTCTTTGCGGAAGTCTTTCAGCTACTTCACTCATCATCGACCCGATGAAGTGAATGTTCTTCGGAAACAACATGGCGGCTTGAGAACGGAATATAGCCGTTGCGTTGAGTTTGTTTTCCCCGTCCAAATGAAAGTAGACCTCACGTAGGCATTTGGCATCGTCATCCGCATTGTGTTTCGGAGTCGATTCGTTACACATCGCTATCACAGCACGTTTAGAATGTGGAAACAGAGTAAGGCAGTCTACAACGTTGGCCATCTTCGCTCGCATACCTGCACGATAGTCGCCTTGAGCACTGCCTCGCAGGTCAGAGAAGTATTTTTTTTGTTCTTCGGTAATGTCTTTTCCCAGATTCCAGTTGCTGTAGGCATCGAGAATGGCCGCGGAAAACAAATCTGATTCGACCAAATAATCCTGCATATCTAGCAATTGGACATAGTTGTGTACAGCGCGCCCCGCGCTAATGTCGGTCATGTGTAACCACGCATCTCGACACGATCTAATTTTCATTAGCATTCCTCTCTTGTAACTTTGGTGCCCTGATCTACAAGCCTATGCAGATGCTCTTTGTTTCGATAAATTCTTCGAGGCAGTTAATGCCATGTTCCTTACCCAGTCCCGATTCTTTGCTGCCACCGAATGGAAGGTCGTTGGAGAATATATTTGCCGAATTGGCACCAACGACGCCAGCCTCAAGACCTTCACTAAATCGGAGTAAGCGAGCTAAGTCGCCGGTAAATACGTATGCGGATAAGCCGGCATTCGTATCATTGGCGAGCTCGAGCACTTCAGTTTCGGTTTCAAATTCATACAAGCAAGCAACCGGGCCAAATATCTCAGTTTTATAAGCGTCCATCTGCGGTGCCATATTTGCTAGTACAGTCGGCGAAAAAAACAATGAGTCTCCGTCTGTTTGCGCGCCACCAACGAGAATTTTTGCACCGCAACTGACTGCGTCGGACACAAGCTGACGCAATCGAGTAATGGCTGCAGAGTTGATCATGGGCCCTGTGTTGGTATCAGCATTTTCGCCGTTGCCGACTTTTAGTCGAGAAACGCGCTCTGTTAGTCGCTCTGCAAATTCTGCGTAAATGTTTTTATGAATAAAAAATCGATTGGCTCCAACGCAAATTTGGCCGCTGTTATAGAAGCGGGCACCTACGGCGGCGGCAACTGCCTTCTCAAGATTGGCATCGGCAAAAACAACGAACGGGGCATTGCCACCAAGCTCGAGCGTAATGCGTTTCATTGTATTACCGCAAGCGGTGTAGAGCTGTTTGCCGACTGCAGTTGAACCAGTGAATGATAGCATGCGTACGCGACTGCTTTGGCACAGTAAGCCACCGACTTCTATGGGATCTTTGCAAGGAATGACATTAAAAACGCCTTTGGGAATACCGGCTTCAGCGGACAAGCGGGCGAACGCCAGCGCGATCAATGGTGTTTCATCTGACGGCTTAATAAGAGTTGTGCAGCCAGCTGCAATTGCGGCACCAGCTTTGACAATGACGGCGGCGGCCGGAAAATTCCACGGTGTTATGCAGGCAACGACGCCAATGGGTTGTTTGATTGTCATGTTGCGCTGCTGGTTGTCGTGCACCGGCAACGTGCTGCCGTGTAGTCGCAATACCTCCTGTGCGTACCAACGCAATAGCGCGGCGCACTGTAGAATTTCTCCTGTTGCCTCGCCAATGGGTTTGCCATTCTCACGACAAACAATAGTGCCAAGATCTGCAGCATTGTTTTCGATGAGAAACGCCCACTGATTGACGGTAGCCGCACGTTCTTGTGAAGGTACTGTCTTCCATTCTTGAAAAGCTACGTCAGCCGCTGAGATCGCGGACGCTACATCCGAGCCTGTCAGATCACTTACGTTGGCGACTACTTTACGCGTCGCCGGATTGACCACCTCGAAATTCGCATCCGAGGTGACTTCTATGCCGTTTATCCAGCCATTGGTCAGAAGAAGGGTGTTGTTGCTCAAATTCATTGTCTGTTTCTCACTAAGATTCGCCTATGCGAAGCTCTTATCGAAGATGACGACGGGCTTGATTACGTCGCCAGTCCTCATAGCGCTGACTGCGGCTTCCATATTATCGATAGATTCAAAAGTGGTTATCAGTCGATCAAAGGGAAACTGCCCGGATTTCCATAAATCGATCAACATCGGTATGAAGACTTTCGACTGCGAGTCACCCTGCACAACGCCTCGCAGGGATTTTCCAGGCAGGAGTCCAAGCATTTCGACGCTCACTTCCGTGCCCGGAACCCCTGGCGCGATCATAGCCGTTACGCCCAAAGGTCGGCAGCAATCAAACGCTTGTCGTAACACATCCGGAATGCCGGAGGTGTCAACGGCATAGTGGCAACCGCCGACACCAGTGATCGATTTTACGTGCTCGACAAGTTCAGTGGAGTTTGTAAAATCTCCCGGAACAACGGTATGCGTCGCGCCAAGTTCCTTCGCCATAATGGTGCGGTGGAGATTGATATCGATCGCAATTATATTTTTCGCGCCAGCCACTTTGGCGGCCATGATTGCCGACAAGCCGACGCAGCCACAGCCGAATATCGCGATGCTCGTGTCAGCCTCAAGCGCAAGTGTGTTGAATACGGTCCCCGCTCCGGTCTGCACGCCGCAGCCGAGCGGAGCAAGCATCGGCAAAGGCAACTCCTTGTCAACTTTGATGGTGTTGGTTTCGTGACTGAGCGCATAGGTTGCGAAAGATGACTGTTGAAAGAACGAGCCAAACACGTCAGATGACTCACCGTTTTCGCTACGGTGCGTTTTCTCGCCGTTGGGACGCGTTCCCGAGAAATTCAGGCTGCCATGATCATTGCAATAAGACGGTTTTCCGACTTTGCATTGAGGGCACTGACCACAATAGTCATAGCTTAAGATGACGTGATCGCCAACTTCGAATTCGCTAACGTTGTCGCCGAACGCGGCGACAACACCAACGCCTTCATGGCCAAGCACGATAGGGAATGCACATAATCCGTTGTTTTTGGTCATGATGTCTGTATGGCAGACACCACTCGCTACGATACGAACCAGAATTTCGTTTTTTGCGGGCGCTTTTAGCGTTAGGTTAGTTGTTCTTAATGGTTGATCACTTGCGTATGCGACAGCAGCCTGGATGGTGATTTCATTCTCGGACATGGGGGCACTCGTTTTCTCGTTCTCTCGGATGCTCAGTCGTACAGTATAGCAGTGAGTTTTTAACGTACGGTATGATACTGGCTGACTTCATTTCTATTTTTCCTTAACCTCGGAGTGTTTCATGTTAGTCCAGAATGGCCATACAAAATTTCCCCCAACGTTGTTTTCGATGTGGGCGATTTTGACCTTCGCAGCCACTCTATCGCATGCGCAAGAGGAAGAAGTGACGGAATACGTACCTGCATCATTCGAGAGCCAGCACCGACTTTCTGGAGTAAATGGTGGATTTGAATACACCGCTACCGCTGGTGAAACACTGTTGCGCGATACCTCCGGAACGGAGACAGCGAGTATTTGGTCAACCTCCTATATAAAAAGGGACAGGCAAAACGATGCTAGGCCGGTTACCTTCGTATTCAATGGCGGGCCAGGCTCAGCATCAGCCTGGCTACACATTGGCCTGTTGGGTCCTACAGTTGTTCGTGTTCCCAGTCGAGCCGATCGCGATGATGGTGCTCCGCCTTATCCGCTTGCCGAAAACGACCAGAGTATTTTTGGTGAGACCGACCTGGTCTTTGTTGATCCTGTCGGTACCGGCTATAGCCGGCCTATTGGCGCGGCGATAAACGAGGACTTCTGGAGTCTACAGGGCGATACGTCTTCGATGACCGCGTTCATACGAGAATGGGTCACTGCCAATCATCGCTGGAATTCTCCGAAGTATATTTTGGGATTAAGTTTCGGCACGACCCGTGCGGCGGCAGTCTCGCGAGCCTTGCTGGATGGCGGACAGGACATGTCGCTGAACGGTTTAATTCTCATTAGCCAGGCGCTCGATTTCACTGGGTCAACTTCCCAGCCGAGCAACCTCCTTGGGTACGTAACCTATCTACCGTCAATGGCAGCAACGGCTCATTACCACGGCAAGGCAGGAAGCGATACAAGCCTCACAGATTTCGTTGAAGAGGCGCGTGTTTTTGCGGTTAACGATTATTTACCGGCCTTGATCGCCGGCACCATGCTGAGCGATGTTGAGGAGCGGCGCATTGCTACCGAGCTCGCACGCCTTACGGGTCTGGAGCGGAATTACATTTTGGCAGCAAATCTACGAGTTTTGGCGTCGAGGTTCAGAAAACAATTGTTACGGGAGGATGGGGTGGTTCTTGGCGCCAATGATGGGCGCTATCTGGGTGATGAGAGTGACGATCTAGCTGCGGGGCCAACTATGGGGGATGCTGGCAACTACGCAATCAGCAGCGCGCACACTGCAGCTTTCAATCATTATCAGTCGACCACGCTTGGCGTCACTATGTCTCGGCCATACCTGATGACGAACAGTGCAATCTCACAAAATTGGGTGTGGCGAACCGTACCAAAAGGCTCGTTTTGGGAGCCGTCTTTTGTGAATGTAGTCAAAGGTTTGAGCGAATCGATGCGCATGAATTCCAAAATGCGGATCATGGTCGCAAATGGCTACTACGATCTCATTACGCCATTTCTCGATGCAGAGTTAACTTTCGCCCGCCATGGAATTGTTCAGGACCGCGTGACCATGAGCTACTACGAGGGTGGTCATCGTATGTACCTGAATGATGAGGCGCGCGAAAAACTTATCGCCGACATTCGCCTTTTTTACGCTAAATAGCTGCAAACCCTATTAAAAAATGAAATAGATCATACTTGACGAACGCTTATGGTTGAAGGACGCCGATGAACTGGGACACGGGGAGAATAACCTTGGGATGTTTCCTAGCCTACTTCGTCATGTCGGCTATTATTTCACCGTTAGGTGTCATTAGCGCCCCAATTGCCACGTACTACGATATTTCCACTACGACCGCGACGGCTACGTTTACTTACCTGACGACTGGGATATTGATTGGCACTCTGGTTGCTATATTTATCTTTGATTTTTTCAGGCTTAAGCAAGTTGTCATTGGCGGAGTCATTTTGATCGTTGCATGCATCTACGCTATTTACGCGATCAGGATTTTCTCGGTCTTCGCGGTCAGCCTCGGGCTCATCGGTATTGGTTGTGGTATAGAATTATCGGCTGCCGCTGTCGTAATTTCCAAGTCTTATGCTGACAAAATGCGCGCTTCAATGTTGCTGCTCACTGACTCGTTTTACAGCATTGCTGGGGTTTTGAGTACGGCGCTTGCCGGTTGGTTTGTCGCCAGAGAATATCACTGGTCCAGTGCTTATCTTCTCGCGGCGCTTGTGTCTGTTGTCATCGCGGGCCTAGCGCTGTCATCCAAGTATCCCGATACCGAAGTGGACACTGAAGAGAGTTCGCTAGCTAACGAAAACTGGCCAGTAAGTGTTCATCTTGTTGGAGTCGCTATGCTGGTTTACCTCATCGGTTTCGTCAGTATCTACTCATGGGTGCCTAACTATGCGCAAGAAACCTTCGGAGCAAGCGTCGAGTCGTCTGGCATTGTGGTCAGTCGGTTCTTTCTTGGCATGATCATCGGGCAACTGGTGATGTTTGTTCTGGTGTTGAAGTTTCCACTAAGAAACCTCATCATTATTTACGCCATTCTTGCAACACTGTTCACAATATTGCTGTGGTTGGTTGAAACAGCAGATCACCTGAAATTAGCTATGTTGACGCTGGGATTGGCGACAGGCGGCTTGTTTAAGACCGTGCTGACGTTTGGTACGACTGTCGTGAATGATCCGAGCCCCAAGATGGTGAGTTATCTGATTTTTCACGCAGGTTTTGGTACAGCAGTTGCACCTTTTATTAGCTCTCTTATCGTTGAGAGTTGGGATATGAGCGCGGCATTGCAACTCGTTTCGGTCTGCTATGGTTTAATGGTTGTCCTGCTGTTATTAAGTTTCATGTTACAGCCAACTACTAGCGTCAGGGCTTGATCGAAACAGCAACGCACATGACCAAACAGATACAAAAAACGCTATCGATCGACGCCGATGTTTGCCAGGGTCACGCGAAGTGCGTAATGAGCTGCCAGACCTTATTTGCAATCGATCCATCCACTGGGAAGGCTTTTGTTAAGGCGCAACCCGCGAATAAACAGCTTGCGCAGGAAGCGGAAATGGCAATGCATGATTGTCCGGAGCGTGCCATTTTGCTGGCAACGAATGAGCTGCGGCAAATTTCTGCCTCCGAAGCTTCGCGTATTTGCATTGATGAGTCGATGCTGGAAGATATACCGTGGGTCGACTTCGACCATAACAGCCGCGAGTTTGCTGCCGACCCCTGGCAAGTCTACGACGAATTGCGGGCATCGTGCCCGATCGCGCATACAGATGCACACGACGGATTTTGGATTGTTTCGAAGTACGCAGATGTAGTCGAGATCGCTAAAGACGATGCGACATTTTCATCACTCCCTACCACTGTGATCCCTGATACCGGCGTATACAACCTCATTCCGCTGCAATCGGATCCCCCGGATTTGCAGCGCTACCGCATGCCGCTCATTCGCTATTTCACACCGGCGGCATTGGAAAAATACGCACCCAAAATTCGCAAATTCACTAACGACTGCATCGATATTTTCATTGAGACTGGCCAATGCGAACTGGTCACACAGTTTGCCAATCCAATACCGTCGATGACTGCTCTGGATTTCATTGGATTTGATCCGCTCGAATGGCACGATTTCGCGAAGCCAATGCACTTGTTGTCATATTCAGCGGACGGCTCATCAGAACGTGAGCAAGCGCTTGCGGATCTGGCTCAAATTGACGGTCGTATTGAAGACACAATCGAAGATCGATTCGTGAAACCGCAAGCTGATGCCATTACCGAACTGACACAGTATGAAAAAAATGGTGTCCGGTTTAGTCGAAAGGAGCTTCATGGACTCGTTAAAATGCTCTTGTTCGGTGGCCTGGATACTACGATGGCTGCGGCAAGCAATGCCCTTTTATATCTCAGCGAAAACCCGGTGGAGCGCCAGCGGTTGATCGATGATCCTAGTCTTCTACCGAGCGCAATTGATGAGTTTCTCCGCTACGAAGCGCCTGTGCACGCTTTTAGTCGCACCGTCACGGCCGATGTAAACATCGGTGATCAGAAGATTCGGGCAGGAGAACGAGTTTATCTTTTGTGGGCATCCGCCAATCGCGACCCCGACGAATTCGAGAATCCGGATGAGGTGGTGTTGGATCGACGACCTAACCGGCACCTGACATTTGGTATTGGTGCGCATCGTTGTCTTGGTGCACCGTTGGCGCGCCTTGAATTAAAGATCATGTTGGAAGAAATACTGCGTCGGGTTCCTGACTTCAAAATAGATGCGGCAAGGGTAAAACATCCGGAGACAGTTACCGTCATTTGGGGGCGAGCGATTCTACCAACGTCGTTTACGCCTGGTTCGAGAGCATGAACTATTCCACGATTCTCTTCGATCTGGACCATACGTTATTTGATACTGAACGATCAGAAGCTCAGGCGTTCGGACAAGCTATGTCGGCAGCAGGGATATCCAATGCCGACGGATACATTTCGACCTATCAAGAACTTAACATAGCTCTATGGTCTCGAGTTGAGCGTGGCGAAATTACGCCGCAACAGGTTCGTACACTACGATTTGAGGGATTGATCGAGGCATTGAATCTTGATGCTGATCCAATGCATCTTGCAGATGAATTTGTTGCCGGATTGGGCGCTAATGGGGCTTTGTATGCAGGTGCTCAAGAGGTACTTAAGGCGCTTAGTGAGCAGCACTCTCTAGCCATCATCACCAACGGACTTGGTGAAGTGCAATGGACGCGAATCAAACGCCTTGAAATAGCGCATTTCTTTGATGCTGTGGTGATTTCAGCAGAGGTAGGTGCGGCTAAACCTGGCACTGAAATATTTGATTTGGTGTTCGCGGCACTCGATCACCCACCGAAAGATACCGTGCTGATGGTGGGCGACAGTCTGTCATCGGATATCCAGGGAGGAACGAATTATGGCATCGCGACCTGCTGGTATAATCCGCATGGAAAAGAGGCGGGGCCGAACGATCAAATTACGTATGAGATTAGTGATCTGCAAGAACTGTATAGTTTGACTGCTACCTCTCGATGATAATTCTATCGCGCAGACTCCTAGAACAGCGAAATTCCAAATAGACGCTGTAGAACGAGAATAGCAGACAATCCCATAAATACGACCAGACTGAGCCAACCAAACCAGATTGCGAACGGCGACGGATAAAAAAGTTTGTCATCTTTGGGTATGACGGTTTGACAGTAATAAAGATTCAGGAAATAGATTACCGGAGCGACAAAATACGCAAGGGCAGATGCGACTAAGACCAAATAGACGGGGCGTGGTATGCCGGCGATGATGGCAACGGAGGTAATCAGCGAAAAAAACATGCTGATGCGATAGATATTGTATTCCGAATACCAGACCTTGCGCTGTTCATCATCAAGCTGCTCACGCGAGGTACGCGGCAGCTGTGCCGTCTTTCGAAACAAGTTTCGGCAACAGGCACCAACGACGCGCGGCCAGCCATCGAAATAGTTAAACGCGGTCGAGAACGTTGCTGCCAGGGCTCCGGCGAGAAATACGATCATTAGGCTCGGCCCAACACTTTCTGTAAAAATTTTCGCGATCTCTCCCATGACTGCGTTGCCACTGACGTCACTTGGGTAAAGCCAAACAGCGGCCAACATCAAAAAGATTGTGGCGAGAATGAACGAGATTACATGGCCGAAACGAAAATCTATTAAGCCGATCTTGAACCATCGACGACAATATTCTTGTGCATGCGATGGAAGTTTAGAAACATCGACTGACAAATCTTTCTTACTGCTCTCAAATGAGTCGAAGCGTGTCGCTAAACCTCGTGCTTCCATTACAGGGCGTAATCGTCCCATACCGACCTTCTTCGCCTTGCCCCATTCCGATGCTTGAAGAGAAACGTCAATGCCGGTCGGAAGAAGACCTAAGAATGAAGCGATCAGCAACCACGAACCTTCGGGCGCTTCTAATTGGAAGAAATGTACAAACTCGGATACGGGCGCAGGTTGGACAACGAATACGCTCAAAGTGCAAACAATCAAAATGCCTGCGGCAATTTTGGTGACCAATTCGACTACCGCATACCGTCCTCGCAGTATGATCGTCACTGACAATATGGCTAACAAAAACGCATAGATGGCCAACTCTTTATCATCGTCGAAGCCGGGAATATCAACGCCGAGAAACAAGCGGAAAAAATAAAAGACAACTGCGGCGGCGGCAATGAGGCGACCTGCCTGACCGACAGTTGACTGAATAACAGTGGTGATCAGAACGTACCAGACCGGTATTTTCTTCCAGGCCGTCGCATAGGCGTCCAGCATGCTACGTCCAGTGGCGTGCGTAAAACGAATCGCCATCTCAAAACCGTAGTATTTGAATATGTAGGCGATAGGGAGACACCACAAAAGGGCGTAGCCATAGCGACCGCCAGCAACTGGCGCCGTTATTAGATGACTGGTTCCAATGCCTGTCATCATCAGCATCATTCCCGGTCCGAACTTTTTCGCCAGGCTCCTTGGCGTCATCGATGGTAGCTCCAGTGAATCGAAGCTATCGTTGTCTGTTGTTGGTTCGCTCACTATTACTCCTAACCCTTGTTGGATCCCACTAGTAAGTGCCTGCTGTGCGCGCTCGTTGTTGAATCAGTGCCAGCACCACATCGAGCGTTGGCGTTGCTACAGCGACGAGTCTGCCCAGTTCCTGTACCACGGTCACGAGTGCATCAATCTCCATCGGGCGGCCTAATTCTAGGTCCTGGAGCATCGAGGTTTTATGTGCGCCGACTGCGGCACCGCCCGCGAGTCTTCGATCCACAGATACCCGAAAACCAGCGCCCAATTTTTCGCCAATCTCTTGTGCCTCCAGCATCATGAGTCTGCAAATATTACTGGTATCAGCTTCTCCAGCGACTTTGTCCAGCGTTGCGTGGGTCAATGCGCTGATCGGGTTAAAACACAGGTTCCCCCAGAGCTTGACCCAAATGTCATCACGAATGTTGCTGCGCACCCTGGCTTTGAAGCCGGCATTCGCGAGTGCCGCGCAGAGAATGCCCGTACGCTCAGATGGCCGTCCATCGGGTTCACCCATCGTGTACCGGTCACCCTCAATGTGGCGTATAACACCTGGCTCCGCTATTTCGGCAGCGGGATACACGACAAAACCGATCGCACGTTCAGGCCCGACCGCTTTCCAGAATCGGCCGCCGGGGTCGACACTCTCAAGTGTATGATTTTCGAACTCACCTTTGAGTTTATAGAAGTACCACCAGGGAATACCGTTGACACCCGTAACAACGGCTGTGTTCAGTCCAAGCAAAGGTTTTATCTTGTCCGCAATGCCTGGCAGAGAATGTGCTTTCAGTGCGATGATGACATAGTCCTGTTCTCCCGCTTCCGCTGGATCTTCGACGCAACGCGGATGTGCAATTCGCTCCTCACCGTCGATGAGTAGCTTTACGCCATTCTTTTGCATGGCTTCCAAATGCGGACCGCGCGCGATTAGCGTTACGTCTTCGCCTGCATTCGTAAGTTCGACGCCCAGCCATGCACCGATCGCACCGGCACCATAGATACAAATGCGCATCAAACGAGCCCCAATTTTTCTGCCAACCCGATGCGTTGCAACTTGCCAGTCGGCCCTTTCGGGATTTCATCCAGTATCAATATCTTTCTTGGCACTTTGAATGCTGCCAGCCGTTCTGCTGCGAAAGAGCGAATGGCAGCTTCGTCGCCGGCTTCACCTTCTTTCAAAACAACGGCCGCTGCTACTTCTTCGCCTAATGATTTGTGCGGTATTGCGAATGTTACGACTTGCTGTACAGCCGCGTGGTCCAGCAGCACTTCGTCGACCTCTCTGGGTGATATTTTCTCCCCGCCGCGATTGATGATCTCCTTCAGTCGGCCGGTTATTGTTAGGAAGCCGTCTTCATCTAGAACGCCCTGATCGCCAGTCCTGAACCATCCAGAGACAAAACTTTCCGCGTTTGCCGCTGAATTGTTTTCGTAGCCTGGTGTGACATTCTCACCGCGGATGACGATCTCGCCAGTTTGCCCCTGCAATAACAGCGTCGCCGTGGACTCATCCATAATTGCCACCTCCGGCCCTGCGGCACAGCCTACGGTTCCAGGTTTACGTATGCCTGGCGGTAGTTGGTTGCAGGTCATTTGATGCGCTGCTTCTGTCATCGCGTAGGCTTCTACGACAGGCACACCAAATGTGCCTTCAAGTTCATGTAGGACCTGCGGTGGCAATGACGAAGATGATGACCGGACAAAGCGCAGCCGCGCATTCTTGACGGCATCGTCATTGCGCTTCGCTCTTGCAATGATTGCCTGGTGCATCGTAGGCACGGCGGTGTACCAGGTTGGGCTTGACTGTTGCATCCAGGAAAAGAATTTGAGTGCATCGAAACCGGGCGAGCAACACACGCTTGCACCTTTACCAAGGGTTGCGAGTATTGCCGCCATCAAGCCATGTATGTGAAACAACGGCATAATGTTTAGACAAACATCGGTCGATTCTAAGCACAGAGTGTTCTGGATGTTGGCGGCAGAACGACAAATATTTCTGTGTGTGAGCGGTACGATTTTCGGTCGAGATGTCGTGCCGGAGGTGTGCAAGACAAGTGCTATGTCATGTGCTTCAGCATAGCCGACCATTTGATTGCGAGGGCCTTCCGTGCTGCCGGTTTCGCTAAGCGTGAACTCACCTGCTGGTCTGTCGGCGTGGGTTTCGAGTTCAAGAACCTGAATGCCGTGATTTTTTGCAGCCTGTATGGCTGGAGTGTAGCTTCCCTTTGCAACGACCAGTGCTCTCGCATTTAGATCCGAAAGATAGAAATCATATTCATCCTCTGTGTAGGACGGATTTAGCGGCGCAGTTGTCGCACAGGCGGCAATACAAATGAAACTGGTTCCCATTTCTGGGCCATTTGGCAGCACAATCGCGATTCGGTCATTGCGCCCGATGCCTAGTTCGTTCAGCGAATCTTTGGTACGTTCGACCAGTTCGCGTAATTCACCATAGCGCAAGTCTGGCCGATCAATACCGCTGATTGCGATGCTGCTATCTTCACCTGTTTGCAACAGCTCATGCACGGTGCTCATTGTATGCCCCTGAGTTCTTCTTATTTTTGGTACTGTCAGTGACCTAGAGTCAAATCACGCTTCTTGATTAGGCATTGTCGAGGCTTAGTGTGATCGGGTCAATACGATAAGGATATTCGTTCTCGTGCGAGAGGTCGTGTCGTCAATCGTTGGTCAGTACAGGACCCCTATTTAATTGGTCCTAAGCGCGCTGGCCAGCCCGCGTGGACATGCAATCGATGATTGATATCAACTACTAAATCCGCAAACTCTTTGGGCTGGCGTTCGGTACTAATATCGTCTATTCATTGGCAAATGATGGCGGCTGCCAATCCGTTGCCCACTGTCAGTCTGTCAGGTGTCGTGATGGGTATGATCGAAATGCTAACTTGATTCCTGCCAACGGCGAAAATTCATTGCTTCTATTGGTTCATAATCAAGATTGGGACGGTTGCCGTATCCGCTTGGATTCTTGCCCTAATCTTCATTGGGCTCGACATATACACATTGGTAACGCAGGACAAAATGGGTGGTGTAAATCTCATTGCCCACGTAAGCGGGCCATTTCTCGGTTTCTTTATTGGCGCGATCTTTTTCTGCAAAAAAGGGTTGAGATTGTTATCAACCGATTTCGTATTTCGATATTCAGCGCGGATAGGCGTAGACTAGCTGTTGCTCCTAATAGCATTTTCTCTGCGGTCGTTGGGACCCATCAAGACTACGAGGAACCTCAATGGCCATTCGACCAATTCTTCGTTTGGGCAACCCATGGCTAAGGCAGCGGTCCAGGGAAGTTGATGCCGTCGACACGCCTGAGATTCGTGATCTCATCGCCGACATGTTCGACACGATGGAGGCGGCAGATGGTGCGGGGTTGGCCGCAATTCAAATCGGCGTGCCTTCACGCGTAATGCTTTTCGGTTTCGAGGCCAACGCGCGTTATCCCGAGGTGGAGCCTATTCCGATAACAGTGCTGGTCAATCCGAAATTGAACGTTCTTAATGATACAAAAAACGGTGGTTGGGAAGGTTGTTTGAGTGTTCCAGGAATGCGTGGCTATGTGGAGCGGTTTTCCTGGATTCGCTACAGTGGGATCGATCAGTGTGGAGATTTAGTCGAACGCGAGGCCGACGGTTTCCATGCCCGCGTTTTTCAACATGAATTTGATCATCTGGAGGGTGTCTTGTATCCAGATCTCATTGACGACCCACTTAAATTCGGCTTCGAAGAAGAAATTTCGCTTAATACCTAATTACCGCTAAAGACCTGCGAGGAGTTAGCCCTGATACTACCTGGCGCCTGATTGGTGGATGCAATAGAGATTATGAACGAATTGCGTTCGTTGACCCAGGCATCGCCGATTGAATTCGACGGCTGTCAACTCACCATGACCGCAAGTTTCGGCGTGGCTACATTGTCGAGCAAAGACAGCTGTATGTCTGATGTGATCGTGCGGTATATAAGTACAAACGAGATGGTCGCCATCGCGTCGATATTGAATCATCCCAAATGCTATTGGCCGCAGACGGAACGCTCGCTCCGATTTCAGTCTAGCCGCGCTGGTGTCGAAATTTCGACAGAAAGGCGGGACCGTATCGGTCGCATAAATGTCGGGAATTCTGGAACGGATTTCAGAGGAATTTCGGCCTACATACTGTAGAATCCGCCGCACAAACTATACCTAACCCAACAAACAGGGGATGTCGTGAGTAGACAAGATCAACTCGAGAAAATTAAGTCCGCACCTGGATTCATCGCTGCATTGGATCAAAGCGGTGGCAGTACGCCAAAAGCACTAGGACTATACGGGATCACTCCGGATGCCTGGTCAAGCGACGCAGAAATGTTTGACGTCGTTCATGCGATGCGGACCCGAATAATGACTAGTCCATCGTTCAATGGTGACCGAATTTTAGGTGCCATCCTGTTTGAGAATACGATGGACCGTGAAGTGGAAGGACAAACCACTGCGTCATATCTCTGGGACGTCAAAAACGTCATACCGTTTCTTAAAGTCGATAAGGGACTGGCAGACGAGGTTGACGGGGCGCAAGTGATGAATCCGAATCCTGGACTCGGCGAGCTACTCGAGAAAGCGAGTGCTGCCGGAATCTTCGGCACTAAGATGCGCTCGGTCATCAAAAAAGCGAACGCGGCAGGAGTTAGCGCGGTGGTTGATCAGCAATTCGAAGTCGGCCGACAAATTGTTGCTGCCGGACTTGTGCCGATCATTGAGCCGGAAGTCGATATTCATTGTGCTGAAAAAGCCGCAGCGGAAGACCTGCTGCATGACGCGATTATGGGCCAGCTCAACAGTCTCAGCGGAGATGAGGTTGTGATGCTGAAACTTACGCTGCCGGAAAAAGACAATCTGTATGCGGATTGCGTCGCACACCCGAATGTCGCACGAGTCGTAGCGCTATCAGGTGGTTATCCTCGGGATGAAGCGAACGATCGTTTGTCGCGACAAAACGGCATGGTGGCGAGTTTCTCGCGCGCATTATCAGAAGGACTCAATGCGCAGCAGTCAGGTGATGATTTCGATGGCACGTTGGACTCGTCGTTAACGAGTATTTGCAGCGCCTCAGCAACGTAACGTACTGCACTAAATTAAACGGACGGGGGTCGACAGATCTCCGCACGTTTTTTTATAGGCCAAATTCAATTCGCCGATGAGGTCGCTGAGGTTCGATGGGCCTGTCTTCAGGCTTGGGTATTTGGGCGCCAAAGGCGGGTAAACGTCACCTCAAAAGGATAATCTACGTCTCCCTGATGTCAGAAATGCTCGTTTTGCGCGAATGGTTTAAGTACGGCTTGTTCTTCGCTCTTGTGCCGATCGGCCTCGGAAGCGAGGCGGTGCGCGCACAAATGGTGGATTCTGGCGGGAAGCAGATCGACGCCTTCATGGTAGATGAAGCGCCAATTCTCGATGGCGTTTTGGACGACGATGCATGGGCTTTTGGTGCCGTCATAAACGATCTGCATCAAATCAATCCGGACGAATTCGCACCGCCCACAGAAAAGTCACAGATTCTCGTCGTTTATACAAAAGATGCTTTATATCTTGCGGCAAGAATGTGGGATAGCGAACCGGACAAAGTTAGTGCACAGGTCTTGCGACAAGGCGATTGGTCGCCCGGAGAAGATAGTTTTACCGTGATGATCGACCCTTTCAATAAAGGTCGCAGCGGTTACGCATTCGATTTAACGGCGAATGGCGTCCGCAACCAGGCGCTCTACGAAAACGTTACAAAAGAGAACTGGAGCTGGCGCGGCATCTGGCATGGTGCAACCAAAATTGATGACAAGGGCTGGGTTGCGGAGGTTGAAATTCCATTCAAGACGCTTTCCTTCGATCCGAATAATGATGTTTGGGGCCTCAACGTTTCACGTTTTATCGGTAGGAAGTCAGAGCATATTGGTTGGGTATCTGCCAATCGTACGCAGAACCCGGCAATTTCTGGGGCAGTCACCGGGCTCCTTGGCGCAGACCAGGGTGTAGGGCTTGATATCGTTGCATCGGGGCGCGTGGGAGAGTCGACGAACTTCGAAACTGGAACAACAGACGAGTCGGCAGAGCCAGCCGTCGACATTTTCTACAAGCTGACACCCGCAGTGACGGCCGCGCTTACGTTCAACACAGATTTCTCCGGGAGCGGCGTTGACGAGCGACAAATTAATCTAACGCGGTTCGGATTATTCTTTCCCGAGCGTCGTGCGTTTTTTCTTCAGGACACAGACATTTTCGAGTTTGGTCGAATCGGTGGCGAGAGTTTCAATGATCGCACGACCATTTCTCGCGTTGGGCGGGAAAGTGGTCGTCCGTTTTTTTCCCGCCGAATTGGGCTTAGTGGTGGTGGGCAAACGATTGATATTAACGGTGGTGGAAAACTCACTGGACGCGCCGGACAATGGGAGGTCGGCTTGCTGGGAATTCAGCAGGACCAGTTTGAAGCACTGAATTCGAGCAAACTATTCGTTGCACGGCTCGCCAGAAACGTATTCGAAGAATCCAGTGTGGGCATTATCATGACGCATGGTGATCCGGATTCGAATCTCGATAATTCTCTCGCAGGATTCGACTTTCGTTATCTCAATACTCGCCTTACGAATGGCCGCACATTAGAAGGAAGCCTTTGGTATCAGCAATCGGATAGTGAAGGTATCGACGGCGATGACGCCGCGTTTGGCGCAAGTCTGAGACTGCCGAATGCAGTCGGATTTCGCGGTGGCATTGCCTATAAAGAATTTCAGCAGAATTTCTATCCGGCGCTCGGTTTTGTGAGTCGAGTCAATGTGCGGGATTTAACCGTGGAGGGTGGTTACACCTGGTATCCACGCGATAGACACATTCGGCAGGTTTTTAGCGGCATCGATTATCAAAGAATTGAAACGCTCGAGGGCATTTTGCAATCGGAAGTCACGACTCTGCGCGCAATGGAATTGACGACCGAGACCGGCGATAGGATCGAGTTTCATTATCAACTCATTGACGAGAACCTTGATCAGGCCTTTGAGATTTCTGACGGTATCAATATTGCGGCTGGTGCCTATTCCTTTGATCAATATTGCATCAATGTGAGTAGCGCCGGTCACAGGGCTCTCATGGCGGCAGCGTTTTATTGCGGCGGCGATTTTTTCGATGGCTCCATATCGGCGCCGGGGGCTTCACTGACTTGGCGTCCGAATGAGCATCTTAAGTTTTCGACCGGATATCAGATAAGCGATATCGAATTGTCCAATGGCGCGTTTACCACTCGGCTGATGTCTCTCCGCGCCGATGTAGCATTCACCAATACTTGGTACTGGGAGAATTTTGTCCAGTACGACAACGTGACCTACGGCGTTGGGTTGAATAGTATCCTGCGGTGGGTGCCAAGAGCGGGGCGGGAAATTGTTTTGGTTGTGAACCGGGAATTCGTCGACTACACCCGAGATAGAAGCTTTCAATCCGTCACGGGTGACATAACCTTCAAATTCAGCACCACCTTTCGCTTCTAGAGCAAGGTCCCTCCAGATCCTTCCCTGCCGTCACGCACGGGAAAATATATCGATTGCCTAATAAAACGCCGTCGCTGATAATCCCGCCAGACTTATCGGAGGCTATTGAATGAAGATCGGTGTACCGAAGGAAATTCACGCGGGTGAGCGACGCGTCGCAACTACCCCGGACGTGGTAAAGCAGCTCAAAAAGCTCGGGTTCGAGGTTCTCGTTGAGGCCGGAGCAGGCGCGGCGGCGAGTTATACGGACGCCGCCTACGCCACAGCGGGTTGCGAGGTAGTCGCATCTGCCGCGGATGTTTGGGCGCAGTCAGATATCGTCATGAAGGTTCGAGCGCCTGAGGGTGCAGAGGCCGGCATGTTGCGCTCCGGACAGACGCTGATCAGTTTTATTTGGCCTGGTCAGAACCCAGAGTTGTTGAAGGATCTGACTGATCGTGGCGTCACCGCAATGGCCATGGACAGCATTCCCCGAATTTCGCGTGCGCAGAAACTGGATGCGCTCAGCTCGATGGCGAATATCGCCGGGTATCGGGCCATCGTTGAAGCGGCTCAACATTTTGGCCGATTTTTTACCGGGCAAATTACGGCGGCCGGTAAGGTGCCACCTGCGAAGGTACTGGTGATTGGCGCAGGCGTTGCAGGCCTCTCCGCGATTGGCGCCGCCAAAAGCATGGGCGCCATCGTCAGGTCTTTTGATACTCGTCCCGAAGTGAAAGAACAGGTCGAGAGCATGGACGCTGAGTTCCTCTTACTCGAATTCGATGATGAAGACGGATCGGGCGACGGTGGTTACGCAAAGACAATGAGCGAAGAGTTCATTAAAGCGGAGATGGCGTTATTCCTGGAACAAGCTAAAGAAGTCGACATCATCGTCACGACCGCCTTAATTCCAGGTAAACCAGCACCGAAACTCATTACTGCCGAGATGGTTCAGGCCATGCGGGAAGGTAGCGTCGTGGTCGATCTTGCTGCTGAACAGGGCGGCAACTGCGAACTCACAGAGCGCGATCAGGTGGTCGTTCGAGACGGTGTATCAATCATCGGCTATACGGATCTACCCAGTCGGTTGGCAGCGCAATCCAGTCAATTGTATGGAACGAATCTACGCCACCTTTTGACCGATCTGACGCCTGAGAAAGATGGCGAGGTTGTTGTCAACATGGAGGATGAAGTTATTCGCGGTGCGACAGTGTGTACCGACGGAAAAACGACGTGGCCGCCACCTGCACCGAAACTTTCTGCAGCGCCGAAAAAGGCAGCGCTAGCACCAGCGCCAGTTGTTGTTGCAGAAAAGAATTCGGCAGCGGGTCCGTTTATCGCGGCGGCTGTCGGTGGTCTTGCCTTGCTTGGCCTGGGTGCTGTTGCACCGCCATCCTTCATGGCGCACTTCACTGTATTTGTTTTAGCCTGTTTCGTCGGTTACATGGTCATCTGGAATGTCTCGCCGGCATTGCATACGCCATTGATGAGTGTGACAAACGCCATCTCGAGCATCATCGTCATTGGCGCGCTAATTCAAATCAGTTCTCCTGACGACACGATCAAATGGATCGCGGTTTTCACACTACTAATAACAAGCATCAATATCGCGGGCGGCTTCGCCGTTACGCGGCGCATGCTTGAAATGTTCCGTAAGTGAGGTCGTCATGATTAGCGCAGGTATCGTTACCGTCTCGTACATCGCTGCGACGATTCTCTTTATTCTCGCCCTCGGCGGTCTCTCCAACCAGGAAACAGCCAGACGAGGTAATTGGTACGGCATCACTGGTATGACCATTGCTCTGCTAGCGACCATCTTTGGGGTTGTGACGCAGAATTACGTTGAGCTCATGGTTGCCCTGGCCGCTGGTGGCGGTATTGGTATCTTGCTGGCCAAGCGCGTCCAGATGACCGATATGCCAGAGCTGGTTGCAATTCTGCATAGTCTTGTTGGGCTTGCGGCTGTCATGGTTGGTTATGCCAACTTTATGGATCCGTCGGTTCATTTCACCGGCGTCGAACTAACCATTCATGATATTGAAACTTACCTTGGAATCTTGATCGGTGCGGTGACGTTCTCCGGATCGGTCATTGCCTTCGGCAAGTTGTCTGGTCGAATCGGCGGCAAGCCTTTGACGCTGCCGGGCAGGCACCTGTTCAATCTCGGTTTGCTCATCGGAGTATTTTGGTTCGGGAGAGAGTTCGTTATCGAATCAGCAGCCGGTGGTGGTATCTACCCACTGATGATTATGACCGGCATCGCACTGATTTTTGGTATCCACATGGTGATGGCTATCGGTGGTGCTGACATGCCCGTGGTTGTCTCAATGCTCAACAGTTACTCGGGTTGGGCGGCATCCGCGACCGGATTCATGTTGAATAACGATCTGCTGATTGTGACCGGCGCATTAGTAGGCTCGAGCGGTGCGATTTTGAGTTACATCATGTGTCGGGCGATGAATCGAAAATTCCTGTCTGTCATTGCCGGCGGCTTCGGTACTGCAGGTGGAACTGTTGCGTCCTCGGGTAACAACGAAGATCAAGGTGAAGTCATTCCTGTCGATGCCGCTGAAACCGCTGAAATGCTTTTGAACGCTTCAGAAGTAATGATTATTCCCGGATATGGTATGGCCGTCGCTCAGGCGCAGCACGTTGTATTCGAAATTACCAAGGCTCTGCGTGCTAAAGGCATCAACGTTCGTTTTGGCATTCACCCGGTTGCCGGAAGAATGCCCGGCCACATGAATGTGTTGTTGGCTGAAGCCAGGGTCCCGTACGACATCGTCTTCGAAATGGACGAGATAAACGAAGACTTTCCGAAAATCGACGTGTCTGTAGTAATTGGTGCGAATGACATCGTGAATCCATCTGCATTAGATGAACCCGATAGCCCAATTGCTGGCATGCCGGTCCTGGAGTGTTGGAAGGGAACGACTTCGATCGTCCTCAAGCGCAGCATGGCAACCGGTTATGCGGGTGTGCAGAATCCGCTGTTCTTTAAAGACAACACGCGCATGCTCTTTGGGGACGCGAAAGAGACTTTAGACGCTGTCTTCAAGGCGCTATAGCGGGTTATATCGTTTAAGAGTCTGGGTTGAATTTGAATTCTGAGGGACTTCGGTTCGATCCAGATTTTGTGACTTTGGCCAGCGTTCTCCTGCAAGGGCCGCGGCGATGATGTTTCTCAGCGTCTCGCTTTCCGTATCGCTGCGATAAGCAAGGGCACAGCATTGTCTGCGGCGTTATCAGCTTCGCACCGTCGTTCTTGTGAGCCACGATCTGCAATAAGCATCCCATTGGGTTAGCGACAGAGGCAAATCACCGCAGCCTATTGCCGGTGCCTCATGCTAGCCCGGACTATTCATTAAATGCTCGCACCCTTGCATGAGTATTGATTGCACACAGGATTTTCTTTTTTCGGAAATACAGTGCGTATTCCGCTCAGTCAGAAAATCCTGTGTGCAATCAATACTCTGTCCAATCATCACGTGCATTCATGAATAGTCCGAGCTAGGATTCAGATCTGACCAAAAACAATAAAAAAAGGTTGTCGGAGATGGGCCAGCGTGGGTTGGGGGAAGAGTTTCGTGACGAATTGGATGCCTTGGTGGAATCCCTCGCCGCGAACCTGACCGACGTCATTCGACGCACCGATGAGCGGTTAGCTTTACAGCCTAATGCCGAACAAGTTCTACAGAATCTCAAAGAACCGCTGCCACTGGAGGGTTGCGGGGCGCAGGTCGCTATCGATCGACTCATAGAGCTCAATGAAACCGCTGGCGGCAATACCGCAGGCCCGAAAGCTTTCCATTTTGTTATTGGCGGAAGCACACCCGCCGCGCTCGCAGCTGATCTTCTCGCAACGGCTTACGACGCCATTACCTATACATGGGTATTGTCCCCCGTTGGCGTGGAAATGGAGATGCAGGCGCTAGATTGGTTAAAGGAAATATTCGAGCTGCCCAAAGAGTGGTCCGGCGTGATGGTGACGGGCGCCACGATGGCTAATTTTGTTTGTCTCGCCGCAGGGCGCCAATGGTGGGGTGAACAACACGGCCTGGATGTGTCTGAAACCGGCCTTTCTAGTGCACCGCAAATGCCGGTGCTGACCTCGGGTTTCATCCATGCAAGCACGCTTAAAGTGCTCGCAGTACAGGGCGTCGGTCGCGGCAATATTCAGCGCTTCGAGAAAGATGATTTTGGTCGACTCGATTTGAAAGCCTTTGCCGCTGGGCTTGAGGCTTTAAATGGAGAGCCCGCTCTCGTTATCGTCAATGCTGGCGAAGTGAACGCTGGAGAATTTGATCCCGTAAAAGAGATGATCGAATTGTCTCGGCAGCATAATTGCTGGGTTCATGTTGACGGCGCTTTTGGTCTTTTCGCAAAAGTGTCACCGCGGACCGCACATTTTGTCGAAGGCATCGAGAAAGCGGATTCCGCGACTGTTGACGGCCATAAATGGTTGAACGTTCCCTATGACTCCGGGTATGCATTTGTACGTGACTACGAATTAATGGCGCGTGCCTTTCGCTATTCCGCTGACTATTTGCCGGAAGAAAATAGTGCACGGCCAACATTTGGCGCCATCGGCCCGGAAAGCTCGCGGCGGGCACGGAGTTTTGCCGTATGGGCGACGCTCAAAGCCTATGGTCGACGTGGCCAACAACGGTTAGTCGAGCATTGCCTCGACATCGCAGTCTATTTCGCCGAGCGGGTTCGAGCGACAGAGCATTTGGAGTTAATGAACGATCCAAAGCTGAACATTGTTGCGTTTCGCTATAATCCAGGTGGAATGAGTGACGAGCAGCTCGATGAACTAAATGAAAACTTGGGCGCACGAGTCATCGCCGACGGGCGTTTTCTGGTGGGTACGTCCAAAATAGGCGCCCGCACAATATTTCGATCAGCATTTTCCAACTGGCGTACGCGACAGGAAGATGTCGATGAATTCGCCGCTGTAATTCTTGAGCTGGGACAGACGTAGAGACGTGCCGTGAAGGCGCGCCTCACTATTTAGATTGAAATTGTATTGATGAAAATAGCAGGGGATTAAGCTATGAAAAAAATCGCATTTTGTTTTTTGTTGGCGTCATGTATGGCGACATCAACCAGTGCGAGCTGGACTCTCGATGGTAGCAACTCGACACTCAGCTTTATATCGACCAAAGCCATCAATGTTGCGGAGGTGCATAGTTTTGGTGCACTCGCGGGTAGCGTGAATGATGCTGGCGAGGTTGAGATCACGATTGACCTCACCAGCGTCGATACGGGCATTGAAATTCGTGACGATCGAATGCAGGAAATGTTGTTCGATACTGCGTCGTTTTCCTCCGCTGTCATAACCACGTCGGTTGACATGGGGCTCCTCAGTGAACTTGCCATGGGCGAATCCAGTGCCGCCTCCGTTGGTGGTGAGCTGGCCCTGCATGGACATACGGTGCCGCTTACGTTCAATGTGTTGATTACGCGAACCAGCGAGTCCGGATTGCTGGTCGTTAGTAAGCAGCCTGTTGTTATCAGTGCGGCGCAATTTGGCCTTGCGGAAGGCGTCGATAGCCTGCGTGAAATAGCCGGTTTGCCCAGCATCAGTGTCGCGGTACCGGTGTCTTTCGTATTGTCGTTTAATGCCGATTAGTCGCATCTAATTCGCTATGCGAAACAACGTGGCATAAACAGCGCCTTTGAAACTCGATTGACCGTTTAGGTTTGGTATCGTTTGACCTATACGATATGCAGGCTTCCGAAGAGGATCTTCCGATGATCAAAAAAACGGACCAGGAACAGGGCGGCATCAGTCGTCGGCAATTTTTGGGAACGAGCGCCGCGGCCGGCGCCGCCAGTATATTGCCCACCCGTTCGGAGGCAGCACCGCAGGCAGCAGTACCCTCGAATGGCGTGCCGCTGTCGCTTCCGCCGACCGATGAGCAAATGGCCCGCGAACTAGGCGATACCCTGCCACCGTCGACTATGCGAGCGGCGCAACGTCCAGGTTCAGACCTGATCGTGCAGGTCTTGAGGGATCTGGAAATCGAATTCGTTGCCTCTAACCCCGGCTCAAGCTTTGAAGGCCTGCAGGAATCTCTCATCAACTACGGTGAAATTCCCAATGTCATGCCGGAATTCATTTCGGCAATGCATGAAGAATCTGCTGTCGATATGGCGCATGGTTACGGCAAATCGGAAGGCCGGCCAATTTGCGCGTTGGTGCAGGGCACAATCGGGCTACAACACAGCGCGATGGCAATCTACCAGGCCTATCATGGCCGCGCGCCAATGGTCATCTTGGTGGGTCGCGACGATAAACATTTCTTGCAGGCGCATACCGCTGACGATGTCGCCGGGATAGTGCGTTCGTTTACCAAGTGGGACGCGCATCCTGAAACACTGGCAGAAGCACTACCTGCCATCCAGGAAGCGTATCGACAAGCCGTAACGCCGCCCTGTGCACCTACCGTTGTCATTCTCGATACGGAGGTTCAAAAAGAGGAGGCCGGTGACATGCAGGTGCCGGTCTACGTTCCACCGGTCATCCCAACGATTACCGAGCAACAGGCCGATGAAATCGCCGCGGGCTTAATGAGTGCCGCGAAGCCCCGACTGTCTGTCGGACGATTTCGTACGCCAGAGGGAATTAAGCGCTCGGTTGAACTTGCCGAGTTGGTGGGTGTTTCCGTGGAAACGAAGTCTCAAGTTGGCCCAATGAGTTTCCCGCAAAGTCATCCATTGGTTGGCCCGGACGCTGACGATGAATCGGACTACGTTCTTGGACTTGAGGCGAGCGGTGCCCACGCGGCGCTTCACGGACCACACCTGCGAACGCTCACAGAGCGTGACTTAACGAGCATAAACTTTGGTGGCATCCGGCCGCCGGTGAGGCCGCGGCGGGATGCGCCTGGCCAGAATGATCTGACGGCTGACGCGGAAGCGAGTTTGCCACTCCTGATATCGGCGGTGAAGCGGCGTGCAAATTCTAAGAGCAGGAAAACGGTCGTGCTCAGAACCCGCCACCATACCGACGTAAATCACGCGGCACGGTTAACCGCAATTGAGGCGGCGCTGGAGAAAACGCGTGAAGGCTGGAACGCGAGTCCGGTTAGCACCGCGAGAATATACGCAGAGCTGTGGCCACTCATTAAAGATTTGGATTGGTGTATTGGGGGGCCATCACGATTTTCCAGTAGCCACCACATGCAACTTTGGGATCACGACAAGCCTTATAGTTATCTGGGTGGTCATCCTGCAGCGGCGCTGGGTTATGGCTTGGGGGCAGCGACGGGTGCCGCGCTAGCCGCAAGAGAACGCGATCGTATTGTGATCAATGTGCAAACGGACGGTGATTTTAATTACACGCCCGGTGCACTTTGGACCGCCGCGCATCACCAGTTACCGATGTTGACGATCATGCATAACAATCGTGCGTGGCATATGGAGTTGATGTACGTCCAATATATGGCTGGCGTTCGTGGCCGTGGTACGGATCGCGCGCATATAGGCACAACGCTCAGAGATCCTTATATCGACTATGCGAAGTTAGCCGAGGGCTACGGTGTCAAAGCGGAAGGTCCGATTGAAGATCCAACAAAACTTGTCGCGGCGCTTGCCCGCGGTGTTGATGCAGTCAGGAACGGTGAACCGTACTTGATCGACGTAATCACCCAACCACGGTAGTGACCAGCATGAAAACATATGCAGATAAATTGTTGATGACTGTGTCTGGCCTGTTGTTTCTTATGACGGCAAGCGCACAGGTCGAGTTTGGTCCGATTTCCGGCGATGCAGCGTTTGGCAAGACCTCGTACTACGACTATGGCTGTTATGGCTGTCATGGGTTTGGCGGCATAGGTCGCAAGAATCTCGCCAATGACGTCAGCGGCATCATGTTTCGCGAGGATATTTTCCTCACGTATTTACGCGGAAGATCTGAGCTCAATCCGCTTTTTCCAACGCAAAGTATGCCCAACTATCCGGCAGACAGCCTCTCAGACGCGGATGCTTTGGATATCTACGCCTATATTCGTACCTTTAAAGATGATCCTCCTGATGTTGAAGATATACCGGCGTTGAAAGCCATTCTGGATGGCGCCAAAGCGCAATGATCTGCTAGATCAGGGATCTGCTGCCGCGCGCTTTCGCGTTCCAAAGTGACGCGGCCAATCAAAAAGACCTAGCTGTGCGGCATTTATCGACCGGTCGATGTGGCGAATAATATCGACCGTTAATAGGTTAAAAAAGCCTATATATCTCGATAATTGATTGCTTGTTTCTAAAACCTCATTAATTAGTGCAAATTTACAAGCCTTAGCCAGCTATTAGGTCGCCGATTAACGGCTACTTTACCGCTCCAAAATTCCGTCGGGAAAACCGACTACTGCGGGCGCAACTCTTCTGTCCGGGAGCCCCGATATTCGGTCCGCGCCTTATTTTGATGTGAGTAAAACGATGAATCAGTCCGCCCTCAAACAATCAGTCGTTCATGAAATTTTTCGCAGCGGCGACAGTGACTACATGGTTTCACTTGCCCGCGGCCTACACGTGATTCAGGTATTTTGTGATGACGGCCGCGGTCAGTTAACGATTGCGGAGATCAATCGAATCTCGGGTTTGTCCCGAACCGTGGTTTCACGGTGTTTATATACGCTCCAGGAATTGGGTTTCGTCGGCAGAGATGGGAGAAACTTCTTTCTATTGCCGAAGGTACTAAAGCTTGGTTACGGTTACGTCGCGGCTGCTGATTTGTCAGTGCTTGCTCAACCGATCCTAAACATGATAACCGAGGGCACTGGGTCGGCATCAGCGGTCTCGGTGCTTGAGGGTGACGAGGTTCTTTATGTTGCGAAATCGGCTCCGGCATCTGCAGCTAACATTGTGGCGCTCTCCATTAGCATCGGAAACAGGCGTCCGGCGCACGAGACCGCATCAGGATTAGTCATCCTGGCGAATCTAAATGAAGCCGAATTTAACGAGTATCTTGAGAACCTGGACGGTGATGAGGCAGAAAAACGGGATGAGATTGAAACTCGAGTCAGGAACGTAAAACGAGAGGGATTTGCTCAACTCGGATTAGTGTTTGCAGCTTCTATGCAGCCGATTGCAGTGCCGATCAAAAATATCGTCGGCAAGACTGTTGCGGCAATGGTTGTCGCAATCTATGACGAACATTCCAGCGATAAAGAATTGGAAGCAAAATACCTGTCCATGCTGCAAAAGTCGGCTCAAAACTTGAGCATGAAGTTGGTCTGAGAGAGCTTTAAAACACAAAGACTACCGTTCTAAGCGGTAGCTAATTTCAGTTGCGGTAAGCATTCAACTCTTGTCAAATCTAGGCACGCAGACGCATTGTTTTGTCTGTCGACTAATGACTCAATATCAGCGAATATGCGGGCACGGTTTAGTGCTATCCAGTGTGTGGGGTCCAAATGAATAAGAGAGAATTTTTGCAACTTGCTGGCGCAACCAGCGTAGCAGCGTCAATTCCCGCTAGCGCCTATTCGCAAGGGAGCCCCGAGCTTCCAAATATCACGGCGGACGCTCAAGCAATTACGGTAGAAGAGCGGCTGCGTCGCGTAGCGAAAGCGCAGCGACTGATGCGCGACTCGAACATCGACGCGTTACTGTTGGAGGCAGGATCTGCTCTCATCTACTTTACCGGCGTTCGCTGGCGGAGATCCGAGCGCTATACAGGAGCGGTAATTCCGGCCGCTGGTGACATCGCATTTGTCACGCCCTATTTTGAAGAGCCCTCTGTTCGGGAGAACATGACTTTTGGTGACGATGTTCGGGTTTGGCACGAGCATGAAAATCCATTTGATCTAGTGGCCGGTATTCTTGATGATCGTGGTCTGAAGAAAGGCACCATTGGTATAGAAGAAACCGTTCGTCACTTCATTGTCGACGGAATACAGAGGTCGGCGCCAGACTTTCACGTAACGATTGGCAGCGCCATTACTCGCGGATGTCGGATGTATAAGTCGGCTGCGGAGATCGCGTTAATGCAAACGGCAAATGACGTCACGCTTGCAGCTTATCGCCATGTGCACGCAAATATCGAAAAGTCGATGTCTCCATCTGATATCTCAGATCTTATGACTGCCGCCACTCGATCACTGGGTGGATCGCCAGGATTTTCTGGTGTCCTTCTAAATGAAGCCAGTGCTTATCCGCACGGCACCGATCAGCCGCAGTCCCTGAAAGAGGGCGGCGTTATCTTAATGGATTGCGGATGTTCTGTGCTCGACTACGAGTCAGACATATCCCGAACCTGGGTTTTCGGCGAGCCAACCCAGAAGCAGCGCAAAGTTTGGAATACGGTCAAACGCGGACAGGAGCTGGCAATGGAGACCGCTACGGTTGGGACACCGGCTGGCAAAATTGACGACGTCGTACGTGACTATTACACCAGCGAAGGTTTTGGCCCCGGTTATAAAACGCCAGGTCTATCGCATCGACTCGGGCACGGTATTGGTATGGATGGACATGAGCCCGTTAATTTTGTCCACGGCGAAACGACGCCGTTGGCACCAGGCATGTGTTTCTCCAATGAGCCGGGCATCTACATATTCGATGAATTCGGCGTGCGGCTTGAAGACTGTCTGACGATCACTGCAGAGGGCCCACGCTTATTCACCGAGCTGTCTCCTTCAATCGATCGGCCATTCGGCTGAGCAAATATCACCAGTAACGGAAGTATTTTATGAGTTTTATCACCCTCGAAATGCATGGCGATATTGCTGTGTTAAGTGTCGACAACCCGCCTGTGAATGCGCTTTCACACGGTGTTCGGGAAGGATTGTTGCGCCATGTTATCGCTGCTGACGAAGATCAGGATGTGAGCGCTATTGTCATTATCTGCGCTGGGAGAACTTTCATTGCCGGCGCCGACATAAAGGAATTTGGAAAACCCATCGAGGAGCCCTATCTCCCAGATGTTGTTACCCACATTGAAGCCTGCGATACACCTGTCATTGCGGCAATACACGGCACGGCATTGGGTGGCGGCCTGGAGGTCGCGCTCGCTTGTCACTATCGAATCGGAACATCATCCTCCTTTGTTGGCCTTCCCGAGGTACACCTCGGCTTGCTACCCGGCGCGTCTGGCACTCAACGCCTGCCGCGACTGGTTGGACCGGCAATGGCATTGGACGTGATGTTGATCGGGCGACCGATTCCCGCTTCCGACGCGCATAGGATGGGTGTGCTCGATAAGTTGTCCGCTAATGACGACTTGCTCGCTGACGCTCTTAGTTTCGTCCCTGAATGCATCGCGATGGGGCCACGAAGAATCCGTGACTTTCCTATGCCCGATTACCCCGACGAAATTTTCGATGCTGCCCGCAAAAAAATATCGAAAAACGCGCGCGGGCAACTTGCGCCCTGGAAGATTATCGACTGCGTTGAAGTCGCCACAAAGACTTCTTTCGATGACGGTCTAAAGAAAGAACGCGAATACTTTCTTGAGTGCATGGCGTCGCCACAATCGGCGGGACTACGTCATGCCTTCTTAGCAAATCGTCAGGTCAGCAAAGTACCGGGTATCACCAAAGATACACCGCAAAGAAAGCTGTCCTCAGCTGCCATCATCGGCGCGGGAACGATGGGTGCAGGAATCGCTTATAACTGTCTCGCTGCAGGCATGGATGTCACGCTACTTGACAATAATGATGACGGACTTGCGCGCGGTCGTAAGACCGTGGAGGGATTGTTCGCAGGTGGGGTTGAACGCGGTAAGATTTCTGTTGCTGATCGAGACGCCGGACTACAGCGGTTCAGTACAAATCAGGACTATAGTGATATTGCCGATGTGGACATCGTCATCGAGGCTGTCTTTGAAAGCATGGAAATCAAGAAAGCAGTATTTTCTGAGTTGGACAAAACAATAAATCAAGGCGCCATTCTTGCGACGAATACTTCGACCTTAAGTATTGACGAAATTGCGGCTGTCACCTCGCGACCGCAAGATGTAATTGGTCTGCACTTTTTTAGTCCGGCGCATATCATGCGTTTACTGGAGATAGTTCGTGGAAAGGCAACGGCAGACGATGTCATTGCGAGTTCACTTGCGCTTGCCAAACGACTGAAGAAATTCGGCGTGGTTGTCGGCAACTGTAATGGCTTTGTCGGTAATCGAATGCTCTACAATTATGGTCGGGAAAATCAATTTTTGTTGCTCGAAGGCGCTGCACCGGAGTTCATTGATAAGACAATGTTTGACTGGGGCATGGCAATGGGACCGAACGCAGTCGGTGACCTTGCCGGTTTGGACGTCGGTTACAAAGTTCGCCAAGAACGCGACGATCTTCCCACCGACCCGGGTTTCTATCGGATCGCCGATATGCTGGCCGAGATGGGTCGATTTGGGCAAAAGACCGGCAAGGGAATGTATCTATACGAAAAGGGTTCGCGCACGCCGACGCCTGATCCAGAAGTTGCCGCTATGATTAGTGGTGAAGCGGCGCGACTAGGCATCGAACAAAGGGATATCGATCCAGACGAAATTATCGAGCGCTGCATTTACGGGTTAATCGTGGAAGGTGCGCGCATTTTGGAGGAGGGGATCGCCATCCGCTCCAGCGATATCGATGTTGTCTGGATGAATGGCTACGGGTTTCCAGCATTCCGCGGTGGACCTATGCATTACGCCGATTCGATCGGTCTTGATAAGGTTTATGCAACGGTATGCGAGCTTCAGGAAAGATTCGGTGCGACGTTTTGGGAACCGCCGAAATTGCTCAAAGAATTGGCTGAATCGGGACGGAAATTTTCAGACGTGGGGATTACTGATTTGTAATCAGTAGGTCCCGAGTTCGACTCTTGGTGCCGGCACCAATTAAGTTCCTGATTTTTCAGGATGTCTCCCGGACCAGTCAGATAGCCCTGATTGGTCCGGGGATACCTCCGGGGATACTTCTTTCCCACAATTGCAATCACCGGTTTTCGATTTCATTTGCGCACTTGCAGTTGCAGGTTTGCGCTCGTAGTATCTGGGCAATGCAGCCGACTTATTGCGGGTTGCTGCGACTCATCGCACCTGCCAACCAATTCAGGTGATAGTGCTGCGTGTAGTACGACGATATATCGTCGTCACCCCGGTTTAGGTTTCGCTTCGATGACTCTTCAAAGTCCAAGGTTACCGCTTCGATATTTACAATGTATCCGATATATTTGAGAGCCTAGATCATTCGCTTGGTCAATTCATAATCGTCGCCGACGATCTCGCAGACAACGTTTCGGCGCTCTGAAATGGCGCGGTCGCATACAGCTTCACCAACGGTGTTCATCTGTTCCTCGAAAATGGACGGGAAATCAAGATACTCGCCCTTACAGAGGTCCGAAATATCTCCGCTGCATCAATAACCACATATCCGCTGCTGTACTTTTCCCGCTGAGTTCAGTTTTACCGACCGCGACGGGTCCCATGATGAGTACGAACGTTGGCGATTCGCTTTGACAAATCGACGCTGGGTCAAACCGAGCGGCGGCGAGCGCTTCAACCTCGGTTTTCATGCCTTCATCCGGCAGCAACCATCTGCGTCGATATTGCGACGTGAATCACCATTCACCAGTACGCCCAAGATAAACTTCTTCCTCAGTCAAGGTGTTCAGATATACGTCCACCCCGTCCTCATGTCGCAGAAACTTCAAGCTCTTATCGACATGTTCAGATGGGGCGAAAGCAAAAGTCTGGCTCAATGATCCTTCGTATTGCCAACCAACGGGAGAGATCATGGTATCGAGTGTACTGTCGCTCGCTCGACATGCCGTGATTATCTTGTCCGATGATCCATCCAAAGCTAATGCGCCCGGTTTCTGCCCAGTCACAGGATATCGCGAGACCTCTTTGCTGGTCGACGACAACCATGTCCTGAGCCATATTATCCCGCACGTATGTAAGCCCTAATGATTCAAGATGCTGGACATATGACTCGACATCGGCAGGACTCATGAATCCGACCCGAACAATTTCGTCGTCAGCGCAAAGCGTATCGTTAGGTACGTCGTCGGCGAACGCCTGCCACCCACCATTGAACTTTTCGTCCACGGACGAGCGCTTTACCACGACGGAGATCGCTTCAATAAGTACCGCCATAGGTCAACCCGATACTGATGTTCGCCATTGAGGGTTCACTATATCAATGTTAGAGAGATTTTTGGTTAAAATGGCTCTAGGAGCAGAACCCCGGATGCGGGGAAGATTCCCGGCGTGCTCGGGATGCAACATGTGCTGAAGGGCGTTTCGATGGCGGCGAGTGTGATGAAAATGGCCCTTTATTCGTCTTATACCCCAAAGCTGAGGCGAAAATTATATTCAACTATTTAAACAATGATATACATCAAAACACATAACAAGGCTCTCGTTCGGATGCAAACTACGCTGCGCTTCGTTTGCACCGCGCAGCTTGATCATTAAGATTTCATAAGCATCGAGGAATATCAGTGCAAGAAATTAATATCAAGGAAATTGCTAGAGAGCTGATGGATGCACAGGATAATTGCAGTCAACTCGATCCGATTACTTCTCGATTTTTAAACTTCAGTGTTTATGATGCGTATAAGGTGTCTCGTTTCATACACGAAAAACGTATTGAGGAAGGTTTTCTATCTGTTGGTCGAAAGATTGGTTTTACTAACTCGAACATGTGGCCCATCTATGGTGTTTGTGAACCAATATGGGCTCACATATACGATAGAACGGTTACTCAGCTTACAGGATCAAAAGCAACATGTTTCATCGGTGGATACTCTGAGCCAAAGATTGAGCCCGAATTAGTTATACACTTTTGTACCTCTCCCCCTGTTGGCAATACTCCCTCAGAGATACTGAAATGCATTGATTGGGTGGCCCTTGGATTTGAAATTGTGCAGTCTCATTTCCCTAGTTGGAAATTCAAAGCAGCTGATACTGTTGCTGATTCGGGTTTACATGCGGAGCTATTCATTGGTGAACCGCAAGCAGTCAGTCTTCTTGGAGACAACATTATCGATGACCTCGCAAGTTTCGAAATTGCTCTATCATGCAATTCAAAACTGTGTGAGCTAGGTCATGGATCAAACGTTCTGGGTAGTCCACTTCTAGCTGCTACAAATTTAATATCAGTCTTAGCGAATCAGAGTAGTACAGCACCAATACAGGCTGGAGAGATAGTCACAACTGGAACATTGACGACTGCATTCACCATTGATGCAGGGCAAGTCTGGAGTGCCACCGCAAGTGGAATTTCACTATCGGAACTGATTATACAATTTGAAATATAGGCGTGATCTTAACAAAGTGTACGCCGTCAGCGCCTATGGGACAGATATAGATCTGGTTTAAGAGAGAGTTTTTGTTCATCCTAAGCTGAGGAGTTGAGATGAAACAGAGGATGAGATTTCTTTTCATAGCCTGACCAATATACCAGAAGGTGAAAAAGCCCTATCGGTTTGCCATTTCGGAAATACGCACCAAACGCATTTTGAGCTTTGGGGGTATAGTTATCGTCTGGAACAAAGAAAGGGGGAATAGAGATGAAACTAGACCTATATACAAAATCTGTACTAACAGTCATCGCTGTAGCGTTGTGTGCTATCGCGTTTCAGAACGTTAAAGTAATTTCAGAGGCTCAGGCGCAGGATGTATGGCCGACAGCGACTCCTTCCGAGGTCGGACTTGACGTCGAGGCACTAGACGCTTTCGAAACTGACATAGTCCAGGGTAAATACGGATACGTCGACTCTATATTAGTCATCCGGCATGGAAAGGTGGCCTTCGAGCGGTATTACGAGCATGACTACAGCGCTATCTACGCTGAGGAGGCGAGGACCCCTGGTCCACTCGTAGTCAACGATCCATCGGGGCCTTATAACTATTTCAACTCTTGGTGGCATCCTTACTATCGACGTGGTGACCTGCATACCATGCAATCTGTGACCAAAAGCGTTGTTTCGGCTGTAATCGGAATTGCCATTGGTCGGAGCGAATTTCCATCCCTCGATACGCCGGTACTTTCGTTTTTCGATGCCGAAAAGGTGGCAAATGTCGACGAACGCAAGGAAGCCATGACCCTTCGGCATCTACTGACAATGTCAACAGGGCTCGATTGGAATGAGGTTGTTCCATACGCAGATCCAACCAATACCTCCACGATTATGCAGGCATCTCCGGACTGGGTGCAGTACACCTTAGACCGACCGATGGCAGAAATGCCAGGTGAGTTATTTAACTACAACACTGGGGCCACACTAATATTGGGGCACATCTTTCGATTAGCCACCGGTGTCGATCTTGAGGAATACGCAGTTCAACATTTGTTTGCGCCGATTGGAATCGAGAACTACATGTGGAAACGGACGCCGCGCGGACTCCCTTCTGCGGATGAAGGTCTTTATGTAACTTCTCGAGACATTGCTAAGATCGCCTACCTTTACCTGAAGGGTGGGGAATGGCAAGGCCAACAGGTTGTGCCAGAGGAATGGGTGGAAGCTTCAGTGAAACCGAGTGTAAGTGTGCTACCTAATCGTGCTATTGAGTATGGTTACAAATGGTGGCTCTATCGTTATCAGCACGATGGCGAGGACCGGGTTGCCTTTGCGGGCGCGGGATTCGGAGGCCAGCGGCCGATCGTTCTACCTGAGCTTGGTATCGTTATAGTTGCTACAGGGTGGAATATTCTCCCGAATCGTCCCATTCTTACGGCAGAGGTTGCTATCGAGCGTATTCTGGAAGCCGTTACAGAATAGCAGTGACGGAGAGGGGTAATGCCTAGATGTTCGTAGAGATGAGCGATACTCCCAGGTAACACTTACCCATATGTAAATTGGAGTGTCTAGCGAGGCTGCATGGTACTGGACAGCAATTGCGAGAATCGTTGCAGGCAAGCGAGGAGTGGCAGGCTGCGAATGCGATTTTTGCCGACTGGAACACGCCACCGCAACTGCGATTGGATGCGTAAGGACGTTCAGATGAGAGTCATAAACTGAAGCATTAGTTGTTTAGAGGATTTGCCATGTGTGTATCGCGACAAAGATTTGTAACGGCAACAGCCGCTATCTTTCTGGGCGCAATCGTCAATGCTGCAGAGTTTAGCCAGCAGCGTACTGTCGAAGCCAAAGGACATATCACTGCAATGGCAGCACACCATCTGTGCTCGGGTCTCTATGTGGTCGGTAGAGAGAACCAGCGATCTGCTGAAAGAGTTCTCGCAGAAGATATCGCGCCATTCAAACTACGATTCGGCTGGGACGAAAGTTTTGGGTTTGCAGTCGACGAGGAAGACAAAAGTGTCACGGTATCGGCTCCTGATGTTGAACCCGACCGCAAGGCGCGTTATCACGGCGACCAGGGTTGCACTATCCTGCCCACCGGCGTGGATAGAGTCTTCTTCAAACCGGTCAAGATCAAATCGGCGCTTCCTGATCCCGCGACGCAAGCCTGGCCGCTCGGCGACCTGGAGGCACACGCGACATTTCCGGAGGTCGATCAGCGCGAGCTTGGTAGCGCACTGGACTGGGCGATCTCACGCGACGGCCAGAATACGCGCGCCATTGTGGTCGTGTATCGCGGCAAGATCATCGACGAACGATATGCTGGTGGATTCGGTCAGGATACGCCGCAAATCAGCTGGTCCCAGGGCAAGAGCATCACTGCGGCGCTGATCGGAGTTTTGTCTGAGCAGGAAGAGATTTCCCTGGACGATCCTGCGCCAATCGCTGAATGGCAGGGTCTTGAGGATCCACGTCGGCAGATCAAAATCCGGGACCTGCTGAACATGAGCAGTGGCCTGGAATTCACAAATTTTGCACGTGAACGATCGGATGCATGGACTGCATCGAACGAGCACCTTCGAGTCTACTTTGATGGCATAAATGTTTTCGAACACTCAGTAAACCAACCGGCTGAGCTCCCGCCTGGCTCCCAATTTCGCTATCGCAACTCTGATCCGCTGACACTTGGTCGAATCATTCGTCAGACAGTTGAGGCGAGAGGAGAGAACTACCTGCAGTTTCCACAGAGTGTGTTGTTCGATCGAATTGGCGCGCGCAATTTCGTGCTGGAGACGGACCCCTGGGGCAATTTCATCATGACCGGATACGATTACGGCAGCGCATGGGATTGGACACGGTTCGGATTGCTGCATCTGTGGGACGGTGTATTTGAGGGTGAACGTATCCTGGCAGATGGATGGGTCGACTTCGTCAGCAGTCCCGCTCCGGGCGATCCCACTCTCGGTTACGGCGGTCTATTCTGGCTCAATCTGGGCAGTCGAATGGACCAGGTTCCCCTCGATGCCTTTTGGCCAGCGGGAGCTATGGGCCAGATGACGGTCATCATTCCTTCTGCAGATTTGGTAGTCGTCCGCTTGGGTCCCAGCCACGGTGGCGAGACTCAATACATGAACGAAGTCATCGGCCGGATTCTGACCGCTATCAACTTCAAAACCCCGTCCGACTAAGCCTGCTTTCGACTCTGGTCTGACATCAAGGTGGCTTCAAAATGGCTTGACCCTTTCAAATAAGGACATCCACCAAACCATTCAAAACTGCATATATAGGATCAATTAACGGCGTGTACGTCGATGCCTTTTAAAGTGAAATGGCGTTCATCTTTAACGGACTGAATCGCCATGCCGTCTCCACCCCAATCTCTGTGCTCGCAATGACGAACCGGTAGTTCTCACACAGCCTCGGCTGTTACCCGATGTTCAAAACACATAATTTTGATATTTCGAACGTCTACTTTTGGTGACTGCCGTCTTTCCCGGCGCGTGAGAATTCGAGACTACGACCATCGGTTACCGAATCAGGAATTATAGTCGGCCGTCTATGCAATCAGAGGTTCCCTGGCTCGTTCGAATCGGAATTACGTCTGGTGAGGTGCCACAGGTCATCGTTAAGGTCTGCTCGATTTTCTTTTTGAAGTTTCAACAGGTGCGCATGTAGAGAACGTCGTGCCAAACGATGCAGCCCGACAGAAACGTCGTCATAAACAAAGGTTACAAGCTGATTGACTGACAAGTCCGGGTGTTCCGCCAGGCAGGTCACGAGCTTCGATTCACGCTTGAGTCTATGGTTGATAAGCCAGTCAACGGCATCCATTGGATTATCCATAACGTGCCCATGTCCCGGTGCCAATGCTTTCAAAGTCAGAGATTTCAGTTTTTCAAGCGACTCGAGATAATCTTTCATGTCTCCATCAGGCGGGTCGATCACGACTGTCGAGCCATTCATGATGTGATCACCGGTAAATAGCCAGCTCAGGGCTTCGTGGCGATAGCAAACGTGATTCGATGCATGCCCCGGTGTATGCACCGCTTGCAAACAAAACTCATCACTACTTAATTCATCGCCGTCGGCAAGTATCCGGTCCGGAACGAAAGTCTGGTCTTGTAGCTTTCCCTGGGGTGGCGGTTGACCAAGCAGTTTGGCGCCGGTTCTTGCTGCGAGTTTTGCCGCTGCTGGAGAGTGATCCGGGTGTGTGTGCGTGACCAGTATCCAGCGAATGCGACCTTCACCTGCATGCTCGATTGCATCAATATGTTTGTCGATCGGTGGGCCAGGATCAATTACGGCGACGTCGGCGTTGCCAACCAAATAAGTATTCGTTCCCGGACCAGTCATTGGTCCGGCATTGGGTGCGAGCAAACGCCGCACGCCAGCGCCGATCTCAACCGCTTCTCCTGGAGTCAGCGATGAGGTCATGGGTGTCTCAGCCGTTCCTCATTCCCGATTCTAAGCATCGGAATTCCAGTGGCTTGCTGGCCCTTCGCCCACGCGAAGATTTCGGCGATGGAAGTCATTTCCCGAATACTTAACAATGTCTGTGTTGTTGGATGGGGTAATTCGATTTCTCCGGATTCGTTCAGCGCGAGCGCATCTTTGGATTGCCACCATCGACTGTCCGTCAATTCGCTACCGTCGTGGCAGGCATTTTGTCCGGCAGGCATTTCGGTTGCAAAAAACCGCGTGGTCCAGCGTTTAGGTCGCCACAGCGGCGTTTGCCAATAACAGAAATAGTGCAGCGCATCGAAAGCCATCGTCAGACTCTGCTGTTGCAGAAACTCGGACCACGGCAAACTCCCGTCATCGACCTTCCGTCGTAGTGTCTCGATCCTGTCGTCGCATCCTGACCAGCATCCTGAGGTTTCCTTCGCCAGCAATACCCCGGTCTCTTCAAAAAGCTCTCGAATGGCAGCACAAAAATAATCGAGGCCATTGTCATCAACACTCAATAACGTATTTGCCGCGTCGGATGACAGTCCCATTCCCTGTGATTGGGCACGGGATTCATCGGCGTCAATCACTCCGCCGGGAAAGGCGTAGCTATCTCCAAAGGCATCGCCGGCACGACGCTTGACCATCAAGATTTCCGGTGCTTGCGGACCCTCTCTGAGAACCACTATGGTCGCCGACGGCCTCGCGATCACGGCGTCCTCTTCTTTCACGTCTCCCGGGATATCGCCCTCCATCAGCGCTGGCTGAGTGCTGCCCGTTCCGCGTCGGTGAGCGGGGCGGTGGGAATATAGTGTTCAGGCGTTGGACCGCCACGCGAGACGCGTTCGCGCGCCTCAGCAGGCGTCTCAAGAATCGCTGCTGCTGCGATAGCTTCTTTTCGATTGGGCGGCATCGCTATGCCATGACTGTTTGGCGGCGGCATAAGGTTAGCGTTGTAGTATGCGATCTTCTGCGTAGACGGATCTATGTTGCGCTTTAGATTAAGATCACGTTGATTGACACCCTTACGTGGCTCGACGCAAATACCGTCAACAATCTCGAGATCAAGCCACCATTTCTTCGCCGGGTTACGGAGGCCGTGTCCAAGGACGTCATCGAGTTTCACCGCAATGGGAATCAAAATCGGTTTTAACCACCGCGCGTTGATGCCAAGCCAACTCGCAACTTGCGTCGCGATGGGGCCGTCCCAGGTGACGACTTTATTCAGAGGACAAGTTTTCATGCAGCGACCGCAGGCGAGCCCGCGTTGATTGGTGATGCGGTATCGCGCACAACGTTCCGCGTCCAACTTCCATATCTCGTAACCGTTGAACATGACTTTGTCGCCCCAGGAAATCGCATCACAGGGGCACTCACGTGCGCACTTCAGGCATCCGGAACAAAATTGCTGCAATCCAAAGTCGATCGGTTTGTCGGCGATCAATGGAATGTCTGTTGTAATGACCACAGACTTAAACCGAGGTCCTACAAAAGGATTGAGTACCAACTCTCCGATGCGGCTGAGCTCGCCGAGTCCGGCAAGGAGAATAAGCGGTAGCTGCAAAACTTCTGAATCGGCGTTGGTTTGCGCGCGCGAGGAAAATCCCAGGCCGCGAATATGCTCCGACATCATTCCGGCGATGAGTCCACCGCGCATATAAGCCCGCATTGATTGTGCGCCGGAAATAAAATCATCTCCCGATGCGCCTTCCATCGTGTCGTATTCCTGATCAATCAACATGACGACAGCGTACTTGTGCCGGGGATCGACGACCCTGCCACCGTCGACATGGGAGTACCAGGCGTAGTTTGGAATTTCACAAACGCCCGTCAGTTCAGCGCCCAAAAAATAGGAAAGGGACTTAAGTGCGCGAGTGTTTTCCTCAGTGTCGGCACAGCTGGCTGCGACTTCGTCGTTAACAGGTCCATCCTGATGCGGCACCATAGCGCCGATTTGATCGGTCATTGCTTTGGCAAGCGGATGTTTGAAAGAAAAACGGGTCCGTTCGTGTTTCGATTTCGCGCCCAGGTCGCCGTGGATGGGTCGCTCGAAAAATGATGCACGTTTAGGGACTCTGGGAACCTCATCATCAATGATAAGCGTGGTTGGGAGATCGACCCGCTTGACCGTTTCCATCGCGAATTTGCTCAGATGTGTCGGTCGATTTTTCTGCCGCCATCTTTCGAGACCGGATGTTGAACCCCCAATGCCAAACCAATAGGCGAGGTTGCGCGCGTTGCCGCCGGTAATGGGTTTGAGGGGGGCATCGGTAGCGAGTGCATAATCCGTCGTAACGACCGCAACTGAAAAATTCCGGTCTAGATATGGATTGACGATTGTATTGCCATTTCTGGTTGCCAGCCCGGCTAATACCGCCAAGCGATCCTGGTCGACATCGCCGTTAACTTCGTCGTGTGCGACAGCTGAAAAACCCATCTGTTGAATATGATTCGAAACGCTAATGGCGATTTCGTAAGCTCGAAATGCAGCGGCGGCCGGAACGCAATCGTCGACCCAGCTGCGTGCAAGTGTCCCATTTTCAGGTTTTCGCCCGTGCTCAACGACGATGACTATGGCGTGGTCATGTGCCAGTACCGTGGCATCTGACAGCCAACATGATGACGAAAGCGAGCATATGCCGACCTGGCTCGCGTTGAGAAAATAAGCTGAGCCTTTGATGTCAACTGATCGTCTTTCAAGATCGTTAGGTACCGGCGCTTGTTCGCTTGCCGGTAGGTCTTCTCTGAGGGCGTGAAACACCTGGCGGTACTTTTCAATGGTTGCGGCGAAGCCTTTACGGTCCGCAGCTTGTTCTGAAGGTCGCGCAACCGGTGGAAGCGAAAGCTCAACGGAGGCCAATGTGGAATCGCGTTGCAAACGTTCGAGAGGGTACGGTCCAAAATGATACGGGCGCGACTTATTTGAAAAGAAGATCATCACGGCTATGTTAGCAGCCGTGGAAGGCCCGACCCAAGGAACCTCTGACTAAATGTCTCTTAGTAGTTCTTTAGTGGGTTAGTTTCTTAGTGGGCTGCCGAAAGTGAGCATATGTTCGACCCGCGCCCGTGTTTCGGCCGTTTTCGCCAGTGTCACAAACGCTTTGCGTTCCAAAGCGAAGATATCGCTCTCGTTCATTTCTGTTCCTGCAGGAATGTTACCGCCAGTTACGATCATCGCGATCTGAGTTCCGGTCGTTACATTGTGCGGTGTCAGATAGCCTTTGGCTTGTGTCTTACTGAGCCAATCGGTCATTTTCTGCCAGGCATCGCCTCCGGCCATTTGCAACGTGCCGCGCGGGGTAGGTGAGTAATCTGCCGCCATCTCAAGCCCGACCTTGATAGCGGTATCCAGTAAACGATCTCGGTTCATGATGAAGCGATCGATGTTCGGTCGAAACATTGCCAACGGTTCAGCTTCGAGTGGCGATCGGGCGGTTTTTCCGTAGCCAACATTCCTGAACGCTTCCCATGCACCTTTGGTTGTATCGCCCTTTATCTCTGCCCAGCGATAGAGCATTTCCTTCACACCGCCACCGCCCGGTACGACACCAACCAGCGATTCAACCAGTCCAGTCACCGAGTTGGCATGGAAGACAACTTTGTCGGAATGTAAAACAACCTCAAATCCGCCACCAAGTGACAACCCTGAAGGTGCTGCAATGACCGGAATCGGTGCAAGCTTTAGTGCGAGTACCGTCTGCTGAAAATGCGCGAGAAACTGATCGATGCCATCCCAGTCCTGGGTTTGGATCAGCTTAAGCACGCCATCCAGATTAACCCCGCAGGAAAAGTGCTGTGCGTCATTGTGAATGACGAGCGTTCTACAGTGTTTCGTCGCATGTCGAACAGCGCCCTCGATTAATTCCATGGACTGCGCGTCGAGCGTATTCGCCTTAGAGTGAAATTCAATCAGTCCCACTTCGTCAGGCAGCGTGAAATAACTAGCGACTTCATTTTCCAATTGAGGCGCTAGAGTGCGACGTCGTTCGCTGAACCGAATGATGCCTGGGCCTCTGTCGAGGATCCTGTAACTACCATCCGCCAACAGGTATTCGAGATTGCCATTAGCGATGCGGTAAAAACTTCGTCCCGCCGCCGTGCGTAGAAATGCTGGCACGTTCTGTCCTGACTTCTCTAAACGCGCAATAAATGCATCAATGCCCATCGCATCGATCATTTCAAACGGCCCTTGAATCCAGTTGTACCCAAGTTTCATGGCGTCATCGACCGCAACCAGAGATTCGTTGACGTCCGGAATGAGTTCGGCCGCGTATACTAAAGTGTTGGACAGTATTTCCCAAGCGTACTGTCCAAGCTTGCCTTGATCCTCGAGCAGTAGAGTAAAATCAGACGCCGCCTCTGCAGCAAGTGCCTGAGCCGGTTTTTCGGCGTCGTATTGCCTATAGGTGAAATTTGTAAAGTCGAGTGTTTCTTTGCTCGTGCTATCGGTTGGGTTTTGCAGCCGATAAAAACCACCTTTAGTGCTCTTATTGCCTGTGTATCCTTCTTCGATCATCCGCTGCATGAGCGGAATTTCTGCTGATACTTGATGGAAGGCGTCACCTTCAGGGAGAATCGACACCAGGCTGCTGGCTACATCGCTCATCAAATCGATGCCGATCAAATCATAGAGACCAAACACACCTGTTTTGGGAATCCCCATCGGTCTGCCAAAGACGGCATCGGCCTCTTCGGGTTTCAAACCTAAACGAAATGCGCTGTGCAATGCGGTCTGAATGGCGAACACGCCAACACGGTTGCCGAGAAATCCTGGTGTGTCATTGCAAACGACGATTCCCTTACCCATATGGACATCGTTGAATTGCTCAAGCGCATCAATCACTTCTGGCTTGGTGCTTGCGCCACGCACAATTTCGAGCAAGCGCATGAAGCGAACCGGATTAAAGTAATGTGTGATCGCGAATTCTGCCCGAAATGATTCGGGCATGTCTTCGACCAAAAGCGAAATCGGAATCGTCGATGTGTTCGAGGAAACTATCGATCCCTGTTTTCTAACGGAGTCGATTCTTTTGTAGAGCGATTTTTTGATATCCAGGCGTTCTACAACGGCTTCTGCGATCCAATCTGCATCCGAGAGTTTGTCAAAATCATCCTCAATGTTGCCTATCGTAATTCGCTGCAAATACGTTTCATGGAGCAACCCGGGTTGATTCTCATCCACGAGCCGTTCGAGCGCGCGTTCGCAAACGGCGTTTCGATTGCCTTCTGACGAGGGTAGATCGAGTAACAAAACTTCGACCCCAGCGTTGGCCAATTGACCCGCGATACCCAAACCCATGGTGCCCGCACCGATAACGGCGGCTTTATTTATCTCGATCATATTGGTGGAGTACTAACTTGAAGGGTTATTTTGGAAAATGAAATCGCGCAGCAGCGTGCGATATTCATCAGGCGCTTCTTGAGGAATCATGTGGCCGCAATCTTTGAAGATGTGTACGACCGGACTTGGCAGATGATCGACCAACTGCATGCCGGCTTTGTACGGTGCCATTTTGTCTTTGCGAGACAGAATAACTTGCACAGGCGCCTCGATATCCGCGGCCGCAGCCCTGCCGTTCTGGTAAGCATTGCACGCTTTCAAATCAGTCGCTAATTCATTGGGAACGTTGCCACGCATGACCTTTTGACCGCCACCGACCATCGAATTGCCAGGAATCGGACCCTGGTGTAACTGGCCTGCAGTGCCGAAGCCCCAACCGAGCATCATGCCGATGGCCGCTTCAGGGTTATTCTCTGCCGCATCAATAAGCGCTGCATTGACCGGTGTTGCCAGGCCGCTTGCGACGAATGACACACTCTTCAGGTTTTTCTTGAATCGAGATGCGTACTCTAGCGCGACGAGGCACCCTTGAGAGTGCGCGACGATAGAGATGTCTTTGGCATCGATTGCCTCTAGCGCATCGTTTAACCAGCTACCCATTTCCTCGATAGAGACTAACGGAGGACCTTCTGAATGTGTATGCCCGGGTAAGTCCGGAACTAATACGCTGTATTTCCTAAATGCGAAAAACCGGGAGTGCAGGCCCCAGAATGTGTGGTCCAGTCCGCTGCCATGAAGAAATACGACGGTGGGTTGCCCGCTATCAAAGGGCTTTCCGCCCGTTGTTGCAAACGCCTTGCGGCCATTAACGTCAATATTCATGCCTACAATCCAGCGATTTTCTTGGCAGCACGGAAGCCAACTTCAAAGTCGGCTTGCAGGTCACGAACATCTTCGAGGCCAACTGATAGTCGAATCATGTCTTCTGTTATGCCGGCCGCGACCAACGCCTCGGCATCAATTCTGGAATGAGTCGTCGTCGCCGGGTGAATAATTAATGTCTTGGCATCGCCGACGTTTGCAAGATGAGACGCCAATTCGACATTCTCGATAAACGTCTTGCCTGCCTCTCGTCCACCCACAACACCGAAGCTCACGATTGAGCCCGCACCTTTCGGCAAATACTTTTTAGCCAGCTCGTGGCTGGAGTGTGACGGCATACTCGGGTGACTGACCCAGGACACTTGTTTATGGTTGATCAGGAACTCGAGCATGCTTGCGGTATTCGATAAGTGCTTATCCATACGTAATGAAAGCGTTTCGATACCTTGCAGCAGTAGAAACGCATTCATCGGACTCATGCTTGCACCGAAATCACGCATTGCTTCTGCTCGAATTCGAGTGGCAAAGGCCGTAGGGCCAAATTCTTCCCAGAGATTGATCCCCTGGAACGGTGCATACGGCTCAGTGATGGTTGGGTATTTATCCGTCGCACCCCAATCGAAGTTGCCGCCGTCCACAATCACGCCGCCAATCGCAGTGCCATGTCCGCCCATCCATTTTGTGACTGAATGAATCGTTATGTTGACGCCAAAATCAAATGGGCGACACAGGTAGGGCGTATTGAAGGTTGCATCGACCATAAATGGAATATGATTGTCGGCGCCGATTGCTGCAATTGCTTCGAGGTCCAGAATATCCAGACCAGGATTGCCGATCAGCTCTCCGTAAATCAGCCGTGTATTGTCTTGAATAGCATCGCGAAAACCATCGATATCGTTTGGGTCAACGAATGTCGCGGTGATGCCGAACCTCGGCAGCGTGTTTTTCATCAAACTGATGTTGCCGCCATACATTTGTGACGAAGCAACAATGTGATCACCCTGGCTCAATATCGCGGTGATCGCACAAAACGTCGCAGCCATGCCGGATGCCGTGCAGACGGCAGCGGTACCACCTTCCAGCGCAGCGATTCGTTGCTCGAGAACGCCAACGGTTGGATTCGTTATTCGTGAATACGCATGTCCACCACGTTCGAGATTGAAAATAGACGACGCCGTGTCGGTATCAGGAAAGACATACGACGTCGTCTGGTAGATGGGTGTCGCTCTGGCGCCGAATTCTTTATCGACCGTCTGACCTGCGTGCAGGCTGAGTGTGTCAAAAAGATAGAAGTTCGACATGTGCGACTCCTGGCGACCTAAGCTTGATCGAGCGCTTTGGCTAACGCGTCAATCAAATCTTCCGTGTCTTCGAGGCCAACTGAAAGCCGGACCAGGCCATCAATAATGCCCACACGTGCCCGCTCGGCCTCTTCGACATCTGCGTGAGTCATCGAAACCGGATGTGTAATCAACGATTCAACAGAGCCAAGATTCTCCGCGAGGCTCCACAACTCAATGTTGTCCATGAGCTGCTTGCCGGCAGCGAGCCCGCCCTTCACTTCAAACCACAACATCGCGCCGAATCCAGATGCCTGTTTGCAGGCGAGTTCGTATTGCGGGAATGATTTCAGGCCGGGGTAACGCACCTGTTCAACCTTGTCATGGTTTTCAAGATATTCCGCTATCGCCATGGCGCTTGCCGACTGCTGATCCATGCGTACTGAAAGCGTCTTACATCCCTGCAACGTCAGCCATGCGACCATCGGTGACATGATGCTGCCCGTTGAATTCATGATAAAGCGAACTTTTTCGCCGAGCTCTGCGGTATTGCTGATTACAGCACCGCCAACCGTTGCGTTGTGGCCATCCATGTACTTAGTCGTGCTGTGAATCGACAAGTCGGCCCCTAACTCGAACGGTCGTTGATAGTAGGGTGTCAAAAACGTGTTATCGACCGCGTGAACCGCGCCAGCCTTTTTCGCGATTTCTGAAATAGCGGCGATGTCAGAACATTTCATCGTCGGGTTTGCAGGCGTTTCGGTTAGAAATAACTTGGTGTTGTCTTTTACGGACGCTGCCACGTCTTCTGGATTCGAACCATCCGCAAAGGTGAATTCAATGCCAAAGCGGCTAAGAACTTTGGTGCAAAGCCGGTAAGTACCGCCGTAGGCAACATCTGAAATGATGGCGTGATCGCCGGCGCTTAAGAATGCCAGCATCGTGGCATGGACCGCGCTCATTCCAGTGCCGAATGTTGCACACGCCGCGCCGCCTTCCAGCTCAGTCAGCTTGGCCTCCAGGGCCGCTACTGTCGGGTTACCTGAACGTGAGTAAGAATACCCTTTAGCCAGGTACTCATCGACTGAGTTTTGTACGTAGGTCGTGGTTTGATAAATAGGCGTCAAAATTGCGCCGGTTACAGGATCCGGGGTAACGCCTGCATGAATTTGTTTGGTTCTGAAGCCCATGAGTCTATCCTTAGTTTTGATGGTTCTACATGCCGATTTTGATCGGGGCCAAATGATACACGGAACCCCAATAATCGGTAAGTCAGGTCCAGATTATGGGGTTCTTGCAGGGTCTGAAACAAGACCTTGTGGGTAGATTGACGTCGAGACCTTTTCGACGACAAGGCAATGGATAATCGCGGTGCTAGACCCAATCGAGGACAGAATAATACTCTGCCCTCGATTGCTCATCTACCCCGTGGCGATCGAAGCCGTTCAAGCGGGTCAGAAGGATCCACGCCAGGCATGAACTGCTGCTTTCTGTCCAGATTCGTCAGCTGATAAACGAGGCCTAGCCAGTTGTTCACAATGGCCTTGCCGGTGTCACCCCAGGTGTTGTCCATCAATGGAGTCAGTTGATCCTCTGGAAATGACGGCCCGTCTTTGCCGGCACTACGAGCGGCTCGGGTTTGGTCCAGAAAATCGAGCGCAACCTGTTTGGCGTCTTCTGAGAAACAATTCTCGGGGAAGGGTGGCGCCGCGTCAATTTCGCCATTGAGGAAGCGGAATACCTCACGTTTGTATTCTTTCAGCAGGCTGATCGCGTCGTACTCCGGGTGCCCCTGAAAATAGACCGTTCGGAACTGGTCGGGACTCACGGCCATGTGTACACCGACTTCTTCGCTCTCTACCAATACGTGTACGCCGGCCTTTTCGAGATCTTCTCGTGAGACATCGTTAAAGCGGGAATGTGGGGCATCGAAGCGTGTATTGACGTCTCGCATCAGTGGATGATCGGGCGCGCTGATTTTGTGGCTATAGACGCCCCATTGTTTCGCACCCAGATAGCGTCGGTCGATGCCGTGATAGTTTTTGACCAACGCGTGTGTGGCCAGGCAAGAACACAACACGGAGGCGACATTGTCTTCGGCCCAACGGACGACATCCATCAGCGGGTCCCAGAATGCCTCGTTATCCAGGGATGGGGTAATGACGTTCGCCCCAGTGATAATCAGCGCATCTAAACCCTGTTCTTTGAGTTCATCGAAATCGAAGTAGTGACTGGCGATATGTGACTCTGCCTTGTTGCTTCGATTGAGCTCCGTGATCGAAAACGGATAGACATAAAACTGCGCAATCTGATTGCAGCTACCGACAAGCCGAATGAATTGTTGTTCGGTCGCGGCAAGCGCTGCATCGGGCATCATATTGAGAAAGCCAATATGCAGCTCGCGGATGTCTTGTTGCATCGCGCGTTCGACGGAGAGGACTTCCTGACCGCGCTCTTTAAGGCGTTGAAAGGTTGGAAGTTGGTTGTGCGCGACGAGTGGCATCAGCAGATACTATGACTAGTCGCTGTGCGGATACAAGGTGATTTTACAGCCTGGTAGAGGCTGATGGGGTCAGAGTTTGTGACTCTGACCCTTGCGCTATTCGTCATCTTTTCCGGCGTTCAGATAAAGCATCGCAGCTTCCATCGTGCAGGGCGCCTGGATGACCGGACGATCTGGCAGTTTTCGCCAACGGTGACTAAACGTATACGTTTCAGAAAGGAATACTGGGTCAGTCACGGTAATCTCTGCATTGAGATGCAAACCGCCATCAGAAAGCGTGAAACGCTCGATTAATTGTTTTTCGGCGCTCGAGCTTATGCCTGTGTGCGTGCCCCAATCATCTGCAATAAAATTAGTGGTCTCGACGACCAATGTGCCACCTTCGAAATAACCGATGGAATGACCCATTTTGGTTGGTTCGCCGACGGGTGCATCACGATCGAAATGAACTATGCGCAAGTCATCCATTAATTCCCGTTCCATGACCAGTGTGTTTTCGTCCGGACGCGTGAAGATCACGGGGTAGGGAATAATCATTGATTTAGGCGGACCAGGGTTGCCACAAGTCACCATGGGATTTTGATCTTCACTAAAGTTGTCGACTTGTGCCTGCCCGACTTTAGTTAGGGGCCAACCAACCGGTGGACGGTAGTGCGGTTTGAAACCGCCCACATCAGACCGTTTCCATAGGCCCACGAAATCTGTCGAGGGAACAGCCTCTGCGGTAACCGCTTCGGTAAAGCCAACTCGTGTCCCGTCACCCTTCTCAGCCCAATTCAAAGCCGTGTAATGACGGTTGGGATTGCGATCATGTGCCCCTTCCCAAATGATTCGGTCACCGGGCTTAAACGTGCTCCTGCTCCAGCCCTTTGAAGCCATGTTTGGCGGATGCTCCATTTCGATACTGTAGTTGACAATGTTGCCCTCAGCATCCGGTGCCTTCACCTTCAAGTAGACATGTGGCATCGTCCAGCCGTATTTCGTAACAACGCCTTTGTAAACGCGTACGTCATCCCTGTTTATTGTCGAGTGCGAATGATGCGCGTTGCTAACGGCTGGCAGTATCAGCGTCATAGCAGCGAGAAATAATAGATTATTCTTCATAATCCTAGTTTCCCATTCCAGGTAGCGAGAGGTTGTCCTCCGACAGACAGCTCGCCTCCTTAACGTCGCCACTTAACATTCGGTCACGAAATTTGGTGTGCCGCCATTCGCCAACCCAGTGTTCCGGGTCGGTCATTATGAAATCCATTTTCATCGTATTTCCGTCATTGATGATTGAAATACGTTCTGTGATTTTCAATTGATCGCCGGTAAAAACACCTTGCTGAATCAAATGATTTTCGTCGGTAAATCCTTCTGACTCAATGACGAGCGTGTCGCCTTCCCAGCGTCCCAGCGATTCGCCGTTCCAGTTGGGGTCCCGAAGGTTGTCAGCCTGTCGTTCTCGTCCGTCGAGAAAGACGACGCGATACTCGTTGTTGAGTCGTGACAGGATGAATATGGCCGTCGGATACTGCAACATCATCAATGAGCCATAACGTGTCATCAGGCGCGGCATGCCCGCGGGATAACACCACGCAGTAGGCTCTGCGTAACGTTCACCTTTTTGCGCGAAGCTTTGGTATTCGTCGTAGATTCCCTGACCCTTCGTCGTCCATTTAGGGTGTGGCTTAAATTCGTATGTTCCATAGTTTGCTTGTACTTCTCTTTCGCCACGAAAAGCCCAGGTGCCGGTGATATCGAAACCAGGTTTCGGCCGGGGCTTAGCAAGATTTTCGGCATCCAGTGCGCCAAGTGGGAGAATTGGATTTTCCGGTGGCAGCGGCAGAACCGGTGGTCGGGTTTTCGCTTCACGCTTTTGCCAGGTTTCATCTGCCGGCGGAGGCACATACGCAGTGAGTGAGGGCAATTGCCGTTCCGACACGACGGTGGTCGGCGCATCGGGATACTCCATGCCGAACGCTGTCCCGTCAGCCAGTGTCATGCCTTGCAGAAGCCCGCCTGGCTTGCCGGATCGCAGCGGATTGACCAAGACCGAGATTTCCTGTCCGACAACGATCGAGTCTCTCGTGAAGCCGCCGTTAACCATTTCGGTCGTACTGCCACCTTCGATTCGCCATGCCTCGTTCGAGCCGTTGTTGTCGATGTCCATGCTGATGCTTAAATGGGGGTTACGCCACACAAATTTGGTGACCGTACCGGTAATGGTTTTTGACTCAGATTTGTCGAATGCGACGGCAGAGTGATGCCCGCTCGCAGGTAAACCGACCAATAGCAATGCGGTTGCGAGCATCGCGGGGAGACCCAATTTAATCCAGTTCGACATCAATAATTCCTTAGTTTCAAAGCATTCGTTCGTGCGCAAATTATACACAATGAAATCCACATTCAGTGCACGTGCTCCTAAGGCTGTTTCGCGTAACGATATGCAAGAACAGGAGGGAAGCGCTCGATTACCGGACATTAGCCTGCAGTCTGATTAACGCGGCTCTAATCTGTCAAAAACGGCCTAAATTCAGCAAATACGCTATCCTGCACGGTCATGAGGGGAGCGTTTTCGATTACATGAGCACCAATCGCCGCAATTTCTTGGCAGGCCTGGGGGCAATGGCCCCTTCTATTCATTTAGCTGCAACGCAGGCTGCGGCCGCATCTTTGCCGAAAGTCGACTATTACGCCGATTTGGGCGTCAAGCCATTCATTAATGCAATTGGCCCGTATTCCTCCCTCGGTGGCGCGGAAATGTGGCCGGAAGTCATTGCTGCAATGGACTACGCCATTGGGATTAAAGTCCGCATGGATGACTTGCATGATGCGGTTGGACAGCGAATTGCAGCGTTGACCGGCGCTGATTCTGCGATGGTTTCCTCAGGTGCGACCGGGGCGATGATTCTTGGTACGGCCGCGTGCATGACGATGGGCGATGCGCAAAGAATGGAGCGCCTGCCGGATAGTCGTGAAATGCCCAGTGAGGTGATCATACTAAAGGGGCAACGTTATCTGTATGACCGCTCGATAAGAGCGCCTGGCGCACAGTTGGTAGAAGTCGAGACGGCCGCGGATATTCGTGCGGCAGTCAGCGATAAAACGGCGATGATGTTTTATCTGTTGAATCGACCCGAGCAAGCAAATATCGCTGCTGAGGAGTACATCGCGATAGCAAAGGAATTGGGCGTCCCCATATTTTGCGACGCAGCGACAACCGTTCCACCCGTTGGCAATATTAAAAAGACGGTCGCAATGGGTTTTGACCTGATTTGTTATTCAGGTGGCAAGGGTCTGCGCGGCCCGTACAGTGCCGGGCTGTTGCTGGGCAGAAAAGATCTGATTGCCTGCGCGAGGCAAAACGGGTCACCCAATCATCGTGCTTATGGTCGCAGCATGAAAGTTGCGCCGGAAGAGTACCTCGGCATGCTGGTTGCCGTGGAGAAAAGCCTCGAATTTGATGAGGATGCCGAATATCGGCGGCAGTCAAACGTTGTAAATGCAATGGCTCGTGAATTAGCGTTAATTCCGGGTGTGACAACGGTAGCGGCGGTACCCAAAGGTGAGGCGCGAGAACCTTACATCGAAGTTCATTGGGACAAGACGCGATACGACGTCGATGTTGCTGCCCTTAAACAAGCGTTGCGTGAAGGCGATCCGTCGATCGAGGTGCGTGCGCTTTTTCTTTCAAGTCAGCAATTGCATCTGACCGCAGTCGCCTTGAAGGATGGCGAGGCGCAAATTGTGACTGGCCGTATTCGGGGAATCCTGTTGCAGCATGAAACTCGAGCGAACGCTGATGTTTAGGCGGCGCTCTTTTCTCAAGGGTGCGGCGAGCATTGCGCCGCTGAGTTTGGTGGCGAGCGCTGCTGCTGATATCGAAAATGCACCTAAACGAGATTTCTACAAAGAGCTTGGCCTAACGCCCTTTATCAATGCTGCCGGTGCATATTCCTCATATGGCGGCGCAAGAATGCGACCCGAAGTCGTTGCAGCAATGCGCTACGCTGCCACGCACAAGGTCAAGATGCGTGAATTACATGATGTGGTGGGTGTGCGAATTGCTGCTTTGACCGGCTGTGAGTCAGCCATGGTGACATCGGGCGCAACTGCGGCAATTGTCCTTGGTGTTGCTGCTTGTATGACGCTCGATGATGAGAAGAAAATGCATCAACTGCCGAATACGGCAGGCATGAAAAATGAAGTCATCATTCAGAAGAAGCACCGCTATACCTATGATCGATCGTTGACGGTCGCGGGCGCAACGCTGGTCGAAGTCGAATCGGAAGCCGATGTACGCAGGCTTGTGAACGACCGAACGGCGATGATGTTCTTTTTGAAGCCGACGCAAATTGGCGATGATATTCCTGCCGGTCAGTTCATTGCGCTTGCGCGCGAACTCGGGGTTCCTTCATTCTGTGACGCCGCAACTACAACGCCACCGGCACTTAATATCATCGATGGCGTTAACGAAGGTTTCGATCTAATTTGTTACTCAGGCGGAAAGGGACTACGCGGGCCGTACAGCGCAGGTCTGCTCCTTGGGCGAGAAGACTTGATTCGTTTTGCACGACGTCATGCTGCGCCAAATGATACGTCTATCGGCCGCGGCATGAAGGTGTCGGCCGAAGAATATCTGGGCATGCTGGTTGGCCTGGAGACGGGTCTGCGAATTTCTGAGGCTGATGATTTAGCCTATAAAGGAAAGCGATTTGATGTCATCGTCAATGCGATCCAGGACATTCCAGGCGTTGTTACCAAGGTCTTTATTAACGAAGGACACGCGAAAGAGCTGTATCTTGATATTGATTGGGATGCGGACCTGATTGACCTGTCACGAGATAATTTCGTTCAGGCGCTGCGCGATCACAGTCCTTCCGTCGAGATTCGCCTAATGTTGTTTTCCGGCGGACGGATTCAGCTGTCTGCAACCGTCATGGATGAAGGTGAGGACGTCATCGTCGGACAGATCATCCGTGAAACATTGCTCGCTCACCGCTAAGGTTTTCTGACAACTAATGAACGACAAAGATATTCATTCGGCCGAGCTCGTTATTCCGTGCGATGAACTGGACGAAACATTGGCTTATTTTGTCGACGAACTGAAGTTTAGAACGGAATCGATTTATCCCGCCGACGCACCTCGTGTTGCCGTAATTGCAGGTTACGGCGTACGTCTTCGTTTGGACGCGGGCGCACAGGGTTCGCCAGGGACTTTAAGATTACGGTGCAACCGCTTGTCAGAGGGCGGTAGCGAATTCGTTGCGCCAAACGGGACTTCGATCATCTTCGTCCTGACAGATGAACCCTTGGAATTGCCGCCTGTTGTTCCTTCATTGGTCGTACAGGCCGGTGCCGAAGATAGCGACTTCGGTCAGGGTCGTGCAGGTATGCTATATCGTGATTTGATACCGGACCGTTACGGCGGCCGATTTATCGCATCGCATATTCGTATTCCGACGGGTGGTCCGGTGCCCGACTATGTGCACCACCACCATATCCAGTTTCAACTCATTTTCTGCGTAAAAGGGTGGGTCCGAGTCGTTTACGAAGACCAGGGTGAGCCTATGTTGATGGAAGCCGGAGATTGTTTCTTGCAGCCGCCCCATATTCGCCATCGCGTATTGGAAAGTTCGGATCAGATGGAGGTTGTCGAGATTAGCTGTCCGGCGGAGCACGAAACGTGCGTCGATCATGAAATTCGACTTCCAACGGGTAAGCATGAACCCGAACGAAAATTTGGTGAGCAGAAGTTCGTTTTTCACTGTGCCAAGAAGGAATCTTGGGCGGCCACGACAATAACCGGACTGGAACAGCGGGTCACGGCCATTGAAGCAGCGACGAACGATGTTGTTGCCGTGAACGTATTACAGGCACGTACCGTGGTTGAGGAAGTGCCTTTAGGTCACGAGGGTGATCTGCGCTTCATATTCGTGCTGAACGGCGAGGCGACATTTGATGCCAAAGAAGCTGGAAGTTGGCAGTTGAAAAGCGCCAACTCGGTCGCGATACCACATTCTACCGACTGCCGATTGACCAACGTCTCGGCGGATTTTCAATACCTAGAAGTGTTTGTCTCTGGCTAATCTTTAGCTCAAAAGTCTGTCCCAACCATAGGCCAAATCGATCAACACAATGATCAACGCAGCAGGCGTTAGATAACGATTGGCGAAAAGCCAATAGGATTTCCACGCTGGCTGATCCGTGGAAAATTCTTCGTCGATCACCTTCTTTCGCAATACCCAGCCCGCGAATAAGGCAATCAACAAGGCATTAATCGGCGCAAGTACATTCGCGACCGTGTAGTCGATAAGCTTAAAAATATTTTTCTCGACACCAAAAAACCCAAGCGGTTCGTAGTCTGCCCACAGACTAAATGAGAACACTGACCCTAAGCCCATTATCCAGATCGCGAAGCCCGCAATCATAGACATCTGTTTGCGCTTGCCTGGTGAGCGCTCTTCTAGCCAGGAAACCACAGGTTCCAGCATACCGAGCGCTGATGTGTACGCAGCAAACAAGAGCAACACGAAAAACAATGCCCCGACGACCTGGCCACCAGGCATGCTGCCAAATGCAATTGGCAGGCTGACAAAGATCAGGCCCGGTCCTTCGCCAGGATCCAGACCGCTGGCAAATACAAACGGAAATATCGCGAGGCCGGCCAGAATAGCCGCAAGCGTGTCGCCTATGCAGATGATCGTAGTCGATGTCCGCAGTGAAAAGTCAGGAGGCATGTATGACGCATAGGTGATCATCAATCCAACGCCTATACCCAGTGAAAAAAGCGCTTGTCCAAGTGCGATCAAAATGGATTGACCGGTTACCTTGCTGAAATCCGGGGCAAACAGAAATTTTACGGCCGCTGCAAAATCGGCGGTCAGCATGCCATAAATGACCAAAATGATGATCACAGCGAAAAGCGTCGGCATTAAAACCTTGGAAGCTCGCTCGATGCCCTTGTTAATCCCGTTCGCGACGACCCACACGGTCATGGCAACAAGGATGCCGTGCAACATCACCTGATAGCCAGGTCGTCCGATTCTTTCATTGAACGTGCTTTGTGACGTTGCGCCATCCAGACCTTCAAAGCCGCCGCCAATCGCTAGCATCAAATAATCAATCGCCCAAGCAGCAACTACCGCGTAATAACTAAGGGCGAAGAACGGGATAGCCATGCTGAGCCAGCCCACGATCTTCCAAGCCGGGTTCGCATTCTCAGCGCGCACAAGTGTGGCAATTGAATTTAGAGGGCTGCTATGACCACGACGTCCGAGCAGCATCTCAGCGGCCATGAGCGGCACGCCCAGAAGAAATACGAACGCCAGATAGATAAGGACAAATCCACCGCCGCCGTTGTCGCCCGCGATATAAGGGAATCGCCACAGGTTTCCGAGGCCAATGGCGCCGCCAACAGTCGCCAGGAGAAAACCCGCGCGACCGGACCAATCGTTTCTGACCGTGCTGGATGTATTCATCGCTTACTCAGGAAGTTCTAACCATTGAAAGAATTCCACGGTGTAGCCGCCAGGATCTTCCATCAGGAAACTGCGAATGGGGCCGCCGTCAGCAATATCCTTTAAAAGGACCACGCCTTCCTTGCCACTTATCTGCTCGTACCAGGCATCGACCTCTTCCGTAACAAGGCTCAACATGACGGCATTGGTTTCCTGAACTTTGTGCCAGCCGCCGTCGCCTTCTGTCACCAATCCGACTGTACTCGCTGGTCCGGTTTTGTAGAATTTCACCCAATCCCAATCCAGTGTTTTCTCGAGGCCCAAAACATTGCCGTAAAAGTGATCAGCGCGTTCCAGGTCTTTGTAATAGAACATCGTGGCCTGTGACGTTAACGAAGGCGTCATTGGTGTGCAGGTATCCTGGGTTGAAGAAGTGGTACGAAGTGAGAGTTTGGTTGTAACGGCACGCGTAGTAAACGCAGGAACGCTGTCAAAGAGACTTGTGTCGTCCAGCGACGCGTGTTCGACGCTCAGTAAGTAGGTCTCGTCAGATTTTAGTACGTCACCGTCGATGACAAAGCGATCATTCGAATAATTGAGATAGGGTCGTCCCTCAAAAGGTCTGCCACTGTGCGCGACGCGGTTACCCTCAGCATCAGTCAGAATGACGAAGATTAAATCATCCAGGATGCCGTTCGGATCACTGCGGCCGTCTGTGAATTGGCTCCAGGTGATAACGGCATCGACGCCAGGGGCAAGCATCCGGCAATTTTTTAATTCCTTTTGCTGTATTGATATCGTCGGCGGCGCTGGTAGCGGTCGCGCTTTGAAATTCAGGTGTCCGTTCTGCACGTCACCGCTCGGTGTCGTAAACGATACTTGATAGTCCCCATCCGGATAGTGACGCAGAAGTTCTGCATAGGAACCAGGTCGCTCTTCTCCGGAAACCAGAAAAATATTGTCTTGTGAGCCACCATCGACTTTGCGCATGTCATTGAATGCGATCGTTTCGCCCGTGGGGAAACGCAGGTTGGCGTTTACTGCATTGCCGTCAGTCGTTAGAAAAATTTCGGAGAAAAAAGAAAAATCGACAGACGAATGAGCGCCGCTGAGATCTTGTTCGTAGTTGGCGTGTTTACCAATAACAAAAAAGGTAACGTCAGCTTGTTGGGCGGTGGCTGTACTTAGAAATAGCGATGCTAAGAGAATTACGGTACAGCGTGCGCCTGACATCTGGGGATTCCATCGCTAGGATTGTCCCAGTGTAATCCGGTGGCGCTCGAGTGTTAAGTATTTCGGAATAATTCGGGGTCAGAGTCACAGACTCTGACCCCGTATGCTCTAGTGAACCTCTACCTTTTTCTTCATCATGAAGACGCGCTTACCCTCTGCGCTGCCATCAATAAAAGTGACTTCGTCACCATTGCCGGCGGAGATCAGCACTGTTTTGATGCTCTCCCTTACAGAAGCATCCAACGGCTTTGATGAAATTATCGTGACGCCATCCTGACGATGCGGGATCATCGCATGCCCGTCACCCATCACCTCAATATCGATCTCATGATCCATGTCATCGGCATTGACGAAGGCCATATGCGTACCGTGCGCACCGATGTCCGGCATCTCAACCGTCTTACCATCGATTTCGAACGAAAACCCATTTTCACTACGGGTGACACTGACATCTCTGCCAGATGCACTTTCTAATGCCCAAGTCTCGTCAACGGCCAGGTCCTGCATGTCAAAATCCATATTGTCACTCGTCCACGGAAAATCAGACGATTCGTCGGCACCATCGCCGGCTACGACAACCTTAACTGCCATCTTTCGTTCGACCTCGTCGGCAGCGATTGCCGCGCTATAGATCATTGCCGTAGCCAACATGACCAGCTTTACGATTTTTATATATTTACCCCAATTATCCACTTTGTATGTTAATTGATGCGAGAGGTACGGAAATCATCGCATGTCAGTCGGGACAGGCGAGGTTTTGTCGATCAATGACTGCGCCGGCCAAAGAATCATTAGCAGCCTGTCCCTGGATAGTCGGTACACCGTTAACCAAAAGGTGCTCGACCCCGGTTGCAAGGCGCTCAGGATTTTGAAAATCGGCCTGCGGTGAGAATTCATCCAGATCGATAACCGCAATATCCGCCTTGCGCCCCGGCTCCAGGTAGCCACGATCACATAAAGAAAAGGTGTCTGCTACGAGCCCTGAGCTCCGGTGCACAAACTGCGTCACTGTAAGCAAAGATTGGTCAACGACAAAATCTCGATACGCTTTCGGATAGGTCGCAAATTTCCGTGGGTGGCCCGTCCCGCCGTCCGAGCTGGTCATCACCCAGGACTGAATGCCGATGGCGCTAATATCGTCCAGCGTCATATTGAACGAGGCAATCGATGGATTGCCACTACGGACGACTTCGATAGCCGCGGCGTAAGGTGCGGTTTCCATTTCTTGCGAAATCTCCTCCAGGGTCTTGCCTCGCCATTCACTTTCGCCCGTGACCAACAAGGTGTCTGGGCCCCCGCGTCGGTAAATATTGCCTTCCATTTCAGTTTGTATGCGACCGTCTAAATCGGGGTTGGAAAAGCGCGCAAACATTGCCTCTTGGGAATCGGCCATCACCCACCTGGGAACCAGCGCGCTGCCGAATGACGTTCCGGATGCCTGATAGGGGTACTGATCAGCAGTGATCTGAACGCCTGCCGCACGTGCTGCGTCTATGCGTGCGATAACGTCGCCACTCTGACCCCAAACATCACGGCCAAGCGCTTTAAGATGCGCTATGTGAACACGAACACCGGTGCTCTCTGCGATGTTAAGAACTTCTTCAATCGATCCGAGCAGGCCGATGTTATATGAGCTTTCGTCGCGTAAGTGCGTGTCGTAGATGCCCCCAAACGGCACGATCGACTTGGCGAGCTCAATGATTTCTTCAGTATTGGAATAGCTGCCGGGCTTATAAAAGAGCCCCGTTGATAGCCCTAGTGCTCCTGCTCGCATTTCTTCGGTGACCAGATTTTGCATGGTGAGGAGTTCTTCGTTGGTGGGAGGCCGATCTTCCAACCCCAAAACGGTTGTGCGGATATTGTTGTGCCCGGCGAAGAAACCAACATTCGGTCCGATTCCCTGGCGTCGCATTGTGGCGACACCTGTTTCACGATCGGGAATGCCGCCGCCATCGTTGCCGACGAAAACGGTCGTTACTCCTTGGGTTATATGACTTATATTTTTCTTAAGCTCATCGTCCAGAAGGTCATCCAGTACGTGGGTATGCGGATCGATAAATCCGGGCGTGACCACCAGATCTGCCGCGTCTATAACGAGTTTTGCATTGAGTTCGCTGCTCGCATCCATGGATACAATTCGGTCGCCCGTAACTGCAATATTGGTTTGTTTGGGCGGTTCGAGCGATCCGTCGTAGACCGTGCCATTGAGAATCAGAATGTCGACTGTTTCCCTGTCATTACTCTGCTCTGGTGAGCAAGCCGAAAATCCGGCAAGGCATGCAAGCAGTAGCATCAGTTTCGTTGACATAAAGTGTTCCTAGCAGCTATCGCCGCAGTAGTTTAATCAATGCAACGACCTCTTCATCTCCAAGACCGATTGCAACGCCTTTTTTATAGAGCATACTCAAAAACTCAGGAATACTGACATAAATACCCGCAGTCGTTGCTTGTGAAAGCGAGAGCAAGTCACCTGAATCGTATGCAGCCAGCGGTTCTGTGACCCCATCGACAAATACCTCCGCAGTATGAGTATCAACTGCCTTAGCGTCGGTATATGCGACCTCCGCAAGAAAGATATTGTCGGTCTGGTGCAATTCGCCCGCTTCCGTTTGCTCGAACGTCATGTATTTTTCGACCCAGGTGATATTTATGCCTGACGGATTTTTCGCCTCCTCCGACCCTTCGATTTGCGATACGGGCGTAAAATTGTCAGAACAAGCGGATATCAGCAGACCCACAAGAAGAAACACAAAGAGGGAATCGTGCCTCATGAGTTTAATCTGCATAAATCCTGCCTTTCTCGGCAAATACTTTGTCGTCCAGCAAGATCTTCGGATGCAATACCGTCCAATCCCAGTGAACAGTCGACTTGTTTAAGATATTTGGATCGATTCCGGGAATCAGCCCGCCAAGCAAACTGAAGTCGCCCATGCCGCAGGTTATTGACCCGTAGACGCGCTCCCACTCCTGAGATTGAGTTAACAGTGCGTTCGGATTATTTCCGATGTTCAGATGCACCGGGCCGTAATACGCACCCTCGTCACCAAGGTCTTCGAGCCATGTTTCGAGACGTGCGGCCAGAATTCGGTCGCCGCCAATCTTCTCCAAGTGACCGTCCACGAACGTCAGTCGTATCGGTGAGTCAGGTTTCTCGTGATAATCAGGGTGGTAAAGCAGCGTGCCATCGACGTTTATTGAACCGGTGCCACGACCTTTTGGCACAAGAATTCCAGGTTGAGCTGGTGGCAAAAAATTCCATGACGACTTCCAGTCCTTTTTGTCGGGGTCCCAAAGGAAGCCGCAACCTGACTCACCCATGACGTCAGTCAGGTCGATCGTTAGTTCGTCATTGTCAGTAATAACAGTGCATGTCTGTGCGTCGGTAAAGCACTGCGCGATTTGATCGGCGTGACGACGAACTGCGTGGATGTCTGTGTGCAGCATTGTACGAATCAACATATCGTCTATAAACGGCCCGCCGACCCCATCTCCTGGACAGATAATTCGCGCACCGTTTTTCACCGCATCGACGACCAGGTCTGCGTAACCCACAGCCATGTCTATGATCAGATCGGCTTCCATGGCTGCCGCCGCCAGCATCGTTGGCCACTTAGCACCTGGTTGATAGGTAGCGCCTCCTTTTGGAATTCGACACTCGATCTTTACTGCTTCGGCACCCATCGCCAACGCCATGCCCTGAAAACTGGCGACAATAAAATCTGGTGTGCGCGCATCACTGATGATCAGAACGTTTTCGTTTGGCTGCAGATTGCATACGTCCTCATAGATCAGCTTGATTACCGCGATAGTGTCAGGCTTGAGGCGCGTTGCTACGTCAGGCGTTATTGAGGCCACAGTTATCTACTCCTTCTTAAGTAACAATAATTGTCACATCTTCCGCCGACAATATGCATTCTTTTTCGCGCATACTTACTTACGGAATTGTGGAACAATTGCACGGACAGGTCAGGGGTGCCAGACGAATGCTGGGGTCGCTACAGGACAACGATATCAAGCTCCTTCGCATGTTCCATGTGATCGTCCAGTGTGGCGGCTTTTCGGGATGATGACTCCTGGTGCTGCGGGCGGTAAAGCTGACCATGTACCAGTAAATTTCTTTTCGTCTGGATTCCACAAGAACTCATCTGACTAAATGCCCTGGAGGTCGCTGATATCCATCTCGAAATCAGTGCCTTCTTCCGACGTCATACGAAGTGTGTCGGACTCTGTGAACACCTTAGCGATTGCAATTGCCTCTCGACGAAGCTTGTAGATATCAGCCGCAAGCATCGTTCGGATCAACGTATCTTCAATATGATGACCACCCGTGCCATCGCCCGGACTCATGATGTGAGCCCCGCGCTCAACCGCTTCTGTCATAAAATCGGCGTAGCCAACTGCCAAATCGAGGATCAGGTTGGCTTCTTTGCATGCCGCTTTGACCATTGAATTCCACTCATAGCCCGGCTGCATAGTTGGTGGCGGAGGCATAGGGTTTTCTGAAACAGATACGTCTGCACCCATGGCCATCGCTGCGCCCATGAAAACAGTTGTAACGTGACGTGGAGTTCGAGAATCGGTAATGATCAACACTTTGGTTCCGGGCTGCAAATTGCACATGTTCTGGTAGATCTTGTCGACAACAACAAGAAACTCAGGTTTTAGCGCAGTACTAACATCAGTGGTTTAGGACATCGAGTGAACTCTCCAGGGCTAGCCTATTGGGGGAGTTGCGGTCGTCACCGCTTTCAGCTGACCCTCACCACCCGGCGACCTCCGCAGCAATCGAACGAAGTAGACGAACAAAATAAGTGCAACAACAAATCCAGCGGCAGTCAGCAGAATTGCTGGCTGAAAGTCGTCGTTGGCGATCATGAAAGAAAGCAAGAATGGGCCGGTTGAGAAGCCTGCGATCGTTGATATATTCGCGGCGGTAACGCCTAACCCCGAAGGCACTAGCGTCGCGAGAATCGCTACGAAATAAGGAGTGACGAATGTGATGCTGGCGTTAAACACTGCCGTACCGCCGACGAAAATAACTTCGGATGAAGAGAATAATAAGGAGAACGTCGATACCAAAATTGCAGCAAATCCGATATAGATGGGACGCAAATAGCCGATCTTATCGCCAAGAACTGACGCAGCGACCATGCCAATTATCGCAGCGGTCATACTCGGACCTAGCAACGCCCCTGCTCGCTCTGCTGACATCCCGGATGCTATGCCGAGCCGCTCGAAATACGTCCAAATTCCTGAATTGAAAACGTAGTGCAGGAATAATGCCGCAATAACCATGCCACCTAGCAGGAAAAGGCTTTTCTCGATTGCAACTTTTGGTTTGTTCTCTGATGATCCGGTCTGCGGCAGCATCTTTGGGATGAACGGCAAGAATCCGAATGCGATGAGATTCAACGCCCCCATTCCAAAGAATGCACCTTCAATACCAACTGATTGGTACGCGTACGGCAGGAGTGCGAGGCCGATCCCGCTAATCATGAAGGGTAAACCGTACAACAGCGCATAGGAACGTTCGATATGCGGTGTTCCGATCACCGCCACGCAACAAGTGGTAAATCCCAAGCCGGCCCCGATACCGTTAACAAAACGCACGACTCCCAACGCCCCGATGTCGCCTGCAAACCAAACGGAGCCAGCGCTGGTCAATATTATGAGCAGCAAGCAAACGAAAAGGGTAAGCCGGAGGTTCCAGCCCGGACGATGAAGAATGAAAATAGCGAGGACTGTCGAAACCGTTGCGCCCCAGAAGTTGTAGGAAATCAGTCGGCCTGCAACATCACTCGTCAAATCCTGATAGTCGACCAAAGCGCCGAGAATAGAAGGTGCGACCGGAATGTAGATATTCACAGCCATGCCGACGAAAATAATCGAGACTATTCTCAAAATCATCGCATGGTCTCAATTTTGCTGCTGCGGTCAACAATCTGACCTGCCTTGACTATGTGCTTTCCTTGATCCTGCAACAAAGATAGGTCGGCAAGCGGGTTTCCTTCCAGGTCGAGTTTGAGTATGGGATCTACGTCGACACCCGCGCAGTTGTTTCCATCACATCGATCCATCAACCACATATGTTTGCCATCAGGATCTGCGTAGATACCGGTGGCCACACCTTGAACCCGACCCTCCGGCTGTTTTACCCAACCGTAATAAGCGCGATACGGATTATTGTGTTGCGCCACTGACTCTACTGCTGCGATCAATCCCAGCACGGTGAATATTGTGACGACGGTTGCTTTGAATCGATTCGCTTGCGACATTTCAATTTCTCTCACGGTATTTTCCAGTGATTGCCCATGCTCGCAACGCTACTTTAAAAACCCACTTTCGGTTGCGGGAAAATTCTTTTATCGATACTAACGCAATGCCCACTCTTATCAAAAGTCTGCTAAGACTGGCTTAATGCTGCCCTTATCTCCAGTAGGTATTTAAAAAATTCAGGGTCTCTCTTGGGTTCTGAATCGCTAGCCGCAATGTGTTCCATTACGCCGTTGTATACATTAATCGACGCGCTGGGGTTTTGAATTCATTGTTCTGCGATACCTGGCCAAGATGTGTTATTTCGACTGCATCGATCGTCTGCGAATCGACGACTACCGTTGCAAGTTGTTCATATGGTACTTGCTCCGACTCGCAAAGGAGCGCCGCGTGAATTAGTCCGAGGTGGGTACTCATGGTAAACGTCAGCGAGGCCAGATCGAGTGCGGCCGCAGCTCCAACAGCCGGTCCAAGGTAGCCGACGTCGCTCGAAAGCACATCTCGCACCGCCCGATGGGTTTCTTCAGCTCCAGATATCGCTACTAAGTCGTCATGGCCAATTTCCCTCGGATACGCGAGCAATGCGCCATCCAGGTAATTCGTTCCATGTGAAATAGCGCCTGCTTCACTGTCACGTGCTTCCTGCGGCGTGCCGGTAGAAAATTGAATAAGTATGTGATCTCTAGAGTGTTGTTCAAGCCTGAATTCTTCGAACATGCTCATGGTGTTGGCGTAGTCGTCGATACATACTGCAAGCACAGAGCTTCCTCTCACCGCTGCTACAAGGTCCGGTGCGCACACCGCCGCCGAGCGTTGACTACAGTGATATTCATTGAGTCATAAATGCTTCATAATTCAGGCGCGATCTTGTTATAGAAGAATACTGTCAACATGGACTTTGCTCAGGAACATACGAGTTCTTATTACGCTGCCAGCGTAAACGAGGTCACCGACTATCCCCGGTTAAAGGGCGATATGCGCACCGATGTTTGTATAATTGGCGCAGGCTTCACAGGTGTGGCGACGGCGCTAACGCTCGCTGAGCGGGGCTACAGCGTGTGTGTATTGGAAGCTAACCGCATTGGCTGGGGTGCCTCCGGGCGCAATGGTGGGCAGATGATCGCCGGGATTAGTGGTGCGAATAAACTTGTACGTACGCATCCGGAGCTGGAACCGCTGATTTGGGACATGAGTTGGCGCGGCAACGAAATTATTCGCGATCGTGTGGAACGCTATGGAATCAATTGTGATCTAAAACTCGGTTATGTTGATGTCGCGATTAAACCCAGGCACGTACGTGCACTGGAGGAGGCTGAGGCGAGCCTCACATCGCACAACGTGCCATTCGAACATCGCGTGTTGTCCGCTACTGAAACGCAGAATGCTTTGGGCACTGATGCCTACATGGGTGCATTGCAGATCATGGGTAACGGTCATTTGCACCCACTGAATTTGTGTATAGGGGAGGCAGCGGCGGCGGCCTCAATGGGTACGCAGTTTTTCGAACAGTCTGCGGTGCTCAAAATTGATCAGGGCGATGCTGTAAGAGTGTCTACTGCTGAAGGCAGCGTAACGGCTGACATGGTCATCGTCGCCGGTAACGCATATCAATGGTTTGAAAAATCACTACGCTCAAGATTTTTTCCCGTTAGAAGTTACATTATCGCAACGGAACCGTTATCTGATGAGCAATTGGATACGATTAACCCATATGATTTCGCCGTCTGCGATCCAAACTACGTATTGGAGTATTTCAGGCTAAGCGCAGACAAGCGCCTTTTGTTTGGCCGTCGTTGCAATTATTTCGGCGATGATCAGGATGTTATTGCGAGTCAAGTCCGACCCCACATGTTGAAAATTTATCCGCAATTGCAGAACATACGAATTGACTATGCATGGGGTGGCACCATCGCCGTGCCAATAAACCGTGTTCCGCAAATTGGGAAAATCGCGAAGAACATTTTTTATTCCAATGCCTACTCTGGTCATGGGGTTAATGTGACCCATCTAGCCGGGGAAATCGTCGCCGATGCCGTTGGTGGTACGATGGAGCGCTTCGATGTATTTTCAGAGTTTCGTTCGAACCGCATTCCTGGGGTCAAACATTTTGGTAACTCGCTGGTAAGTTTGGGCATCATGTACTACAGCATTAAAGATAGACTTTGAATGGAGCAAAAGTTACCAAAGCTGATTGTAACCTCAGTCGTGCGCGGCAGCCAGCAGGGTGAAAGTCACGGCGGTGTTTTTACCGTTGATTTTGATAATCAGGACGGTATACAGCACATTGACTGGAATACCGGTGACATCGATTGGGAAGGCCGAGGTGCCGATCGAGGATTGCGCGGCATAGAATTCGATGGCGATGATATCTATATCGCCGCGAGCGATGAACTGTTCGTCTACAATCGAGATTTCGAAGGACAACGTTCATTCAAGAATCGCTATCTAAAGCACTGTCATGAAATTTGTCGCATGGAACGTATGATTTTCGTTACATCAACCGGTTTCGACAGCCTCATGGCATTCAATCTTGATTCCCGCGCTTTTGAATGGGGTTTTCACCTACAAAAAATGGCTGGGGCTTGGGTTGGTCACACATTTGACCCGCGCTCAGAGAGTGGCCCACGGCCCATAAACGACTTTCATATCAATATGGTGCATGTCGATAGTGCTGGGATTTTTCTAAGTGGTTTGAACATCAATGCTCTTTTGCACATTAATAGTGAGATGAAGGTTTCGACGGTATGTGATCTGCCAGTCGGCACACACAACTCACGGCCTTGGCGGGATGGCGTTGTTCTAAACGACACCGCAAGCGATTGTGTACGTTTTGTCAGCCGCTCTGGAACAGAGAAGGCCTTTAAGATTGTCACTTACGATGAAACACAGCTAGAACAAATAGGCATCGACGATTCTAAAGTTGCCCGGCAAGGATTCGGGCGAGGGCTTTGTACGCTCGGCGAAAGGTTTATTGTGGGCGGTTCGTCACCCTCGACTATTTCGCTATATGACGTCCAAACCAATCAAAAAGTCGGTTCCGTCAATCTTTCAATGGATATCCGCAACGCCATCCATGGCCTCGAAATCTGGCCTTACTAGCGGGACGTTTTGTGGTTGTCAGCGGGGCACCTCTGTTATCGCAAGGAGAGAAGCGACACGGCGATCGATTCATCGGTACGTCGTTAAGTTGTTAATCTGTTTAATGAGCAAATTATGGATAGCTTCACTTCGCGCGCAATAAAAATCGCACCACATGGTGAGGACAGGCTGGCTGTCGGCGAGCTTTGGTCTGATAGGTAATAAAGTGAATTAAAAAAGCTCAATTCTTCCTCCGAAAAAATAAAGCAACCATCGGAAATTGCGCATCGCTCGCGATCTTTTCTGAACGCAGGCGTTGCGCGGTGCCAGTTTATTCCGGGAGAACTTGTGATCTTTAGTGTTCCATGAAAAAGGCCGGAATTAACCGGCCTTTTTCTCATGCTAGTTAGTAACTAAGCTTTAGTCACCCCATCGTTTCATGTAGCGCATCCCGATTTCACGCGGCCTATTCGTATATAGCGTTTGATGACGCTCGCGTCCATCTCGAATAGATCCTGCGCCCCATTCGAACTGTCCAGTGCCGGTTGTGTATGTCGCACGTTCGTCGGTTAGGTTGTTGATAAATATATCAACCTGCCAGTCTTCGCCGATGAGTCCCGCCCTTAGATCACCAATCGTATAGGACGGACTGGCAACTTGTGGATTCGGATCCGAAGTAGGTAATGGTTCCAAAATATTAAGGCTATCGCCGGTATGAGACCACTGTGTCCGAACAAAGAAATCATCAGCACCGAACAAACCTGTTGGAGCGCTGTATTCCAGCCAAGCCGATGCTTTAGAAGACGGAACCAATGGCAATCTTAAGCCTGCAACTAGATTGTTTTCTCCATCACCCGTTAAGTCATGGTCGGTGTCGGTTTCTGCTTCCATGACTTCGTAATTAATACCTAACAGCCAATTTTCGTTTATAGAATAGTCCAACTCAACATTGTAGCCATTAATATGTGCTTCACCAGCATTGGCAATAACTGCCTGCCATGGTTGGCCGCAAACACCGGGCGTACTGAGTGACACATCCTCCTGGCCGCTGGCATCGAGACAATTCGTACTCGCAGGGTCGACCATATTCAGCTGGTAGTCACTCCAAATCATATTATAGGCGGTGAAGTTAAAGCGACCGCGGCCCTCAGCAAACGTTGACTTATACCCGAGTTCGTAGTTATCCATGATGTCTGAATCATAAGCATTCGGAAAAAATGGCACGCCACGGCTCCGGTTTACGCCACCTTGGCGAAGACCACGTGTATAGAGACCGTAAACCATCTTCTCGTCATCCAGTGCCCAAGCTAGGCTGATTTTTGGAATATACTGATCTTCCGAGCCCGGCCGTCCATATGGCAGGCCATTGTTTCCTAGGCGTGCTGCCCTCGTTGCTGCTACCGCCATATCCGGTTCGCCAGCCGGCGCCTCGCCGGGTAGCGCAACGCCACCAGGATGATTCACGAGATACCAGTTTGTATTAGCTCGCTGGAAATATCGCCCGCCGACCGTCAAATCGAGAGAGTCATTGATGTGCCATGATACCTCACCAAATATCGCTTGCTGTTCCCAATCGGTCTGACTTTGTGAGTACCAGCTTGACGTTGAGCCCGGCGGAATTTTGTAACCCGGCACTCCGTAATAGTTAGCGAAGTAGAAGTCGTAGTAACGCTGCGAAACAGAGCCCGGGAAGGTATTAACAGAACCGTCTCCACCTGTAGTCGGTGTTGCAAATGGCGCCATCCAGGAGTCTTTACTTTCTTCGAAATAACCGCCCAGAATCCAGTCGAGTGTGTCCCCCTGACTCGTTAATCGAATCTCTCCAGTAATCTTGTCATCGTTTGAGGGACCCGAATAACTACTCAAGAAATCACCGTCGACTGTTTGACCCTGGCAATAACGTGGATACCAAAGAATGTAGCCGGAATCCGGATTGGTCCAGTAATACGGGTAGTCAGCCGCGGTGTAGTACGAATCATGACAATAACCTGCAGCCCAATACTTAGCGTAGGTCGTGATGTCGTCGAGACCCACCGTATTACGGTCGTAATAAGAAACTGCTGCTACGAGTTGGGCAAAGCCGAGATCGCCTTCGATCTTTAATGAGCCCATGTTGAATTTTTCTGTGCGCCATTCATCATGAAAACGAACGACTTGCAGGTCGCCAACGAATGGGTCGTAATAGTTTCCTGCTCCCGAATCGGAGTTCTGAAAGTGATAAGAGAATGTGGTCGCCCAGCTGTCACTCATTTCCCAGAGTAAGTGAACTCGGCCTCCGTAAACGTCCGCGTCATTCCAGTTCTTCTCGAGTACCGGGCCATTATCCAAAGTACCCCAGCCCGAGGGAGCTTTATTCGCACCACCGCCCGCGATTCCATATGCGTCAGCTGTGTGTCCAAATACGTTGTCGATAAAGCCGCCATCATGATCGTTGTAAGCGGCGATACGCATTGCAAGTTTGTCTTCAATTAAAGGTACGTTGAAAACGAGAGAGCCACGGTAGCTTACGTCGCTCTCCGCGCCAGCGCGTATCTCACCGTCCAAGACGGCTTCGAAGGAGTTCATTTCGGGTTGATTGGTGAGGATACGCATCGTGCCGGCTTGCGCGTCAGACCCATACAGTGTGCCTTGTGGGCCGGATAGAGCTTCTACACGATTAATATCGACTGCCCGAATACTAGGTTGTGAGCCCGTTTGCGTAACCGATATCTCATCAAGATAAACCGATGAAGTTGACTGACCAATATAGCCCGCTCCGGTTATCGCGCCACGGAACACAACTGTGCTGCTACCAGGTCCGTAAGTGACAACGTTAACGGACGGCACAAAGCGTGCGTAGTCTTCCATGCCCTTTGCGCCCATGGCCGACAGCGATTCTTGAGAAATGGCTTGAATGGTAGCTGGAATCTCTTGTACAGACTCCGCGCGTTTTCGAGCTGTTACGACGATTTCCTCAAGACCCTGATAGCCTGAGTCCTGCGCCATAACTACCGCGCCCGGCGTTAGGGCCACGGTTACTGCAGCAGCAACAGGTGTAATTGAAAATTTGGGCGGTGCTTGCATGATTAATTCCCCCGAAGGAATTTTGCCAAAAAAAGTTAACGCAGCTTGTAAACTTATTTCAGTTTGCTGAAAACTACAAGTTATTCACTGATTTTATAATGAGCGTTCGTATTTTGTGCTAAAAAAACAACAAAATATAAGATTATTCAATCGTACTGTAACGGCTTGTCAGCGACTTCCGCGCCGACAGGCAACAAGTGAGCGGTTTTTCAGACGACGACTGAAAGATTATGTAGCCTCGGGAGCCGATAAATATGACGGTTGTTGCGCGGCTGGCAGAGACTTGAGAAGGGGTTCTAGCGTCTCAATCAGCTCGTCCAGGTGATGCTCATAATTTCGCCACAAATTGACTGAGCTCGAATAAATTGGGCGACGCACTTGCTCCGAGCTGGCGGTCTTTACAGCTCGTTCAGTTTCGTGAAAGTGCAGGCACGCTTCTTCGAACGGCAAACCGCAAAAATCCAGGAGTTTTTTTACTTGCACCTCCAGATCGGCAACTACCTTTTCATATTGTACGTCCAGCACAAAGCCCGGCAGCGCCTCATGCCAATGGTCCATGAGGCGTTGATACTGCAAATAGTATTCACCGAGCTCCGTTAGGTCATAGGTGAATGGCTGGCCACTCGCGAATAACTGTTTGAATGAACCGAAGCAACTATCGAGAGGGTGACGCCGGGCATTGATGATTTTAGCGTTGGGCAGCGCAAGCTTAAGGATTCCCGCATAAATAAAATTATTGGGATTCTTATCCACAAAAAAGGGTGCGCCGCTGCGAAATATCTCCGTACGCGACAAGTAATCCGCGCCGATTCTTCGCCAATCGTCGGGCTCGAAATCAGCCAGTACCTCCGGAAAGCGTGCTCCTTTGGGTTTTTCACGACGCACAGATTGGACTGCCCGCGACAGGTCTCCGAGCTCGTGAGTACCATCTACCTGACTATGGCTAGCGAGTATTTGTTCTATGAGCGTCGAACCAGATCGAGGCAATCCCACAACCAGTATGGGTGAGATGGCAGATGTTGCGACACCAGCGTTTTTCGCGAAGAAATCAGCATCGAACAATTCGATAATTCTGTCGTAGGTCCCTTCCGTTTCTACAGGATCATAAGATTCGAGTGGTCGTCGTAACGCATTACAGCTTTCGAGGTTTGCAAAAGCGATCGCATATTCCTTTCGCGCCTCATACTCGAGTCCGAGCGCATTGTGCAGTTGAGCTTGTGACTCATCGGGAAGATCATGATCATTGAGTAGCAATTGCATTGCTTCGACCTCTTCGTCTTCAAAACGAAAGGTCTTCAGGTTTGCCAGACTCCAGTAAGCTTCGGCATGATCCGGTTTAACGCGTATGGCACGTCGATAGCTCGCAACAGCTTCATTTTGCAGGCCAACCGTTTTTTGATGGTGCGCCATGCTGCAAATCGCGCCCGCTTTGTCTGGCGAAAGCTCTAACGCATCTTGGTATGTTTTAATGGCTTGTTCGTGCTCGCCCGTCGAACCGATAGCCGCTGCATAAATCATATGTGATTCAGCATTCTCAGGCGCGAGTCTTAATACTTGACGCGCACTTTCCACTGCATCATCAAACTTATCCATTTCGCGTTGTACGTTGCTTAGATCGACCCACGCCCGCACGTAGTCAGGTGCGTTGGCAGCAACTTTCTTTAAGAAAACTTCCGCGTCCCGAAATCGTTTGTTTCTGAACGCAATGGCAGCCAGAAGGCGCGCGGCTTCAAGATGATTAGGATTCTTAGTTAAGCAATCACGGTAAATCATCTCCGCCGAACGCAAATCGCCTGCATTTTCGAATTCACGGGCTTGCTTGATCTCGGCCTCGAAAGAAATATGTCCAGCCGACTTGCGGTGCGCTTGTTCGGCCTCACGGTCCTTTTCCAGTTGTTTGGCGCGATCAATTTTGTCGTGTGTTACTGCGCGAGTGGGGTCGAGTCGCATTGCAGTTTCGTAGGCTGTGCGTGCTTTGGACGCTTTGTCTTGAACGAGTGATAGATCACCATAGGTCTCGAAGGCAGCAGCGAAGTCCGGAAACAATCGAATTGCTTCTTCAATGTAAGTCTCGGCAATGTCAAATTTCTTCAAGGCCAGATTCGCCTTTGCTGCCAGGCACAGAAAATTAGCGTCGCCTGGGTATTTTTCCAAGCCTTCAGCGCAAAGCCTTGCAGCTGCCTGCGGGTTACCAGAACTTAGCTGACTGAGCGCCGTATCAAATGATATTTTCTGCTCCATGGGAGAAGTTCAACACAGTGCAGAGGCAAGTGCCAGATCTGCCTTGTACCCGGTAGGTGAACGCATTACCTTTGTAGTCTTGAATCAGTCCGAGTGATCTATTGAAGACATTTAAAGAAGCGGTACGGAAAAAGGATTTTGCGATATCGGCGGAGATCTACCTGCGCCCGGAAAGCGATGCAGAATCGCTAAGAGCCCAGGCTATCGCTCTTAGAGACTCTGTCGACGGGCTTTTGCTAACAGATAATCAGTATGGCCAGTTGCACATGTCAACGACTGCGGCAGCCAGTATATTGATTGACTATGGTGTAGATCCAATCGTGCAGCTGACCTGTCGCAATCGAAATCGAATTGCACTTATCAGCGATTTGCTGGGCGTTGGTGCGCTCGGCGTGACCAGCCTTTTGCTGGTAGCAGGCGAACGCGCACCTGAGCAATTTCAACCGCGGCCGAAACCGGTTATGGATCTAAGTGCGACCGACCTGATTCGCATGGCCGCAACAATGAAAATCGATGAAAAATTAACGCAAAATCTGGATTTTTTCGTCGGCGGTGTGGTGACACCAGTAATGCCAAAACCCTCCTGGGAGGCGAAGCAGCTAAGGGAGAAAATAGACGCAGGAGCACAATTTGTGCAAACGCACATTTGTATGGATGTTGAGTTGTTGCGGCGATATCTAAGCCATTTAGTAGCGAACAAACTGACCCAACGTACCAGTGTTGTAGCGTCCGTCGCTCTTCTAGGGTCCGTGGAAGACGAACGCTGGTTACGGGAAAACCGACCGAATGTAATGCTGCCGGATGGGATGGCCAAGCGCTTGGAAAGCGCTAGCAATCCACGCGAGGAAGGCATTCAGATTTGTGCCGAGACTATTCTGGCAATGCGGGAGATCCCGGGGTTGGCGGGCGTCAACATCATGTCGGCCCGAGATTTATCGGCAATCCCTGAAGTAGTTCGTGCGGCCGGTCTGCATGACTGACCACGTTAGGGGGAAATTGGACGGCATTGTTCGCCTACTCAACGATGGTCGTATGGACGATGCTGAATCGACCTGCCGTGGGTACCTAAATGGTGATCCCGACGAGATAAATTTGCTCGGAATTCTAGGCGCGATGTTAATTCGGAAGGGCGACTTAGATGAGGCTGAACAACACCTGCGTCGTGCCATCGGAATCGAACCAGGTTTTGCGAAACCTCACGAAGATATGGGCGCCATATATTTGGCTCGCAATGATCCGCACGCCGCTATTTCGTATTTCGAAAGAGCTCGCAGCCTCGACAGTGATAATTCATCAGCGACGCGTGGACTGGGCGTTGCATACCAGCGCGCTGGCAAAAATGTCGAAGCTCAGGCATTGCGGCAGGAGCTTATGCAAGCCACCGCTACGCCGAATTTACTAGGTGAAGCGAATGCTTTGCGGTTGCGAGGCGAGCCTGCACAGGCTGAACAACTTTGCGATGCCATTCTCAAGCGGGAGCCGGAGAACACGGACGCATTAAGTATTCTAGCGGCGGCGGCAAGCGATGATGAACGCTATGTTATTGCCGAAGGGTATTTGCGGCGGATAGTCAAATTGAAAATTGACGATCCAGATTCGTTGTTTGATCTTGCCAATTTTTTGGGTGAACGTGGCCGTTATCCGGAAGCCATTGAATTCTTACAGTCAGCAGTCGCGCTCGCGCCCGATAATCCGGACGTGCAACTTCATCTTGGTAATATGTACGGCATCGTTGGTCAAACCGCAGATGCGCTGGGCGCTTACGAGAACTGCCTCGACATTCGGCCAGATGACCCAGCAGCACTTATTGGCCGAGGACACATGCTGCGAATTACCGGTTTTCAAGATGAAGCGAATGCGAGCTACAAACGTAGTGTAGAGGTAAGTCCGGAAATTGGCTCGACCTGGTGGTATCTGGCTAGCTTGCATCGTTACAGCGCGAGTGACGAAGAAGTGGTCACTATGCAGTCGCAGCTAGAATCAGAGAGTCTAGCGCCAGATTCCAAAATTGCCTTCCATTTTGCCCTCGCGAGAGCGTTTGAGAAACGAGAAAGCTTTACTGCAGCTTGGGAGCAATATGTGCAGGGAAATTCGTTGAAACGCTCCATCGTCAAATACGACCCCGTGAAGATCGAAGTCGACCAGGATCGAATAAAAGACGTATTCAACGCGAATTTTTTGGCGAGTGTAAGCGCGCAGACGCCTGCAGCCGTGACGCCAATATTCGTGCTCGGGATGCCGCGCTCTGGATCTACATTGATAGAGCAAATCTTAGGTAGTCATAGTTCGCTCGAGGGCGTAGGCGAGTTGCCCTACGTTCTTATGCTGACGAGCAGCATGATCGCGAACAAGCCCGATAATTTGCATTACACGGAAATTATGCAGCAGCTGAGTAGCCATGAGATAACAGCTCTTGGCAGAAGTTATCTCTATCACGCATCGACTCATTGTGCCGATGAAACTATGTTTTTCACTGATAAGATGCCCGAAAATTTTTCGCACGTCGGTTTCATTCGCTCAATCTTGCCTCACGCGAAAATAATCGATGCGCGCCGCGAACCGATGGCCACTTGCGTGGCTAACTACCGCCAGCTTTTTGCACAAGGAAAAACCCAGACTTACGACCTCAATGAACTGGGGGAGTACTACCTTCAGTACATTGACATGATGGCGCATTGGGATGCTGTACTCCCGGGAGAAGTTCTGCGCGTGCAGTACGAAGAAGTTGTTGCTGATCTTGAAGGTCAAGTACGACGAATTTTGGATTTCTGTGGACTCCCTTTTGAGCAGGGCTGCGTCGAGTATCATAAGAGTGATCGACCGGTTAATACCGCTAGTTCAGAGCAGGTGCGCGAACCGATATATACATCCGCAGTGGAGTTCTGGCGAAATTTTGACCCTTATCTAGAAGAGCTCCGCGAAGTGCTGGAACCCGTCCTTTAATAGTGCGGGCCTAAAATGGAATGCTACTGCTTCGCTGATCCGTCTTCGGCGAGCTGATCGGCGGGCACGTAGTCGAAAATAAAAGTAATCCGATCTTCTGCGCCCTTATTCATCACGGAATGCGTTTTCTGATTGTTGATTTCGTAGGCTTCGCCGACCATAAATTTGTAGGGTCGGCCATCAATCATGAAACGCACGCGTGGATTGGTCGTAATCGGAACATGAATTCGATGTCCAACATGGAACGACGGATGACGATCGAAGTGAGGGTTGATAACGCTGCCGGCGAGTAACTTTGCCGCCATCGCGCGAATAACTGTGCCACCAGGTGTGTAATGCTTTTTAATAATCATATTCATTAACGGCAGAGCAACATCGGCGATACGTGCGAAACCGGGCTCCTTGCTCACGGTTACTTGTGGCCACTGGTCCAGGTCAACAAAGAAAACTACAATTGATTGTGTGGCGTGGTGCACTTCAAATTCTTCCTGGCGATACTGATCTTCATGCCAGGCGAGGTCCTCTTGCGTGAGAATTACATCGCGTAGCGCATCAATATTAACGGTGCCGAGTTTGCGGAGTGGTTTATCTATATTCATATGTTTTAGCCTACTGCTTTGCCCTTATCTCTTCCGACAGCGATAGCACGTAATTTCGAACGGCTTCGGATTCTTCGACATTTAATTCCATCCCAGGCATGCCCTGTGTTGAACGCGCTCCACCGACAACGATGCCGTGCCAGGTTGCGTGTGTCTCATCATCGGCGTAGCGAAGATCTGGCACCGTACCGCCCGATCGGGCGACCCCTTGATAGCCGTGGCAACCCGTGCAATTATCGCCATAAAGTTGCCGCCCAGACTCAATGACTTCGGCACTTGCGATCAACGTTGGTTGAGCCGGAAGCGGGCGAGCGTCACCTGATGGCTCCGGCATGTCCGCTACTCCGTTAAGGCTAAAAGCCAATAAACGGGTTGGTCCTTCCGATTCATTGGTCGAATGCATCTGTGGGTACCGAAACTGCAGGCCGCCGCCGGCGCCAATTGGAATGACGACAAATTGCTCACCGTCCATCGAATACGCCGCCGGTGCTGCGTTAATCGCTGTTCCGGTTTTAACAGACCACAAGCGCTCACCTGAATCGGCCGCATAGGCTTCAAACTTTCCCTCCGCACTGCCTTGAAACACCAGGTTGCCGGCCGTTGCCATCAAGCCGCCATTGAATGGTAGCTTGTGGTCTACCGACCAGCGAATGCTCTGGGTTGTGGGGTCGAAAGCGACCAGCTTGCCCGGGCTATGTGCAACGTTATCAACTTCAGTGAACATCACTACATCTTCGCCAGCGCCATCATTATTGACGACGCTAGGCACATCCACGACAGGGATATAACTAAGACCTAAACCGGGATGGAAGGCCATCGGATTCCAGCTATGGGAACCCCAATAATTTGGCCAAAACGCGTGCATGACGCCGTCATCAGCATTCCAGTATTCTCCTGCAGGATCGTAGGCGGGCCGGCCCGTTTCCATATTGATGTGAGTGGCCCAATTGACCTTGGCGAATTTTCCGGCAGTCAGGAGTTCGCCAGTATGACGATCCAGTGCGTAATGAAATCCGTTCTTCGGTGCAATAAGTACGGTTTCACGATTTTTGTCGTCAATGGATAGGTCGGCAAGAACGATATTCATCGTCGCGTTGAAGTCCCAGCTGTCTTTGTCGACGGTCTGATAGTGCCAGTTGTAGTCCCCAGTCTTCGCGTTGATCGCAACGATAGAGGATAAAAATAAGTTGTCGCCACCGTCAGGACTTCGATCCTCGTAGGCGTACAAGTGTGATCCGGACGTGCCGAAGAACAATTGATTGGAGATTGGATCGTAGGTCATTTCGTTCCAGCTGTTTCCGCCACCACCATGTTTTTCGAGCACGTCGCCCGTCCATGTTTTTGCCGCCATTTTGAGCGCCGGTGTATCGTTTTCCGCTGGATCGTGACTTGGCACAATGTAAAAGCGCCATACAAGATCGCCGTTGTCGGTGTCGTACGCGGAGATATAGCCGCGATTGTTTTCGTAGGACTCTGAGCCGGCATTGCCGACGAAAACCATTCCGCCGCCTACATAAGGCGAATCAGAAATTGAGTAACCCTGGTCATTGTCGCAGGTTTGTTTGGTCCACTCGTGGACACCCGTTGCCGCGTTGATGGAAATTAAGCGGCAATCGGCAGTGGTCGCAAATACATGTCCGTCGAAAACGCCCACACCTCGACTGGCGCGAGACATCCATGACAGCTCGGGCTTTTCAGCAAATGCATCACTTACTTTTGGATCATAGGTCCAGATGATTTTACCGTTCGATGCGTCGATAGCGAGGACGATCGAGTACGCGCCCGAAATGTAGATAACGCCGTCAATAACAATCGGTGTAGTGGCGATGCCATCGAGAAGCGGTAAATCGGATGCCCAGGCCAAACCAAGCTCAGCAACGTTGCCTTCGTTGATCTGAGACAGTGGCGAATAGTGTTCGCCACGAAAATTGCCGCCCTTTAGAAACCAGTTTTCTCCGAGAGCAGATTCCGCGAGAATGCGTTCGTCTGTGACCTTGCCAGCGGCAATAACCGTAGATGCAAAAATCAAGATGCTGATCCCGGTGAACAATTTGAGCGCGTGCATGGTCGACTCCGTTGAATGGATGCCCTCTATTGTAGCCTAAGACCCGTTGTGGTCGAATGCTTTGGCGTTATATAAAAAGGAATCATCAATGAAGCTTACGCGTCGCTGGATTAGCATGATGGTGATCGCCTTTTCGGGCGGCATCATTTTCGTCTTACCCTTTCTGTTTGAAGTCTATTATCGACCCATGACAGACGCGTTCGGTCTGACTAACACCGAATTCGGTCGATTCATGAGTACGTTCGGCTTCGTATCAATGTTGGCGTACTTTCCCGGCGGTTGGATAGCGGATCGAGTATCTCCGCGCTTACTGATGACGGTGTCGCTTCTCGCCACCGGCGCGGCTGGATTGTATTTTTCAACGTTTCCGTCTTATGCCGCTAGTTTGGTCGTGCATGGATTCTGGGGAATATCGATTACCTTGCTTTTTTGGGGTGCGATGATTCGGGCCACCCGAAATTGGGCGCCACCGGAAGAGCAAGGCCGTGCGTTCGGTATTCTCGAGGGAATCCGAGGAATTGGTGAGATGGTGCCGCACTTTGCATTGCTCGCAATTTTCGCGTGGTTAGGGAGTGGCGATAAAGCGCTGTCAGTTGTGATCGCACAAGCGTCGGCAGCCATTATGCTATTTGGCGTCCTATGTTGGTTTTTCGTCGATGATCCAGTGGCGGAATCAGGGGAGCCGACAAATGCCGCAAAGGTTGGACTAAAAGAAGTTATTGCTGTTCTTAAAATGCCGGTAATTTGGCTGATCGCGATCGTAATATTGACCGGCTATTGCGCCTATTGGGGAGCATTGTACTTTTCTGCCTATGCAGCAGACGTATTCCTGACTTCTGTGGCTGTTGCAGGATTTATATCAATCGGAAAAATGTTGTTGAAACCTTTTGCTGCGGTCGCGGCGGGGTTTGTGGCCGATAAGATTGGCGTCGCCAAGTCCACGGCGATTCTGTTCATTGTTCTTCTCCTAAGTTTTGTTGGATTCGCATTGCTCCCAGGTGGAGCATCAATGTTCTTCCTGTTAATTGTTAACGTCCTCGTGGCAGGGACCATGATATTTGCGTTACGCGCAATATATTTCGCACTGCTTGAAGAAGGTAAGGTGCCCCTCGCCGTAACCGGAACGGCAGCCGGAATTGTCTCTGCGATCGGATTTACGCCGGATGTGTTTATGCCGGAAATTTTTGGCTACTTACTCGACACCTACCCAGGTGCCGAAGGGTATCGATATTTCTATTTTGTAATCGCTGGAATCTGCGCCGTCGGTTTTATTGCGGCGATGACGATTCAGTACAAGTACGTCAACAAAAATACCTAGAGCGGATCACGATAAGAATCAACTGGTGGGAGTTCGGCTCCCGTCAGTCCTTTCGGTTTCTCTCCGCCTACGACTGGCAACGTTATCGTCCCAATCCCATCGATCGTCGCCGAAACAGTTTCACCTGGCTGTAAGAATCGTTGTGCGCCGCGCACTGCCGTGCCCATCCCTGTTCCACCCGACGTGCCGTTGTTGATCACGTCGCCGGGATGAAGGGTAATGATCGAGGACGCATACTCAACTAACTCCCACAGCGAGTGAATCATGTCACCTGCGGTGGCTTCCTGCATTTGTTCGCCACCAACGCTAAGCGACTGGCGCAGTATTTCCATTGGATTGCCGTAGAATTCTTTCGGCACTATCCATGGACCCTGCGGCGCAAATGAATCGTGTCCCTTGCCGACAAACCAATCACTGGTAAAGCGTGCGCCACCCGGTGGGCGGCCGCCACGATCGGAAATATCCATGGTCACCATGTAGCCAAAAATATGTGCCTCTGCATCATTGGCAGATGTGTATTTAGCCGTTTTTCCAATCACTGCACCTAGCTCGACCTCCCAGTCGGTACGATTGCGCCCGTAAGGAATGACAATTTCTGCGCCGTTGCCAACAACGGCCCCGCGACTTGGTTTCAGGAACAGATAAGGAACGCCGCGTTCTTCTCTGCGTAGACGATCAGATTCGCGTCGCTCTTCCTCATTACCAGATTCGTCTATATGGCTATAGAAATTGACGGCCGCGTTTAGAATTTTTCCGGGATACATAATTGGCGGCAACGTCCGCACGTCGTTGACATTGTGTACATAGCTCGGACGATCGTCGCCAAGCATATCGCTACCAACATGATGATTGACGATTTCGTAGAGACGTCGCTTAAACCCGTAGTCGTAGCGTTCAATTAGTTCCAGCATGTTTGCCGGCACCGGTATGCTGGGGTAGGACACGCTTTGCTCTAATGTGGCGTTGGCTGCATCCAATTCAATGATGATGCTATCGCGCAAGATAATACCGACTTCCGGAGCGCCGTTGATCTCAAATGTGCCGACCTTAAATGGCTCAGCAATGTCCTGGGCTGAAACCGCAGCAGTTACCGAAAGCACCGCCGTCAAAACGACTAATTTGATCTTGCGCATGATCATCCCCTGGTCCAATTGACTAGCTATAGTTATTTGTACTGCCCTTATGGCAGTGTATCAAGATTCGGCCTGGCTCCGACCCTGCATTGATCGAATGCCAGTGCGGTTCTACTATCAATGCTTCTCCAACTCAGCGGGTACTGCGATGCGACCTCAATTGATGTGTATAGTTTTGGCGTTGCTATCAGTCAATAGCGCGGCGGCAGGTGCACTCCCTGACTGGAGTGGTGTCTGGCAACGCGTTGAAGGCAATGGTGGCATTTTCGACCCTGCAACAGTTGAGCCGTCGGATGGTCGAGCGGGCAGCCCGGGCGTCCGACAATACCCTCCGTTAACAGATGCCTGGGAAGCGAAATACACAGCAACGCTGGAATTGGTTGCGAATGATCGCGTCCCGGACCCGATTTCGAACTGCGGCACACCGGCCGGATTTCCCCGCATGCTGGCGCTACCTGACGTTTACGAGTTTATCGTTCGTCCGGAGACCACCTGGATCATCACTGAGAACGGACCCAATATTTTGCGCATCTATACCGACGGTCGTGACCACCCGCCTGCCGATGAATTGTGGCCAACCTTCACCGGCGACTCGGTTGGGCGATGGAATGACGATGTGCTCGAGTTTAGTTCTGTCAGCATGCGGGGAAATCCAGCCGTCGATATTTCAGCGCTTCGCGAGCTTGTTCTAGTGATCAAGAACGGCGAGGTGGTACGAGAATGAATGAGCCGTGGGGACCGCACGACTTAGGCGGTCAGAAAGGCGGACCTGTCGATCTGGCAGAGCACGATACGGCGTATTGGGAGTGGCAGATCGACGCGATGATTCGTCTGTCGTTAAAGAAGGGCTTAATCAGCGACTTCGCTGAGTTGCGCGATGGAGTCGAGCAGTTGACGCAAGACGACTACGATCGATGTAGCTACTACGAGCGATGGGCAAAGTCCTTGGCGCATACATTGGTGTCGCGTGGCGTCGTTAGCGATGAACAGCTGACTAAGCAAATTGAAAGCGTTCGTCGACGTCAGGAGGCTGGCGCATGAACGTGCCACTATTCGACGTGGGACAGCGCGTGCGGATTCATGACCGAACTCCCCCGGTTCACCATCGCGTACCAAACTATGTGAAAGGCCAGGTTGGTACTGTCGAAAGGGTATGCGGCATGCATGGTGAGCCGGAGAAGTTTATTCGCGGCGATGGAAACCCTCGACAACGCATTTATCGAATCAAAATTCAGCAAGAGAATTTGTGGCAAGAATATCAAGGTTCGGCGCGGGATTGTCTGGAAGTAGAAATATTTGAGCACTGGTTGGAGGCGGCCAAATGACCGACCACGACCACGATCACGAGCACGATCACTCGCGCACCTTTCAAGCCGACCATGCCGAGCCAACGAGCGACGGGGCTCGCATCGGTTTGGCTTTGCGCGAACTTCTCATTGAGGCCGGACATTACACAGCGGAAGAAGAACAGACGGTGATTGCGGCAATGCAGGGCGCCTCGCCCCGTGACGGCGGCAAGATAGCTGCACGCGCATGGGTTGATGCTGAGTACAAAAAACGGCTGCTGGATAATGGTGCTGCCGCAATTCGTGAGTTGGGTTATGAAATTGAACCCTATGAATTTACGGTCATGGAGAATGACTCGAGCACACACAATATCATTGTCTGCACGCTTTGTTCATGCTATCCACGCTCGCTATTAGGTATGTCTCCCGCTTGGTACAAGTCGTCGACCTACCGTGCTCGCGTGGTCCGCGAGCCACGGACCGTCCTTACAGAGTTTGGTGTGAAATTGACGAATGACATCGACGTTCGTGTGCACGACTCGACCGCGGAGCTTCGTTACATGGTTTTGCCTGAGCGTCCGATCGGCACTGAAGACTGGAGTGAAGCGAAACTTGCTGCTCTTATCACGCGCGATTCACTCATCGGCACGCAACGCGAATTGGTTCTGCCTTAAACGGCCTCCGTTTTAGAGCACCCCGGCCTCTTGCATCGAAATCGTGCCGGCGTCCGCGTCCATCTCAACTGAGATGCCGAGCGGGATCGTGAATTGTTCGTTGATGTGTCCAATCATGCTGCCGCTAAATGCGGGAATGCCTAATGGGTCGATATGTTCGGCGAGCATGTCTTCCATCGTGAGTGAGCCGAAACCGCGACCAGGTTCGCAGTCCGTACAACGCCCGAACACAAATCCGGCAATCTTGCCAAGGACACCGGACAGCGCTAGTTCAGTCATCATGCGATCGACCCGGTAGACGGATTCTTCGATGTCCTCTACAAAAAGAATGCTGCCCTCCCAGTCGGGCAAATAGGGTGAGCCGGTAATTGCAGTGAGCAGTGACAGATTGCCGCCAAGAATGGGGCCGGTTGCTTTGCCGCTATTCATTGTTCTGATTCTGTTTTCCGTCTGAACCAAGGTGTTTTCTGTGATAAAGGTCGGATTCTTGAGCGTGTAGTGCTCGCCGTTCATCACGACGCGCCGGAAATGCTCAGCGGAGAAAGTATTCAGTGGGCTTGGACCGTGGAACGTAACCAAGCCGGTTATGGTGTGCACGGCGCTGAGAAGAGCCGTTGCATCACTATAGCCGAGCAATACTTTTGGATTGTTTCCGATCATCTCGTAATCGAGCAACGGTAATAATCTTGGCGCGCCCCAACCGCCGCGGGCGAAAATCATTTTGATATCCGGATCAACAAAGAAATTATTAATGTCACTGGCGCGCGCCGCATCTTCGCCTGCAAAGTATCCGTGCCGGTTGTAATAGTTTTCACCAAGAACGACGTCAAAGCCAAGTGATTCGAGTGCATCGACCCAAACCTTCGTTTGCTCAGTTTCGAATGCCGCCGTTGCCGGGCTAACCAGGCCAACGCGGTCACCTGGACGCAATCGCGGCGGCTTAATGAGCGCATTACTGGCAGTTGAGATAGACGGTGCAACACTCAGTGCGCCAACAACGGAAATAAACTCGCGACGATTTATCATATTGATCTTCTGACTCGGTTTTTTCAGAGCAATAAGTATGGCAGTGTGGCAGGGCGATGAACAATTTCGAATCTGCGTTGAAACACAGCGACCCGGTCATCCTGGATGGCGGGCTGGCAACTCAATTGGAGTCCATGGGATTTGATATTGATGGTGCCCTTTGGTCAGCGAAACTTCTTGCCAGCAATCCTCGCGCAATTGTCGATGCGCATCGCGCCTATCTCGATGCGGGTGCGGATTGCATTATTAGTGCGAGTTATCAGGCGAGCCGCGAGGGCTTCGCTTTAATTGGCAAGACGCCAGAAGAGGCAGACGCGTTGATCGCCAGTTCGGCGGCTTTGGCCCTCAATGCTAGGCAGGAGTTTATGGCTAAAAACACCGCAACAGATCGAGCGCCGATTGTCGCGGCAAGTGTAGGCCCTTACGGCGCGACCCAAAATGATGGCTCTGAGTACACGGGTGTCTACAGCATAGGTGTTGATGAATTGCGGGCGTTTCACGAACAGCGACTAATGCTCCTGGATCGGACCGGCGCAGATGTATTGGCAGTTGAAACAATTCCGAATGCCGTCGAGGCTGAAGTGCTGGCGGACCTCTTAAACGAAGTTGATACACCTGCATGGATATCGTTTAGCTGTCGCAATGGGAAGGAGCTCAGCGATGGGACCTCATTGGCAGAAGTGACCGAACAGCTTGCAGATCATCCTCGCGTACATGCAGTCGGTGTAAATTGCACGGCACCGGAATTCATTAGCCCTCTGATTTCGATCCTAAAGAACGCAGCGCCAAAGAAGAAAATCGTTGTTTACCCGAACTCCGGTGAAACATACCACTCGCACGACAATAGTTGGTCCGGGATGGCCTGCGATTTTGACAATGAGTTTGATGTCGCGGCTTGGCGGACAGCCGGCGCGAAATTTATTGGCGGCTGTTGTCGGACGGGCCCCGATAATATTGCAGCAATAAAGGCGAGACTGTGACCGTAATCAGAGCAAGTATTTTCGTCATTATTCTAGTCGGAATATTTATCGGTTATCGAGTATGGCAATCCCCGGAAGTTGAGATGGAATCAGCGCCCGCGATTCAAAACGTTCCGCCGGTAGTAGTGCCGAATGGCACAGTAGATGTTGAGGTAGAAACAATTCTTCCAACCGGAAACATCCCCATTACATCGCTCGATCAACCGGGTTGTTTGACGGAGAGACAATTCGAAGAGCTGCCCGAGCTAATGCAGGAGGCTGAGCGAATGGAGGCGATCTCAGCATCAGGCTCTGCGCTCACTGCATACGAAAATCTCGGCGAAGATTCGTTGCAGAGTTTCGCGAACCAAGGAGATTCCGCCGCGATGGTCGTGTTAGGTGCAATGCAAGTAATGCGAGCGTATGAAATTGACGATTCGCGAGCGATTGATTGGCTCAGCGGCAAGAACTTGATCGATGATGTAAACATCGGAACGGACGAACTCTTGGGAACCGCGAGTCTGGCACTCAATGAGGCTGCCTATTGGTTTTATGAAGCAGCGTCACATGGCCGGGTTATGGCGTTGCAGCAGTATGGACAAGTGAAGGGTCGCCTATTCGGCGGGCCGGTCGGGTTGGGGTGGGTCAGTCAGACGGAATACGATGTGCTAACCCTAGGTGAAAAAAACTCGCTGATTCCCAATAATTTATACGGCCAGGTTGCCTATGACGTTGTGCCTGCGATTCGCGAAGGGGCGATTGGCAGCTTGCTTTCAGATTTAAGTCCGGTCAGTAGTAAACAAGTCGAAATTTGCGAGAAGCTTCGAGTCGAGTTTGATCGAAACCTGGACGACAGAGGGTTGCCCAGAATTCAGATTGCTGCAGCGGCGACGACCACCATGAAAGATCTTTTCGACCGAATTTGCGATTCCGTCAAACACGAAGAGATCCGGCAACGTAGTTTGCAATAGAGGCCTAATTGCGCGAACGCCTTCTCCCCGCTCTTCCCCGATGTCCTTTCGGCGCTGCAGGTGGCGGCTTGTCCGGCGGTGGGGGCAGGTCGGGTAATTTTTCCTGACTTTCGAATCCAGCCATGACGATTTCGCGCATCGCTTTGTCGATTTCAGGATCTGTTTCAAACGGCATGTAGGACGCAAGTCGGCGTTCAACCTCGGCGTTTGCACGTTGTTCCAAGCCAATGCTGCCTGTCTTTTCCCATGCCTCTCGATTTTCGCGGTCAATGACCGGATTGGTGAGGTAAAGCTCTTGCGGCCAATGTTCCAAGGTGTGCGGGCTGGTGATCAAGTGATCGTCGCGCATGAGATCGCTCACCAAATCTCCCGTCGGCAAATCGTTCAGAGTTTGGATTTCTCGCACGAAGTGCAAGCATTGTCCGCAGACTTCATCGTCGAATATCAGCTTGGGAAGGCTGAAAGTTAGAACGAAGTCGAGCATGCCCGGACCGGAAACTGAATTGACACCCGCAATAGCGGCGAGCAACGCGCTGCTAAAGGTTTCCCCGCCGGCCTGAGCGTCCAGCGACTTACCATCTGATAAAGCCATGTAAGCCTGCGTCGGCAAACCAAGACTTTTTCCGATGCTGACGTAGCCCACATTCAGGTGTTGAGCCTCGATTGCTGCCATCGGTGAACTAGCGGCCTTCATGTGGAAGGTTGCTGGTGCGCCGCCAAACAAAACAGGTGTTCCTGGCCGAATAATTTGGGCCATCGTGATGCCGGTTAAGACATCAACGCAATGGAAAACCAGTGACCCGACCAAAGTAACGGGGGCAATGAGTCCCATCAGCGTTACAGGAACAATTTCAATTGGGATGCCGGCGTCAACGCAATCCAACATGTTTTGACAAGAATCTTCGCCGTAGCGAAAGTTTCCGGTCGCTGTAATCGTAAAGATAGACATCGGTTTCGCAATAAGGTCTGCGCGGTCTTCTCTGAACATCTGCAGCATGTCGGCCATACGCGGCACACCGTGTTCGCTGAATGCACCGGATACCACCGGTTTCTTCGATGTCGTTAGCGTCATGTACAAACGCCAGGCATCAGATACCTGCGATTCGATATCATTGTTCGTTGAAAATGCAGTAGCCAGGTAAGCAATATTCTCGAGGCCGTCGCAGATTCGTGCGTACTCGATAAAGTCCGTGGAATCTGACAGGCGTGTTTGGCCGGTACGGTGATCAAGAATTTTGAGGCCACTCGATCCCGGTACGTAGTGAACGTTGTTGCCGCCGATTTCCGTATAGGGCTCTCCGTCACGATCAAATAGCGTGAACGAAGAAGGCGCGTCTGCGATGGCTTTTTCAACGACATCGGCCGGGAAGAAAATTCTTTCGCCTGATTCGTCAGCCTTGAGGCCGTGATCCAGCAGGCGTTTTTTCATTTCAGCACCACGGATATTCATGCCCACTTCGGCCATGATCCGTTTGGCTTCATTCAGTATGTTGGTCGTTTGTTCGTCACTAAGGACGTTAAGTGTCGGTCGCATTAGGGTTCTCTAGTTAGACTCATCGGACTTAACAATTTCTTCTTTGCGCTTAGCAACATAAGATTGCAATTCGTTTTCAATCGCTGCGTCGATCGGCGGTTTCTCATAAGTACTAAGTAGTGCCTTCCAGATGCCGTTAGCGCGGCTTGCTGCATCGATACTCCCGGACTCTTGCCACGCCTCGAAGTTTTGCCTGTTTGAGACAATTGGCGCGTAAAAAGCGGTTTCGTATCGCGCCATCGTGTGCGCAGTACCAAAATGATGTCCACCCGGTGGCACCTCGGCGATGGCATCAAGTGCTAATTCATCGTCGTTGACGAGAATCGGCCGCAGCGTCTCCGCCATCATTTGCAACATTTCTGCATCGATAATTAATTTCTCGAACGACGCGGTAAGACCCCCTTCCAACCATCCCGCGGCATGGTTCACGAGATTGGTATGGCCCATCACGGCACCCCACAGTGACATCTCGCTCTCGTAAGCCGATTGCGCATCAACGCAATTAGAGGTGGTTGTGTTGCTCGAGCGAAAAGGCAGACCCAAGTGGCGGGCGAGCTGTCCACTGGCCAGGGCCATTTTCGTGTATTCGGGTGTACCCAGTGCTGGTGCACCGCTACGCATATCTACATTGGATGCGAATGCTCCATACATCACCGGTGCGCCTGGTTGTACGATCTGTGCCAGTGTTACCACGGCTAAAACTTCCGCCGTTTGTTGCGCAAGGGTTCCGGCAAGTGTGGCAGGGCTCATCGAGCCGGCCAATGTAAATGGCGTAATGCAACTGACTTGTTTCGCAGCGGCAAGTTCGAGCACCGCCTCCGTCATTGGAATGTCCAATTGCATGGGCGAGTTTGTATTGATAATTGCCAATACAGCGGCCTGTGCGGAAAATTCTTCGTGAGTTTCACCGAAGGCTATGCGGGTCATCTCGAGACAGTCAGCGGTTCGTTCACGTCCGAGCGCATAAGCTTGCGCGTTCTTGTCCAGCAACGTCAGTTGGGCAAGATAGAGGTCGAGATGGCGGGTCTCTGGTGGAAGATCCATCGGTTCGAAAGAACCCCCACCTTCCTGATGGATAATGTTGAGACTCTGAATGACACGTAGATAGTCACAGAGCTCTGCGTAGTTGCCGGGTCGACGCCCCTTATCGAGATCACTGACAAAAGCTGGTCCGCCAACAGATGCGAAGACAAGATTATTGCCGCCGATCATAAGATCTCGCGCCGGATTGCGCGCGCGCAGGGCGAATTGGGACGGAGCCAAAGCAAGCTGCTCGGTAACCAGATCGCGATGCAGGCGCACCATGCCGTCTGCGTTACTCGTATCGGCACCTGCGTCATTGAGTATCTGCACGCTTTCGTCTTGCAAAAATCGAAAGCCCTGCCTTTCAAGAATATTCAGTGCCGCATCAATGATGCTCTCAACCTGATCTGGGCTGAGGGGCTCCATTGGTGGAAATGGGTTGTGTAACAACTGCCATGGCAATTGATTGATCTGGTTGGCGTCGCGCCGTTTTCGATGAGAACGACGGCTCATCTTCTACGCTTTCGCCGACCAGACGCAGCCGCAGCAACCTTGCGCTCCGGCAACTGGACCACTTTTTCTAAGTTGTCGAAGCTGTCGGTATCATGCGGAATTGCCATAGCGGCCACGAAGTGATGTTGGAAGCGTTCTTCAACAGCGGTTTCGATTTTCTCGACCAGCTGAGTTTGTTTTTCGATGGCTGTCCTGGACGCAACATCGAGAAGTGCGATTCGCGCGCCGGTGCCTGCGGCGTTGCCGGCCGACGAAACCGCCGCCAGGTCGCAGTCCGGAATCATGCCAAGAACCATTGCGTACTTCACGTCAATGTGTGCGCCAAAAGCACCAGCCAATCGAATTCTATCGACTTTCTCGACGCCCAGTTTTTCCATCAATAGTCTTGCGCCCGCGTATAGCGCGGCCTTACCGAGCTGAATCGCCCGCACGTCATTTTGTTTGATGCTAATTTCAGGCGCGCCTTCCAACATCGTGTAGGCAAACGTTCTGCCGTCGGCGACGATTCGATCGGAGCGTTTTGCGGCGTCACCGGCAATGGTGCCGTCGGCGATAATCACGCCTGCAAGATAGAGTTCAGCGAGCGCTTCAATGATTCCGGAGCCGCAAATGCCGGTCACACCACAGGCCGGAATCGCGTCGGCAAATCCCGGATCATCGGACCACAACTCACAACCAATTATTTGGTACTTAGGTTCCAGAGTGTCGGGGTCAATACGGACGCGCTCGATTGCTCCCGGCGCTGCGCGTTGTCCCGAACTGATTTGGGCGCCCTCGAATGCGGGGCCCGTCGGGCTTGATGCTGCCAATATCCGTTCTCGGTTGCCGAGAAACATCTCGGCATTCGTTCCAACATCTACGATCAGCGAGATTTCGTCACGCTCGTGCGGTGCTTCCGCTAACAGAACTCCCGCTGCATCTGCACCGACGTGACCGGCGATACAGGGTAGGCCGTAAATATAGCCGCCAGGACTTATCTCAAGATCGATGTCTCTGGCGGGCATCGTCATTGCCGCATCACTCACAAGGGCGAACGGCGCCATACCCAATTCGACCGGGTTTAGGCCGAATAACAAATGCATCATGATCGGATTGCCAACAACCGTCAGCTCAACGACGTCAGCGCGTTCAAGCCCGGCATCCCGGGCAACTTCTCCGATCAAATCGTTAAGCGTTTCACGAACGACGGCAATGAGTTCTTTCTCACCGCCGGAATTCATCATGATGTAAGACACGCGACTCATCAGATCTTCGCCAAAACGGATTTGTGGATTCATCTGACCGGAGCTGCTCAAAACTTCGCCACTGCTGAGGTCGCACAAATGGGCGGCGATTGTTGTCGAACCAACATCGATCGAGATGCCATGTAATTTGGTTCTGAGGCCCGGCCATACGGCAATTATTTCCACGTCGTTTCTAACCGCGGCCGTAACCTGCCAATCGCCCGCACGCAAAACCGTTTGCAGTGTTTGTAGTGCGGGGAACGTGATGCTCAGATTATCCAGATCCCAATCTCTTTTGAGTGCGGCAATTAGTCGTTCGGCGTCGCCGCTGGGGTCATGCATGTCGGGCTGTTGAACCTCGACGAAATACGGATGCGCTGGCGGATTGATTTCGATGTCATGAGCTTCGTGTTTTTTGCGGACGACTTGCCGATGTACCTGGCTGCCTAACGGAACATCGATTGCGATATCGCCAAGCAACGTCGCCTGACAGCTAAGCCGATGCGTTGGTTGTAGGTTGCGTCGATCCCGATACTGCGACTCGGTTACGCCCGGCGCTGATAAGTTGGCGAGCTTGGAGTCGATGCCGTGTTTCGATAATTCGCCTTCAGTTACGACGACTTTGCAACGTCCGCACAGTGCGCGACCGCCACAGACAGAGTCAACATCGACGCCGAGACTTCTCGCTGCCTGCAAAATCTGCGTGCCGATCGGAAAACGCCCGCGCTTTCCCGAGGGCGAAAAAACGATCAGTGGATCAGTTGAGTCAGCCACAGTTTGGGCTCTCGTCAGTCTGGGCGGGGCTGACGGTCACGATGTTTATCAGTTGTCTATTCACTTGCAGCGGATTTTACCGCTTCCTCGAGTCCACCGGCTTTGACCACTGATTCCAGATACTCATCGTCAAACTGACTTTCGAGCTCGGCGACTCTTGTCGCGACCAGTTGTTCTGGATCGCCTTCGACCATTTCGGAGTGGCGCTTCCAATCTTCAAGATAGGCGTCGCTGGAGCCGCGGCCCGCTCGCATTGCCGCTCGATCAATAGCCTTCGCAAATCGTGGGTGTAACTCCTTCTTAATATTTTTTCGGCCCACACGGGCAACGACTTGCGCCGGAATATCGCGCCAATAAATGCTGATCAGTTTCGCCATAGCGGTACAAGTCCATCGGGTATGTCATCGGAATCCTCCGATGAATTAAATACGAGTGCCTGAGACTCATTCGGCCGTCAACCAGCAAAAGATCGAACGAGTTCGTGCGCGGCCAGTTATGTAGGCAACTGGTTAGGAATTCTAGCGAACACGGGTGATGGGGGGCTAGGAGCGATCCACCATATAAAACGGCGTGCCCGCATATGAACCTATCCGGTGACGTTGGGCTTGTACTGCCGCCGCCCGGAAAAGGTCGCGAGCTTCAACCGATAGTTTTGCGCCAAAGCAGACGAATTGAGCGAATTCAGCTAATTCGGGATCAGAGTACTAGTCTGACCCCGAATGCATTTTTTACCGCCGTCGTGTGTATTTGACGACTTGTTCGGGACCGACTTCCGCGCCGTAAATATTGCCATCCAGATCAACCGCAACACCTTCTGCAGCAGTGGTTCCGGCATTGTCAGGATCGGAATTGGGATCGGGAATATGCATTGTTACCCAACCGTCGAACGCGCTACCGATGTAAATGCCGCGTGCGTAGCCACGATTAGCACCCCAGGTTGTATTGGACTCCGAATCAGCCGCATACAAGATGTCATTGTGATCGATAAACAATCCACTTGGCCGTCCGAATTGCGTCCAGGTTTCCAGGTGATTGCCTTCCTGATCGAAAATCTGCAGGCGGCTGTTGCTGCGATCACCGACAAAAAGTCGGCCGGTAGAATCCATTGCCAACGCATGCGGATCGCGGAACTCTCCGTTTTCCTTGCCGGTAGAACCCCAGGTCATCAGGAAAGATCCGTCTGACGAAAACTTCATTACTCGGTTGTTGCCCTCTGCGCCGTGACCATCAACCACAAAGATACTGCCGTCCGGTGCGACCAATACGTCCGAAGGCTGGTCGAACTCGTCCATCGCGTCACCGGCGATGCCAGCTTTGCCAAGGCTCATTAGCAACTCGCCATCTGGACTGAATTTGTGCACCTGGTGCCCTTTACCTTCATTTCCCCTGGCGTCGGTTACCCAGACATTGCCATCGCTATCAACGTGAATACCGTGTGGCCAAACAATCATTCCGGCACCAAAGCTCGTTAGAAGATTGCCGTCCGAATCAAAGTGAAAAACGCTGTCCAAATTGTCACGGTCAACACAGGAATTCTGACCGCATCGCTCGGCAACCCATACAGTTCCCTCCGGAGTTGTGTATACAGCGCTCGTTGAGCCCCAATCGCGACCGATATCTCCCCAACCGGGACTCCCTGCAAACGGGTTTCCAGCGGCCAGCACCAGTGCCGTCGATAGTCCAAGAATTCCCAAAATGGTGACTTTGATTAGCTTCATATTATTCTCCAAACCTTCTGCCAAGTGGTTGCAGTGTAGCGTAACTCGACGTCAAGCTGTGCCTGTAACGATATCATCATGGCCGTTAGGCGGTCTGTTTTGACAAGTTCGAATGAAGTCAGTAGCGTCCTTAGACCAATACAACCGCTGTCCTGAATCCATGTCCAAATGCAAAGAAGCTGATGTCTAAATCAGCCGCACTTCTACTCTTCTCATTGTTACTGACTTCCTGTGCGGAATCCGATCTCGCAGGCATCGCGCACGTTGCTGTGGTGCCAGGTGTGACGCGTGAGCTGGCCGAATATCGAGCAGCGGTGTTGTCCGACATTCACTATGAATTGGAATTCACCATTCCTGCAAGCAAAGGTGATGTGATTAACGGCGAAGTGCGCGTCACTTTTACGCGCGCGGATTCAGATGAAGCGCTGCAACTCGATTTTCGCGAAAATCCAAACAATATTCACAGCGTGCGTGTCAATGATATCGACATCGAGCCGCGCATCGAAAACGAACACGTCGTGCTTCCTGCGGACGTTTTGTCGGACGGTGTGAACGAAGTGGCGATTTCGTTCGTCGCCGGAGATAGTTCGCTCAATCGCAACCCTGATTACCTGTATACGCTTTTCGTGCCCGATCGCGCACGAACTGCATTCCCATTATTTGACCAGCCCGACTTGAAGGCGACGTTCAGTCTTGCACTTTCACTGCCAGATGATTGGACCGCAATGTCGAATGCACCGATGGCTAAAACCACGCCGTTGCCAACGGGTAGCAAGATTCAATTTGAGGCGTCTGACCTTATAAGCTCCTATTTGTTTTCGTTTGTTGCGGGCAAGTTCGACAGGATTGAACGGGACGTCGGCGGCCGACAAATGACCATGCTGCATCGGGAAACCGATGCAGAGAAAGTCGCGCGAAACGTCGATGATATTTTTTCGCTGCATGCGGCTGCGCTTGACTGGTTAGAGGCGTACACGAAAATTGATTACCCGTTTCAGAAGTTCGGTTTTGCGCTAATTCCTGCGTTTCAGTACGGCGGCATGGAACACATTGGTGCGATTCAATATCGTGCGGATAGTCTATTTCTCGACGCAACACCTTCTGAGACTCAATTACTGGGGCGTGCTGGCCTGATCGCCCACGAAACGGCACACATGTGGTTCGGCAACCTCGTGACAATGGAATGGTTCAACGACGTTTGGACCAAAGAGGTGTTTGCCAACTTTATGGCGGCAAAGATCGTCAATCCAGGTTTTCCTGATATCGATCACGATCTTAATTTTCTGGTGAGGCACTATCCGAGGGCTTACTCCGTTGATCGGACGACAGGATCCAACCCCATACGCCAGGAACTACCCAACCTCAACGAAGCTGGCCAGATGTACGGGGCAATCATTTATAACAAGGCGCCAATCATGATGCGTCAGCTGGAAATGATGATCGGTGAGTCGCAGTTTCGAGATGGCATGCGCGAGTACCTCAGTCAGCATGCATTTGCGAACGCAACGTGGCCAGCTCTGGTCGAGATTTTGGATCGGAAATCGGAGGAAGATTTGCTCAGCTGGAGCGACGTCTGGGTGAACCAACCGGGAAGGCCCGCGTTCACGTTGGAGCATGACCAAGACGCGAACGATGGTAAGCAGTTGACCCTCATGCAAACCGATCGAGCTGCGCTTGATCGCGTGTGGCCGCAACAGTTCGACATAATGAGTGCGGCATCAGTTCAGACATCGAGAGCTACCGTATTTTCTCACGCCAGCGCCACTACGATCGACGAGCGTGGGTTCGCTGCGGAGGCGCCGTTGATCTTCAATGCCAATGGAACGGGGTACGGCCTGTTCCCGGCAGACCCGGCGGTGATTGCTCTCTGGGAACGATTGAGCAAGGTTGAAAAGGGCGCGCTGCTAATTAATCTTTATGAACTGATGCTGGAAGGAACACGCGTGACACCGGTTGATCATGCTGCGTGGTTGATGGAGGTCATCGGCCTTGAGGAAGATCAACTTCTGTTGAATCTGGTGATCGGTGAGGTTGAGAGAATATTCTGGACACTTTTGTCGGCCGAGGACCGTGCGTCGTTGGGGCCGAGGCTCGAAGCTCTTTTTTGGCAATCGATGCTGACCCAAACGGAGGCTAGTAGGCGAAAAATGTTTTTTGAGGCGTTCGCGGGTATTTTGCTGAGCGAGAATGCGATTCAGAAAATCTACGGTGTGTGGGATGCCTCGCTCAAGGTCGAAGGCCTTTCTCTGTCAGAAAACGATTATATCGACCTAGCGCAATCACTTGCTATCAGGCTTCCTGACCAAGCTAATGATATCCTTGCTGCGCAGAATGAAAATACTCTGAATCCGGACAATAAGCGGCGGCTTCAATTCATAGCGCCGTCTCTATCCTCAAGTAAAATAGAACGTGATCGGTTTGTGGCGTCTCTGGCGGACGAATCGATGCGCGAGATTGAGTCCTGGGTGTTGGATGCGCTTGCCAATATTCATCACCCACTCAGAGTCATGGTGTCAGAGCAATACATACTGCAAAGCCTCGAGTTGCTCGAAGAAATTCAGGCGACTGGAGATATTTTTTTCCCGAAGCGATGGCTTGACGTGACATTGCGCAATTACTCTTCCGCAACAGCATTACGCACCATTGAGACGTTTTTGAATGAAAGACCAGATTACAATCGGCAACTCAACATGAAAATTTTACAGTCAGCCGATTCAGTAAGACGCGCTAACCGTCTAGTCGATACAGATCGTGCGCAATCAGTTAGTGGCCAGTAAGTGACCAATTTTTTACTGCTTATCGTCGGCATGACCGGCCTTTGGCTCGGATCCGAAACGCTTATTCGTGGCGCAATGTCGTTGGCGGATCGGTATCGCTTGTCAGATGCCTTGTTCGGCATGTTGGTGCTTGCGATCGGCACGGATCTTCCAGAATTATTTGTGGCATTTGATGCATCCTTCCGCAGCCTCGCCGGAGAAGATCTTTCAGGAATTGTGATCGGCAGCGCGCTTGGAAGCACCATCGGCCAGTTTGCATTGGTTTTCGGTGTGGCAGGCTTTATTGGCTACAGTCCAATGCAACGCAAGTTCTTGCCGCGCAACGCGACTTTTCTTATTGGCGGTGCGCTTGCCCTGCTTATCTTTTCGCTGGATGGAGTGATTTCGCGCATAGAAGGCGGCCTTTTGTGCCTGTACTACGCGGCCTATGTCTGGGTGCTGATTTTCGGACGCGGCGAAGTGCCCGAAAGTGATGAGCACGGACCGCACATAGACATTTGGAAAGCCTGGCTCGTACTCGCGATCGGATTTGTATTGCTCCTTTTAGCAGCAAAGCTTACCGTCGAGTCTGCGGCAAGCTTTGCGACCGAAATGGGCATGAGCAATATGGCCGTCTCCGCAATAATCATTGGTATGGGAAGCAGCTTGCCGGAACTTTCCGTATCGTTTGTCGCTTTGCTGCGCAAACGCGGCGGACTATCCGTCGGCAATCTTGTGGGTAGCAACGTATTGGACACTCTGCTCGTGCCCGGAATTGCGGCGACTATTTCGCCGCTTTTCGTTCCAGCCGCAGTGTTGTGGGTAGATATACCCGTACTACTTCTGGTCACCTTGTTGGTATTGGGCTTCTTGTACGTGTCGCGGCGTGGCATCAAATCTATTGAGGCAGCCATTCTGCTCGCGATCTACGCCGCCTATGTGGCGGTGCGCCTCACCGGGCCGGGTTCATAACGTTGGCCGCCAATTACTGGTAGCGTTCACCACCTTTAACAACGACGTCCACCTTTTGCAGAATGCTAATGTCCTCCAGTGGGTCGCCTTTAACTGCTATTAGGTCGCCGTAACGGCCTTCAACAAGTGTACCAACATCATCTGCCCAGCCAATGAACTCAGCGGCCACTGATGTCGCGGCCTGAATCGACTCCATGGGTGTCATTCCGCGTTCAACCATGATCGGAAACATCAGTGCGTTGTCGCCGTGCGGATAAACGGCTGCGTCCGTGCCGAATATGATTGGCACGCCGGCCGCATGTGCCTTGGTAAAAGCCTGGCGTTGTGCCTCTGTGGTTTCATCGTTCTTGCGAATAAATTCTTCCGGCCAACCCTCTTCGCGGCCGACAGTTGCGATATAGCTGCCGTTATAGACGTCCATTGAGAACGCAACGTTGTGTTCGACTGCCAATGCGATCGCTTCGTCGTCCGCGAGTGAGGCATGCTCGATTGAGTCAACACCGGCCCTAATCGCGTCCTTAATGGATTGGGCGCCATGTGCGTGCGCAGTAATCTTAATGCCAGCGGCATGTCCGACTTCGACTACCGCACTTAATTCTTCCTGTGTCATCTCAGGCGCGCCTGGAACACCGCCAAACGCCAATACAGCGCCTGAGGCCAGGACTTTCAGCACGTCCGCACCGCCATCAACAGCGGCTTGCGCCTTTTCTCGAAATTCATCCGGGCCGCTAGCGACGCCTAAGCGAATTCTCGCCGGAATGTCTTCTTCCGGATAGCCTGGAATGACCAGATCACCGCCGCCACCAGCGATGGTGAGATAAAAACCCGACGTTTGAATTCGAGGGCCCGGAAAATCACCGCGATTCACCGCATCGCGCGCCTCGCGCGCACCCCATCCCCCGTAGGCGCCGAGATTTCTAATGGTCGTAAACCCAGCAGCTAAAGTGACCGCAGCGTTTTCTTTCGCAATCTCAAGTTCTTCCGCCGGAGTGCGGTGGTAGTAGACGCTCAGGTCCACGGTATCGCCCGCGTTATCCATGATATGCGTGTGAGTGTCGATCAGCCCGGGTAAACAGGTATGTTCCGACAAATCAAGAAAGTCACCACTGGTTGGTTTGCCCTCTGTAATCGATACGATGCGACTGCCAGCGATTGAGATCGTTTTATCGATGGTCGGTGAATTTGAAATACCATCAATCAGCGCGCCGCAAAAGACTGTTGTCTGGCTTGCCACCGTTGCTTCGACGTGAGGTGTCGAATCGCCGCAGCCGGCGAGTGCGAGTGAGCTGCAAAAAAGCAAAAATCTTTGGGTCATGTAGTCATTTCCAAGAGAATTTGGTGTGTGACGATTATTGCACTCTTCTGGCCGATTGCGAAAAGTATGCGAATTGTTCAACTCAGGAGGCTGTCATGGATCTATTTGCGCGGCAGAAATGCTATGTTCTCGTATTCTCAATAACCACATAGAAAGCGGACTGATGAAGAATATTGCGACTGGAATTATTTTGGGATGTGCGTTGTTCACTAGTGACTATCTCTTCGCACAAGATTTTAGTGCGTTCGAGTACCGCAACATCGGACCGTCAAGGGGAGGGCGCGTTACCGCTGTCGCGGGAACCGTTGCGTCTCCGTCCACCTTTTACCTTGGTGGATCCGGCGCTGGCGTGTGGAAAACGGATGACTACGGTACGACGTGGAATAACGTGTCAGATGGCTATTTCGAAACGCCGTCAATCGGTGATATTGACGTGGCGCAGAACGACGCCAACATCGTGTATGTCGGCACAGGGTCGGATGGTCTTCGCAGCAACGTAATCGTTGGCAAAGGCATGTACAAATCGATCGACGGCGGGAAGTCGTGGGCGCATATTGGATTGCGCGAGACCGGCCACATTGGTGCCGTCGAAATCGACCCAACCGATCACAACATCGTCTGGGTTGCGGCAATCGGTCAGGCGTTCAATGCGAACGAAGAACGTGGCGTCTACAAAACTGCGGATGGCGGCCAAACCTGGGAACGGGTTTTGTTCATCTCCGATACGGTGGGCTTTTCCGACATCGAATTGCTTCCGGGCAATCCGAACATCGTTTTTGCGACGGCGTGGAAGGCTGAGCGTAAGCCCTGGACGATCATTTCCGGTGGAGAGCAGGATGAAGGGGGCCTTTACAAGTCGGTCGACGCGGGTCTGACCTGGGACAAGGTAACTGACGGCTTACCGCAGGGGCTCATTGGCAAAATCGATCTCGCCATTAGCCGTGCGAATTCATCAATTGTGTATGCGCTGGTTGAAGCGCCAGACGATGAGGGCGGACTGTACAAATCGATTGATCAAGGTCGATCGTTTGAACAGGTCTCAAGTGAAACTTCAATCAGAACGCGACCGTTCTACTACGCCAATATCGATGTCGATCCGACGAATCCGGACATCGTCTATGGCATGGCGACACGCAACATGAAATCCATCGATGGTGGTAAGACATGGGAGCGACTGCGGGTACCCCATGAAGATAATCATGACATGTGGATCAATCCGGACAATCCAGATTTGTTTATTCATGGTAACGACGGTGGTGCAAATGTCACCCACAATGGCGGCAAGACTTGGTCGACACAGTTTAATCAACCCACTGCAGAGCTTTATCAAGTTGAGGTTGATGACCAGTATCCGTACTGGCTCTACGCAGGACAGCAGGATAATTCGACAACGATTGCCGTGCCGAGCATGCCGCCGTTTCGAACTCAGGATACGTCGGCATGGCTAGTGGATACCGGCGGTTGTGAAACCGGCCCCGGCGTGCCAAAACCGGGCAATCACAATATTGTGTATTCGAATTGCAAAGGTAGATTTTCTGTTTTCGATAAACGCATTGGTACGGAAAAGGGTTATTACGTTGGCGCGTCGGACATCTACGGGCACAACCCGCGCGATCTCACTTATCGCTTCCAGCGTGTGTCGCCTATTCATGTTTCTCCGCACAATCCGGACGTGGTTTATCACGGATCGCAATTCGTGCATCGCACGGAAGATGATGGACGAACCTGGGAAACGATCTCGCCTGATTTAACCGCGTTCGACGCGGATCAGCAGGTGATATCCGGTAGCCCGATTACGCGGGACATCACGGGCGAGGAGTACTACAGCACTATTTATTCATTGCGAGAGTCTCCTGTGCAGGCCGGAGTTATCTGGTCTGGCGCAAATGACGGTCCGGTTTACGTCACTGAAAACGGTGGGGAAAACTGGAGCGATGTTACGCCTCGCAATTTGCCGCCCGGCGGACGTGTAGACGCGGTAGAGCCTTCTCCACACGACCCCGCTAAGGCCTATATCGCGGTATTGCGTTATCAACTTGGCGATTGGAAACCCTACATTTATAAGACCGAGGATTTTGGTCGTCACTGGACGCTGTTGACCGACGGTACTAACGGCATACCTGTCGATTATCCGACTCGGGTAGTGCGCGAGGATCCGATCCGTGAGGGCCTGCTTTTTGCTGGTACTGAGTTTGGCATTTACGTGTCTCTGGACGACGGCGAAAACTGGCATAGCTTTCAACAAAATCTTGGTGTCACGCCAATTACTGACATAAAAGTCGTCTACGGCGATCTAGCGATCTCAACCATGGGTCGTTCATTCTGGGTGTTGGACAATATGACGACCTTACGCCAAGGGTCATTTGATACTGCGTCTGATACGGCAATGGTTTTTAAACCGAACGATACTGTTCGTTTCCGCAATGTGTACACAGGACAAAGCAACAACGGCGTGCCTGATTATCCGCCACCGGCGGTAGTCGTTGACTACTACCTGCCGGATGATGGAGTTGAATCGATACTTTTAGAGTTTTTGGATGCCAACGGGCGAATTGTTAAAGCGTACGAGAGCAGTGCCGAGAATGAAGAGGGCAGCAATGAGGTAGTCAGTGATATGCAGACTAGCCAGGCGATGGTCATCGCCGAGCAGTCATTGTCGATGATGGCCGGAATGAATCGTTTTCGTTGGGATATGACGCACTTCGGAGCCTGGGCTGCTGACGCTGAGGACCGTTATGAAAATGGCCCGATGGTGCGCCCTGGGCGCTATTCCGTTCGCTTGACTGTCGGTGATACCACGTCGACTCAGTCTTTTGAGTTGGAAGTAGATCCGCGCGTCATTGCACAAGGCACAACGTTGGCCGACATAAATGAGCAGGTCGCTTTCGAATTGCAGGCAATCGGCCTGTTGTCTGAAATAAGGCGCCTTGAAAAAGACGCTGCGGGTGAACAATCAGAACTGGAAGATCGACGCGACCAACTATCTGAGGAGGAGGCGAGTCGACTGATTGTAGTAACCGACATTCTCGACAAAGTTAAATCGGCTGATATTATTTATCCGCAGCCAATGCTCAGTAGACAAGCAGCCTTTTTGTACAACATGGTGAGAAGAGCAGATCAATCACCCGGCAAAGATGCAATTGAACAATTTGACGCGTTGTCTGCTCAATATGGTACGTTGAACTCTGCCTATCGAAGTGGGGACTAGTTGATGAAGAGTGTTCTCGTATCAATGCTGCTGATCGTTGGCGTAAGTTTCGGTGCTCATGCTGCGAGCCCGCCGGTGGGGCTCAGCGCGGACATTGACGCTGTTTTTGCGGAGTTAGATCAGAATAGTGGCCCGGGATGCGCAGTTGGCGTGATCCATGATGGCGCCTACATTCACAAAGCAGGCTATGGCCTCGCTAATCTCGAATACGGGATGCCGATTACGTCCCAATCAGTTTTTCGTACTGGGTCAGTCGGGAAACAGTTTACTGCGATGGCGATTGCAATTCTTGCAGAACGCGGTGAACTCGATTTGGACGCTGACGTGCATACCTATTTGCCGGACCTTATTGACTATGGTCACAAGGTCACAATTCGACAAATGGTGCATCACATCGCTGGCATGGGCGACTACGGTCACACGGCGCTTCGAAAAGCGGACGGGTCGGAGTTTCGATTTGGCAACGAGGACTATTGGACGATCGATGAATTTTATCAACACGTCAAAAAAGCGGATCTGATTCACGCGCCTGGCAGCAAGTATGAGTATTCGAATTTGGCCTACTTTCTGTTGTCGCAGGTTGTCGAAAGCGTGAGTGGCGAGTCTCTGCGTGAGTTTGGTGCACGAGAAATATTCGGTCGTCTGGCGATGGACGACACGCTATTTAATGACAACGTTAACCAACCTGTGCCGAATCGCGCCGATGGCTATGCCCGAATGGACGATGGTAGCTATGAAATTTTCATGACCAACTTAAGTTGGATTGGGGATGGTGGCGTCTACACGAATATCGATGACTTCATGAAATGGGACCAAAATTTTTACAACAATCGTTTGGGAAAGAGCAGTGATGCGTTGATCAAATTGGTCACGACACCGCACCCGGACACAATCGACTACACAGATGATGGCCCCGTGAACGTACAGTACGCCTTCGGTATGCGCGAGCAAGAGTCGAACGGCGAATTTATGATTGGCCACGGTGGCAGCTGGGTTGCATTCACCGCACTTTACAATCGCTATCCAGAGCTGAAATTGTCAATCGTTGTCTTTTGCAATTCAACCGACACCTCAGCGCCGGAATTGGGTACGAAAGTGGGTGAGATCGCGGTCGCCGCCATCAAAAGTAACTAACGTCAGGTCGAAAACTGGGTCAGAGCCCAATATTGGGCTCTGACCCAGTTTTTATTTTCGGCGGATAACGTGGCCCGGCCGGGCGTCGGTTGTAGCGCCGTCTGCGTAGACCAGTTCGCCTGAGACCCAAACCATCTCAATGCCAGTGGACAAAGCGGACGGGTCTTCGGGCGTGGCATTGTCGATAACGGTATCCGGATCGAAGAGGACCATGTCGGCCACCATGCCGGACTGAATCAGGCCACGATCGTTGAACCCCATGTGCTTGGCGGTTAGGCCAGTCATTTTGTGGATTGCCGTTTCCAGCGACATGATCTGGTTTTCGCGGACATATCGGCCGAGGACTCGCGGAAAAGAGCCTGCACCGCGTGGATGAAGATCGACCAGCCCACCATCGCTGCAAATGTTAGTTTCAGACCAGGACATTAAGTCCTCAATATCGTCCGCGTGCATGCTGGTGGCGATAATCATTTCAGCACGCTCACCCGTTGCTTTACGCCACTCATCCGCCATCTCGGCAAGCGCCATAAACGCTCCGGCCGGATCTGTTTCAAGAACACCGGCAATTTCAACTAGCGATTGACCAACGAAGTCCGGATTCGGCTCGAAACGCGTCATCCACATGCCGGCTGCCGGCGCGATGGTTTCAAGAACTTCTTCAACCGCAGCGCGATCCGTGTAGTCACGTTCCGGCAGCAGCACCATCATGGTGGATTGCCAGAACTCGTACGGATAGATGTCAGCCGTAATTTGCACACCGTCAGCGCGCGCGGCGTCGAGTTTGGCCAAAATCTCCGGTGCTTTTCCCCACAGCGGCGTCATCGCCAATTTGATATGCGAGATTTGCACTGGCATGCCGGTCTGACGACCAATTAAAATAATTTCGTCGATGGAATCTTCGAACCAACGATCCTCGCTGCGTATGTGGCTGATGTACCGTCCACCGGCATCTGCCGCGATTTGTGCGAGCGCGATGACTTCTGTGGTTTCGGAGTAAATTCCTGGGTCGTACTCAAGGCCCGTGGCCAGACCCAATGCACCTGATTCGAGCTCGCTCGCCAATAAGGCCGACATCGCGGCCACTTCGTCGTTCGTTGCAACGCGTTTGTAATCGTCGCCCATCACTTCTCCGCGCAAGGTGTTATGTCCGACATAGGATGCGACGTTTAGCGTCGATGGCGCCGCTTCCATTTTTGCGAAGAAGTCGGCCAATGGATATTCCGATCCACCGTCCTGCCCGACGATCATCGTTGTAATTCCCTGACTGATTGAGGCAAGGGCGTCAGGTACGTCGTCGATGTCACCGTTGCCGTGGCTGTGTGTGTCAATAAAACCGGGTGCTAGCGTCAGTCCACCCCCATCGATGATGGTCTCGTCCGCGCATACTTCAAGGCTACCCAGCTCGCTGATCTTGCCATCGCTGACCCGAACGCTTGCGGAAGTAGCCGGAGAGCCGCTGCCATCGATGACTTCAATATTGGTCAGTAGATAACCCGGCGCGTCGTTGATGCAGACGGGAGTTTCTTCCTGCGCACAGCCGATTAAGAACGCTGCTAAGGAAACGCTTATGATGAATCTATTCATGATGTATCCCTGCTAATAAATTTCGAATCTGCCATCGATTGTTGCATGAATAGCGACAGATAGGCTGAATTCGCGAGGCCTAACCGTCGTTGTCGTCGACTTCAAATTGTCCGGTTAGTCTGCGCCAGACATGTGACCAACTTAAGCCCACTGCGAGCAGCGAAGAGACACAAACCAGACCTATCCAGGTGGCCTCCGTCATTGAGTTGACATTCAGCCAGTCGATGTCGACAAGCAACCACATGACACCACCGAGTAAAGCACTGCCCAACAACAAGCCCAGGAATCCCAACAAACGCTGCGTGGCAGCGAGCAAAATCACCCAGCCGATCAGTAATGTGACGCCAACGACAAAATGCTCGGGTCCTAATCCTTCGCTTCCGCGGGCGGCGTAAACCCAACCCAGAATGAGTATTGCGTCGGATTGTATGAAGCGACAACCAGCGCCAACGAAGCGATGAATCGCCACATGAAACCAGCGAAATTAAATTCTCTAGACGAACGGCCGGAGCGACCCTTATCATTACTATTGGCCATCTTTGATCTCAACTGCAGTTGTGTGGGTCAGGCGGTTTGTTCTTGTCGCAAGTTTGCGACTCTCTTCTGAACCTCGTTAAACATGTCATCGCGCAGTCCTGCAAATTTGAACAGTTCGACGACGGTGAAGAATGGCGCTGCCAGATTGGCTTGAATGGGGTGTTTAAGTATGACCGGAGCCGATTTTTCGACGGCGTGGCCAATAAACTGAGCGACATAGCCGCCAACGAATGTCGCTACAGCAAATGCGCCCGACGTCTGCATCGGCTCCAGGCCGATCCGCGTTGCCAGAGCTGCGATTGGCGCGGCGAAGAGTAAAAAGGCCAGGCTAAATAGTCTATCGAGCGAAAAATAGAACACGAAAAGCATAAGGGTGGCGACGTGAGCACCGTTGAGAGAAATATTGCCGATATCCACGCTCGCCCAGCTCAAAGCGATGAAAACGCCCAGCATAATGACCGGAATGCCGATCATGTGCACCGCGATATTAAACGGGTGCTGGTGCGCTGCCGCATAGCCCGTGAGCATATCCATGAGTCGCGAGTCGCTCTTCACTAAGTTTCCTACTGTCATTTCCTAGTCTGTATCCGCGAATTTAACACGACTACGGGCGGATATTCCTATTATGAGATGTTTGGTCGCACACCCTGATATCATCAGGCGCTCTGCAACAGGACGGATAAATACTATGTCGTTTACCCCATTTAATCTCGAGTATGTTCAATCGATTTGGGAACAAAAAGTCGATATCAACCTCACGGAGAGTGGTGTCCACCCTATTCGACTGGATCATTTGCTGGATGGAGACGAGGGCAAGATCGCGGACTTAATGTCTACAGAGATCAATTATCCGCACGTCAACGGCAATCCTGAGCTGCGCGAGAGCATTGCGCAGCTTTATGATGGCGCCTCGGTACCTAACGTATTGGTGACGGTGGGCGGTGCCGAAGCGAACAACATCATCATGCAAACATTAATGCGCCCCGGTGACGAGTTAGTCACGATGATGCCAACCTATAAACAGGTGTGGGGTCTGGCGGAGAACGCTGGAAACGTCGTCAAGCCGTTTCGTATGCAGCCCGACAAGGGCTGGGCATTAGATATCGATGAAATGAACGCGCAGGTCTCGGATAAGACGCGTCTCATTGCGATTGTTAACCCGAACAATCCAACCGGTTACATCATGACTGATGATGAAATGGATGCTGTCGTAGCGGCGGCCGACCGGGTCGGCGCCTGGATCCTGGCGGATGAAGTCTATCGCGGTGCCGAGCGACTTCAGGAAGAAGAAACCCGATCTTTCTATGGTCTCTATGACAAGGTGCTGGCAGTTGGCAGCATGAGTAAGGCATATGGACTTCCCGGCTTAAGAATTGGCTGGGTGGTAGGCCCGCCCGACATGGTTGAGGACATTTGGCGCCGGCATGAATACACGACCATTACGGCAACTATGCTCAGCAATGTCCTTGCAACACACGCATTGTCAGCCGAGGTACGACCGCGTTTAATCAAACGTACTCGGGACTTTATTCGCAAGGGATTTCCGGCGTTGGAAGAATGGATGGCGCGTCAGGATGGAATGTTTCACTACACACCGTCGCAGGCGTCTGCCGTTTCATTTATCGGTTACAACCTCGACATCAATTCGACTGAATTAATGGAAAAACTGTGCCGTGAGGCCAGCGTCTTCGTAGGCGCCGGCGATTCTTTTGGTATGGATCACCACTTGCGGGTGGCATTTGGTCAGGAGAAAGCCGTTCTTGACGATGCATTTTCGAGAATCGAAAAGACTTTGAAATCCATGCTCTGATGCAGATTTTCTCACTCGACCAAATCAAGGTGGCATTGCCGTCCGTCGATCTGATGGCAGAGATCGAACACGGTTTCGTTGCCTATAGCCAAGGCCGTTCTGTGGTTCCGCCGGTAGGGGAGCTAGTCCTGGAAGATCCACCGGGCGAGGTGCACATCAAGTACGGCTATTTGAAAGGTGATGATTATTACGTGATCAAAATAGCGTCGGGTTTCTACGGTAATGTCTCGCTGGGCCTACCGACCAGCAACGGCATGATGCTGATGTTCAGCCAGAAAACCGGTCAGCCTGTCGCAGCGATGCTCGATGAAGGATATTTGACAGACGTTCGTACTGCGGTGGCTGGCGCGATCGCGGCAAAATATCTCGCGCCTGCAAAGGTGAAGCGTATTGGTATCGTTGGCACGGGTATGCAGGCCAAGTTGCAGCTGGAGTATTTAATGCCGGTAACCGATTGTCGCGACGTAGTGGTCTGGGGTCGTGGTGCCGAGAAGTGTGCCAAATACCGAGAACATGCCACAGCGCTCGGGTTCGATGTAACGGCAACGACGGATGCGGATGAAGTATTGCGCACGTGCAATTTAATTGTGACAACAACCCCAGTAGAGTCGCCACTCTTAAAGAACGCAGACCTTTTGCAACCGGGCACGCACATTACGGCGATGGGTTCTGATACGCATACGAAACAAGAATTGGCAGCGAGTTTGCTCGCAAAAGCTGATCTCGTCGTTGCTGATAGCATTTCACAGTGCCTCGAGCGTGGCGAGATTCATCAAGCGTTGAAGGTGGATGCGATCAAGGAATTAAATTTAATTGAATTAGGTACGATCATTGCTAATCCGGTTGGAATTGGCCGAAGCAACGACGAGCAAATTACGATCGCAGATCTAACCGGCGTCGCCGTGCAAGATATTCAGATAACGAAAGCGGTCTATGAGGCCACAAACTAACGCCGATGAAATAACGAATCAGACGTTTCTTAGGATAAATTCGATGCAAGTTCCGCTGTCTGTCTTCGTCGTAATTCTTGTCTTCACTTTGGGCTGGCAGGCGTCGCAGTCAACACCTCTTTTTGAGGAGCAAGAGACGCTGGAGATTACGATCGAGGCGCCCATTCGTGAACTCATTAAGCGGCGAATGCGAAACCCTGTCGTTGATGCCGTTGTACGCTACGTTGATGTGTCGGGATCAGGGCATGCGCTGCGCGCGCAGCTAACGTCGCGCGGCAACAGCCGCCTCGAAGCCTGCGACTTCCCGCCGCTCAGATTGATCCTGAATGAAGAAGATACCGTTGGTACGGTTTTCGCCGGTCAAGATAAGCTTAAGATGGTGACGTAGTGCAACAAGCGGCGCGACGGCGAAACGTGGGCGTTGCAGGAGCTCGGAATCTACCAGGCGTGTAACCTTGTTTCTGACTACTCCTACCGCGTGCGGCCACTCAAGATTACCTATGTTGATAGCGAATCGGCGCGATGGAAGCGAACGCAAGTTGCGTTTTTCATCGAATCGACCGGTGAGGCTGCAACGCGTCTGCAGCGCCGATCGTTAAGGCCGCCCAATATCAAATCGGATCAGTACAATACCGTAGAGCTTGCCAACAATTTGCTTTTTCAGTTGCTGATTGCAAACACAGATTTTTCGACCAAAAAAGGGCCGCCCGGAGAGGGCTGTTGTTACAATGGACGCGTATTAGCCGTGCCGGGAGAGCAGCATGACTGGATTGTGCTGCCTTACGATTTTGATCAAGCCGGTATTATAAATACAGACTACGCGCTGCCGAATGAGGACCTGGGTATTCGTAGGGTGACTAACAGACTCTATCGGGGATTTTGCTGGCAGGAGGATTCGCTGACCGACGCAATTTCTCGCTTTCAGGATCGTCGCATGGATATCATACAAGCGTTAACACCCGATGATGTTTCAAAGGCAAGAAAAAACCGAGTCGAGCGTTTTGCCAGTGGCTTCTACAACATTCTGGATGACCCGAAACAGTTTAAGAAGCGAATCACGGACGTTTGTCGAGGTCCTTCGTCGTTGGCTATCCGAAAGACAGCGACAAAAGAATAGCTTGTTGTGTCGAAAAGTGAATTTGCGCCGAATAATTAAACAGAGTTTGCTTGTTTGAGTGAACTCAATTCGATAACTAAAGTCTTAATAATGTGTGAGCGGGCGGGCCACAAAAGGAGTTTTTATGAAATTCAGTAGTAGATGGATGTTAAAAGGCTTGCTGCCACTGTTGCTCTGCTCTGTCGCGACAGGCGAAGAAACGGTGGTTGAGTTTCAAGGTACAGGCAATCGGACCACTGCAGAGTTTGTCGCTAAGGGTCCGTGGATTCTCGACTGGCGAATTAATAGCGACTACAACAAAATGCTCTCTTTTGACCTCGATCTGATCGACGGTGCAACGGGCATACTAATTGGCAACATTAAAAGCGCCAAATCGCTTGGCAATGGCGTCAGTTTGTTTAAGACCGGCGGAAAGTACCGTTTTCGCATAAACGGCTCATTTATTCGGTGGCACCTAAAAGTGAAAGAGTTGACGCAGGAAGAAGCGGAGTTGTATACGCCGCGAACACCTCGTTAGTCACTGCCCTCGAATTGCGGTCAGGCGTTGTAGACCTCAGTAAAGACTTTATCAAATACCTCCAGTTCTTCGATTCTGCCCATGCTGACGCGCGAGTAATTGGCGTACGATTCGAATGCCCCACGGATTTGGATATTTCGTTCCGCCATTTGCTTCTGGAATACAGTTGCGTCCCGCCCGATATCCGCATAGACGAAGTTCGTTTGCGAAGGTAAAGGTTCGATGCCGTTTTTACGAAAGGTCTCATTGACCATCGCGCGACCCTTAATGACTTTATCTCGAGAGTACTGAATAAAGTAGTCGTCCACGTAACTCGCAGTCGCAGCTGCCAGGCCGACGCTGTTTGGCCATGCCATCAGATTGTCGGTCACCAGGCGTGCGATGTCCGGATGACCCATACCGTATCCAACGCGTAGTCCCGCCATGCCGAATATCTTTGAAAATGTTCTCATGACCAGGACGTTTTCACCCTCGCGAACGAGATCCACCATCGAGGTGTATTCCGGCTCGTCGACCAATTCGTTGTATGCCTCATCCACCAGCACCATGGCTTTCTTACTAACCGCTCTGCAAAAATCGCGCAGCGTATCGCCATCTAAAGTCATGCCGGTCGGATTGTTCGGATTGCACACGTAGACCAAGCTAACTGACGCATCGACCGCGGCTGCCATACCTTCAAGGTCAATCGACATATCCTCCTTCAGCGGCACTTCGATGAACTCGACACCCATGCGTTTTGAGTAACTCACGTGGTCGGAATAGGTTAATCCGGCGGTTACGATTTTCCCTTTTTTGCTGTAAGCAACCATGGCGGCATGCAGCGCTTCATTTGATCCTGACGATAAGGTTAGGTTGTCGAGGGACAGTTGATATTTGGCCGTGATAGCGCCAAACAGATCGCTCTGCACCGGGTCGGCGTAGTAGGCGCCTTTGCGTAGCGCCTGGCTGGCCGCCTGAATTGCCTTTCCGCTGGGGCCGTATGGATTTTCGTTGTATCGGAGTGAAATTATTCCCGGTGGAGGACCGTATGCAGCCAATACATTGGGCGCCAAGGCGAGTGCGACTGCTCCGCCAACCATGCCTTGAAGCAGGGCGCGGCGATTAACTTGTTTTTGCATGATTGGTCCTTATCGAATTGGCGGAGTTATTTTCTGTTTGGTTTTGTTAGCTCTGATCCAGCAAAATTGAGACGCGACGATTTCGCTTGCCCTTTTTTTCAACTTTGCCCACACGAATGTCACCCACCTCACTTGTCGATCTAAGGTGAGTGCCGCCGCAGGGCTGTAAATCAATGTCGGCAATTTCGAGTAGCCGTATTTGTCCGGCACCGACTGGCGGCTGCACGGACATTGTCCGCACGAGCTCGGGGTTTGCGGCGAGTTCATCCTCTGTTATCCAACGGCAGCTGACCGCATGATCGCCATCGACCATAGCTTTTAGGCTGGCGTTGACTTGATCTTTATCGACACCGTCTTCCATGTCGAAATCCAGTCGACTTTTCGTCGCGGAAACATTGCCGCCGGTAACCCCAAAATTGAGCACAGCGCCAAGCAAATGCAACGCAGTGTGCATGCGCATGTGTAAATAGCGCCGGTCCCAATCGAGAGTGGCCGTAACGGCCGTGCCCGGTTCAGGCAAATTGCTTCCCTGGGCGACGAGATGGCGAATTTCGCCATTTTCACCGTATCGCGTATCGACGACATCGATGCTATCGCCGTCCCAACTCAGCGAGCCCGTGTCACCCGGTTGTCCACCGCCCAGCGCATAGAAAACAGTTCGATCCAGCACGATCGCATCATCGGCTGCGGCGAGCACCGTGGCGTCACAGTGCCGTAGATAAGAATCGTCTTTGAAGAGGTGTTCTGTCATGGGGTTGTCCGCTGCTACCGCCGTCGGCACAAATGTACTCTATAATTGACATCTGTATATAAGATTGAAGATTCCAACATGCTCGAGCCATCATCGTTTGGCCAGAATGTCGCCGGTCGGTATTTTGTCAAAATGCACGGCCTGCACAATCACTTCATCATCACCGACGGGCGGCTTGAGGCGTATAAGCCGGATGTAGCGGAAGTGGTTCGACTATGCGACCGGCATATCGGTGTGGGAGGTGATCAGTTAGTCGTCATCGAGCCGCCGACCCAAATTGGTCAGAAGGGTGGCGCTGAAGCGTTCATGCGTATCATCAATGTTGATGGTCGCGAAGTTGAAGCCTGCGGCAACGCAACCCGGTGCGTCGCATGGTTATTGATGGATGAGCAAGCAACGGATTCCATCGTGATAGAGACACTGGCTGGCTTGATTGAGTGTAATCGTGCCGGCGAGTATTGGGTGCAGTGCGTAATGGGGCGTCTCACTACTGCGTGGCAGGACATTCCGTTGGCCGAAGCGCGAGATACTTTGCACCTCGACCTTGGCATAGATGCTCTGGGCGATGCGGTGGTACTTAATATAGGTAATCCCCACGTCGTCTTTTTTGTTGACGACCTGTCCGCAATCGATATCGAGGCTTTAGCGCCTGGGTTACAGAGAAACCCTTTGTTTCCTGATGAAGTTAATGTGGGTGTTGCTCAAATCACTTCGGCAGATCACATGCACTTAACTGTATATGAGCGCGGCGCCGGATTGACGACTGCCTGTGGTAGCGGTGCATGCGCCGCCGTTTATGCAGCGCAACTTCGTGGTTTGACGAGCGAATCGACACTGACGGTTACGATGCCGGCGGGTGATATGACGATTGAAATCCGCGACGACTCGGTTGCGGTGATGACCGGTCCGGTGGCGCATTGTTTTTTCGGTTATTACTAAAGTCCTTAAAAACGTACTAGGACATTATCCCGGCGAGTAAAAACGCGAGCGTTGCAAATGCGGCGGCGATCAATGCGTAGGGCAATTGCGTTCTGACATGATCGATGTGATCCGTTGCCGATGCCATAGAGGCAACGACCGTCGTATCACTGATGGGTGAGGCATGATCGCCGAAAATCGCTCCAGATAGCGCGGCGCCCAATAACAGTGGAACCGGCAACCCCAGCGTTGTTGCGATCGGTATGGCGATTGGAATCATAATTGCGAACGTGCCCCAACTGGAACCGACTGAAAAGGCTATAAAAGCCGATACCAGGAATATCAGCGGGCTAAGAAGCGGCGCCGGAATGGTGTCGCCGACCGCTGTCGCGACGTAGAGTCCCGTTCCCAGCGCGTTGGCGACATCACCGAGCGCTAATGCAAACAATAAAATTGTCGCAATTGGAAGCATTCCGCCAGCCCCCTTCATAAATATTTTCATCAAGTCGTTAATGGACATTGATTGCTTAACCAGAATCATTGTCCAGGAGACTACTAGCGCGAAGCTGACGGACCAAAGAATTGACACAGACCCTGATCCTTCGATGATCTTGCCGTCGCCGGTTATATAAAGACCAATCGGCATCATGATGATCAGTGCGGCGATAGGTAGCACCATCAATAGGGCGGATGGTACTGGCGCACTCTCGTCGACCTCAGTGTCGCCTGCAATGTCGACCATTGGTGTGGCGCCCGGCCAAAGAATGTCGCCTGCCTGAGTTCTAGCCTCCGCCTTTTTCATTGGTCCAATATTGATATTTTTCCAGATTACTATGGCCGAAAGGATGATGGCGGCGATCGCGTAAAAGTTGTACGGAATGGCTTCAATAAAAATCTCAAGTGGGTTTTCGATCCCGGTAGAGGCAATCAGTCCGATGATGACCGCACCCCAAGCATTTAAGGGAATCATTACGCACACAGGTGCTGAGGTTGCGTCAATGAGATAGGCGAGTTTTTCTCTGGAAATTTTATAACGATCGAATAGTGGTCGGCTGACCGAACCAGCCACCAAAAGCGTGATGTTTGATTCAATGAAAATAACCAGACCAGTAGCCCAGGCTAAGGTTTGCGCGCGCTTGCTGTTATGAACCCAGCGCCGGGTTTCGAGGAAATGCACGAAGCCACGCACACCACCGGAGTGTTCAATCGTCGCAATTAACGCGCCAATTATGAGCGTGAAAATGAGGACCCGAGCGTCACCCGGATCGGTGAAAACATTGACGATTCCGTCGAGTCCCCCGGTTACGCCAGCGAGTGGGTTGAAGCCGCTTAAAACCGTGGTGCCGATCCAGATGCCAGCAAACAAAGACAAGATGACCTGTTTCGTCCATATCGCCAGGATGATTGCGAGGATGGGCGGAAGTATTGAATACCAGCTCGGGTCGGTCATATAGCGCCTGTTGTTAGATTGGCAGAATCTGACTGTAGAGCAATGCACGTGCTATTTCGACGGTTTGTCGAACTTTGCTGCGAGACAAACTATTTTACCGCGTAGTCGTCCCCGTAAAATTTGGCCGTGCTGTGGGTGTGAAATTCGATCGCGCGAATAGGTTCGTATTTCGGCTCGCCGAGTCCTGGCAGGACGTCGAGGATCTCATCCTCCCAGACGTATACCGCCATTGGAAACGAAATGCGCGGCTTGCTTCGATGTGAACCGTCCATAGGTTTTCCGACGCGATGTGTTGTCGACGGCAGGCGGTCGTTGCTTATGCGTTGCATGTAGTCGCCAGTGTTAATAATCAGAGACCCGGCGGGCGGATCAAGGCGTACCCATTTCTCACTATGGTGATTCCATACTTGCAGCCCACTGACTTCCGCTGCCGGCAATATCGTAAACAGGTCAACATCTTCGTGACCCAGTAGTCGTCCGGCACCTGATGCATCGTCTTTGGCATCGAGTGGTGGGTAATAATTGAGGCGTAATCCGAAATTTGTTTCCGTTAGCTTGGCGTCATACAGGTGCGGGTCGCAACCGATGCCTTGAAACATGGCTTGCGTGATTGGTTTAATAAGACGTTCGTGCGCGAGCACTAGTTCGCGAAAAACGGGTTCGAATTTGGTATCCGGCCAAAAATCTTCCGGCGTAAATTTTCCCTCGCGATTTTGCGGCAAGTCGAAAGCGCGTCGACACCAGACCCATCCTTCTACGAGATCTGGGTGAATGTCACTCGTTTCGCGCATCGGAAAATACCCCTGACTGACTGAGCCGTGGCGCGCTGCGCGGAAGCGCATCTTGTCTTCCATTGAGGTGGTCGCGAAAAACTCTTCAGTGCGTTCGTTCATTTCTTCGTAGAGCGCGTTATCGACCCCATGACCGGTGAGGATGGAGAATCCAATGTCTTGCACCGCCGCGCCAAATTCTTCAGCAAGTAATTTTCGTTCGTTTTCGCTGCCATGCAAAAAATGAGAGAAGTCGAAAGTTTGAATTTCGTAATCCGTGTCGAATTCATCGGATGCGCTTTCGGCCAGCTTGTAAGTGTGACTTTTAGCGACTTGGTCGTAACGAATGAAGTCCTGATTTACTGCATTTATGTCCGGATCGTTCATCGATTGTCCCACGCGCTCTCTAGAGAGCCGTAGACTATCAGATGTGTCGCGGCGTAAGGCCGGGCGGTAAAAAAGGATCGGAAATCGGGCGTATTTGATATTGCACGGTCGGCAAAATAGCGCCAGATTTAGTGAAATGGCGAGCAAAATATCCTAGCATAGCCGGCCGCAGGCTAAGCTGGGCAGCGATTTACCGCCTGCGGACTATTCCCTTATTTCTAAATTGGAGATTTTCGTCATGTTACGAAAAGGTTTGTTTGTTGGCGTCATACTGTTGATTGCAACTGGCGCTTTCGCTCAATTGCCATCAGCGGCGGAAGAAGAGGGCCCCTGGTCAGGTGCTGCTTCGCTTGGTTATCTAAGTACTTCCGGAAACACCGAGACCACAAGCTATAACACGACGTTTGGTGTCGGCTATGCCAAGAATGATTGGAAGCACGCGTTTAATGTGTCGTCGAATGGCGCCGATGCGAGTGAGATAAGCACAGCAGAGGCGTACCAAGCCGGGTGGAAGTCGGAGTACAGTTGGACTGAGAACGATTTTGTATTCGGCACGGTCGATTGGCGTAAGGATCGATTCAGTGGTGTTGATCAACAACTAACCGAAGCGGTTGGTTACGGGCGTCGTTTAATCGATACCCCGAAGCACCTGCTAAGTGTCGGTCTAGGTGTAGGTCATCGTAGTGCGGATCTTGCAGACGGAACGACCGAGAGTGGCGTTATTGGTCGCGGCAATGTCAATTACAGCTGGACCTTCAGCGAAACCGCCGGTTTCGATCAGAATATTATTGTTGAGTCTGGATCCGACAACACTTATATCGAGTCGATTAGTGCCGTGCGAGCGCGGTTGTTTGGCGATTTCGCTTTGGTGTTGTCATACACGATCAAGCAAAACAGCGATGTTCCTGTCGGTAGTGAAAAAACCGATCGGCTGAGTGCTGTCTCGATTGCGTATGCGTTCTAGTTAGTTAATTAGGTTTAGGGTCAGAGTCTGTGATTCTGACCCTGGTTTAACGGCGCTACCAGGCGACGGCGCCGCCGTCTTCGGCTCTCGGATCAGCGGCTCCCGATAGCACGCCTGTTTCCGGATCTCGATAAACCCCCATTGCGGTACCAATACTGCGCGTCGATCGAATAACGTGATTGCGTTGCTCGTACAGCGCGACCGTGTCAGCCGAAAACGAGCCAGACTCCATGCGGGTGACATTCGGCAACCACTGATGGTGAATGCGGGGTGCGTCAATCGCCCGGGCAATATTCATATCGTGATCGATGATATTCAGGATGGTCTGCAATGTCGTATTAATAATAGTACGGCCACCGGGCGTGCCAGTTGCGAACAGTGGTACGCCGTCTTTCGCAACGATTGTTGGTGACATGCTCGACAACATGCGTTGCTCCGGCCGAATTTGATTAGCGATCGTGCCAATCGTGCCGCGCTCGTTCGTGACACCCGGTTGCGCATTGAAATCTCCCATTTCGTTGTTCAGTAGAAACCCAGCACCCTCGACGACAATCTTGCTGCCATATCCGTTTTCCAAGGTATAGGTGAGCGACACCATATTGCCGTCCTTGTCGACCACAGAAAAATGGGTGGTTGCGTCGCTTTCGTATAGCTGCGCAAATTTTGCGGGGTCACTCTCTGATGCCGTGTGCATCAGGATGGTTTCGCGCTGTTTCGCGGCATGCTCTTTCGATGTCAGCGTAGTAATAGGCAAGTCTTCATTAAAATCAGAATCACCAAGGAAATTGGCGCGGTCTGCGTACGCTCGACGCATAGCCTCTGTCAGTAAGTGTAAGTACAGAGCTGAATTATGGCCGATTTCTTTGAGATCGAAGCCTTCCAGGATGTTCAGCATTTGCACTATTGCCACTCCGCCAGAGCTTGGCGGCGGCATGCTTACAATCTCATAGCCACGGTAGTTGCCACGGATTGGCTCGCGTTCGACAGCTTCGTATTTCTCCAAATCTTTTAAGGTGATAATCCCGCCATTTGCGGTCATATGATCCGCGATTAATTGCGCGGTCTCACCCTTGTAAAAGTCATCTTTCCCATGCGCTTGAATTCGTTCGAGTGTTTTCGCGAGATCAGGTTGTTTCCAGATCTCATCAGGTTGATAAAACGATCCGTCATCGTGAAGGAAAATCTTGCCGGAGCTGGGGTACTGCTGCCAATAGTTGTTCAGTTGTTTAAAGGAGCCGTGTAGCTGCCAACTGATTGGCATACCGTCTCGCGCCAGGTCAATTGCCGGTTGCAGAAGGGCCGACCATTCCAACGAGCCAAATCTCTCATGCGCGAGCTCCATGCCGGCAACGGTTCCGGGCACACCGACTGCCAAAATACTGGCGTGATTCGAATTATTGCGAATATCTCCGTTCTCATCGAGGTACATGGTTTTGGTCGAGGCGAGCGGTGCTTTCTCGCGAAAATCAAACGCGGTCGACTCACCATCGGCCCCGTGGTAAAGCATAAATCCGCCGCCACCGATATTGCCCGCCGTGGGCCAGGTAACGGCCATTGCAAAGGCTGTTGCGATGGCCGCATCCACCGCATTGCCGCCTTGCTTCAAAATATCGACACCCACTTCCGACGCGATTCGCGAAGAAGACGATACGACGCCGTTGTTGCCGCGAACTGGATGGCGACTTGTCGCATCTACTGTGATCGTTCCGACAATAAGTATTGTTGAAACAGCAGCAATGAAGAATTTTTGATAGGCGCTTTTATTCACAAAGGTTTCCGGCTAATGGCGTTGTGGCAAGTTGATTGGGAATCTTACGCGACAATCAAATACCGCGTAAAAACTGAGTCAGAGCCCTTTATTGGGCTCTGACCCAGTTTCCTCGGTACTATGCGCTTCTATGCCTGATCCCTCTTTTACTTCTCTCATTCCAGTCTTCGTCACATTGATCGTCGCGCTGACCGTGCGCAATGTTCTCGTCGGTTTGTTTTCAGGTGTGTTCGTCGGCGTCGCTATGGTTGCCGACACTTCAATGTTGCTGTTTGTGCCGACTTTGGTGCGACACCACATTGTTCCGGAGGTTGCTGATACCTACAATGCGAGCGTTTTGGTGTTGCTGGTATTTATTGGCGGTTTCGTAAAGCTAATTGAGTTCTCCGGTGGCGGCACGGCATTCGCCGCGGTAGCCGCTCGCTGGGTGGCGGGCAAAGCGCGTGCACAACTCGCGTCCTGGGCCGGCGGAATTATGATTTTCTTTTCCGATCTCGGTACGCCGCTCATCGTCGGACCAGTGTTTCAGCCACTGACTGATCGTCTGCATATTTCTCGGCAAAAACTCGCGTTCATTCTCGATTCAACATCTTCTCCCGTCGCCATTCTCATTCCGTTCATTGGCTGGGGTGTATTTATCATGAGCGTCATCGCTGATGCGTTTTCAGCGGCCGATATCGAAATGTCAGAGTGGGATGCGTTTGTTTCTGCTATCCCATTTCAACTATATGCGTGGCTTGCGATTGCGATGGTGCCAGCACTCACCCTGTTGAAGTTTGACTACGGTTCGATGGCGGTTGCCGAGCGAAATGCAGCAATGAATCCGCCAAGTGAAATTGAGTCGCCAGCAGTTGAACATTCAAATGCCAAACCCATTTTGGTATGGCTGCCCCTTCTGGTTTTGGGTTTAACGCTGTTCGCGACGTTAAATCATTATGGGTTTCCGTTTGAGCAGGTTGCGGGCTCTGACTTCAGGGCTGGATTGTCCGCCGCTTACTTTCTTGCTGCCGTTGTACTGGTTGTGTTGATGGTTTCAATGCGAGTCCAGGGCCTGCTGAGCACTTTCGGTCGTTACATAGATGGAATGACCGGCATGATGCCAATAGCGGCAACTTTGGTGCTTGCATGGACCCTAGGGAGCGTAAGCGAGACGCTTGGCACCGGCGCGTATGTTGCCGAACTGGCTCGCAATGGACTTCCGTCGGGACTCCTCCCGGCCGTGGCATTCCTGCTTGCCGCAATCATTTCGTTTGCCACGGGTTCGTCTTGGGGCACCATCATCATCATGATGCCGTTGGCGATACCGGCTGCGATTGCGACAGGCGCGCCGCTTCCGATTGTTATCGGCGCTGTGTTGTCCGGCGGCCTATTCGGGGATCATTCCTCGCCTATTTCAGAGACAACCATTCTTTCGGCGACGGGAGCAGGAACGACGCCACTCGAACATTTTCGCACCCAGTTGCCGTACGCGCTGACTAATGGAGCTATAGCATTTTTCGGTTTTATCGTGGCCGGACTAACTCAAATCGACTGGATTTTGCTGCTCGTCGTTACAACACAATTCGCGACGTTATGGTTGTTGCGGAGCCGGCAATCGAAAGTCGACTCTGCATAAATGCAAACTTAGTCGCCGGGCCTATTTGAAATGAAACGTCCCGCGTTCGATGGTTCGCGGCCATAGCTGATCCATGCTGTTCGCGTCGTATACCACTCCGTTTATGATTGTCATGCTAACGCTTTCAGAATTGCGAATATCGTCCAGCGGGTTCCGATCCAAAACGATAAAGTCGGCGAGCTTACCGACTTCAATAGAGCCTAAGTCTGCATCCATGCCGAGGTATTCAGCGCCATTAATGGTCGCTGCCCGCAAAGCATCATGCGGTCGCATGCCTCCTTGCGCGATTGCCCACAATTCCCAATGCGCACCCAGACCCTGCAACTGACCGTGTGCGCCAAGATTAATAAGGCCGCCAGCATCAGAAATTTTCTTCTGTCCTGCCGCGACCAACATGTGGTTGTAGTCACTGTCTTCCGACATCACTCGTCGTCGAGCGCGGGCGTCAATTTGTCGCGGCGGAAAGAACGATTGCAGTTTCTCGTTTTTCCACACCTCGTCATGTTGGTAAAAATACTTTTCGCCTTCCTGACCCCCGTAAGCAACCAGCAACGTCGCGGTGTAACCAGCGCGTGTTTCTGCGAACAACGTAACGACATCTTTGTAGATCTGACCGACGGACAACGAGTGTTCAATACCACTATGTCCGTCCAACAACATGCCGACGTTCACCGGAAAATCGCCGCCACCCTCCGGCATGACCAACATGTTCTCAGCTGCCGCGGCGCGTATTACCCACTGGCGCTGTTCTCTTCTTGGCTGCATGTAACTCTTTACACTGAACGCACCCTGGGATTTCAGCCGCCGCACATGTGACAATGCATCGGCATAACTGTTGATCACCGCCATATCGGAATTGGTTGCGCCGTAAAGGATAAATCCGGTCGAGAATACTCGGGGTCCAACCATCAACCCGGCTTCGATCATTTCTGCTTGGCCAAATACGGTGTGTGTGCTCGCCGATGGATCGTGTGTTGTGGTCACTCCATAGGCGAGGTTCGCGTAGTAGCGCCACTCTTTCTCCGGGTTCACATCTAGCACGCCATATCCCAGGTGTGCATGCACATCAATGATGCCTGGCATGATTGTTTTTCCGGCGACGTCGAAGCGTTTCGCATCGGCAGGAATGTTAATTTCATCGCTTGGTCCGACTGCAACAATGCGGTTATCTCTGACGACAATTGTGCCGTCGTCGATGACTGAATCTCCATTCATCGTAACGATGCGTGCGCCGCTAAGTGCCAGGACACCGGAGGGTTTCGCACGCGGTACGATGAGGTCGATTGTGAATTCCTCGCGATTCGATTCGTCCGCGTCATCATCTTTTTTGTCGCCGGCGCTTACGTTTTTGATGGCAACTTTTGCGTCACCAGCCCAATCTTCCAGTTCATGCCACGCGCTATATGGCGCATCGTCCGCGACGGCCACATCAATTCGGACGTGATTCGCATCGCTCCAAGTAGCCATCAATGCAGGCTTAAGCGTATCGAGACTGAGGCTGTCATCACCGAGCAGATACTGACCTTGACTGTCGATTCTTAGGGATTGAATCAAAATTCCGTTGTCGCTGAGATCTCTCGGTTTCGCCTTGCCGCCGAAACTGAATTCGTCGCTGGGCAAACGGGTGACCTGATTGGCAAAGCCGTAACTCAAGGTTTTTGCGTCACGACTCCATGTCACCCACTCGCCGCCGTCTTCGGTCAACTGTTGGAAGGCGAGTGTTGCGCTATTTGGATCGAATGCCACCGTTTCACCGACCCGCGGCATCGGCATGACATAGGCGTTGTGCAACTCCGATATAGCGATTAATCCATCATCGGGGCTAACGATGGCTTCCTGAGCAAAACGAAACGTTACATGTGTCTTTTTATCTGTCCCGTCGAGTCGAATCGACTTCAAACCAGTCGGCGCGGGCATTCTCTTGCCGCGTTCGCCACCGGCATTTTCCTCGTCGTCGAAATACCAGATGCGCGTTCCGTCTGCGGAGAAGGTCGGCCGCGAAACACGTCGTTGCGAACCGCGATTGGCGGTCGATACGATGACCGTTGCTGCGCCACGACCGTTGCTATTCAGCAGCAGTATGTCGTGTCGCCCTTCTGCGCCAAGATCCCCGCCGCGACTGCTGACATTGCTACCCGCGACTACGAGTAGCTGATCGCCGTCCGGCGAGTACGCTGGATTAACCAGTTGTGCGGGTGATTCATATAGTGTGCGCGGTGTACCTGGTCGTCCACGTAGGTTGATTTCTTGTAGCGCTCCACCGTTATCGTCAGTCCAGGACGTGAATAAGACACGCCGGCCGTCTAGCGAAAATGTTGGCGCGAACTCAGGTCTTTCTTGGTTGGTGACTCGTCTCGGTTCTCCGTCCGGCAGACTCATTTGATAGAGCCGGCCTAAGGCAGAAAAAACCAGAGTCTCACCGTCTGGGCTGATCACCGGCCATCGAATCAGCTTCGATTGCAATACATCCGGTGCTGGGTCGTTTTTTGACCGCAGCGGAGCGTGATATTTCAGTTCGACATTGGCAGTGAAAGGAATGTCGCTCACTGCATCGCCGTTCATAGGAACCCGCACAATCTTGCCGCCGGCCCACACAATCAGGTTTGCGCCATCTGGTGTGAAGTCGTAATTGGGGTAAATATGATGCGTGCCGAATGCTTCCAGTTGATCCCGATCCAGTCCGTCCCAGAGCTGCGTTTCGGCGCCGCTTTGCAGGTCGTGTATCCAAATCGTCGAGTCACTGCCCACGCGACGAATAAACGCAATTCGTTGCCCATCCGGGCTTAGGACCGGACTTCCGCTACTACCATTACCACCGCTAACAGGCCTTTTCTCGCCCGTTTTGCGATCATAGCGATTGACCGACCAGATGGGTCCGTACGGATTGCGCCCGTACGAAAACGGTCCGCTTTCGCCGTAATAGAGGTAACGACCATCCGCGCTCGCGTGGAACGAATCTGTTTCCGCTTTGTTATCAACAATCTTGATGCCACTGCCGCCATCTTTATGCAGCAGCCACATTTCGGCGATGCCGATAGAGCTAACGTCGGTGATGCGTTGTCGCGCCATAATCCAATCGCCATCCGGCGTCCAATTGGCTCCATCGAACGTTCGATCACTGCCATCGTTAACGTTCTTGTATTCCGATAGCGTTGCATCGTTGTAGTCAGCAATCCAGACAGTACTGATGCCGCTACGATCAGACGTGAAAAGAATTTGTCCGCCATCAGGACTGAAGCGCGGTTGAAAATCGTAGGCCGCACCGCTGGTGAGGCGTGTTGCATCTCCACCGGCAATTGGCATTACGTAAAGGTCGCCCAACAAATCAAAAATGATCGTGGTCCCATCAGGATGAACATCCAGATTCATCCAGGTACCTTCGCTGGTCGAAAAGTTCAGCTCCTTGGGAGCCGATCCCAGCGGTCCATTGACGTCCCACTTTCCCGTACGGTCGACGACGTCATCGGCGCTAGCGGATTGGAGCAGGCAAATCGAAAGTAATATCGCGAGTCGGGCAAGCATGAGTATCCCCTACAGTTTGTTTTTTTGAGACCGCGACAGTGTACTGCTTTGAAAAGACCTAAACAGCCAGGCCTCTCGGGCTGAAGTGTTTGCGAGCGGCAATGATTCGGGCAATATGTGAGATACGTTCACGGCGGGTCGCAGTGTCACTTGACCCGCGAATTCAAAAACAAGTAAGTCCGGAGATTTGCAATGAATCGACTATCCCTTGTGGTCTTGTGCTTCGCGATGACAGCCTGTGCGACCACAGACGAAGATTCCTGGCCATTTAACGCAACCCCTGTGTCGCAGCTCAAGGAGCCGTGGGCAATGACCTTTTTGCCCGATGGCCGATTGTTGGTGACCGAGAAAGCGGGTCGCGTACTGATCGTGACGCAGGACGGAGCGCAATCCGCACCATTAGATGGAGTCCCGGATGTCGATTATGGCGGGCAAGGTGGGTTGGGTGATGTTGTGCTGCATCCAGACTTTGCAGACAACAAGGTTGTTTACCTGAGCTACGCAGAAGCGGGTGATGATGACACTCGCGGAGCAGCGGTTGCGCGCGGCACGTTGGCACTTAACGCGACGGGTGGCGGCGAACTGAACGATATGACCGTTATTTGGCGGCAACATCCGAAGGTCACCGGGCGCGGTCACTACGGTCACCGACTGGCGTTTTCGCCGGATGGCTATTTATTCATTTCATCCGGTGATCGGCAAAAATTTGATCCGGCGCAAGACATGCAAATGAATTTGGGCAAGGTGCTTCGCTTACATGACGATGGAACCGTACCTGATGACAATCCATTCGCGGACCAGGGTGGCGTGACGGCCCAGATTTGGTCACTCGGTCATCGCAATCCATTAGGTCTTGCCTTTGATGCGCAAGGACGCTTATGGAATCAGGAAATGGGCCCGCGGCATGGTGATGAACTTAATTTGGTTCAACGAGGGCACAACTACGGTTACCCCATCGTATCGAATGGCGACCATTACAGCGGTGAGGAGATTCCTGATCACGACACACGACCGGAGTTTGAGCCGCCAAAAGCCTATTGGGTCCCGGCGATATCTCCAGGCGGACTGATGTTTTACTCTGGCGACATGTTTCCTGATTGGCAAGGCAATGCACTTATTGGCGGGTTGGGTTCCGAAGCGCTGGTCCGCGTCGAGTTTGAAGGCGACGATGCACATGAGGCTGAGCGTTTCGAAATGGGTCAGCGTATCCGTGAGGAAGAACAGGGTCCCGATGGTGCAATTTGGATTCTGGAGGACGAAGAAGATGGCAAGGGCGGTCGGTTGTTAAAATTAACGCCGAAGATGCAATGACCAACCGATGTGGTCAATGCATGTGCGGAGCGGTTCGCTTTGAAGCCGTAGATGTTGGTTCTGAATTCGGAATTTGTCACTGCATAATGTGTCAGCAGTGGGCGAGTGGGCCGTTTCCTGCGATCAACGTGGCGACTGTAAGTTTTGAGAGCGAAGATAACCTGACTCGATTTCAATCTTCCGCATGGGCAGAGCGCGGTTTTTGCAAGTTATGCGGCTCCAATATTTTCTATCGTGTGGTTTCCGATGGCAGTTATGACATGTCTCTCGGAGCGTTTGACGATAAATTAGGTTTCGAACTGCGGCACGAAATTTTTATCGATCAAAAACCTGATTGTTATTCGTTCGCGGGGAATCACAAGCGCCTGACTGATGCTGAGACGATGGCGTTATATCCGGAGTTCACGGCGCCGTAGACTGTTATTGATACGATAATTGAGTTCGCAATCGGTTAGATTGTCAGGTTACTGGGAAATGCTTCGTCGGATGCGTAGCGTTCGGGCGCGAGCCACAATAATAATAAAGGCGGTGAAGAATGATCAATCAGATCGGTGCACTTAGCGCTATAACGGTTGCCATAATTTTGACCTCAACCGCGGCCGCCGAGGAAATTCGTCACGATCTTGCTGCTGACGTCTCAGCGAGTCGAATCGAAGCGGATATCGTTCGGTTGGTTGGTTTTGGCACTCGCCATACATTGTCCGAAACGGAATCTGATACGCGCGGAATTGGCGCAGCAAGACGTTGGATAGCAGATGAGTTTCGACGCATTTCTGCTGCCTGTGGCGAGTGTCTCGAGGTTCATGTCATTGGCGATGTTATCTCTGGCGAAAGACGCATTCCTGAGCCGACGGAAGTCGTAAGCGTCGTGGCAATTCAACGTGGCTCGTTGGATCCGGATCGGATGGTGATGATGTCCGGAGATATCGACTCGCGCGTCAGCGACCCACTGGATGGGACTTCCGATTCTCCAGGTGCTAACGATAACGCGAGTGGCATGGCTGGTGTTATTGAAGCGGCACGAGTCCTGTCGAAACACAAATTTGCAGGCACCATTGTTTATGCAGGGCTATCCGGGGAAGAGCAGGGGTTATTTGGTGGCCAAATTGTTGCACGTCACGCGCTCGACAATGGATGGCGCATAAAGGCAGTTTTGAACAATGACATGATCGGAAATATCACTGGCATTGATGGTGTAACGGACAACACGACAGCGCGGGTCTTTTCAGAAGGCACCCGCTACGTAGAGACAGAAGATGAGGCGCGCACGCGACGTTACAGCGGTGGCGAGGTCGATTCACCGTCACGTAATATCGCACGTTACGTTGATCGTATGGCGGATGAATTCATTCCGAATCTCGATGTCATGATGATCTATCGGCTCGATCGCTTTGGTCGCGGTGGCCATCACCGACCCTTCAACGAGGCCGGTATCCCAGGCGTTCGTATCATGGAGACGCACGAGCACTATGAGCGTCAACATCAGACGCTACGCACGGAAGATGGCATCGAATATGGCGACGTCATTCAAGGTGTTAATTTCGACTATGCAGGAAAACTGACAGCGCTCAATATTGTGAGCCTGGCAGGCATGGCCAAGGCGCCGCCATTTCCGGCGGGCGTCGAGATTGAAGGCGCAGTCCAGCCGAGCACTAACCTTAGTTGGAGCATGCCGTCCGGAAAAGCTGCCGAGAATCTGGCGGGCTACAAAGTTTATTGGCGACTGACGACAGATTCACAATGGACCTTCAGTAGAAACGTGGGTTTGGTCGATACTCATACGCTCGAAAACATCGTCATCGACAACTATTTGTTCGGCGTCGCGAGCGTATCAAAGGATGGCTATGAGTCGCCTGTTGTCTTTCCCGGCGCCACAGGATCGTTTGGCGGATACGGGGAATGAGTTCTGGCGCAAGTTCGCGCATACCGATTCCCAAGTCGGAAAATGTTAGCGGGTTTCAAATTAGTCTGGTTATCATCGGCGTTTCAATCACGTTGCCACTCATGTATAGCGCTGGCGAACTCGTGCAGGGCATGGGTTTGTCCAAAGCGATCATTGCCGTCATTGCAGGCTCGTTAATCTTGAGTTTGATGGCGGTTCCCGCCGCTATCGTTGGTGTACGTACGCGCTTGTCGAGTTACATGATTGTCGAACACACGTTTGGCTCAGTCGGTGCCAAAGCAATCAATTTCGCCCTTGGCCTGTTTTTGCTTGGATGGTATGCGGTGACCGCAGAGCTTTTTGGGCGCACGCTATTTCTCGCAGCCGGTGAATTGGGCTTGGCCGGTGTTCCGGAGCCTGCCTACACCATCATGAGTAGCCTATTGGTGATCATTACGACGGTCTACGGCTTTAAAGCGATCAAAAAACTGGCGTTAATCGCCGTGCCGTTCTTGCTGTTGGCACTTTCCGTTGTCGTTGTGTTGTCCCTTCGTGAGGTTACGTTTAAAGATTTACTGGTCATCGAGCGCGCGGGAATAGATCTCCCAACAGCCATCTCGGCTGTCGTAGGGGTCGCGATTGTAGGTGTGGTCCTTATGCCCGATCTAACTCGCTACGGAAGATCCGTCGGCGACTGTTTGACGGCGTCATTCTTCGGTATGGGGGTCGGTACTGTGATCGCCTATCTGTTGGGCATGATTCCGGTTCTGGTCTGGAGTGAGTTAGAACCGATGACGTATATGTTTATGATGGGGTTTGGCGGCACCGCATTAGTTGTGCTCGTGTTCGCTACCTGGACTACCAATATCATCAATCTCTATGCGACTGCATTGGCCGCGCGTGCGTCGGTTCCATTCGGAAACTACAGGAGTGTTGTAGTGGTAGGCGGTGTGGTCGGTACATTGGCCGCGTTGGTCGGTATCGCCAATTCATTAATAGAATTCCTAATCACGTTGGGGTTGCTTGTTCCGCCAATCGCTGGTGTCTACCTGTGCAGCTTCTTTATATTGGGCCGAACCGATTTTTCGGCGGACAACTTGCAGAGTCGGCCGGCGTTCAAGGTGAATGCCCTTATCGCCGGGGTTGGGACTGGCGTGATTTCGTCGTGGATGTATTTTAACGATCTTTCAATCACAACCATTGGCGCACTTGACTCATTATTTATGTCCATTGTTTTCTATTTGATTTTGGAAAAGAGCAAATCGCTGCTTGGGAAAGCGTGACGTGCGCATAGGGATCGATGTTGGAGGTACACATACCGACGCTGTCATTCTTGACGACCAAACGGTTATGGCATCGACCAAAGTCCTAACGTCACAAAACGTTAAAGACGGCGTCATAAACGCGCTCGATGAAGTGCTGGGCGAAAGCGGCATTGATTGTCACGCGATTGATGCCGTAATGATCGGCACAACACAATTCACGAATGCTGTTGTACAGCGTCGCGAACTCGCTCCTACGGCTATCATCCGTATCGCGCTACCTTCCGGCGAAATGATTCCACCGATGCTTGACTGGCCCGATGATATTGCTGACGAGCTAGGCCGACACATTTACATGATTCACGGCGGCCAGACCTACGATGGGTTTCCTATCGCGCCACTACAGGACAATGAGATCGACGCTGCGGCCGATGATATCGTGGCGAAAGGCGTGCGCTTAGTGGCGGTGGTTGGAGTATTTTCGCCGTCCGACCCAACGCAAGAGCAATACGTGGCGGCTCGTATTAAGGCGCGGCATCCTGAGATTCGCGTCACGCTGTCTCACAGCATTGGTCGCATGGGTATTCTGGAACGCGAAAACGCGGCGCTTCTTAATGCAAGTTTGTTACCTCTGGCTGACAAAGTAGTGAGCTCGTTTGCGTCTGCACTGCAAGAGCGTGATATTGAGTGTCCTTTTTATATCAGCCAAAACGATGGCACGCTCATGTCTGCGGATTTCGCCGCCGAATTTCCAGCGCTGACTTTTGCATCGGGGCCGACCAATTCACTTCGAGGTGCGAGTCTCCTTACGCAACTCGACAACGCGGTTGTCGTAGATATAGGAGGGACGACCTCGGATATTGGCGTGTTGCAAGATGGGTTTCCGCGCCAATCCAATATCGCGATCGAAGTTGGCGGAGTGCGTACCAATTTTCGTATGCCTGATATTCAGGCGATCGGACTGGGCGGCGGTAGTTTAGTGAAAGATGGCGGTGCAACGATCGGCCCGCAATCGGTTGGCTATCGATTGGTCGAAGATGGCCTCGTTTTCGGCGGCGATACGCTGACGGCAACGGATGTGCTCGTGGCGTCAGGGAAAGCACTTATCGGCGACAAGGCAAGAGTGGCGGATCTCGATGCGACCGTCATCAAAACTGCAACCGATAAAATGCATTCGATCATTGATAATGGCATTGACCAAATGAAGTCGAGTCGTGATCCAGTGCCGGTCATTCTTGTTGGCGGCGGAGCGGTGCTTGTTTCTGAGTCTTTAAAATCGGCAGCCGAGATTCACAGACCAGAGCATTCCGGCGTCGCGAACGCAATTGGCGCTGCAAATGCTCAGGTTGGCGCAGAGCGCGAGCGTATCGTTTCCTACCGATCTGTTCCGCGCGACGAGGTAATCGAAGAAATTAGCAGTCTGCTGACAGCAGATCTGATTCGTGCCGGGGCCGATCCCAAAACGGTACGCATTGCCGATATCGAAGAAACGGCTATTTCTTATATGGCAGACGACTCCACCAAGATTCGTGTGAAACTGGTCGGTGATCTTCTGCTAAGCAAATCGGGAGAGCGCTGATGTCGATACGCATAACGCACGAGGATATCGCTGATCTGTGCAAAGGATCGGTTTTCCTGGCGACAGGTGGTGGCGGCGATCCGTACGTTAGTCAAATCCTCGTTGAGAAAATCTTGGAAAAACATGGGCCTGTCGATTTGGTATCGCTCGCCGACGTTCCTGACGACGCATTCGTCGTCGCGATCGGTGAGGTGGGCGCACCGTCGGTCAGTCTCGAGCAATTACCGATCGGCACGGAGTGCCTTGATGTCGTCGATCGATTCGAGGCATGGGTAGGCAAAAAAATAACGCACCTCGTTTCTTTCGAAGTGGGCGGCGCAAACTCGGTGATCCCGCTTATTGCTGCGACAACGAAGAAAATCCCGCTCATTGACGGTGACGGCATGGCGCGCGCGCTTCCAGAAGCGCAGATGATGACCTTTGCCATCGAAGGTGTTCGACCGACACCAGCGGTCGCAGTCGACTACACAGGCGGTGCCGTGTATTTCGATACGGAGGACACTTCGATTTACGAACGTCAGATTCGCAACATTGCCATGGCGATGGGCGGTATGGTTTTTACAGCCGAGAGTCCGATGACTGCCGCAGAGGCCAGGCGTGCAGTCGTACCCGGTACGATCAGTTTTGCGCTAGAGCTTGGTCGGATGCTGACGGCAAACTTCGGCAATTCGGTGCACGTGGAAAAACCCCTCCGTGAGCTGTTTGATCGTTCCGACTACGGCATCCTGAAGCATCTCTATACCGGTAAGATAGTGGATATCAATCGGAAGGTAGTCGGTGGTTTTGATGTCGGCGAGGCAATCGTTGAATCCTTAGGCAATGACATGCCGCCGCTTACGTTGGCGATCAAAAACGAGTTTCTGGTCGCGACGGTTGGTGACAAGGTTGTTGCCTCAGTCCCTGATCTAATAACGATCGTGGATCATGAAACTTCTTCGCCTATCAACGCAGAACGGATTCACTACGGACAGCGCGTGACGGTATTCGGCATCGGCTGTCCACCGCACTATCGTACTGAGCGGGCATTGAAAGTTGTGGCGCCACGGGCATTTGGCTTCGATTTCGACTATCGACCGATTGAATCACTGTAGGCGGGTGGCCGGAAATTTAACCAATCAGGCCGGTTTTTTCTTAGCGGTCTTTTCGACTGGCGCCCGTTCGGATCGCCTCGGCAAACCTACGAGGCCGTACATCCAGATTGGATTGTGCCAAGCCTAAGTAGGTACTAATTAATGTATATACGCTAAAAATCCCACATTTATCAATTTTAGAATGGCGACGTTTGCTCCAGCCACTTTCTGAGACCCGGCACCAACCGCTCGTTTCGATTAGTCAAAATTCTTTATTCTTAAATAACGGTGGGAAATAACTCTAATTGTTGCAACCTCACAACAAACGATGACTCGTCGAGCATCGACAATTCTTTACGGAACGTCTATTATTAAGATTATCAAGTGGTTTGACGAATGCAGATAGACTTCTCGAATGTTGTTGTCTTGTACCAACATCGGAAGTCGGAATGCATTCGCATTGGTTTATATAAGCAGAGGGAATGACGATGCAATTTACACTCCTAAAGAAGTGTACCAGTCAGGTACTAACGCTCGGTGGCGCAGCCGCTTTGAGCATGAGTCTATTTTCGAATGCCGCTTTGGCTCAAGAAGAAGGGCAGATCGAGCAAATTACCGTTACCGGTTCGCGTATCGCGCGTGATCCGAATCTTTCTGGCTCGTTGCCGGTGCAGTCAATTACTGAGCAAGAAATTCAGATGTCGGGCGAATTTTCGATCTCCGATGTTGTGAACGACGTGCCCGCGCTATTGTCATCGACCACCTCTGAAAGTTCTATCGACTCATCGTTTGATGACGGGGCACAAGTCCTAAATCTTCGCGGTCTCGGTGCAGCCAGAACGCTGGTTTTGCAGGACGGTCGACGACATGTTGGTGGTGTGATGGGAACATCGGCAGTTGACGTTGGTTCCATACCTATCCGACTCGTTGAGCGAGTTGAAGTTCTTACCGGCGGCGCATCCGCAATTTACGGTGCTGATGCCGTAACCGGTGTTGTCAACTTCATCATGAAAGACGATTACGAAGGCTTCAGTGTTGATGCTAATTACGGCATTTCCAGTAAGGGCGATGGTGCGCAGACAGCGATCACCGCTACTTGGGGAACCAATTTCGCTGACGATCGCGGCAACTTAGCAGTATCGGTAGACTATCGTACCGATGACGGACTAAAGTTTGGTGACCGACCGGGGGCCTCTCTTGGTCTGGCGAGCGACAATAGGAATCCGGATCTACGTTTTCAGCTAGGCGATATTGGCAGTTCAACACCGTTGTTCGAGCAGTACTACAATTACGATAATACTGGTCAGTATCACTATGGTCTCGGAATCCCGTCTGCTGGTGATTTTGTAAACAGTTACAACGCTGCGTTCCCAGGCTCCCCCATCAGCGCGGGCAGCCTGAATTCAGCCGAGATGGCGCTTATCGAGCGCGGCCGAAATTCACCGGCCCGAGCAATTCACGATGACTATACTTTTAACATTACATCCGCTTGGGGCACGGTCGGGGCGGGCAATGCATTTAATTGGGGCGGTTGGGATCCCGACGTTGCTGTGGACCAAAACAACAATGGAACGCCTGATTGTCAGGATTCATGGCTGGGTTATAACTCTTCTTTTTCTGCTGCGGGTTTTGGCGCCGTAGGCGGTTGCTGGAGAGTCCAGGAGAATGGTAGTTACGGTATTCCGGGTGGAGGGGACGAATTAGTCGCGGGCAATTTCAATGGCTGGGGTTCCCAGGACAACTCTGTTTATAGGCAGAATGATTATACTCTTCTGCTGCCAGACGAGAAGGTATCTGTGAACGTTCTTGGCAGCTACGAGATCACTGACACAGCCAAGGTATTTGGCGAATTCAAATTCGTCTCCCAGGAGACGAAACGTCCCGCCAATCCCAACTCTTTCTGGGATTTGCTGATGGGCCATCCGGATAATCCGTTTCTGCCAGCGTGGTTGCAAACCGTTGCCGCTGGTACGGGTGGTGTGAGTATGACACTTGACCCGGTCGGTTTTGGAGGCGAGAGCAAAACGACACGTGAGACGGCTCGAGCCGTTATTGGCCTTGAAGGTGAGTTTGATAACAGCTGGACTTACGAGGTCAGCGCCGTTTATGGTCGTTTCGATCAATCTGGAACTTCGACAAGACACGTCATTAATGATCGCTGGTTTGCTGCTATCGATGCAGTCACGGATCCGAATACGGGCAACCCAACATGTCGTTCCTCCGTCGATACGTCGGCCCCTCCTGGGGAAACGCCTTTCGGCATTCCTGCCTATGATCCTGGCTACTTTTCGTTTACGCCGGGTGACGGATCGTGCGTTCCGCTGGATATCTGGAATGGTGCTGGAGGATACACTGAGAGAGCGATGAACTGGGTAATGACGGATTCATGGAGTGATCTGGTTATTGACCAAGCCGTGGTCTCGGGCTACATCAATGGTGATACATCAGATTTCTTCGAGTTATCACACGGTCCGATTTCATTTGCATTGGGTGCTGAGTATCGTACAGAGTCTTCTGACGCAACGTTTGACCCTTGGCAGCGCGGTGTGATTCCACCTGGTTCGCCGACTGCTGCCGGTGGGCAACTAATTGACATATCAGGCAATGACTCACTGACATTTAGACCGCAGTTATCGACTAAGGATGAAGGAGGTAGCTACGATGTCAGCGATGTGTTCTTCGAGGCGTCACTTCCGTTACTTAGAGACGTTCCCATTGCCCGTGAGTTGACGCTTGACTTTGCGGCTAGATTTTCAAACTACTCGACGGTCGGCAAGGCAACGACCTGGAAGACCAACTTAATCTGGGCGCCAGTTGATTCGTTCGCCGTTCGTGCCACATATTCAGAGTCTGTTCGTGCGCCAAATATTAGTGAGCTTTTCGCACCTACGGTGGGTCTGAACTTCCGGCCGGATGATCCTTGTGCTGCTTCGGAAATTACAGCGCTCGGTGCGGAAGGGGCACAAGTGCAGGCTAACTGTCAGAAAGTGTTTGCAGGAATTGGGCTAAACCCTTTGAACGCCGCTGGTGAGTACATTTTCGTCGATCCGCTTTCTGCTTCTTTCGGTGGCACGACCTCCGGCAATCCAGACTTGATGGAAGAGACAGCAGAAACCCTAACGATCGGGTTTGTGTTCCAACCGGAATTCATTGCGGGTCTTAGCTTGACTGTCGACTATTGGGATATTTCCATTGACGATGCAATTCAAGCTGTATCGTCACAAAACATCGTTAATGGTTGCTACCAAGGGACGTCACTAAACGCAGCTTTTTGCGATCTTACTGGTCGTAACAGTGATCCGAATTCAGCCCAGTTCGGCGGCTTCAATTACCTTAAGCAAACGACGTTGAACTTCGCAAAGGTGGAAACTAACGGATTTGACATGGCTGTGATATATCAATGGGAAATGGGCGCAAATGGCTTCGATGTAACGGTGCGAGGTACGACGGTTGACCAGATCAACAATTATGAGAACCCTCTGAATCCCGCATTCATGAATCCAGAATTAGGGGAGATCAATCGACCGGATTTAGCGGGTAACGTTATGTTGAACTGGACAAACGGCGATCTGCGGGTTGGCTGGCAGTCCCAGTATATCGGCGAAATGCTGTTTGGCGGAGTCGAAATCGAAACTGCGGAAACTCTTTATGGACGGTCTGTTTTTCAGGAAGCTATTTGGCAGCATGACATTAATGCCAGTTACAACTTGAATGACAAAGTCATGATCTATGGCGGCATCAAAAACGTATCAGAAGAGATACCATTCATGACGGAAAACGCGTTCCCATCTAGCCCACGTGGACGATTCTTCTTTATGGGGTTTGATTATTTAATTAATTAGTAGCATTTTGTTGATTGAGAAGCCGGGGCTTGCCCCGGCTTCTTTTTGGGCGCTTTAAAATCATTCTGACTAAAGCGCAGAGCCCTTCTGTGAAATACAGAATACTTAATTTTCCATATGCCGAAAGATTCGTTGGGCAGGTTTGTGTGCGGAAAACGCGTAAATGGTACAATTGGCTGCGAACGATTGCTTACAGAAGTCGCTCTAAACGAAAGTCCGCTAATGCATCGACCGTTACACCATCCAGAATCTCCATCGACGCAAAACGGCCAATAATGGGTGAGAGCGTTACGCCCGAGTGCATTGCCGCGAGGTAGATGTTGGGATTCATCTTTGGGCGCCCGACGATCGGTAAGCCGTCCAGTGGCAATGGTCGCCAGCCGATTCCGACTTTTTCAACTTCAGCATTGCTTAGTTGCGGCAGGTATTTACCAGCAGTATTGAGTACGCGACGAGCGTGTTGCAACGATAATTCAGCATAGGGATAAACGTTCGGTTTGTCGGACAGAAACGCGAGATGTTTTGATGTGGAGGGTGGTCCTGCTTTTTCACCAACGATGAACCGTCCATCGTTCAGCTGATGAATATGTGTATCGCCCGTATAGGCAACAGTGTTTAGGATGGGTGCCATTGGCTTCGTCGTGACGATTATGCCGGGTGTCGCAGGATTTAGCAGCTTGGATCCTAATTGGAGCATTTTTGCGAACTCGTTCGCGTTTATTCCAGCCGCGATCACGACGAGGTCGGCAGTGAATGAGTCGACGTCGGTATTGATGGTGACGCTGTCACGATGTTCTTCGATGCTTTTGACCGTTGCTGGAATAACCAATTCCGCTCCGTTCGCCACGGAGCTCTCTACCAAGGCTCGAGTTGTCGCAGTAGGGTCGACAGCGCCATCACGGGTTGAATAAACGACTTTGAAGTCGTTGCCGAGATTCAGGTTTGGTTCAATTTGTGCGACTTGGTCGCGTTCCATCATCCACGTTGGTGATCCATACCCTTGTATGCGTTGTATACCCGCGGTGATTTCGGCCTCAGTATCCGCAGAATCATACCACTCAAGACTGCCGCCCCATCGCAGGGGAAAATCGACATCCTGTGCAAGGTAGTGATATTCATTCATCGAATTGACGCGAAGATTAAAATAACTGTGCGGCTGATCGAAGTAGCTTGCGTTTAACCAGGCGAAAGAATTGCCAGATGCCTGCGATGCGGGACCTTTTTTGTCGATAAGAATGACGTCACAGCCGCGCTTGGACAAATTGTATGCAATGGAGGCGCCGACAATTCCCGCACCAACAACCGCAACACGATTGATCTTACCCGCGGGCATTGATTCCTTGGAACGAACGATGCTTTTCATCGGCGCGCATGCCGCAACCAGACTTGCGGCACCTCCGCTCGCCAGAAACTGTCGTCGATCAATTCTTCGTTTTTGTGCCACCTTGTTTTCGCCTTATTTTGAAGCGCAGCTGGCTTTGCGCCGTATTATGGCGGCCGAGGCTCTTTTAACGTGCTGTTAGAACGCGTGGCCGATTTCAGTCACTGGCCCAAACGCCGCTCGCTCTGAGTACCAGACACCGCCATCCTTTATGACGATGTCAACGTAGTCGAGCACCTCAATATTTCTCAACGGATTGCCGTCGACAATAATAATATCGGCTAACTTGCCGGGCTCAATAGTGCCGAGTTCGTCAAACTGACCCAGTATTTCAGCATTCGTTTTGGTTGCCGCCGATATAACTTGAATGGGTGTCATGCCACTTTCAACCAGTGCGGACATTTCGCGCCACATGGCTTCAGTGTGCATATTGAGTGGGCTGGCAGCGTCTGTGCCAACACCCATGTAAGCGCCGGCATCTATGAATTGGCTTGCTGACTTCTCGGCTGCGCGGATTTCCCGACCTACATTCTGCATATATGACAAGCGGCGAATGTCTTCGAATGAGGACATGAACTCTGCATAAATGTCCGCCGGCATATCTTTCTTGTACACCGGGTCAGTCAGTCGCTCCGGAAACGCGACCGTCGCAGGATAAACCCAGATTCGATGCGAGATGGTTTGTACGATGGGAATTCCCTTATGCGCGATCTCTGAAATCAACGCATCATCGTAGGGTGGATTTCGTGCAGACCCGACGTGTTGAAAAACATCGACGCCAGCGTCAATTGCCATTCGCATTGCATCCGGGTCGTATAGATGGGCGTGCACTTTGACGCCTGCTTTGTGCGCTTCAGTGACAACCGCTTTATAATCTTCGGCAGTCAAACCCACCCAGACCTTGATGACGTCTGAGCCCCGTTCGATGAGTTCGCGGGTGCGTTGTGCTGCCTCACGTGGTGAGCTGATAATGATTTCGTATTCATCCGGGACTGTGTCGTAGTCCAGGCGCGTAATCCACGGCCCGGAAACCGTTAAGCGTGGACCCGGAATTTCGCCCCTTCGGATGCGTTCGCGAAATTCTAAAATTTGAAACGGTGCGCCAAGATCCAAACCGCTCGTAACGCCCGCCCGCATCATTTGCTTGGCGGCGATTGGCATGAACTCGGGAAGGCGCTCCATGCCATTCATGAATTCGTAGTAGTCCTCGTAGGAACCATGGCCGGTAAGGTCGATGTGCATGTGCGCGTCGATCAGGCCGGGCATCACCGTTTTACCGCCAGCATCAATGATTACGGCATTTTTCGGAATGCTTGTGTTGTGTTTCTGGCCTACCTGGGTGATGCGGCCATTCTCAAAGACGACTACAGAGTGATGAATCGGTTCCGCTTCATAGCCATCCAGCAACATGCCGCCGACGATTGCGACCGGCACCTCAGGTCGAAGGCTTTCCTGCGCACACAATGGAGAAGCGATAGCAAAGAAGAGGATGCCAAGTAATTTGTTATTCATATCCGTCGTCCTTTTGTTTTCTGACATTGTAACGGCTGCTAAGCTCTTTGCTTCAGAAATTGGGAGTTGAACCATGACAATTCGCATTATTCTCGCGGGGCTATTCGCTGCATTGGCATGGAGCCCGATTCATGCGCAGGACTTCAGTGCTGATCCGGATCGCATTGAAGAACGCATTCAGGCATTGGGAAGATTTGGAGAAAATGCAGCGGGTGGCGTCAGTCGATTGGCTTTCAGCGATGCCGATCTGGCCGGTCGCGAGTACATCAAGGGGTTGATGCAACAAGCAGGATTGCAAGTTCGCGTAGATACTGCGGGGAATATCATCGGTCGGCGTGAAGGCAGCGAATCTGATTTAGCGCCGATCATGTTCGGATCGCACATCGATTCGGTTCCAGGCGGCGGTAATTACGATGGCGACGTGGGTGTCATTGGTGCAATCGAAGTCGCGCAGCTGTTGTACGAGCGTGGCATCGTGACGAAACACCCAATCGAGATCGTCAGTTTTACGGATGAAGAGGGTGGCCTAACCGGAAGTCGGGGCATGATTGGAAAACTAGGCGAGGGAACGCTTGGTGTCATGAGTCACAGCGGCATGACCATTCGCGAGGGTATCGCTCGTGTGGGTGGCGATCCTGATCGGTTGGAGCTGGCCGTACGCAAACCAGGGGATATTGCGGCGTTTATAGAGTTGCACATCGAGCAGGGTGCGATTCTCCACGAGGAAGGCGTCAATATTGGCGTTGTACAGGGAATTGTCGGCATTCGCTGGTGGGACGTGAGCATAGAAGGCTTCGCCAATCACGCGGGAACGACGCCCATGAACAGGCGCTGGGATGCGATGGTTAGCGCTGCCGAACTAACGCTCGCAATCAATCGCGTTGCCCGCGAGCTTCCCGGTCGCCAGGTCGCCACCGTGGGCAAGATAGAGGCCTTGCCGGGCGCACCGAATGTAATTCCTGGCGAAGTCATTATAAGTCTTGAAATTCGCGACCTTGAGGCTGACAAAATGCAGCAGGTATTTGAATTGATTCGCGTGGAAGCTGAGCGCATTGCGGATGAGAAATCGACGCCAATTCGATTTGCCGAAATCGATGTCGCGTCACCGCCGGCACCAACGGACCAGCAAATGCGTCGCATTATTGCATCCGCGGCGGAGGACTTAGGCATGTCTTACAAGTTGATGCCCTCTGGCGCTGGCCACGATGCGCAAGATATCGCAAGTATTGCACCCGCCGGTATGATTTTCGTGCCGAGTGTCGATGGAATCAGTCATTCTCCGCAGGAGTATACGACCGCCATTGATATGGCGAATGGCGCGAACGTGCTATTGAAAACGGTTCTCGCCATCGACAATGGCGCGCTGGAGTAGATCGTCCGGTATGATAAACCCGTCGTCCGCCCGGGAATAAAAATGACAACACCCAAAGCTCCGACTCTTCTTGACGCACTTATACCGATTTCCGCTTTGGTCATCATGCTGGCCACGTCTGTCTATTTGTTTGGCGATAGCTCGTCATCTGGTCCTAACCAGATTGTGCTGATCATTGCGGCCGCTATAGCCTCAATTGTAGGCATCAAGAATGGTTATCGCTGGGTCGATCTGCAGAGCGCTATGGTTGCTGGCATCAGCACTGCGATGGGGGCAATCTTAATTTTGCTCTCCGTCGGCGCATTGATCGGTACCTGGCTGATGGCGGGTACGGTGCCGTCGCTGGTTTACTACGGCCTTGAAATTTTGAATCCACAGTGGTTTTTCGCTGCATCCTGCATCATCTGTGCGATCGCGGCATTGGCTACCGGCAGTTCGTGGACTGTCGCGGGCACGCTCGGTGTGGCGCTGATTGGCGTTGCAATGGGGCTGGGTGTTTCACCGGAAATCACTGCTGGCGCCATTATTTCTGGGGCTTATTTCGGCGACAAAATGTCACCCCTATCGGATACCACTAATCTTGCACCCGCCGTTGTTGAAACCGACATATTTACCCACATTCGCCATATGGCCTGGACGACGGGGCCTTCATTTGGGATTGCGTTAATCATATTCGCGGTTATTGGACTTGGTGGCGATGCGGCAGCAGATGCCTCCGCGCTTGATGAGCTCATGGCAACCTTAGAGAGTAGTTTCAACATTTCAGTGGTCGCTTTGTTGCCTTTGGCAGTGGTTTTCTTTGCCGCGTATAAGAAGATCCCGCCGCTGCCAACGATATTGTTCGGTGCATTATTAGGGGGTGTTCTGGCCGTTATTCTGCAGCCTGAGAGCGTGCTTCGATTTGCGAATTCGCCTGAATTATCGAATGCGCTCGCGATGCTCAAAGGCGTATGGATGGCGCTGTACGGTGGTTATATATCCACTACCGGCGTGGATGAAGTTGATGCATTGTTATCCCGCGGCGGGATGTCGAGCATGCTCAATACCATTTGGCTCGTGCTCTGCGCGCTTTCTTTCGGCGCAGTGCTGGAACACACAGGAATGCTCATGCGCCTGATCGACGCGGCGCTAAAACGCGCCAAGTCGACCGGGTCGTTGGTTGCGACTGTCGTCTTTAGCTGTATCGGCATCAATATTGTTGCCGCAGATCAGTACATCGCAATTGTACTGCCCGGAAAAATGTACCGAGCGGAATTCAAGAAGCGAAATCTCCATCCGAAAAATCTGTCCCGTGTGATTGAAGATTCGGGCACGTTAACGTCGCCACTCGTTCCGTGGAACACCTGTGGTGCCTATATGGCAAGCACCTTAGGTGTCGCGACGCTGGCTTATTTGCCCTTCGTCTTCTTTAATCTCATCAATCCGCTGATCTCAATGATTTATGGATTTACGGGTTTCAGCATGGTGAAGTTGGACGATAGCGAAGAATTGAACGATGTTGCCGATTCGGCGACAGCAACGGCATAAGTCGCGAGATTTCGAACGGGCTCTTAATTGACCGAATCCAACAGCAGAAGAAGTAATGCGCTGGTTAGCTTTGCGGCGGTCATCGTCATCGTATTTGGCATGCAGGCGGCTAAGGTCTTGCTCGTTCCGTTTTTACTGGCCGTGTTTTTAGCATTGATCGCATTAAAGCCAATGTTTTGGTTGCAGAAGTTTAAAATTCCGTCGGCGCTTGCCGCACTGCTCATCGTTGTTGCCATGATGCTAATCATTGGCACGGTCGGCGGTATTGTGGGTTCATCGATCGCCGAATTCACGGCTGCATTGCCGATTTATCAAGAGCGACTTGACGGTATTGTGCAGAGAACGTTGGACCTCGCGGCAAGGACGCTTGGTGACGACCGTTCTTTTGCTGATTTGGGTGACTTGATTGACCCTGGTTGGGCTATGGGACTGGCGGCTAGAATTTTGAACGGTCTGCAGGACGTGCTCACCAATGCATTTCTGATTTTGTTCACGATGGTTTTCATCTTGCTGGAAGCGTCGAGCATGCGCGTGAAAGTTCAGGCGGCGTTCGGACGCGCTGCCGAAACGTTTGAACGGCCGCGTGAGTTTCTGAATAACCTCGGCCGTTACCTGGGCATCAAGACCATAGTCAGCATGGCGACAGGCCTCACGGCCACACTCCTGACCTGGTGGGTCGGACTCGACTTCCCGCTGCTCTGGGGCATGCTTGCCTTTCTGTTTAACTACGTACCCACAATTGGTTCAATCATCGCGGCGGTGCCTGCAGTCTTGATGGCTTTGGTGCAGTTCGGCCCGGCGGAAGCGGGTACAACGGCGATTGGTTTCGCAGCCATAAACGTACTCTACGGCAATGCCATTGAGCCACGCCTTATGGGTTACGGCGTCGGCATTTCACCGTTGGTCGTATTTACCGGATTGATTTTCTGGGGTTGGATATTCGGGCCGGTTGGAATGTTGTTGTCCGTGCCGCTGTCCATGACCTTAAAAATGGCGCTTGAATCGAACGAAAGAACACGTTGGATTGCGATTCTTATCGGCTCCGAACGTGACGCCGAACATGCGCTGGCCCAAAGTATGAGTGATGATGCGTCTGACGATCAGGATTCGGCTTCAAAGGCCGCATAGAATTCGAGCGCATTGCCTATGGAACCTGTAATTTTATTGTGCGCCCCGAACGGCGCTCGCAAATCGGCCGCTGATCATCCTGCGTTGCCGATAAGCCCCGACGAACTCGCTGATTGTGCGGAGTCGATTCTCGCCGCTGGGGCATCGATCATGCACGTACATGTACGCGATGATGATGGCGGCCATTCGCTTGATGTTGAGCGCTATCAGGATGCACTTGCTGCAATTCGCCAGCGTGTTGGCGATAAGTTGGTATTGCAGGCGACGACAGAGGCATGCGGAATTTACTCGGCGACAGAACAAATGCGAGTCGTCCGAGAGCTGCAGCCGGAAGCAGTGTCGCTTGCGCTACACGAGTTATGTCCTGACGAGACCTCAGAAGAGGTTGCCGGTGAATTTTTTGCTGAGCTGAATACTAATAATATTATGGCGCAATACATTTTGTATTCGCCGCAGGAAGTCGCACGTTTCGTAAGCTTAAAGAGAAAGGGCGTCATTCCGGACAGCCCTGCGTTCGTATTGTTCGTCCTCGGGCGTTACAGCGATGATCTGACGGGTGACCTGGAAGCGCTAACGCAATTCGTCGACGCAATTCAAGATGAAGCTGTGTGGGCGGTTTGTTGTTTTGGTCGAACCGAGGCGGCCGCGGTTGCGAAAGCAGTCGCGATCGGAGGGCATGCGCGGGTTGGATTCGAAAACAATCTTTTATTGCCTGACGGTGGTCCTGCGGCAGACAACGCTGAATTGGTTCGTTTGGCAGCCAACAGTAGCGGCGAACGTAGTCTTGCAAGTGCTGACGACGTGCGGCAATACTTTGGCCGACGCTGAATTCAAACAATGATGTTTTGCCACTTTCTGCCGCGCCACATGTGCACGAACAGGTAGGCCTGCAGCGCCCGACCACCGCCTTGCAGAATCCACACGACAAGTAGTCCGTATCCGAGCACTGGTCCAACCAGATAGGCTAACGGCAGAAATACCAGCCATTGCGTGCCAATACTGACCAACATGACGCGTTGAGCATCACCTGCACCCAAGAGCGCATGCATGAAAGCGAAACTGATCGCCTCGAGCGGCATCGTGACGCCCATGACTCGCATCGGCCAACGGGCAAGTTCACGGGTCGCAGGATCGTGAATAAAAATGCTCGACACCAAATCGGGAATTAGCCACATGGGAATTCCAAGTACCGTCAATAGTATGACAGTGACCTTGCCAACGTCCCACGCCCAGCGGTAGGCATCGTCCGGTTGGCCTCTCCCAAGCGCTTGACCAACCAAAGTCGTGCAAGCGATACCCAGCGCAAGGCCCGGCAAGATAGCGAACAACAAAACAGTAATTAGAACGTTTGCGGCTGCGAGTTCCGGGGTGCCGATCTTGCCGATAATGACGAACATTGCGACTAGCCCTGCCGCGAAAAAGAGCTGTTGTAGTCCTGCGGGCAGTGATACGCGGATAAGGCCTGCAGTTTCGTTACGCGTGGCAAGATGTCTCATGAAGCCATCCTTGGCAATATGTTTGAAGCCAAGAAAAATGTAGATAAACGTGCCAATACTCATCGCAATTGCACTGGCCATGGCAGCGCCGGTTACACCGTAGGCCGGGGCACCAAAGTTGCCGAAAATCAGTACGTAATTAAGGACGATATTGCAGGCATGCATAATAATCAGTGTGTTCATGTACACGCGCGACATATCTAGCGCGTTCCAATAGCCACGAAAAGCGAAGTTCATGCCGACGAAAACGATAGCGCCCAGTCGCCACTCGATATACGGAACCCCGAGTGCGATAACCTCAGTGTCATCGTTCAGCAACGGAAACACGATGTCTGCAAGCGCAATCAGGATGGCGGAGAAAAACGGGGCGATAACCAAGACCAGTAGCAAGGCGGAATTGAGAACGGCAGCAGCTCTGTCGGAACGACCTTCACCCTTACGACGGGCCGCTGAAGATTGAACGCCCGTCGAGATTCCGATAATAAGTGCCTGGCACATAAAAACGACGAAGCCACCAAGGCCGACTGCAGCCAAAGCCGAATTACCAAGATTCCCGACCATCGCGGTATCGAAGATGTTCAATAGATTCTGCGATACCATGCCTCCAATGATCGGCAACGCTAAAGTGAGAATGCGATTTCGGCGTTCGCTGTCTACATTCAAATTGATAACAAATTCCTATTCCTGAAAAACAATAAAAAGGTGGCCAGATATGACCTGGATAACAACCATTCCCTATGCAGCGGCGGAAGGTAAGCTCAGGAAACTATATGATCGAGTCAAAGGGCCGGACAACAATGTCGACAACATAATGCTTGCGCACAGTTTGCGCCCGCATACGATGGAAGGTCATATGGCATTGTACAAATATACGCTCCACCACCCGCGGAATACTTTCCCGAAGTCCTATCTCGAAACCATTGGCGTTTATGTCAGCCTCCTCAATGAATGCCGTTATTGTGTGGACCATCACTATTCCGGTTTGTTGCGCTTGCTCGCCGACAATGAACGTGGAACAGCAATCAGAGCTGCATTGGACGAGCATAATCCAGCCGCAGCGTTTTCCGGCAAGGAGCTCGCAGGTCTGATCTATGTCGAAAAGCTAACGATCCGCCCAACATCGATAACGGCGCAGGATATTGATGATCTTCGTTCGGCCGGACTGGATAACGGAGAAATCCTGGAGATCAATCAGGTCACCGCCTATTTTGCTTATGCGAATCGCACTGTATTGGGTCTTGGCATCAATACCGAAGGCGACATCATTGGGTTGTCTCCTGGAGACAATTCCGACCCGGATAATTGGTCACACGCGTAGGCGTACGATCGCGGCTGGGTCGCTCCTACGATATTTTCAATCATCCGTAGGAGCGGCTTCCAGCCGCGATCAGATGTTTGTCATTGTCCGAAAGGCGGATGTCTCGCTGGGATGGCCCCTAGCTCAACATGTTCCTGGATTTCTTGACCGCGGCAACGACCCGGTCAACATGATCCTCAGTGTTATATACATGTGGCGACATTCTTAATCCGCCGGTTGCTGCTGTAATGACACCTGAATCGTCATAGACCTTGCCCGTTAAGGCGCGACCATTCTCGCGCGGCACGCTGATGATGACGACACTGCTAGTGAATGATGGATTCGAGGTTGATACAAACTTCACGCCGAGATCGTGCAGACCTTCGCGAAGTCGGTCCGCGATCATCATTGATCGCGCTTCGATTCCTGCTGGCGTCATCGCTTCATGCAGTGCGGTAGCATCGCCGAGCGACGCAACGGCTGCATCGTCGCGCTGGCCAAGCGCATCGAATTTTCGTGCACCTGCAGGTGCGCCATCCACCGTTTGGCCCCAAGGGATGCTGACGATATTCGGCCAAATGCTATCGATGTGCTGTTCCCGAACATAGAGGATGCCAACCTCGCGCGGCCCCATGAACCATTTGTGTGCACTGCCGCTGAAAGAATCAGCCTCGATTGCGCCGAGATCAATGTCGACCGCTCCCCAGGTTTGCGCGCCATCGACGTGGATAAATATATCGGCTTTGCGTTTTCTTATCGCTGCACAAATTTCAGCGGCCGGCGTGCGAAACCCGGTGATGTTTGAGATATGGGTAAATGAAATTACCGTCGTTTTATCTGAAACCGCGGCAACAAATAAATCGACTACCTCGTCGATGCTGTTGGTATCCGTTGGAACCGAAAAGCGGCGCACACTCGCGCCCTCTCGTTTGGCTTGTACGTCCCAGGCGACGCTGTTGGAAGGGTGGTTTTGATCCCACAGCACGACCTCGTCACCTGCTTGCAGCGGGACGCCTTGAACGATCACATTGTTGGCTTCTGATGTGTTGCGCACAATTGCGATTTCATCCGGAGAAGTGCCGAGCATGGCGGCAACTCGACTACGCGCTTCTTCCTTGAAGCCAACAATCGTCGCTCGACTGGCTGAGCTCAAAGACAGATCAAGCGCCTGCGCATAACGTGCGTGCGCGGTGGTCACGTTTGACGGCATCGGGCATAGATTTGCCGCATTCATCGGCACATTTTCGTCTGTAAAGCCGAAGGCCAGGGAATCAGAAACTGCTCCCAACGATGCAGTGCTGTAGGTGGCCAGGCTGCTGGCGACTGATGCGCCACCCACAACTTTCAGGAATTCTCTTCTTGCGATTGTCATCACATTTCCCCCAACTAGGTTACATCGCTATATTCTACGACTTAATGAGCGACTTTTAGCGAGAAATTTGCGACCTATGAATTTGTTTGACTTGGACCATACGACCATCCCTATCGCTGGCACCGACGACGAATTTCCCGTACGCCGTGTTTATTGCATCGGTCGAAATTACGCAGCACATGCTCGGGAAATGGGTCACGACCCTGATCGCGAGGCACCTTTCTATTTCATGAAGCCAGCCGATGCATTGGTGACAGGGTCTGATTCAATCGACTACCCGCCACGTACCGCCGATCTGCATCACGAGATCGAAATGGTCGTCGCAATTGGTAAGAACGGCGCCAATATTTCGCCAGATTCTGCTCTGGAGCACGTTTTTGGCTATGCCGTCGGTATCGATCTGACTCGGCGTGATCTGCAGGGTGAGGCCAAAAAACTGGGTAGGCCGTGGGACACCGCTAAAGGATTTGACCAATCTGCACCCATTTCACCCATTCATACAGTCGCAGATGTGGGGCACCCGACGAGCGGTCGGATTTGGCTGGCGTTAAATGACGAGATTCGTCAGCTTGGCGACCTGAATGAGCTAATATGGGGGGTAGATGAAGCCATCGCGGAGCTCTCCACACTGTATGAGCTCAAACAGGGTGACCTCCTGTTCACGGGAACGCCGGCCGGAGTCGGTGCGGTCGATCGGGGTGATCGTTTAAGCGGTGGTATTGACGGAATTGACGAGATAGCTATAACAATTAAATAAAGCAGCGGAAATCAAAATAGGGGGCACAATCATGGATCGCCGTAAGTTTCTGAACAACTTAAGCGTTACAGCAGTAGCCAGCATCGCTGGCGCAACCACACTGTCTGCGAAAGCCGATGCACTCGAAGATGCACTGGAAGATTCTCTGGAAGAGAAGTTTCGCATCAAACCCAGTCACTGCTACATCGATACAGGTCGACCGAAGCGCGCTGCCGATGACAAAAGACCCTACTACCAGCATGACGAACCGTTGTTGTCGAAGATGCCAAAAGCGCCGACCTTAATGGACTTTTACCTGCAGCGTTTTCCGACCAATCATGTGACCCAGAGCGCGCGCCTTGCCCTAAAGCGGGGCAGTGATGAAAAAGTTGTGTTGGCCTGCCTGCTTCACGATATTGGTCTGAACATTATGGGCACCGATCACGGCTATTGGGCCGCACAATTGGTTCGACCCTATGTAGATGAGGAAGTGTCCTGGGCTATCGAGAAACATCAGGCCCTCCGTTTCTTTGCGGATCACGAGGTGGGTTACGAGTATCCGGTGCGGTATCTCGAATATTTTGGTGAAGACTATGTCCCCGAGCCTTACTTAAAAGAAGAGCATGATCGGGCGAAGAATCATAAATGGTATATGACAGCGCGTGAGATAACGATTCACGACGTGTATGCATTCGACGCTGATTTGCAAGTTGAGGTGCAGGAATTTACTGACATTATCGGTCGACATTTCAAGCAACCGAAAGAAGGCCTTGGTTTCGATGGCAGCGAAACCGCACACATGTGGCGGTCGGTTATTTGGCCTAACAATTTCTTATAAAGCCAGGTAAGGGTTAGTCATGGCTAACCATATTGGTAGCGACTTCACGCCGCCGGACGTTTACGGCAAGGTAACCGGCAGCGCGAAGTATGCGGAAGATATTCACGTCGATGGCATGGTCTTCGCGCGCCTTCTAACCAGCCCGCATCCACATGCTCTCGTCTTGAGCATGGACTTGAGCGAAGCGCTTGCCATGGAGGGAGTCGTCGGTGCGCTAACGGCGGATGACGTTCCGGCTGCGGCGTCGCCGCATACCACCATGCTCACAAACGAACCCGTGTTTGTTGGCGATCCTATTCTCGCTATCGCCGCAATTGACGACTCAATCGCCTCAAATGCGCTCGAGAAAATTCGGATTGAATATGAACCTCTGCCATTCTGCGTTGATCCACTGGAGTCGCTGACATCAAATGGGCCGAATGCCAGGCAAGAGGGTAATGTCTACGCTCCGGCGGGATTTGGCGATCGTACGACTGTGCCCGAGCCGCTCAAGTGGAGTGCCGCGGAGTTAGACGCGTTCTTGAAAGGTACACCGCCGACGGGCGAAATGCCCATAGAGTGGTTCGTTGGTGATCTCGACGAAGGCTTTCGAGCAGCAAGTTTTGTCATTGAAAAAAACTTTGTGACTGCCGGATATGCACATCATTCGATGGAGCCACGATCGGCGATGGCCTATTGGCAAAACGGACGCTGCTTTTTACACGGTCCGTCTCAGAGTCAAAGTGCCATGCTGCCGGGTCTTGCGCAGATGATTGGGATTCCAATGGAGAATCTCGTTTACATCAATGAAAACTGCGGTGGCGGATTTGGTTCTCGCAGCGTGCCCTATCCGCTGATGGTCGTGCCAGCGTACTTTTCGAGAAAGATAAACCGACCGGTGGCAATGCATTTAAGTCGTGCCGATGAGTTTTATCTCGGCAAAGCCCGATCCGGCTTTCAGGGCCACATAAAAATCGGGTTTCGTGATGACGGCCGAATTTCGGCGATGGATTTGTTCATTATTCAGGATATCGGTTGCCAAACCGGTTTTCCCTCGGCCTCAGCGGCAGCGGGCGCAACGTCTTTGGTCTATCAGCCTGAAACAATGCGATTCCGCGCGATTCCGGTGATGACCAATACAACGCCGAAAGGCGCACAACGGGGTCCGGGACAAAACCAGATTGCGTCTGCGATTGAGCCGTTGCTGGATCAGGCGGCCGTCAATCTGGAATTAGATCGTTTGCAGATTAGGGTGACGAACGCGCCTGATAATGATTCTTTGCATGGGCCCAAGCAGGAGCCGATGACAAGCGCTTACATTAAGGAAGCATTGGCAAAGGGTGCAGAGCGATTCAATTGGGACGAGCGCGCTAAACGCAGCGGCGCCAAAAACGGATCGAAGGTGACCGGCATTGGTGTTGGGCAGGCCTACCATTCGGCGGGCCGCGATGGGTTTGACGGTCTAATTCGAATCGCACCGGATGGAAAGATTCATCTTTATAGCGGAGTGGGGAACCTCGGTACTTACTCCTATGCGTCGACCACGCGACCCGCCGCAGACGTATTGCGCTGTAACTGGGAAAATTGTGTTCTCCACTACGGTAAGTCGACCGAGAATTTACCGTGGAGCTCGGCGCAGAACGGTAGCAACACCACATTCACGCATACACGTGCTAATTACGTGGCCGCGGTCGATATGATCGAGAAAATAAAAGCGATTGCAGCGATCAAACTTGGCGGTTCTGCCGATGAATACGATATTGCCGATGAGCGGGTCTTCGCCAAGGCTGATCCGGATACGTCGCTAAGCTATGCGCGAGTCGCAGAAGCGGCGATTGAACTCGGTGGCGTGTATGACGGCTCAGACGTGGCAGACGAACTGCACGATGTCACCAAAGCATCGGTCAGCGGTTTGCGTGGTACCGGACTGATTGGTGTGGCCAAAGATACAATGGGCCGACGTGGCGCCGTCCCGGGTCTAGCCGTTGGTTTTGTTGAAATCGAACTTGATCTCGAGACCGGTAAGTACGACATCATCGACTATCTCGGCGTCGCAGATTGCGGCACCGTGGTGCATCCGATGGGGCTAGCGGGGCAAATTCGTAGCGGCGCTGTGTGGGGATTTGGCATGGCTGGTCTTGAGCGACATGTATATGACCGCACGAGTGGCCTTCCAGCGAATGTCGGTTTTTATCAGTGCAAACCAGCTACCTATCTCGATTTGCCCGACAAGCTCGACTGGGATGCGGTCGATTTACCGGACCGGGATAACCCGGTTGGCGCGAAAGGTATCGGGGAGCCGGTGATGGGCTGTGCCGCGGCTGCAGTCTTATGCGCAATTTCTGATGCGCTTGGTGGTCACGTGTTTAACCGCGTACCCATTACGCCCGATATGATTCTCAATCACCTCGCGGGCATTCCGCAGCCCAGCGACACGATGAGCACCAACACCTTCTAAAAAACTGGGTCAGAGCCCGTTATTGGGCTCTGACCCAGTTTTGTCATTTAGGATCAGATTTGAAGCGGATCTCCATCGATGAGTCTCGTGGCGGGGTAAGGATATGAAAAAGAGAAATCTTAGTAGACGCGATTTTGTGAGCGGCTGTGCACTGAGTCTGGCGGCCGGTACCTCTATTTCGCCCATCGAGGCAGTGGCGCAGAATCTCCTCGACCCCAATGCATTACCGTCTGACTATTACCCGCCGACACGGCAGGGCATGCGTGGCAGCCATGATGGGTCATTTGAGATGGCTCACGCGATGCGCGACGGCCAACGGTGGAGCGCGGAAGATACGGGCGATCGTGAATACGACCTGGTCGTTGTCGGTGGTGGAATCAGCGGCTTGTCGGCGGCCTACTTTTTTCGCAAACAGCATGGTCCTGACGCACGTATTCTAATTTTGGATAATCACGACGACTTCGGTGGTCACGCAAAACGCAATGAGTTTTGGTACGAGGACCAAATGTATCTTGTGAACGGCGGTACTTTGAATGTCGAGGCGCCGCAACAGTACAGCAGCGTTGCTGGGGGTCTCCTTTGGGAGCTCGGCGTTGATCGCAGCCGGTATTTTGAGAAGAATCAGAAAATGTGGTCGCGCTACGCGGACATGGGCCTTAAAGGCAGCATGTTTTTTGATCGCGAAACCTTTGGCGAAGACAAACTAGTCGTTGGTTATGGCGATGATCCGTTTGACGAATTTGTTGCGAACACGCCTTTGTCTGAAGAGGCTAAAAACGATGCCGTACGATTATACAAAGGCAACGAAAATCATTTCCCCGATCTTAGTTCTGATCAGATAAGAGACAAATTGGCGCACATGAGTTATCGCGACTACGTCACCAATGTCGTTGGGTGCCATGCGGACGTTATTAAACTTTTCGATACCGGCCTTATGGGCATTTTTGTCACCGGCATGGATGCGGTACCTGCTATCTATTGTCGTGAGATGGGCTACCCGGGTTTTGGCGGTTTAGACCTTGACGAAATCTCACCGAATCAACTCGTACACGAACCCGGTGGCCAACACGGACGAGAAAATACGGCGCGTGCGCAATCGGGGCAGCAAGACATGTACTTCCCGGATGGAAACGCGACAATCGCACGTCTGCTCGTTAGCTCACTGGTGCCAGACGCGGTGTCCGCGGATTCGATGGAGGAAATCATCGACGCGCGGGTTGATTACAGTTCGTTGGATCGGGATGAAAACACAACCAGAATCAGGTTGAACAGCACCGTCATCAATGTTGGACATGAAAACTCCAATCAAGTTGAGACTCAATACCTACAAGGTGGCAAGGCCTATTCTGTCAAGAGCAAGGCTGCCGTTCTGGCGTGTTGGAACAGTGTGATTCCACACATTTGCCGAGAGTTTTCGGCAACGCAACGAGAAGCAATGAGTTACGGCGAAAAGTCACCGCTCGTTTACACAGGTGTGCTCGTTTCAAACTGGCAATCGTTCGTTGATGCAGGAATATCCAGAGTGACGGCACCGGGCAGTTATCACCCGAGTATTGGGCTTCCCCCATCACTGAATCTCGGCAGCTATCAGACATCTCGCGATCCGCAGCAGCCTATCGTCGTTCGCATGTCTTGCTATTTCAATGAACCTGGACTCTCCAGACGCGAACAACATCGCATTGGCAGAGCCAAGATGCTCGAAACGCCGTTTTCAACCTTCGAGCATCATATTCGTGATCAGTTAACTCGAGTTCTTGGGCCAACTGGGTTCGATGATGAGCGCGATATTCTGGGCATCATGGTTAATCGCTGGCCACATGGATATACCTATTCGTATAACCCGCTGTTTGACCCTGATGAATGGGCTTACACGACCACGCCGGAGCGACCGGCCATTGTAGGACGACAGCGCTTAGGACGAATTGCGATTGCGAATACCGACTCAAGCGCAAGCCCACACACCGATGGCGCGATTAATGAAGCGTACCGCGCCGTCAACGAACTCCTGGATTCGGCGTCCTCCTCAAACGTTGAGGGCTAGAACCCAAAAATTCGGGGTCAGAGTAATACTCTGACCCCATTCAACTAACGGCGCCGACTAGCGCGACTCCAGAATTCTTCCAGATCGCCTTCCAACGCCAGTGCGCGAAAGAAAGTGTAGGGATCACAGTCGACCTTCGTAATAACTCTGGGGTTAAAGTCCTGATCGTAAACTCGGCGTAAATGCGGGAGCCGTGTGTAATTTTTCGGATCGTGTAACCACATGTCGGCGTGCATGTATCCACTATCATCGTAGTAAAAATGTTCTGTCGTGTAGGCGTCTTCTGATACTGGCTGTCCTCGCGTACTCATAAATGCGGGATTCAGTTTAGTGGTCGTGACGACCAGCGTTTCTCCCTTCCATACCCCACGCGAAAAACCCAACGAGGAGTTGGTGGCGGTTTCCGGAAACTCGCGATCATCAAGATAAATTCGCCGTGCGTAATCGGCTCCATACACAATTACGATGTAATGATCCGCGTGTAGAATTTCCATTGGGTATGGCAGTCCAGAGGCGAGGACCAAGCCGGGTGATGCGCACCGGGAGTTCGCATTATCAATTTCAAGGTAATTATCGATAATGTCCTGGCCACGATCCGTCATCGTAAATTTCAGTTTTCGAATCGCGCCTAAACCCGAAGCGCGATTGTAAATGCCACTCATATTGACTGGGCTTGGCGCTAAACCGTCCAACGACTCCTTCGGTATTGCCTTGCTGGCAGTGAAGGTCCCGTCCACCCATTTGCGGCCGAGAAAGTTGCTCGCCCCATTATGTTTGGTCTCGCCGCTAATCGTGCCGTCCGCGTTGAGCCGCCCTTTGAAAGTACTAAGATATTCCTCGTCAAAGCCACTTGCCCAATCGATATCGACTTCGATCTGATCGCCGTCGACGCGCATATCGACCGGTCCGTCATATATATAGGCGGTGAATTCGCCGTTTTCATTCTCTATCGTCAGATGGACATAGGATGTGGTGCTGCCAACAAACGAGAATCCTGTGGTGACGATGGTCCAGTCCCCAGAAAAGTCGTTGTCTTGCGCACCGATGGGTGACTGCAGCGTGACCAGGAAGCAGAGGGCGGTTAACTGAAAAAAATGTTTCATCTCATATTCTCCTTCAGACGCCGTCGCGAGCGATGGATGCAGCGGCCAGACTCTCGTCGGTACTGCCGTGTCGAAACTCTACCTCGATATTCAGCACCACGGTGTCTGATACCACTGGCACGAATCGATCGAGGCCAAAATCTGATCGGCTTAATGAGCCCGTGGCCGAAAAGCCTAAAACCGGCACCTCGAGAACAGGGTGTACGAAGCCATCATTGAAGGTTACGACAAGCTCGAGTGGTTTCGTAATTCCCTTGATCGTTACGTTGCCATGTAATACGCCCTCGTTGTCACTCGTCGCTTCGAAATGGTCAGTGCTAAACGTCATGTACGGATATTTGTCGGCGTTAAAAAACTTTCTGGATGCAAGCTCTTTATCAAAGTGTTCGACGTTGGTGCGGATCGACGCTGCAGCGACACTCACGTCGATTATGCTATTCGACATATCCTCGCTATCAAACTGCAATTCCCCCATCACATCGGTTGCCCGTAACAAAGGGTAGGAAAGTCCCTGATGTAAGTAAGAGAAGGACAAATAGGTATGCAGGCGATCAACCGCGTAACGGCCAGAAGGGGCGCCGTCCCCACCACTATCTGTTACCGGGTTGTCGTTTTGTCCGCAGCCAACAATGACTAGCGCTGCAGTCGCAGCAATAAACGTTTTTCGATTCATCGTTAGCGTCCCGCCTCAGTTTTTGATTCGCGGGCCTTTTGAAACTCTACCTGTATATTGAGTTCCAAATCATCTGCGACCCAATCGGCAAAATCTGACATGCCGTAGGCGGACCGACTGATCGTTCCATTGGCTGCGAATCCAATCATTTCTCGTTTGTTGAGTTGATTCATTGCTGCCGCGTGGATACTGACCGTTAGTGTCGCGGGTTTGGTGATTCCAGCGATGGTCAGATCGCCTTGCAACGTTCCAGTGGTGTCTGATGTTTCGCTATAGCCGGTGCTCACGAAAGAGATTTCGGGGTGCTGCTCGACGTTCAGAAATTCTTCGCCGCGAAGACGCGCTTCAAATTCGGGTACCGCCGCGACAATACTGGCTGCATTCACTGCTATATCGACACGGCTGTTGGCCATGTTATTGCCGTCAAGACTTAGCGTCGCGTCGAACTCGGTGAATTGCAGCTGGGGATTCGACAGGCCCATATGATCGTATGAGAAGCCAAGGTATGCGTGATTGTCTTCGAGCTCGTAGTCGCCGGGTGAAATGTTTGCAGCCAATGAAATGAATTCGCCTCGAGGCGAGTCTGCTTCCAGCGATGTACGGGCATTTAGATCAGCATTGCTTTCGGCAATGCCGCGCTGTGGGCTAATGACGCGCCCGTCTTCATGCGTGACAACATTTATCGACATGCGTTTGGTGTTGTTTCGACCCAAGATGCCGTCTACAGATATTTTGTCGCCGACTTTCAAGGTGTCTTTGGTCCAGCCAACGCGACCAAGCATCATCAGATTCATCGTCTGTAGATCCCAGATTTCCTTGCCGCCGCCGGCACTGTCGACTTCTATGTAGTAGCGGGCATGTGGGTTCTTATAGATGATCTCGGTGATAGTGCCTTCGACATTGCCCGCTTTACCGGCCTCGTAATCTGCAGCAAATGCATGATGGGCATGGATTGTTTGGCTCGCAGCCAATAACGGAAAGAGCAGAAATAATCGACTAAGCATTGTGTCCCCCTTGTTCCAGAGTTTAATAGTAGCGCAGATGAGCGCCTGCGCTTCAGGAGGCTCCCTGTCTAGCCGATAATCGTGCGTGATTTCGGTAAGCAGGCGTTTGCGAGCTATGATGTTCGTGAGATTCACGCCATCGTTGGTGTCCCGGGGAGGTAGTGTGGCAGACGGTCAATTCATACGCGTCATTCGGCAGAAAGAAGTGCTGGCATTGTCATTCGGCGCCATGATTGGTTGGAGCTGGGTAGCGTTGACCGGCAACTGGATTGGTGGGGCTGGCAGCGCTGGTGCAATGCTTGCCTTCGCACTGGGTGGCGTCGTGGTCATTTTCGTTGGCTTGACCTACGCGGAGCTCGCCTCAGCCATGCCGCAGGCGGGCGGCGAACATGTGTATGCCAGTCGCGCTCTCGGTAGAACTGCATCGTTTATTTGTACCTGGGCGATCCTCTTGGGTTATGTATCGGTGGTCGCTTTTGAAGCGGTCGCTTTGCCAACGGTTATTGATTATCTGATTCCTGGATTTAGTCGCGGTTACTTGTGGACGGTTGCGGGATGGGACGTGGAGCTGACCTGGGTCTTGGTCGGCGTTGTGGCAGCAATCGCAATGACCGCTGTCAACATTGTCGGCATTCGTACGGCAGCACGATTACAGCTTCTCGCCGCTGCACTTATTTTATTGGTGGGGTTTTTACTGTTTGTGGGCGCGTTGGTTTCCGGTGATGCGGGCAATATGCAGCCTTTATTTTCGGGCGGCGCCAAAGGCCTGCTCGGTGTATTGATCATGGTGCCGTTTATGTTTGTTGGCTTCGATGTGATTCCGCAATCCGCTGAAGAGATTGATATTCCGTTTACGGAAATCGGTAAGCTCTTAATGGTATCGATTGTGATGGCTGTCGTTTGGTACATCGCGATGATCTGGGCCGTTTCCACGGGTCTTGGAGAGGCGGCGCGTTCTTCGTCGAGCTTGCCTACCGCCGATGCTAGTGCTGCGTTGTTGGGCGGTTCATGGGGTGGCAAGCTACTCGTAATCGGCGGCATTGGCGGGATACTCACCAGCTGGAACGCATTCTTGATCGGCGGAAGCCGCGCGATTTACGCGTTAGCTCGTGCAGGACAACTGCCAGCATCGTTGGGTCGTCTTCATCCAAAATTTAATACACCGCATAGAGCGGTAATGCTTATCGGTGCATTGTCGATACTTGCACCGCTGTTTGGTCGCCCGGCCCTCGTTTGGTTAGTGGACGCTGGCGGTCTTGGGATCGTCGTGGCCTATGCCTTTGTTGCCTGGTCATTTCTGGTTCTGCGCAAGCGAGAACCTGAAATGACACGACCCTATGTCGTGAAGCACGGGATATGGGTTGGCTGGGCGGCGCTGCTTCTTTCATTGGGCGTCGCGGCGCTCTATTTTCCGGGCAGTCCCGCGGCCTTGGTTTGGCCTTACGAATGGATGATCGTATTTGGCTGGATGATTCTTGGCGTGTTGCTGGCGCTATTCGCCAAAAAATAACGGTGGAACGTGAAATGTTCCGCCGTTACTGAATAGCACGCTGTCAGGTATCGCCACTGACGATTTCGTCTTTTGCGGGCGCCTCTTCCCGCAGCGGTAGAGGGGCGCGCAGATCGCTGGCGACAACCTTTTCTACACGTTTGACATTTCAGGTAATCAAAATTGTGGTGTCGAAGAGCTGCCAGCCGACATCTTTTGCAAAATAAAATTATCCCATGTGGCTGTCCTTTCGGTTTGTTTATCTCGACGAATACTGAAGGTTGTATACTGACGGTTCAGCCGAAAACGACCCAGAAAAACCTTAACAATCGATCTGGTTTTTTATCAGGGAGCACTAAAACCGTGACTCGAAAAATCCTGCTTGCCCTCGTATTTGTTGGCTTTTTGGCAGGTTGTGCCGTCAATCCGGTGACCGGTAAGCGCGAACTAACCTTTGTATCGGAAGCTCAGGAGATACAGCTGGGGACTGAGAATTACGCCTTCATGCAGCAATCCGGTGGTGGCAAGTACGATGTAGATCCACAGCTGGCAGCCTATGTCAGAGATATCGGCAATCAATTGGTGGCGCAGAGTGTTCGGGCGCTTCCGTACGAATTCACGGTTCTCAATTCATCAGTGCCGAATGCCTGGGCGCTGCCGGGTGGAAAAATTGCCATAAACCGGGGGCTATTGACTGAGATGAATAGTGAGGCAGAACTCGCGGCCGTCCTGGGGATCGAAATTCTTCAAACGACGTATTGCGTGCAGAACTCGGTGATGATGCCTATGAGCGTTATCTGAGCGCAAACGGCCGACCAACCAGTGTTGGTGTTTCCAGCGTCATTGGCAGCTCTCCGGCGCAAACAGCCGGGTTGCAGGCTGGCGATGAAATAACGCGTTACGATGGCGCGCGCGTATACAGTATGACGGATATCACCAAAGTGACTATGACCGGCGAGCCGGGCCAAAACGTCGTTATCGATGTTGTCCGAGAAGGTATCAACATACAAATAGTGATGCCCAGGGGGCCCCTGGGGATAACCGGGGGGCGTAGTCGCCGGTAGCAGTTTGTCTGGGTAAAGCCCTCTTTTGGTCGTCTTAGTGGTCGCGACACTGGCGGAATCGCTCGCCGCCATGCAAGATGATGGCCCAATCAATAAGAATAATAACGGGTGTCCAGGTGGGGAAACTCCGCTACACAATTCCTAATAGTGTGACTGCCGCGAGCTTGCTCCTGGGCATTGGCTCAATTGTCACCGGTCAGCTTGGCGATTTGGAGTTGGCGGGTTGGATGATTGTCTGGTGTGGATTGCTAGATGTACTTGATGGCGTGGCCGCCCGCCTGCTCAAAGCTACTTCAGATTTCGGGGCCGAATTCGATTCCATGGCCGACTTAGTATCATTCGGTGTTGCGCCCGGCATGCTCATGATGCAAGCCGGGATAACTTATGGCGGGTTCGAGTTATTTTCCGGCGCCTTCTGGGTGTTGTTGGTGTCGGTTGGCGTGTTTGTTTTATGTGGTGCGATGCGTTTGGTTCGATTCAACCTCACTAGCGAACAGCCGATTCGAGGATGGTTTTCAGGAATTCCAATCACGGCCGCTGGAGGCGCACTCACGTCGACCGCCGTTATATTAATGGTTAAGTATCCGGATATTGCGACCGCGATGCCTTTGCATGCCTATCTTCCCGTCATGATGTTTGTGCTGGCGCTCGGAATGATTTCGACGCTGCGATTTCCCAAGGCAGTGAAGCGTGAAGGAATCATTGTTAACGCATTTACGGGTTTTAACATCATTGCATCGTATTACTGTGGCATCACACGCAGCTATCCTGAATATCTTTTTTTTATGGGTATTTTTATTTTGGTCGCCGGGATAATTGCCGGGCGGACATCCAAAATACAAGAACAGAGAAATTGACAAAATAATTTAGCTACAAAATTCTAACATGGCGATTCAAAATGAATACTGATACTGCGGCGCTGATTGAGCGACGCACGGCGCTTCTAGGATCGGCCTACCGGCTCTTTTATGACGACCCGGTCCATTTGGTGCGCGGCGAGGGCGTCTGGCTATTCGACGCTGATGGTCAGAAGTATCTCGATATGTACAACAACGTACCGCACGTTGGGCATTGCCACCCGCATGTTGTTGCGGCGCTGACCAAACAAATCGAAACACTGAATACACACACTCGATACCTGCACGATAATGTTTTGGATCTTGCTGAGCGCCTGACTGGAAAGTTTCCTGCTGAGCTGGATACGGCGATGTTTAGTTGCACCGGCAGCGAAGCCAATGAACTTGCTTTGCGCATTGCAAGAGCTTGTACCGGTGGCACCGGTATCATCGTCACTGAGTCCGCCTATCACGGTAACACCAAAGCGATTTACGAAATTTCGACGGAAGATATTCCGGTCCATGAAGTACCCGACTTCGTTGTCACCGTGCCCACGCCCGATATTTATCGAGGCCAATATCGAGGTGATAATGCGGCTGCGCATTACGCCGCACACGTTAACGACGCGTTGAAAACGTTACAGGATCGCGGCATTAAGCCGGCAGCGATGATTGTCGATACAATTTTCGCCAGCGGTGGTTTGATTGCGACACCACCAGGATACTTAAAGATGGCGGCAGAATTTGTACGTGCGGCCGGAGGGCTGTTCGTCGCCGACGAGGTCCAACCAGGGTTTGGTCGCACGGGCAGAAATTTTTGGGGTTATGAAATCGATGCCCTGATTCCAGATATTGTCACTATGGGTAAGCCGATGGGAAATGGTCATCCATTGGCAGCGACTGTGACCCGTCGAGATCTTGTCGATAGTTTTTCCCAATCCACACACTATTTTAATACCTTCGGCGGCAATCCAGTGTCGTGTGCAGCAGGTCTTGCGGTACTCGATGTTATTGAGAAAGAGGGCCTGCAAGACCATGCCCTGGAAGTGGGGTTGTATCTAAACGTCGGTATAGATGAACTCGCGTTACGTCACCCTGCTATAGGTGATCTTCGCGGTGATGGGCTGTTTAAGTCGATCGAGATGGTCAAGGATCGAGAAACCCGTGAGCCCCATAGTGATCTCGCACTGAGGCTTGTTAATGCCTTGCGCGAGCGACGAATTTTATTGAGCTCAAGCGGTGTGGACAATAATATATTGAAACTGCGCCCGCCAATGGTGTTTGCCAAAGAACATGTAGATCATTTCTTGCAGGTTTTTGATGAGGTATTGGTTGCCGCGACTTAAAAACTGGAACACATAGATGATTAAAAAAATAACTTTCCTATTGATTTTTGCATTAGTGGCGGGTTGTGGGCGAGCGCCAGCCGATGGTGCTCAAGACATTGCGAGCCAATTGAGAAATTCAGAGCATCTTGCGGGCTACTTTGATCTGTATTGGGATAAGCAGCAAGGTCGCTTGATCGTGAAGATTGATTCGTTCGATACGCCATTCTTATACGTCTCGTCGATGGCGCGCGGCGTTGGTTCCAATGACATCGGATTGGATCGAGGCCAACTTGGCGGAGAAAAGGTCGTTCGGTTTCAACGTTCAGGCCCAAAGATTCTCTTAGTGGAAGACAACCTCGACTATCGTGCATTGACGGACAATGCTGACGAACAAAATGCTGTCGCTGAGTCTTTCGCTCGCTCCGTAATATGGGGTTTCGAAGCCTTGGGCGAGGACGCAGGTTCTGTTTTCGTCGACGCGACGGAATTTCTGCTGCGCGATGCACATGGTGTTGAGCCGCGACTCGCTCAGATGGAGGAGGGTGCGTACGTCGTCGACCCTTCGCGGTCCGCGATTTACAGGCCGATGACCAAAGCATTTCCCGATAATTCCGAGATGGAGGCGATCGTCACGTTTACCGGTCAAGCCACGGGCCCACATCTGCCGACCGTTGTGCCAGACAGTGATTCTTTCTCTGTGCACTTACATCATTCGTTTATCAGGCTGCCGGACGATAGCTACGAACCATTAACGTTCGAGCCGCGCGCGGGCGGTATTCCGTTGAGTGGTTCCGGATTTCTCGACTATGCTAGTCCGGTTGGCGACCCTCTTAGTGTGTCTTATGCGGTTCGGTTCCGCCTCGAAAAACAGGACCCATCGTTAGCACTCAGTGATCCCGTTAAGCCAATCGTTTACTACGTCGACAGAGGTGCGCCGGAGCCCATTCGCAGCGCCCTGATTGAGGGTGCGTCTTGGTGGAATCAGGCATTTGAGGCCGCGGGTTATCGTGATGCGTTTCAAGTTGAGTTATTGCCCGAAGGCGCCGATCCAATGGATGTGCGGTACAACATCATTCAGTGGGTGCATCGTTCGACGCGTGGCTGGTCATATGGTGGAAGTATTTCCGATCCACGGACGGGCGAAATCATGAAAGGCAAAGTGACGCTCGGATCGCTTCGTGTCAGGCAGGACTACCTCATCGCTGAGGGTTTGCTGGCACCATACGGCGACGAAGAAAAGCCGGACGTGCCGATGGAAATGGCGTTGTCCAGAATTCGACAGCTGTCGGCGCACGAAGTCGGCCATACGATTGGTTTTACGCACAATATGGCAGCGAGTTCGCAAGGCCGCACGTCGGTCATGGACTACCCGCATCCGCTGATTCAGTTCGATGACGATGGCAACATCAATCTTGACGAAGCTTATGCGGTTGGAATCGGTGCATGGGACAAGCGCACTGTTGAATACACTTATCAGGATTTTCAGGATGACGTGGATCGAGATAGCGGTCGTAACGAAATCATGGCAGCTACCATCGAAACTGGTTTGCGTTTTGTTTCTGACACGGACTCTCGTCCGGTTAGTGCGGCACATCCTCTGGGTAACCTTTGGGACAACGGTGCAGATGCGATTGAGGAGCTTGAGAATTTGTTGCGCGTTCGTGCCGTTGCGATGGGCAGAATGTCAGAGAGGAACATTCGCCCCGGTCGTTCCTTCGCTACACTTGAAGAGGTCCTTGTTCCGATCTACCTCATTCATCGTTTCCAGTTGCATGCAGTTGGAAAATTGGTCGGCGGCGAAGATTTCTATTACGCGATGCGTGGAGATGGTCAACCTAAGTCAACGCCCGTCGGAGCGGATCGACAGAGGCAGGCAATTGCAGCGCTCTTAAACACGATTACACCGTCATCGCTTCGCATCCCTGACCACGTGTTGCGATTGATACCACCGCGGCCACCGGGAAATCCGAAATCACGCGAGACGTTTCCGTCAAATACCGGCAAATTGTTCGAACCATTTGGCGCCGCACAAAGCGCTGCCTCGCTTACGATGGAGGTGTTGCTCGAGCCATCACGCGCTGCACGATTGATTGCGGCGAATGCGCGACAAACGACGACCCCCGGCTTCGACGAGTTGACAGCGGATTTGTTGCGAGCGACATGGTTCGCGTCGCGACAATCTGGCATCGATGCTGAGTTGCAGCGCTTGGTCAATAGTTTGGCCTTGCAGTACCTGATGTTGCTTGCCGTAAATAAAGATGCCGATACCCAAGTGCGCGCTATCGCATTGGATAGCGTCAACCAGCTGGACGACTGGCTCAGTACTCGCGCGGCGGTACAGCGAGATGCGTCGTGGCGGGCGCACTATAGTTTTGCAAGTTTTCAGATCGATCAAATGCGAAACGATCCGTCGGGTCTCGAACAAATCGCACCAGTTATTGTGCCTCCGGGAGAGCCCATCGGCACAACACTAGGCTGGCATTAAATAGTTCCTGTCCAGAATAGACCTATTCCGGATAAGTACTAAATAAGGATTCCCTGGGAGGCGCACATGTTCGGATTGCCATTTGATACAACACTGCTGGTTTTTGGTTTTCCTGTTTTTTGGATCCTCTACACCATAGGTTTTCTGTACGCTTCCCGAGATTGGGACAAAGATTCAATTTCAGGCGATGACGCGTCATGAGTGGCACAGTCATTTTTTTTCTGATCTTGTACTACGTCGTCGTGCTAGGTATTGGCTATTGGGCGATGCAGCGCGGTGGTAGCGAAGATTTGGAAGGTTATCTATTGGGTGGTCGAAAAGTTGGACCGATGGCGACTGCGTTAACACTGCAAAGCACCTCGATGAGCGGTTATATGTTTCTTGGCGCTGGCGGTCTCGGATTCGCACAAGGTTATTGGGCGCTCTGGTTTGCAGCGGGCGACATTGGCGGTGGTGTCCTCAACTTGTCGGTAATTGGTCGACGCATGCGCAAGCTGTCGCAGATGATGGGAGCACTAACCTCGATCGAATATCTTGAGAAACGCTACCCATCTGCGGCGGTACGATTGTTCGCCGGTGTTTTGACGATTTTTCTGCTCGGATTTTATGTTGTCGCGCAGTTGATTGCAGGCGGTAAAGGGATGGCGTTGGTTACCGGTATCCCCTATCCAGTCGCGTTGGTGATCGCGGTTGGCATCATATTGATCTACACCTTTATGGGTGGCTACTTGGCAGTTGCCTACACAGACTTTTTCCAAAGTATTGTGATGTTGGTGGGTGTTATGTGGATTCTAATTGCCGCCCTTACGGAGCTTGGTGGGCTGACGAGTGCTAACTATGCGCTTAATAATATTGATCCGACTTTATTGTCGGTGTGGGGTAAAGACCTTGGTTTTCAGGGGCAATGGGGTGTCGTCGCTGGTGCATTGTTAGTTTTCTCTGTTGGCTATATGGGTTGGCCACATGTGGTCACGCGTCATATGGCGATGACTCGACCAGAAACTGCGCGACGCGCCGGCCTTTGGGCGACTATTTGGAATTTGTTTTTCGTGCCTGCGCCATACCTGGTAGGAATATTGGCAATCCTGATTTTGCCCGGGCTGGACGATCCGGAGATGGCCATTTTTCGCGTGGCCGAGCAGTTGTTACCCGCTGCAGTGACCGGGTTGGTGATGGCGGCCATAATGGCGGCCGTAATGTCCACCGCAGATTCCCTATTGCTGCAAACCGGATCGATTGCGTCCCGCGATATCTATGAGCGATTCATCAACCCCAATGCGACCGAGAAACAAATGGTGATTGTGTCGCGGGCGTTGGTCTTTGCTATTGCGGTCGTCGGTTATGCCGTTGCCTTGGTTGAGCCGCCGTCGGTGTTCAGTATCGTCATATTTGCGACATCGGTGCTGGGCAGTGCGTTCCTACCCGCCTACGTCTGTGCTGTTTGGTGGCGCAAGGCAAATACACCCGGTGCGTTGTCCTCGATGATCGTTGGCGCCGGCGTCGCCGTTTTTTGGGAGGTTGCTGGATTGGTCGACACGACTGAGCTCGCTCCAATGGTCACCGGCGTCGTGAGTTCGACGGTCACCATGATTGTTGTGACCCTGGCGACACAAAAAATTGCGCCAGTCCCCGCCTATATTCACGAGGTCATGGATGAAGCGGCGACGGTTGGTCGTATTCCGCCGCGCTTTCTTGCGGCAACGAATTCGGACCTAACCAACGAGGCGGTGGCTGTAGATGCGGCGCTCAGCAAGGGCGGTCAAAATAATGAGTAAGCTGGCCGTTATTAGGACTGCTGTCTTTGAAACAGACGCCATTCGTCTAGTTGCAGCGCTTTCCGGTAGCAGCGACGTGTACGTCGAGACGACACAGTATTTCCCTTACTTTAGTTTTGTAGGTCGCTGCACTTTGCCTGGCTTGTTCGGCAAGAGACAAACTGACGTGCGTTGCTTGATCGATGCTGTCAACGGTCATGGCGCGACCGCTGATCGCTTTGACGTTGATCACGAAGTTACGGTCGATTCGAGCAAGATCGCGGTCAAACTCACGGCGGCAGAAGCGACAGCAGCCGCGCAGCGCATTGTCACGCATTCGCTTGGGCGTAATCTGCGCGTTATTGCGCGGTTCGAACCTGATTTTGATGCAGCTACGCTGGTGTACAAGAAGTTTTGGATTGTGGGTGATGGCCAGATAAGGGCGCTGGTTGATAGCGTCGATGGCAGCATGCACCCGCTGCGAGTTCGAGCTGCGTAATAAAAGAGGAGTGAAAGTCATGCTGAGGGTACGAGCGTTGATCGTATTATTCGTATGTTTGTCGGCTTGTAGTGACGTAACAGAAGATAGCCGCGAAATTGTCGACACTATCTTTCATAACGCCAAAGTCATTACGATCGATGCCAAGGCGTCGATTGCCTCTGTGGTTGCCGTTTCCGGCGAGAACATTATTGCGGTCGGTGGCGACGAAGTTCTGTCCAGTTATCGCAGCGACAACATGCAGGACCTCGGTGGCAAAGTACTAATGCCCGGATTTATCGATTCACATACGCACATTAACGGTCAACCACAACGCTATATCGATCTGACAGAGACGACTTCTATCGAAGAAATCAAAGACCTTGTTCGCGACAAGGCCGACGAGTTGGGTGAAGGCGAGTGGATCACCGGCTATGGCTGGTCAGAAGATTTTATGGCCGAGCTGCGCCGCCCCTTGCGCGGTGATTTGGATGGAGCGGCGCCGGGCAACCCGGTATTGATCACCCGCGCGGGCGGACACAGTGCGGTTGCGAACAGTTTGGCGCTACGCCAGGCGGAAGTGACATCATCGACACCGCAGCCGGAGTCCGGCGTGATTGAGAAGGATGAGAATGGCGAACTAAACGGCGTCATACGCGAGCGGCAGGACATTGTTTCTCGTTTAATTCCTGAATCGACCAATGAAGAAGTTCGTGAAAGTTTGATCGGCGAGCTAAAGCGTCAATTGAGCCTTGGCATTACGAGCATTACCCATGCGACCGGATCGATAGAGTCGTATTCCGAATGGGAGCTGGTCTACGCTGAGCATCGCGGTAATTTGCCCCGTGCCGCCGTACAGGTGTTTTGGACTAATCCGGAAACGATGGCGGCATTTGGCAAGAAGAGCGGTGATGGCGATGAACACTTGCGAGTCGGGCCAATCAAAATTTTCGTCGACGGCGGATTTACGGGTCCTGCCGCGTATACAAATGAACCGTATAAAGATGAGGCGGATTTTCGCGGCAAGTTGAGTATCGAACCCGGTGAGCTCAACCGAGTGATCAGTGAACTGAACGCGGCCGGTTGGCAGACGGGTATTCATGCAATTGGCGATGCGGCAATCGAATTGGCGGTCGATGAGCTGGCCTTGGCTTTGGACGAGCATCCTCGTGTCGATCATCGACACTATCTAAATCATTTCACCATAATGCCGTCGTCCGAGTCGATGCGAAAGATGGCGGAGTACGGCATTGCGATCACTCAACAGCCGAATTTCACTTATACATTAGAAGGACGCTACGTCGACTATCTTGATGGCGATCGCTTAGAACACAACAATCCACTACGTACGCCCATGAACCACGGAATTCATGTCGCAATATCGAGCGACATTCTGCCCATTGGACCGATGGTTGGGATTTATGCTGCGGTCACACGCAAAGGATTGTCCGGGCGTGTTTTTGCCACCGATGAAGCGCTTAGCGTGATGGAGGCGCTGCAAGGCTATACATTGTATGGTGCCTATCTTTCATTCGAAGAAGATCGAAAGGGCAGCATTGAACCGGGAAAATTGGCTGACATGATCGTTCTTGATCAGGACATTCTTAGCATTGATCCGACGCAAATTTTGGATATAGAAGTTGAACAGACCTGGCTCGGTGGAGCGCTTGTCTATGCACGCGACTTTTAGGAGAAACTGATGGGGAAACTCGATATAACCCGACGCGATTTTCTAAATGGCTTCGCCCTAAGCGTCGCGGTCGGCAGCGCATTGTCGCCGCTCGAGTTAATGGCGATGGAAGCCAAGCAAGGGTCGCCGTATCCGCCCGAGCTTATTGGGCTACGCGGCAGTCACGTGGGTTCGTTCGAAATTTCACACGCGCTGTCGTGGGGTGGTGCTTCGTGGCCTACGCCGTCTACTTTGACCGACGATGTTTATGATGTCGTCATTGTTGGTGCCGGTTTGTCGGGTCTGGCCGCAGCACAGATGTATCGCCAACGGGCTGGTCGCGATGTGAAGATTTTGATCCTCGACAATCATGACGATTTTGGTGGGCACGCTAAACGCAATGAGTTCCACGTAGATGGAAAGCATCTTGTCGGCTACGGAGGTAGTCAGTCGATCGACTCGCCTGCGACATATTCGGATGCTTCGTCGCAAATGTTGCGTGACGCCGGTATCGATACCGATCCTTTCTACGAATACTTCGATCGAAGTTATTTTCGTGATCGAAAGCTTTCCAACGGGATTTACTTCAGCAAGGAAAAATACGGCAAAGATAGTGTGCACAAGAACGTTCTGCGTGGAGCAGACGACGATCTGGCGAATACCCTGGGCAATTACCCGTTGTCGGATGAGGCCAAGAAAAGTTTTCTAAATTTAATGACCAGCGAAACGGATTACCTCCCTGATCTTTCCAGCGAACAAAAAAAATCCAAACTCAAAGGAATGAGTTATTCGCAGTTCTTGCGCGAGCACGTTGGTACCCACGAAGAAGTGGTTTTGGTGCTCCGAGATGTCATAAAAGGGTATTGGGGAGTTGGCTATGACGCGCTGTCAGCAATGGAGGGTTACCGGCTCGGTATGCCGGGGGCGTGGTATATGGGGATTGAAGACGAGAGTAACGGTCCGGCTGGCAGAGATGAACCGTATATATTTCATTTTCCTGACGGCAATGCTGGCGTCGCACGGGCCATTGTCAGGCAGCTGATTCCTAAGGCAGTGCCTGGATCAACGATGGAAGACCTGGTGCTATCGAGAGTCAATTACGGATTGCTCGATCAAAAGGGCAACGACATGCGTATTCGATTGAACAGCACCGCGGTCAACGCACAACATGTACCGGGTGATCAATACGTTGACGTCACCTATGTAAGAGATGGAAACCCGGAACGGGTACGCGGCAAGCACGTCATTATGGCGTGTTACAACCGCATCGTGCCGCACATTTGTTCGGACATGCCGAAGTCGCAGGTCGAAGCAGTCAATACGGTTGCGAAGGTGCCGCTCGTCTATATCAGTGTCGCGCTGCGGAATTGGAAGGCATTTGAAAACTTGGGGTTTCGGAGCTTCTACATTCCACAACCGGACATGATGCATTCTTTTGGCATGGATTTTCCCGTTAGCATGGGCGGCTATCAATACACGCAAAAATCCGATGAACCGACGATTGTGCACGGCACCTACGTACCGTCCGCGCCGGATCAGGGTCTAAGCGGGCTAGGGCAGCATGTACAAGGCAGACGCGATCTTTACGAAATGTCCTACGATCACCTGGAGCGCGGAATTGTTGGCGCGATGAGCGGCGCGCTGAGCGGTGGAGGCTTTGATGCGGAGCGCGATATCGCCGCACTAACGGTTAATCGCTGGCCGCATGGTTACGCTTACGAATACAACGAACTTTATGATCCACACGACTGGAGCCCGAAAAACGGACCGCATATTGCGGGGGCTGCGCAAATGGGCAGGATTTCTATCGCCAATTCTGATGCCTCTGCATATGCGTTCGTCAATGGCGCTTTTGATGCAGCACATCGCGCCGTCAACGAACAACTAAAGGTCTGCTGAATCGATGGTCGACGTTGGTGCAATGGTATTGCTGCCGACGATGGTCGTTTTCGTCTTGGCCATTCTTACCCATCGTCCAATTGAATCTCTCATCGTCGGATCGGTGGTCGGTTTGATCATGATTCATGGCGGAGGCTTCGTTAGCGGTTTCGCTGAAACATCCATTCGTGTAATGACGGATGAATCGGTGGCGTGGGTGATTCTCGTTTGTGGCTTCATGGGAAGCTTGATTGGGATTCTAATTCGGACGGGGTCGACACATTCATTTACGACCACGATGTCTCGTTATATGCGTTCAGAAAAATCGGCATTGATGGCGACATGGGTTCTCGGTATTTTCATGTTCGTTGATGACTATCTGAATTCGCTCGCAGTTGGTTCTGCGATGCGCAATCTAACCGACAAATATAAAATTTCGCGAGAGAAGCTCGCGTACGTGGTTGACTCCACTGCCGCACCGATAAGCGTCATCATTCCGTTTTCGACGTGGGGAGTATTTTTCGCAGGCCTGATTGTCGCCAACGGTATCGCACCGGAGGGGCAGGGCCTCGAGACTTATATAAGCGCTATTCCCTACATGCTTTATGCGTGGGCCGCAGTTTTGCTCGTACCGGCGGTTGCAACGGGTCTAATACCTAACATTGGGCTGATGAAGGCGTCCGAGCTGCGAGCGAAAACGCAAGGTCTGATGGTTCCACCTGATGCAGCGAGCATCGAGGCGGCTAATCAGTCCATACAACCGCGCGAGGATATAAAACCGCGCGTGCTGATGTTCGTTGTGCCGATGGTTGTACTGGTTGCGGCAACTTTGTATTTCGATAAAGACTTTCTGGTCGGCATATACATTACGCTTGGTGCGTCCGCAATCTACATCATCGGCTCACGCATGATGAGCATGAACGACACCTTTAATACGATTATCGACGGTTTTAAAATGATGGTCGAGCCGTTGGGTGTCTTGGTTGCTGCGTTTATATTGGCCGACGTAAATGACGTACTAGGGGTTGCACCCTATATTGTCAGCCTGATGGAGCCCATTCTGACGCCGGAATTATTGCCAGTGGCGATATTCGTTTCCATGGCCCTCGTATCATTCATGACGGGCTCTAACTGGGGCGTGTTCGTCATTATTCTGCCGATCGTTACCGCCTTATCCAACAACTTAGGAGCGGATATAACGCTCGTTCTTGGTGCGACACTGTCTGCGAGTACCTTTGGCAGTCATGCCTGCTTTTATTCTGATGCCACAGTGCTGACCGCACAGGCGTCGGGTTGCACTCCGATGCAACATGCGTTAACACAGTTTCCGTACGCCTTGATTGCCGCCGCAATTTCGATTGTTGGTTTTCTGATGCTCGCGTACGTATAGATAAAACTAAGGAAGCACAAATGAGAAAGATTGTGGTATTCACCATTATTCTGGCGTCAATTGCCGTCATTGTCTTTGCATCGCAACACGAAGAAACCAACGCGGTCGTATTGCCGGTTAAGGTAAGCAAGGAAGAAATGGCGGGCAAGATTTTTGATCGACCCGAAATGGTTGAGATGGAGCGCTACGGCACCGCAACGCAAGATGTGATGACGCTTTTGAGTTCTGACAAGAAATTTGCCTCCGGCGTGTACAAAGCAGGCAAACATCGCGCTGAGTGGACGGTAGAAGACGGTTACGGCGTAGATGAGTTCCTGTACATGCTTGACGGTACGATGACGCTGACATCAGTGGACGGCAGTGTTCAGGAATTTGGGCCAGGCGATGCAGTAACCATTCCAATGGAATGGGCGGGCGTCGAGGAGTCCGACGGCTACACACAATTATGGGTCATCTATTCCGTAGATGGTTCTGGATTAGAATAACTATTCAAAGTTAATTTTAAGGGGATAACGAGATGAAGAAACTAGCAATAACAGTAATGATGATGGCGGCTGCCGCAGTCGCGATTTCGGAACACCACGAGGAAGTGGTTATGCCAGCGAAGATTAGCTCGGCAGACGCAGCAGGGGCAATTTTTGAACATGAAGGTATGACTGAAACAACACACGGCGATGGGCATGTCACGCTCGATGTAACTTCACTTCTTTCCAGTGATAAAAAGTTTTCATCCGGTATGTATAAGTCTGGAAAAACGCGTTCAGAAATTAACGAAGCGTATGGTGTCGACGAATTCATGTATTTCTTGGAGGGCGGTGTCACCTTAACGTCTTCAGATGGGACCGTAACGAAAATCAACGCTGGCGACGCAGTCACTATCCCTAAGGAATGGACCGGTATATGGGACACTGACGGCTACACAAAAATGTGGGTGATCTATTCTGAAGATGGGTCTGGGCTATAAATCAACGGTAGTTGCGCGAGGAGAATCGTAATGACGGAATTGTCACGGAGAAAGTTTCTGGGTGCATCAGCGGCGTTGCCGCTTGGCATAGGGTTTTCCACTAGCGCAAATGCACAGGACGGAACGCTGTCAGGCAGCGCGTCCATGATTGTGACTGGCGCGAACATTCTGACGATGAACTGGGATCAGCCGGTCGTTGAGGCCATTGCAATCCGGGGGGATCGCATCCTGGCGGCCGGCTCTAACGAAGAGATTCTCCATTTTGCGAATGCGGGCACCACCAGAATCGACGGTCGCGGCCTGACCGTTACTCCCGGGTTTATAGACGCACACAGCCATCCGTTGTTTGCTGAAGAAGCCATTGGCGCTAATGTAAATCTGCCACGAATTGCGGATGTCAAAGAAGCGCTGGCACGGAAAGCCGCGAATACGCCGCCAGGCCACTGGGTGCGTGGTGTCATGTACGACGACACCAAATTTGAAGATGAGCGACCGCTAAATCGTGGCGACATCGACGCTGTTGTGCGTGACCATCCCGTTTATGTTGGGCATCGCGGTGGCCATACGGGGGTCGTGAACTCGAAGGCGTTTGAGATCGCTGGCGTTGATCGCGACACGCCCGATCCAGATGGAGGACGTTTCTTCCGCGAGGACGGCGAGCTTACCGGCAAGGTAGCGGAACATGCCCGCGAGGTATTTTTTGCGGCGGGTACGTGGCCGGAGATGACTCGGGAAGTAAGACAGCGATCTGCGACCCTCTCATCCAAAAACATGGCGGCGGCAGGCCTAACATCGACGACTGAAGCGTCCGGCGGACTGGATGACATGATTGCCTATCAGGATGCGCGTGACGCAGGTGAGCTCTTTTTTCGCTTGTCTTTCATGCCGACGGGCAACAGCGAAGTCTATGCCGGTCTAAAACAAGCCGGGATGCGCAGCGGATTTGGCGACAACATGTTGCGTATTGGCGCGGTGAAATATGCTGCTGATGGCTCCGCGTCTGAACGCACTATGTATATGAGTACGCCTTATGAGGGCGGCGATGATCATGGCATTCTAACGATGAGTCAGGAGGATATTGACGAGGCGGTTGATGATGCCGTCGCGCACGGATTTCGCGTGGGCATTCATGCCAATGGTGATTGGACTATCGACATGGTACTGAATGCGTATGAGCGTGTGCTGCGAAATCATACTGGCCCGAATCCACGTTATCGAATCGAACATTGTTCACTCATCAACGACGACTTGCTGGCGCGCATCAAGGCGACAGGTGTTGTACCGGCGCCGTTCTATACCTACGCCCACTATCATGGGAACAAGTGGGTCGACTACGGCGAAGAGAAAATGGAGAAAATGTTTGCGCATAAGAGTTTTCTTGATGCGGGAATTCCCGTTGCGCCTGCATCGGATTACACGCCGGGGCCTTACGAACCGATGATGGCAATACAGAGCATGGTGACGAGAAAAGATGTGCGTGGTCGGGTCTGGGGACCCAGTCAACGTGTATCTGTTACTGAAGCGATGCGGATTTGCACCGTTCATGGGGCTTATGCGTCATTCGAGGAGAACATCAAAGGAACGCTGGAAGCCGGCAAGCTCGCAGATTTCGTCATGCTCGAAAATGACCCACATGATGTTGATCCGGATGCAATAAAGGACATTGGTATTATTCGAACAGTCTTAGGTGGCAGGACGGTGCATGAAGCGTAAAAGCTTTTTAGTTCAGTCGTTATTGCTGGTTTGTTCGTACCTCGTTGCTTGCAGCGAGTCGCCGGCGCCTGGTGTTGACCGTGTTTTTGTTGGAGGCACTATTTACACCCTTAACGAATCGCAGCCGTGGGCGGAAGCACTTGCCGTTGACGGCGATGAGATCGTTTACGTCGGTGCTGCAGAAGGCGCTCTGGCGCTGTCGGGATCAAAGACCGTTCAGCATGACCTCGATGGCAAAATGTTATTGTCAGGATTCATTGACACGCACATGCACCCCTCCAGGCGAAGACTCACTTGTCAGTCGCCCTACGGTGCCGGAAACGCCGGATTATTGGCCATTATTTCTCCCTATTCTGGATGTTCAGGCTGCTGACTTTGCCAGTCCGCTCGAAGAAGAGCTCTTGAAGCTGCAATCGGATCTCGAAAAGGCACGAGATAGCGTTCGGGAGGACTTCGAATTCACATTCTAAACCTGAAATACTCTCTTGATCGCCCACTCCAAACAAAGCCTTTTAAGGCACAGATTTCTTCCCTGCCAAACTTATTGTTAATCAATATTTTGGCGTCGTGACATGCGTAAAATTCTGCTTAGTCTTTAGTGGAAATCGCCATTCGTTTCCACTATCCTGCGCACTGGCTGCGTTGGTTGGGTTGAGGTGATCCGATAACCGCCAAAAATCAGTTCGCTAGGAAGCAGGTTTACGCTGAAGAAAGCGTCTACACGTAAGAATGGCAAAAGGTTGCCATGGGGAGTTCACCTTTAGCATTACACGGACAATTTGTGTGCTGTTCGACTCGTCTGCAACCGCTGAACTCATTCGAAAATTAAAGAAATAAGGATGCAATAGGTATGCCTTTAGCAGTTGCACTTATCCTGTTAGTTGTTGGAAGTTTGGTTTTCCACTTCTTAAGCCCATGGACGTTTACGCCGTTGGCTTCCAATTGGAGTCAGATTGACGACACCATGGACCTTACGTTCGTGGTTTGCGGCATTGTTTTCGTGCTCGTCAACCTGTTCATGGCCTATTGCGTCATCAAGTACCGGGCTAAAGAGGGTTCTCGGGCCACCTACGATCCGGAAAACAAGAAAGTGGAAACCTGGTTGACGATCCTCACAACCATCGGCGTAGCGGCCATGTTGACCCCAGGTCTGTTTGTCTGGAGTGAGTTCGTCAACGTTCCGGACGACGCGCACGAAATTGAAGCTATCGGTCAACAATGGCATTGGACCTATCGCTTGCCGGGCGAAGACGGTCAATTCGGCAACGTTGATCCACGCCACATCACGCATGAAAATCCATTCGGCATGGACCCTTCAGACCCGCTCGGTAGTGATGACGTACTGGTTTACAACCCTGAAGTGCATCTTCCGATCAATGTGCCGGTAAAAGTAAATCTTCGTTCAAAAGACGTGCTGCATGATTTTGCGGTTGCGCAGTTCCGAGTCAAGATGGATCTGGTCCCCGGTATGGTGACCTATCTATGGTTCGAGCCGACCGTGTTGGGAAGCTACGAGGTGTTGTGTGAAGAGCTTTGTGGCATCGCACATCACACAATGCGCGGTTCCGTTGTGGTTGAGGAACAAGCAGATTTTGATGCCTGGCTTGCGGAGCAGCCGACTTTCGCTGATACGCAAGGTGCTGTTGCAGGCAACGCATTGGTTGGCGCCGCTCAGTATGCCGTTTGTGCGGCTTGCCATGGACAACAAGGTGAAGGCCTGCACGTGCTCAACGCGCCGAAGATTGCCGGGCAGGAACCCTGGTATATCAAACGTCAACTACAGAACTACAAGGCTGGTTTGCGCGGCGCTCACGATGACGACATCTACGGTAAGCAGATGGCGCCGATGGCATCGACCTTGGTGAACGATGCTGCGATCGACAATGTTATCGCCCATATTCAGACGTTCCCGGACAATCCATCGCCGCAGACTATTGACGGTGATGTTTCAAAAGGGCAGCGCATTTACAACGTCTGCGCTTATTGTCATGGCAAAGACGCAGAAGGCATTCAGGCGATCAACGCGCCACGCATGGCAGGCATGACCGACTGGTATTTGGCTAGTCAGCTGAAGAACTTTAACGCAGGTATTCGCGGTGAACATCCGCAGGATTTCTACGGTAAGCAAATGGGCTTCATGGGCAGAACGCTACATGACGAAAAAGCAGTGAATGACGTTGTCGCCTACATCAACACACTGTAATCCAATGATGAATTCAAACTACAAGACAGTATTTAGGGGATCTTGATGGCATACGTTTCATTCGCCGATCGTGACCACGAACAAGAACACCACGATCCAGACACATTTATTACGAAATATGTCTATAGCCAGGACCACAAGGTAATTGCTATTCAATACGGTGGCCTCGCAATATTTATCGGCCTGGTTGGAATGCTGTTGTCCAGCATGTTCCGGCTGCAACTGGGTTTTCCGGAAACTTTCGATTTCATCAATCCCGAAAATTATTACCAGTTTGTCTCGACGCACGGGATGATCATGGTGGTCTACCTATTGACGGCGCTCTTCCTCGGTGGCTTCGGCAACTATCTGATTCCGTTACAGGTGGGTTCCCGAGACATGGTATTCCCATTCATGAATATGCTGAGTGTCTGGGTCTACGCGTTGTCAGTGTTGATACTCATCGCTAGTTTCTTCGTTCCCGGTGGTGCGACGGGAGCGGGTTGGACACTCTATCCACCGCAATCCATTTCGCCCGGCACGCCTGGGACCGATCTGGGCATTGTGCTCATGTTGGTATCACTCGCCGTATTTATTGTGGCGTTTACCATGGGTGGCCTGAACTATGTGACAACCGTCCTGCAGGCGCGCTGCAAGGGTATGACCCTGATGCGTATGCCTTTGTCGGTCTGGGGTATTTTCATGGCCACTATTCTGGGCTTGCTGGCGTTTCCGGCATTGCTCGTGAGTGCGATCATGTTGTTGCTTGATAAGTTGATTGGTACAAGTTTCTTCATGCCAGCCATGATGGCAGCCGGTGAAGTCACCGAATACGGTGGTGGCAGCCCGGTATTGTTCCAACATCTGTTTTGGTTCTTTGGCCATCCCGAGGTTTATATCGTTGCGCTGCCGGCATTCGGTATCGTGTCTGATCTTCTGTCAGTTCACGCGCGTAAAAACATTTTTGGCTATCGCATGATGGTCTGGGCCATTCTCGCGATCGGTGGTCTGAGCTTTATCGTGTGGGCGCATCACATGTACGTCAGTGGTATGAACCCATATTTCGGGTTCTTTTTCGCCACCACAACATTGATTATCGCCGTGCCAACAGCGTTGAAGGTTTATAACTGGGTGCTCACCCTCTGGCAGGGCAACATTCATCTGCGCACACCGATGCTGTTCGCAATTGGATTCATCTTTACCTTTACACATGGCGGATTGACCGGCCTTTTCCTCGGCAACGTGACACTTGATTTGCCGTTGTCCGACACCTACTTCGTGGTCGCACATTTCCATATGGTTATGGGCGTGTCGCCGGTGCTGGTGGTGTTCGGTGCGATCTATCATTGGTATCCGAAGATGACCGGTCGTATGTACAACGAGACGCTTGGCAAGTGGCATTTCTGGTTGACGTTTTTGGGCACTTACTCGCTGTATTTGCCAATGCATTACATCGGCTTCCTGGGTGTACCGCGACGCTATTACGCTATGGGCAACACAGACTTCATGCCGGAATCTGCCGTTACGCTCAATGCGAGCATGACCATTTCGGCGCTAATCATTGCAGCCACACAGGTCATCTTCCTTTACAACATTTTTGTTAGTTTGAAGAAAGGTGAGATCGCGGACGGCAATCCGTGGAAAGCGACTTCTCTCGAGTGGCTCACCCCGGATACTCCACCGAAACATGGCAACTGGGGACACGAGCTGCCGGTAGTACACCGTTGGGCGTACGATTACGCCGTTCCTGGCGCAGAGGACGACTACACGCCGCAGACTGTGCCAGCAAGCGAAGTGTCTGTTGGGCGCGATCATGGAATCGACCACTAGGTCAGGCCCATGTATATAACCCTAATATTGTTGGGTGTAATCATGGCCACCATAATCTGGTGGTTATTGAGACAGACCTTAAGTGTTCAACCGTGGGTTTCTCAAACCGTGGACGATGAAGTCTCCGGGGCGTCAATTGACGCCAATAAGAAGACCGTTGGCCTGATTACTTTTCTGGCTGTGGCGGCGTCCGTCTTCGCACTGTTTATTAGTGCCTACACAATCAGAATGGAAGAGCCGGATTGGCGACCACTCACGGAACCAACGTTGTTGTGGGCCAATACGATTGTATTGATATTGGCCAGTATCGTTTATCACTGGACCCGAAATGCGGCGATCAAAGGTAACGACGCTAGAGTTAAGCCCGGTCTCACCATAGCCGGCGCATTGACGGTGCTCTTTTTGATCGGTCAGGTTGTCGCGTGGCAAGAATTACGAGCAATCGGAGCCTATGCCGCTAACAACCCAGCGAATGGATTTTTCTATCTGCTTACGGCAGTGCACGGTCTGCATATGCTGGGCGGACTGTGGGTGTGGGCACGATCCACAATGAAAGTATGGACGGGCGCTGGCGCAGACAGCGTTCGACTAAGCATCGAACTTTGTACGGTTTACTGGCACTTCTTATTGCTGGTTTGGATCGTATTGTTCGGCATGCTGTTATCTACCTAATAAGGAAAGCGACTTATGTCAGAAGCTGCAGTATCTAGTTCCGGAGAAGCGTTGCAAGACGGCGGAAAAGGATTCGTCCAGGACTTCTCATCGGATATGCAGGCGTTTCACGTTCCGTGGGGCAAGGCCATGATGTGGATCTTCCTCCTCAGCGATACGTTCATTTTCAGCTGCTTCCTTGTGTCTTACATGGAAGTGCGGATGTCGACAACGGATCCATGGCCGTATCCAAGCGAAGTATTTGCGCTTGAAGCATTCGGTTATAACGTGCCGCTGTTGCTCATCGCGATAATGACTTTCATTTTGATTACCTCCAGCGGCACGATGGCGTTGGCGGTCAATATGGGCTACCGCAAAAAGAAGATGACGACGTTCTGGCTGATGGTTGCGACTGCAGCGTTGGGCGCGTCATTTGTCGGCATGCAGGCCTTCGAGTGGACCAAACTCATAATGGAAGGCGTCCGTCCCTGGGAAAACCCTTTCGGTGCAGCGCAGTTCGGGTCCAGTTTTTTCATGATTACTGGCTTCCATGGAATGCACGTAACAGCCGGTGTGATTTATTTGCTAGTGGTTGCTAATCGTGTTCGAACGGGATTTTACGAACGGCGTGGCAACAACTACGAAATTGTCGAAATCGCAGGCTTGTACTGGCATTTCGTCGATCTCGTTTGGGTATTCATTTTCGCATTTTTCTACCTCTGGTAGTCAGTTCACGGAGCTTACTGATATGTCATCTGACGAAGGACAACAACATCCGCTGACCATTTATTGGATCATGTGGACTGCGCTATTCGTACTGAGTGGATTCTCGTACGCGACCGACTTTATGGATCCCGGCTATGTACGCTGGGGCCTTATTCTTACACTGATGTTTGCGAAGGCAGGCGGCATTGTCTTCATCTTCATGCATATGGGATGGGAGCGTCTGGCGCTCAAACTGGCGATCCTTGTGCCACCCGTATTTATTGGTGTACTAATAATATTGATGGCACTCGAAGCGGACTACACTTTCCTGACACGCATTGAGTTTTTCGGTGAGAGCCCGATGGAGGTTGAGACGCCAGGGCATCATTAGCGGCACACTCGAGTCTTAGTAAGAAGGGGCCGCAGGCCCCTTTTTTATGGGATCAATCTGCATTATGGATTTAGATGTGTCGTGCCTGAGCAGACGAGAGTCCTTGCAAATGCCACGCTAAAGATCAATCTGTTATGCGGTGTTTGTCACAATAGGCAGATTGGGTCAATCAATCTCTTGCTAGAATAAGGATGTGTAAGCGTTTGCAACCCGTCAACAGGAATCCGCAATGCAATCATTCATCGGCCTAATCGGAATCGTCGCGTTGCTAGGAATTGCGGTGGCTATTTCGACTGATCGAAAAGCCATCAACAAGCGTACGGTTGCGACAGCATTCGGATTGCAAACCACAATTGCTGCGTTAATCCTATTTGTGCCGCAAGGAAGTGCCTTTCTTGACGTAGTGGTAAGCGGCGTGCAGCACGTAATCAACTACGCTAACAATGGCATCGAGTTTGTATTTGGCGCAAATACAAGGGAAACGCTTGGGTTTACCGTCGCACTAAATGTGCTCCCCGTCATCGTGTTCTTTTCTGCGCTGATGTCCGTACTTTACTATTTGGGTGTCATGCAGCGCGTAGTCTCCGTGTTTGGTGGCGGGTTGCACAAATTGCTACAGACCAGCGAGACAGAGTCGATGTCCGCTGTTTCCAATATTTTTGTTGGTCACACTGAGGCCCCGTTGGTGGTCCGCCCCTATCTTGCCAACATGAGCCAGTCCGAGTTGTTTGCTGTGATGACGGGCGGTTGTGCCACGATTGCAGGTGCCGTAATGGCGGGTTACGCGGCAATGGGCGTCGATCTAAAATTCCTTATTACCGCGAGCTTTATGGCGGCTCCCGGTGGTTTGTTGATGGCTAAGCTCATGATGCCGGAGACGGAAAACAGGAATGTACGATTTGACGCTGCAGAAACGGGCGACGAAGCGGTTCCAGTCAATATTTTTGAGGCGATCGGAAATGGCGCTGCAACCGGATTGAAGCTTGCGCTCAATGTTGGGGCGATGTTGCTGGCATTTGTTTCCCTCGTGTTTTTATTAAACGGCCTCATGTCTGGAATTGGTGCTTGGTTCGGCATAGAAGGGTTAACCCTGCAATGGATTTTGGGTAAGTTGTTCTCACCACTTGCCTTTCTTCTGGGCGTGCCCTGGGGAGAGGCATCTCAAGCAGGGAGTTTGATCGGACAAAAAATTGTCGTCACCGAATTCTTTGCCTACGCGAATTACGTGGAAATCGCGGACACCTTGACGCCACGAACCCAGGTCATTATCACCTTCGCATTGTGTGGTTTCGCCAATTTGTCTTCGATAGCAATTTTGCTCGGCGGCCTAGGCAGCATTATTCCCAGTCGCAGAACTGATATCGCCAAACTTGGTCTTAGAGCCGTAATAGGTGGCACATTAGCGAATCTGATGAGTGCGACTCTGGCGGGCCTGTTTTTTTTGATTTAGTAATGCTGCCGCAATGTTTGGTAAAGTGAGTTATGGCTAGAGCAATTATTCTTGTATTGGATTCATTCGGCATTGGGGCAACCGATGACGCTGATAAGTTTGGTGATGTCGGCGCAAACACGCTGGGTAGTATCGCGCGTGTCCGGGCGGAAAGTGACGATGGGCCGCTTCGCTTGCCCAATCTGTCCAAGCTCGGCTTGATGCATGCAGCTGCGGAAAGCGCCGGTGTATTTCCGCCCGGTAGCAGTTCCGATATAGAAGTCATTGGGGCTTACGGCTTCGCCGCCGAGCTTTCCAGTGGCAAAGACACGCCAAGTGGTCACTGGGAAATCGCCGGAGTACCCGTTCTGTTTGACTGGGGATACTTCACTGCGCGCAAAGATACATTTCCGCCTGAGTTACTCGAAAAGCTAATTGACCAGGCTGGTCTCCCAGGAGTTTTAGCCAACTGTCATGCTTCAGGTACAACGATCATCGCCGAGCTGGGCGAAGAGCATATGCGAAGCGGAAAACCAATTGTTTATACCTCGGCAGACAGTGTTTTTCAGATCGCATGCCATGAGGAGTCGTTTGGCCTGGATCGCCTTTACGCTCTGTGCGATGTGGCGAGGGTTTTGGTCGACGAATACGACATAGGCCGGGTTATCGCCCGTCCGTTTGTGGGTAACAATGCGAGTGACTTCGCGCGCACTGGCAATCGCCGTGACCTGACTACGCCACCACCTGCTCCAACGCTTCTCGATAAACTGGTCGACAGCGGTGGCGAAGTCATTAGCGTAGGCAAAATTGCTGACATTTATGCGTACCAGGGTATAACGCAGAAAATCAAAGCCAGCGGTAATGCGGCGTTGTTCGATGCCACGCTCACGGCAATGGAAAGCGCACCGGATCGATCAATAGTATTCACGAATTTCGTGGATTTCGACATGCTCTACGGACATCGTCGTGACGTTGAAGGGTACGCCAACGCGTTAGAGTACTTCGATGCACGTTTACCCGAGCTCATGGCGCAGCTACAGGATGACGATGTTTTGGTGCTGTGTGCAGATCACGGTTGTGATCCGACTTGGCCGGGATCAGACCATACTCGCGAACATATTCCGGTGCTAGCGTATGGCAGTCGAATCCAGGCAGGTTCGCTGGGTAAGCGCGAATCGTTCGCGGATATTGGACAAAGCCTTGCGGAGTTTTTTGATATTCCGCCGTTGGACTATGGCAAGAGCTTCTTAGTCTAGCGGTACACCGATCTTTTAGATCGTGCCGCGAGGAACCCAGTGACAATGTTAGCCATGACGTCGTCGCGAGGAGCTCAGTGATTACGTTGGAAATAAGGTCATCGCGAGGAGCGCTAGCGACGCGGCGATCCAATCGGTGTTGAAAATAAATGAATTGCTTCGTCTCTCTGTTCCTCGCAAATTCGGTCCTGAGCATCCACGGTAGAAAACGTTCTGACCTAACTCATAATTCCAACGAGTATCGTTCCCCACAGCCCGATTAAAATAAGAATGCTCATTGCGAAAATTCTGAGGCGGTTCATCACTATATTCGATGATAAGTGGACGTAAGAATGAATGCAGCGGCATACAACGTAGGCCCAAGCTAACGAGGCGACGACGATGCCGGTCTGTCCGGTAACTGTTGCGAACAGGCACAACGCATAAAAGATCACCGGTGTTTCGAAGTGGTTAGTGACATGCCGAGTTTGTACAGCGAGCTCTGCGGGTTCTTCATAGCCGCGATTAAGGCGAAAAAACTTGGCGTCAATCTTGCCCGCTTTAACGGCGGAAAATCGACTCATTACCATGCGCAGCATGACCAGGATAGTCAGGGCCATCATCGCGAATGCTGGATAAATGGTATTCATTGTCTAATTATCTGTTTTTGCAGATTGATCATTGGCAGAGTCACCCGCTGAATCGCCGTTCGATTGACGATTCACAATTCGTTTCTTGACCATCGCCAGTTTCCGCTCGTGGTGGCGGCGTTCCGCGGGAACCACGATCAAGAACCAGACCGCTAAAAAAGCGAGCAGTACGAGTAATGCCAGGGAAATAATTTTCATACCGCTTTCAGCATCAGAAACCAACGTACGAATGTAATCAAAAATAGAGCAGGGATGTGAGACTTCAATACGCCTGCTGCCATGTCAGCGCTCATTTGAATTCCCTTCGACAGGCTTTGACGATTGAGCGCCTCGGCCGATCTTCGTCTCGATGCTTATTACTAGGTCATGCATCGAGGGCAGTAGAAAAACAAAAAAAGTGGATGCGAGCAAAATCATCGAAGTCGGAATTTCCGTACCTCTGCTCAAAATGACGGCATTGGTGATTGACCAAACCGCGGTGAGAACAGCCGATATTACCAATCACGTTTGCCGCTCTCTCTATCCGTCATTTCTCAGACCACACCGCAAGTTCGTTGCCATTCGGGCCGGCGAATTGAAAACGGCGGCTGCCGGGAAATGAGAATATGTCTTTAATGATTGTTCCGCCGTTGGCAACGACTGTGTCGCGAGTTTTTTTAAGATCATTAGCGTAGATAATGACCAATGCAGGGCCACTGCTAGTCTTGGATTGGTGCTCTGAATGGTAGAAACCGCCGTTAAGTCGCCCGTCGCTGAAGGCCCGGTATTCAGGGCCGTAGTCGGTGAAGGTCCAGCCGAAAGCAGCTTCATAAAACGACTGAATGGCATCGAAATCAGACGCGGGAAATTCGACGTAGTCGATTTTGCGATCCTGTCCCATTTCGAGTCCCTTATTGTTATTGGATTGGACGATCTATTATAACCGCTTAGACCACGATGTTGCGGGCCGGGATTTAGCATATATCGAGGAGTGGCAGCAGCCTCGAATCCCGCAGCGCCGCGGTCCGGTGCCCAGCGCCAGGCCAGGTAGTCTTTGTCGGTTGCGAAGGCTCTGAATGCCTGCAAAGACTGGTGGCGCACGAGCAGCACAAGGTCCCAGGATTCATCGGCTGGACCAATGAGGAAATCGCCACCGGTTCCGGAATAGACGACGGATCCCCCAGCGGCTTGAAGCAAGGGGAGTGTATGGATGCTATAGCGGCGATATGCCTCTTCCCCGGCAATCGGCCGTTCCGGTGCAAGCGCCGGAGACGCAGAATAGTTCGCGACTTCTCGAAATCGCAGCATATTGAGCATGACAATTTCGCCCATAAGGTTTCGACTGAACAGCTTTGCGCCAGCCAGGCTGCTGACTTCAAAGTAACCGGAATCTTTCGATTTACTCATGCAGTATCGTCCATGCCAGTCTTATGGGTTGCGCTAATTTCGTTTAGGTGTTCATCGCGCGGGCGACTTTCTTTTTCAGCACTTTGATATCGTTTTTGGACAGATCTTTGTTCTTTTCACCGGCGCGAAGTTCTGCCAGCGCTGTCGCGACGTCCGTGCCGACCGCCCACTCGATAATTTTCGTAACCTGATCTGCGTTGTAGCTACTGACTGATTCGGATTTGCCATCGATAATGGCTACCCTATGTTTGCAGAGGCCACCGAACTGACCCGCTGGACAGGTGCAAAGCGCTGTCAGGCTGTCGCCATCCTTAATGAACGTGAGTTCATAGGTATTCGAAGAAGACCCTTTAACTTGAAATATCAACTGTTCCACACTTACTCCTCCGTCGATTGGTTTCTCATCGCTAGTGCTGATTGAATCCTGACCGCCAATTCTGAGGCCTCTCGTTTGATGCGCTCCGTATCTAAGGTGAAAAATTCCCCATCGCGCATTAACAAACGACCATCAACAGTTACCGATGCGACATCTTGTTCGTCAGTCACAAATACTAAATGTGAAATGACGTCATAGGTCGGCACAAAGTGAACGTCGTCAAATTCGACTTGAATGACGTCCGCTCGCATTCCAATTTCCAGAGCCCCAACGCTGTCGCGTAAACCAATCGCCTCCGCGCCCCCACTTGTCGCCATTTTCAAGACTGCTGTCGCGGGAAGTGCCTCTGGGTCCATTTTGTCTATCTTTTGTAAGAAGGAAGCCAGACGCATTTCCTCCCACATATCGAGATCGTTGTTACTGGCGGCGCCGTCCGTACCCAGACCGACGAGAACCCCAGCATTCAGCATTTCACTAACGGGCGAAACACCAGAAGCCAGTTTCATATTAGATGTTGGGTTATGAATGACGCCAACGCCCCGTTCGGCCAAAATCTTAATTTCGTCCGCAGTCGGCCATACCATATGCGCAGCAATTGTCGGCCCATCAAAAAATCTGATGGAGTCATAAAACTCAACGACAGACATATTGAAATTATCTCGCGTAAATTGCAGCTCGAATGGCGATTCGGCCATGTGAATGCTAAGCGGCACACCAGCGTCGTTCGCTGCCTCTCGTGTTGCCGCGAGTTGATCCGGTTTTACCGTGTAATTCGCATGCGGACCGTATATAGGTGTAATTCGGCTGTTGCGATTTTGCCAGTTATTTACAAATGTCTTACCCTTCACTAAGGAGTCGGCAGCACTCTCTGCATCGGGGCTGCGTTGGTCAATAACGGTCGCCGAAACGAATGCCCGCAGACCACATTGTTCGACAACCTGAGCGACGACATCCGGGTAGTAATACATGTCAACGAATGTTGTTGTCCCGCCGCGAATCATTTCCCAGCACGCGAGTTCGGTCCCAATGCGCACGAATTCGGGGTCAACAAATTCTACTTCTGCTGGAAATATGTAATTGGTGAGCCAGTCCATCAGCGCGAGATCATCTGCGACGCCGCGCAACAACGTCATTGCTGCGTGTGAATGCCCATTCACCAGCCCGGGCATTACGATTCGATTTTCTCCTGGTAAGTGATCCTTTGCTTTGTACTGGGCATTGATTTCTGCCGCTGTTCCGATAGCAATGATCAATCCGTCATTTATCGCAACAGCGCCAGCGGGAATTACATTGCTATCCCGATCCATCGTGACCACGTAGTCACCGGCAATGATCAGGTCGATCGAATCGCTGTCGATCGGAGTTGCGACTGTCTCATCGGGCGGTTCTGCCGGAGAGCAGCCGATAGAGACGCTGACCGCTGCTAGAAGCAGAATCGTGCGAATTGACTGCATTATACGATAGCGATTGATCATTTTATGCGGAGGCCTCTAATTGACAGCTGTGCGCCATTCTAACCCGCCTTTCCGTCAATGCTGCGCTCAAATCACCGACGACATTTCGACGGGCGAAATCCACAACGGATGATGCTAATGTGCGTAGCGTGGTGCGCATAAGGATAGCGGTGTCTGGTTTGATGATTGATCAATATATGCCAACTTGTTCCTCGCTATCGAATCGGCGTATGAGTAAAGCTGCCACTCGCTAACGAGAGAATAATAGCGGCCAAGTAACGATCTCCCTTTACGAGGATTTTCCTGAATATGCTCTTTACTGATGTAATCGCTAAAAAGCGCGACGGGCACGAGCTTACCGCCGAGGAAATTAAGTTCTTCGTTGCAGGCCTAACGGACGCGAGCATTCCGGCAGAGCAGGTTTCGGCATTCGCAATGGCTGTGTTTTTAAACTCCATGACTGCGGAGGAGGCGGGGCAATTAACAATGGCAATGACCGCATCTGGCGCGGTCTTGCAATGGGACGATTTGGACCTGGACGGCCCTATTGTTGACAAGCATTCAACTGGCGGCATTGGCGACAAGGTGAGTTTTTTGCTTGCGCCCATCGCGGCAGCCTGTGGTTGTTATGTACCGATGATTTCCGGTAGAGGCCTCGGCCACACCGGGGGTACAACGGATAAAGTTGAATCAATTCCGGGTTATCAATCGATGCCGGACTATGCCTTGTTTCGCAAAGTCGTCAAAGACGTCGGTTGCGCCATCATCGGGCAAACTGAGGACCTGGCGCCAGCCGATCGACGTTTCTATTCGATCCGAGATGTCACCGCAACAGTCGAATCGATACCGTTAATCACTGCATCGATACTGTCGAAGAAGATCGCCGCTGGGCTTTCCGGATTGGTGATGGATGTTAAATATGGTTCTGGTGCTTTCATGTCCACGATGTCGCAAGCAGAGGAGATGGCGACCAGTATTATCAACACTGCGGCTGCAGCCAACCTAAAGACGCATGCGCTCATAACCGATATGAATGAATGTCTCGGAGAAAAAGCGGGCAATGCGCTCGAAATTGCGGAGTCGATGGAGTTTTTAAGCAACACCCGTCGTGAACCTAGATTGAATGCAGTCGTCATGGCGACCACTGCAGAAATGCTGGTGGTCACTGGCATCGAGTCGAATCGAGACGCTGCGATGCAAAAAACGGATGAGGCGGTGACCTCTGGAAAAGCTGCCGAGATATTCGAAAAGATGGTTCGCGGCCTTGGAGGCCCGGCAGATTTCGTGATGACCTACGCGGCACATTTGCCGAAAGCCCCTGTAACGATGCCGGTTTTCGCAAAGCAGGAAGGCGTGCTCGCCGCTGTCGATGCCTTTGCGCTTGGCAATGCGATCATTGAATTGGGTGGCGGGTGCCGTGAGTTAAATGATGTGCTGGATCTATCAGTTGGGTTCGCTGATATGGCGCCGATCGGAGCGGTGCTCGATGGGCAACGTCCGCTGGGCGTCATTCATGCGGCAGATGAGGTATCCGCGAAGCGCGTATTCGCCATGTTCCAAAATGCCTGCACAGTCGCGGACGCAGCGCCAGAGTCCAATCCGGTCATCTATAAAATTCTCACCTGAAAACCGTCGCTGAGCGAGAAATAACGCGAGATAGCCGGTATCCTTAACGTTCGGCACGAATAAAAATAACAGCAAGGGGCCCGGACCATGTCAGGTAATTTCATCGGAATTCTGGGTATTGCTGTCATTCTCGGCATTGCTTATCTCCTGAGTACAAATCGCAAAGCCATAAAACTTCGAGTCGTCGGTGCGGCCTTTGGCCTGCAAGCCGTAATTGCGGCATTCGTCATCTACGTGCCATTGGGTCAACGCGTCATTGACACGATGAGCTCGGCAGTAATGAACGTGATGGCATATTCCCGAGATGGAATTAGTTTCATATTCGGTGGGCTCGCGACTCTTGACGGTGAAATCGGCCGTGCCAGCTCCAGTGACGTCGTCGCGATTTGGAGTTTCGCGGTTAACGTCTTGCCGGTAATCATTTTCTTCTCCGCATTAATGTCCGTCCTGTATCACATCGGCATAATGCAAATCGTCGTTAAGGCGGTTGGTGGCGCGTTACGTTGGGTCATTGGCACTCGTGCGGTCGAATCTTTGAATGCCGCCGCGAACGTGTTCATCGGCCAGACTGAGGCGCCGCTCGTCGTTCGCCCGTATTTGAAATCGCTCACCGAGCCACAGCTATTCGCCGTTATGGTGTCCGGCGTAGCGTCGATTGCCGGAACGGTGCTTCTGGCCTATGTGCAAATGGGTGCAGAACTGAAGTATCTGTTGGCCGCAAGTTTCATGGCAGCGCCAGGTGGCTTGTTGATGGCAAAGATAATTATGCCGGACGACGAGGCTGATGGATCTTCCGACGATAAAGAACTGCTTGAGATGGGTGAGAGCGAGCACGAAAACGTGATACTGGCCGCGGCGGTGGGTTCATCCGACGGTTTGCGTCTCGCCGTTAACATCGGCGCAATGTTGATTGCATTTATGGCTTTGATCGCAATGCTGAATGGCATTCTGGGCGGCGTTGCCGGTTGGGTCGGCATTGAAGGTCTGACATTACAAAAAATACTTGGATGGGCATTTTCGCCGCTCATGTTCCTCATCAGTGTGCCATGGTCCGAAGCACAAGCAGCGGGTGCATTATTCGGTGAAAAACTAATCGTCAACGAATTCTATGCATTTAGTCATCTTGGTGAATATCTCGCTGGCATGAGCGAACATACCCGCGCCATCGTGACATTCTCACTGTGCGGTTTTGCTAACCTCTCATCCATTGCAATTTTGTTAGGTGGTTTGGGCGTACTTGTCCCAGAGAAAAGACCCTTAATTGCGCGCTTCGGTTTAAGAGCAGTCGCTGCTGGTTCGCTGTCGAACTTGATGAGTGCAGCGCTTGCCGGATTACTGATTGCCTACTGACCGAAAATAAAGATGACGAAGCGTTCAATTATCCTTGATTGCGATCCTGGACAGGATGATGCAATTAGTCTTCTTTTGGCTTTCTCTTCCCCGGATGAGCTGGACATTCTTGGTGTAACGGCTGTCGCCGGCAATGTGCCTCTCGCGCTGACAGAACGAAATGTCCGGCTGATGTGCGATATCGCGGCACGTGATGATGTGCCGGTATTTGCGGGTTGTGACCGACCGATGCATAGAGCGCTGGTAACAGAAGAGCGGATTCACGGTAAGTCAGGCATTGATGGCATTGAAATTGTTCCACCGAAAACCCCGTTGCAGGAGCAGCATGCCGTCGACTTCATTATCGAGACCTTAAGAGCGGCGGCGCCTAATTCGATCACACTCGTGCCGACAGGTCCGTTAACGAATATCGCAACGGCATTTCAGAACGATCCCGAGATTAAAGACAAAGTTGCAGAGATCGTCTTGATGGGCGGCGCAATGCGGGAAGGTGGCAACCACACACCGTCAGCTGAGTTTAATATTTTGGTTGATCCGCACGCGGCCGATATCGTTTTTCGGTGCGGCAGACCAATCGTTGCGATTGGCTTGGATATTACGCATCAGGTTCTGGGTACGCTTGAGCGGCGCGATAGAATTCGTGCGCTAGGAAATAAGGTTAGCGATGCGGCCGTGGGAATGCTCGATTTCTTCGATCGCTACGATTCAACGAAGTACGGTTCAATGGGTGCGCCCTTGCATGATCCTTGCACCGTCGCTTATTTGCTCGCACCACATTTGTATGAGGGCAAGCATTGCAACATTACTGTGGAAACCGTTTCTGAACTAACGATGGGCCATACTGCGGTCGACTACTGGCATGTTACCGACAAGCCTAAAAATGCAGTGTGGATGCACACAATCGATACGGATGGGTTTTTCGATTTGCTAACGGCGCGACTAAGGCGATTCGGCAATGACTAAGCGTAAATCGATAGTGGTCGTCGGCTCGGTCAATCTCGATATTGTTGTCACAGTCGATCGACTTCCGGTTGCAGGGGAAACGGTGTCTGGGGGCGATCTAAATCATTTCCCCGGCGGCAAGGGTGCTAATCAAGCGCTGGCCGCGAAGCGCCTTGGTGCCGACGTCGCTCTGGTCGCATGCGTCGGCGATGACGCAAACGCCGATAAAGCGCTAGCATTGTTAATTGAAGGCGGTGTGGATCTATCGCATTGCGAGCGGACATCAAATGCGGCAACCGGTGTGGCGTTGATTGCGGTTTCGGCGGAGGGCGAGAATCAGATCATCGTTGTGCCCGGGGCAAACAGAATGATGAATCCGCAATCATTATCGCTTCCACAGGCGGATGCGTTGATTTGTCAGCTTGAAGTGCCGGTGCCTGTTTTGCAGCAAGCGAGCGCCACGTTCGAAGGCTTCGTTAGCATCAATCTTGCGCCAGCGATGGACGTCCCATCAGACATCATTGCACGCGCGGATTTGATCGTAGTGAACGAAACCGAGGCCGCTTTTTACGGTGCGGCGTTATCGAAAATTAGCGGTTTGCTCGCGATTACTTATGGCGCTAAAGGCGCTGTATTGCATATGGGCGAAAAGGAACTCGCTCGGGCAGAGCCGCCGCGCGTAAAAGTTGTGGATACAACGGGTGCTGGTGACACGTTCACTGCAGCACTGACACTGGCATTAGTAGAGGGACAGGAGCCACAGGCCGCACTGGACTTCGCTTGTGCGGCCGGAGCCGCAGCGACGACGAATGCTGGCGCTCAGCCGTCGTTACCGTTTCGGAATCAGTTATAGGAATTTCTGATCAATCAGGGCGATTGTCCGATGGGCTTCACGAGCATTTGGGTCAATAGTTTCTTGGTTGAAACCAAAAACCTGTCGGATCTGACAGTCCAGCCGATAGCAGTTCTACCTGTCGGCCGAATCACGGGTCTGGCGTTTTAGCGAAGTCTAAAACCACCGGGCAGCAACTCGTAAATGAGGTGCCCCTCAATCGTGCCGTTTTCTCCCTTTAAGATGACGCGCGTGTTTTCATCGCCAAACTCAAAAATACGTTGTCGACAGCCGCCGCATGGCGTGCATGCTTCCAGATCATCGTGACCACCGACTGCTGCAATTGCCACAATTCGTTTGCCGCCGGCGGCTATCATGGCACCTACAGCGTTGGCCTCTGCACAGGCGCCTTCAGGAAATGATGAATTTTCTACGTTACAGCCAATATGTAACGCGCCGTTTTCGTCGATAATTGCCGCACCAACATAGTATTGCGAGAACGGTGCGTAGCTGTTCGCGCGAACTTTAGTCGCGGCGTCAAACAACTTTTGTTCATCATCCGACACATTCTGAGTTGCCATATCAGGCTTCCTTGCGCATTGGATTGTTGGGATGCGTTGTCCAATCGGCCTTCCCTGATTTAATTGCCTGGCCTGTTCGTGGGTCTGTGCCCGTTGTCATTGCCTGCATACTGATGCAACCATCGACAGGGCATACGCTGACGCACAAGTTGCAGCCAACGCATTCGTCGTCAATCACTTCGAAGCGACGTTCACCGTTTACTTTGTGGGTTATCGCCTGGTGCGACGTGTCTTCACAGACGATATGGCAGCGACCGCATTGGATACATAAGTCCTGATCAATCACCGCCTTTTCGATGTGATTGAGATTGAGATATTGCCAATCCGTGACGCTTGGCACGGCTCGGCCGACCAGGTTGGACACTCCGGTCATACCTTTGTCATCCAGAAATCTTGCTAAACCATCCGTTAGGTCATCGATAATCCCGAAGCCATAAACCATTGCTGCGGTACACACCTGCACATTCGATGCCCCCAGTGCTAAGAAGTCGACCGCATCGCGCCAATCCTGAATACCGCCGATACCCGAAATTGGAATTTTCGCTGTCTCTGCAGTGCGCGCGATTTCCGCGACCATGTGTAAGGCGATTGGTTTTACCGCCTGACCACAATAGCCACCATGTGATCCCATGTCGTCTGTGGTAGGAAACATTGTGAGCGTATCGTAGTTAACGCGCATGATTGAATTGATAGTATTGATAAGAGACACAGCATCAGCACCACCTTCCATGGCGGCTTTCGCCGGCGGCAGAATATTAGTGACGTTAGGCGTTAGTTTGACTATGACAGGAGTGGTCGCGAATTTCTTACACCACTCGGTTGCCATTTGAATGTACTCAGGAACCTGACCGACCGCCGCGCCCATACCGCGTTCCGACATACCGTGTGGACAGCCGAAATTGAGTTCGAAGCCGTCCGCTCCCGTGTCTTCGATCATGGGGACATATTTGGCCCAGGTTTCCTCATTCATCGGCAACATTACTGAGGCAATGATGGCGCGATCGGGCCAGTCTCTCTTCATTTGCCGAATTTCATCGAGATTGGTCTGCAAAGGACGATCGGTGATGAGTTCGATATTGTTGAATCCAATAACCCGGCGCTCGTTGCTGTGCATGGCGCCGTAGCGTGGACCGTTGACGTTTACGATCGGAGGATCCTCGCCTAGCGTCTTCCACACGGCGCCGCCCCAACCAGCCTCAAAAGCTCGATTAATGTTGTAAGCTTTGTCTGTTGGCGGTGCGGATGCGAGCCAAAACGGGTTGGGCGTTTCAATGCCCAGGAAATTGCTTTTCAGATCAGCCATTGTTGGCCTCCTCACCGCGTAGATGCCTGTCAATAGACAATGCCGCCAACTTACCGTCCTGTACTGCGCTGACCGTTAGATCATCGTGCCCGAAAATACAATCGCCGCCAGCCCAGATCTTATCCAATGAGGTTTTTCTTGCTTCGTTTACGACGAGTTTGCCGCCACGTTGTTCGATGGATTGAGCGTCACCACCGAGCGACTCCAAATCGATCGTCTGTCCGACCGCTTTGAATACGATGTCGGCTTCGGCCGTCCAGATTTCGCCCGTCATTTGTAGTTTGCCGGTAGCGTCTAGTCTGGTTCGTTCGAATTTGACTTGCGCTAAGCCATTGGCAACAGAAAGACCTATCGGCGTTGACCAATGACGAATGCTTACGTCGTTGGTTTGTGCGAGTTCTTGTTCGAATTGGCTGGCACCCATTTGGTCCGCGCCGCGTCGATACACAATATCAACCTGTTCCGATCCCAGGCGCTTACTTTGCACCGCGACGTCGATTGCAGTCATGCCACCACCAATCACGATCACGCGGCGACCTATGGGTAGCTTGCCTTTGTCTTCCGCCTGGCGCAGGTCGGCAATGAAGTCGACGGCGTTCAGGACATTGTCTGCATCTTCATTTTCCAAGCCAAGTGAGTTGACACCCCCAAGACCGAAGGCCAGAAAAACCGCGTCATAGTCGCGTTGTAAGTCCGCGAGATGAATATCGTCGCCAAGTGCAATGTTGGTGCGGACATCAATACCGCCTATATTCAAAATCCAGTCGACCTCGCGTTGTGCAAATTCATCGACCGTCTTGTAAGCAGCAATGCCGTACTCATTCAAGCCACCCAGTTTGTCGTCGCGGCTGTAGATGACGGCATCGTGCCCAAGCATCGCGAGTCGATGGGCACAGGACAAACCGGCCGGTCCGCCACCGACGATTGCGACTTTCTTGCCGGTTTCGGGCCCGCGCTCAAAGAGCTGAGCACCGGACTGAAAAGTCGGATCTGTTGCGTATCGCTGCAACAATCCAATGTTGACCGGCTTCTCTTCGTGCGTGTTTCTCACGCATGCTTCTTCGCACAATACTTCAGTGGGGCAAACACGTGCGCACATACCGCCCATGATGTTTTCTTTGAGGATGGTTTCGGCTGAACCTTGCACATTGTCGCTGCGAATTTTCTGAATAAACGACGGAATGTCGATGCCTGTCGGACAAGCAGTCGTACACGGGGCATCAAAACAAAAATAACAACGGTCGGCTTCGATTAGTGCTTCTGGACGAGATAAAGGCGGATGTAAATCACCGAACTTTTCAGCAATCTCGTCGGCAGACAGCCGACCCATCTTAATATCGGGTGCAGACATGACTAGCGCTTAACCGCCGTGGGCTTCTTGTGTTCCGCTCGTTTCGTCATTGCGTCATAGTAAGTTGCATACGGAGGTCGGTCGACGTAGCGACCTGCGCCTCTCTCTACCTTTAGCGAACCATTCGAGAAAACGACGTTTCCCTGGCTAAGGGTGTGTGAAGCGCATCCTTTGACCTCCATGCCCTCGAATATATTGAAGTCGATCTTCTGCATATGGGTTTTGGCCGAAATCGTTTTCGTCGCCTCCGGATCCCACACCACAATATCGGCGTCCGCTCCAACGGCAATGCTGCCTTTCCTTGGGAATATGTTGAAAATCTTCGCTGCATTGGAGGAGGTGACGGCAACAAATTCATTCATCGTCAGTCGACCCGTACTGACACCATGATGCCAAAGGACTTCCATCCGATTCTCGACGCCGGCAGTGCCATTCGGAATCATACGGAAATCATCCTTGCCCGCGGCCTTCTGATCGGCGCAGAAGCAACAATGATCTGTCGCTGTCGTTTGTAAATTGCCTGACTGGAGACCGCGCCAGAGCGCCTCTTGATGTTCCTGCGATCGAAATGGCGGACTCATGACATATGCCGCTGCAGTGTCGAAGTCTTTGTCTCGATAAACCGAATCATCAATCAGGAGATGGCCGGCTAACACTTCTCCGTACACGCGCTGTCCTTCGTTGCGTGCTCGGGTGATTGCTTCCAGCGACTGCTTGCAGGAGTTGTGCACCAGATAAAGTGGCACGCCGAGGACTTCCGCGATACGGATTGCCCTGTTGGCCGCTTCACCCTCAACCTCAGGCGGTCGAGAGAGAGGATGCCCCTCTGGCCCGATTATGCCCATGTCGAAGATTTTCTGTTGGAGCCTGTAAACCAACTCTCCGTTTTCAGCGTGACACGTGACGATGGCGCCAAGCTCAATCGCCCTCGAGAAACTATTCACCAGGATCTCGTCATCGCACATGATCGCACCCTTGTACGCCATGAAATGCTTGAAACTGTTGACCCCCTTTTCGCGAACGAGCGTTTCCATGTCGGCGGCCACGGTGTCGTCCCACCAAGTAATAGCCACATGAAACGAATAATCCGCAACGGATTTTTCTGCCCAAGCGCGCCACTGATTGTAGGCTTCCAAAATATTTTGCTGTGGGTTCGGAATGACGAAGTCGATAATCATCGTCGTGCCACCTGCGAGGGCCGCAGCTGTTCCTGATTCAAAATCTTCGCTGGCAACGGTGCCCATAAACGGCAACTGCATGTGCGTATGCGGATCGATGCCGCCGGGCATCACGTATTGCCCGCCTGCATCGATGACTTCTGTTTTGGGTAAAGGCTCGAGATTTTCTCTTATCGCCTGAATCTTGCCTTCATCACACAAAACGTCAGCACGCCATGTATGTTCAGCGGTCACCACTGTACCGCCTTTAATGAGAACTGCCATGCTATTTACCTCGGCACATAAACCAATAGATTAAACCGCCTAGAAAGGATCCGGTGAACCAACCGTAATCGTAAAACCAGAAGAGTTTCCCGGTGACAATCGCGATTACCGTCAACGCAACTGGAACCAGAAAAGCGACCAACCCGGGAACATGCCAATCCGGGTAACTGCGGCCACTCAGATACAGGTCGCGTAATTCATAGTGCTGTTTTCGCACGACGAAGTAGTCGACGATCATGATGCCGGCGATCGGTCCAAGCAGACTCGAGTAACCCAGGAGCCAATTCGAATAAAGACTCTCAACACTTACATCAGATTCAAACCAACCAAGTTTCTTCGCCAGCTCCCAACTCATGAGGACGATGCCGATTAACCCCGTTAGCAACACACCCTTAGTTTCATTAATAAATTTAGGTGCTATGTTTTGAAAACTATTGGTCGGTGAGACAACGTTGGCTGCCGTGTTGGTTGAAATAGTTGCCAGTACGATCATTAGCATCGCCAGCACAACCCAAAATGGACTATCGATTTTACCAATTAGGTTAATGGGGTCGGCAATTGTTTCACCGACCAGGCCGAGTGATGCGGACGTCAGAAGCACGCCTAATCCTGAGAACAGGAACATCGTAATTGGCAGTCCAATAATCTGACCGGCAATTTGACTCCGCTGTGATTCGGCAAAGCGACTGAAATCCGGAATGTTAAGTGACAGTGTCGCCCAAAAGCCGACCATGGCGGTCAGCGCTGCCATAAAGTAACTGGCGAGCGGCGCATCTGCCGGGCGATTTGCTGGAATCGATAGCACCTCGCTAATAGAGACTCTTGGCAGCGCCCAAACAATCAGCCCAATAGCCACCATTAAGAGAAGCGGTGCGGCGAGCGTCTCGAGGAGCTTGATCGACTCAGAACCACGAATGACGACCGCAATATTTGCTGCCCAGAAGATAAAAAATCCTAAGACTTCTCCCGTGCCGCCTAGTGTGGCCCAACCGTCGAACAAGGTTGATAGCAAAAGGTGAATTGCGATGCCGCCAAATAATGTTTGCACGCCGAACCAGCCGCAGGCCACGATGGCACGAATGAGGGCCGGGACGTTTGAACCTACAATGCCGAATGATGCTCGCAAGACAACCGGGCAGGGTATGCCGTAGCGCGTCCCGGGGTAGGCATTTAATGTGAGCGGAATCAATACGACGAGATTGGCGACGAAAATAGTCCACAGTGCTTCTGTGACCGATAGCCCGAAGTATGCGGTGAGCACGCCGCCTAATGTGTAAGTCGGAACACAAATGGCCATGCCCACCCACAAAGAGGCAATATTCCAGCGATTCCACGTTCGTTCGGCGATTTTGGTCGGTGCGATGTCCTCGTTGTAACGTGGGCTGTTTTCTAGATCCTCGCCAACGTCGAGTTCGTAGAACTCGTCGACAGCAACTACCTTAGTTTCCGTTTTTGCCATGAGCTGCTTAGCCTTCAATTAGATCCAAATAGAGTTCGGGTCTCCGATCTCGGAAGAATTGCCAGGTGTTTCTCACCTCACGAACCATATCAAGATCAATTTCATGTACCAGGAGTTCATCGTCGCCATAACTGGCTTGGGCTTCGATGGCACCGCGCGGATTTACAATATAGCTTGAGCCATAGAATTCGCCCATGTCGCTATCCCAAGGGGCTTCGGTACCGACGCGATTAATCGCACCAATGAACACGCCATTTGCGGCTGCTGATGCAGGTTGCTCGAGCTCCCACAAGTACTTACTCAAGCCGGCAACCGTTGCCGATGGGTTAACAATGTACTCAGCGCCATTTAAGGCGAGTGCACGCCAACCCTCAGGAAAGTGGCGGTCGTAGCAAATGTAAACGCCGAGATTAAGATAGGCGGTTTCGAAAACGGGATAACCAAGATCGCCGGGCTTAAAGAAAAACTTCTCGTAGAAGCCAGGATCAACCTGCGGGATGTGAGTTTTTCTGTACTTGCCAAGATAAGTACCGTCCGCATCAATGACGGCACAGGTATTGTAGTAAACACCGGGCATGGCTTCTTCGTAAATAGGCACAACAATGACCATGCTGTGTTTCTTTGCGTACTCCTGCATGAGCCGCGTGGTGTGCCCATCCGGAATCGCCTCGGCTGCGGCATACCACTTTCTGTCCTGGCTCGGGCAAAAATAGGGCTGCGTAAATACTTCCTGAAAACACAGGACTTGTACGCCTTGTTTGCCAGCATCTTCAATATAGGGAATATGTACTTCAAGCATGACGTCGCGGATTTTGTCAGGGTGGTCGTTCGTATCGCCCTTGAATGCCATTTGGATCAAGCCGCACTTCACTTTTGCCATGTCAGTCCTCGCTTTGTCCTGTTTCGACCGCGGGCTGAAGCCCCCGATGATTTTTTATTATGCGGATTACATTCTAGCTGTAAGTTCAAGATTTTTCTAATATTTTTCTTCAGTTAACTCCGATTTCCATTCGCTTGATCCGTGTGTGTGACATAAGGGCGCAAAGCGCATCTTGTGACGTGAATTTGCTATCGCAATGGAGCGGTCTTACAGGCAGAATCAGGCCACTCATTGCTCATTCTCTTGAAGTGTCTCTATGCGTTACAGCATTGTCGGTTCTATTTTGTGTTTGTTGCTGGCCTGCGGTTGTGCCGCAACGACCTCGATCACGAGTCCTAACGATTCCGTCAATGTAACGTTTCTACATCTAAACGATACCTACCGAATCGACTCGGTTGAGGATGGACGACGCGGCGGTTTTGGACGGATTGCGAGTCTGGTTCGAGCGTTACAGGCGGGAGGCAAAGAGGTGCGCATTTTGCACGGTGGCGATTTTCTTTTTCCATCATTGGAAAGTCAGTTGTGGGATGGGGAGCAAATTGTCGAAGCGATGAATTTCCTGGATGAGCTCGCACCGATGTATGTAGTTCCGGGAAACCATGAATTCGACTCGCGATCCTCGGACGCTATCGTCGCCAGAGTTCCGGAATCCAGTTTCGACTGGATCGTCGATAACATGCGTTTGATGACAGGCGTCTCAGCGGTTGATGACAGCATGCGGACCGGATTTACCTTTTCTGTTGGCGGTAAGCTTATTGGTGTGTTTGGACTGACGCTTCACCCCGAGCACGGAGGAAATAGTCGCGACTACATCGAGTATGACGACGGCTATGTGCAAAAAGCGGAACAAATAATCGAACAGTTTGAAGCCGACGGCGCCGATCTGATTTTAGGCTTAACTCATTTGCATCTGGCCAGTGACATCGAGATCGCCAAATTGAAGCGCCGCCATCCGATGTTTAAATTTATTGTTGGTGGGCATGAGCACGAAGTGCAACGTCATTCAGGCGATGCGAATACGGCGGATGTGATGAAGGGTGCATCAAATGCCCGCACGATCTGGCAAATCGATGTGACTTTCTCCGCGGGTGGTACAGAGGTTTCCAGTCAGCAAATCGATATCGACCAGTCAATTGCAATTGACCCGGAGTATCAGGTCATTGCAGATAAGTGGCGGGGCAAATTATTGGAACTAGTCCCATTTTTTGCAAGCCGAATTGGTTATGCCGCCACGCCGCTTGATGGGCGGGAAGCCTCGGTGCGAAACGGCGATAGCAATTGGGGCGGTTTTATCGCAGATCAAATGCGTACGGCGTTTCGAGATCCTCCGGCTGACTTAGCCTTCATCAACGGCGGCACACTGCGAATCGACGATTTCGTCGCTGATGACATCACGTTCGAAGATATCGGCCGAACGTTCGGATTTTCCTCGTATTTACGTCACATGGCGATGTCAGGCGGCGAATTTCGTAAGACGCTAGAAGCAGGCTATCGAGGAACAGGCGAGGGCAAGGGGTATTTTCCACAAATTTCCGGCTTTCGCGTTTGCGTCGATCGAAATCGGCCTGATGGACAACGAATCGTGCAGATGCAAGTGCCAACGGCTGCTAGCGCTTGGCAGGAAATCGAACCGGAGCACATGTATTCGGTCGTCGTTCCCGATTTCCTGTATCGCGGTGGCGACGGCTATGATTTTACTGCTGCGGCCGACGTCTCGCGACCAGGGTCAGAGCTCAAATTTCTCGTGCTGGATGCCGTCATTCGTGCCCAAGCGGCAGGAACGAAAGTGGGCGCGCCGCTTGATCCGCGCAACCCGCGCTTCGCGATTCCGGCCCCCGGCGCGCAATTCTGCTTCGACTAACCACCGGGGTCAGAGTAATACTCTGGCCCTTACTCTGACCCCGAATTCGGTGTGTCATTCGAGGGATGTGTAGCCCTCCGGTGTGAAGCGAGGGAGGCAAACGCAGGCGAATATCAAATCGACGTCGCCAGTATTGTGAATTCGTTGCGGAACCAGTGCGGCAATTGGAATGACATCGCCCGGTTCAACGTCAAACCATGCTTCGCCGTCCACTTCCATACGGCCAAACCCACTCTGAATAACGTACCACTCGTGCACGTCCAGTGTGTGAAGTTGAGTGATAACACCGGGTTCGACACGCGTCTTCGCCAGCGAAAAAGCCTCTATCTCGGCGGTATTAACAAGTTCGCGAATGAAGCAGCGTTCGCCAAACCATTGTTCCTGTTTGTGCGCTTGTGAAATTTTTGATTGGCCCATTTGGGTCTCCACCAGATTATCGTCAGACTCAATATCGTCGACGTTATGACTTATGGCAAGTTCGTATTCACCCGTCGCACAAAACTTATCAGCGGGAAAGCATTCGGCCGAGTGCAAGTGTTAATATCCTCCGGATATGGCTACTAAACACATGAATGCAGCACCGGGGGATTTCGCGAGCACAGTACTGATGCCCGGAGATCCGCTTCGCGCTCAGTATATTGTTGAGACTTACCTCGACAATGCGCGTCGAGTGACAGATGTCCGCAATATGTGGGGATACACCGGGGAGTATAAAGGCATACCGGTGTCAGTGATGGCGCACGGGATGGGAATTCCGTCAGTATCAATTTACGTCACTGAACTGCTAACGGAATATGACGTGAAGCGTGTCATTCGCGTCGGCAGTTGTGGCACGACGCACCCAGACGTGAAGCTCCGCGACGTATTGATCGCGATGGGCGCTAGTACCGATTCCAATGTCAATCGTATGCGCTTCGGTGGTTATGATTTCGCGCCGCTGGCAACTTTTTCGTTGGTCAAAAATGCGGTGCAGGCGGCTGAGGAATTGGACGTCAATTACCATGTTGGCAACCTTTTCTCTGCGGATCTATTTTATACCCCCGACCCGGATATGTTTGCGACGCTGGCCAAATACAACATTCTTGGCGTCGAAATGGAGGCCGCCGGTATATTTCCGTTGGCTGCGGAGCACGGTGCCGAGGCCCTGGCTATTTGCACTGTTAGCGATGACATCACGACAGGTGATGCCCTGTCATCAGATGAACGCGCAACAACGTTCGATGAGATGATCACGGTCGCGCTCGAAACTGTGCGCATGAGCGATTAGGCGATGAGTATTGCGGCGGTTCCAAACGATGTGCGCATGCCAGACATGAGTCAGGTGGCACTGGTTGACGAAGTAGGCGTAAAAGAACGCGCAGCTCGCTTTCAAACGCGTAGCATCAAAAAAGAATCAAAAATAGAAGCACTGCACATGGTCTTGTCGATGATCGATCTGACGACGCTCGAAGGGATGGACACGCCGGGAAAAGTTAAGCAACTTTGCCAAAAAGCGATTCATCTGCACGATGCAGTACCGGATTTACCGCACGTCGCTGCAGTTTGCGTGTATCCCACTATGGTGGGGGTCGCAAAAAAGGCATTAGGCGATCACAACATCAACGTCGCATCTGTTGCGACTGCATTTCCAAGCGGTATGGCACCACGACAAATCAAATTAGAAGAAACCCGAATTGCAGTTGACGATGGAGCCGATGAAATCGACATGGTGATTTCAAGAGGTGCTTTTCTGCAAGGCGAATACAGTTTCGTATTCGATGAAATTGCTGCGATCAAAGAAGCCTGCGGCAAGGCACATTTAAAAGTGATTCTTGAAACAGGCGAGCTGGGTACGCTCGATCGCGTGCGTCGAGCCAGTGTTCTTGCGATGCATGCAGGCGCGGATTTCATCAAGACATCGACCGGAAAGATTCAACCGGCGGCTACCTTGCCTGTCACCTTGGTCATGCTGCAGGCAATTCGAGATTTCTACTACAAGACCGGCAAAATGATCGGCATGAAACCGGCCGGTGGAATTTCGAACTCGAAGCTCGCGATTCACTATCTGGTGATGCTGCGTGAAACGCTGGGAAGCGCCTGGATGACGCCGGAGTGGTACCGATTTGGCGCAAGCTCACTGGCGAACGATGTTTTGATGCAGCTGCAGAAGCAGGCGACCGGCGTTTACCAGTCGGCAGACTATTTCTCCAAAGATTAGACGAGATACTCATGAGTACAGATTCGACAAAATTGGCATTCAACGATGGTTGGCAATACGCGCCGGCGCCGGAGAGTATTGATCACATTCAGATCGATGATCACTATGGTCTGTTCATCAACGGCGAATTTGTCGCACCCGAAATTGACCGGTATTTCGAATCGTTAAATCCCGCAACCGAGAAGCCACTGAGCAATATTGCGTTGGCTTCGGAAAAAGACGTTGATCGTGCGGTTAAGGCGGCCCGTAAAGCCTATACGGGCGTCTGGTCTAAAATGTCTGGCGCCGACCGAGGGAAGTATCTTTTTCGTATCGCGCGAATCATGCAGGAGTGCGCACGTGAGTTAGCCACAATCGAATCTCTGGACGGTGGTAAACCGATTCGAGAATCAAGAGACATTGATATTCCGTTGGCAGCGGCACACTTTTTTTACTACGCCGGTTGGGCGGACAAGCTCGAATATGCATTCCCGGCGCGTACGCCTGTGTCATTGGGTGTTGTGGGGCAGATTATACCCTGGAACTTTCCGCTGCTTATGGCGGCGTGGAAGATTGCGCCAGCACTGGCATGTGGCAATACCGTCGTCTTGAAACCGGCCGAGACAACATCATTGACGGCAATGAAGCTTGCCGAAGTCTTTCGCGATGCGGGCCTGCCGCCGGGCGTCGTCAATATTGTTACTGGCGCTGGTCCAACGGGTGCCGCAATTGTTAATCATCCGGACGTTAATAAAGTCGCGTTCACCGGTTCCACCGAGGTAGGCAAAATCATTCAGCGATCGCTCGCCGGTACGGACAAAAAGTACACACTTGAGCTCGGGGGTAAGGCTGCCAATGTAATTTTCGCCGATGCGGCGATCGATGATGCGGTCGAAGGTATCGTGAATGGCATCTTTTTCAATCAGGGCCACGTGTGTTGTGCGGGATCGCGGCTGTTGGTGCAGGAGTCAGTTGCCGATGAGGTCGTCCGCAAGCTACGCGATCGAATGGAGACTTTGATCATTGGCGATCCGCTGGATAAGAATACCGACATTGGCGCTATCAATTCGGCAGGCCAGCTTGAAACAATTGAGTCTTACTTGAGCATCGGCCAGGCAGAGGGTGCAGAAATGTACCAAAGCGACTGCAGTGTGCCGGATCAAGGTTATTGGTGTCGCCCGACCATTTTCACCGGAGTCTCGCAATCGAATCGGATCGTTCAAGAAGAAATTTTTGGCCCGGTACTGGCCATCCAGACCTTCAGGACACTCGAGGAGGGTCTGACGAAAGCGAACAATACGCCGTACGGTCTTTCGGGAGGCGTCTGGACTGACAAAGGCTCCAAGGTTTTCAAAATGACGCAGAAAATTCGAGCCGGTGTGATCTGGGCCAATACATTTAATAAGTTTGATCCAACCTCGCCGTTCGGCGGTTACAAAGAAAGTGGCGTTGGGCGAGAAGGCGGTATGCACGGTCTTGGCGCATATCTGAAGTTGGAGGCGTAGTCGTGGCCGAAACGAGAATACCCGTCGCAAAGACTTATAAAATTTATTTGGGCGGAAAGTTTCCGCGCACAGAGTCGGGAAGATATTTTCCATTAAATGCCGCTGACGGCACTGTGATTGCCAACATGTGCCGCGGCAGTCGCAAGGATTTCCGTAATTCTGTTGTTGCAGCGAGAAGCGCGTTCGCAGGTTGGTCCGCGTCGACGGCTTATCTTCGCGGTCAAATCTTATATCGCATCGCCGAGATGTTGGAAGGTCGCAATGAGCAGTTCGTTAGTGAACTCGTTTTGCAGGGCGCTTCCAAACGTAAAGCCGTCAAGGAAGTTGAGGCGTCTATTGATCGACTCATTTACTACGCAGGCTGGTCGGATAAGTATCAGCAAATTTTCAGCTCAGTGAATCCAGTGAGTTCATCGCATTTTAATTTTTCTGTTCTTGAACCCACTGGTGTCGTTGGTATTTTGGCGCCGGAAAATTCATCTCTTCTAGGACTGGTGTCGAATATTGCACCTGTCATCGTCGGTGGAAACACTTGTGTCGTGCTGGCATCGGAGTCACTGCCGTTGTGTGCGATTAGTTTCGCCGAAGTTTTGCACGCATCAGATGTACCGGGAGGCGTGGTTAATCTACTGACGGGATTCAAGGATGAATTGAGAGATCAGTTTGCCTCACATATGGATGTGAATGCGGTGGTTTTCTGTGATGGCGATGCTGAGATTTCAAAAATTATTCAAGAGAAGGCAGCGGACAACGTTAAGCATGTCATTTCCCGACGCGACCAGGATTGGTCCTCTGAGATGTCGCAGAATCCCTATCTAATCAGCGAAACTCAAGAGACTAAAACCACCTGGCATCCGATCGGTAGTTAGAAGTCTGTACGGTAGAAAACACCGTAACGAAAAAACGGATCGCTGCGCCGCGTGCTGCCGCGCAGACTCCTGATCACCGAGTGAGGGCGTTACAACCGTATCGCGACGATTGCGGGAGCTGGCGCATCTTTCCTTAGGCGATGCAGCATCTTTCTCGATCGGCGAATTTGTTACCAATCTGGTCGGCAGGCACAGAGCAACGACTTGGAATGAGTATGTTGTTTGCCGCCGCTGTGCTCTTATTTGCAATCAGTTGGCTGAGACTGCCCAGTCCCAGCGAATCGCCACCTCTCACGCAACTCATCGTGGATTTGGTGCACGCAGTTAGGGAGACGCCAATTACGACTCCCGTCGAAACGCCTATCGAAATACCTGAAAAGACATTTGAAACTGTCGAGATTCCGTTGCCGACACAGAACATCACCAACGAAACTCCTGATGTCAATGTTGAGGAAGAAGTTGTGATTCAACCAATGACTGATTGGCAGGCCCGTTCGCTTGCGGCCGTTATAGATGTGCTGGATGAAAACGCAAAAACATACAGCATCAATCCAAATTTGGACGAGAGGCGCAGACAGGCCGCTAAAACATATCGACCATCAGAGGCGCCCGTTAAGAAAGAGGTCTGGGATAATGTCGAAAAAGACTATCTCGGCCGAACGATACGGCGGAATGGCGGTTGCTATAAAATTCTGGACAACCCGAGCGCCATTTATCGTTGGGTTTTTGAACCTTCGAACGATACATGACTTATTGCGATGGTAGCGGCGAGGAGTATTTAATCGAATTCGACGACATACCAGATCGCTACGACTATCTTGAAAAAGAATTCGCGAACGGGATCCCTTAAGGACCCTTTGACTCGCTACTGATGGATATGCCAGGAGCGGAAAATTTTAATAACGACGCAGATTAGCGATTGCTCGCAATATACTGCTCCATTAGACCCGGTTCAATTCTGCCGCCAACCTGTTGAATGACCTGAGTTGCGCAATAGGTACCGAGTTCGGCGGAATCTTTGAGCGACCAAGCTTGAGTCCAGCCGTACAGGAATCCCGCTGTGTAGGCATCGCCGGCACCCGTAGAATCGACGATCGATTCAACCGGCGTCGCGGCCTGAAGAACGATATCGTCGCCGTGTTTTACGACCGAGCCCTTCTCAGAACGAGTCATCGCGAAAAGGTTGTCATAACCTTCCAGCGCGCTCATGGTTTCTTCATATGAATTGGTTTGCAGTAATTCACAAACTTCATCTTCATCAGCAACAACAATATCGACGCCGTTTTTAATTACGTCGTGAAATGCTTCGCGATGCCGTTGGACGCAGAAAGAATCCGAGAGTGATAAGGCAACTTTGCTGCCGTTTGCTCGGGCGATTTCAATCGCGGCTGCGGCGAGGGCGGGCCCTTCCGCAATATCCCAGACGTAACCTTCGAGCAGGATGACGGTCGGGTTGCCAACCGTCGCCGTAGTTACGTCTGCAACGCCCAGCTCGGTACATGCACCAAGGTAGGTTTGCATCGTACGTTGGCCATCTGCATCGATCAGTACGTGACATCGGGCGGTAGGCGATCCGTCGGCTGCCGGCGAGAGGCGAATATCCACCCCCAGCGACTGCATGTCGGTCCGAAAGACATCCCCAAGTTGATCATTTTTGACCTGACCAATGTACGCCGCTGCGCCACCCAGAGTCGCGAAGCCCGCAATTGAATTAGCGACTGAGCCGCCGGACATTTCCGTTGTCGCGTTCATCATGCCGTAAATTTCGTGGGCACGATCCTTTTCGATCAAAGTCATTGAGCCTCGGGGGGCACCGATCTCTTTGAGAAAACTTTCATCAACCTGAGCCAGCACGTCGACAATAGCGTTGCTGATTCCAAGGAGTTGGGTTTCGTCTGTCATTGCATGGGTTCCTGTCAAAATCGCCGCCTAGCCTACACGAATTCAGCAATATTTCATTTCAATATCACGCTAAATTGGAGATTCTTTCGGTCGGGCGGTATGGTTATCTTTGATTACGACAGCCACTAGGCCAAGCAGATGCGGCGAGCAGCAAACAGCATGGTGTATTAGCCCAGAAAATTGGCAGCTCTTGCTGATGGATCACAGTGGCGCGTTCGGCAGCAAAAAGGATCGCCCAAAATATCTGGCTGACATAGAGTTGCAATTGACCGGTACCTGGCTTGAAGCGCTAACCGCACTATCTGACGATGTATTGGCTGAGAATCTTGGCGACGTGTTGGATAAGCGGCGCCTGTCGGCACTGGGAAAACGTCGGGATTTGTTGCTGCGTGAAGTCGAGAAGCTAAACTAGCGCGTATCACGGGTTACGAAGACCGCCGCTCTCTTCGCGGGTGCCGGGTTGGCAGGTAGACAACGACAATGCGATTAGCGCTGCGGTGAAAGTGCCGCGCGTGGTCTGACAAAGTTGTCTTGTCTCAAATATCATTGTTTCGCGCTGCGGCGATAATATGCTCCGATGCGCGGAACGCGAGTGCCATGATCGTCATCGACGGCTGACCGCGCCCAGACGACACCATGCTGGACCCGTCACAGATGAACAGATTTGGCACGTCGTGCGAACGGTGATACTTGTCCACTACCGATGTTTCTGGGTTGTCGCCCATGCGGCACGTACCCAGTAAATGGGAGCCGCTGTTTTGAACTTCAATTGGCTGCGCCCACGAATGCGTTGCACCGGAAGCCTCTGAAAGCTCCATTGATCGGTCCTGAAGGAAATTAGCCAGCGCCAAATCATCGTCATGATCGCGGTAGGTCAGCCTAATCGATGGCCGGTCCCATTTATCTTTGTGCGTCGGGTCAATTGTAATGTTGTTTCGATCTTGCGCGATCGATGTGCCACCAGCAAACCAGAACATGCTGCGTGTAAAGTCGTTTTCGAGGTTTGCTTTGTATTCTGCGCCCCAGGTTGGACCCTCGGGTCGAGCGCCGGCAATTGAAAATAGCAACGGCACTGCCGCCATAAATGGTCGGGAGTCGATTCCACCGCCGCCATAAAACCCGCGTTTGGGGTCGGATTCGTAGAACTCATGAACAATGCGCGACACCTGTACGCCCTTGTAATCGTTCAATGGCTGTTCGAACAATGAACGAACACTAGAGTGACTATTGAACATCAAATTACGGCCGACAAAGCCACTCGAGTTTCCTAGGCCATCCGGATGTTGTTCGTCCGCTGAATTGAGGAGCAGTCGAGGCGTTTCAGCACCGTTTGCCGACACGATAACGGCCCGTGCTTTTTGTGAGCGCTGATTGCCCTCGGGGTCGTAGTAAAAGACTTCGTCGGCGCGGCCATCATTGATGCCAATTCGATAGACCGCGCACTCCGCTCGTATTTCGCAGTTGGCGCTGGCAATGGCATCCGGAATCATTGCCGCAAGCGTTGATGATTTTGCATCTGCTTCGCAGCCGAAGCCCATACAAAAACCGCAGTTGATACATGCCGGGCGGCCATTTAACGGCTTGGATAGAACGGCGTGGGGTTCTGGCTGCACACTCCAACCCAGTTTGTTCGCGCCTCTTTCCATCAACACGCCAGACGACTTGATCGGAAACGGTGGCATAGGGAATGGTTTTGAGCGATACGAGTCGTTTGGTCCCGGCGCACCTGATAGGCCGATCTCCCAGTCAACGCGGGTGTAATAGGGTTCAATTTCATCATAGCTGATAGGCCAGTCAGCGAAATTGGTCCCGCTGATGGGGCCTAACAGGCTTCTTTCTTTAAAATCTGATTCCCGCAAGCGCCAGAAATTTCCTGTGAAATGCACGCTGGAGCCCCCAACTCCTTGTGAGTAAAATGCTGGCGCGCGCTGTTGTGGAATTTCCGCGGTGTCTGTTTCGTCATGACGAAATGTTTGTTGGCTATTGCGAATGCCACCACCGTCTAACTCCCCAAATACAAACACCGATAAGGCGTCATGGGTAAAGTCTTTTGCCGTACGAAACGGGCCTTGCTCCATGATCACCACACTGAAGCCATTAACCGCGAGTTCCTTGGCCATGATGCCGCCTGCGGAACCAGATCCAATAATGACGAAATCAACCGCTTCGTCTAGCGCATACGTTGTCTGATTTTCAATTGCCATTTTCTGTTCCTGCCGCCTGCGCTGCCTGGTACTCAGTATCGTAGTGGCCGAAGGGATGCAGCCACGCGTGCGGAGGCCCATCCATGCCCATTAACTTCCAGCCGATATTGTCGCGATTGCCGCCGTGCATGGACATGCCAAAGACGCCTGCTAACGTCATGAAGCGCGCACCCTGGAAAAACGGTGTGCGTTCGATCGACTTCAAATAGGTATCCTGGTCATCAGCGCTGAGATCTGAGAACACTTCAGCGCCCGGGTAAGCGGTCGGAATGCCTGCCTGAAAACCGGCGAGCATTTGTCGTGCCGGTTCCTGCATCGCTGCAAAGTACGTACCGAACGTCTTGTCAAAAAAATAAACCGCGCCGGCCTCGGTTGCGCCAGGTGTGTCTGTGGTCGGCAATATGCGCGCTGCAACTGCAATAACCTCGCGTGCCTCCGCGGCGCTCAGGTTTTCATATATGCTAGCTTCTTCCTTTGCCGTACAAGCGGCCTGAGAAACTGCGACAAACGTCGGAATGCCCGCACGCATAATGATGCTGCCTGCAAACGTTCCAGAACCCTGTAAAAACAGGCGACGAGTTAGCGCCTCACGTTCCATATTGATATTCCATTGCCGATCGATGCGGCCAAAGTAGCACAGGCGGCATAGTCGCACCCGGCGCAAATGTCATGAATTGTTATGGGTCATTAGCGCGTCTTTTTACTAGTCGTTCAGTCACCATAATTTGCTGATATTATTCAATATTCAATATAGAGTTCTCGCATGGGAAAATTAACAACACACATGTTGGATACCGCCGTCGGCAAGCCAGGTTCAGGCATTCCAATAAGCCTTTATCGGATAGCCGATGGGCGCCATCTGGTTACTTCCGCAACTACAAATTCTGATGGTAGAACTGACTTACCGTTGCTCGAGGGCGACGCATTTACCCTTGGTACATATGAACTTCAGTTTTCAGTCGGTGAGTATTTCAAAAGAACCGGCGCGAGCGATGCAGAGCCTGCATTTCTCGATGACGTGGTGATTCGAGTAAATCTCATCGCCGATGACCACTATCACATTCCTCTGCTCGCATCCCCCTGGAGCTATTCGACGTATCGCGGCAGCTAATATGGGCGCGAATTCTACTGACAGCACCGAATTTAGGCGACAGGTGCGATTTGTCTTGGACGGCAAGGTTGTTGAGCTGGAGGACGTTGATCCGAGTCGCACAGTTTTGCAGTTCCTACGTGAGGATTTGAGTAGAACCGGCACCAAAGAAGGGTGTGCGGAAGGTGATTGTGGCGCCTGCACGGTCGTTGTCGCAGACATAGATGCTTCGGGGCGGCGCCTGCAAACACGCGCAATAAATTCCTGTATTCAATTCCTACCGACGCTTGACGGCAAAGAAATATTGACGGTGGAAAGCCTCGCTTCCGGAGCTGATCGAATCCATCCGGTGCAACAAGCGATGGTTGACCAGCATGGTTCGCAGTGCGGGTTCTGTACACCGGGATTTGTCATGTCGTTGTTCGCGTTATTTAAAAACAACGCGACTCCAAGTCGCCGTGAAATCGATCAGGCTTTGGCCGGCAATTTGTGTCGATGCACGGGATACAAGCCGATCGTTGCGGCGGCGCAGGAGATGGTCGGTATACCTTCGCAAAATGAAGACTGGCGGTTTCAACTAAACGCTGCCGACCCAACGGACGACGAGCGCAAGCATGTAGCGTTATTGGAATCCATTCGAAACGAGACTCCGCTCAAAATCGTGACCAACGGTCAGCAGTTTTATTCTCCGCGGAACATAGCGCAATTGGCGAGTTTGGTTGAGGCTTTCCCGACTGCGACAATTCTCGCGGGGGGGACGGACGTTGGTCTGTGGGTCACCAAGCAACATCAAAGTCTGGATACCATTATCTATATTGGGAATGTTTCTGGGCTAGATGATATAGCGACTACGGATACGCATCTTGAGATTGGCGCCGCGTGCACGTTAACGGATGCGATGACCCCATTGCTTGAACTCTATCCCGAATTGAGTGAGTTGCTGATGCGATTTGCTTCTCCACCCATTCGTAATGCCGGTACCCTGGGCGGCAATATCGCGAATGGTTCGCCGATTGGCGATTCAATGCCTGCATTGCTTGTCCTTCAGGCTGACTTGGTCTTACGCAACGGCGAGGTTACGCGCACATTGCCATTAGGCGAATTCTATCTCGATTATCAGAAGACCGTGCTACGCCAGGGAGAGTTTGTTGAGCGTGTGTTGATTCCGACACCCGTCGACGGGGTCCTCGTTCGTAGCTATAAGATATCGAAACGATTCGATCAAGATATCTCAGCCGTGTGTGCAGCGTTTAGCTTGCATGTCCAAAAAGGTGTCGTGACCGATTTCAGAGCTGCGTATGGCGGCATGGCTGCGATTCCCGCTCGGGCATCACATTGCGAACAGGCGCTGTTAGGCAAAAATTGGAACCGAATATCTTTGGCAGAAGCCAAAGCTGCGTTGGATGATGATTTCGAGCCGCTATCAGATATGCGGTCTTCGGCGGTCTACCGGAGTGAGGTGAGCAAGAATCTGCTCGAAAGACTTTTCCTTGAATCCGAAAATAATGATGAGATCAGTGTTTACCACTATGGGCGCTGAGATCCGTAACATCCGCGGCGGTGCCGGCGAGCCAATACCGCACGACAGCGGTCGTTTGCACGTGACCGGCCGCGCGACCTATACGGATGATATTCCTGAACCGCGTGACCTTCTGCATATTGCAGTCGGTATGAGCACGAACCCGCACGCGCGTATCACCAATCTGGATCTAACCGCCGTACGTGACGCGCCAGGCGTGGTTAGTGTGATGATCGCAGACGATATTCCAGGAAAGAATAATTTTGGCCCGGTCGCGGATGACGATCCCATTCTGGCGCCGGGGCTAGTCCAATACGCTGGCCAGGCAATTTTTTCAGTCGCGGCAACCACTGTAGATGCGGCGCGCAAAGCAGTGCTTCTCGCTAAAGTAGAGTATGAATCGCTGCTGCCGGTTCTGGATATTCGCCATGCAATCGCGGCGAAAAGCTTCGTGTTACCAACGGAGAAGCTACAGCGCGGTGATAGCCAAAAGGCGATCGAGAATGCGGAGAATCGACTGGATGGTAGCGTAAGCCTCGGCGGTCAGGACCAATTTTATCTTGAAGGACAGGTCGCTCTATCAATTCTAAAAGATGATGGCGACTTGTTCGTCTACAGTTCAACGCAACATCCGGGCGAGGTTCAGCATCTGGTTGCAAAGTCGAACGGTTTGCAGTCGAAAGATGTTGTTGTTGAGTGTCGACGTATGGGCGGCGCATTTGGTGGCAAAGAAAGTCAGGCTGCGCTCATTGCCTGTATCGCCGCGTTGATGACCCGTAAAACCGGTCGATCCTGCAAGCTTCGGCTTGATCGCGACGTCGATATGCTGATGACAGGGAAACGGCATGATTTCGAAATCGACTACGCCGTCGGTTTCGACGGTGACGGCCGTATCGACGGTGTCGAATTCATGTTTGCTTCGCGATGCGGGATGTCAGCAGATCTTTCTGGAGCTATCAACGATCGCGCGATGTTTCACTGCGACAATGCTTACTACCTCGACAACATTACGATTGTTTCACATCGTTGCAAAACAAATACGGTATCGAATACGGCGTTCCGCGGTTTTGGCGGCCCGCAAGGTATGTTCGGTATTGAGGTCGTTGTTGACGAAATCGCCCGTTTTCTGGAGCTAGACCCTCTCGTCGTGCGCCGCCGGAATTTTTATGGCATCGACGAGCGAAATGTAACTCAATATCAACAAACCGTTGACGATAACGTCATTCATGAAATAGTTGATTCACTGGTGGAATCTTCGGATTACGAAAAACGTGTTGGCACGGTCAAGGCATTCAATGACGCCAATAAAATCTTAAAACGAGGCATTGCCTTAACGCCGGTAAAATTCGGAATTTCGTTTACTGCTACGCACCTTAATCAAGCTGGCGCGCTGTTGAATATTTATACAGACGGAAGTGTACACATCAATCATGGTGGCACTGAGATGGGTCAGGGGTTGTTTACCAAAGTCGCACAGATCGTTGCAGAAGAATTACAAATCGATGTCGATAATATCAAGATAACGGCATCGGATACGAGTAAGGTGCCGAACGCGTCTGCAACTGCCGCGTCGAGTGGCGCAGACTTGAATGGGATGGCGGCACAAATAGCGGCGCGAAAAATAAAATCAAGACTTATCGCATTTGCCGCGGATCACTTTTCAGTGTCAGAACAAGATGTGCGGTTTTTGGGTAACTGCGTGCATGCAGGAGAGACCACTGTATCGTTTGCAGAGCTGGTGAACATGGCGTGGTTCGCACGAGTATCGCTATCGGCGACGGGTTTTTATCGGACGCCACGTATCAATTACGATCGTTCAACGTTTAGCGGTAGGCCATTTTTTTACTTCGCCTATGGCGCTGCTGTCGCTGAGGTAATCGTCGATACCTTGACCGGCGAGAACCGCTTGTTACGAGCCGATATCCTGCATGACTGCGGCAAGTCGCTCAATCTGGCGATCGACATGGGCCAGATAGAAGGAGGCTTTATTCAAGGTGTTGGCTGGCTGACCTCAGAAGAACTCTGGTGGAATGAGTCTGGGGAGTTGAAGACGCATGCGCCATCAACTTACAAAATTCCGACCAGTGCGGATGTTCCTGAAGAGTTTTATGTCCAAATGTTCGATTCACCCAATCCCGAAAAGACTATCTATCGCTCCAAGGCGGTCGGTGAGCCTCCGCTGATGTTGGGTTTGTGTGTATTTCATGCACTTAGAGACGCGGTCGCAAGCGTGTCGAACAACACAAAGCTGCCACGTCTGGATGCTCCCGCAACACCCGAATCGGTGTTGGCAGCGGTGGCGAATCAGAAAGCTAATGCGTAACTGGGTTCAGGACCTTGCAGACCTTACTTCTACCTCTGAACCAGCGGTATTTTTGACGATCGCCACTGTTCGGGGATCGGCACCGCGGGAAGTTGGTGCGCGAATGATCATCACGGCACACGAGACAATTGGTACGATCGGTGGCGGGCAGCTCGAGTATCAGTGCGTCAAAATTGCAGCTGCACAATTGCGCGAAGGCGGCGAAATTGAGAATGAGATTAGCGCTAGACGGTTCGCGCTTGGTGCCAACTGTGGTCAATGCTGTGGTGGTGTGGTCGAGGTCTTGTTTGAGACGCTGGTCGATGTAAATTCGGCGTGGGTGCCTTCCCTTGTTGCAAGCTATCAACGGCGAGAAGCTGTTGTGCTCATCACTGGGCTCACAAAACCGCACCGCAGGTTTCTACTGAGTGATACAAGTTGCCATTCGTATGACGATTCCGAGCTTTGTTCGTCGAGCATTCTAAAGACTGCAAATAATTTTCTAACATCGAACGATAACGCGAACGTTGTTGATAATTATCTCTTCGAGTCCGTACGCGAAAGCGATTTCAATGTGGCGATTTTCGGCGCCGGACATGTCGGCGCTGCTACAGTGGATGCACTGAGTCGATTGGATTGCAAAATTCGTTGGGTCGACGGTCGACGAAACATTTTTCCGACAACTGTACCTGCGAACGTTACGTGCGTAGAAAGCGCAGATCCTGTGCGCGAAGTTGCTGCTTTGCCAGTGGGTAGTTTTTTTCTGATCATGACGCATAGCCATCCACTCGATCAGGAAATTTGCCAGCAAGCATTAAGCCGCGACGACTTTGCCTATTGCGGCTTGATTGGTTCGGTATCGAAGCGCCGCCGTTTTGAACGACTGATGCTGAAGCAAGGGTTAAGCGAGGACCTTCTGTCGCGATTGGTTTGTCCTATCGGGATTGCAGGTATTCAAGGTAAAAAACCGGTTGAAATTGCAGTATCGGTGGCCGCGGAAGTTTTACAGATAAGGGATGCCAGCGTGAAGAGTCGCAATGAACCAATTCTTAGAGAAGTGCGCAGTTGATGGAAGGCTACTTTGTCGAGTGGCTAAATATTTTGGGCCGCTGGGTGCACTTCATCACGGGCGTTGCCTGGATCGGGTCATCGTTTTATTTCATTTGGCTCGATAATTCTCTGGAAGCGCCGAAGGATGCCGCCGACGATGAAAAGGGCGTTGGCGGCGAGTTGTGGTCGGTGCACGGGGGTGGCTTTTATCACGCTCAAAAATATCGAGTCGCGACGCCTGTTTTGCCTGAGACCTTGCATTGGTTCAAATGGGAGGCGTATACCACCTGGATCACCGGCATGTTCTTGTTGGCGTTGGTCTATTGGTACGGTGCAGAGGTCTATCTAATTGATAAGTCCGTAGCGGACTTGAGTCCTGCTACAGCGATAGGAATTGCGATTGGGTTTTTGGTGGGCGGTTGGGTTGTCTACGACGCCATGTGTCGTTCACCGCTTGGCAAGAACGAAAATGGTTTCGCTATCGTATTGTTCGCGATGATCGCGTTTCTTGCCTGGGGTTTGTGTCAATTGTTCAGCGGAAGAGGCGCCTACATTCACTTTGGCGCGGTTCTCGGAACGATAATGGTGGCAAACGTCTTGATGGTGATTATTCCTGGGCAGCGGCGCATGCTGCAGGCCTCTGAGCAGAACGAGCAACCGGATCCGGCGGATGGTATCCGCGCAAAACAGCGCTCCGTTCACAATACGTATTTTACGCTGCCGGTGTTGTTCGTCATGACGAGCAATCACTATGCGCTAACTTACAGTCATGAATATAACTGGCTTGTGCTGACCACGATCACCCTGATTGGCGCTTTGATTAGGATTTATTTTGTCGCGCGCCATCGAGGTAAGTCGTCTCCCTGGCCCATTATCATCGCTGCAATATTAATAGGCGCGCTGGCCGCGGCTTTGGCACCGGCCTCTCGTGCTACGACCAGTGAGCACGTGAGCCTGGCGACGGTGCGACCGGTCATCGAAATGCGTTGCACGACTTGTCATTCAGCTGCGCCAACGCACCCGGCCTTTCCGGCTGCGCCAGGCGGGGTTATTCTGGATACAGATGAGCAAATTCTGGCCGAAGCGACACGAATACATCAGCAAACGGTCGTCTTGCAGGTGATGCCAATCGGCAACCTGACAGAAATGAGCGTGGCAGAGCGAGCACTCGTCGATGCATGGTATTTATCCTCGAATGAGTAACGATGACGAAAATAAAGCGGCATTCGTCGCGCGCTACGGTGGCATTTACGAACACTCGGCGTGGGTTGCTGAACAGTCAGTCATTGAGGCCGGTAAAGTACAAGACATTGAGGAACTGGCTACGTTGTTGGCGGAATGCGTGGACAACTCATCGCAGGAACGACGTCTTGCCTTGATCAAAGCGCACCCGGATCTTGCGGGCCACGCGGCGATCGCTGGCGAGCTTACTGAGGCCTCAAACGAGGAGCAGGCCAGCGCCGGCATCGACCAATGCTCGCCTGAGGAGTTCGCAAGGTTTAAGGACTTAAATGAACGCTACAAAGCCAAATTTGATTTTCCGTTTGTAATGGCGGTGCGAAAGAGCAATCGGCACGAAATTCTTGCCGCGTTCGAGACGCGATTGTCGAATGATTCGGATGACGAATTCGAACAGGCAATTGCAGAAATTCACAAGATAGCGCGGCTAAGACTCGCGGCGGAAGAACAGCAATGAACAACGACAATCCTTTTCACCAGTGGATACGCCTTGAGCAGCCGCGACTTGGCACTAAAGTTGTGAGCGCGACGGACGATTTTTTCGGGCCGAAAGAAAGGCTCATTGACGTACCTGAACCGGTTTGGATAGAGGACAAGTACGACGACAATGGCAAATGGATGGATGGTTGGGAGTCGCGCCGTAAACGTGTCGAAGGCTACGATCACTGCATCGTTCGGCTAGGTATTCCGGGCCTCATCCGAGGTTTTGATGTCAACACCCAGTTCTTTACAGGGAACTATGCGCCGGCAGCGTCGATTGACGTATGTACCAGCGATGCCGACTTGCCAGAAGAAGACGCCGGATGGAGCAGTTTGTTGTCTCGTCGTGATCTGGAAGGTGATGCGAGTAATTATTTTGCGGTAGAAACGGAAATGCCAGCGACACACTTGCGATTGAATATTTATCCTGATGGCGGTGTTGCACGCCTGCGCATTTATGGTGAGGTCCGCCCGGATGAGAGTCTTTTCACACCAGGTGAAACTGTCGATTTGATTAGCATGCGCAATGGTGGTCGTGCGTTGTGTTGCAGCGATGAGCACTACGGCAGCATGCACAATATGAATTTGCCTGATCTTGGAACATACATGGGTGACGGTTGGGAAACGGCAAGGCGTCGCGGACCGGGCAACGACTGGGCGGTGTTCGAGCTTGGCAAGCCTGGCGTCGTTGAGGCGCTGGAAATTGATACCGCGTATTTTAAAGGTAACTATCCGGACCGAGCTGGAGTACGCGCAGCCATGGTGACCGACAGTCATGACATTGCAGGACAAAGCGAAAACTGGCCAGTGATATTGCCGGAGAGCAAATTGCAGATGGACGAGTCTCGGACATTTTCGGATCTGCCGGAGATCGGTCCCGTCTCTCACGTACGGCTGAATATTTTTCCCGATGGGGGCATTAGTCGCTTTCGAGTAAGAGGCAAGGTGAGTTGAACGAGTTGATGCTAAATGCTGAGCCATTAAGCGCTAAAGTTTTCGCTCCATATGGTGATGTCATCGAGACATCGCAAAACAGTATGGCGGCTATGAATGAGGCGCGATTTGAGCGTTTCGATGATCTTGCTAAGATTAATGTTGACGGTAGTAATGACGGTCATGTCGCCATTAGTATTGCCGTTGCCAAAGTGCCGGTGGAGATGCCATACCGATTCGAGCTCGTCGAACGGCATCCGCTCGGTAGTCAGGCCTTCATTCCTCTAAACGAATTCGCGTTTACAGTGGTCGTCGCGCCGTTTGGTGAATCTGTTGATGCAGCAGATTTGCGCGCATTTACCACCAACGGACGGCAGGGAATAAACTACCATCGGGGTGTCTGGCATATGCCTTTAATAGCGACCGAAGCGGGCCAAGAATTTTTGATCGTCGATCGCGCGCCGAGCATCGACAACGTCCAGGTACTTGCGCTCGGTCAACCGATTACGCTAATCATCTAAGCTGCCGGCTTTTTCCGGGATTCTATGAGTGATTCGAGCCGATCGATGACGGGACGAATTTCTGCCTTGTTCTGACGCAGTTCTTCGATCGACATTCCGGAAAGCTCATAAGGCAGCACTAGCCAATCGCTGGTTTCATGGACGAAGAAATCGGGTGGCCTGATCGTGCGATCCGTCGGCCGGTACCAAACCGTTGCTATTCGAATATCATGTGGCAAGTTGCGGCGGGATTTTTTGGCCAATTGCTTGATAACCGCGTTGACGCTCGAGCCAGTGCTGTAGGCATCATCGACGATGAGCATAGAGCTACTTTCATTCACGCGCTCATGGAGATAGCGCAATCCGTGGGCGCGAATGGATCCGGCCTTGTTAACCATCTTCGAGTAACTATCCTGACCGCGGTAAGACGTTCGAATCGCGATGTGATCGGTTTTGACGCCGAAGTGGTCCAGTCCTTCCTGCACTGCGATGCCGACTGCGCTGCCGCCGCGCCAAAGACCGACCAGAAAGTCAGGTTTGAACCCAGATTGGTGAATATTGGCCGCGAGTTGGAATGAGTCCAGCAGTAAATCGTTTGCTGCAACAAATTTTTTCTGCATCGGTTCTTCTTCTTTTTATCGCTGCGGAGTTTGCGTGTAATATCGTCGCTGCATTATAACGATAAAAAGGCGATGCGATGGATAAGACAGTGCTTTCTGCACAAGACTTGCTAGAAGATTCGTTTCGACTAGGTCTGCAGGTTCTTGAAAGTGGTTTTGAGCCCACGCTGATAATTGCAATCTGGCGCGGCGGTACACCGGTGGGCATGGCTTTGCAGGAAGTCCTCGCTTATTGCGGCGTTGATTCAGATCATATTGCGATCAGGACTTCGTCGTATGTAGGCGTGGACGAGAGGGGTACGGTCGCGGTGCATGGGCTAAATTACATTATTAAGAAGATTTGCCGCGAAGATCGGGTGCTAATCGTCGACGACGTCTTCGATACTGGTAATACGATCAAGGCAGTGGTCGATGAAATCACGACGCGGGCACGCGGCAACACCCCAAACGAAATCCGTGTCGCCGTGCCATGGTTTAAGCCCACGCGAAATGAAACCGATATGAAACCAGATTTCTTTCTGCGGGAAACGTCTGAGTGGTTGGTATTTCCGCACGAATTGGATGCGCTCACCCCGGAAGAAATGCTCGAAGCGAGACCACGCCTACATGAAATCGTCTATGGAGCGACGGCCTAATTCTGCATCTGCACATCAGCATTAGAGATCGAAAATCTGGTGGGTAGTGGATTTCCCGGACACGATTGTGAGCTTGCATTGAGTTCCCTGATCTAAATTGCTGGCGAATAGTTTATTGCACACGGTTAACGGTGCAAAGTGGGCAACTATCCACCTTGTCCAGAATTCTGACCAAGTGAGTAAGCTACTGATTTTTAGACAGATATTTTCATCCGTGAGTTGCTATGTGTTTGTCACCGGCGTGAATGCGAAAAAGTCGCCCGGTTTAAATGACCTCGGTCTCGATTCACCAGGTGGCAAAGGAAAGTGTAGAGTGAGCGCATTGTCGCGGAGGGTGAATTGAAGTGCTGCTGAAAAAGAACAAAAGCTTTTCTATGTTAATGCTCTGCAGTCACGCTGCGGTCTTGCTGCTGTCGGCCGTGGCGCACGCGCAAGTTGTCGAGGATGAACGTCCAAATATATTGTTGCTCATCGCAGATGATTTGGGATATGCGGATGTTGGTGCTTACGGCGGTGATATAGAGACACCCAATATCGATTCCCTTGCAGAGCGGGGCGTACTCTTTACGCAATTTCACACAGCACCGTTGTGTTCACAAACGCGCGCGATGTTGTTAAGTGGGAACAATAATCATATCGCCGGAGTGGGGCGGCAAGCCGCCGTAGGCCTCGTGGGCGTGCCATTCCCAGGATTTGAAGCGAGCCTGTCGCCTCGCATTGCGCCATTGCCCGGGCTTCTACGTGACGCGGGCTACCATACGTACACAGTTGGCAAATGGCATCTGGGCCGGTCTCTGGAGAAAAGCCCGCACGCGGCAGGATTTAGTCGTGCCTTTAATTTGCTTGAAGGTTCCGGTTCTCATTTTGATGCCACGGGCATCAGGACTGGTGGATCGACTTATCGCGAAGATACGGAAATGGTGGAATGGCCCGAGGGTCGCTATTCAACTGATCTGTATACGGATCGATTGATCGAATTTATCGACGAAGACAAGGGCGCCAACAAACCCTTTTTCGCGATGGTGTCGTACACGTCACCGCATTGGCCATTACAGGTTCCAGATGAATACCTGGATCTGTATGCTGGAAGATACGACGATGGTTATGACGCGCTCAGACTGCGGCGTTTCGATTCACTAAAAGAGGCAGGCATTATTCCGGTGTCGTCGATAATTGCGCCACGCAATGACGAGAACGCACCTTGGGAATTCTTATCCCCAGAAAAACAGCGACGCGAATCCCGAGAAATGGAGCTGTATGCATCCATGGTCGACAACCTGGATGATCACATCGGTCGATTGATTACTTATCTCAAAACAAATGACCTTTATGACAATACGCTTATCGTATTTATGTCAGACAATGGTGCGGCCGGAAAGGATTACTATGAGCGTGGTCAATTTCATGAGTACGTGAGCACGCACTATGACAACGCGTACGAAAAGATGGGGACGGCGGCGTCTTTTGTTTCCTACGATCAGGAATGGGCGGCAGCGGGCTCGGCTCCTTTTCACCGTTACAAGGGTTATTCACGCGAGGGCGGCATCGTTGCGCCGATCATCATCGCCGGCCCAGGGGTTGCGTCAGCAGGCCTAATTAATCCGACCTATATGACCGTGATGGATCTTGCGCCAACCTTCATCGAAATAGCCGGCGCACACTATCCGGACGACGGTAGTGTTGTGCCGATGCTGGGCGAAAGTGCGAAAGATCTGTTGGCAGGCGTTACGACAGTCATTCATGATGACGACTACGTTACGGCAGTCTACAACGCCGGACGAGCTTACCTACGGCAAGGCAACTGGAAAATTGCGAATCTCGAAGCGCCGTTCGACGAAGCAGATTTTGAGTTGTTTGATTTGTCTACAGATCCTGGAGAATCGACCAACTTAGCCGAGGAAGAACCCGAAAAATATATGGCAATGATAGATCTATGGCGCGCGGAACGTTGGCGGCTAGGGATTGTGCTTCCACAGGACCTATAGTTGGGTTGGCACGTGGAGTGTCAGCTAGTTAACAGCAAGCGTCGATTCAGAAGTTCAGACGCCAGGATTTTGTGTCGGAACGACCGGTGCGACTTTTACGCATCCGAGCATGCAAAGTCGCGCGTTTGTCAGCTAACCATTCTTCACGTTCGACATGAGGGTTGAGGCCGCCCTCTTTGCGGCGCGCTTCCTCTGCCACGCGGTACTCAGAGAATTCTTCGTATGACTCGATCTCGTTGCGTAATTCCCGAATGATCAACTCAACATAGATTGCATCATCTAGAAACCCGAGCCCGGGAATGTGATCCGGAATCAAGTCCTCCGGGTAGCAGAAATAAATGAGGGCGCCAAGTACGCGCTTGCGATCGTCCTCTGCCAGTTGCCATTCGACGTCAGAAATCATATTAATAATGACTTCCAATTTGGCGATTCGATCGCCAATGAATTCTGGCAAATCACCCGTTCTCGCATCTTTTATTAATTGCCGTGCGGCTGCCTCAATGGCTTCACCGTCGTGACCCCCTTCGAGTGTCGACTTGGCTTTGTCGACGCTTTTCTGAAAGTGATTCAGATCAGAATCGCTCAAGGTAAACGAGATTTCGAGTGGCATGACTGGCTATCTTTTCAGATTCTTATTCGTGTTGAGTTGAGCGCTTGTTGGCCTCTAACGGTGGTATTCCGAAGCTCAATTTAATTGAATTGTATACCGGAATAATGCCGCCAGCCATTGGTGGCGAAATTGATGGGAAGTGTCCGGAATTGCCAGCAAGCGCAGACGCACTCATAATTCGTCCAGGAGTTACCAACGTAGCGAATTCAAATGACAGCAGTAGCAGATCCACTGGCGGCCATCGCGGAAGTCACGCCAGCATTCAGTGACGAAAAAGCGATTGAGATTGTACGAGACGTGTATGGCCTCAGTGTTACCGTCAAATCGCTCGTCAGTGAGCGTGATCAGAACCTCCAACTGCGGACTCCGAGTGGTGAGCAATTCGTTTTGAAAATCGCGAATGCCGCGGAAGATCCAGCTGTGACTGACTTTCAGATTGAGGCGCTATTGCACATTGGGCGATTTGTGGAGGTGCACTCAACGCCCATCAACGCACCTACTGTATTACAAACGCTGGCAGGGGAAAGTCACGTTATTTTGAGTGCCGACGATCAAACGCATGTTGCCCGTGTGGTTAGCTACATCGCGGGTGTGCCAGTTGGAAATCGCACTCCTTCGCCTCGTTTGAGTCGGAATCAGGGCGCTTACCTCGCTAATCTTGGCCGTGCGCTGGCCGAATTCGAACATGTCGGATGTCATCAAGCATTGCTGTGGGACATTCAGCAAGCGTTACAGTTGCGTGATTTGGCAAAGCACATTCCGCAGGTGGCAGTTCACGCCGACGTCATCGCTGCATTGAATGACTTCGAACGTTTTGCCTGGCCGAAATTCAGTTCGCTTCGTCGGCAAGTGGTGCATAGTGATTTTAATCCTGACAACATTCTGGTTGATTCGGCATCGAGCGACGAAGTTGTGGGTGTCATAGACTTTGGCGACATGTTGGAAGCGCCATTAATTGCAGATGTTGCTATCGCTGCGTCTTATGCACGTCCAGACGAGGGTGATCCGCTTACACTGATTGCAGAGCTCGTTGCCGGATACGCAAGCGTGACCCCATTGTTGCAGGATGAAATTGACATCCTCTTTGAGCTCGTTAAGGTGCGACTATGCGCATCAATCGTGCTGCTTTATTGGCGCGCATCATTTCGTGGTCCCAATGATCCGTATCTTGAAAAAATCATGGCTGGGGAGTCATTCTCCGAGCACTTTCTGTCGCGCCTGAACTCTATTCCACGCGATCACGCCATCCAAATGTTTCGACAAGTACACGCGTCCGTTTTGCGAGCTAATTGACGGTATTGAATGGCATCGTTTGGATGTGTCTTCTATTCCTGCTTCACACGCGGATGAAACGCCAAGAGGGCCATCAAATTGCAGATTGGATCGCGCTCAGATCAGAATTATCAGAACCCGATAAAACTCTTTATAAACAAACTGTTAAAAAGATATTTCAGAGAAGGCGAGCTACCAGTTTTCTGCAATTGAGAAAATCTTACCACCAACGGTAAAAGCGTGCCTGAAAAGGTGTGGAGCAGGTCCGGCATCATCAAATTGCGCCCAGTAATATGTCACGTATCCCAGCGCAATTTAATCTGCTTACTTGCCAATGAATCTGTCCCTTATTTTGTCTTTTTTTGTTGCTCTTGGAGCGATCGGATATCTATCGCTCGCGTTTCGATTGTTCAGCGGCAAGAGGACAGTCGGCAGTCTACCCTTAGGACTTACATTTCTGGTCATTAGTATGTGGGTATTCGGCGGCGCAATCGAATTGGCAGCCGAGTCGTTTGTCTTATTTACCGTTGGACGAGTGGGTCACTATTTGGGGACTGCGCTGGTGCCCGTAACGATGCTGCTATGTTTTCGGGAATTTACGGGGCGCGTTACGTCCAATCAAACGGCGATTGCATTATCGATCATTCCTGTCCTATCAATTATCGTCGCCGCGACGAACTACTGGCATGAGTTCATGTGGTCTTTTCCTGTGGCGAATGCTTACGGCGAATTTCTAACTCGGCCAGTCGACTTTGGGCCATGGTTCAATTATGTGCATAGCCCGTACGGCTATTTAGCGGTCGCTATCAGCATTGCCACATTGATCATGCATAGCTCTGGTGTCGCAGCAGGCCAACGCCGCGGACTATTCGTCCTAGCCGGCTCGGCCATTGCTCCGATAATTGCAATTATTGCGTACGACATTGGCATTGGTCCGAATACGATCTCGACGTTGCCGATCATCTTCGCGTTAATGTTGCCAATCTATGCCTGGATGGTGGTGGTCGACAGCATTTTCGATTTTACACCACTAGCGTATGAGGCTGTAATTCAGAACATGCAAGATCCAGTGATTATCATCGACGATGACGACCGCATCATAAGCTTGAATCACGGCGCTGAACTGATGCTCGATATGCGAGAAGCAGAATTGCTGCGCGAGCCGCTGCAGAAAATATTTGGCAAGGACACGATAGAAGTTCATGTTGCGATTAGATCTGCTAAGCCGCAGAAGATGATGACGGAGTCGGACGGTTTCTGCATGTACAGGTAACACCCATTGCAACTAACAACGCGGTTGCAGGCAACGCCAACGTCTTGATGTTTCGTGATGTGAGCGACGTGGAGAAGGCGCAGAACGACGTTAATAACAGTGAAAAATTGTTGCGAACTTTGATCAACCAATCAGTCAATGGCATCATTAGGATGCGTTGGGTCGATACCGAAGATCTAGGCGAGGACCGAAGACTGTGTTGCATATTTGCGAATGCTGCGGCCGGATGTTATCTGGGTATTGATTCAGAGAATATGATTAGCAAGACAGTTGAAGAGCTGTTGTGCTTCGCAACGTCAGGTATGGATGAGGACGAGCAAGCGTTAGTGCAACAGCAATTTTCGGATTCGACAAATCGTGGCGAAATGATCGATACGGAAATGCGCGTTGTGAACGATGGCGTTTCTCAGTGGCTGTGAATGATCGGCGAGCCTGTCGGCGACGACGTAGCGATTACCTTTGTTGACGTGAACGACAGCAAAGCGAAAGAAAAACGTATGGATTCCATCGCAATTTCCGATCCTTTGACTGGAGTCCTGAACCGGCGTGGATTCGAGCGCAACGCGGCGCGCCGTCTGCGAGATAGTGACGACGATGCCACCGGTGCCTTATTGTTTATAGATCTAAATGCGTTCAAACAGATCAATGATCGCTACGGACACGAGGTTGGCGACCAATTGCTCATCACGGCAGCCGAACGCTTGCGTAAAGGCCTGAGATCCTGCGACATCATCGGCCGTCCTGGCGGTGATGAATTTGTGGCACTTGTACCCGACGTGCGGGCGCTTGTGGCCGAGAAACTCGCCATACGATTGACCCGCTGGCTTGAGCAGGAATATCGAATCGGCAATAGGAAACTCAAATGTCTTTCTAGCATAGGATTCGCGCTGTATCCTGACCACGCCAACACTTTGACCGGGCTTCTGCGTGCAGCAGATGCTGCGATGTACCGTGCTAAGGCCCGTAGCCGTAACGTCACCGATATAGGTGATTCGGTACTTCTCGAAAAAGCCGTCTAGTAGCTCTTGCAACGGGCGGCCAACACAGGCCCGCCAGAGCACTCGCCCTTCGCTGTAATATTTCAGCTGGCCCGTTGGTCATCTGACATGACCGGATCGAAATCTTAAGCCCCCTCATCGTGTAAGTAGACTGACCATCTGACGTTTTTGTTCACTGGACCTGGCCGAAAAGTTCCCCCTTGACTTGAAATATTCGAGTTGATAACCCGGCTTCTTAATCCCATGCCGGGTTCTGCAGCGCTAGCAAACTATCAAATTAGTCTGCTAGCGCTTTTTTATGGCAGTCTTCCGGATCAGCACTAATTTTTCGGGAGTTGGAGCGCAGATGAGCAATAAAAAAAGCGGGCCGATTGAAAGGATGCTTGCGGCGGCGATGAAGGTTGAAGCGCACGAAGTCCGCGCAACCGTCTTATCGTTTTTGTTTGTTTTTACGCTTATGGCGGCATATTTCATCATTCGCCCTGTTCGCGATGCGATGGCGAGCGATTGGTCCCGCACAGAAACGAGTTTTCTTTGGTCGTTAACTTTCCTATTTAGCATTATCGCCGTTGTGCTCTACGGCTTTGTTATTTCGCGCGTACGTTTTAGTCGTGTGGTGCCAGGCGTTTACGTATTTTTTGCTGCTTCCTTCGCCGTCTTCTACTTTGGTACAGAATTTGTTGCAGACCCCATTTTGGTCGACAAGGCGTTTTACGTTTGGTTGAGCGTATTTAGCTTGTTCCACACCTCCGTTTTCTGGAGTTTCATGTCGGGGCTCTTCTCTAAAGAACAAGCGCCAAGACTGTTCGCCGTCATTGCAAGCGGTGCCAGCATTGGTGCAATCGTAGGACCTGCCATTCCGACTTTTTTTGCGCAAGATATTGGCGTGATGAACCTCATGTTGATCTCGGCTGTGATGCTGTTAGTTCCAGTGCCGATGATTGGTGCGTTGGAACGACTCAAAGTAGGCGAGCTTGGCAACGAGCACCTGAAGGCTGATCTTCGCCAGGCTGAACGTCTTGGCAAGAATCCATTTTCCGGGTTTATGCTTTTCGTTCGTAATCCCTACCTGTTGGCGATCGGCACATTTATTCTTATGTATGTCACGATGAGCACGTTCGTGTACATGGAATTGCGCGAATTCCTGGCTATATACGAGCGTCCGGAACGTGCCGAAATTCAAGCGAGTATCGATTTAGCGGTCAATTCACTCGCGTTGCTGACAGCTTTGTTTGCGACCAGTCGCCTTACGAGCCGTTTCGGTATGGCGACGACTCTGGCACTTATTCCCGCATTAATGGTCGGTGGCTGGCTGGTTGTTGCAATGATCCCGGTTCTTGGGGTTTTGATAGGCCTCCAAATTGTGCGCCGCGCTGGCAACTATGCCGTGACACGTCCGGGCCGTGAAATGTTGTTTACAGTGGTTGATAACGAGACCCGTTTTAAGGCAAAACCCGTCATCGACATCGTCGTTTATCGCGGTGGTGACATGGTCACCGCCTGGCTACATACAGGCTTGCGCGAAACGCTAAATTTCGGTATGGGTGGCGTGGCATTAGCAGCAGCCGTCGTCGCCGGTATTTGGGCAATGGCCGGTGTCTATCTCGGTCGGGCATACAATCGGGCAGGTGCTGAGGATGAGTGAGGTTCGTCCCGACGGCGAAAGTCGCAACCTACAATTGATCGGCGAAAGAATTCGGTCGCGTCGAACGACAAAGTTATTTCTGAAACAAAAAGTCAGCAAAACGCTGGTTCGCGATGCAATTGAAGTGGCGCGTTGGGCGCCAAATCATCATCTCACCGAGCCGTGGCACTTCTATATGCTTGGCGAAGAAATGATCGCCGACAGCATTGAGTTGATTCGCACCATTGTTGCTGACACAAAAAACGAGGAAGTTGCCGCGTTCAAGGCAAAGTCCGCGGCAGTGATTCCGGGTTGGCTGGTGGTGACCTGTCAGAAGTCGGATGACGAATTGCGGCAACAAGAGGATTACGCCAGTTGTGCGTGCGCGGTGCAGAATCTCACGCTCTATTTATCTGAAGCGGGCGTCGCCTGTAAGTGGACGACAGGGCTGGTGACTCGTGATTCACGATTTTTTGATTTGTTGGGATTCGATCAGAATGAGGCGTTTGTGGTCGGACTAATTTGGTACGGATATCCAAAAGTACTGCCCACGCAAAATCGAAAGTCAGTCGGCGAAATTCTCACCGAGACTCGCTAGGCGACGTCCCCAAGAACCTGTTTCTTGGATAAAAAAACCAGAGCTGCCGCAATGCCGGACAGACCAACGCCCAAAGTAACGGTCAGTATCGTGCCGGTGTATAGAAGGCTACTCACAATAGCGCTGGTTGCGCCGACGACACTTTGGGCCGTGCCAATGAGTGATGCAGCGACGCCTGCAATTTCCGGTACGGGTTCCAATGCGAAGGCGGTTGCATTGGGAAGCAAAAAGGCGGTCCCGCACATAAAGAGACAGGCATTACCCCATAGCCACCAAAAATTGGCCGCACCAATCCAGGCCATGATGAGCAGTTGAGTGCCGGCAATTCCAGCTAGTGCTGCACCGACGCCGATCATTTGCAGTGGGCTGTGGCGCTTCAGTAAGCGCCGATTAATGGTCGATCCAATCAGAATCGACACGCCCGTAAGCGCAAAGATGTAACCGAAGCTCTGCACAGGGAAGCGATACAGTTCGACCACCAATGATGCGGAGCCGCTGACGAGCGTCATGATGCCGGCAATTGTCGCTAGCGCAACCATCAGTCCGAACAGACATTGGGGTGTGGATTTGAATGCTTTCAAACTCATGCCGAGCTGTTGCCGCATACTCGATTTGTTTGACGGTCGGTGTGTTTCCTGCAGCGATGTTTTGATCCCGAACAGAATCAAAACGGCCGCGACGGTTACCGCAACGAAAGGCGCATGCCAATCGAATGCCACCACGAGATAGGCGCCGAGCAACGGCGCGATCATTGGCGCGGCCGTAAATATCATGACCATGAGCGACATTAGCCGAGCTGCTTGCTGGCCGCTGGAAATGTCGCGCACGATGGCTCGCGCAAGAACCATGCCTGCCGAAGCGCCAATGCCCTGAATAAATCTCGCGAATAGAATGACCGTAATATCATTGCTCATCGACATGACAACGCCGGCGAGGGTGGCAACAACCATTCCAACGTACAGCACAGGCATTCGACCTATGCGATCAGATATGAGTCCTGCTGGAAGTTGTCCGACCGCGAGTCCAGCCATAAAAAATCCGACAACCTGCTGACCGTGCGACATGCTTGTGCCGAGATCCCGAACCATTGACGGAATTGCCGGTAGGCTGATATCGATAGCAAAGGCCACCATGCCGGTCAAAAGACCGAGCACCAGAATAAATCGGTTCGATGTTGCTAAGCCCTTATTCATGGGTTTAATTCATAAGTGACGGATGGTCGCCGTTGGAGATTGAGACAGGATCGCGCAGAATAGAGCTTTACACTGCCCAATAACAGTTTTCTCTACGAGGTCTCTATGCGTGAGTGGCTAGCAATTATGGATGAAAGGCGCATGCGTTATGATGAGAATTCGGCGAATGACGTTGCGGAGACGATCAAACGAATGCTGCAGGCATTCGTTGCATCAGGTCAAAAACTCGTATGAAAGACAAAGTCGGCTTGCACGAATTATATGCGAAAGATGCAGATGCGGCGGACGAGCAGGTATTTGGTCGTCGGGTTGATCCAGTTTCACGGCGGGGCTTTCTCCGCGGTAGCGGTTTAGTCGCAATGATGACGGCACTCGGTGCCAGCATCCCGTTTGCCAAGTACATGCCGGGAGGTCTTATCCCAGCGGCTCTCGCGCAAACCGAAAACGCATTTCAATTAGCTGGCAAAGACGGACTTACCATACTCAATGATAGGCCTGTCAACGCAGAAACCCCCGCGCACATGTTGGATGACGAGATCACACCAGCATCTCGCATGTTCGTGCGCAATAATGGTGTACCACCGACCCTGGAGAACGTCGACGCAAACAATTGGTTCCTGGAAATTTGTGGCGAATCCGTCGCGAATGAAACAAAACTGTCTTTAACGGAACTGCAAAACACTTTTCAACACTACACCTTACAGTTGCAGCTTGAATGCGGCGGCAACGGTCGTTCAGAATTCACCCCGCCTGCGCGCGGTAATCAGTGGACAACCGGTGCTATCGGATGTCCGGAATGGACCGGAGTCAGGCTGCGCGACGTGTTGCAGCACTGTGGCATCAACGATGATGCGGTGTACGTTGCGTACGAGGGTGCTGACACACACTTATCTGGCGACCCTCAAAAACTACCGATTTCCAGAGGCGTGCCGTTGCACAAGGCATTGGAGAAAGAGTCGTTGCTGGTTTGGGCGATGAACGGCGAACCCCTGCCGATGTTGCACGGTTTTCCGTTGCGCATGGTGTGTGCTGGCTGGCCAGCATCCGCTAGTGGTAAATGGCTGAATAAGATTTTGCTACGTGATCAAGTTCACGATGGCGAAAAAATGCAGGGCCAGTCTTACCGTGTTCCCTGCAAGCCAGTGGCGCCGGGCGCGACAGTCACTGATGCGGAGATGTGCATCATCGAATCAATGCCAGTGAAGTCTCTAATTACGTTTCCAAAATCTGGCAACTCTCATTCACGCAATGCAGAACTGGAGGTTCGTGGGCACGCGTGGTCAGGCGATCATCAGGTAAAACGACTGTATACCTCGATCGATTTCGGCGCCACATGGCAGCGCGCCAAGCTAAGAAAGCCCGTCAATCGATTGGCTTGGCAGCACTGGTCCGCAACCATAGAGTTTCCTGAAGATGGGTACTACGAAATTTGGGCGCGAGCCGTTGATGATCGTGGCATCTCTCAACCGCATGTCTTGCCGGCGTGGAATCCGCGTGGGTATTTGAACAACGCGTGTCATCGTATCGCCGTCAGCGTAACGGGCTAGCGCATGCGACGCTGGTTACTGGTTGCCGCTTTGCTTTTATCGACCAGTTATTCCATCGCCGAAGAATACGATCTCACAACCGGCCTGGTCATCGCGGAGGGCTGGCAGCTGGTGAGGATTCATTGCGGGGGCTGCCATTCTCATGCTCTAGTCACCGGTCAACGGGCAGATCGCCAAACCTGGCTTGATGTCATTCGTTGGATGCAGGCGACGCAAAATCTGTGGCAGTTTGATGCGGCCACGGAGTCAGGAATTCTCGATTACCTGAGCGCGAATTATCCGCCGCAGGCGAATCGCCGCAGAGCACCCATTCCACCTTCGCTGCGCCCGCCCTGATGGAGATGGCTGAGAGTTACCTGCAACAGGGACCAACATCTTCCTCATCGGCTGATCGATACCAAGTGCTGGTGCACGTTACCGCGGAAACACCGCAACCCAATACCGCGTTTATTGAGGACGGTCCGCATGGTTCCGCGGAAACATCGAGACGGATTGCTTGTGATACTTGTATTAGTCGTCTGCTAGAGAACGAAAAGGTAGAACCGATCAGTATCGGCCGCAAATCAAGGGTCATTCCACCGCCCATGCGACGGGCAGAATCATTCACCGTTCAGGCTTTGAGGTGGCGATTCATTTGGAGAACTTTGCCCATCGATTGCGAGAAAAACTCGAAGAGCAGCACATTAATTCGCAAACCTGCCTCACCCGATGGCGTGGAGAAAAGATAGATCAAGCACTCGCGGTTGAACACATATGGCGAATCGATCACCCAGAACAATTCCAAATCGTAGACGAAATGTAATTGATCGCGAGTCGCTCTACCGTGAGCGAATAGAGCATGTCTTTTGAATAGTTGTCCGAATCCTAGACAGGATCGAGAACTTTCCCCTGCTGTTGAGCCCTCTGTTCAAACCCGTCCTGCCACTTGGAGCGGTGCACCGCGGGGGCAACTTGTACGGCAGTGACTTTGTATTCGGGGCAATCGGTTGCCCAATCGGAATATTCCGTGGTCACGACGTTCGCGCCCGTTTCGGGATCGTGGAAAGTTGTGTAAATGACGCCTGGTTGCACGCGGTCGGTGATTTTGGCGCTGAGCGTAATGTCGCCCTTACGGCTGGTGAGCGAAACGCGATCACCCTCATTGATGCCTCGTGTCTCTGCATCATGCGGATGTATTTCAAGCAGATCTTCTTTATACCAAACCACATTTGCGGTGCGGCGTGTTTGTGCGCCAACGTTGTATTGAGTCAATGTTCTGCCGGTGGTGAGCAACAGTGGGAAACGACGATTGGTGCGTTCCTCTGTCGGCACATAGTCGGTCTCGACAAACATGCCTTTACCGCGTACGAAGCTATTGACGTGCATAATCGGTGTGCCCATCGGCGCCTTCTCATTACACGGCCATTGCACGCTGCCGAAGCGATCCAGAAAATCGAACGAAACACCCTGGAAGGTTGGCGTTAAGGTCGCGATTTCATCCATGATCTCCGCTTCATTGGTGTAATTCATCGGGTAGCCGAGCGCGTCCGTTTGGGTGCGCACCTGCATGCCTTCTTCTACCGGAGTTGTGCAGGATGCGGGGTAGCCCTTTCTGCCTTCAATTTCGACCAGACACAAGCGGCAAGATCCGAATGGTTCCAGATTGTCGGTGGCGCAAAGCTTTGGCACATCGACGCCGGATTCGCGCGCGGCGCGCATTATGGTGCTGCCTTTCTTGACGGTAGCCGGCAGCCCATCAATTTCGATCGTAACGGTCTCTTCGAGACTGCTCGCCGGGGTGCCGAAGTCGGTTTCTCGGGTCAGGTTCATTTATTGAAATCCTCTGGGAAATATTTTACCGCACTCCGCACGGGAAAGGGTGTCATACCGCCCATTGCACATAATGACCCATCGATCATGGTGTCACATAACTCATTGAGAAGGTTAAGATTGTCTTCACGATTTTCGTTTGCCACGATGCGATCAATCACCTCCACACCCCGCACAGACCCAATACGGCAGGGCGTACATTTGCCGCAGGACTCAATTGCGCAGAATTTCATCGCAAATCTTGCCTGAGCGGCCATGTCGACCGTATCGTCAAATACGACAATGCCGCCGTGACCGATCATGCCGCCAATTTTGGCGAATTCTTCATAGTCGAGAGGTGTATCCAGATGCTCGTCGGCGAGATATGCGCCTAACGGTCCGCCAATTTGCACGGCGCGAATGGGCCGGCCGCTCGCGGTTCCGGCGCCAAAATCTTCGATTAACTCACGTAGTGTGAGTCCGAATGCTTTCTCGACCAGGCCGCCGCGTTTGATGTTGCCCGCCAGTTGGAAGGCGAGCGTCCCTTTTGATCGTCCTACGCCGTAGTTTGCATAGACGTCTGCGCCTAAAGCGATGATGTCTGGCACGGAGCCAAGTGTCACGACGTTGTTTACGACGGTCGGTTTGCCAAACAACCCCTCAATAGCAGGCAATGGCGGTTTGTAACGTATCAAGCCCGCTTTGCCTTCGAGGCTTTCGAGCATCGCCGTTTCTTCGCCGCAAATGTATGAGCCGCCACCAATGTGCAGATCGATGTCAAACGAGTATTCGGTTCCCTGAATATATTCGCCAAGCCATCCTGCGCTCCGCGCGGCGTTTAGGGCTTTCGTGAAAATGCGTTGCGTTAAGGGATATTCGGACCTTAGGTATACATAGCCTTTTGTTGCGCCGACGGCCATACCCGCAATCGCCATGCCTTCTATCAGCGTCAAAGGGTCACTTTCCATCAGGATGCGGTCGGAGAAAGTACCGCTATCGCCTTCGTCTGCATTGCAGGTGATGTATTTCTGCGGAGCTGCTACATCCGCAACCGTCTGCCATTTGATGCCGGTTGGGAAGCCTGCGCCGCCGCGTCCGCGGAGCCCTGATGCAAGTACCTGCTCACGAACAAACTCAGGCCCGGTGCCGAGCGCTTTTTCGAGCCCGACGAAACCGCCGTGCTCGCGATAGTCTTCGACCGACAACGGATCGATTAAGCCGCAACGGCGAAATGTCCAGCGTTCCTGATTCTTCAAGTACGGAATTTCTTCGACGGGACCGATTTTCAGATCATGATCACCGCCTTCCAGGAAGCCCGCTGCAACCAGATCGTCAACATCTGCTGCGGATACCGGACCATATGCAATTCGCTCGTCGTTAACGACAACTTCGACCAACGGCTCGAGCCAGCTCATACCACGGGAACCGTTACGCACGACATCGACGTTATCAAGTGCTGCCAATTTCTCGGCGACTTCATGTGCACCCATAGATACGGCCGCGGTTTCACGCGGTACATAAACCGTCACGCGCGGACTCATTGTGATTCTCCGCAAGCGTCAATCAAACCATCAAGGTCGCTCGCGCTGACCCGACCATAGACTTTTTCGTCGATCATTACGGCAGGCGAGCAGGCGCAATTACCAAGACAGTAAACCGGTTCCAGACTTAGACTGCCGTCCCCCGTTGTGCTGTGCATTTCAATACCCAGTTTTTCTTCGGCGTGTGCCGTTAGCGCGCGACTCCCCATTGCCTGACACGCTTCGGCCTGACAGATCTTAACGATGTGGTCGCCTGGTGGTGTGGTTCTAAAATCATGATAGAAACTCACGACACCGTGAACGTCTGCACGCGACAAATTCAGTTCGTTCGCGATTTGCTTAATAGCTTCCTCGCTTATGTAGCCATAGCGTTGCACAAACGCATGCAACACCTGCACCAGCATTTCCGGCGCAGCGCCGAACTGGTTGATAATTTCCGTTGCAATTGCAGCGTCGTACTTAATCGCCACTTGTCGATGCTCCCTCGCTGATCCGTTGTGGATTCGCGTATATATTAAAAGTGTTGTTGCGCAGAAAGCCCACAAGCGTCATGTCGAAGTCAACGGCCATTTGCACCGCAAGACTTGATGGTGCGCCGACCGCTGCCAGGAACGGTATGCCCGCAACCAGCGATTTCTGCATGAGCTCGAAGCTGGCTCGACCCGAAACCAGCAAACCAAACTGATGTCCCGGTAACTCCCCCGAGGCCAAAAGTGCTCCGATGGCCTTGTCGGTCGCATTGTGCCGTCCAACATCCTCTCGCACGACCCTGATTTCACCATCCGAACCGAAAATTGCGGCGGCGTGCAGTCCACCCGTTTTGCTAAATAGCGGTTGTAGTGTACGGACTCGGTCTGGCATTTCGATCAAGGTTTGTCTGGGAAACGACGTTTCTTGTTCTGCCAGCGACTTTTGGCCGGTTACTCGTAGAGCATCGAGCGATGCCTTGCCGCAAACGCCGCAGCTGGACGTCGTATAAAAGTGTCGCTCCAAGCGCTCGAGCTGAAGATCGATGGCCGCGTCGATCTCTACACGGACAATATTTTTGTACCCCGACACCGCTTCAATCTCGCCAATAGATTCGACGGCGGCAATCTGCTGATAGGAATCGATGATTCCCTCGGTGTAAAGGAAACCAAGTGCGAGCTCGTGGTCGTGCCCCGGAGTGCGCATGGTGATCGAAACTGATTTCGCTGCCGCACCCTCCGCACCCGCCGATACCAGTTGAATTTCCAGCGGTTCTTCGACCGCGACGTGGTCGGATTGGGTTTTCGTGTGAGTAGCGTCAACTTTATGAATATTGACGATGTGGCTGTGGCTGGACATGGTCTTACCGCCGGAAAATCAGTCGCACAGTATATCGCGACAGAGCGCGCTTAGTTGGCTGCAAGTTGTACGCGCCGCTGCGCGGTCGGATCATCAGTTACCGTCATCGCGTCACGGATCGATTTCAGCTCGCCATTGCGTTTAATACGGACTTTGTCGCGAGAGACGCCCAATCCTAGGCGTGAATAAACTTCGTGGGTGTCTGGAAAACCGGCCGTATCTGCATAACGCCGGTAGAGTGGAACGAACAGCGGCTCGTCAATCAAGGTGTCGAGTTGGGCAAAAAGCTCAAGCCCGGACCAGGTACGGGTCGATGGTAAACAGCAAGCTTGGAGACGATCCAGAACATCGTCCAACGATTCTTCACCGTTGGAACGCTCGCGTAATTGAACATCGGCCATGAGTGCCAACGCCGCTCCGCTCCAATAGACCTTCATTCGGCTTGAGCGGATGCTTTCGCTCGTTGCCTGGTTAGGTGACAATTCCGGATGCGACTTCCTACCGCGTTCAAACCCCGCATACAGGTTTTGCCACATTCGTTCCGCATCATAAGCGCCGGCACGAGTCAGCAAAACATTTTGGTAGTACTGCGAAAACCCTTCTGATATCCAATGATATTCGGAACTGAGATAGGGTAAGAGCATGTGGCTAAATTCGTGAGTTGCGGTCCAATCATCAAAGAATGTTGCTACGTCATCGTCAGGATTAATGAGTAGTTCAACGCTTTCCCCGCCGTCGCGCACTACACGACCAAAACCCACGCCGCCACGCGAGCTGCTCGCCGGGTAGACCACGACCTGTGGCGATGGATTTGGAAACCGGCCATAGACCAAACTGACATCGGTCGTCGTTGCTTGAATCCACCTGGCGATGGCCTCGTTGTTCATGGCTTTGTCGCCGGACACGATGCTCAACCGGATGACGGATCCCGGCACTTCGATTTCGCGGTAGTCGAATTTGCCAAAAATTGCCGGTGCGTTGGCACTTTCGGGGGAACCGCCGACGATGTAAGTGTTTTTATCGGCGTCTATTGGTTGCCAGGGCACGGACACTTGAACACTTTCGGGCATGCGAAAGGAGACATGGATTTTGGTGCCATTGGTCAGTTCTGGCCGCCACATCCAGTAAGAAGGCGATGCGACGACATTTTGCTCGCTTAAATTTTTCGCGCCATGGTATTCCTTGGCTACGCGATCAAGATCCACAGTGTAATTCAGGCAGCGAATGTCCCCATCAGGCAACATCATGCGCCGATTTCGCATGCGTATATTCGGAGACTCACCGCAACCTCTTACATCGGAAAGAAATTGACCTGCGCTGCGGGATCTCGCGGTGATACTGGAAACTGGATGGCTAAAGCGAGCCTCAACTGAAAGTCGATTAAGCGAATAATCGACTGAAATTGTGTAGTAGTGGGTGACGTTCGCGGCGTACGCCGTGTTCGCCATACAAACCAGACCCAATGTGCACAGAATCTTCAGAATAAGAGGCTGTCGTATGCTCAAAGTATCTATCGTCCAGTTTAGGGTGGGCGCTAATTATGCCGTAGCGCGGAAAATCCGACTGAAATTGAACATGGGTTTGTGATTGCGTTCACATTTTGTCGTTATATGGTCGACTCCAGACCTGGGATTGACGCTAAAAGGTGCGCTCGTTCTGCTGCCGTTCAGGTTTATACCGTATCATCTCGCTCAAGCTACCCGTAACGTATCTTGTTGAGTTCCAATGAAAATGCGAACGATTCTCAATAACGATACGACTAAAAAAACGGCTACGCAGATGGGGCACAATCGATTAACATACGCGACGCCTGAGGCGAGTCTCGGGTACAAATTCCAGAAAACTTTGAGGAGAACCCCTTGAGTACGAGTTCAAGTAACAAGATTGCAAGACGTCAGTTCATTCAGCTCTCAGCGGTTGCCGCTGCCGGCTGCATGATGCGACCCGGTCAGGAAGCGATGGCCCAGGACATGCCGAAGGTAGAAGAGTCTGAGGCGATGGCGCAGGCAATGAAGTACGTGCACGACGCAAGCGGTGTTGATGCAAGCACACGTGCTAACCCGGCAACCGATCAAACCTGCGCAAACTGCGCGCTGGTTCAGGGTGCAGATGGCGAAGCCTGGCGTCCGTGCCAGATATTCCCTGGCAAACTGGTGAATTCGGCTGGTTGGTGTTCAGTGTGGGCCCCTAAAGCCTGATCGCGACCGCAATTGATTGATTGAATCCCGCCTGACAATCGGCGGGATTTTTATTTTTGGGTTCGCTCAAACTTTCCCGGGCCGCTCAATGAAAATTGATTGGTCCGAATGCCAAAGAAATCACGCCGATCGGCGAAATCTGCTCATGCATATTGTAGCGGTGCCATTGTTTGTAGGCGCCATACTCTCTCTCTGCCGCTTTACGTCTTCAATGGCGCAGCAATTAATTCGGCTGGGAACGGATAGTCAGTAACGCTTCAGTTCCGACTGCGTGCGTGTACAATTTGTACTTCTGATTTTTCTGCACTTAACTGTGGAGCAGACCTTTGTTCGAGCGACTTGAACTGAAGCCGGCAGATGCAATCCTCAAGCTCATCGGCGAGCATAAAAACGACCCGCGAACCGAAAAAGTCGATCTTGGCGTTGGCGTTTACCGAAATGCGGCTGGCGATACACCAATACTGAACAGTGTCAAAAAGGCCGAACACTGGTTGGTCGGCACGCAATCCAGCAAGGCATATTTGGGCTCGCGCGGCGACGTTGCGTTTTGTGATGCCATCCAGAAGTTGGTGTTCGGTGCTGCTGCCAGCGACGTCCGAATTACAACACTGCAATCTCCGGGTGGATCAGGTGCGTTGCGTGTTGCTGCCGAGGTCGCGCTGATATCAAATCCGAAAGCCTGCATGTGGATGAGTGATCCAACCTGGAACAATCACGGGCCATTGTTAGGAGAGGCGGGCATCAAACTGCAATCGTATCCTTACTACGATCTGGATAGTCATACGATACGTTTCGACGCGATGCTGGAGACACTTCAAAAAGCTGCAACGGGCGACCTTGTTCTGCTGCATGGATGCTGCCACAACCCTACGGGTATGGACCTGTCACCCGCGCAATGGAATCAGGTTGCGGATGTCGTCGCCGCTCGACAATTGATCCCTTTCATCGATTTGGCTTATCAGGGGTTTTCCGAGAATTTGGATGATGATGCATACGGCGTGCGCATGTTGATCGAACGTGTGCCGGAAATGATTGTTACGCAGTCCTGTTCAAAGAATTTCGGACTCTATCGCGATCGCGTTGGTGCGCTGTCGTTTATCGCGGCAGATGAGGCAACGGCCAATACTACTCTGAGTCAGGCATTGTCGACGGTGCGAACGATGTATTCGCTACCGCCCGATCATGGCGCGGCGACTGTCTCGCACATTTTGGGTGACCAGGCATTGCGAGATGAGTGGCTGGAGGAGTTGGTCGAGATGCGTGACCGACTAAAAGAGATGCGGCAGCTATTGGTGTCCGCACTATCTGACGCTGCACCAGATCACGATTTCTCGCACGTTTTGCGCACAACTGGAATGTTTTGCTATCTCGGTGTGACGGCGAAACAAGTCGAGAGATTAAAAGGCGAGCATGGCGTTTATATGGTTGGGTCGAGTCGTATCAATGTTTGCGGTATTACTACGGGAAATGTCGAGTATCTTGCCCAGTCGATCGCCTCGGTCCTCTAGTACAACTTGAGAAAAATGCTGGATAGCTGATCAGAGGTTCTCTAGCTGAGTCGACCGTAGAATGTCATCCGAGCCGATTCTGAAAGTGAGATGCCCGGTTCTGCGTTGTATGCCATCACGACCAACATCCGGGTACGCAGGCCTTTCGCGGGTGTCACTCGATGCATAGAGTTTCGTCCCCTAAATAGAACCAACGCACCAGCATCCATGGTTAGTGTCTGCACCGCCACTTCTCCAGCAAGTACCTTGCCGCAATCGTCGTAGTTCATATCGTCGCTATCGGCATCGCGAACATCTTTCACGTACTCGAATACACCACCTTCGTCAGGTGTTTGAATCATCAGCGTGATCGCGAATGACGAATTATCAAAATGCCACCCAAGTTCCTGGTCTTCATCCGCATAATGAATATTGATCGATGACATTTTGTCGGCATATTCATGCAGCTGGTCTTCTCCCAGGACGGTGCAAAGAAATTCGCGAAATTCTTCGGCGTCGTAAAGTGTATTCAGTATCGACGTCGGTGGAATTTGATCATCGGTAATACAACCCTTTGACGAAGACATCAGCCGATTTCGAGGATGATCACTGGCGTAGGTCGGATCTGGTGGGGTCAAGAAAATATTGTGATCAGTGATGGTGTAGTAAGCAAGATGCTGTTGCTCTTTGCCTTCACGTTGAATCGCCTCAACGGCGGATGCCCGTAGGAAATCGGGCATCACCAATACGCCATTTTTATCTAATGAGCGTTTCGAGTTGGCGCGAAATTTTATGTCCTGCAACGGATACAAGCTCAGATCGACGATGTCTGCAAGAGAACCGGTCATTTCGTATTAATCTTCGTCGCTATCCAGTTCAGTAAATATCACTCGACTATCAGCATCTATGCCCAATTTTTTCGTAACACCTGCATTCAACTCCAATACGAAATGGACGGGGTGCGCTGCAGAAATTGAATCCAGTGATAAGGGAACTGTGTTTTCGACGATGTTGGCGATGTCGCCGTCAGCGCCAAAGAAAAGAATATCCAGCGGTATGTAAGTGTTTTTCATCCACATCGAGAGCGCGGCAGGCCGTGGGTAGGTAAACACCATTCCGGTGAACGCCGGAAGGTCACGGACGAACATTAGGCCGCGACTGCGCTGTTCTGAGTTCGCGGCAACGTAAGTTTCGAATTGGTAGCACCCGTGACCACTGCTCGAGATCATCAGGTTTGTTTTATTGAATGCCACATCGAGATCAGCCGCGCTGTAATTCTGAGCTGCCGCCGAGCCGCACATAAGTATTGCTGCGATGATGCGAATAATGGTCATTATTGAGATTTCCAATTCACTCGTCTGGTAAATGCCAACTCGGTAAAGGCAACACTAGCAGAACCATTAAGCTCCGCCAGCGGTGACACGCAAAACACACTGCCGCTAATCATATAGTCTTGGCTCGAATTACCGTTAATATGTTCATGCTCTGTCACGTCTGTCCAGCACCCGTTAGTATCCGGCGTGGCAAAGAACCGACCGCAGCCTTCTTCGACCAACGTGACATTCGTGGGCAATTCCGCGCCAATCTGCGCTTCCTCCAATGCGGGTATGCCGAGAATTAGTGTGAGGGTTTTCTTCTCTTCCCCGTTTTCGTAAGGACCCGAAAATCTCAAGCGCGCACCTGCGTCAGCGGGTCGGCGCATACCTTCACATGACATTTCTGCCGAGCCCCAGTCGAGATTTGCCCGAATGCCGATTGAGAGGTCTGTCCGCAGGCTGCCCGCCGCCACGCAATCTGTCGAAATTCGTACGCTGATTTCCGGGGATTCTGCGCCAGGAGGAGGAGATTCCGCGCATGCTGCGACACCTAACGCCGCCACAGTAACTAGAATCATTGACGTCGAATGGGTGACCAGGCGGCTGCCAGGCAACCCTTGAAGTTCGGAAATATGTCGAATTTTCTGCAATGTTTGTGGTTCCTGCGTGTCCCAATCGCCATTATCACCAACCTTGCGGCATGCGCCAACCGACCATTTCGACGCCCGTACCCAAGTTTGGCAAACAAAAAATGCCGCGATAGGTTGGCCTCAGCGCGCATCACCACTACAATGGCACGCATTTTTGCCCTCGGAGTTATTAGATAATGAGCGTCGTAGAACAATTCCAAAAGCTCGAATCTCACGTGGCGAGTCTTATCGTCGGCCAGGAGCATCTGATCAACAGAATGCTGATCGCGCTCCTCTGTGACGGCCATTTGCTGGTAGAGGGTGCGCCCGGTCTGGCGAAGACCCGCGCGATCAAAGTGTTGTCCGAAAGTGTCGAAGGAAGTTTTCATAGGCTCCAATTTACGCCCGACCTGTTGCCGGCCGACCTGACGGGAACCGATATCTATCGTCCACAGGACGGGACGTTCGAGTTTCGCGAAGGGCCGCTGTTCCACAATCTCATTCTTGCTGACGAAATAAACCGTGCCCCGGCAAAAGTGCAGTCCGCTTTGCTTGAGGCGATGGAAGAAAGACAAATTACGGTTGGCGCCGGGAGTTACAAGCTCCCCGATCTGTTCATGGTAATGGCGACACAAAACCCGATCGAGCAAGAGGGTACTTACCCGTTACCGGAAGCACAGTTGGATCGTTTCTTGCTGCACGTTCAAGTCGGTTATCCGACACCAGAGGATGAGCGCAAGATTTTGATTTTGAATCGCAACGAGGCGAAGTCAGGTGAGCGTGACGCATTTACGCCGCCGGAAATGACGCTCCAATCGGTGATTATGGAAGGCAGGCAGCAAATACTTGGGCTGCACTTGTCCGACGAATTGGAGCAGTACATTGTTAACGTGGTTGTTGCGACGCGTAATCCTGGCGCCGTAAACAAAGATCTTGAAGGACACGTGCTCTACGGCGCGAGCCCACGAGCTTGCATGGGTATCGACAGGGCATCTCGTGCTCACGCGTGGATCAACGGTCGCGATTACGTTGGGCCGGAGGACATTCAGGCAGTGGCTCATGACGTATTGAGGCATCGTTTGGTCATGAGCTTCGAAGCTGAGGCTGACGGCGTGTTACCGGATTTGGTAATCGATGGCGTGCTCGATGGCGTTGGCGTGCCGTAACTCGCGATACCCATATGCAGCAATCACCGCAACAGGACAGTTCACCGGAGGATACGTCTCCCGTCAGCGTCAGCCAGCCAGCGCTGATTCGTTTGAGCGGTCCGGCGCGGGCGATAGCGCTGGACGTCGTGCGAATTGATTCATTGCAGACGGGCGCATACGTTTCGCATTTCAAAGGTCGGGGCATGGAGTTTGATGAGTCCCGTCCATATCAGCCCGGCGACGATCCGAGAAGTATTGATTGGCGTGTGACCGCGCGCAGTTCTGAGGCATATACGAAATTATTTCGCGAAGAACGAGAACGCCCGGTGTTGGTCATGACAGATCTGCGTAGCAATATGCATTTCGCAACCAGAGGATGTTTTAAATCAGTCAATGCGGCGCGAGCTGCCGCATTACTTGCGTGGGCGGCGCATCATCGAGGTGATCGGCTGGGCGGGCTGATATTTGGTGATACCAAACATCGCGAAATTCGGCCACGTCTTGGTCGTCAGGCTGTATTGCGCTACGTCCATGAACTCGTGAATCATGTTGATTGGAAAGCCAACGACACGCAGGCCAGTTCGGATGAAGAGCCGCCGTTGACGCAAGCCTTGGGTATGCTGCGGCGCGTTGCTCACCCCGGCAGTCTTGTCATCATTATTAGTGACTTCATCGGGCTTTCTCGCATTGCACAGTCCTATCTGACTGGCATTGCCAGGCACAATGAAGTGCTCGCGGTCTTTTTGAGTGATCCGCTTGAGCGAAGATTACCGCCGCCGGGCCGCTATCGACTCGTGAGTCAGGAAGAAGAAATGGCCATCGATACTTTTGCAAGTGGAGCAAGATCCGACTACCGCGATGCGTTTGACGAGCGCGCGAAAGACCTGGAGGTTTTTTGCCATCGTTACGGCATTCACCTGTTGCCGCTCTCAACAGACGACGACCCCGTGCAACTGTTTAAACAGGCGCTCGGACGTCGTCGCCGATAGGCGGATAACCCATGGACCCAGAACAAATACCGCTACGTGATCTGCATCTCCCTGATGTGGTCGGGCTATGGCCTTTGGCTCCCGGGTGGTGGGTATTGATTCTGCTTGCGGCGGCAGGTGTGGTTTATTTTCTTTTTAAGCTTTTGCTGCGCTGGCGATTCAATGCGGCAAGACGTTTGGCACTACGCGAACTGGCCGGCTTGAGGCGTGACTACAAACGCGGTGCGGATGCCACTGTGTTGAGCAAGGCGTTGTCGGAATTGATACGACGAAGCATGCTTGCCTATGCGCCACGGGCAGAAGTGGCCCGCCTGACCGGCGACACTTGGCTACGCTGGCTTGATCGTGGCCTGTCCGACGCTCCGTTTTCATCTGGCGTGGGTCGGATGCTGGAGTCATTGCCGTACCAGCGCCCAGACGTCAATCAGGACGATATCGATGTGTCCGGACTGTTCGATGCCGTGCAACTGCGATTGAAGACTCCTCTGCCCGAGGGGACTGCCTAAATGTGGTCGCTAGCATGGCCGTGGATGTTGTTGGCATTGCCTTTGCCGCTTTTGGTGCGCTTGCTGATCCGGCCGATATTGGGCAATCAGGACGCAGGCCTAAAGGTACCCAGTTTTCGCGGTTTTGCGGTACTGACTGATCGGTCCGAAATAGAGCAACTCTTGAACTGGCGAATCTGGATTGCGGTTCTCGCGTGGTTGCTGCTCGTGCTCGCGGCCGCACGACCCGAGCGCATCGGTGATGAACTTGATGTGCCGGTATCCGGACGTAACCTCATGTTGGCGGTCGATCTCTCCGGCAGTATGGACGCGAAAGATTTTGAGTTGGGTTCCCGCAGGGTGGATCGACTGACCGCAACAAAAGCCGTTGCTGGCGACTTTATTAGCCGCCGCGAAGGCGATCGCATTGGATTGATCTTATTTGGTGAACGGGCTTATTTACAGGTACCGCTCACGCTCGACCGGGAAACCGTAAATACTTTGTTACTGGAAGCGTTTATCGGTCTCGCGGGCGAAAAAACGGCCATAGGTGACGCGATTACGCTGGCGGTGAAGCGCATCCACGATCAGGGCGACGACGGTGCGGAGCAAGTACTTATCTTGCTAACCGATGGGGCAAACACTGCGGGTGAAATTGATCCAATTAAGGCCGCCGAACTTGCACAGCAAATCGGTTTGCGTGTTTATACTATTGGTATTGGCGCAGAACAAATGGTGGTGTCTTCGATCACTGGCGGAATGCGTCGCGTTAATCCATCCGCAGACTTGGATGAAGCGACGCTGACAGAGATTGCGAGTCTTACCGGCGGCCGATATTTTCGCGCGAAGGATACGACCGGCTTGCAGGACATTTACAAGATTTTGGATGAAATGGAACCTGTCGCCGAACCGGAAGCTGGCTTTCGGCCAGTCAAGTCACTTTATTATTGGCCGTTGTCAGGATCGTTTATTTTAGCCGGATTTCTCGCGCTTATGAATCTGTTGGCCGGTTGGAAGATGGCGCGCGCTGGCAGGGTGAATCTCAATGCCGGCTGAATTTCATTGGTTGCGACCAGAGTGGCTTTGGGCATTGCCTTTCATTGTCGCGATTACGTTCGTTTTGGTGCGGCGTCACCTTGCGCCAGGTAGCTGGCAAAATGTTGTCGACCCGGAGTTGGCGCCTTACGTCTTATCCAGCACCCAGGTGAAAGGCCTGGGTTATCGCTGGTGGTTAATTCTGATTGGCGGCATCCTGGCAACGCTTTCGCTCGCGGGACCCAGTTGGAATCGCGTCGAGCAACCGGTATTTCGTTCAGAGCAGGCGATCGTTATCGCTCTCGATCTGTCGCGATCGATGGACGCACAAGACCTTAAGCCGAGTCGATTAACACGTGCGCGGCTGAAGATATTGGATATTCTCGAACGTAGAAGCGCTGGCCAAACAGCGTTGGTCGTGTATTCATCGAATGCGTTTACCGTGACGCCTCTCACTACCGATTCTGACACCGTTGCGGCGCTGGCTAACAGTCTTAGTACCGACATAATGCCGAGTCGGGGAAGTTATCCTTTGGCCGCAATTGACAAGGGCCGACAGTTGCTTGAACAAGCCGGTGTCAGTCAAGGTGAGGTGTTGTTAATCACGGACGGAGGTACTTCGCCCGCTGCTGAACGCGCCGCGGAAAACTTACAATCGGCTGGTTATTCTCTATCGGTGCTCGGTGTTGGTACAACTGAGGGCGCACCCATTCCGCGCGCAGGCGGCGGATTTGTAACCGATCGTGTCGGGAATATTGCTGTACCACGACTAGAAGCGAATAGTTTGCGCCAGCTTGCCGCTGCCGGTGGTGGGCGTTACGCAGTGATGACTTCCGACGACAGTGACATTGATGCAATCCTGTCCGGTGAGGTTGGCTCCGAATCTTCGACTGATGACTCACTTGCGACAGATCAATGGCAGGAAGAAGGGCCGTGGTTGTTATTGTTGTTGGTGCCTCTGGCGGCATTTGCCTTCCGGCGCGGTCTCATCGTTGTGCTCTTCGTTTTTATTTTGCCGCTTGCGGAACCCGCTCAGGCATTTACCTGGGATGACATTTGGCTCACTAAAGATCAGCAAGCGCAACGACTATTGGAAGAGGGTAGCGCGCCAGATGCGGCGGCGTTATTTGAAGATCCTACCTGGCGCGCCGTAGCGAATTATCGCGCCGGTGAATATGGCGGTAGCGCCGCAGGGTTTGCTGAAGACGAAGCTGTGCAAAATTTGTACAACCTAGGAAATGCATTGGCACGAATGGGCGAATTCGAATCGGCTATCGATGCTTATGAGGAAGTACTGGAGATTAGCCCGGAGTTAGAAGACGCGTTGTACAACCGTGATCTTTTGCAAGACTTACTCGAACAAAATAAGGATTCGCAGGACGGAGAACAAGGCGACCAGCAAAATTCGTCCGAAGCCGGTGGCGGTGCACAGCAATCCGAAGGTGAAAGCGAATCCGACCAGTCCGGCCAGGAAGGCGAATCGGGCGACCCGGGAGCAGAGGGCGAGCAGGGTGACGCATCGGTTCGCGACGAGGATTCGGCCAGTCAGGAAGACATGGAAGCGATGCAGGCCGAACTCGATCGAGCTGCTCAGGAAGCGAGTCAACAATCCGCCGAAGCGCAGGAACAGCAAGGCATGTCCGAGGCGGAAGCTCAAGCGATGCGGCGCGTGCAGGAACAGCAGCAGGCTATGGAGCAATGGTTGCGTCGTATACCCAATGACCCAGGTGGTCTGCTACGCAGAAAATTTAGATATCAATATCAACGTCAGGGCAGAGATCAGGATGGTAACAATCTGTGGCCCGATGATGAGGCCCAACCATGGTAATGAGTTGTATCCGGAAAACTTTGTTCTTGTTCACCAGCGTCATGGCTATGCTGTTGCTGGCATTGCCAGTGCAGGCGTCCGTCGTGGCCGCAGTCGACCGTGCCAACGTCGAGTTGAACGAGTCGTTCACGTTGAAAATTACTGTCGACACAGCAATCGATATAGAGCCGAATGCTGACGCGCTTGAGGACGACTTTTTTGTCGGCACGCGCAGCCAGTTGAGCAACACGACGATCGTCAACGGACAGATCAGTCGCTCGCGAACCTGGACTTATGTGTTGATGGCGAAGCGCGAAGGTGAACTGACTATTCCGTCGGTGCGCATCGGTTCAGAGCAGAGCGAACCCGTGCCTATTCGCGTCACGCCACCGTCCACGACATTGCCGGGCGAGGCAGATGTATTTGTCACCACCGAGGTCGACCACGACAGCAGTTACGTACAGTCGCAGGTGTTGTACACAGTTAAAGTATATCGTGCCGTTGCGACGCGGCAGCCACGCCTTAGTGAGCCCAGCATGGACGGCGTCGAAGTTTTGATCGAGTCCGCTGGCGAAGAGCGCACGTACGAATCAATTCTCGGCGGGAAGGCCTACAACGTTGTCGAACGTATTTATGCGCTGTTTCCACAACAGAGTGGCACCCTTTCGATCGAGGCGGCGAGATTCGAGGCTCGGGTTTTGCGTGATGGACGCATTACGGGGCGAAAGATATACGAGTCAGATTCGATAGAGGTCGTCGTAAATCCGATACCACCACCGCCAGATGAATTTCCTGATGCAGTTTGGCTTCCCGCTAAATCAGTTGAAATAACCGAAGACTGGTCGCGCGAACCTGGAAGCTTGCCAGTGGGTGAACCCATCACACGACACATTACGGTGACCGCGCTTGGACAGTTGTCGACGCAGATTCCGATCATCGAGCCCGCTGTGTCGGACGCGATTAAATTGTATCCGGACAAGCCAGAATTTCGCGATAGCGCGGAAGCATCAGGTATTCGTGCAGTCCGCCGAGATCAATACGCAATGATCGGTGTTGTTGCCGGAGAGGTAGAACTGGCAGCCGTGGAACTCCCTTGGTGGAGCATTGAGGAAGGTGAGTGGAAAGTCGCAAGCCTGCCGAGTTCTATGCTCGCGATCCTGCCGTCGCCGACCGCCGTTGTCGTTCAGGAGTCTGCCCCGGAGACGCCCGCGCAAGACGGCGAACTCAATAGCACGCCGCCGGCTGACCTCATATACAACGATTTTTGGCGCTACGTCAGCATAGGAATTGCAGGTATATGGATCATGACCCTGATTGCCTGGTGGGGTTCGCGACGCCCGACCAATAACATGCCTAAGGCACCGGAAGCGCCGCCCATTCATAAACAGCAAGCGAAGTTTTTGAAGGCCGCCAGAAAAGGCGCTCTAGACGGTGACGGAAATGTTGTTCGTTCCAACATGCTTGCTTGGGCGAAGTTGCAGTGGCCTGATGAATCGGTCCGGAGCATTGGTGATCTTGCCGAACGTGTCTCGATTCCTTTGTCGACTCAGCTGCAGATGCTTTGTAGCGCGAGTTACGGGCCCGGCGAGCGCGGTTGGGACGGCCACGCACTTGCGAAATCGTTGCGTTCGTTTTCTGTGCTTACGGATGATGCTGTAGAGAAAGCGGTAGAGGGACTGCCGCCGCTATCGCCCGTTTAGCGTCGACGCCAAAAGTTTCACCAGTGCCCGTCGTTCTCCATTGACGACCATGGTTCTTGTATTGGCAAGGCATCGCCTCGCTGCAATAACTCGATCGAAATATTATCGGGTGATCGCACGAATGCCATGTACCCATCTCTGGGTGGGCGATTAATCGTGACGCCGCTATCGATGAGTTTTTGACACATTGCATAGATGTCATCCACTGCATACGCAAGGTGACCGAAATTGCGACCTTCGCCATATTCGCCCGGATCCCAGTTATAGGTCAGCTCTACCTGGGCGTCTTCGTCGCCGGGGGCAGCAAGAAATACCAGCGTGAATCGCCCTTGCGTGTTTTCCTTCCGGTTTAACTCGATGAGCCCAAGTTGCTTGCAGTAAAACCCGAGCGACTGATCCAAATCGGTAATGCGAACCATCGTGTGTAAGTACTTCATCAATTAAATCTCTTGAATAAGAGTTTTCCTCAAGTAGTCTATGAGACGACAATGCTCCCGATTATTCAACTGGAATCCGCTTTGCATCGAATACGCGCCATTACGCTAGATCTTGACAATACCCTCTGGGAAATTGATTCCGTCATTCGTCGCGCTGAGTCGCAACTTTGGACATGGCTAGGGGAAAACTATCCGCGCATCTCGGAAGTGTTTTCTCCGGAAGATGTCGTCGTATTACGTGAGGTGGTCATTGAGAAATATTGGAAGGACAAAAGCCACGATCTGACTTTCTTACGCAAGAAAGCACTCGAAATGTTAGCAACAGAGGCGGATTACGACAATAGCTTGGTGGAACCAGCATTCGCGATCTTCGATACCGCGCGCAACGAGGTTGAGTTATATCCAGACGTCTTGCCAGCGCTTGAGGAACTGTACGAAAAATACACGCTTGTTGCTGTGACCAATGGCAACGCTAATCTCGAAAGGATCGGCATCCGGCATTTGTTCCATGACGTGGTGGCAGCTAGCGCAGTAGGTGTCGCAAAGCCCGCTAAGAAGATTTTTGATGTTGCCGTAAGAAAATGCGGTGTACCAGCGCATGAAATACTGCACGTTGGCGATCATCCGGTAGCGGATGTGGATGGAGGCAGGCGAGCCGGCCTACGCACAGCATGGCTCAACCGCACTGATGCTGAATGGTCGGAGAACCTGCCCGAACCCGACGTGGTGGTCACAACTATTCCAGAAATCCGAGACTTACTGGCAAACGCCGTGCGCGAATCTTGATGGTAGCAGATCCGCTCATCGTCTATATACCGGGATTAAAACCGAAGCCCGAGGAAGCAGCGCATCGCAAACAGTTATTGCGGTGTCTACGCGCAGGAATAGAGAAAATTGATGCACGGGTGGCAACAGAGATTTCTGCGGGTGATGCTTTTCACTTGGTGAGCTGGACCTACGACTTCTACGGTGAGCATCGGGACATAAATCTCGATATCGACGACATCGAACGCGTATTGCGAAAAAACGGACCAAGCGAAAAGGATGTGGCGACCGTTATGTCATTGAAAAGGCGACTGACGCGGTGGCTTTTTCGCACGGCCGATTTCTTGCCATTCTTGATTCCGCATTTCGCGACCGAGGAATTGGAAATTCACCTGCGGGATTTTAATAAGTATTTGCGCAATAAAAAGGGTGTTGCGGAAGACGCTCGACAAAAAGTAAAACAAGTGTTGGATGATGCGAACGCGGCCGAGCGTCCGGTGTTGGTCCTTGGGCATAGTATGGGTTCGGTGATTGCTTACGAATCATTGTGGCAACTATCGCGCGTCCAGAAGAGCGACATAAAGGTCAATTTTCTGACGAGCGGAAGTCCACTTGGTCAGAGCATTGTTCAACGTCATCTGATGGGCGCGCATGCAGAGAACGCCGAACGCTATCCGGGCAATATTAGGCAGTGGACTAACATTGCTGCAGTCGGTGAATTGACGGCTATCGACATGCAACTGAAAATTGATTTTTCAGGAATGATAGAGCAGGGCTTGCTCGCGGATATTACCGATCTTGAATCGTACAATTATTACCACATGCACGGTTCGTTAAATGTACATGCGGAATACGGTTACCTGATCAACGAAGTGACCGCGCAAGTGATTTGCGACTGGTGGTGTTCCTGTACCGTTGAGTGAATCGCGATGCCCAGGGTCTAGACTCTGACCCCAGTCGCGCAGCTGAGATGTTTTCGTTAGATAGGATCCAGGTTGGGTTTGATGACGATATCTATGCGTCGATTCCTTGATCGTCCCGATTCCGTTTCGTTGTTAGCAACGGGATTCGTTTCCCCAAATCCGGTCGCGATCAAGCGATAGCTCGCAATGCGCATTGCATTGATCATGTACTGCTGAACTGACTCTGCTCGTTCCTGCGACAAGCGCTGGTTCGACGTGTCTCCGCCAAAGGAATCAGTGTGGCCTTCGATGATAAGTTCGCTGCGTGGGAAAACGTCGATTGCTTTCTCAACTTTTGCCAGTAAGTCGAAATCCTCTTGTTTGATTTCGGAATTGCCACTGGCGAATGACAGACCGACCAAACGTAATATGACATTGTCGCCCTCGCGAAAAACGCGGGCCTCACTGCGGCCAAACATTTTCTCAACTTGCTCAAACTGGGCTTTGACCAAAGCCTGAGCTTCCAGACGCTGCACAAGTGCTGTGCGCTCTTCGGTGGCGCCACCCAGACGTTCGTCTAGCGTACGAATTTCTTCTTCCATATCAGCTAATCGCAGAATGTTGGCATCAACATCTTGCTCAAGGCTCTGCTTCTGATTACGCAAATTTTCTATGTAAGTAATCAATTCAGCTTGGATATCGTCATATCCGGCTGACATTGCGGGCACAAGGTCAGCTGCGCCTGCGATCTGAGTCAGTGGTTCTTCCCATTGCAATACCAACTCTTCAACCGTCAGATCTTTATCACGTACGGTACGAACAACCTCTGAAAGATAGATAGCGTGCTTCGCTTGATAGTTGGCTTGACGCGCGAGGCTGCGTGGCAGATCCGTGTCGTAACGATTCTCGCTGAGTTCACGCTCCGCATCCGCTAACAAACGTTGTGCGAATCCCAGCGTTAACGGTGCATATCGACCAACGCGGGCGCGATCGGCATCCGCCAACAATTGCCGCGTCTCAGTTAAGTACTGAGCTTTGATTGCGATTAATTCTGCGTCGCGATAAAGACTGGTCGCTTCAATGTCCTTACGCGTGGCATTTTTGAGGTCGTTGCGTTCGAGGTAGCGAATTGCATTACCAAATTCACGTTGTGCCTTATCCCAAACTTCCCGAGATAGATCCGGTGCTTTTGCATTCGCGGCGTCTTGGCGGCTTTTCATTACCTGGGACAAAGCCGTTTTGGCCAGTCGCGCGGCCTTGCTAGCAGTATTAAAGGATGTTTCAGCCTCAGACGTCTTGCGCCGCACGTATTCGATGTTGCGGCCACGTTTGAGCCCGACCTCAGCTGCGTCGTAGTCTTCCACGCCATCGCTGTAACTGCGAGGCGCGAGCAACTTTGCGTTGGCTTCTTCGGCCGCCGCTCGTGCTACATCGACATTCTTGAAAAATATTTTACGAAGCTCATCCTGAGCAATTGCATTGCTCGCGCCGAGGGTAAGGACGGCAAGCATAAGAATTCTGACAAAATTGGTCTTCAAAGCCATTCTGTAGTACCGCTTATTAAATCAATTAATACGTTGTGGGTTTTGTAAATGCGTAACGCCAATATTACATATCCTGTAGACCCGAATCAGTGCAACAGCTCTCTTTCTGTGCCACAGGATGCTTCATTAACCGTTCATTTTACGCCTAATTATCGCTTAAGGGTCGAATCTCCCGGTTTTTCCACAATTATATGGCTGGCCTGGAAAGGTCCCAAGAGTGAGCATATTGGGATGGTAGCCAAATTGTGGCATGGCTCACAGACGGATGTGTGACGGGTCCGTAATCTTGCCGCATGTCTGCCAAGTACTGCACACAGTTCAAGTTAACTGACACGCATTACCGCAGTGGTAACGAGTTTAGCGGTGTTGTCGAGCTCAGTTCTTCGATGGACAACGATTCCGATATCACGGATATCGAAGCTGTATTGGCGAAGAATTTTGACCTTAAACAGAGCGCAGTCCAACTCGTGAGCTGGTCCAGGTTGCACTAGATTTACAGCACTTCTGGCGTTTGAATTTTATTTCCCCTTGATTTTCCCCGGCTAGTCCGGGGATTTTTTTGCCCACTCACCTATAACTGGGTCAGAGCCCGTTTTAATGATTAAAAGGGCTCTGACCCAGTTAATGTGCGAAAATGCTTCGCTGACAATAACGAACAGCACTGCCAGTATGAACGACAAAACCAAATCTACATTTCGCGGTATACCAATCGTTGAGAGCGGTCGGAAGTATCAAACCGACGTCGGGTTTTCGGCCATTAAAAATGGCGTGAAAGCGCGCCGTGACACCCCCGAAATGCCCCGCGGCAACAAACCGAAATGGCTACGCGCCAAAATGCCGAGCGGCGCCAATTTCTCTGGTGTGAGAAAGACGGTTAAGGAGCACCGGCTCAGCACAGTTTGTGAAGAGTCCATGTGTCCAAATATTGGTGAGTGCTGGAACAACGGCACTGCGACCATCATGGTGATGGGCTCGGTATGCACACGAGCTTGCCGATTCTGTGCAGTGGATACCGGAAACCCACATGGTTGGCTGGACGAGGAAGAGCCATTAAATACGGCACGTGCGGTCAAACTCATGGAACTTCGCTACATTGTCATTACATCGGTTGATCGGGATGATTTACCTGACGGCGGAGCAGCGCACTACGCGGCATGCGTGCGTGAGATCAAAAAGATGAATCCGGACACGGCGGTCGAAGCGTTGACGCCAGATTTCAACGGCGTCATGTCCAACGTAGAGAAAGTTGTCGATTCAGGTCTTGAGGTGTTCGCGCAAAATGTTGAAACCGTCAAGAGACTTACCCACCCGGTGCGTGACCCACGAGCCAGCTACGAACAAACGCTCGCGGTATTAGCGCACGCGAAGCAATATCGACCTGATATATTGACGAAGACAAGTTTGATGCTGGGCCTGGGCGAAAAAGACCGCGAGATCATGCAAACCCTGCAAGATCTGCGAGAGGTCGGCGTCGACATCGTTACCCTTGGCCAATATCTTCGACCGACGCCCAATCACTTGCCTGTTGAGCGCTATGTGACGCCGGATGAATTTGACGCCTATCGCATCGAAGGCCTCGAAAAAGGATTTCTGGAAGTGGTCTCAGGACCGCTGGTTCGGTCAAGTTATCGGGCTGATCAAGTTTTACAAAAAAACAACGTTGGCATAGCTGTTTGATTGCCATTGTCGCTATCTCACCCAACTAAAGAAAACTCATGACTGGATTTATCGCGGATTACGGCCTGTTCCTCTTAAAAACGGCAACCTTTGTAGTAGCTATCGTCGTCGTCATTGGCGTGATTGCCTCGGCAGGCAGAAAAGCTGCCGACCAGGAAGGGCTCGAGATCGAGGATCTCAATCGTAAGTATCAATCGTTGGCTAGCGCGCTGAAACAGGCCGTCATGAACAAAGCCGATTGGAAAAAAGAAATGAAGGCTGAGAAGGCGCGCGACAAAGCGGATGCAAAAGCAGAGGAAAGCCCGCCACGCGCATTCGTGATTGAATTCAAAGGTGACCTGAAAGCGAGCGCAGTGCCGTCCCTGCGAGAAGAGGTTAGTGCGTTGCTCGAAGTCGCGACTTCTGATGATCAAGTCATCATTTGTTTAGAAAATTACGGTGGAGTTGTTCATGAGCACGGACTAGCCGCTTCACAATTGGTGCGTATTCGTGATCGCGAAATTCCACTCACTGTCGTCGTCGACAAGGTAGCCGCAAGCGGCGGCTATTTGATGGCTTGCGTTGCCAACAAGATTCTAGCTGCACCGTTTGCGATCTTGGGGTCTATCGGTGTGGTTGCGCAGATTCCAAATTTCAACCGATTGATGGACGAGCGTGGCATCGAGTTTGAACAGGTAACGGCGGGAAAACATAAACGCAACGTTACGATGTTCGGCAAAAACACGGATGAGGATCGTGCGAAGCTGAAGGAAGAGTTGGAAGATGTACACGCTCTATTCAAGGATGCGGTAACGCGATATCGGCCTGATCTCGATATTGAAGCAATTGCGACAGGGGAGCACTGGTACGGATCTCGCGCGCTCGAAATGGGCTTGGCTGATGAGATTAAAACCAGTGACGAATTGCTCGCCGAGTTAGTTCAAGATCACGATCTGTTCCGGCTGTCCTACAAGATCAAGGTGCCGTTGCAAAAACGTCTCCTGTCAGGTGCCGATGCGGCGCTGGAGCGCTTGGAAAGTTCGGGCTGGCGACGACGTTTTGAATCGCGCTTGCCGCGCTAGTAGCTCCCTTCGGGTGAGTCGTGAAGCGATCGTCCGCGTTGTTGCGCGTCTTGGCAAGGACTGGCCATTGCCGGCGAGACCCGCCTAGCGGCCATCCGCCTCACAACTCGCTGAACCCATCAAGTCTACCTTGTTGAGCCACTAGGGAACCCTTGTGTAACGGGCCGGTCAGAATGTGAAGAGTCTCAGTATTTAGGCCTCGAACGACCGGTCGGCAACAGTTTAGTCGGCTATAATCGGGTCAAGACCACGGAGCCGGAAAGATGAATTCATTATCGAAAAAATGTAAGTATTTGATCGGAATAGCGTTAATGGCTGTCATTGTTTCAGCTTGCTCGACGACGCCCACGGGTCGCAGGCAACTGACCTTGAAGTCGGACGCAACCCTGGCCGCCGATAGTTCGCGAGCGATGGCGCAACTTAGAGCAACTTCAGCTCTGGTTAAGGATCAAGGCACGATCGATTATATCGCCTGCGTCGCCGATGCTATCGTTGGCACTCTTGAAGGCGAAGACGCTGAAATGTACTGGGAAATGGCGATCGTCAATAACCCGGAAGTGAATGCCTTTGTCATGCCTGGCGGCAAAATCGTCGTCAAATCCGGCATTTTAAGCGTCGCTAAGAATCAACATCAACTTGCAGCGGTGATGGGTCACGAAGTCGCGCATGTGACCGCTAACCACGCGAACGAAAGAGCGACTCGCACCGATTTATCTGTTTTCGGCATCGAAGTGCTCGCCGCCGTATTGGTAGGCGACAGAACCAATTACTACAGTCGAAATTATGATCCGAATATGGCAAAGGGAATTTACGGCGCTGCGGGTACTTTCGGTCAAATGGGTCTCTTGAATCCGTTCAGCCGAATGCAGGAGTCGGAAGCTGATGACATCGGACTCCTCTACATGGCGCGGGCAGGATTTGATCCTCGAGAAAGCGTTACACTTTGGCAGAATATGAACGCCAGTTCGGATACCTCAAAAATTCCTGAGTTTCTGTCAACACATCCCTCCGGCGAATCGCGAATTGAGTCCATGGTCAGTCAACTGCCGGAAGCGTTGAAGCTTTACAATGAAGCCAAAGCCGAAGGTCTTGAGCCAAACTGTCAGCTTTAAGACAGCGCCCGCACATTTCTCAATTCAAAGACCACTTTTCCGGTCACGCTGATAGTTACGCGAGTTTTCGTCCCGCATATCCTGCGGGACTGTTCACGTATCTGGCATCCGTTTGTAATCACAATAGCCTTGCCTGGGATTGTGCACGGGCAACGGTCAGGCCGCGGCCTCATCGGTGGAGCACTTCGACAAGGTGATCGCGACAGACGCCAGTGCCTAACAAATCGCGTCCGCGGCCACCCATTCTAAAATTGAGTATCGGGTGGCGCCTGCGGAATCGTCCGGCCTCGAAAATAATTCCGCGGATTTGATAACCGTCGCGCAAGCATTGCATTGGTTTGATATTGAACGCTTCTTTTATGAGGCAACGCGAACATTAAAATCTGGCGGTGTGCTCGCAGTGTGGTGTTATGAGCATTGTCAGGTTGCATCAGCCTGTGACGAGATCATCATGAAAATCTTTGACGCGGTCGAGGATTACTGGCCGCCCGAGCGCGATCTGGTTCTCAATCACTATGCGGGTATTGAGCTGCCGATGGCTGAGATTGATGCCGAGCAGTTTTCAATGACTGCAAATTGGACGGTGGAACAGATGCTCGGCTATGTGAGCACCTGGTCAGCATCGCAGCGCCATATCAAGGACAAAGGCACGGACCCTACTAAAGAGTACGGTGGCGAATTGGCTGCAGTGTGGGGAGAGGGCGCACGTCAGGTGAACTGGCCGTTGACGCACAGAGTTGGCAGGCAATAGAGGCGTAGTGCCGACGAGGTAATTCTGCGAGAATTCACATCGAAGCAGCGTCACTTTGTTTCTGATTGGGCGAAACACTACTTATGAATACAGCACTCAAAAAAGCTACGACACTGATTGCGATGATGGCCATCTTGTCGGGTTGTGCCGCGGTAAAGGACTTTCTCGCGCCATTAGGTGCAGCACCGGAGCCGCAACCGGAAGAAGTGGTTCGGACACCTATTGAAGAAAAGCCACGGCTTGACCCGATCGGCAGAAACTACTTTGCGCTCGAGTCTGCAGATCAGGACGTGATAGGTGAGATTCAGGTCGTCTTCACCAGTGAAGAAAATACATTCTCGGATTTAGCGCGCGAATATGGACTCGGTTATGACGAACTGGTCGCAGCTAATCCAGATGTAGATCCCTGGCTGCCAGGTGCGGACACACCGGTGTTGCTGCCGACTCAATTTGTTTTACCGGATGTGCCGCGCGAAGGCATCGTGCTGAATATTGCTTCAAAACGACTGTTCTATTTCCCTGCAATTATGGAGGGTGAATCGCAAACTGTTTTGACCTATCCAATCGGCATTGGTCGAGTGGGTTGGGAGACGCCGCTAGGAAGTTCGACAGTAATTGCCAAGGCGCGTGACCCTAGCTGGTATGTACCGGCATCCGTGCGCAGAGAGCACGAAGAACTGGGCGACCCTTTGCCATCGATCGTGCCGCCCGGGCCGGATAATCCGTTGGGTAAATTCGTCTTGAAACTGGATTTACCTGGATATCTGATCCATGGCACCAACCAGCCTTACGGCGTCGGTATGCGCGTAAGTCACGGTTGCGTGCGGCTATACCCGGAAAACATAGAATTCTTGTACGAGCTCGTTGGCTTGGGTGAGTCGGTCCGAATTATTAACGAGCCATATCTTGCCGGTCGACGCGATGGTAAGTGGTATGTCGAGGGACACTCGCCACTCGAAGACGATGAGGTTAGCGCAGAAGATCACCTTCAAGAAATTCTGACGGCAATGAATCCTACAGACGAACAATACGCTGTACCGGTGGATGAAACATTGGTGCGGTCTGTTGCGATGGATGGGCTCGGTGTACCTGTCGACCTGCAAACAGAAGGCGCTGAGAATCTGATGGCGAATGCGCGCGTTGTTCACAATACCGTCGTGCCCGATCCCGATATGCCGACTTTGGATGAGGTTCGCGCATTACTTGATGAGCCGTTTGACGAAGAAGAAGTGGTCGATCAGGTTGTCAATGATGAGTGAGTGGCTCGCTCTCATGCTGGGAGAGGTCGCGCGCAAGAAAGACGATGACTGACGGCTTTGCGCCGTAGGCCCCTTATAAGCGAACGGACCATTCCGGCGTATACCATGCGTCGGCATCGGCCTTCGATTTCCAGATATAGAAACCACCGGAACCGCCATAATTAACGTTTTAGCGAGCTAATCTGCAAAATATTTCAGAAATTGATCCGGCAGCGCGTTGCTGTCCAACGGCTTGTCCGGCGACAGGCCGAAATCCACAGAGTTGTACGTGTGCCAATAAAGAAACTTGAGATTTCCCATCTCGGGGTTTCGCATATCAGTTAGTAGTGCGGCCATCGTTTTGCCGGTGTAGGTGGTCTCAAGCGTGAGTCCGAGTTGGTCGTGCGCAAATTTGATCGCTTCATCGGTGGCAGCAGTGCCCTGCGCATATCCCGGACCGTAAAAACCGTCCCAGATCTGTATGTTGGTTGCCGCTTCGAGATCTGTTGGAATCGAATCATCGAGCGCGCGCATCATCGCAATCGTTTTTCGCAGCAAGGTTCGCATCGCCGCACTATTCATTATTAATCGATCGGAAACGCGCACCGCGTTGATCTCGATTTTCTCTCCCGCCAACGCTATTCCGAGCGCTAATCCAACCGCTGTCCCCATGGTCCCGGTGCCAACGAAAAGTTTATTGGGCAACTCAATTTCGCCATTTTTGATTTGTTCGCAGAGCTCAAGGCCGGCGGCGACGAAACCTACGGTGCCCAACCACGACGAACCTCCCATCGGAATCACCCATGTGTGCCTACCCCAGAGTGCCTCGCGTAAAATCATTAATCGATTCTGATAAGTCCCTCCGTAGCGAACCAGCTCCGTTCCGTTTCGAATATGTGCATTCAAGGTCGGCGCGACCATTGGCGTTTGCGCCTGGTGCGATAAGAAACAAGTGCATTCGAGGCCAACCTCGCGCGCATAGAGCGCTGTTGCAAGCGCGTGGTTCGAACCGACTGCGCCAAATGTCGCCACTCGCATGCAGCGTCGATCATTTACGCGCGGGAAGATGTATTCGAGCTTACGGACTTTATTGCCGCCGTAGACACTGCCAGTGAGGTTGTCGTACTTGATCGAAAGGGCGCGTGGCTGAGAATTGACCTTGACGTCTACCGCTTTTACAGGAGTCGGTAAGTCAGTAAGATTTACTCGCCGCAGGCGACGGCTGAGAGTCGGGTATTTTTCTTTTAGGAAGTCGATCTCGGATATGCCATCAAACTGTCAAGAATTCTGACAACGATAGCATCTTAAGTCTCGAGTCTTTAATATACGCGCACGCCTATCTGACCTAACAATCGCGGAGATAATTTTGTCAGATACTGTTGACCGAGGTATTACGGTCACTAAAATTGCGGCGATGGATCAACCCATTGACGCGTCCAAAGAAACCACGACTGCTTTTGTAGGCCGTGCGCTTCGTGGCCCCCTCAATACTCCCATACAAATCCATAGTTTTGCGGAGTATTCCCGGCGTTTTGGTGGGCATTAGTCGGGCACTGATCTTGCTCAGGCAATTGAACAATTTTTTCAACATGGCGGCAAAAGCGCCCATGTTGTTCGCGTCGCCAATGGCGCGCGTGGCGCGATGCTTTGCCTACCGGCGTTGCACGGTGTACTGGTTCTGCGCGCTGTTGACCCAGGTTCGACCGAACTGATTCGCGCGGCGGTCGACTACGACGGCATTGATGACCTTGACCAAGATAAATTTAATCTAACCTTGCAGCGTGTCGCCCACGATACGGGCCTCATATTGGATCAGGAAATTTATCGAAAGGTCTCATGCTCTGCGCGTAGTATTGACAATATTAAAGATGCGCTGCGCAGTTCCACATTGGTACAGGCGCAGGAGCCGATCCCTAATCACCGTCCAATGGTCACTGAAGCCGAATACATCGAGTCGGCACAAAGCGGCACGGATGGTACGAACTTGTCAGATTACGACCTGGTTGGGTCGGCGAGTCGTGCCACCGGATTGTTTGCGTTGAATCAGATCGATCACTTCGATCTGCTGTATTTACCACCACCCGAGATTTCTCGAGTGCTAGGTCCGGCCGCCGTGTTAGCCGCGGAAATATACTGCCGGAAACGTGGCGCGATGTTGATTCTTGACCCTCCGGATCAATGGAAAAATCCCCGTGATGCCGTGAAGGGTGTTCGTGACGCGGGTTACGCTAACTTCGATGTCATTTCCTATTTCCACGTATGTATGATCGCAACGATGATGGATCTCCACCGACCGTTGTGGGCGGTGCCATTGCAGGACTTCTATGCAAACTCGATAGGACACGTGGTTCTTGGCAGGATTTAGACCAACGCGGTTTTTCGTTGAGTAGGGATCTGGTTCCAGCGATTGAGATCGGTGTTGATGATGCACACACGCTGGTAAAGGAAGGGTTGAACGTGATCGCGGGACAGGCACCCGGACACGCCATGCTATGTGGTTCGGTAACGCTGGCACACGGAACACAAGTCGGCGACGAGTTCGCCAGCCTGACGTCGCGCAGACTCTGTTTGACGATCACTAATGCAATTGACCGTGCCACCCGCTGGGCGGTCTTCAAGCCGAATGTGCCATCCGCCGCTGAGCGCATCGTCAATCAAGTGCACGCATTCATGTGCGCTTTGTCTGATACAGGGGCTTTTGAGGATGATCACTTCTTAGTGCAGTGTGATGCTGGCTCGCGACAGCAATGCATCGACCCAGATCGAGGTATTACGTTGTTGCTCGTATTTCGTCCGGCGGGATCTGCGCAGACTGTTTCGATAACGGTGCATCAGTCGGTTACCGGTTTCCGCGTTGCAACGACCGCATTTGCGCCTGTGCACGCTGAGGTTGCTTAGTAGCTGACCGTTCATATTCGCTAGTCCATTTTTCCAATCCCGCCGCCACGATTGATCCAGAATGATAGGTATTGCCGGTAAAGGTCCTACAAGTTGACGGATATATTGGGGATTCACGTCCTTTTTGTCGGTATCATTGATTCAGATCGCGAATTAGCCACTGGTTCCACAATCCAAATCAAGACAAACGTATCAAGATCGCGCAACCACGGCATCGGCAAATCAGCGTACAAAAATCAAAACGCAAAGGTTGCACTATGATTTCAAGGTTTCTTTGGCTTTCCATTTTCATATTATGCGCCTTCACGGCAGCATCTCAGGCGCAAGAATTTGAGCCGGTAGATTTGCCGGACTTCATTGCTGAAAAAGTAGAAGGCATTGCAGATGAAAAAGTCGATTTCATCCGCGGCCCGCGTATTTTTCAGTTTGCAGGCAGTCACGACATCTTGTTCAGGCGCTTTAAAAGCAAAACGCCCGAAGAGATCGAAGGCTATATCGATGCGATGATTCGCGTTCAGGAGCTTGCCGCATTCAATCCTGAAACTGATATGGCTGCTATTCCGCTTAATACAGAAGACCGAGGTTTTAACGGCTGGAAAACGCTGCGACCCAAGGAGTTCGATACACCGCGGGAAGACGGGCCGATCAACATCAATCGTTATTTACGCGAAGGCCCCAAACTCGGTATCCCAACATTTTTCAACTTGCCGATTGCTCTGACACCTGCGGACTTGGTCGCGGGTGAGATTGACGTCGCCATCATGGGCATCGGTCTGGACATGGGCACAGGTTTTAGAGGCGCCGCCTTTGGCCCTCGCGCTCTGCGTACAGGCAGAATTTACGGGGGCACAGGAATGAGCAATCTGCCGCATATGCATACGCAGGTCTCGCCATTCAATGAACTCAATATCGTCGATTACGGTGACATTAACGTCGATCAGCTGAGCACTGAGCGCAGCCTTGAGCACATTCGCAGCATGGTTAGAGATGTTGCAGCGTCGGGCACTATTCCGATGATCGTCGGTGGAGATCATTCGCTGATGTATCCCGACGTGGCCGGTGTTGTAGATGTGTACGGTGCCGGCAACGTTGGCGTCATACATTTTGATGCCCACTACGACGCCGGCAATAGCGGGTCGCATCTATTGTCACACGGCCAGCCAGTGCGACGCTTGTTCAACGAAAAGCTCGTTCCTGGAAAGAACTTTATCCAGGTAGGCCTACGCGGCTCCTGGCCAGGTCGCGCTGGCTTCGAATGGATGCAAGAACAAGGGTTGCGCTATCACCCGATGGCCGAAATTGAGAAAGACGGTTGGGATGCGGTGAAAGCACGCGTGTTTAAAGAAGCAATGGAAGATGGGCCGGAGCACATATATATTTCGTTCGACATTGACGTGCTTGATCCGGCTTACATGCCGGGCACTGGCACACCGGAACCGGGCGGCCTAACAACACGCGAAGTCTTTCCGATCGTACGGGGTCTTTGTGCGTCAAAGCATATCGTTGGGTTTGAGCTTGTTGAGCTAAATCCACTTGTCGATCCGGGGTATACAACTGCGCAAAATTCCAATCGTATTTTGCAGGAATGTTTAACGGGCATCGCTATGCGCAAACTTGGGATTACGGATCCGAATTACTTAAGCCCACTCACCACTGAACATGGTCACGATCAATGAAAAAATTCGTCGTTATTTGTCTTTTTCTGCCGCTTGTCGCACTAGGTGCCGAGCCACGTGCACGTGATTTGGGAATTCCATTTGCTGGCGAACCCGGGCCCTACAACGCGATTACGGATGTGCCAGGCGTTACCGTGGGCTTCGAAACGATCCTTGCCGATTTGCCCGACAATAAAGCCGTTCGCACAGGCGTAACCGCGATTTTACCTCGCGGAGATGAAACGAATTCCAAGCCGGTATTCGGCGGTTGGTTCTCTTTGAATGGTAACGGCGAGATGACCGGTACGACATGGGTAGAAGAATCCGGATTCATCGAAGGCCCAATCATGATTACCAATACGCATAGTATTGGTGCCGTGCATGAGGGCACTATTCGTTGGCGATTTGAGAACGGTGCGGCGGATTCGTCGGGTTTTTGGTGGTCGCTCCCTGTGATTGCAGAAACCTGGGATGGCTACTTGAATGACATAAACGGATTCCATGTGCGGCCAGAGCATGCGGCAGCTGCGATTGAAGCGGCCGAAAGTGGTCCCGTCGCAGAGGGAAATGTTGGCGGCGGCACCGCCATGAATTGCTTCGAATTCAAATGTGGCACGGGTACATCCTCGCGTGTGACCGAAGCAGCGGGCGAACGTTATACGGTTGGTGTGCTCGTCCAGGCGAACTTCGGTCGACGTGACGAACTCATTGTTGCTGGTGTGCCGGTTGGAGAGCACATTCGTGAGGACATGGTGTTTTCTGCTGTGTTGCCAGACAATATGGAAGCCGGCTCAATTATCATCGTGGTTGGCACCGACGCGCCATTGCTGCCACATCAACTCAAACGACTGACGCGACGTGCGGCGCTAGGCCTCTCGCGAACAGGCAGTACTGCGGGAAATGGTTCTGGCGACATTTTCATTGCATTCTCGACGGCGAATGAAAATGCGAACCAGGCGAGCGCTGGCGTTTTAATTGATACTCTACCAAACGAAGAAGTCGGCGCCTTGTTCACTGCAACGATTCAGGCAACAGAAGAAGCAATTACCAATGCGTTGATTGCGGGTCGAGATATGACTGGCAATGGCGGCAACACCGTCAAAAACATTGATCACGAGATGCTGAAAAACATACTTCGAGAGTACAACCGTCTCGAAGAAGACTAGGTTTCACTGAATTGGATAGAACAACTTCCGTACTTATCACGCTGGTTTTTTATAACCTGATTTTGGTTGGTGTCGGTCTTTGGGCTAGAGGCCGTAACAAGAACGTAGCGGACTTTTTTCTTGCGGGTAGAGGGCTAGGCCCCTGGGTCGCGGCAATTAGTGCGTCGGCGAGTTCTTCATCAGCCTGGACTTTGCTTGGCGTGAGTGGTGCCGCCTATGCGTGGGGAATACCTGCCTTGTGGCTGTTTCCAGCAACGGTGGGTGGCTTCCTGTTGAATTGGGTATGGGTCGCACCACGATTGAAACGTTTGGCGCAAAGTGAAAATGCGGTAACGTTGAGTGAGGTGGTTGCCCCGGCTGGGATTGGCCCGCAAAGAAAACTCATTCTTCGAATCGCGACTGCAATCATTGTTTTTTGTTTTACCTTTTATATCGCGTCGCAGTTCGAGGCAGCCGGCAAAGCCTTTGAGTCGGTTTTCAGTATCTCCAAACAAACAAGCATCATCATTGGTGCAGCTATTGTGTTGCTCTACACATTGCTCGGTGGATTTTGGGCGGTTAGCGTAACGGACTCGATACAAGGTGTTTTGATGGTCGTCGCGAGTATTGTGTTACCTGCCGTCGCTTTGTCCGCAGTTGGCGGTTTTGGCGACCTTGCGAACGGGCTGGCCGCGATCGACGACGTTGGTTCGCCAATGGGTACAAACGCAATCGTAACGGTGTTTTTCGTCATTGGTCTTTTCGGCATCGGTGTAGGCTATCCAGGACAACCGCACGTCGTGAATCGATTCATGGCGCTCAAAGACGATAACGCGTTGCGGCAAGGGCGGGTGATTGCGTTGGCGTGGGCCGTCATCGTTTATGCTGGAATGTTGCTGCTGGGTTTGAGCGCTCGTGTTTTGTTTGCGGATATTGGGGATTCGGAACAAGTTTTATTTCACACGGCAACCGAGCTTTTGCCTGCTGTTATATCTGGAGTCATGCTCGCCGCCGTGTTGTCCGCGATTATGTCGACGGCCGATAGTCAGTTGCTGGTTGCCGCCTCAGCGATTTCCTACGACTGGAATTTGGCGGATGGGAATCGCGGTGGTGGCTTGGCAGGTACTCGAACCACTATTGTCGCGGTGCTGATCCTTGCGACGACGCTCGCGCTAGTGTGGCGTGCCGACATATTTTCGCGCGTCCTGTTTGCGTGGTCTGCAGCAGGTTCGGCGTTTGGGCCGATTTTGATCATGCGGCTGGTGGGCAGAACGGTTTCATCTACCGCGACTCTTGCCGCAATGGTGACGGGTTTTGGGCTAACGGTACTCATCTCGTTGTTTCCCAATACGCCCGGCGACGTCGCCGAAAGACTGCTACCGTTTTTCATCGCGATAATCATCGCTAGAATGGGCTCAACGAAATAGCGTCACCACTCGTTGATTAGGGTCAGAGTCACAGACTCTGACCCCGAAGGAAGCGCTACTCGGCCCTAAGACTGTGACTTCGGCCCTGGAGGCCAGGTCAAAAGGAGGTCAGAGTTATAGACTCTCACCCTCTAGCCCGTGCGCACTACGCCAATGCTGAATCTGACCGAGCTGTCATATGCATCAGTCCCCTGAACCACCAATATTCTGGAGGATCTATGTAGGACCATGATGTGCTGGACAATAACCCGCACATATCCAAAACGGCACTGGAAGATATTCATGGCGAGTTGTTTGGCTGGTCTCTGTCGCGGTGCAGATTTGACAATGCGGTTGCGGAAAATCTGATGCAGCAGGCCTACGTAGAACTCCTGAGCGGTCGGGCAAAATTCGACAACCAATCGGCTTTGAAGACTTTCGTATTTGGCGTCGTGCACAATCACGCACGCAGTCGATTTCGTCAGCCTGTACGCCGTCAGCGCCTATGGGACAGATATAGATCTGGTTTAAGAGAGAGTTTTTGTTCATCCTAAGCTGAGGAGTTGAGATGAAACAGAGACCAACAGGACGACAATCGTCGTCAGAAAAGATCATTCGTGACATCAAACGCAGGACGCGTAAGCAGTACAATGCGGAGGAGAAGATCCGTATTGTTCTGGATGGATTGCAAGGCGAAGACAGCATTGCCGAGCTGTGCTGACGAGAGG